>Ga0207651_10000001_pt1 | contig 516823 bp, 461 predicted proteins | sample KBSM23metaG_FD_184328 | JGI IMG/M metagenome (GOLD analysis project Ga0207651, IMG submission 184328) | Miscanthus rhizosphere microbial communities from Kellogg Biological Station, Michigan, USA - KBS M2-3 metaG (SPAdes) (version 2) | ecosystem: Host-associated > Plants > Roots > Rhizosphere... | reverse complement strand
ACGTCGTCCGCATAGCTCCGCTACACGACGCCGGCATCACCATGAGACGCGAGCGTCCATGCCGAGATCTGTACTCTTGGGCGAAGATACCGTCTCATGCATGCCGAGGAGCTTCGCGCCGGTCGTGTCCGCTCACCCGGTTTCCCAAGTCAGCGAACGCGAAGTGCGTACACGGTTTGTTCCACTTTGTCAATAGGGGCGATGGGCGGGCAAACGTCTCAGTGCACGTGTGATGCCCGCGAAGATCGTCGTCGCAACGTCGACATCTTGCTTGCGACACCGCAGGTTTGCATGGAGCACCAACGTCGTCGGCCGTTCTTGCTCGTATCGGCGAAGAGCCAGCCGCACGAGGTCTGATTGGCGCAGCGTTCCAGCTTGAGCTTGCCTTCACGCGCCGTCGCAAACGTATCGACGAGGTCCAGCGCGATGCGTTTGAGCGGGAGAAACAGATCGCCTCGCCCGGCGCTGAGCCGAAGCTGCCCATCGCTTGCAAGCTCCTGATCGTGACGCGCCTTGCGCAGCCAGTCGTTCGCGGTTCGCAGCGCACCGGCGGGAAGCGGGATACCGTCAAGCCGGGCCACCAACAGGCGGTAGATGGCATCGCGCGACGATTGAATATTGGCCATGAGAGACGCGCGCTCTTCATCCGATTGAGGCAGCCATAGGTCCTCGTCGGCGCCGAGCGCGCCAGCGCGCCGCGCCCATTCCGCATACCGTTCCGGCGTAGCCAGATAGTCTTCGGCGGCGGCGGCGAAGCGGTCATGTATGGTGTTGACGAAATTGATGCATAGACGGCCGCCATCCAGCCGGATCGCGGCAATCGGGCGCGGGTACGATTGATCCATGGCTTCCGGCTAGCACGTTGACTCTACCGTTAAAACAGATTTAGCCGGTAACATGCGATCCGGCCACAGTGATTCGGTTTCGGAACGGCCACTGCCCGGCGAGCAAAACCGGTGCGAGTCGCGCGCGCGATCGATGCGGACCTGGTTTTGCGTCGCCTGGTTGATCCTTGTCCTGGCGGTGACCGCCACGCTCGCCATCGGCGGCCGGCCCGACCCAGTTGGCGCGTGGCGCGCGCTTGACGGGGCCTGGCGATTCCATGCGGGGGATGATCCGAGCTGGGCCGACCCCAACACCGACGACCGAAGTTGGGATCCCGTAACGTTGATCTCGAGGCCAGACAGCCGGGACGGGGACGTCGGGATTCCCGGCTATCTGGATGGGTGGCGCTCCCGTGGTCATCCCCACTTGGACGGCTATGGATGGTATCGCCGCGAGGTGCCCCTGCTCCACCGGGGCGACCTGGTGCTGGTGGGCCCGCCGAGCGTGGACGACGGCTATGAGATGTTCTGGAACGGCCGCCCGATCGGCGGCATCGGCAGGTTGTCCGGCTCACCCAAAGTGAACGCAACCCGGCCGTTTCTTGTGAGATTGCCCCCCTCGCCCGACAGGCAAAGCGGATTGCTAGCGATCCGGGCCTTCCTCCAGCCGGACCCCGGCCGCGACGGGCAGAGCGGCGGTTTGCGGACGGTCCCCGTGCTCGCAGCAGCCGCCGATGGCGAAGCGCTATATCGAGCCCAATGGCGTCGAACGATCGCGGGCTATATCGTCGATGCGGTCGAACCGGTGGCGATGCTGACGCTTGCGATCGTCGCCGGCGTCATGGCGCCCAGCCTGGCGCGCCCGAGCTTCGCCCGGTGGATCGCGCTTGCGCTTGTCGCGTCCGCTTGCCTGCGCCTGGGCAACGCGGTCTCCGCATGGACCGATCTGCTGAGCGGGCCCATGCTTCAGTGGCAGAATGGGGTGATCCTGGCGCCAATGGCCAAGCTGGCCTGGACGATCGGCTGGAACCAGTGGACGAACGGTCAAGGCCGTCGTGCGATCTCGATCGCCGCGGTCGCCGCGGGATTGATAATGGTTGTCGGCCAATTGGCGCATAGCCCGTACTTGTCCGGATCGGGGCGGGCCGTCATCGCCTTATGCCTGGCCGCGACAGCCATCCGCATCGCGCGTCATGGGGAGCATCGGTTGCTCGCGCTGGCGGCGATGCTGCTGGCCGCGACCGGCCTGTTCGCGGGGGACCTTTCGGCGCTGGGTATCCCCGGAATCTGGTTCCCGTTCAATATCGGCGTCTCGCGGTCACAATATGCCTATGCGCTCGCGCTCCCGCTGCTGGCCTTCGCCCTCATTCGTCACCGCTCCGCCGCGCGCTGATGCGACGGGGCGGGCGCGGGGGCCGGCCTCCAGCCCAGCGCGGCGGGCGAGCGTGGGCGGACGTCGAGCACGCGTTCGAGCAGCTCCTGCCCCTCGCGCCAGGCGCCGAGGCCAGATTCCGCATTGATATGCCCGGCCCCGTCGAGCAGCACGAAATGCGCGCCCAGTGCGCAGGCCAATTCGTCCGCGCGGTCGGCATGGCACCAGGGATCGTCATTGCTGGCGACGATCGTGGTCGGGAAAGGCAGCACCGATTTGGGTGTGGGCGCGAAGCGTTCGATCCGCGGGTCGGCCCCCAGGCGGTCGACATCGGGCGGCGCCACCAGCAATGCGCCAACGACGTTGCTCGGCGCGTTTTCGCCGAGCAGGCTCGCCCACCAAAGAATCGCATGGCAACCCAGGCTGTGCCCGACCAGTACAACCGGACCCTGCGCCGCGCCGACCGCCTGATCGATCCGGCTGATCCAGACGTTGCGCACCGGATCGCTCCACATGCCCAATTGCACGCGCAGGCAATCATGGCGTTCGCGTTCCCAGATCGTTTGCCAGTGGCCCGGCCCGGAATCGTGCAAACCCGGCACGATCAGGCACAAGGGAGACAGGCCAAGTTCGCCTTCGGTCACGGGCACGCACTCCAATCTGAGGTGCGTGTTCCATATTCCATACTATATGAGTAGGAAATATGTTTCCTGCTTGGCCAAGCGATAGATGGGCTTGGAATGTCCCTGTCCTTTCCGCTTGCACACACACCGACTGCTCCAACGGCGGCGCCGGCGAGTTTCTCCGTGCTGGCGGTGAGACGGGCTTCGGACGAGCCGGCCGGAAGATCAGGCCCTCACCATATCTTTTGTCATGCCAGCGGATGCTGGCATCCATCTCCGGAGGGGGCCGCCCGGCGATGCGGGAGGGAGATGGACCCCAGCTTTCGCTGGAGTGACGGCCTATCGATGGTTTGGCTCAGCGCTTGAGCGCGCTGCGCCCCGCGTAACGGCCGATGGCGCCCAACTCTTCCTCGATGCGGATCAGCTGGTTGTACTTGGCGAGCCGGTCCGAACGGGCAAGGCTACCGGTCTTGATCTGACCGCAATTGGTGGCGACGGCGAGATCGGCGATGGTCGAATCCTCGGTCTCGCCCGAGCGGTGCGACATGACCGCGGTATAGCCCGCGCGCTGCGCCATGCTGACCGCCTCCAGCGTTTCAGACAGGGTGCCGATCTGGTTGACCTTGACCAGGAGCGAGTTGGCGACGCCCTTCTGGATGCCCTCGGCCAGGATCTTCGGATTGGTGACGAAGATATCATCGCCGACGAGCTGCACCTTATTGCCGATCTTGTCGGTCAGGAGCTTCCAGCCGTCCCAATCCTGCTCGGCCATGCCGTCTTCGATCGAGGCGATCGGGTAAGCGGCGGCGAGTTCGGCGAGATAATCGACCATCTCGGCCGGGCTGAGCTTCCGCCCCTCGCCTTCGAGGTCATAGACGCCGTTCTTGAAGAATTCGCTCGCGGCGCAATCGAGCGCGATCGCGACCTCCTCGCCCGGCTTGTAGCCGGCGGCCTCGATCGAGCTCATGATGAAGTCGAGCGCGTCCTTCGGGCTGGCGAGGTTGGGCGCGAAGCCGCCTTCGTCGCCGACCGCGGTCGCCAGGCCCTTGTCGTGCAGCTTCTTCTTGAGCGTGTGAAAAATCTCGGTGCCGCAACGGACCGCCTCGATCAGGCTCTCGGCGCCGAGGGGCATGACCATGAATTCCTGGAAGTCGATCGGATTGTCGGCATGTGCGCCGCCATTGATGATGTTCATCATCGGCACGGGCAGGACGTGCGCCGAAACGCCGCCGACATAGCGATAGAGCGGCAGCCCGCGCGATTCCGCCGCCGCCTTCGCCACCGCGAGGCTCACGCCAAGAATGCCGTTGGCGCCGAGGCGGCCCTTGTTGTCGGTACCGTCCAATTCGACCATGACCGCGTCGATCTCGCTCTGGTCTTCGGCCTCGAGCCCCTCGACCGCATCGGCGATCTCGCCATTCACCGCATCGACCGCGTCGTCGACGCCCTTGCCGCCCCAACGGCTCTTGTCGCCATCGCGGCGCTCGACCGCCTCGCGCGTGCCGGTCGAGGCGCCCGAAGGGACCGCGGCGCGGCCGAAGCTGCCATCTTCCAGCGTAACATCGACCTCGACCGTCGGATTGCCGCGGCTGTCGATCACGGTACGGGCGTGGACGTCGACGATCGCGGTCATGGGGAATCTCCGATTTGCAGGCTACAGGATGGCGCGGCCTGTATCGGCGACGAGCCGTGGAGGCAATGATTCCGCTTCCGATACGAAAAGTGTATTACTGGGGTGGAACGCAGCGCCTATGCAGCGGTTGAATGGTCGCGTGTTGAGTCATTGCAGGAGATTGGAAATGCCTTCCGCCGACGAGCAGCTTCCTGAGGGCACCGACCACATCGTGGAGGGTGCAAGCGTGAATGAGGATCGCAGCGCCGATACGACCCCGCCGATTTCGGCGGTGCGGGACGGCGACGACATCAAGGGCGCCTTTTTCGATCGCGTGGACGAACTGCGCGGCCAGGCGACCGACAAGGCACGCGAGCTGGCGCAGACCGGCAAGGATCGCGCCGCCTCGACGCTCGATAGCCTGGTCCAGACGGTCGAAGACGCCGCGAGCGAGATCGACGAGAAACTGGGCAGCCAATATGGCGATTATGCGCGCCGCGCGGCCGAGCATATCGGCGGGTTCACCGACTCGTTCCGCGACAAGGATATCGACGCTTTGTTCAACGACGCGCGCGATTTCGTGAAGAAATCGCCCGCGGTGGCGATCGGTGCGGCGGCGGCCCTGGGCTTCGTGGTCGCACGGCTTGCCCGTTCGGGCATGTCGGAGAGCTCCGGCAAAGATGCGCCAAAGGCGTGACGCCCCCGAGCCCAGGCGAGGAGCCAGGGTCGCTTCGCGACCTGGCCGCGCGCGTGATCGACGACGGGACGACCTATCTCAAGGCAGAGCTGACGCTCGCCAAGGAACAGGCGATCACCAGCGTCAAGGAAGCGCGGCCGACCATAAGGCTGGCGCTGGCGGCGCTGATGCTGGGCCAGGGCGCGATCATGGTCCTGGCCATCTCACTTGGGCTCTTGCTGGCGCGCTGGCTCGGCTTGCCCGGCGGCTTTCTGGTCGCGGGGCTGCTGATGATCGCGGCGATGCTGGCGATCGCGCACAACGTGGTGGAACGGATCAGGAAGATCATTCGATGAGCGAAGCGGATATCGCGCGCGCCGAGGAGAAGGTCGCGGCCGCCCGGGAAAGATTGCTGGGTTCGACCCATGCCTTGCAGGCGCGGCTGAAGCCGTCGGTGCTGGCCGACGATGCGTGGAAGGCGGCGCGCGAAAAAGGCCAGGAGGTCGCCGCCGACGCGGTGCGCGCGGTTCGGGAGCGCCCGGTCATTTCTTCTGCAGCCGCGATCGGGCTTGCGGCGTTTGTCGCGCGCAGGCCGATCGCGAAGCTGTTCGGACTTTTGCGCAGCAAAGATCAGTGAAGGAGTAAGCGATGAGCAAGGCCCCCAAGACCTCAGCCCAAGCGGACAGCGAACCGGAAGCGCGCAATGACGCGTATGGCAAGGTGAGCGAGCGGGTCGCAGCGGCCTATGCCGCCGCGCGCGAAAAAACCGGCCAGGCGGGCGAAAAGCTCGAATCCAATCCGCTTGCGGCCTTGCTGGGCGGGATCGCGATCGGCGCGATCGCGGGCGCTTTGATCCCGCGCCTCGCCAAGGAAAAGGAATTGCTCGCGCCACTTGGGGAGAAGATCGGCGAGGCGGCACGCGCCGCGCTGGATGCGGGCAAGAGCGCAGGCGCCGGCGCGCTGGAGGAAGCGGGCCTGTCGTCCGACCAGATCCGTGCGCAGGTCTCCAAGCTGGTCGAGCAGGCGCTGAAGGCCGCAAACGAAGCGGGCACTGCCGCAGTGGATGCCGCGCGCGAATCCGCAACCCGATAGAAATTCAAGACGAGTTCATGCGGGCGGGCCGAAAGGTCCGCCCGTTCCATTTGGAGAGAGCAAGAATGAGCCCCAAATTCCGTAACGCCATTGCGGTGATGGCGATCGCATCCGGCGTGCTGCTTCCGGCGATGACCAGCCCGGCCGCCGCCGCGGTCGATACGAGCGATCCCCAACGCTTCGTCCAGACGCTGACCACCGACGGCTTCGCCGCGATGAAGACCGGAAGCCGCGAGAGCGCCAAGGCCAAGTTCCGCGCACTGCTGGCGCAGAATGTCGCGGTCGACCAGATCGGCGACCGGCTGATCCGCCGCTGGCTGCCCAAGATCACGCCCGCGCAACATGACCAGTACAAGGCGTCGCTGCCCGGTTACGTCGTCGGCACCTATGCCGACCGTCTGTTCGAATATTCGGATTCGACGATACGCGTCGTGCGCACGCAGCCGACCGCGGGCGGCGGCGCCGACGTGATCACCCAGGTGACCAAGCCCGGCGCGCAGCCGATCGCGGCGACCTGGTCGCTGACCAAGGTCGGCGGCGCCTGGAAGGTGCTCAACCTCAACGTCGCCGGGATCAATGTCGCGATGGCGCAGGCCGCCGATTTCGACTCCGTGATCCAGCGCCAGAGTTTCGACGCGCTGCTGAAGATGATGGCGGCGCGCAAGTAACCAAAGCGCACTTGTCTAACCCGTCCGCCGAGGGCAGGAACATCGGCCCATGAGCAAGATGCACCTAGTGTTCGGCGGGCGGGTCAAGGATCCGCGCACGCTCGACTTTCAAGACCTCTCGAAGATCGAGCTGGTCGGGTTCTTCCCGGACTATGCCAGCGCCGAAAAGGCGTGGCGCGCGGCGGCGCAACGCACGGTGGATGATGCCGAGATGCGCTTCGTGATCGTGCATCTGCACCGGCTGTTGGAGCCGGAGGAGAATTAGGTCCGCCTCTTGTCGTCACCCCAGCGTAAGCTGGGGTCCATCTCCTGACTGTCCGGTTTGGCGCTACGGCGGGAGATGGATGCCAGCGTTCGCTGGCATGACGGGATTGGGGGTGGCGCTCAGGCCTTCCGATAGCGCCAGGCGAGCATCGGGCGGGCGAGGACGAGGCCGGCGATGAAGCCGCCGATATGGGCGGCGGCGGCGATTGCCATGCCTTCGCTGCGCGAGACCAGGCCGAGCATGAGCTGAACCGCGATCCAGGCGAGCGCGAGCCAGCCGATGTGCAGCCAGCGCGCCACGGCGGGCGGATATTTGGACGGCCGGCGCTGGCCGTAGAGCATGGCATAGGCCCCGACGAGCGCAGAGATGGCGCCGCTCGCTCCGATCATCGGCACGGTCGAATGCGGCCCGGCAATATATTGCGCGGCGGCGGCGGCATATGCGCCGAGCACATAGAGCACCACGATCCCCGCCGGCCCCAACGCCACCTCATCCTCGCGACCGCAATAGAAGAGCATCAGCAGGTTGAAGCCGATGTGGATCGCGCCTGCATGGAGCAAGGTCGCGCTCAGCGGCGTGAGCCAGACCGGCAGCGCGCCGATCACCTGCAAACCCGACAGACGCGCGGGAATGAAGCCGCCGACCGCCGCCGCCGGATCCAGTTTACCGATCGTGGTCAGCAGCGCGAAGCTCGCGATCGTCACCGCCGCGATGGTGGCGGTCATCCTGGGCGGTGCGGTCTTCATTCGACGGTCGCTCCGGCGGAGGCCGGAGCCTCCGGAGATTGAAGATTGCCCTTGTCACCAGCGGCCCCGGCCTCCGCCGGGGCGACGGAGACGCGCGCGCACATCGCGTTCAGATGAACTCGATGCGGGAGACGACGTAATATTTGTCGCCCGACGGCACGGTCACTTCGACTTCCTCGTCGACCTTGCGGCCGATCAGCGCGCGGCCGAGCGGCGAGGCGTAAGAGATACGGCCCGATTTGGCGTCCGCCTCGGTCTGACCGACGATCTGATATTTGACCGGCTTGTCGTCCTCGTCGAGCAGATGGACGGTCGCGCCGAACACGACCTTGTCGCCCGAAAGCGTCTTCGGATCGATCACCAAAGCGCGCGAAAGCTTGTCCTCGATGTCGGCGATCATCGCCTCGATCTGGCCCTGACGCTCCTTGGCGGCATGATATTCGGCATTTTCGGAAAGGTCGCCGTGTGCGCGCGCTTCTTCGATCGCATCGATGATCAGCGGCCGCTCCGTCTTGAGACGCGCGACTTCAGCGGTGAGCATGTCATGCCCTTCCGCCAGCATCGGCATCTTCTCGTCGCTTGCCATTTCAACCGAACCCCTTGTTCGAACCGTCAAAAAAGGACCCCGCGCCGCCGATTGGCGACGCCCGCACCTTGGCGATGTCCGGGATCGTCAGTCAGCTATGATAGGATTGGAGCGAGCGCACTTCAAGGCTGCGCTCCTTCAAGGCCGCAATCGCCCTCACCGCTGCGAGCCCGCCGGCCGCCGTCGTGAAGTAGGGAATGCGCGCGAGCATGGTCGATGCGCGGATCGATTTCGAATCCTGGAGCGACTGCCAGCCCTCGGTCGTGTTGAGCACGAGCTGGACGCCGCCGTCCTTCAAACGATCGACGATATGCGGCCGGCCCTGCGCGACCTTGTTGACCCGCTCGACCGCCAGGCCCTTGCCCGCCAGATATTCGGCGGTGCCGTCGGTCGCGACGATCGTGAAGCCCAGGTCGATCAGCGAGCGCACTGCGGGCTCGATCACCGGCTTGTCGGTTTCCTTGACCGAGACGAACACCGTGCCCGATTCCGGCAAGGTGGTGCCCGCGCCCAGCTGCGCCTTGGCGAAAGCGGTCGCGAAATCCTTGTCGAGGCCCATCACTTCGCCGGTCGATTTCATTTCGGGCGACAGGACCGGATCAACGCCGGGGAAGCGCGCCCACGGGAAGACGGCTTCCTTGACCGCGATATAATCGACATCGAGATTGATCTTCGGCAGATCGGCGAGCTTCTCGCCCGCCATCACGCGCGCGGCGATCTTGGCGATCGGCGCCCCGACAGCCTTGGCGACGAAGGGCACCGTACGGCTGGCGCGCGGATTGACCTCGATCAGATACACTTCGCCGTCCTTGACCGCATATTGGACGTTCATCAGGCCCTTGACCTTGAGCGCGCGGGCCAAGGCGTCGGTCTGGCGCTCGATCTCGGCCACGATTTCCTTCGACAGGCTGTAAGGCGGCAGCGAGCAGGCGCTGTCGCCCGAATGGACGCCCGCCTCCTCGATATGCTGCATCACGCCGGCGATGGTGACGTCGGTGCCGTCGGCGATCGCGTCGACATCGACCTCGATCGCGTCGCGCAGATAGCGATCGATCAGGACGGGGGAGTCGCCCGACACCTGGACCGCGGTCATGATGTAATGATCAAGCTGCGCGGGCGTGTCGACCACCTCCATCGCGCGGCCGCCGAGCACGTAGGACGGGCGGGTCAGCACGGGATAACCGATCCGTTCCGCGACCGCGATCGCCTCATCGCGGCTGCGCGCGATGCCGTTGGCGGGCTGCTTTAGGCCTAGCTTCTCAACGAGCGCGGCGAAACGCTCGCGATCCTCGGCCAGATCGATCGCGTCGGGCGAGGTGCCGAGGATCGGGATGCCGGCACGCTCTAGCTCCTGCGCGAGCTTGAGCGGGGTCTGGCCGCCGAACTGGACGATCACGCCGACCAGTTCGCCATTCTGCTGCTCGACGTGGAGGATCTCCAGCACGTCCTCGACCGTCAGTGGCTCGAAATAGAGGCGGTCGGACGTGTCATAGTCGGTGCTCACCGTCTCCGGATTGCAATTGACCATGATCGTCTCGAACCCCGCGTCCGAAAGCGCGAAGCAGGCGTGGCAGCAGCAATAATCGAATTCGATGCCCTGGCCGATGCGGTTGGGGCCGCCGCCGAGGATTACGATCTTGCGGCGATCGGTCGGCTGCGATTCATTCTCGGGCTCGCCGAAGACGGGCGCCTCGTAGGTCGAGTACATGTAAGGCGTCTTCGCCTCGAACTCGGCCGCGCAGGTGTCGATCCGCTTGAAGACGGGGCGCACGCCGAGCTTGTGGCGGTGCGCGCGCACCTCGGCCTCGGTCACGCCGCCCGACATCGCCTTGATCGCGTCATGGACGATGCCCGAACCGCGCGCCTGCTCGCGGCTCATGCCCGCCAGATTGTTCGAGTTGAGCGCAAGCCAGGCGAGGCGCTTGTCCGAAAAGCCCATCGCCTTGAGCTTGCGCATGCCGGTTGCGTCGTTGGGCAGGCCGTTCCGGCAGACGCCTTCCTCGGCGCGCACGATCTCGGCGATGCGCTCGAGGAACCAGGGGTCATATTTCGCGACGCGATGGATTTCGTCGACGGTCAGGCCTTCACGGAGCGCCTGCGCGGCGATCAGCAGGCGGTCGGGCGTCGGTTCGGCCAAGGCGGCCTCGATCTCGGCCTTGGGCGCGCCCTTGAGGCGATCCACCACGTTGAGGCCCGACAGGCCCGTCTCAAGCCCACGGAGCGCCTTCTGCAGGCTTTCGTGGATGTTGCGGCCGATCGCCATCACCTCGCCGACCGACTTCATCGCGGTGGTCAGATGATCCGACGTGCCCTTGAACTTCTCGAACGCGAAGCGGGGTATCTTGGTGACGACATAGTCGATCGTCGGCTCGAAGCTGGCTGGCGTCGCGCCGGTAATGTCGTTGTCGATCTCGTCGAGCGTGTAGCCGACCGCGAGCTTGGCCGCGACCTTGGCGATCGGGAAGCCGGTCGCCTTGGACGCGAGCGCGGAGGAGCGCGACACGCGCGGGTTCATCTCGATCACGACCAGGCGGCCGTCCTTGGGATTGACCGCGAACTGGACGTTGGAGCCACCCGTTTCGACCCCGATCTCGCGCAGCACAGCGATGCTGGCGTTGCGCATGATCTGATATTCCTTGTCGGTCAGCGTCAAGGCCGGCGCGACGGTGATGGAATCGCCGGTGTGGATGCCCATCGGATCGACATTCTCGATCGAGCAGATGATGATGGCATTGTCGTTGCGATCGCGCACGACCTCCATCTCATATTCCTTCCAGCCGAGCACGCTCTCCTCGACCAGCACTTCGGTGGTCGGCGAGAGATCGAGGCCGGAGGTGACGATCTGGACGAATTCCTCGCGGTTATACGCGATGCCGCCGCCCTGCCCGCCCATGGTGAAGCTGGGGCGAATGATCGAGGGCAATTGGACGAATTCGAGCGCGTCGAGCGCTTCCTCGACCGTGTGCGCGATGCGGCTGCGCGGGCTTTCGAGCCCGATCTTGTCCATCGCGTCGCGGAATTTGAGCCGATCCTCGGCCTTGTCGATCGCTTCGGCATCGGCGCCGATCATCTGGCAGCCGAACTTTTCGAGCGTGCCATCGTGCCAGAGCGCGAGCGCGGTGTTGAGCGCGGTCTGCCCGCCCATCGTCGGCAGCACCGCGTCGGGGCGCTCTTTCTCGATGATCTTGGCGACCACGGCGGGCGTGATCGGCTCGATATAGGTCGCGTCCGCCATGTCCGGATCGGTCATGATCGTCGCCGGGTTCGAATTGACGAGGATGATCCGATAGCCCTCTTCGCGCAGCGCCTTGCAGGCCTGCGTCCCCGAATAATCGAACTCGCACGCCTGGCCGATGACGATCGGGCCGGCGCCGATGATCAGGATCGATTTGATGTCGGTACGCTTGGGCATGGATTATGCGAGACCTGAAAGCCCTCTCCCTTGGGGGAGAGGGTTGGGTGAGGGGGCGCGACGCGCATGGCGACGGAAAGACTGATCGGACGTGCCCGGCAGCTGCGCCGGGATGCGACAGACGTGGAGGCGTTGCTGTGGACGCGCTTGCGAAGCCGTCAACTCGACGGTGCCAAGTTCGTTCGACAGCATCCGATCGGCCCTTACGTGGCCGACTTCTGCTGCCGTGCCGCACGGCTGGTGATCGAACTGGATGGCGGGCAGCATGCGGACGACGACGCCGATATTGCGCGTACGCGCGTGATCGAAGCGAATGGCTACACAGTCATTCGTTTTTGGAACAACGATGTCATTGAGAACATCGAAGGTGTGCTGGTGGAAATCCACGGCGCACTTCTCAATGCCAGTCCGGGCGCGCGCTGACGCGCGCTCCCCCTCACCCCAACCCTCTCCCCGACGGGGAGAGGGAGTCATTGGGCGCTCCGAAGCTGCGAGACGAATTGCTCGAAAAGATAATGGCTGTCCTGCGGGCCGGGGCTCGCCTCGGGGTGATATTGCACGCTGAACGCCGGCTTGTCGGTCAGGCGGAGGCCGGCGAGACTGCCGTCGAAGAGCGAAATATGCGTCGGCTCGGCATTCTCCGGCAGCGTCTCGGTCAGGACCGCGAAGCCGTGGTTCATGCTGGTGATCTCGACGCGGCCGTCGTCGGTGCGCTTGACCGGGTGGTTCGCGCCGCGATGGCCCTGGTGCATCTTGGCGGTCTTCGCGCCGACCGCGATGCCCAACAGCTGGTGGCCGAGGCAGATGCCGAAGATCGGCTTGCCGACCGCGAGCAGTTCCTGGATCACGGGCACCGCATATTCGCCGGTCGCGGCGGGGTCACCCGGGCCGTTCGACAGGAACACGCCGTCGGGGTTGTGTGCCATCACGTCTTCGAAGGTCGAGGTCGCGGGAACCACGGTCACGCGCGCGCCGGCGGCAACGAGGTTACGCAGGATGTTGCGCTTGAGGCCGTAGTCGATCGCGACGACGTGGGGGCGGCTATCCGACCGCCCTTCGACTTCGCTCAGGGCGAACGGAGCTTTGTCGCCCCCCTCCCCGTTCGTGCTGAGCGAAGTCGAAGCACGCTCGTACCCCTCGCCCAGCTTCCAGAGTCCTTCATCCCATGTGTAGCTCTGGGTGGCGGAAACCTCCTTGGCGAGGTCCATGCCCTCGAGGCCGGGCCATTCGTGCGCCTGCCTCTTGAGCGCGTCGAGATCGAATTCGCCCTTGGCGTTGTGCGCGATCACGCCGTTGGGCGCGCCGTTCAGGCGGATCGCGCGGGTGAGCGCGCGGGTGTCGACACCCGCCAGGCCGATGCGGCCATTATTGCGCAACCAGGCGTCGAAATGCAGGGTAGAACGGAAATTGGAGGGATCGGTCACGTCCTCGCGGACGATGCAACCGAGCGCATGCGGGTTGATCGCCTCGATATCCTCGGGGTTGGCGCCGACATTGCCGATATGGGGGAAGGTGAAATTGACGATCTGGCCGGCATAGGAGGGATCGGTCATGACCTCCTGATAGCCGGTCATCGCGGTGTTGAAGCAGACCTCGCCCACCGCCGAGCCCTCGGCGCCGAATCCCTTGCCCCAGATGATTCCGCCATCGCCCAATACCAATACGCCGGTAGCTCCGTTCGGCGCGCGTGAAAGCGAGGCGTCGGCCATGATCGGCGGGCACTCCAATAAGGTTGGGCAGCGATGTCGCTAAGCCGCGTCCGCTAGACGGCATGGGCTCATGGGTCAACTCTACCAAATATGCCGGGTTCGGGCTATCGAAGGGGTTTCCCGCTTTTCCATAGAGACCCCCCAATGATTCGAGACGAGATCAAGGCGGCGCAGATCGCCGCGATGAAGGCGCGCGACACCGTTACCGTCAACGCCACCCGCCTGATCCAGGCCGCGATCAAGAATCGCGACATCGAGCTTCGGACGGCTTCGACCACCCCGGACGACGATCTGACGGTGACGGAAGTGCTGCAGAAAATGATCAAGCAGCGCCGCGAATCGATCGAAATGTTCGAGAAAGGCGGGCGCCAGGAACTGGCCGACGGCGAAAAGGCCGAGGTCGCGGTGATCGAGCGGTTCCTGCCCGCGCAGATGAGCGACGCCGACGCCGCGCTGGCGATCGACGCGATCGCGACGGAGCTGGGCGCGAGTTCGATCAAGGATATGGGCCGGGTGATGGCGGCGGTGAAAGAACGCCATGCGGGCCAGCTCGACATGAGCAAGGCAAGCGCGCTGGTGAAGGCGCGGCTGAGCTAAAATTCCTTTGGTGGAAGCGTCCTTCGACTTCGCTCAGGACGAACGGGGTGAGTGGCTGTCGGGGCAGCGGATACGGAATACCAAAACCCGTTCGTCCTGAGCGAAGTCGAAGGACGTTTTCCAGGAGCAAGAATGGCGTTTTGGACCTATATGTTGAGATGCGCCGACGGGCGTTTCTACGTGGGCCATACGGACAATCTCGAACTGCGAATGGGGCAGCATCAGCAAGGCGGTTTTTGTGATTTCACGGCCCGGCGACGGCCGGTCGCCTTGGTGTGGTCTGAAGTCATGCCCACGCGGGAGGAAGCTTTGGCGGCGGAGCGGCGGTTGAAGGGCTGGACTCGCGCCAAGAAGGAAGCACTGATCCGAGGCGATTGGCAGCGGATTTCGTGGCTTGCGATACCACCTGGGGAGCGTCCTTCGACTTCGCTCAGGACGAACGGAGTTGGGGAGGTTCCGCCTCGCAAGCGGGAGGGGGAGTCTTGAGCCTCTCCCCCCAATTTCTGGACGAATTGCGCAATCGGACGTTGCTGTCCGCCCTCATCGGGCGGTCGGTCAAGCTGCAGAAGGCCGGGCGCGAATATCGGGCCTGTTGTCCGTTCCATGACGAGAAGACGCCGAGTTTCTACGTCAATGACGACAAGGGCTTCTACCATTGCTTCGGCTGCTCGGCGCATGGCGACGCGATCCGGTTCCTGACCGAAGCCAAGGGCATGCCTTTCATCGAGGCGGTGAAGGAACTGGTCCAGGCGGCGGGGATGGAGATGCCCGCGCCCGATCCGCGTTCGGCCGAGCGGGCGGAGCGGGCGACAGGTCTGGTGGCGGCGTCCGAAGCGGCGCAGCGCTGGTTCGCGGAGCAATTGCAGGGCATCGCCGGGGCTGAGGCGCGGGCCTATCTCATCAAACGTGGCGTGCCGGATGAATTGACCAAGGCGTTCGGACTGGGCTTTTCGCCGGATTCGCGCGGCAAACTCAAAGGGGCGCTCGCGACGTTCGGCAACGACACGCTGATCGAGGCGGGGCTGCTCATCTCGGTGGACGAGAAGGAACCGTATGACAGGTTCCGCGGCCGGCTGATGTTTCCGGTACGCGACGCTCGTGGGCGTGTGATCGCCTTCGGCGGGCGCATCCTGGACAGCGGCGAACCCAAATATCTGAACTCGCCGGACACACCGCTCTTCGACAAGGGACGCACGCTCTACAATCTCGACCGTGCCGGCCCGGCCAGCCGCAAAAGCGAGCGGGTGATCGTGGTCGAGGGCTATATGGACGTGATCGCGCTGGCCAAGGCCGGGATTGACGAGGCGGTCGCGCCGCTCGGCACCGCGCTGACCGAGGCGCAGATCGAGCGGCTGTGGCGGCTGGTTCCGGTGCCGATCCTGTGCTTCGATGGCGACAAAGCGGGCCAGAAAGCCGCGGTTCGGGCGGCGCAGCGGGCGCTGCCGATGGCTGGGCCGGGGCGCTCGCTCAGCTTCGTCACGCTTCCGGGCGGGCAGGATCCGGACGATCTGGTCAAGGCAGGCGGCAAGGCGGCTGTCGAAAATGCCCTCCAGACCGCGATCCCGCTGGTCGACCTGCTGTGGAATCACGAGCAGGCGGCGACCCCGCTCGACACGCCGGAAATGCGCGCGGGCCTGCGCCGCCGACTCGGCGAACTGTGCCAGGGGATCGCGGACAAGGGCACGGCTGAGCAATATCGACATGAATTCCGGCGTCGTTTCGACGCGCTGTTCGGAGCGCCGCAGAGCCAACAACAACCGTTCCAGCCTTATAGCCAGGGCAATCGCCCGCCATTCCGGCGCGATTTTCGCAAGCCCCCGCCCCGCCCCGCTTCCGCGCGCGCGCGATCGATCGGCAGGGGCGGGATCGACACGATGGTGGCACGCGCGGTAATCGGCGGATTGATCCTCCATCCCGCCACAACCGAAGCGCATGCCGAGGCTTTGGCTGGACTTTCGCTCGGCGATCCGGTGCTGGAACGCATTCGCGACACGCTGATCGATGCGGCTTTCACGGGCCGCTCCCTTGAAGGTGGCGAGGCGCGTTCCATATTGGCTGAAGCGGGCTTAGGCCCCGCAGCAGATGAATTGTGCCAGACGAACGGTCTTGCCTTTTCCTTTCTGCGCGGCGATGCGGACCCGAGTCGCGCGCAACGCGACCTGGGAGAGGCGATCGACGTGCTGGTTACGCGGCCGGTGATCGAACAGGCGCTGGCGGAAGCGACGCGCGCGTTCGAAACCACTACCGACGAAGCGGGTTTTGCAGAGCAGCAGCGACTGACTCGCGAAAAACAGGACGTCGAGCGCCGTTTAATGGATTTGATGCAGCCGGACGGCGACTGAGCGAATTTGACGGGATCAAGAGATAGCATGGCGAAGACGGCAGCGGCAGCGGCGAACGGAAGCAGCGGTGATGGTGGCGACAGCGGCGATGCGCCGCTGATCGACCTCAACGATGCGTCGATCAAGAAGGTCTTCGCGCGCGCCAAGAAGCGCGGCTACATCACTTATGACGAATTGAACGAGGCGCTGCCGCAGGATCAGATGTCCTCGGAGCAGATCGAGGACGTCATGTCCGCGCTCAACGAGATGGGCGTCAACGTCGTCGAAAATGAGGAAGCCGGCGAGGACGGCGAACAGCCGCAGCAGCCCGACGACGACGATACCGACGAGGCGACCGACAGCGATGCCGCGGTCACGTTCACGTCGACTGCCACCAAGAAGGAAACGATCGACCGCACCGACGATCCGGTGCGCATGTATCTGCGCGAGATGGGCGCGGTCGAATTGCTCAGCCGCGAGGGCGAGATCGCCATCGCCAAGCGGATCGAGGCGGGCCGCGACACGATGATCCAGGGGCTGTGCGAGAGCCCGATCACCTTCAACGCGATCATCGACTGGTCGACCCAGCTCAACGAAGGCACGATGCAGCTGCGCGAGATCCTCGATCTCGACGCGATGGTGTCGAAAGGCCCGACCGCCGAGCAGGTCGAGGGCGCCGAGGACGACGATACGGGCGAGATTAGCGAGAAGAGCGCGGGCCCGTCCTTCAAGGAAGAGGAGGAGCCCGAGGAAGCGCCGGCCGATTCGGACGAGGATGAGGATTCGATGGTCGAACGGCGCGCGCCGCGCCCGAGCGACGACGATGACGAGGACAACACGCTCAGCCTCGCCCAGATGGAAGAGCAGCTCAAGCCGCAGGCGCTCGAGAAGTTCGCGACCATCACCGATCTCTACAAGAGCTTCGCCAAGCTGCAGGCCAAGCGCGTCACCGCGCTGGGGCTGGGCGACGATTTCCCCAAGAGCGACGAGAACAAATATCAGAATCTGCGCGAGGAACTGACCGCGCAGGTCGAAAGCGTGAAATTCCACGCCGCCAAGATCGAGCATCTCGTCGACCAGCTTTATTCGTTCAATCGCCGCCTGACCGCTTTGGGTGGGCAGATGCTGCGCCTCGCCGAGCGCCATCGCGTGCCGCGCAAGGACTTCCTCGACCGCTATGTCGGCCATGAGACCGAGGAAGGTTGGATCAACACGGTTTCGGGCGCGGACCGCAAATGGGCTGCCTTCGCCGCCGAGGAAGGCGCCGCTGTCGAGCGTATTCGCGCCGAGACCGGCGAGATCGCGTCCGCCACGGGCATGAGCCTGACCGAGTTCCGCCGTATCGTGAACATGGTGCAGAAAGGCGAGCGCGAGGCGCGTATCGCCAAGAAGGAGATGGTCGAAGCGAACCTGCGCCTCGTCATCTCGATCGCCAAGAAATACACCAATCGCGGCCTGCAGTTCCTGGACCTGATCCAGGAGGGCAATATCGGCCTGATGAAGGCGGTCGATAAGTTCGAATATCGCCGCGGTTACAAATTCTCGACCTACGCGACCTGGTGGATCCGCCAGGCGATCACGCGTTCGATCGCAGACCAGGCACGCACGATCCGTATCCCGGTCCACATGATCGAGACGATCAACAAATTGGTCCGCACCAGCCGCCAGTTCCTGCACGAAACCGGCCGCGAGCCGACTCCGGAAGAGCTGGCCGAGCGCCTGAGCATGCCGCTCGAGAAGGTGCGCAAGGTCATGAAGATCGCCAAGGAGCCGATCAGCCTCGAGACGCCGATCGGCGACGAGGAGGATTCGCATCTCGGCGATTTCATCGAGGACAAGAATGCGGTGATCCCGGTCGACGCCGCGATCCAGGCCAACCTCAAGGAAACCGTCACGCGCGTGCTGGCGAGCCTCACGCCGCGCGAGGAGCGTGTGCTGCGCATGCGGTTCGGCATCGGCATGAACACCGATCACACGCTGGAGGAGGTCGGCCAGCAGTTCAGCGTGACGCGCGAACGTATCCGGCAGATCGAGGCGAAGGCGCTCAGGAAGCTCAAGCACCCGTCGCGCAGCCGCAAGATGCGCAGCTTCCTCGACCAGTAAGTATTCCCGTCATGCCAGCGGGAGCTGGCATCTCGGGAGGTTTGAACGCCAACCTCACGAGGCCCCAGCTTTCGCTGGGGCGACGAGGAGGGGAAAGCCGCAGGCTTTTTCCGGGCCCGTAACGATCTCGGACCAATCCGGATTATGCCCGAAATGAATGCATCTTCCCGCAAAAAGGCGATATGCTCCGCTTCGGGACGGTAAGGCTAACGCGCTGTAAACCGGATATTTACGCCCTTGGGTTATCCCGATCCTTCAAGGGGGAAGTATGTGCCGTCTGGCGCAGCTTCGGGAGCCGATCATGTCGTTCGTTGCATTGCAAACCGCACCCGCCGATTTCGGCGAGATGCTGGTCGCACTCGCTGCCTCTGAAGGCAGCGCGAGCCACCCTTACACCCATAGTTACGAGCTCAACGCGGATCCGCTGGCGACGCGCAACCTGGCCGACGTCCTGCATCTGCTGTCGATGCTGCACGGGCCGCAGCCCGGCCTGATCGAGCTGGGCGGCGAGCGCAACGTGCTGCCGGAGGCGGCCGACTGGTTTCGAGAAGCGGCAGCGGGCTTCGCCGCCGAGCGCCATTATCTCACCCAACTGATCGTCGCCGCCGGCCCGGCGCCGAGCACAGCCGGCGAGGCCGACACGGCTGCCGCGATCCTCGACCAGCGTCGCGCGATGGAGACGATCGTCTGTTCCGACCGATTCGGCTGCGGTATCGGCGCGATCGTCGCGCTGATCCTCGACTGGCAGGCGATCCGCGCGGTGCTCGACACTGCCGCGACCCGGATCGGTATCCGCGTCCCGGTCAGCCAGCTTCCGAGCGATGCGGCGACCGCGAACATCCTTGCCAATCTGCCGATCCAGCCGCGGCTCGACCGCACATTGAGCTTTGGCGCGCGTCAGTTCCTGCTCCAGCATCGTGGGCTGTGGGACGTGCTCGAAGCGCGCAAGGAAGCCCGCGTCGAGCGTTAAGGTTTGTTCGACTGACGTTGAAGGCGGCGGCGCCGTCTTCCTGCCAAGGTGCGCTAATGCTCCCGGCGGAGCTCATCCTCGATCCGACGATCGGGGATGAGCCAGACCAGCGAAATCCCCACATAGATCGCCGCTGCCAGCCACGGCTGGACGAATGCCAGCCCGATACCCGCGATATAGGCCGTCAGACTGAGCTTGCCCTTGAGGTCGCTGCCCACAGCGCGCGCGACAGCCGAATCCTCGCCATTGACCGCGATGATCCGCACCTGTGTCCAGGTATAGCCGATCGCGGTCATCCCGAAGATCAGGCCATAGGCTGCCATCGGCAGCGCGGCGAAATTGCTCTCGTCGAGCCAACGTATCGTCCAGGGGGCGAGGCTCATCCAGAACAGCATGAAAAGATTGGCCCAGAGCACGCTGCCGTCGATATGCTTGGTCGCCTGGAACAGATGGTGATGGTTGTTCCAGTAAATGCCGACATTCACGAAGCTCACCATATAAGCGAACAGGATCGGCAATTCGCCCCGCAGCGAGGCGAGATCGGCATGGTGCGGGACCGGCAGCTCCAGCACGGTGATCGTGATGATGATCGCGATCACGCCATCGGTGAAGGCCTGCACCCGCTCGGTCTTCATCAAACACGCTCCCCCCGTCTGGGCTGAACCCTTCGACTGGCTCAAGGGCCCTATCGAAGCCCTGTCCTTCTTGTCAGCCTGAAAGAAAAGCAGCCCTTCGACAAGCTGCGGGCGAACGGGAGAATTCTATTTCGCGCTCCAGCCCTTCGCCTCGACCGCCTCGGCGCGGTGCGTGCGCCGGTCATAGAGGCAAAGCATCGTACCCTGGGCACGCTTCATGAACTTCTGGGGATAGGTGCCCCGCACCAATATCGCATCATAACCGGTGCGATCGCTGAAGCCGACCGGCGAGGATAGTGTCGGACGGAGCAGATGAGCCGCCGCGATGCAGGCCGCGCGACCATTCCGTATCGAGGCTTTCCAGGCCGCCTCGGTCGACGCCGTCGCCGGTGTTGCAACCAGCAAGGCTGCCAAAATTGCGCGGCGCACCATCCTCGTCTCCCTCAATACAGCAAATAAGGCCGCCTTTCCTCGCGCCACGCGGCCTCGTCCGGCTGGGCCAACGCATCGAGATCGCCAGACGTTGCAGATGCATCGTCGACCCATTCGCGCAAGGCCGGTCCGCCGTTGATCACATCGATCGGCAGCTTTCCAAACGCATATTCGTACGGAAAATCGCGCCACAGATCGTAATCCGGATACAAAGCGCGGATCGCCTTGAAGGCGAGCGCCTGCAACCGCCAGGGGCGGAACAGCGTGTGATCGTAGAAGCGGCCTTCGGCGTGGATGTGCAACCCGCTGCAGAGCTGATGCACATGCTTGTGGAACGTCGGTTCGAACGTGACCTCGCGCACCGTGCAGCCCGCCAACCAATCGGGCGCGAGGCTCCGCATTTCGGCGAGTATGTCGCGTGCGACGATGTCGGGCGCGCCGAACAGCTCGAGCGGCCGGGTCGTGCCCCGCCCTTCCGACAAGGTCGTCCCCTCGAGCATCACCGTGCCGGGATAAGCGCGCGCCATCCACAGATTGGGTGCGTTGGGGCTGGGATTGACCCAGACCCGCTCATGGAGCGGCCAGCCGAAGCCGGGGCCCGCCTCGGGATCGTAGCCGTGCATTTCGACCACGCGATAGTCGATATCGAGCTTCCACCTGTCGACGAACCAATGGCCGAGTTCGCCAAGCGTCAGGCCATGGCGCATCGGCATCGGGCCGGCACCGACAAAGCTTTCCCACCCGGCGACGAGTGTGGTGCCCTCGACCGGGCGCCCCGCCGGATTGGGGCGGTCGAGCACCCACACGTCCTTGCCGTGCTGGGCGGCGGCTTCGAGCACGTAGAGCAGGGTCGTGATGAAGGTATAGATGCGGCAGCCGAGATCCTGCAGATCGACCAGCAACAGATCGAACGTGCCCATCGACTGGCCGGTCGGGCGGCGCACCTCTCCGTACAGACTGAAGACCGGCACATTGTGCACCGGATCGGTGAAATCGGGCGATTCCACCATATTGTCCTGCTTGTCGCCGCGCAGGCCGTGTTGGGGGCCGAAGGCGGCGGTGACGTTCACGCCCGCCGCGACCAACGCGTCGAGCGAGTGGGTGAGGTCCGCGGTGACGGAAGCGGGATGCGCGAGCAAGGCAACACGCCGTCCCTTGAGCTGCGCGAGGAGCGAAGGGTCGGCCAGCAGCCGATCGATACCGAAATCCATGGCTTATTCTGCTGGCGGGAGAAGAGCAGCGAAGCAAGCCGCATCGTGGAAATTGGGCGCACCCCGAGGGTGCGCCAGGGCCCAGAAGGACCGGTTACCGCTTATATCCTCGATGATCGCGGACAGGCCGACCGGGCCGGCCGCGTCGGCCGGTATCGGAATGGTTGCGGTGAGCCGGGCCGCTTCCCCGTCCCGGCTCCACGCAACTCCGGGATCGTCCGTCGCGGCATCGCGCATGCCTTGGCGATGGCTGTCAAACCGGTAGGCCGCCCATGAGGTCGAGGGCGAGAAGTTGAACTCATAATAGCCCTGCCCTGCGCCGAGGAAGGCTTCGAAACAGCTATGCTGCCATAGCCCGTCGGTGCGCATGCCGGCCTGTGGCCGTGGCAGGGCAACGCAGCCAAGATCGCCTCCGATACGATAGGTCAGGCCGAGCGTGTCGGGTGTGACGCGCGCCATCTCGACCGCGATCTGTGTTACCGGCGACGGGCTATCGGGATGGGGACGGAGGAAAAATATCGGCACGCGTCTCGCCCCTCGCATCTGCGGAAGACTATGCTAAGCGCCAGCGCGTCATGATGGAATACACGTCCGAATTGCTGCGCACGCTCTCGGCCCGCGGCTATATCCACCAGGTCACGGATGCGGCGGCGCTCGACGCACTCGCGGCGAAACAGGTGGTGCCCGCTTATATCGGCTTCGACGCGACCGCGCCCTCACTGCACGTCGGGTCAATGGTGCAGATCATGATGCTGCGCCGGCTCCAGCAAGCGGGGCACAAGCCGATCGTGTTGATGGGCGGCGGCACGACCAAGGTCGGCGATCCGTCGGGCAAGGACGAGAGCCGGCGGCTGCTGACCAACGACGCGATCGACGGCAATATCGCCTCGATCCGCGGCGTGTTCGAGCGCTTCCTGAGGTTCGGCGACGGCCCGACCGATGCGGTCATGGTCAACAATGCCGATTGGCTGGATACGCTGGAATATATTCCGTTCCTGCGCGATGTCGGCAAGCATTTCACGATCAACCGCATGCTCGCCTTCGACAGCGTCAAGCTGCGGCTCGAGCGCGAGCAGCCGCTGACCTTCCTCGAATTCAACTACATGATCCTCCAGGCCTATGATTTCCTGGAGCTGTCGCGCCGCGCAGGCTGCCGCCTGCAGATGGGCGGATCGGATCAGTGGGGCAATATCGTCAACGGGATCGAGCTCGCCCGCCGGATCGATGCGCAGGAAGTGTTCGGCCTGACCACGCCGCTCATCACCACCGCCGACGGCGCCAAGATGGGCAAGACCGCGGCAGGCGCGGTCTGGCTTAACGAGGATCAGCTTTCAGCTTACGATTATTGGCAATTCTGGCGGAACACGCACGATTCCGATGTCGGCAAGTTCCTGCGCCTCTTCACCGATCTCCCGCTCGACCGGATCGCCGAACTGGAGACGCTCGAAGGCGCCGAGATCAATCAGGCCAAGATCGTGCTGGCGACCGAGGCGACCAAGCTTTGCCGGGGTGCCGAGGCGGCGGTCCAGGCGCAGGTGACCGCGCAGGAACTGTTCGAACAGGGCCGCGCCGGCGAGGGCCTGCCGCGCCTCAAGGTGACCGACGGCACTATCGGTATCGTCGCGGCGCTGACCGTGCTCGGCTTCTGCGCCTCCAACGGCGAGGCGCGGCGCAAGATCGCCGAGGGCGCGGTGCGGCTCAACGATCTCCCGATCAAGGACGAGAAGTACGAGATCGAGATCGATCCGGGCGCGAGTGTGAAGATCAGCCTCGGCAAGAAGCGTCACGGATTGCTCGAACGGGAGTGAACCGCCTGTTCGTCATGTCAGTGAAAGCTGTTGCCTCGTGAGAGGGGGCATGCCCAACCTCCTGAGACCCCAGCCTTCGCTGGGCTGACGGGGCTTGGGAGGGTTATCGAGCCCTTAAATCAGCCTCACAGATGGTCGGTGTTCAATGCGCATCCCGCAGCGCGCGCTCGGCTCGGCCGCCGGCGGTGATCGTCCCGACGCCCGGGTTCAACCGGATCAGGTTGATGATGTAGGATCTGGGCCGGCTCATCAGTTTCGGCTGGCTGTCATCCACCTTCATGCCCAGGGCACGTGCGACGTCGCCGACGAAATGGACGCAATTGGCATGGTGTAGATCGTAGGAGGGCTGCGGCAGATCGCGCCATTTCTTCACGATTGCGAGCACCTGACCATATTGTTCGTCACTCAGCACGAGCGAGAAATGGCTGTCGCTGCGCCGGACATAAGTGGGATTTGCGGCCAATATCTCGCCCCCCACCGCGCCCATCAGCACCGCTGGCGTGACCGCCTTGGCGGTGAAGCCGTAATTGGTGTCGAGCTGCTTGTCGGGCTCCGCGTCGGTCGCGCCGGTGACGCGCACGAAAGCGTGGGGAAAATAGACGCCCAGTTCGCGCGAATAGAAAGTGAGCGTGACCTTGGCCGGGGCCGCGACCGGCCACAGCAGCAGCGCCACCAGTAGCAATATCTTCCCTCGCAAACCCCTCATCCCGATCGGATCAGCCCCACCGCGGCATCGCGCTCGAACAGATAGAGCGCGGTCCGCGCCGCCTGTCCACGCGGACCCTGCAGCCCGCCGTCGCGATCGACCAGCAGCCGCGCATCCTGCGTTGCGCTTTCGATCAGTTCGGCGACCTGCTCGGGGCTTGCCATGCGAAAACCCTGCTCGCCCGACTGGCGTGTCCCCAATATCTCGCCCGCGCCGCGCAGGCGGAGATCCTCTTCGGCGATGCGGAAGCCATCATTGGTGTCGCGCAGCAATGCCAGACGCGCGCGCGCCGTCTCGCTCATCGGGCCGGCGGTGCGTAGCAGCAGACAGATGGAGCGGCCCTCCCCTCGCCCGACACGCCCGCGCAACTGGTGCAATTGGGCGAGTCCGAAGCGGTCAGCATGTTCGACCACCATCAAAGTCGCATTGGGCACGTCGACCCCGACCTCGATCACCGTCGTCGCAACCAGCAGCCCCAGATCGCCGCGTTGGAAGGCAGCCATGACCGCATCCTTGTCCGGCCCCTTCATCCGGCCATGGACCAGCCCGACCTTGTCGCCGAGCCGCATGCGCAGCGCTGCGGCGCGATCCTCGGCGGCGGCGAGATCGCTGGTCTCGCTCTCCTCGACCAGAGGGCAGACCCAGTAAGCCTGCTGTCCGGTGGCGAGATGGCGTTGGAGGCCATCGACGACCTCGATCAGGCGATCGTCGGAGATGACGCGCGTCTCGATCGGCTGGCGGCCGGGCGGCATTTCGTCCAGCCGGCTCGAATCCATCTCGCCATATTGGGCGAGCGTCAGCGTGCGAGGGATCGGAGTCGCGGTCATCGCCAGCAGGTGCGGCGGCTTCTCGGCCTTCTGCGTGAGCAGCATGCGCTGGGCGACGCCGAAGCGGTGCTGCTCGTCCACTACCGCCAGGCCGAGCTTCTTGTAGGTGACGGCGTCCTGGAAGATTGCGTGGGTGCCGACGAGGATATGGATCGATCCATCGGCGAGCCCCATCAAAGTCGCCTCGCGCGCGCGGCCCTTGTCGCGCCCGGTCAGGATCGCGATGTTGACAGGCACGCCGCTGAGCAGGCGCGACAGAGTCTCAAAATGCTGGCGAGCGAGGATTTCGGTGGGCGCGAGCAAGGCGCCCTGCGCGCCCGCCTCGACCGCGATTAGCAAGGCCATCAGGGCAACGAGCGTCTTGCCCGCGCCAACATCGCCCTGAAGCAAGCGCAGCATCGGCGCGGACTGTGCCATGTCGCCCTCGATCTCGCCAACGGTGCGTATCTGTGCGCCCGTCGGGAAATAAGGCAATTTGAGCGCATCGCGCAGCCGCCCATCGCCCTGCAACGGCGTGCCCTTGCGGCTGCGCGAGGAGGCGCGGACCAGCATCAGGGCAAGCTGGTTGGCGAAAATCTCGTCATAAGCCAGCCGCTCGCGCGCCTTGGCGTCGGAAGGGTCGGCGTGGATGCGGATCAGCGCCTCGCGCCAGCTTGGCCAGCCTTGTTTCGCGGCGAGGCTGGGCTCGATCCATTCGGGCAGATCCGGCATCCGCGCGACCGCCTGCGCGACCAGGGCGGCCAGCCTCTTGTTGGTGAGACCTTCCGACAGGGCATAAACCGCTTCGCGTGCCGGCAAGGCCTTGGCCTCCTCCGGCGTCATCACCTCCGGATGCACGATCTGGAGCCATTGGTCGTAGCGGTCGAGCTTGCCCGACACGGCCTTGGGTTCGCCCAAGGGGAGCTGCTTCTTCGCCCAACCGGACGAACCGCCGAAGAAGACCAGGCTGACCGCATTGCCCGCCGCGTCGAGCGCGGTGACCTTGGCCGGCGCGCGCGCGCTGCCCGACATGCGATAATCGCTCGGCGTCACGGTCACAGTGACGATCTGGCCGATATCGGCCTCGTCCAGTTCGGTCACGGCCTTGCGATCGATCCAGCCGGTGGGAAGGTGGAAGAGCAGGTCGATCGCGCGCGAAAGCCCGAGACGCGCCAACGGCTTGGCGAGCTGCGGGCCCACCCCCTTTAGCGCCTCAACTTCGGCGAACAGTGGATTGAGAATGTCGGGCCGCATCACTAAGTGGACCCTGCAATAGCCCCCGCAACCGGCGCCGCAAAGCGGCTGCCGGCATTTCCTGTTTGGAGCCTTATGGACCGCGACATCCGCCTCAAGCGCCTGCGCTTCCGCGCCTGGCATCGCGGCACCAAGGAAGCCGATCTGTTGATCGGAGGCTTTTTCGACAGATTCTCGGCCGAATGGGACGAGGTCCGTATCGCCTGGTTCGAGGCTTTGATGGACGAAGAGGATGTGGAGATCATGGGCTGGGCGATCGGAACGATCCCCATTCCCGAACGCTGGCGGGGGCCGCTGATGGAGCGGATGCGGGTCCTCGACTATATTCCTATCGAGAAGTAAGTGGCTGATATTCAAAAAATATTGAAGGCCGGCGAGGCGCTGACGCTGGCCGGGGCGCCGGCGGGGTTTCTGCCGTGGCTGATGGCCGATCTGGCGCGCGCCGCCGGCCAAAAAGCAAAAGGCTCGCGGGCGGTGTTCGTCGCGCCCGACGAAAGCGCGATGCGCGCGCTGGCGGACAATGCGCGTTATTTCGCGCCTGAGCTGGAGGTGCTGACCTTCCCGGCTTGGGATTGCCTCCCCTATGACCGCGCCTCGCCGTCCTTGCGCGCGACGTCGGAGCGGCTTGCGGCGTTGCACGCGCTCCAGCGCAAGGCGGACAAGCCGCAATTGCTCGTCACCACGGTCAACGCGATCACGCAGCGCACGCTGACCCCGTTCCGCATCCGCCAATTGTCGGCCAGCCTGGCGCCGGGCGAGCGGATCGATCGCGACGCGCTCGCCGAGCTGCTCCAGGCGAACGGCTATGTCCGTGCCGATACGGTGCACGAGGCCGGTGAATATGCGGTGCGCGGCGGGCTGGTCGACCTGTTCCCGTCGGGCCACGCCCAAGCTTTGCGACTCGATTTCTTCGGCGACGAGATCGAGACCGTCCGCCAATTCTCGCCCGAGGATCAGCGGACCACCGCCAATATCGACGGCTTCACGTTGCTGCCTGCATCCGAGGCGCTGCTGGATGCAGAGGCGATCAAGCGCTTCCGCAGCCGCTATCGCGAAAAGTTCGGTGCGACCGCGACCGGCGATCCGCTCTATCAGGCTCTGTCCGAAGGGCGCCGACTGGCGGGCATGGAGCATTGGCTGCCGTTGCTGGAAGAGCGGCTGGCAACCCTGTTCGATCATCTTTCTGACGACGATCTGATCGTGCGCGACAGCGGGGCGGATGGCGCGACCGACGCGCGGTTCGAATCGATCACCGATTATCACGAGAATCGCCAGCGCGCGAAGACGAGCGATCCGGGCAGCTATCGCCCGATCAAGCCCGACACGCTCTATCTCTCGACCAAGGAATGGCGTGAGGCGGTCAGGGATCGTCCGATCCACCTGACCTCGCATTATCACGAACCCGAAAGCGCGCGCGTGATCGACTTCGGCGTCGATGGCCCACGCGATTTCACGCCCGAGCGCACGCAGAATGCCAATGTCTATGAGGCGGTGGTCGCGCATATCCGCGATCTCGGCCGTTCGAAGCGCAAAGTGGTACTGGCGAGCTATTCGGTCGGCGCGCGCGAGCGGCTGAAGGGCCTGCTCAACGATCACGGGCTCGACGGGGCGATGCTGGCCGACGACTGGCAGGATGCGCTGGGCACCGCCTTCCGGGCGGGAACCACCGCGCTGACTGTGCTGCCGCTCGACCACGGCTTCACCACGCCCGAAATTGCGCTGCTGACCGAGCAGGACATGCTCGGCGACCGCCTGATCCGCCGCCAGAAAAGGCGTAAATCGGCGGACGCCTTCCTCGCCGAGCTGGCAACGCTCTCACCCGGCGACCTGGTCGTCCATGCCGATCACGGCATCGGGCGCTACGAGGGCCTGACCCAGATTCCGGTGTCCAAAGTGCCGCACGATTGCGTCGCTTTGTCCTATGCCGGCGGCGACAAACTCTATGTCCCGGTCGAGAATCTCGAAGTCCTGAGCCGCTACGGCAGCGAGGAGGGTGCGAGCCTCGACAAATTGGGCGGCGTCGCCTGGCAGACGCGCAAAGCGCGGATGAAGGAGCGGATCCGCGAGATTGCGGGCGAGCTGATCGCGACCGCGGCTTTGCGCGCGCTACGCGCCGCCGACGTGGCGCAGACCGATGCGGCCTATAACGCCTTTGCCGACCGCTTCCCGTATGAGGAAACCGACGATCAGGATCGCGCGATCGGCGACGCATTGGACGATCTGGCGGCGGGCAAGCCGATGGACCGGCTGATCGTGGGCGATGTCGGCTTCGGCAAGACAGAGGTCGCGCTCCGCGCCGCCTTCGTCGCGGCGATGGCGGGGATGCAGGTCGCCCTGGTGTGCCCGACCACTTTGCTCGCGCGCCAGCATTACACCAATTTCGTCGAGCGGATGCGCGGCTTTCCGATCGAGGTAGGCCGTTTATCCCGTTTGGTTCCTGCGGCTGAGGCAAAACGAACCAAAGAGGGACTGGAAGCCGGTACGATTGATATCGTGATCGGCACGCATGCGATCCTGGCCAAGGGCGTCGAGTTCAAGCGGCTCGGCCTGGTCATCGTCGACGAGGAGCAGCGTTTCGGCGTGACGCACAAGGAGCGGCTGAAGTCGATGAAGGCGGACGTCCATGTCCTCACCCTCACCGCAACGCCGATCCCGCGCACATTGCAGATGGCAATGTCGGGCCTGCGCGAATTGTCGGTGATCCAGACCCCGCCGGTCGATCGCCTGGCGGTACGGACCTATGTCGCGCCCTGGGACCCGGTCGTGATCCGCGAGGCGTTGCTGCGCGAACATTATCGCGGCGGGCAGAGCTTCTTCGTCGTGCCGCGGATCAAGGACTTGCCCGACATCGAGGAATTCCTGCGCAAGGAAGTGCCCGAGGTCCACTATGTCGTAGCCCATGGCCAGATGTCCGCGACCGAGGTCGAAGAGCGGATGTCGGCCTTCTACGACAAGAAGTTCGATGTGCTGGTCTCCACCACGATCGTCGAGAGCGGGCTCGACATCCCGAGTGCCAATACGTTGATCGTCCATCGCGCCGACCGCTTCGGCCTGGCCCAGCTCTATCAGCTGCGCGGGCGCGTCGGTCGCGCCAAGACGCGTGCCTACGCCTATCTCACCACGCCGCCCAACCGCATCGTCAGCGAGACCGCGGAGAAGCGCCTCCACATCCTCCAGAATCTCGACACTTTGGGTGCAGGCTTCCAGCTCGCATCCCACGATCTCGACATTCGCGGTGCGGGCAACCTGCTCGGCGACGAGCAATCGGGTCATATCAGGGAGGTCGGGTTCGAACTCTACCAGTCGATGCTGGAGGACGCGATCCTGGACGCCAAGGCGGGCGGGCTGGCCGAGGCCACCCGCAGCCGCGAATTCTCGCCGCAGATCAGTGTCGACGCGCCGATCATGATCCCGGACGATTATGTCCCCGACCTCGACCTGCGCATGGGCCTCTACCGGCGCATGAACGAGCTTGAAAACAAGGGTGAGATCGAAGCATTCGCTGCCGAGATGATCGACCGGTTCGGCCCGCTACCGCAGCCGACCGCCAATCTGCTGTCGATCATCGAGACCAAGTTGAACGCCAAGAAGGCCTGCGTCGCCAAGCTCGATGTCGGGCCGCGCGGCGCGCTCGTCACTTTCTTCCAGGACCAGTTCCCCGATCTGCCCGGCTTGCTCGGTTATGTCGATCGCCTGAAGGGCGTCGCCAAGCTTCGTCCGGACAGCAAGCTGGTGATAAGCCGCGCCTGGCCCGATGCGGCGGCCCAGCTGCATGGTGCCTTGCAGCTGTCAAAAGGATTGGCGAAGATCTTGGCCTGAGGCGCCTGTCGCTCCTGGCAATGGGTGCGGCGCTAGACTTTACCCAGCAGTGCTGCCAGCTGTGCCTCGACCTTCGCCAACGTCTCCGGGCCGGTGTGGAGGCCGATCTTGGTCCGGCGCCACAATATGTCCTCGGCGGTGCGTGCCCATTCATGGGTGACGAGATAGTCGATCTCGCGCAGCGAAAGCCCTCCGCCGATATCGTCGAGCTCGGTCGCGCCGCCGAGCAAGATCGCAATGCGCGTCCCATAGGCGCGCGCCATCCGCTCCGCATTCTCCGCGGTCAGGAAAGGCCAGCGATCGCGGACCATCAGCAGGAACGCCTCGAAGTCGCCGCCCGGCAGATCGCCCCCTGGGAGCGGCACATCGCCGGTCCAGCTCCCTCCCATCGCCGGCAGAAAGGGCGCGAGCATTTCCAGCGCGTGCTCGGCAAGACGGCGATAGGTCGTGATCTTGCCGCCGAAAGCGGAGAGCGTTTGCGGCCCCTCGCTGGTGCCAAGCTTCAGCACATAATCGCGCGTCACCGCCGCGGCGTCCTCGGCGCCGTCGTCGAACAAGGGACGCACGCCCGAATAGCTGCGGACGATGTCCTTCTCACCGATCGGCCTGGCGAAGTAGCGATTGATCGAGGCGCAGAGGTAATCCACCTCATCCTGATCGATCTGCGGCGCGGACGGATCCCCCTCGAACGGCTTGTCGGTGGTGCCGACGACGGTGAAGTCCCGCTCGTAGGGGATCGCGAAGATGATGCGCTTGTCCTCGTTCTGGAGGATGTAGGCGTGCTCGCCCTCATACATTCGCGGCACGATGATATGGCTGCCCTTGACCAGGCGCGGCGGCAATTCCGCGTGCACGCCGGCGACCTCGCCGAGCACGCGCGAAACCCAGGGTCCGGCGGTGTTGACGATCGCGCGCGCGGAGACCGCCGATCCGTCGTCGAGCGTCGCGAGCCAGCGATCGCCGTCGCGTTTGGCGCCCCTGAAGCCGGTGCGGGTACGGATCGTCGCGCCCTTCTCGGCCGCCGAAATCGCGTTGAGCACGACCAGGCGCGCATCATCCACCCAGGCGTCCGAATAGACGAAGCCGCGCTCGATCGGCTTGAGGCCCGCGCCCCAGGGCGTGCCCTCCAGCTTGATCCCTTCGGACCTGGGCAGGCTCGTCTTGCCGCCGATATAATCGTAGAGGAACAGCCCGGTGCGGATCATCCAGGCCGGCCGCATATCGTCCACCAATGGCATGACGAAGCGCAGCGGCTTCACCAGATGCGGCGCGATGCCGAGGATGACTTCGCGCTCGGCCAGCGCCTCGCGGACGAGGCGGAATTCGTAATATTCGAGGTAACGTAAGCCCCCATGGATCAGCTTGGTGCTCGCGGACGAGGTATGCGCGGCGAGATCGTCGCGTTCGACCAGCAATACCGACAGCCCGCGCCCGGCCGCGTCGCGCGCAATGCCGCACCCGTTCACGCCGCCGCCGACGATCAGCAGATCGACTTCGCTCGGCTGGGTCATGGCTTTGGGCCTAGATCTTCGAACCGCTGCGGGCGAGCGCGTCCTGCCAGCCAGCCCTGAGTGCTTTGCGCTGCCCCTTCTTCATCGCGGGCTCGAAGATGCGATCCTCCTTCCACGCTGCGGCGACATCTTCCAATTCGTCCCATACGCCGACCGCGAGCCCGGCGAGGAAAGCGGCGCCCGCCACGGTCGTCTCGATATTGGCAGGACGCTCGACCTTGGCGCCGAGCATGTCGGCAAGGAATTGGCAGAACCAGTCGTTCGCCGCCATGCCACCATCGACGCGGATCGTGCGCGCGTTGTGGGCGCCGTCAGCCACCATCGCATCCACCAGATCGGCGGTCTGGTAGGCGACCGATTCCAGCGCCGCACGCGCGATGTGCGCGCCGGTCGCGTCGAACGTGAGGCCGGTGATCGTCGCGCGTGCATCCGGATCCCAGTGCGGCGCGCCAAGGCCGACGAAGGCTGGTACCATGTAGACGCCATGATTGCCGTCGAGCCTGGCGGCGAGATCGTTGGTGTCCGACGCGCGGTGGATCAGGCCGAGCCCGTCGCGCAGCCACTTCACCGCCGCGCCGGCCACGAAGATCGAACCCTCCAGTGCGTAGGTGGTCTTGCCGCCGATCGAATAAGCGATGGTGGTGAGCAGCCCGTTCTTCGACGTTGGCGCTTCGCTGCCGGTGTTGAGCAGCATGAAACAGCCCGTGCCGTAGGTGGATTTGGCGTCACCGGGCTTGAAGCAGGCCTGGCCGACGATCGCTGCCTGCTGGTCGCCAGCCATGCCGCCGATCGGCACGGCTTTGCCCAGCAAGCTCTTCTCGGTCTCGCCGAAGATCGTGCTGTTGTCTTTGACCTCCGGCAGCAAGTTCTCCGGGATGTCGAGCATCTGAAGGAGATCGGCGTCCCATTGGCGTTTGTGGATGTCGTAGAGCAACGTGCGCGAGGCGTTGGAGGCGTCGGTCGCGTGGACCTTGCCGCCGGTCAGCCGCCACAGCAGGAAACTGTCGATCGTCCCGAACGCGAGCTCACCCTTATCGGCGCCTTTGCGCGCGCCTTTGATGTTATCAAGCAGCCATTTGAGCTTTGTGCCCGAGAAATAGGGATCGAGCAGCAGGCCCGTCTTCTTGCGGACCATCTTCTCGTAGCCCTGCTTCTTTAGCTCCGCGCAGAATTTCGCGGTGCGCCGGTCCTGCCAGACGATCGCCTTGTGGATCGCCTCACCGGTCTCACGGTCCCACACCACCACCGTCTCGCGCTGGTTAGTGATGCCGATCGCCTGGATCGCGCCCTTGTCCTCTTCCGCGACCTGGCGGAGCGTGGCCTGCGTATCCCGCCAGATATCCTCGACGTCATGCTCGACCCAGCCGGGCTGCGGATAATGTTGCGGGAATTCCTGGCGGGCGACTTTGCGCGGCCTGCCCTGCGTATCGAAGCTCATTGCGCGGGTCGACGTCGTCCCCTGATCGATCGCGAGCAAGATTTTCCCGGCCATTTCAGGCTCCTCTCAATTCGGTCCGGCGACAGGCTTCCCGCGCGGCAGGAACGGGCGGATCAACACATGCTGTAGCCCGCCGCCAATCACACCGCCGATCAGCGGTCCCGCGATCGGGACCCACCAATAGCTCGGAATACCGGGAAAGGCGGAGGCTCCCCAGCCGAACAGCCAGGCGAAAGTGCGCGGGCCCAGATCGCGCGCGGGATTGATCGCCCACGCCTCCAGGTTGCCCGCCGATGCGCCGATGATCGCCACCAGGAAGCCGATGATGACCGCCCCGAAATTCGCCTGCGGCGCCATCGTATTATATTCGTCCGTCACCGCGAAGATGCCGAATACCAGGAATGCGGTGAGGATGATCTCGTCGATAAAGGCCTTGAACGGCGTCACCGCGAGCCCCGGCGCGGTGAAGAACACGCCCGCCGCGCCGCCACCGGCCCGCGTCAGATGCTGTGTCGCCAGATAGTGATCGATCACGTTCCAGTAGAGCGCGTAGGCGATTGCGGCCCCGAGGAAGGCGCCGACCAGCTGCGCACCCCAGTAAGGCAGCACCTTGCGCCACGAAAAGCCGCGGAAGACGGCAAGCGCCAATGTCACCGCCGGATTGGCATGCGTCCCCGAAATCGCGCCGGTCACATAGATGGCGATGGTGACCGCCAGACCCCAGGTGATGCAGACGCCCCAATAAGCGTTCTTATACGGGTTGGGATCGTAGAGCACGATCATCCCGGCGATCGAACAACCGATGCTCATGATGATCAGGACAGCGATAGCCTCAGCGATCAACTCGCCGAGAAACGCGCGACGTGCCGACATGATCGCCCTCCCCTGCGCGACATGGATTATTCAATCCATGCGTAACCGCCGTTACAGCGCCTTCACGCCGCCGTGGATGGCGCGCATCACGTAGAACAGCACAACCCCACCGATCAGCAGGCCGGCCAGCGCGATCTGCTCGATCGGCTTGGCGAGGCAGATCATCCCGATCATGCTGACGATCCCCAACGCTGCGATGATGGGGAGCCCGGTTACGGTGAGCGGCGTACCCAATATCGCGACATTGCCGCGCCGCAGCTTCACCGCCGCCGCGCAAACCGACATGTAGAGCGGCGCTATCGCAAGCGTCGAAAGAATGGCGAGCTTCTCGAACGTGCCGGTCAACGCCAGGCCCAACGCCAATACGAAGTGGGTCAGGATCGCAACATAAGGCGTGCGCCAGCGGGCATGGACCTTGCCCAGCACCGCCGGCAGCAACCCGTCGCGCCCGAAGGCGAACAAGACGCGCGGCGCGCCGAGCAGGTCGCTGCCGAGCCAGATCAGCATCGATCCGAACGCGCCCGCGAGCAGGGGCGCGCGCCAACGCGGATCGATCGTGCCGAGCGCGTCGGCGAGCGGCGCCTTCGACCCGACCAGCCCGGCACCGAGCAGCCGGTCCGAGACGATCTGCACCGCGATATAGAGCAGGCCGATGGATATCATGGCCAGCAGGAGCGCACGCGGCACGGTACGCGCCGGATCGCGCACCTCGCCCGAGGCGGCGAGCGGCGTTTCCATGCCGGTCAGCGCGAACACGCCAAGGATGGCGGCGGCACCGAAGCTGTCGGTCGGGGGCGTATTGATCGGCGCGGCGACTTGATGGCCCATCAGCAAGGCTCCGCCCCCCACGATCAGGAAGAGGAAGAGCGGCAACAATTTGATCATAGTCGCCAGGCCCAGCACCTTGGCGGCGATATCGACCCCGACAATGTTGATGAACGTCATCAGCGCCAATACCGCGGCCACCACCATCACATGCGGCGCGGGCGCGGCCATGGCGGGAAAGGCCGAACCGACCGTGTCCGCCAGCGCCACCGCAATCCCGCCGCAGGCGAGCACGCTCGAGAACCAGACCAGCACGCCGGCGACGAAGCCCGGCATCGGGCCGAACGCGGCCTCGACATAGCCATAGGGTCCGCCGCTGGTCGGCACGCGGCTTCCGGCTTCTGCGAAGCAGAGCACAATCGCGGCCATCGCGATCAGGCAGGCGAGATAGGCGTAAGGCGCCACGGTTCCCGCCGCGGCCGCCATGACCGCCGGCAAGCGATAGACACCGGAGCCGACCACCTCGTTGGTGATTACCGCGGCGAAGGTGAACACGCCCATCGCGCGCAACAGGCCGTGATCGCGGCTCTGTTCCTCGCTCGCAATCTCGGCTGTGCTGGCCATATCTGTCCTTTACCGGAAAGCGCGAAGCTTGCCCGAGCGATCGGGATGCCGCAACAGAGCTTTCTGATCAGAGGGGCAGGACCGCTTGCGGCCGGATGGGTCGTTCGCATGACTGTTGTTGATCGCCCCGCTCCGCCGTGGCAGGGAGGCGCAACAGGGGAGAGGTTGCTTTATGGAAACGGTGTACGATTGGGTGACGGTGGCGATTTTCGCCGGGCTCATCGTTCTCTTTCTGCAGCGCTCCTCGGGCACGGGCGAGCCGCAGGATTCGATCTGGCAATATCTCGCCGCCTCGGTCGGCTGCGCCGCCGCCAATTATCTCGGCAACCAGGCGGTAAAGCATGAGGGTGGGATCGACTATCTCAATCACGGCCTCGCGATCGTCGTGCTGATCGGCACGCTCGCTTATATCTGGATCGTGCTGAAGCCATTGTCCGGGTTCGGTCCGAAGAAGTAGGCTCCCCTCCATTTCGGACCCTTTTCCGGTTGAAAGTTCTCGTTTTGTTCTTGCGATTCCGAAACGATCTGCCAGCATTGCCGGCGGAAAGAGGGGAGAATCAGTAATGGGACTTTCTCATTCGTGGATCGCGGTTCGAGGTCTGACACGTGAGCAGGCGCTTGAAACGCTCGCCATGGAAGTCTCGGACGTCGAGACGGATTTCGTCGAGGGCATCGCGCTGTTCGACTGGCCTGGCGATTGGCTGGTCGTCATCAGCGACGACGACGAGGATGCCTTGGAGGGCCGTTTGGCGGAGCTTGGTCCCTTGGGTGAGGCAGCCGTCGCTTGCAGCGTGAACGAGCATGTGATGCATTCGTCCGCAATGGGATGGGAAGCCGGCGAGGGCGTATGGAGCGTCAAGGTCGGGCCGGGTTTCGTGGTTCGCGTCGTGGGGCAACCGCCAGAGCAACTCGACCCAATCATTAGCGAAACGAAGGCCGAACAGGAGAATAGTGAAGCGGACCTGTTCTTCGATATCCCGGCCAAACTGGCGGAGTCGATCTGTGGCTTCATGCTTGGCGAGGTCGATCCCGATGCCGTCCAGCACGTCAGCTTGAAATCAAAGGCTGCGGAACCGCGGGAAGCCGTTGCCCGCGAGACCGGAAAGCCCGGCTTTTTCGCACGATTGTTCGGGCGCGCCTGACCGTCACGCGGGACCTGTTCCTGCAGTAACGTCAAGGCGTCGCCTGGCCGTTGAGTGGACCCGGCCTTCGCCGGGTGACCGAATCCTACAGCTGCCCGTGGCAATGCTTATATTTGCGGCCTGATCCGCAGGGGCATGGCGCGTTGCGGCTGACCCGGTTCTCCCACTCAGCGGGATCGCCCAGCACCGGCGTTTCGGGCTGGACCATCTGCAGCGGCGGAAGGCGGGTCGTTACCAGCCCGAGCGAGGCCGCATCGCGATCCGCGCTGTCGTCATAGCCGGTCAGCGGGTCGATATGCGTGGTGGTGAAGATGTCGGGCATCTTCGGCATTTCGGGCGGCGCGAAGTTGAAGCGGATGTTTGAGAGCGTTCGCGTCACGTCCTCGCGAATCACGCTGAGCATGCGCTCGAACATCGCGAAGGCTTCCTGTTTATATTCATTGATCGGCGTCTTCTGCGCATAAGCGCGAAGGTGAATCACCTGGCGCAGCGCGTCGAGCGTCGACAGATGCTCCTTCCAGTGATGGTCAAGTTGCTGAAGCAGGACGCTCTTTTCGATATCGTGCCAGCTCTCCTGACCGACTTCGGCGACGCGCGTGGCAAGCTCGGTTTCCGCCATTTCCTGAATGCGCGTCGCAAGCAGCTCGGGCTCGACCATCTCCTCCTGCAGCCAGGCTTCGATCGGTGCCTCGATCCCGAAAATGTCGGTAGCGGCTTCCTTGAGCCCGGCGACATTCCACTGCTCGGGATAGGAGCCGGGCGGGCATGCGTCGGCGACGATCGCATTGACCGTTTCGGCGCGCATGTCGGCGACGACATCATCGACCGTGCCCGCGTCCATGATGTCCGCGCGCTGCTCGTACACGACCTTGCGCTGGTCGTTCATGACGTCGTCATATTCGACGACCTGTTTGCGTATGTCGTAGTTGCGCGCCTCGACCTTCTTCTGTGCGGTCTCGATCGCCTTGGAGATCCAGGGCGAGATGATCGCCTCGCCATCCTCCAGATTCTTGTTCATCATCTTGGCGAACATGGTCTGCGGGCCAAAGATACGCAGCAGATCGTCGTCCAGGCTGAGATAGAAGCGGCTGAGGCCCGGATCGCCCTGGCGGCCCGAACGGCCACGCAGCTGATTGTCGATGCGACGGCTCTCATGCCGTTCGGTGCCGAGCACGAACAGGCCGCCGGCTGCGAGCACGGCCGCCTTTTCGGTTGCGATCTCGGCGCGAATGCCCTCGGCGACACTCTCATATTCCGGCGTTCCGGCAACCAGATCGGGATGCTCGGCGAGCATCCGCATCTCAAGATTGCCCCCGAGCTGGATGTCGGTGCCGCGGCCCGCCATGTTGGTCGCGATCGTGACCGCGCCGAGGCGACCAGCCTGCGCCACGATATGCGCTTCCTGCTCGTGATAGCGCGCATTCAGCACATTGTGCGTCACGCCTTCCTTCTGGAGATATTCGGACAGCATTTCCGACTTCTCGATCGAGACGGTGCCGACCAGCACCGGCTGGCCGATCGCCTGCTTGTCGCGGATCGCCTTGGTGATCGCGGCGAACTTGTCGCCGATATTCTTGTAGAATTCGTCATCCTCGTCCTTGCGCTGGACGGGAACGTTGGTCGGGATCGAGACCACGTTCATCTTGTAGATCTGGTAGAATTCGTTCGCCTCGGTCGCGGCGGTACCGGTCATGCCCGACAGCTTGGGATACATGCGGAAATAATTCTGGAAGGTGATCGAGGCGAGGGTCTGGTTCTCGGGCTCGATATTGACGCCTTCCTTGGCTTCCACCGCCTGGTGCAGGCCGTCCGACCAGCGGCGCCCATCCATCATGCGGCCGGTGAATTCGTCGATGATGACGACCTTGTTGTCCTTGACGATGTAATCGATGTCGCGGCGGAAGGCGACGTTGGCCTTGAGCGCCTGGTTCAGATGGTGGACGACCTGCGTATTCTCGAAATCGTAGAGGTTGGTGCCCTGGAGCAGGCCCGCCGTCTCGAGCGCACGTTCCACCCATTCGGTGCCGTCTTCGGTCAGGATGACCGAACGCGCTTTCTCGTCATGCTCGTAATGGACCGCGTCGATCGTCTTCACGATCGCGTCGACCGACTTGTACAATTCCGACTTGTCCTCGGTTGGGCCCGAGATGATCAGCGGGGTACGCGCCTCATCGATCAGGATCGAATCGACCTCGTCGACGATCGCGTGCGCGAACGGCCGCTGCACCATCTGCGCGCGGTCATATTTCATATTGTCGCGCAGGTAATCGAACCCGAGTTCGTTGTTGGTCGCGTAGGTGATGTCGGCCTCATAGGCCGCGCGGCGCTGCTCGTCGGTCAGATTGGGGACGATCACGCCCACCGTGAGGCCCAGGAATTTGTAGACCTGGCCCATCCAGTCGGCGTCGCGGGCGGCGAGGTAATCGTTGACCGTCACGACATGCACGCCGTTTCCGGGCAGCGCGTTCAGATAGACCGCGAGCGTGGCGACGAGCGTCTTGCCTTCGCCCGTGCGCATCTCGGCAATCTCGCCGCGATGAAGCACGATGCCGCCGACCATCTGCACGTCGTAATGGCGCTGGCCGAGCACGCGCCGGGCGGCCTCGCGCACCGTGGCGAAGGCCTCGGGCAGCAACTGATCGAGCGTCTCGCCCGCATCGAGGCGCGCGCGGAACAGGCTCGTCTGGTTCGCCAGCTCCTCGTCGCTCATCGCCTGCAGATTGGGTTCGAACGATGCGATCTTGCGCACCAGTGGCTGCATCGATTTGACGTAGCGGTCGTTGGACGAGCCGAAGACGGCTTTGGCAATGCCAGCGAACATGTGGGTGGTTTTCCTGTCTGGATAGCAGCGCGTCGCCGCGAGCGGCCGAACGCTTATGATGGAATTTGGGTGCGGACCGGCCCTGGGGCCGGAAGAAGCGGCTCAGGCGGCGCTATTCGCGCCGGCGCTCGCCATAGGATTTGCGCGAGACGCGCGGAGCGGACACGAGGCTCGAGCGCCAGGTTCCGGGCGCGGCAAAGGCGCCACGCACCTCTTCCGGCATGGGCGCGGTCACCGTGACGGTGGCACCAACCTTTGCATGGGACGCGCTCGTGCTCGCCACGATCGGCTGCGCCGAGGCAGCCGACCCCACCACCGCGCCACCAAGCGCGGTCAGGAAGGCCGAAAGGAGAAGCAGCAAACGCATCAGGCGTTCATGTAAGATGAGTCGAGCCGCACGTCTATCCTGCGTATGATGCAAGGCGGATACACTTCGTCACAGATCGCTGCTAGGCGGCGCCCCATGTCCGGATCGATCTCCCCCCTCGCCGTCCCCTTTCCCGCTCTGCCGCCTATAGCCGGCGTGCGAGTCGCGGTGACACGCGCGGGCTACAAGGCGTGGGAGCGGACCGATTTGACCTATGCCGCCTTCGAGCCCGGCACGGCGGTCGCGGGCGTCACGACGCAGAGCAAATGCCCCTCGCCCGAGGTGGAATGGTGCCGCAAGGCGCTGCCGCTCGGCCAAGCGCGGGCGCTGGTGGTCAATGCCGGCAACAGCAACGCCTTCACGGGCAATCGCGGCCGCGCGGCGGTCGAGGCGATCGCGGCGCGGGTCGCGGGCCATATCGCGTGCAAGCCGTCGGACGTGTTCGTGGCATCGACCGGGGTGATCGGTGTGCCGCTGCCCGTCGACAAGGCCGAGGCCGGAATCGACGCGGTGCTCCAGGCTCCGCAAGCGAGCTGGCTCGATGCGACCAACACGATCGGCACCACCGACACCTTCCCCAAAGCCGCGAGCGCGAGCGCGATCGTCGGGGGCAGGATCGTCACGCTGGTCGGCATCATCAAGGGTTCGGGGATGATCGCGCCCGACATGGCGACGATGCTGGGCTTCATCTTCACCGATGCCGCGGTCGACGCGCCTTTCCTCCAGACGATGCTGGATGCGGCCAACACCCCGACATTCTCATGCATCACGGTCGATGGCGACACGTCGACGTCGGACACGGTGCTGGCCTTCGCGACGGGCAAGGCGGGCAATGCGCCCCTCGCCTCGTTCGACGATGACGGGGCCGACGCTTTTCAGGCGGCCCTGACCGACATCTGCCGCCAGCTCGCCCATCTGGTGGTGCGCGACGGCGAGGGCGCGTCCAAGTTCATCCGGATCAGCGTCGAGGGTGCGGAAAGCGACGCATCGGCGCATCGCATCGCCATGTCGGTCGCCAATTCGCCTTTGGTGAAGACCGCGATCGCGGGCGAGGACGCCAATTGGGGCCGTATCGTGATGGCGGTCGGCAAAGCGGGCGAGCCGGCCGAACGCGATCTGCTCTCGATCCGCTTCGGCGCGACCCAGGTCGCGCGCCACGGCCTGGCGGTCGAAGGCTATGACGAGGCACCCGTCGCCGCGCACCTGAAAGGCCAGGAGATAGAGATCGGCGTCGATATCGGCCTGGGCGAAGGCCGCGCCACGGTGTGGACGTGCGATCTCACCCACGGCTACATCTCGATCAACGCGGATTACCGGAGCTGAGCTTTACAGCCCTGTCCAGCACGGCCATAGCGCCGCCCGCGCGGCATTATCGCCGTGCTTGCGACAGGAGGCTGACATGGCACACCATAGTGATTTCGCCGACCTGCCCTGCTTTCGAGCGTACCAGCAAGCGGCGTAAGGGCTATCCGTCCGAGACGCGCGTCAAGCGTGGGCTGCGCTTCGTGCACGGCAACGTGGAACTGATTGAAAAGCTCGGCCGCAATGACCCCTGCCCCTGTGGCTCGGGCCAGAGCTTTCAAGCGTTGCTGCCTGCAATCGGGCCGGTTTCGATGGATCGGAACGGCATGATTATTGGCGCGATTGAACGTGGGAGAAGCGCATGACCGACTGGACAGGTGGTTGTGCGTGCGGAGCGGTGAGATACCGCCTTGCCTCCGTGCCCGTGGATGCGGGCTGGTGCCATTGCCGCACGTGTCAGCTTAATTCGGGCAGCCCCGCGATGGCGTTCGCGACGGTGCCGATCGGCGATTTCCTGTTCACGCGGGGCGAGGAACTGGTAGGCCAGTTCGCTTCGAGCGATTTCGGTCATCGTCGGTTCTGCACCCGCTGCGGCACGCCTTTCCTGATGCAGGTCGATCATCAACCCGAGACGGTCGATTTCTCGATCGCGACGCTGGACGAGCCGGATCGGGTCGTTCCCGGCTATCACATCTTCTATGGCAGCCGGATCGCCTGGGCGGCCGCGGCGGACGATTTGCCGCGTCATGACCGTTTTCGCGCCGACACACGCGGCCTAAACCCGGGAGAAGAGCCCTGATTGCACATGATATCGAGGTTCAGGCGCTGATCCGCGACGTCGCCGCGCGAATCGTGATGCCGCGTTTCCGCATGCTCGACGCCGCCGAGATCGAGGAGAAGGCGCCGGACGAGCTCGTCACGATCGCCGACAAGGAAAGCGAGATCGCGCTGACCGAGGGCCTCACCCGATTGCTAGCCGGATCGCGCGTGGTTGGCGAGGAAGCTGTCTCGGCGGACGCAAGCCTGCTCGACGGGATCGGCCAGGGCGCCGTCTGGATCGTCGATCCGATCGATGGCACGGCCAATTTCGCCGCGGGCGAGACGCCGTTCGGGATCATGGTCGCGCTCGCGGTGGATGGGGTGAGCGAGGCGGCATGGCTTTACGATCCGGTTCTGGACCGGATGTGCAGCGCGGGCCGCGGCCTCGGCGCCTTCGTCAACGGCGCGCGCGTCCAGGCCCGTACCAGCGGCGAGACGGTGCCGGTCGCGGGACTCTCGACCAAATATCTACCGCCGGAACTGCGCGAAGACATTGAGCGACGGGCCGAGGGCCGGATGCGGTGCGTGGGCATTCCGCGCTGCGCCGCCGAGCAATATCCGCGTGTGATGCTGGGCACCAACGACCTCGCGCTCTTCTGGCGAACGCACGTCTGGGATCATGCGCCGGGTGCGCTGATCCTGCAGGAATCGGGCGGCAGGATCGCGCGCTTCGACGGCACGCCTTACGATATCACCCAGACGGGCAAGGGCCTGCTCGCGGCGGCATCGCCGGCGATGTGGGATCAGGCGGCGGCGATCCTGATCGGCTGACATTTCTGGCCGTTTCGCTTCGAATAGCCGTCGAGCGAAGTCGAGACGGGTATCGAGAAGCCGTCCCGATACGGGTTCTCGACAAACTTGAACCCTACTCGATGCGAACGGAAGGGTCAGGCGAGCATTGCGGCGAGATAGGGATCGGTGGGGCGATCGAATAGTTGCCCGATCGGCCCCTGTGCCACTGCCCTTCCATCGCGTAGCACCAGCACGCGGTGGGCCATCCGCCGCACCACGTCCATGTCGTGGGCGATAAAGAGATAGGCGAGGCCAAGCTCTGTCTGCAGCCGCAGCAATAAGGTGATGATTTCCTCGCGCAGGGCGGGATCGAGCGCGCTCAGCGCCTCGTCGAACAGAATCAGTTCGGGCTTGAGAATCAGGGCGCGGGCAATGGCGATGCGCTGGCGTTGCCCGCCCGAGAAAGCCTGCGGCAACCGCTGCATCGCGTCGACGGGCAGGCCAACCTGCGCCAATGCCTCGGCTACCTTCGCTTTGCGTTCGACCGGCGAGATCCGTCCCACCAGATGCAAGGGCTCGGCCACGATCCGCTCGACCGTCTGCCGCGGATCGAAGCTCGCGGCGGGATCCTGGAACACCGCCTGGACCTGCCGCCGCATCGCGCGCAGGCCTGCGCCGCGCGCCATCGCCCAATCCCGTCCACCAAGTGTGATCCGCCCGGAATCCGGCGGGTCGAGCCCCAGCGCGACGCGCGCCAGGGTCGATTTGCCGGATCCGGACGCGCCGATCACCGCCAACGTCTCACCGCGCGCGAGCAGCAACGATATCTCGGTCAGCGCCGCAACCCGTCCACGCTTCGCCGGATAGGTACGGGTGACCTGATTTAGCACCAACAGCGGCTCGCCGCGTGTCGACCGATCCTGTTGGGGTGGCCCGGCTTCCACCGGCAACGAGTCACCGAGCCGCCCTCGATCCAGTGCAACGACGCGGTTTGCGATCCGGCGGGCAAGCGCGAGGTCGTGCGTGACCAGTAGCAATCCCATGGCGCGCCCGCGCGCCAACGACTGTAACAAGGCCCCGATCTCGGCCTGCGCGACCGGATCGAGCGATGCGGTCGGCTCGTCGGCCAGCAGCAAGGGCGGTTTCGCCGCGATCGCCATTGCGATCGCGACGCGCTGGCGCTGCCCGCCCGACAAAGTATGCGGAAAGCGCCTGGCAGAAACCTCGAGCCCGACTTCGGCCAGCAGCCGATCGACCTCGGCCTTTATCTCGGCGCGGTCCAGATCGCTGTGAAGCTCCAGAACCTCTCCGATCTGCCGGCCGATCGTCAAAGCGGGATTGAGCGCGGTTGCAGGTTCCTGGAAGACGATGCCGACCCGCCCGCCGCGCAGGGCCTCGAGCTGCCTTTCGGGCAAAGTGCGGATGTCCGTGCCTTCGATCCGCACCACGCCCTGCTCGATCGCCTCGACCGGGAGCAGATCCATCGCCGCCGCCGCCAGCGTCGACTTGCCCGAGCCGGAAGGGCCGACCAAAGCCACGATCTCGCCCGCGCGGACGGTGAGGCAGACATCGTCGAGCGCGACCGTGTCGCCGTAGCGGACGGATAGATGCTCGATTTCGAGCGCCGTCACAGGCCGGTCTGCGGCGCGAGCCGGTCGCGCACCACCTCGCCCGTCAGATTGATCGCGAAGACGGTGACGACGATGCAAAGACCGGGCAGCAGCACGAGAGTCGGCGCCACCCCGATCAGGGTCTGCGCGTCCGCCACCATCCGGCCCCAGCTCGCCGCAGGCGGCTGCGCGCCGAGGCCAAGGAAGGACAGTCCCGCCTCGGCCAGAACGCCCAGCGAAAGCTGCAGGCTTGCCTGGGTGACGAGCGGGCTGGCGATATTCGGCAGCACATGCTCGATAGAAATCAGCGCCCGCCCCTTTCCCGCCAGCCGCGCGGCGAGGATGAAGTCGCGCGTCCAGATGGCCCGTGCCGACGCTCGCGTTACCCGCGCGAAGACGGGAATGTTGAACAGCCCGATCGCGAGCGCGGCATGGCTCGCGCCGGGGCCGAGGATCGCGATCACCAGCAAGGCGAGCAGGATCGCGGGAAAGGCGAGCAGGATATCGGCACCGCGCGCGACCAATTCATCGACCCAGCCGGGCCACGCCGCCGCGAGCAAGCCGAGCGGCACGCCGCCGCCGAGCCCAATCGTCACCGCCAGCACCGCCACGCCGAGCGACGGACGCGCGCCTGCCATCAGCATTGAGAGCAGATCGCGTCCCAGCTGATCGGTGCCCAGCATATGCGTGGCCGATGCGGGCTGGAGCCGGTACCCGATATCGAGTGCCGCGACGTCCCCCGGCGTCCAGACGAACGACAGCAGCGCCAGGCCCACGATCAGGCCAAGCAGGATCGGGCCGACCCAGCGGATCATGCCCGCCGCCTTAGGCGCGGATCGAGGGCCGCCTGCGCGACATCGGTCAGGAAACTCGCGGTCACGGTCGCGGCGACCATCAGCATCGCCACCGTCTGCACGACGATCAGGTCGCGCGCAGTGATGGCCTGCACGACGAGGCTGCCGAGCCCAGGCAGATAGAAGACATTCTCCACAATCACACTGCCCGCGAGCAGGAACGGGAATTGCAGCCCGATGACGGCCAGGATCGGCGCGGCGGCGTTGGGCGCGATATGCCGCCACAGGATGCGTCCGCGTCCCAGCCCCTTGGCGCGCGCGGTGCGGACATAATCACGCCCCTGCTCGGCGAGCAGAGCGGCCCGCGCAACGCGCGCGATCAAAGCCGCCTGCGGCAGCGCCAGCGCCAGCGTCGGCAGGATCAAGGCCGCCAGTGCCGGCCCCAGGCCCGCCTGCCAGCCGGGGAAGCCGCTGCCGGGAAACCAGGGCCGATGCACCGCGAAGGCGAGGAGCAGGATCATCGCCAGCCAGAAAGCGGGGATCGCGACGCCCAGCCGGCTCAGCCCGCCGATCGCGCGGTCGAGCCACCCCTTGGGGCGCAGCGCGGCAAGAAATGCGGCCGGCAGCCCGATCAGGACCGACGCCAGCATTGCCAGACAGGCCAGCGGCAGCGAAAGCCCCAGCCGCGGCCCGATCAGCCCGGCGACGGGCACGCGATACGCATAAGAGGTTCCGAAATCTCCGCGCGCCATGTCGGCGATCCAGTGGAGATAGCGCGCCGCCGCCGATCCGTTCAGGCCGAGCTCGGCGCGCAATGCGGCCACCGCCTCCGGGCTCGCGCGCAACCCCATCATGAACTGGGCCGGATCGCCGGGTGCAAGCTGGAGCAAGGCGAAGACGACGATGCTCGCCCCGGCCAGCGTGAGGGCGAGTATGCCCAGCCGCCGGATCAGCCAGCCGAAACCAGCGCCGCGCCCCAGCGCGGCCAGGCCGGCGAGCGAGAGGAAGAGCAGTATTGGCACGCCCCATTTGTGGGTGCGGTGAACCACCGCCTCGGCCGTGTCCGCCCCCGCGAAGCGCGCGGTCGAGAAGTCCACCGCCTGTAACGGCGTGTTGGCCCAGAGATGCGTCAGCCGCGCGTCAGCGACCGCCAGATGCGGGAATTGGAACAGGAAGCCGTTGACCGCATCCTCCGCGATCCGGCGCTGGATCGCGACCAGCAAGGCATGGCGCTCGCCCGGGTCGGCGGTCGCGCGCAGCCGATCGAGCAAGGCCTTCACCGCGCGGCCGTCATAGCCGAAATAATAATTGGCGCGGCCATAGATGTCGTAATCGGCCGGCTCGGCATGGCTGACGATCGTCATGTCATAGACGCGGCGCGCATAGACCTCATCGAGCCATTGCGGCCATTCGACCGGCACGATCATGGCACGGATGCCTACCGCAGCCAGCTCGGCTGCGACGATCTCGCCGCTACGGCGGGCATAGGTCGGAGGCGGCAGCTTGAGCGTGAGCGCGAAACCCTGAGGGTAGCCGGCTGCAGCGAGCAGCGCGCGCGCTTTGGCCGGATCGTGCGGATAGAGGCCGGTCAGGTCGACATGATCGGGGTTCTGCGGCGGGAAATGGCTGCCGATCGGCTGGCCATAGCCGAACATCGCGCCGTCGATGATCGCACGCCGATCGAGCGCATAGGAGATTGCGCGCCGCACGCGCAGATCGCGCAGCGGCCCCTGTCGGTTATTGAGCGCGAGGATCACCTCGCCCTCGCTTGGCGCAGTGGTAACGCGCAGGCGGGGGTCGGCGCGCAGTTGGGCCAGGTTTTCGGGCGCGGGATAATCGGGGAAAAGATCGACGCTGTGCGTCTTCATCGCCGCATAAGCCGCGGCGGGATCGCTGATGAAGCGAAATTCGATCTGGCGGAGCGAAGGCCGGGTGCCCCAATAGGCCTCATTGCGGACCAGGGTCAGCCGGTCTCCGCGCTTCCAGCTTTGATAGCGGAAGGGCCCGGTCCCGATCGGCGCGATCGCCAGCTCGTCCGCCGACCCGGGTGCCACCATCACGCAATCGCCCCAGGCGAGCAAGGTCGGCAGGCCGGCGTCGGGCTGGTTCAGGCGAATGCGCACAGTCAGCGGATCGAGCACGTCCACGCCCGCAATCTCGGCCAGCCTTTCGGCCATGGAGTTGGTCGATCCGGGCCGGATCGCGCGCATCAGGCTGAAGGCGACGATCGTCGCATCGAACGATGTCCCGTCCTGGAACAGCACGCCGCCGCGCAGATGGAAGACGTAGCTGCGCGCGTCGGACGCCATCGTCCAACTGGTGGCGAGCAAGGGCACCGGCATGCCGGTCGCATCGAGCGTCGTCAGCCCTTCGTAGATCGTGCGGTAGCTGACCTCCTTGATCGCCTGCGCCGCGCCAGAGGTAGGGTCGAGCGTGGGCGGCTCAAGCTGTAGCGCGACCACGACACGATCGCGCGCCTCGCCCGGCGCGATGCAGAAGCACAGCGCCAATCCAGCCAGCAGACAGCGCAGCAGCCTCGTCATGCTGGCGGCTTAGCCCGACCGGGTCGCGCCCGAAAGCCGTATCCCCCCGATACGCCTCAGGACGTGCAGAGCGAGTCCACGATGCGCTCGGCCAGCCGGCGCGCAACGTCGGTCTTGGCCATTTCGGGCCAGCTTTCGATCCCGTCGGGGCGGATCAGATGCACAAGATTATCGTCCCCGCCCATGACTTGTCCGGAAACGTCGTTGGCGAGGATCCAGTCACAGCCCTTGCGCACCAATTTGTCGCGGGCATGATCGAACAGCTTTTCGGTTTCGGCGGCGAAACCGATCACCAAGTGCGGCCGCCTGTCGCTCCGTGCGACGGCCGCCAATATGTCGGGGTTCGGCTCAAGCCGGAGTTGCGGCGGCGTATCGTCCGATTTCTTGATCTTCTGCGCTGCCGCCGTGACATGCCAGTCCGCGACCGCCGCGGTCATCACCGCGACGTCGGCGGGCAAGGCCGTCTCGACCGCCCGCGCCATTTCCGACGCGGTCCGGACATCCACCCGCGTCACGCCGCGCGGGGTTGCGAGCGTTACCGGGCCGGCGACCAACGTCACGCGCGCACCCAGATCCGCGAGCGCCGCGGCGATCGCGAAGCCCTGCTTTCCGGACGAACGGTTGGCAATGTAGCGCACCGGATCGATCGGTTCGTGAGTCGGCCCGGCGGTAACGATGACATGCTTGCCCGCAAGCTTTTGCGAGGCGGGCGCGAGCATCGCTTCGATCGCCGCAAAGATCGCCACAGGATCGGGCAACCGGCCCGGCCCATATTCGCCGCACGCCATCTCGCCTTCGTCCGGATCGAGGACCGTGACGCCATCGGCGCGCAATTGCGCGACATTGCGGCGCGTCGCGGCATGGTCCCACATCCGGACATTCATCGCGGGCGCGATCAGGACAGGCTTGTCGGTCGCGAGCAGCAAGGTGGCAGCCAGGTCGTTCGCCATGCCGCCCGCCATGCGCGCGATCAGATCGGCGGTTCCGGGGGCAACCACCACCAGATCGGCCTCGCGGCTGAGCTGGATATGCCCGATCTCGGCCTCGTCCTTGAGGTCCCACAGCGAGCTATGGACCGGCTGCCCCGACAGCGCGCCAAGCGTCATCGGGGTGACGAAATGGGCGCCGCCCTCGGTCAGGACGCAGCGCACCTTCATTCCGGCCTGGCGGATCAGACGGACCAGTTCGCATGCTTTGTATGCCGCGATGCCGCCACCGACGATCAGCAGGATGCTTTTGCCCGTCAAAGCCTTGCCCTTCTCCGGAAACGCCCAGGCGGCCTTAGCCGAATGACGCGATCTCGTGACGCGGATGCTCGACCAGCTTGCGGATCAGCCGGTTCTTCCGGTCGACCAGAATCACGTTGGGGACGATCGGCTCCGCGGTCAGCTCGAAGCCCATGATGATGACTTCCTCGCCCTCGCCGATCAGATGCGCGGCCGCGCCATTGACGCAGATGTCACCCGAGCCGGGCTCGCCGGCGATCGTATAGGTTTCCAGCCTAGCGCCGCTCGTGTTCGACACGACCAGCACTTTCTCGCCCGGCCATAGCCCGACCGCATCGAGCAGGTCGCTGTCGATCGTGATCGATCCGACATAAGCGAGGTTCGCCTCCGTCACCGTGGCGTTGTGGATCTTGGACCGCATCACCCAGCGCATCGCGCCGCACTCTCCTAAACTGGCCGGCCTTGCCGGGGCGCCGGCCTATAGACGCTTTCGCCGCACTTGCGAAGAAGGCGGGTTTGCCGCCTTGCAACAGAGGGGCTAAGGCCCCGGCGCAGCTATCATATGGGGAGGGCCGATGCGGCTCACAATCGCCGACTTCGTCAAGGTGGCGCGCGCGGGCGAGCGCCTCGCGATCGTGACCTGTTACGATTACAGTTCGGCCCTGATCGCGGAGCGCGCGGGCCTGGGCTGGCTGCTGGTGGGCGATTCGCTCGGGCAGGTGATGCTTGGCCATGGCGACACGATCCCGGTGACGCTTGACGACATGATCTCGCACGCGGCCGCGGTCGTCCGTGGCGCCCCCAACGCGCTGATCGTCGCCGATCTGCCCTTCCTGACCTACGCAACCCCCGAACAGGCAGTCACCTCGGCAAGGCGCCTGATGCAGGAAAGCGGCGCGCAAGCGGTCAAGCTGGAGGGCGGCTCGCCGATAATCGATGCCGTGCGCCGCCTGGTCGATCTTGGCGTGCCTGTCATGGGTCATCTCGGCTTCACGCCGCAATCCGCCAATCAGATCGGGGTTCGCGTCCAGGGACGAAGTGTCGAGGCCGCCGCTCAATTGATTCGCGACGCCGAGGCGCTGGCGGAGGCCGGCGCCTTCGCGATCGTATTGGAACTGGTCCCGGCGGAGCTTGCCGCCGCCATCACGGACCGTGTGTCTGTCCCCACGATCGGCATCGGAGCGGGTGCCGGCTGCTCGGGCCAAGTCCAGGTCTGGCACGACGTGCTCGGCTTTTCGGCAGAACCGCCATTCCGCCATGCTGGTCGCTTCGCGGAGATCGGCCGCGCGATCGAGGACGGGCTGGCGGCCTATGCTGGCGCCGTGCGCGACGGCAATTTCCCGACCGGCGCCAATGCCGCGTCGATCGATCCCGAAATCCTGGCGGCGGCGCTGGCCCTAGCCGGGCACGGCTGATGCAGATCGCCCGTACCGCCGCGGAGGTGCGGGCATTACGCCCATCGCTCGGCAATCTCGGCTTCGTGCCGACCATGGGGGCGTTGCACGACGGGCATATGAGCCTGGTCGCCATGGCCGCCGGGCGCTGCGACGCGGTCGCGGCGAGCATCTTCGTCAACCCGACGCAGTTCGCGCCGCATGAGGATCTGGCGCAATATCCCCGCCCGATCGAGGCGGACCTTGCCCGGCTCGAGGCCGCGAATGTCGCCGTGGTTTTCCTGCCGACTGCGGACGAGATTTATCCGGCCGGTTTCGACACACGGATCGAGGTGGGCCGGATCGCGGACCGGCTCGAAGGCGCAGTGCGGCCCGGCCATTTTTCAGGCGTGGCGACGGTCGTGGCCAAGCTTTTCAACATCATGACGCCGGATATCGCCTTCTTTGGGCAAAAGGACGTGCAACAGACGCGTGTCATCCGGCAACTTGTGCGGGACCTGAATCTGCCGGTCGAGATCGTCGTCGGCCCGACCTTGCGCGAGCCGGACGGGCTCGCGCTGTCCAGCCGTAACGTCTATTTGAGCGAGGCTGACCGCGCGCAGTCCACCGCCTTGTTCCGGGGTTTGAGCGCGGCCGTGGAGGCGTTCGCGCGCGGGATACGCGACGGGGAAACATTGCGGCGGCTGGCCGAAGCGCCGATCCGGCAGACAACGGGCGTGATCGATTATGTCAGCGTGGCCGATCCCGACACGCTGGAGGAGCTGGACCAGGTCGACCCGAAGGGCGCGGTCCTTTCCCTGGCGGTGCGGTTCGGGCCGACGCGATTGCTGGACAATGTGATCCTCGACGGGAATATCATTGGCGATGCCTAAAGCTTCTATCCGCGGTGTCCCGCGCGCCGCGCCGCCAGGCCCGGGGGTCGACGAAAGCCATACGCATTTCACCCGCGCGGAATGGGCCAAGCTGCGCGCGGCGGTGCCGATGACGCTCGACGAAGAGGATGTGGCTCGGTTGCGCGGCGCCAACGAGCCGACCTCGCTCAGCGAAGTGGAGGAGGTCTATCTTCCGCTCACCCGCCTGATCAATCTCCACGTCCGCGCCGCGCAGGGCCTGGCGCACGTCACCGACGAATTCCTCAACCGGCCCGCAACGAAGCGCCCTTATGTCGTCGCGATCGCGGGTTCGGTGGCGGTCGGCAAGAGCACGACCGCGCGCCTGCTGCGCGCCTTGCTGTCGCGCTGGCCGGCGCACCCCAAGGTCGATCTCGTGACGACCGATGGCTTCCTCTACGCCAATGCGGAACTCGGCGCGCGCGGCCTGATGGAGCGCAAGGGCTTTCCCGAAAGCTACGATGTCCGGCGCATGATCCAGTTCCTCGCCGACATACGCGCGACCGGCAAAGGCATCGCGCCAACCTACTCACACCATGTCTACGATATCGTGCCGGGTGCGGATCAGGCGATCGACAGCCCGGACATATTGATCTTCGAGGGGCTGAACGTGCTTCAGCTCGGCACCGGCCCGGGTGCCCCGCGTGCTCCTTTCACCGCATCCGACTTCTTCGACCTGTCCATCTATATGGACGGCGCGCCGGGCGACATCGCACGCTGGTATGAGGAAAGGTTCATGCTGCTGCGCGCGACCGCCTTCCAGGACCCGACCGCCTTTTTCCATCGGCTGGCGGTGCTGCCTGAAGAGGAAGCAAGGCGGATCGGCCGCCGTATCTGGCGCGACGTGAACGAGCTCAACCTGATCGAGAATATCCTTCCCACCCGGCCGCGCGCGGACGTGATAATCCGCAAGGGCGCGGACCATCAGGTCGACAGCCTGTGGCTACGGAAACTTTAGGGTCGGGGCGCCGGATCATTTCGCTTTGATCTAGGCCGAACCCCCACCCCGGGGAGGGGAACAATGAGGTCGCCCATGCCCCGGCCCCGGCAACCTCATCGCTGGTGATCGCGAACGCTATCGGTCAGAATTCGGACCAGTCGTCGGCGTCCGCAGCCAGTGCGGCATTGCCTACGCTGCGCAGGGCCGGCCCCCGCTGGGCAGGACCGCTCTTCGCCTGCGGCCGGCGCGTTTTCGCGGCAACCGCGCCGCCAGCGCGCACCATGCTCACACCGTCTTCCAGCCTGAATTCGCCAATCTGCCGCGCCAGTTCGTCGGCCTCTCCCGCCAGGCTGCGCGCGGCGGCGGTCGCCTGTTCGACCATCGCCGCATTCTGCTGCGTCACGCCGTCCATTTCGCTGACGGCGGTGTTGACCTGCGTCAGGCCGGCCGACTGCTGGTCCGCCCCCAGCGCGATGCCCTCGACCAGCTGGCTGATGCCGGCGATATGGCCGATGATGCGCTCGAGCGCCTTGCCCGTCTCGCCCACCATCTCGACGCCGGTTTCGACCTGCCTGGACGAGGCGGTTATCCGATCCTTAATGTCCTTCGCGGCGTCGGCCGAACGCTGCGCCAGCGCGCGCACCTCGGACGCGACGACGGCGAAGCCCTTGCCGGCATCGCCCGCGCGGGCGGCCTCGACTCCCGCGTTGAGCGCCAGCAAATTGGTCTGGAAGGCGATCCCGTCAATCACGGAAATGATCTCCGAAATTTCCGCCGAGGAACGCTCGATACCCCCCATTGCTTCGACCGCCTTGCGAACGACCTTGCCTGATTCCTCGACATCACGGCGCGCCTCGACCACCCGGTGGTTCGCAAGGCCCGCGTCGGCCGCAGTCTGTTTCACCGTCGTGGTGATCTGGTTCATGGCCGCGGCGGTTTCCTCCAGGCTGGCGGCCTGCTGCTCGGTACGGCGGGACAGATCGTCCGATGCCTGCCGGATCTCGCCGGACCCGGTACGAATGCCGGACGTGGCCCCCGCAACCCTCGCCATCGCGGAGTGCAACGCTTCCATCGCCCGATTGAAGTCCTGCTTGAGCGGCGCGAACTTGCCCGTGAGCTCCACATCGACGCGCGCGGTCAGGTCGCCCTCGGCCAGTTGCGAGAGCCCGGCCCCGATCGTCGCGACGATCAGATCGGCCTGTTCATTCTTCGCACGTTCGGCCGCGAACAGCTGGTCGCGCAGATTCCGGGTCGCGCTGGTGAGCGCTCCGACCTCATCGCGGCGATCGCATGTATCGACGTTGACCGAGAGATTGCCCCTGCCCAATTCCCCCAGCACGTGGGTCACGCCCGCGATCGGCGTCGCGATCGCGCGCACCAGCAGCACGAGAAGTGCGACGACAAGCAGCGCCGTGAGGACCACGGCCACGATGATGACGTTCCGGCTGAAGCGATAGGAAGCCTCGGCCTCCGCGGACAGTTTGTCCATAACCTTGGACTGAAAATCCGACATCTGGTCGGTGGTGAGATTCACCTTGTCGAAAGAGGCGTGATTGGCGCGGTAGCTTGCCACCGCCTCGGCATTCTTGCCTTCGCGGGCGAGCGCGATCGTCCGTTCGGATTGGGCCCGATAGTCGGCCCACTCGGCCTGAAACTGCGCGACGAGCGCCTGCATTTTCGGAATCACGAGGCGCGGCTTGAGGAACGCGATACTATCATCGACCACGGCTTTCTGGGCGGCGAGATCCCGATCCCCATTTCCAATCGCATTTTGTCCCGACGAAAGGATATGGCCCGCTTCGGCCAGGCGATAATCCGATACCGCCGCATCGATCCCCTTGGTCACCTCCAGCATCTTGCGGCGTTCGACACCGAGATACTGTGCGGTTGCCCCCAACTGGCTCAGCTTCCACATCGAAAGACCGCCGACAAGAAGCATCGCAGCGACTAGAAGCGAAAAGCAAACCAGAAGCTTATTCTTGATCGCGAGATTGTTCATCAAGTCGCCCCACCCAAAGACCGTAAGCCGACCTCCCCCAACAGGATTACCGGCGGCTTAAGCTTGAACCGCGGAGTGTTGCCATTTGGAAAAAGACCGCACCCGTAATAATCCGGGGGCGAGCCACGTTGCGGGCAGGCCCGACTATAGCACGCCGGGCCTGCCGTTAGCGGCTTAGGCAGGTCAATCGACGAAGAGCAGAGCCGGTGTCTCGACCAGCCTCTTCACCGCCTGCACGAAGCTTGCCGCATCATGGCCGTCGACCACGCGGTGATCGCATGAGATCGACATGTTCATCATCCTGGCGATCACGATCTGGCCGTCCTTGACCACCGGCCGTTCGACCACCTTGTTGGGGCAAAGGATCGCGACTTCAGGGCGGTTGATCACCGGCGTCGCGGCGATGCCGCCGAGCGGGCCGAGCGAGCTGAGCGTCAGCGTCGAACCCGACAATTCCTCGCTCTTCGCCTTGCCCGTGCGCGCAGCCTCGGCGAGGCGCTTTACCTCGGCCGAAAGCTGCCAGACGTTCTTCGCCTGTGCGTCATGGATCACCGGCACCATCAGGCCAGCGTCGGTCTGCGCGGCGATGCCGAGATGGACCGCGCCGGAGCGGGTGATCAGGTTTGCTTCGTCGTCATAACGCGCGTTGATCATCGGAAATTTGGGCAACGCCTTGCAGATCGCGAGGATCAGCAAAGGCAGGATCGTCAGCCGGTCCTTGGCTCCGCGCGTCTCATTGAGGTCCGCGCGCAACGCCTCAAGCTTGGTGACGTCATATTCCTCGACGTAGGTGAAATGCGGGATGTGGCGCTTGGACGCCTGCATATTCTCCGCGATGCGGCGGCGCAGGCCGACCACCTTAATCTGTTCGTCGGGCCGCGCGCCGCCGGCGGGACGATAGCCCTGATTGTATGTCAGGAACGCATCGAGATCGGCGTGGCGGATACGGTCACCCTCCCCCTTCACCTGGGCAAGATCGATGCCGAGATTCTTGGCGCGTTCGCGGACTGCCGGCGAGGCGAGGATGCGATGTTCCCTCCCCCCTTGCGGGGGAGGGCCAGGGTGAGGGGATCGGGCGTCGGCGCCCGATGCGCCGTCGTTCGAATTCGTTTGGGGCTCGCTGCGCTCGCGTCCCCTTTCCCCACCCTCTCCCGCAAGGGGAGAGGGCTTTTGGGGCTCAGGCACCGGATCGGGCTTGACCACTTCGGCGGCTTCGTTGGGCGCAACCTCGACGACCGGCTCGGCCGCTGCCTCGCCCTCGGTCTCGAACACAGCCAGGATCGAGCCGATCGCGATATTGTCGCCGACCTCGCCCGCGACCTCGACGATCTTGCCCGCGACCGGCGCGGTCATCTCTACCGTCGCTTTGTCGGTCATCATGTCGCACAAGGGATCGTCCTCGGCGATCATATCGCCGAGCTTGACGTGCCAGGCCACGATCTCGGCCTCGGCAATGCCTTCTCCGATGTCGGGCAGCTTGAACGAATAAAGAGACATCAGGCCTCCAACACCTTCTCAAGCGCGCGGGAGAGCCGCACGGGGCCAGGAAAATAGGCCCATTCCAGGCTATGCGGATAGGGCGTGTCCCACCCCGTCACGCGCTCGACCGGGGCTTCCAGCGCATAGAAGCAGCGCTCCTGGACCAGCGCCGACAATTCAGCACCGAAGCCCGACGTCTTGGTCGCTTCATGCACCACCACGCAACGCCCGGTCTTCTTCACCGACGCTTCGATCGCCTCGATATCGAGCGGGACGAGCGTGCGCAGGTCGATGATCTCGGCGTCGATCCCCATCTCCGCGACCACGCCGGTCGCGACATGGACCATCGTCCCGTAAGCGAGGATCGTCACCGCCTCGCCTTCGCGCACCAATGCCGCTTTGCCGAGCGGGATGCGGTAATAGCCTTCGGGCACCGCGCTTGACGGATGCTTGGCCCAAGGCGTCACCGGGCGATCGTAATGGCCGTCAAACGGACCGTTATAGATTCGTTTCGGCTCGAAGAAGATGACCGGATCATTGTCCTCGATCGACGCGATCAGCAGGCCCTTTGCGTCATAGGGGTTGGACGGGATCACCGTCTTGAGCCCCGCGACATGGGTGAAGATGCCCTCGGGCGACTGGCTGTGCGTCTGGCCGCCGAAGATGCCGCCGCCGAAGGGCGAGCGGACTGTCATCGGCGCGGTATATTCGCCCGCCGAACGGTAGCGCAGCCGCGCCGCCTCCGACACGAGCTGGTCGAGCGCGGGGTAGATATAATCGGCGAACTGGATCTCGGGCACCGGGCGCAAGCCATAGGTGCACATGCCGACCGCGACGCCGATGATGCCAAGCTCGGTGATCGGCGTGTCGAACACGCGCGTCTTGCCGTACTTGGCCTGGAGATGCTCGGTCGCCTTGAACACCCCGCCGAAGAAGCCGACATCCTCGCCCATCACGACGATGTCCTCGTCGCGGCCCATCATGATATCCAACGCGCTGTTGATCGCCTGGATCATGTTCATGGGTTTGGTGGCGGTCTCGACCTCGGTCACGCCACAGCCTCCGTCACCCCAGCGAAAGCTGGGGTCTCATGAGGCAAGCGCGCGCCCTTAACTCCCGAGATCCCTGCTTTCGCTGGGATGACGTCATAGGTGGCGCTCATATGCCCGCCTTCTTGCGCTCGTCGAGCATCTGCTGGCTCTGTTCCCTGAGGTGCCAGGGCTGTTCCTCGAACACATCCTCGAACATCGTTTCGAACGGATGCTGGAGCAAGCCGTCGGCGAGGATGCCCTGCGCTTCGGCTTCCTTCTGCGCGGCGCGCACCTGTTCGGCGACGTCCTTGTCCATCGCCGCATGACGTTCCTCGTCCCAGGCGCCGATCAGGATCAGATGCTGCTTGAGCCGCGCGATCGGGTCGCCGAGCGGCCATTTCACATTCTCTTCGGCCGAGCGGTATTTGGTCGGGTCGTCCGAGGTCGAATGCCCTTCCGCGCGATAGGTGAAGAATTCGATGAGCGTAGGCCCGGCATTGGAGCGCGCGCGATCGGCAGCCCATTCGGTCGCGGCAAAGACCGCGAGCGCGTCGTTTCCGTCGACGCGGAGTCCAGCCATGCCATAGCCGATCGCACGCGCGGCGAAGGTGGTGTTCTCGGCGCCGGCAAAGCCCGAGAAGCTGCTGATCGCCCATTGGTTGTTGATCACGTTCAGGATGACCGGCGCGCGATAGACGCTGGCAAAGGTGCAGGCGGAGTGGAAATCGCCCTCCGCAGTCGAGCCTTCGCCGCACCAGGCCGCCGCGATGCGCGTGTCGCCCCGCGCCGCGCTCGCCATCGCGAAGCCCACGGCCTGCGGATATTGGGTGGCGAGGTTGCCCGAGATCGAGAAGAAGCTCGCGTCGCGTGCCGAGTACATGATCGGCATCTGCCGACCCTTCAGCCGGTCGGCGCGGTTGGAATAGACCTGGCACATCATATCGACCAGGCTCCAGTTCCGCGCAATCAGCAGGCCCTGCTGACGATAGGAAGGGAAGCACATGTCGTCGCGGTGGAGCGCATAGGCTGCGGCGATCGAGGTCGCCTCCTCGCCCGTGCATTTCATATAGAAGCTGGTCTTGCCCTGACGCTGCGCGCGATAAAGCCGGTCGTCATATGCCCGCGTCAGCGCCATGTGACGCAGCATCGCCACCAGCCGTTCAGGCTCCAGCCGGGGATCCCACGGGCCGACCGCCTTGCCCGCGTCGTCGAGCACACGGACCAGGCTGTAGCTATGCTCGCGCATCGTCGCGGGATCGGCGTCGATCGGCGGCCGCGCCACCGCGCCGGCCTCGCCCCGGTCGAAATCGGCATAGTCGACCGCATCGCCCGGCCGGAATTTCGGCTCGGGCACATGCAGCGACAGCGGCGGCAAATTACGGCGCGCGCCCTCGGCCATCTCGTCCATTTTCTCCCAACGCGCTTATAGTGCGCTCGTTGCTCTCCAAAAACGCTTATAATTTTATTTCAAGATTGCGCAATATTTGTTGGGCGCTAGCCAAACCATTCCTGGTCGCGGCCTTTGTGCTTCTTGGGTGTACGGCAAGGCCCTTCAATCGCAATCTGTTGCGGCGTGCGGGGAAAACCGGAAAGCCGCAGCAGGTTGCGGTTGAGCACGTCGAGCCGCCCGAAGATGCTGGCAGCGCTGGTCGCGAATTCGTCGCGCGTCACGACTCGGTCGCCATCCTGGTCGGCCGCGGCAACCGGCTCCGGAACGTTAAGCCAGGCATAGCGCCCCGCGCCCATGGGCCCGCCATAATCGCGCGAATCGGCCATCGCGCCGCGATCCTGCTCGCCACGCGGACGATCGAAGAAATCCTCGGGCCGCGCCGAATAGATTGAGGTTTCCGGCGCAACCACCGCTTCGTAATGACCGAGCTCGTCAGGCGTGAGCTTGCCGTCATGATTAGTGTCGATCGTTTCGAAGAAGCGCAGCGCGTCCGCCACGAATTCGTCGCGCGTGAGATCGCCATCCTTGTTTTTGTCCGCCCCCGCGAACCAGGCGGCAGAGGGATAGGGCTGACCGGATGTCCCCCGGAACGGCTCGCCCATCGGGGAAACGAAGATCGGCGTCGTGCCGGGCCGCGCGCAGACCGGCGTGCCGGGCGGCAATTTGGGGCCGGCAGCAGTCAGCACCGCCGGCAGCACCAGCGACACTGCCAAAGCGAAGCCCTTGGCGAATCGAGTCAGAAGGACCGCTCCAGCCGCTGCAGCAGCGCGCGCGCAGGGCTTGCGACCGCAATCGGTGCCTCGACTCCGGCGGCGACGCGACCGACGCGCTCATGCAGGTCGATCCCGGCCAGGATCAGACGGCGCGCAGCGGTGGGCATCAGGCCCAGGATGCTGGCATCGCTCGGCGTGCTTTCGCCGAGCCGCCGTTCGGGCGCGCGCGGATCGCCCTCGGGCAGTTCGCCGGCCGCGATCGCGCGACGCGTCGCCAGCCAGGCGATGACATGCATCAGCCGCGTGGTCGCTTTCAGCGCCTCGCACGCGAACTGTACACGCTCCCGTGGCTCGAGCTTCTCGCGCTCGGCACGGCCCGCCAGATCATAATAAGCATGCGTCTCGTCCGCGAGAAGCAAGGCCTCGGTATAGAGCGTCTCGGCGACACGGTCGGACAAAGCGGGCCCACGAACGACGGCCATGGCGATCCTTTCGCGTGTCTCATGCCACAGGCGCGGCTTTTCCGGAACGGACAAAGGTGGTTAGCGGACTTTCCCTTGCCGGCGCTTGAACAGCCGGCGGGCTTTCCTATCTCTTTCTCAGCCTCCGTTGCCGGTTTCGGGGCGGCGGCAAATGGTCCGGCGGTCTCCGCGGGCCACACATATGCTCGATCGCTTTTTTAGGAGGATTGATTCATGCGTTCGTTTGATTTCGCGCCACTATTGCGCTCCTCGATCGGTTTCGAGAATTTGAACCGCCTGGTCGATTTCGCGACCCGCGGCGAGGGCGATGCCTACCCGCCTTACAATATCGAGAAGGTCGGCGAGGACACGTATCGCATTTCGATGGCGACCGCCGGCTTCAGCCGCGAGGAGCTCGACATCACCGCGCAGGACAATGTGCTGATCGTCACCGGCCGGGCGCTGGAAGGCGCCGAGAGTGACGGTCGTGAGTTCCTGCACCGCGGGATTGCCAAGCGCGCGTTCGAGCGCCGTTTCCAGCTCGCCGACACGATCAAGGTGACCGGCGCGAGCTATAATGACGGCCTGCTCGACATTCAGCTCGTCCGGGAGGTGCCGGAGCATAAGAAGCCCCGCACGATCCAGATCGACGGTGGCTCTCAGCCGCAGCAGGTCGAAGCAGTCAACGATCGTCAGGCGGCCTAAGCCTCCAGCCTGACGTAGCGCCCGACGCATCCTTTTCGAAGGATAGCGCGGGCCTTCAGAGCCCCCTTCCGCGCGCATGTGCGGAAGGGGGCTTTTGTTTGTCCGTCAAAGGACGACGCGAAGCGTCGCGCCGAAGGTGCGCGGCGCACCCAGCTGGCCGGCAAAGGCGAAGGGTGATGTGCCCACGATCGAGGTCGTGGACAGGTTCAGATAATATTTCTTGTCGAACGCATTCTCGACCCACGCGGACACATCATATTTCCCCTGCTTGAACACCGCCCCAACCCGGAATTCTGCGATGCCATAGCCCGGTATGCGGCTGTAGGGGCCGTCGTCGGCCGTACCGAACATGCTCGATCGATAGGCGTAGCGCGCGATACCGTAAGGCCGGACGCCGCTTGCCGTCTCGAAACGCACATCGGCGATCGCGTTCGCGGTCCACTTTGGCGCCTGATAGACGCGCGCGCCGGTAAGGTCGCAAGTGCCGGTCACGCCCACCGGGCAGGGCGCGTTGTGATAAGCGCTATATTTGGCGTCATTATAAGCGCCGTTCGCCGTCAGCGTGAGTAAGGGACTCACCCGCCAGGTGGCATCCCCCTCCACGCCTTTCGCGAGAACATCGCCGACATTGGCCAGATAAGACCGGTTGCCGTTGCTGGGCACGATATTCGCCTGCAGGCCCGACAAGGCCGTGCGATAGATGTCGACGTTAAGAACCAGCCGGTTTCCGAACCATTGCTGCTTGATACCCGCTTCCCATGAACGGGCCTTTTCAGGCTGAAGTATCAGAGGTGTGCCCGCCGATACCGCGGCATTCAGGTTGAGGCCGGCACCCTTGTAGCCGGTCGAATAGGAGACATAAGCGAGCAAGCCGTCGACCGGCTTCCACGACAGGCTGCCAAGCCAGGACAGGTTATTGTTCTTCACTTCCACGTCATAGTGGAAGGGCAGCGAGGTCGCCGGATTGGGTGTGCCAGCCGTCGACGTGTCCGATACGCCGTCGCGCTTGTCCCGCGTGTAGCGAATGCCCCCGGTCGCGATCAGCGGCGGCGTGATCTCGAAATTGGCCTGGCCGAAGAAAGCGAGACTGTTGGTGTGTGTGATCACATCGTCCAGATATTGGGATCCGGGCGCGATCGTCACCGCCGCTGCACTCGGGTTCGCGAGCCGCGCGTAGGTCGTGTAAAAGGCAGAGGCGTCATAACCGAACTGGTTCAGGATATAATGATCCTGCAGCCGCTGGTGGAAATAGAAAGCGCCTGCCTGCCAGTTGAACCGGCCCGGCCCCGATGCCAGCCGGAATTCCTGCGAATATTGTTTGTAGCGCGTGGTCGCGACGTTGACCTGGATCACGTCGAGCGCGGTATTGTCGCTGTCCTGCAGCGGGTTGAAATACCATTGGCGATAAGCTGTGACCGAGGTCGCCGTCGCGAAACCCAGATCCCAATCGGCCTGAAGCGAGGTGCCCCACTGATGCGTGCGCATCTGCTGCGGTGCATTGTTGCGCGTGAAGCGTCCCGGGGTGGGCACATAACCGAGCGCGGCCAGCGCCTGCAGCGTGCGCCCGGTTGTGGCGCTGAGACTAGCCGGCAGCACCAGCTTGGTCGAACTGACGCAGCACGTATCGTCTTCCTGCGAATAATCCGCGATCCAGCGCAGCTTGAAATTGCTCGCCGGCGTCGCGAGCAATTGCACCCGCCCGCCCGTACGGCCGATGCTGTTGGCCGTGGTCCCTGTTTTGAAATTGGGCAAGGTGCCGTTGCGGTGCGTGCTGAAGCCGGTCACGCGGAAGGCAAGCAGGCCGTCCACCAGCGGCCCGGTGACCGCGAGCCGCTCCTGATTGTAGCCGTAATTGCCTGCCGACGCTTCGGCATAGAGGCCGAAATCGAAGCTGGGCGCGCGCGTGGTGATATTGATGACGCCGGCCGAGCTGTTGCGGCCGAACAGGGTACCTTGCGGACCGCGCAGCACTTCGACGCGATCGACATCGACCAGGTCTGCAAGCGCCATGCCCGGCCGGCCGAGATAGACATTGTCGACATAGACGCCGACCGAAGTGTCGAGCCCGTCGGAAGCGCTGGATACGCCGATGCCGCGGATCGCGGTCGAACTGTTGCGCGGGTTCGAATTATAGGCGGTCAGGCTGGGCGTCTGCTGCTGCAGGTCCGCGATAGAATAAGCTCCGGTCCGCTCGAGGTTGGTGCCCGATACCACCGAAAGCGCCACGGGTACGTCCTGGGCGCGCTCTACCTGGTGGCGCGCCGTAACCACCACTTCGGCGCTGCCGAGCAGCGCGTCGCTCTCCGCGCCGCCGCCGTCGGCCGAAGCGGCGGGAGCGGCCGCCCCAGAGGCCGCAGACGCCCCAACCTCCGCAGCCACCGCCGCCCCCGCCAGCAGCGCGGCGCTGAGTGCCGCAGCGGACGCCGCATACGCAAATCGACGGTGAATCATGATATCGCCCTTTTAATGTCCGCTCAGGGCAGCGCTCCTTAATTTCCTATTTTCCTACTAGGGAATTATAGAATCTAGCTGTGTGTGAAGTTTTTCTGCGTGGCCGCTCACCGCGGTCGGACTGCATCCCATGCGAGCGGCAGCCACGCCGCCTGGGAGAGTCGCATGGCGAAGATCGGACCGTTCGAAGTAGGCGCGCAGGGCTTCGGCGCGATGGGATTGTCGAGCAGCTACGGGCAGGCCGACGATGGGGAATCGCTGCGCACGCTCGATCGCGCGATCGACCTTGGTATCACCTTCTTCGACACCGCCAGTGGTTATGGCGACGGCCATAATGAGCGATTGCTCGGCCGCGCCATCGCCGGCCGGCGCGATCGATTGACCATTGCCAGCAAGTTCACCCACCGTCGCGGCGGCGCGGGCGAACCGATCAGCGCCCGGGAGGCGGTCGAGGCCAGTCTGCGTCGGCTCAAGGTCGACCATATCGACCTTTACTATCTCCACCGGGTCGATCCGCTGGTGCCGATCAACCAGTCGGTGGCGGAACTCGCGGAGCTTCAGCAGGAAGGCAAGATCGGGGCGATCGGCGTTTCGGAAGCCGATGCGGATCAGATCCGCCGCGCGCATGCTGTCGCGCCGCTCGCCGCCTTGCAGAGCGAATATTCGCTGTGGACGCGTTATGTCGAGGCGGAGATCCTGCCGACCGTTCGCGAGCTGGGTATCGGTTTCGTCGCCTATAGCCCGCTCGGCCGCGGCTTCCTCGCCGGCAATCTGCCGACCGAAGCCCAAGACCGCCGCAACATCCACCCACGTTTCCAGGCCGAGGCGGTCGCGCAGAATGCGCGCCGCCGCCGGATCGTCGAGGACGTCGCCGAACGCCTCTACGTCACGCCCGCGCAGGTAAGCCTGGCCTGGGTGCTGGCCAAGGGGGTCGTCCCGATCCCGGGTACGCGCCATGCCGCGCATCTCGAAGACAATGTCGCGGCGAACGGCATCCAGCTCGACGCGGACACGATCGCCGAGCTCGACGGCGCCTTCCCGCCCGGCAGCACCGCCGGCGAGCGTTATCCGTCCGAGCAATTGAAGTTCGTTCCGCGCGAACCCGCTTTCGTCTGATCCTCCCCCCGCAGCCAGAAAGGCGCACGTCATGAGCAGTGCAGCACAGCTACAAGAGCGTCAGTCCTACCAGCGTATCATTGTCGAGCCGGTAACGCCGGTGATCGGCGCCGAGATTTCGGGCATCGACCTGTCGAAGGGCATCGACGACGAGACCGCCGCCGAAATCCAGAAGGCGCTCCACGAATGGCGTGTCATCTTCTTCCGCGACCAGAATCTGAGCAACGATCAACTGAAGGCATTCGGCCGCGCCTTTGGCCCGCTGACGCCAGCACATCCGATCGCGGACGGGCTGGAGGATCATCCCGAAATCTGGGAACGATCGGTCACCGAATATCGTGTCCGGCGCACCGCCAACGACACGCTGCCGCCAGGCCGCCAGCCGCCCCGCGATTACAAAGGCTGGCATATCGACATCACCTTCGTCGCCAACCCCAACCGCTATTCGATCCTCTACGGGGTCGAAATCCCGCCTTATGGCGGCGACACAATCTTCGCCAATCTGATCGAGGCCTATGAAGGCCTGTCCAAGCCCGTCCGCGATTTGATCGACAATCTGCAGGCGGTACATCGCACCAGCAGCTATGACAGCATCAGCCGCGGCCCGCGCCGCGACGGGTTGCCCAATGGGCCGTTCACCTCGCTCCATCCGCTGGTGCGCATCCACCCGGAGACTGGCGAGAAACTTCTGTTCCTCAATCCGGGAACGACCAGCCACATCGTCGGCCTCAAGGAACGCGAGAGCCAAGCGTTGCTCGACTTGCTCTACACCGAGCTCACGCGCCCCGAATATCAGGTCCGCTTTCACTGGCGGCCGGGCAGCCTGGTGGTGTGGGACAACCAGGCGGTCGCCCATGCCGGGCCGATCGACTATCAGCATTTCACCGGCGCGCGCACCGTGCGCCGGATCACCGTCGCCGGCGAGCTGACCAAGGGGCCGGGCGGTTTCACCTCGAAGCCGCTCGAAGGCGATCTGTTCGGCGTGGTTGGCTGATGCCGCAGGCCGCGCCTCGTTCGCGGGCCGGGCCTTATGGCCTTGCCGCGTTCGTGATCGTCTCGATCGCGCTACTGGTGGCTTTCGCCCCGGTCTGGCGAGGAGGCGCGGCCGAACGCCGGCTGGATATCGGCCGTCCGCTTCCGGATCATGTGCCGCCGGGCACGATATTGCGCGTGGGGGATCCCGTCTCGCAATGGGTGTTTCAGCATGCTGGCTGGGACAAGAAGCTCCCCTTCAAGATCGAATGGGCGCAGATTACCGGCGGCCCCGACGTGACCGAAGCGCTGCACGCTGGCGCGCTCGACGTCGGCCTCGGCGCGAGCGTGCCGCCGATCCATGCCGCCTGGACGGGCATCCCGGTGCGTATCGTGGGGTTCCGCGACTATGTCGATCCCGCCCACCGCCAGGCCTTCATATTCGGCATCTCGCCCAAGGCGAACATCCGCTCGATCGCCGATTTCAAGGGCAAGCGCATCGCCTTCAGCCCGAGCCAGGTCCAGGCTGTGGTGGTACTGCAGACGCTCAGGGCCGCAGGACTCAAGCCCGGCGACGTCACGCTGGTCGAGCTTCCCTCCAGCATCGGCGGGGACGTCTACACCAACGCGCTCGCCAGCAACGAAGTCGATGTGGCGCCGCTCGACGCGGGGATTGTTGCCGAACGCTATATCCGCAAGTTTGGCCGCGACGGCGCTCGCTTGATCAAGCATCCGCCGTTCCGGGACGATGCGGTCTTCGCCTATGCGCCCGAAACCGCGCTGGCCGATCCCGCCAAGGCCGCCGCGCTCAAGATCTTCGTCCATTATTGGGGGCTGGCGCAGGCCTGGATCAATCAACATCCGGAAGAATTCGCCGAAGGTTATTATGGCCGGCATCAGGGACTGCCGATCGCCGACGGCCGACTGATCGTCGCCGCCACCACCGGCAATCTCGACGTGCCGGGCGACTGGACCCGCGCGCGCACCGTCGAACAGGCCGCGATCGACATTCTCGGGCAGCAGACCGGTCGACCGCGGCTTAATGCCGCCGACCTTTTCGACCCCCGTTTCCAGACTATCGCCGCCGACGCCGCGAAAGGACATTCCTGATGAACGCGCTTAGTGGAGAGATTCTCCCCGCTCCGCCCCCGCTGGCGCCCGCCGCCCAACGCGCGCCGCTGGGCCCGGGCACGCCCCGCCGGAACGGCCATCTGCTCGGACCGGGCCTGCTCCTGCTCTATTGGGGTGTCCTGTCGGCAACCGGCTGGCTCGACCCGCGTACGTTGCCGGCGCCCTGGACCGCGATCACAACCGGCGCCCATCTGGTCCATGAGGGCAGGCTGCAGGTCAATCTCGCCGTTTCCGGCGCGCGCGCCGCCAGCGGGTTGCTGGTGGGCGGCGTCGCGGGCGTGCTGCTCGCCTTTCTGTCCGGTCTGTCGCTGCTCGGCGGCTACGTGATAGACGGGATCGTCCAGCTGAAGCGCGGCATCCCGATCCTCGCCATCATCCCCTTCATGATCCTGTGGTTCGGCATTGGCGAACCGATGAAGGTGGCGGTGATCGCGGTCGCAGCCTTCTTCCCAATCTACATCCAGACGCACAGCGCGTTGCGCGCGATCGACCTGCGTTATGTCGAGCTGGCCGAGACATTGGGCCTCACCCGCTGGCAGTTCCTGCGGCGGATCGTGATCCCGGGCGCGCTACCGGGTTTTTTGCTGGGATTGCGGTTCGGCGCTACCGCCGCCTGGCTCGCTTTGGTCGTGGTCGAGCAGCTCAATGCCAGCAGCGGCATCGGCTATATGGTCACGCTCGCGCGCAATTATGCGCAGACCGACGTGATGCTGGTCGGGCTGGTCGTTTACGCCTTGCTCGGCTTCGGCACCGACAGCGCCGTCCGCTGGGCCGAACGGCGCCTGCTGACCTGGCGCAGGACGCTCGGCCGATGAACGCCGCCGCTGTCCGCATTCGCGATCTCATGCGTACCTTCACGCTGAAGGGCGTACTCAACGGGGTCGATCTCGACATCGCGCCGGGCGAGTTCGTGGCTCTGCTCGGCCGCAGCGGATCGGGCAAGAGCACCCTGCTCCGCGCGCTCGCTGGCATCGATCACGAGGCCGAGGGCACGGGCGAGATCGCGCTGCCGCCGCGCATCTCGGTGATCTTCCAGGATGCACGATTGCTCCCGTGGATGCGCGTGCTCGACAATGTCACGCTGGGCCTGCCGCGCGACGTTCATGGCCGTGCGCTGCAGGCACTGGAGGAGGTCGGCCTGGGCGGGCGCGAGCGATCGTGGCCGCACGAATTGTCGGGAGGCGAACAGCAGCGTGTCGCGCTGGCCCGCGCGCTAGTCCGCGAACCCGCGTTGCTGCTCGCCGACGAACCCTTTGGCGCGCTCGACGCGCTAACCAGAATTCAGATGCACGAATTGCTCCGCCGCCTGTCCGAACGTCACAAGCCGGCGGTGCTGCTTGTCACGCACGATATCGATGAAGCACTCGCGCTGGCCGACCGGATCGTGATGCTCGACGACGGGCGGATCTCGGCCGACCTTCGGGTCGCCGGGCGCGGCGATCGCACCCTGATTGCGCTACAGCGCAAGCGGTTGCTGGCCATGCTGGGCGTCGGCGAGGATCCTCAGCGGCGCGAGGCGTAGCCGGCATAGACCGCGGAAACGAAGCGGTCCTCGTCACCCTCTAACTTATAGGCCGCAGCCGGCCTGGAGGCGAGAATCGCACCCAGATCGTGACCCTGGCGAATCTGGCGGCGGACATTGGCGGCGATATCCGCCAGCATCGCGCGATAGGCGGCCAGTTCCGCGCGTGTCGCGATGGCCCCATGACCGGGCACGAAGCGCGTGGCCGCGTCGCTCATCGCCAGCGCCCGATCGACCGCGCGGATCAGCCCCTGGATGCTCCCGCCGCTGTCGAGGTCGATGAAGGGGAAAATGCCGTTGAAGAAGACGTCGCCCATGTGGATCACATTGGCGTGGACCAGCTTCACCAGCGTGTCGCCATCGGTATGCGCGTCGGCGACATGGACGAGCCGCACCGCCTCAGTCCCGAAGCGGATCGTCATCGCCCGGTCATAGGTCTGCCTGGGCCAGGCCTCGGGGGCCGACGCGGGCACCAGCTTTTTATAGGCCGACATATATTGCGACACTTTCAGCCTCTTCCCAACATTGGCCTGCGCTACGATCAGCGCGCCCTGTTCGGCGAAGCGCGCGTTGCCGCCGGCATGATCGAGGTGCCAATGCGTGTTGACGATCTCGACGATCGGCAGGTGATAGGCCTGATCGATCGCCGAATGCGTCTCATCGACATTGCCGCTCCGCTGGTCGTCGACCAGCATCACCCCTTTTTCGCCCGGCACGATCAGCACGTTACAACTGGTGCCTTCCAGCCAGCCAACGCCGCCGCCCAGCGGCTGGACCGCTATCGAATGCGCCGCGACCGGGACCATCGCGGCCAGCATCATGGTCGTCACTTTCCCAAACATACCCTCCCCTTTTCCTGTTCGGCACCATCCGGGCCGGCCGATCGGCGCCATGCGGACATGAACTTGCGGCTGGGGCGAGGGGGCTGCCGTAAGCCGCGCGACCGGGGAAGCGTGCGTCCCGCGGGGAGAGAGCACTGTCCCGCCGGCCCCCACAAGCGGCCTGCGGCCGACCGAAAAGTCAGGCCATCCGGTTGGTCAGCTTACGGACCGCGGCGCGATACGACCGGCCAACCGGCAGCACCGTGCCGTCGCGCATAATCGCCTGATAGCTGCCGGTGGCGCGCCGTCGGACCCCGACGATGGCCTGCACATCGACCACGCTCGAACGATGGATGCGCAAATAGCGGTCGGGGTCGAGCTGGCCCAGCAGCGCGATCAGGGATTCGCGATGCAGATAGTCATGATCATCCACGTAGAGCCGCACATATTCGCCTTCGGCTTGGATTCGGTCGATCCTGCGCAGGTCGATCCGCACGGATTCGCCGCGCCGTTGCACCCAAAGGACATTGCTCTCGCGACTGTCGATACTTCCACGTAGCGCGCGGAGCTGCGCGCGCACCTCCTCGAGCCGCACCGTCGCCTCGGATTGATGCACCGCCCGCACGACCCGCGCGACCGCGGTTTCGAGCCGCCCCAGCCGCACCGGCTTGGTCAGGAAGTCGACCACTCCCGAATCGAAGGCGAGCGGGGCATGGCATTCGTGCGCGGTGACGAGCACGACATGCGGCATCGTCTCGACCCGGCGCGCAAGCTGCTCGATCAGATCGAACCCGTCGAGCTGCGGCATCTCGACATCGAGGAACAGGATGTCGATGGCTATTCCGGCAAGTGCAGCGACCGCGTCCTCGCCGCATTCTGCGGTCGCGACGACCGCGACGTCGGGGATGCGCGCCAGCAAGGCGCACATCCGCTCCACCGCAAGCGGCTCGTCATCCACCACCATCGCGCGCAGAGTCATGGCGCCACCCGATACGGCATCTGGATGATCGCGGCGAACCCGCCCTCCGGCTGTGGCCCCGCGATAAAGGCGCAGCCTCCGTCATAGCGCACGCGCAGCCGCTCCGCGACATTGGTCAGGCCGACCTTGGTACCGCCCGACGCTCCACCCACACCCACCAGACTGTTGGCGATCATGAGGTGAAGCTGATCCTCCACCCGCCGCGCGCGGATCGTGAGCACAACCTGCTCGCGGCTGGCCGCAACCGCGTGGCGGATCACATTCTCGGTCAGAGGCTGTGTGATCAGGCTGGGCACCAGCGCCTTTGCCGATTCCGGGTCGACGTCCATCGCCACCCGCAACCGTCGCGGGAAGCGGCGCGTCTCGATATCGAGATAGCGCCGCTGCAACTCGAGTTCGCGCGCGAGCGAAATGTCTTCACTGGGTTCGACCGCCAAAGTCGCGCGCAGGAAGTCGGATAAGTCTTCGATCATTCGCTCGGCATCTTCATTGTCGCCCTTGCCGACCAGGGTCGCGATCGAATTCAGCGTGTTGAACATGAAATGCGGATTGAGCTGGTAGCGCAACGCCCGAAGCTTCGCCTCCTGCGCCATCCGATCGAGCACCGCGATCCGGCGCTCGCGATCGGCCACCGCCCGGCTGTAATCGAACGCGAACACCATCCCGAGCTGCGCGGCGTAGATCCAGAACCAGTGGACCGTGTCGGCTAAATAGACGGTCGCCGTGATCTTCTCGCGCATCTCGGGCGCGAAGCCGCGGAAGATCAGATAGTCGATGCTGGTCTGCAGAAAGCCACCCGCAACCGCGAACAGGATCAGCGTTACCAGGCGGCTGATCGTCGCGGATGGCGCGATCATCCCGCGCAGACGCGTGATCGCGAAGGACAGGATCAATCCCGATGCGCTGATCAGGAAGCGCGGGAGGAACAGGATCGCGGTATTGGCGGCGAGATGGTCGACCGCGGTCACGACCAGATATTGCGCGATCCAGAACAACAGAATGACCGCGAGGGCCCAATCGCCCGACCAGCTTTTCCGTCTCCTCTCCATCGCGCCTTCATAGAGCGTTCGGAAGCCTCAGCCATCCGCGCGCGGGACACTCATGGGTCCGGAGGCCGCCGTTCACAGAAAAGAGAGCCGCTTCTTGCGCCTAGATCGTGCCGTCTCCCTCGCTGCGCTCGGCGATGCAGTAGATCACCCAGCAACTGGTGAGGAGGCACAAAGGCAAAGCCAGAAAGCAGAGCATCGCGGTCAGCATTCCCAGGGCCTGGCTGCTCGGACCGCCGACCCAGAACATCGCAGCCATTCCCAACACTACTATCGCGATCGGCGGGATGAAACCGCAGACGATGGCCGCGACGACCTTGGTCTGGCGCATGATCGACCTGCCCAGCGTCAGGCACAGGAGCGCAGTGAGCCCTACCGCTCCAACGAGGATCGCGATCAGAATCAGGGTCATCGAAACCGCCTGATGGTGCTGGCCGGTGTCAGGCGATGATGTCGGGGATCAGCTGGTCCTCCAGCGCGGCGATCTCATCCTTGAGCTTCAACTTGCGCTTCTTGAGGCGGGCGATCTGGAGCTGGTCACTCGCAGGCGCGAACATGAGCGCGTCGATCGCATCATCGAGGTCGCGATGCTCCTGCCGGAGCACGCCGATAAGCCGAATGATCTCCGTCTCGTCCATCACTCAACCCGTCCCCGCTAGTGCCCGTCCGTTAGGCTTTTGCGCGTTTCCGCTCAAGGGGGCGCACCTAATCCGGCGTCACTATGGCGGCCTTCACCAAGAGGATGAATCGCCCGATCACCCTGCTTCGGAAAGCGATGGTGACGGCTTTCCGGCTACACCTTCGGAATGATCACGATCCCTTTCGCCGAACCGGTGCGATTTTACCGCGGATCGTGTGATTCAGAGCGAGACTTCGGACCTCAACAGTGATTTATTCGGCGGTCCGACCAGAGAAGAAGGAGCGAGTCGAATGACGAATTCCCATTCCGCTGTTTTGATGGCCAAGCATGCCCGTCTGGACGCGCAAATCCGCGACGAGGAGCATCGGGCCGCCCCCGATTCGATGTTGGTTGCCATGCTGAAAAAGCAGAAGCTCAAGATCAAGGAAGCGCTCGCCAGTTTCGGCTGAGCCTCCGCCGCCCCGGTCGCATTGCGACCGGGGCACGCTTTCTCTCAATTCTTCAATTTCCACCCGCTGCGGATCAGCGTGTAACAAAGCACGCCGAGCACCAGGTTGACACCCAGCAGCACCGCCACCCCGGTCAGGATCGGGCTGTCGCTGGTGCCAAGGAAGCCGTAGCGGAAGCCGGAGATCACATAGAAGAACGGGTTGACGTGGCTGAAGGCGCGGAAGGCGCCGTGCAGCCCCTCGATCGAATAGAAAGTACCCGACAGCAAAGAGAGCGGCTGGACCACGAAGTTCGTGACAGTAGCGTTATGATCGAACTTCTCGGCCCAAATGGACGTCAACACGCCCAGGAAGGACAGCATTCCCGCGCCCATCAGCCCGAAATAGAGCACTGCCCACGGCACCACCGGCAGAATATGGCCCGGCCAGAAATTGACGATGATCAGGAGCGCGCAGCAGATCAAAACCGCACGCGTGATGGCCGCCGCAACCAGCGCGGTCAGCAATTCGCCGGCCGACAAAGGCGGCATCAGATAGTCAACGATCGTGCCCTGCATCTTGCCGACCAGCAGCGAGAAGCTGGAATTGGCGAATGCGTTCTGCATCATCGACATGGCGATCAGCCCCGGTGCCGCGAAATCGGCGAAGGGCACCCCCATCACCGCCTTGCCGCTGCGCCCGAACGCGATCGAAAAAACCAGCAACAAAAGGAAGGCCGAGAAGGCCGGCCCCCAAACAGTTTGTAGTTGCACCTTGAAGAAACGGCGCACCTCCTTGATATAGAGGGCACGCAATCCTCCCCAGTTGATCATCGCGATCACCGGTTCGCCGGGGGCGGGACGTCTAGTTTCGATCGAGGCGTTGCTCATGCTGCCCGGTTAATCACCGGGTGCCGCAGCGGCAAGCCTCGAAGCCATAGGAAGTTTTCCAATGTCGTGGACCGACGAACGGATCGAGCAGCTCCGCCAAATGTGGCAGAACGGCCATACTGCGAGCCAGATCGCCGAAACACTGGGTGGGGTCAGCCGCAACGCCGTGATCGGCAAGGCCCACCGCTTGGGGCTGCAATCGCGCCCATCGCCGGTGAAGCCGGGTGAGAGCGAGGCTGAGCCTGTCGCCAAGCCCGCTGCCGAGAGGCCCGCGCCCGCGCCAAAGGCAGCCGCACCGGCACTTGCGTCCGCGGCGGAGCCCAAGTCCGCGCCGGCAGCAGCGGCGGCGGTTTCCGCCGACTCCAAGCCGGACACCCCCGCGCCGATCGTGCGTTCGATCGGCCCGGGCGGCTTCCAGCGTCAGAACCCCCACGAGCAGCAGTCGCCGATCCCGCCGGCCCCGCCGCGCCGTCTGGTCCCGGCCAAGCCCTCGGCCGACATTGCGGACAAGACCAGCCTGCTCGATCTCAACGACCGCATCTGCAAATGGCCCCTCGGCCATCCGGGCGAACCCGATTTCCATTTCTGCGGCAGCCCGGTGAATCCCGGTTTCCCTTACTGCCTGGAGCATTGCTCGGTCGCCTATCAGGCCCAGCTGCCGCGCCGCGACCGCCGCCCGCCGCCGCCGCTGCCTTATGGCGGTCCGCGCGTAAGGTAACGATCGGCCGCATATGAAGCGGCGATAGTTGCGAACCGTCACCCTGAACTTGTTTCAGGGTCCACCATGGCACACCCGCCGAGGGTGCGGTTTACAGGGTGGATGCTGAAACAAGTTCAGCATGACCGAGTGCCAGGCGAAAAGCTCCCGGATCGCGATGAGCCGCCGCGCGTTCGTCCGCCCGTGAAACTTCTCCCCGCTCTCCTCATCGCGTGCGGGCTGATGCTGTCCAGCCCGGCCCTCGCCACCGGAGACGATCTCCGCTCGATCACGGGCATGCGCGATCATTATCGCGTGCTGATCGTGTTCACGCCCTCACTGCATGACGCACGGCTATCGGCGCAGCGGGCGATCATGGCCCGGCTCGGGTTAGAAGCCGCCAAGCGCGACCTTCTGTTCGTTCAGGTCGATCCGATGACCGTGATCGGCGCCAGCGACAATGCCGATAAATTGCGCCGCAGATTCGTCGTGCCGGTGCTCAACTATCACGCCATCCTGATCGACAAGGACGGGCGCACCCTTCAGGAATCGCCGGGCCCGATGGAAGCGGGCGTGATCCTGCATGCGATCGACATCGCGCCCAGACGCCAGTTCGAGATCCATCGGGCGCATATCGGCAAGCCCGTCGTGGACAAGGGCCGATAGGCATCGCTACTGTCCACCGACAATGGCCGACGATCTCTTCGCTTCCTCCGGTAATGCCGCCTCCCAGAATTACGATGCCTCGGCCATCGAAGTGCTTGAGGGGCTCGAACCCGTCCGGCGCCGACCGGGCATGTATATCGGCGGGATCGACGAACGCGCTCTGCACCATCTCGCTGCCGAGGTGCTCGACAATGCGATGGATGAGGCGGTGGCGGGCCACGCTACCCGGATCGAGGTCACCTTGTCGGCGGGCAACCGCCTGACGATCGTCGACAATGGCCGCGGCATGCCCGTCGATGAGCATCCCAAATATCCGGGCAAGTCGGCGCTCGAAGTGATCCTGACCATGCTCCATTCGGGCGGCAAGTTCAGCGACAAGGCCTATGCGACCTCCGGCGGTCTGCACGGCGTCGGCATCAGCGTCGTCAACGCGCTGTCGACCGACACAGTGATTGAGGTCGCACGCGACCGCACGCTCTATCGCCAGACCTTTGCCCGTGGCCTGCCTACGTCGAAGCTGATGGTGCTAGGCCCGACCCCCAATCGGCGCGGCACCAGCGTCGCCTTCACCCCCGATGCCGAGATTTTCGGCGAGGCAATGCGCTTCAAACCGACACGGCTCTACCGCCTCGCCCGGTCCAAGGCCTATCTTTATGCGGGTGTCGAGATACGCTGGCGTTGCGATGCCGAGCTCATCGGCGACGACACGCCCGCCGAAGCCACCTTCCAGTTCCCCGGCGGGCTTGCCGACCATCTGCGCGAACAACTGGGCAGCCGTGAATGCGCCACGGCCGAACCGTTTATCGGCCGCCAGGATTTCCCCAACGGCCAGGGCTCGGTCGAATGGGCGGTCGCCTGGCCGATCTACTCGGACGGCTCTTACTCTTATTACTGCAACACCATCCCAACGCCCGACGGCGGCACGCACGAACAGGGCCTGCGCGCGGCGTTGATCAAGGGCATGCGCGGCTTCGCCGACCTTGTCGGCAACAAGAAGGCCAAGGATCTGGCACCCGAAGACGTCGTCACCGACGTCGAACTGATGCTGTCGGTCTTCATCCGCGATCCGCAATTCCAGTCGCAGACCAAGGATCGCCTGACCTCGCCCGAGGCGGCGCGCATGGTCGAGAATGCGGTGCGCGACCATTTCGACCACTTCCTGTCGGACAATATGGAGCGTGGCCGCGCCTTGCTCGGCTTCTGCCTCGACCGGATGGACGAACGGCTGAAGCGTCGCGCCGAGCGCGACGTGAAGCGCAAGACCGCGACCTCGGGGCGCAAGCTGCGCCTGCCGGGAAAGCTCACCGACTGCGCCAATGACGATCCCGAAGGTACGGAAATCTTCATCGTCGAAGGCGACAGCGCCGGAGGCTCCGCCAAGCAGGCGCGCGACCGCAAGACGCAGGCGATCCTGCCGATCCGCGGCAAGATCCTGAATGTTGCGAGTGCCACCGCCGACAAGATTCGGGCCAACCAGGAAATCGCCGACCTCACGCTGGCTTTGGGATGCGGCGTGCGCGACAAATGCGACGCCGCCAATCTGCGCTACGAGAAGATCGTGATCATGACCGACGCCGACGTCGACGGCGCGCATATCGCGACCCTGCTCATGACCTTCTTCTTCCAGGAAATGGCGCCGATCGTCCGCGAGGGCCGCGTCTATCTGGCGCAGCCGCCGCTCTATCGCCTGACCGCGGGCAACAAGAGCCTATACGCGATGGATGACGAGGCCCGCGCCAAAATCGAGGAAACCGAATTCAAGGGCAAGAAGGTCGAGGTGTCGCGCTTCAAGGGCCTGGGCGAAATGAACCCCCAGCAATTGCGCGAAACCACGATGGACAAGAAAACGCGCCAGCTACTTCGCATCACCTTGCCGCAGGAATATGAGGAGCGCGCGGGCACGCGCGATCTGGTCGAGCGGCTGATGGGCAAGAATCCCGAGCACCGCTTCGCCTTCATCCAGGCCAACGCGGCCGCGGTTGAGGAAGACGCGATCGACGTCTGAATTCCTGGAGCAAGGAAGGGCTGGATTGCTTCGTCGTTACGCTCCTCGCAATGACGAGGATCCAGATCAGGCGGTCAACGCCCCGACCAGGGCCTTGACCTTCTTCTGCCGCCATTGCGGGATGGGGGCGATCAGCCAATAGCCCTTGGCCCCCGGCTTGCGACCGAACTCCTTGACGCGGCCAGCAGCGATATCCGCCTCCGCCAGCAAGGCGGGCACGGTCGCGCGCCCCAGGCCGGCTGCCGCCGCGTCGATCGCGAGTCCCGCATCGGCGACGTTGATCGCGGCATCACTGTCCTGCTGCGGGCAACCCGGCCAACCGATCGCCCTCTTGGGCCCGCCATCGGTGCCAATTGTCACATAATCCATGCCCCCGATCTGCACGCCCTCATGCTCGCCTTTGTCGCCGGCGAGGCAGATTGCGAGGTCGAGATTGGCCTGCGTGAAATCGAGGCTGTCGTCCGAGGCTACCATCGCAAAGCCCAGATCCTCGTCGGTCCTGCCATAGTCGGCCAGCCGCGCAGCCAGCCATTTGGCGGTGAAATCGCGCGGCGCCGCGATCGTCAGCCGCTTCGACGATTGCTGCGACTGCATTGCGCGCACCGCTTCTTCGAATTCGAGGAAGCCGCGCCGCAGCGCGTCGAGCCCCGCTGCGCCCTCGGGCGTGAGCTCAAGTCCTTTCGCGGTACGCCGGAACAGGACCACGCCCAGCACATCTTCGAGCGTGCGAATCTGCTGACCGACCGCAGCCGGCGTCACCGCCAGCTCATCCGCCGCGCGGGTGAAGGACAGATAGCGCGCCGCCGCGTCGAGCACGCGCAGACCGTTCAGCGGCAAATGGGTGCGCTTCATTGATCTCCCTCCGGCCCGACCAGTTGGAAGCGCGGGATGCGCGCCTCGAAGACTTCGCCGTCCGCACCGATCATCTGATAGCTGCCCTCCATCGTGCCGATAGACGTGTCGAGCGGGCAGCCCGAAACATAGTCATAGGATTGGCCGGGCGCGATCACCGGCTGCTCGCCGACCACGCCCTCGCCCTCTACGCTGTGGCGCGCGCCATGACCGTCGGTGATCACCCAGCGCCGGGTCAGCAATTGCACCTCCTGCGCGCCGCCATTTTCGAGCCGGATATGATAGGCCCAGAACCAGCGTCCGCTCGATGGATCGGATTGCTCGGGCAGAAAGCTCACCGCCACGCGCACGACCAGGCCACGCGTCTCGGCGCTGTGCGAAAACAGCACGGAGAGCGTGGCGAGGCTCATAGCCCGACCGCCCTCAACGCCCGATCGAGATCGTCGATCACATCCTGCGGATCCTCCAGACCGACATTCAGCCGCAGCATGCCTTCGCCTACGCCCATGCCGAGACGCACCTCCTCGGACAGGCCGGCATGCGTGGTTGAGGAGGGGTGCGTCATCAGCGAGCGCGAATCCCCGATATTGTTGCTGATGTCGATCAGCTCGAGCGCGTCGAGCAGGCCATGCGCCTGCTTGCGCCCGCCCTCAACATTGAGGGCCAGGATCGTGCCCGCCGCGTCCATCTGTTTCATCGCGAGCGCGTGCTGCGGGTGACTGGCAAGGCCCGGATAGAGCGTCTCGACCCGTCCATCGAGGAAGGTCGCGACCTTCGTCGCATTCTCGCTCTGACGGCGGATCCGCAGGTCGAGCGTCTCCAGGCTTTTGAGCACCACCCAGGCATTGAACGGCGACAAGGTGGGCCCGGTATTGCGCGTGAAGGCGAGCAACGTGTTTTCGATAAACTCCTGCCCGCCGCACACCGCGCCCGCGAGCACGCGCCCCTGCCCGTCCATCATCTTGGTCGCGGAATAAGCGACCACGTCCGCACCGAAGTCGAGCGGGCGCTGGAGCAAGGGCGTGGCGAAGGCATTGTCGACCACGCTTGTGATGCCCGCCGCGCGTGCAATGCCGCACACCGCCTCGATATCAACGATGTCGAGCGTCGGGTTGGCGGGCGTCTCGAAGAAGAAGAGCCGGGTATTGGGACGGATCGCGTCCTGCCACGCCTGCGTGTCGCGCCCATCGACGATGGTCGTTTCGACGCCGAATTTGGGCAGGAACGTATCGGTCAGCCAGCGGCACGAGCCGAAAGCGGCGCGCCCGGCAACGACATGGTCGCCCTGCTGCACCTGACAGACGATCGCCGCGGTCATCGCCGCCATGCCCGTCGCCATCGTGCGGCAGGCTTCCGCGCCCTCCATCAGCGCCAACCGTTCCTCGAGCATCTGCACGGTCGGGTTCTGCAGGCGCGAATAGGTCATGCCCTGCTGCTCGCCCGCGAAGCGAGCGGCGGCATCGCCCGCCTTGTCGTAGGTGTAACCCGAGGTGAGGAAGAGCGCCTCGCTCGTCTCGCCCCATTCGGAACGTGCGGTGCCGCCGCGCACCGCCTGCGTAGCGGGGCGCCAGCGGCTCGTGATAGAGCGGTCCTGACCGGTGCGACGTTTCATGATGGTCCGCCTTTGCCCCCCGTGCGGGCATAAGGTCAATGTCGGGTATGTCTCAAAGCGATGAAAGGACCGCCTCGCCCATCGCCGTAGTGCTGGTCGTACCGCCGATATCGGCGGTACGCGCGCCTCCCGCCAACGCGGCCGCGACGGCCGCCTCGATCCGGTCGGCCTGGGCCGCCATACCGAGCGAATAACGCAGCATCATCGCCGCCGACAGGATCGTCGCGAGCGGATTGGCCTTGCCCTGACCGGCAATATCGGGCGCGGAACCGTGGATCGGCTCGTACAGGCCCTTCTGGTTCTGATCGAGCGAGGCGGAGGGCAGCATGCCGATCGATCCCGCGCACATGCTCGCCTGGTCGGAGAGAATGTCGCCGAACAGATTGCCGGTCACGATCACGTCGAACTGGCCGGGGTCGCGCACCAATTGCATCGCCGCATTGTCGACCAGCATGTGGCTCAGCTGGATGTCGGGATAGTCCTTCGATACCTCGATCACGACGTCGCGCCACAATTGCGAGGTTTCGAGCACATTGGCCTTGTCGATCGAACAGAGCCGGCCCTTGCGCGCTCGCGCGGTCTGGAAGCCGACATGCGCGATCCGCGACACCTGATCCTCGTCATAGGACATGATGTCATAGCCCTCGCGCCGCCCGGTCGCGGTGGTGCGCATGCCCTTCTCGCCGAAATAGACGTCGCCATTGAGCTCGCGGATGATGACGAGATCGATCTTCCTGGCGACCTCGGGCCGCAGAGCCGAGGCGTCGGCCAGTTCGGGATACAGCTTGGCCGGGCGCAGGTTCGCGAACAGGCTCAATTCCTTGCGCAAGCCCAGGATCGCCTGCTCCGGGCGCAGCTTGCGCTCCAGACTGTCGCACGACGGATCGCCGACCGCGCCGAACAGGATCGCATCCGCGCGGCGCGCCAGATCGAGCGTGCGTTCCGGCAGCGGATGGCCTTCCGCCTTGTAGGCCGCGCCGCCGACCGGCGCTTCCTCGAAACGGAGCGTATCGCCGCACACTTTGTCGAGCACGCGCCGCGCCTCGGCGATCACTTCCGGGCCAATCCCGTCTCCGGGCAGCAGCGCAATCAACATCGTCTTTGGGTTCCCGCTTCTTCAGAGTCGGACGGGCTCTTAGCCACCCCCGCCCACAACGGCTAGGCAGCCGCGCTCAAGAAAAGCTTCACGCGTCCGAACGCGTCAGCGCGCGCGCCACCAGTGGCGGGCAGCGATACAAAGCCCACCGCAGGCGGCGAGTCCGAGCAAAACGATCCCGATCACCCCACTGCCGAGCCAGAGCGCCGAAGTCAGCAGCATCACCATGAAGTCGCTGATCGCGAGGGTGGCGTTGACCACAGAACTAATCCGGCCGGACGAATTCCGACACGATCCGCGCGCCACCCGGAAGCAGATCCCCTCCGGCATGATCGCGGCAAGCCTGCTCGGCCTCCTCGACCGTCGGGCAGATCTTGAGCGTGCGCCAGCCCAGCCCGAGCACCCCGCTCGCCTGCGCCACATACCAGTCGCGATAGCCCCGCCCCGAGAACACTGCCTCGATCACGTTCTTGCGCTGGTGGATCACACGATATTTCTTGGCCATCTCTATTCCGCTAACCGGCTGATTTGAGAGCTATTAGCACAAACGGGAGCAGGCATCTCACCCACGGAGCATCCTCATGCCCGCCGCCAACAGAAAAAGCAGCGCCATCGAAGCTGCCCATTTCAGACCTCGGCCAACACCGCCTATAGCCCAGCCAGCACCGAAGAGTGCCAGCGGAATGCAGCCGAATTGCGCCCAAGTCGCAGGGTTTTGCCAGTTGATGTCATGTCCGAACAGATCGCAGAAATGTCCTATGACAAAGAAGGCCGCGAGCGAACCAATCGCAATCACTAACGGCACGGCGCGATAAGGACGTTCCATCTCTACTCCGCCGCCAGCAAAGTTTCCGCCCCGCCCAGATCGACCGAAACCAGCCGGCTGACGCCGCGCTCGATCATGGTCACGCCGAACAGGCGGTTCATGCGGCTCATCGTTACCGCATTGTGCGTGACGACAAGATAGCGCGTTTCGGTCTCTTTCGTCATCTGGATCAGCAGATCGCAGAAACGCTCGATATTGGCGTCGTCCAGCGGGGCGTCGACTTCGTCCAGGACGCAGATCGGCGCGGGATTGGTCAGGAACAGCCCGAAAATCAGAGCGACCGCAGTCAGCGCCTGCTCGCCGCCAGACAGCAAGGTGAGGCTGCCGAGCCTTTTGCCCGGCGGCTGCGCCATGATTTCGAGGCCTGCCTCCAGCGGGTCGTCGCTGTCGATCAAAGCGAGATGCGCCTCGCCGCCCGCGAACAGGGTGGTGAACAGCCGGCGGAAATGCCCGTCCACCGCCTCGAACGCGGCGAGCAGACGCTGGCGGCCTTCCCGGTTCAGGCTGCCGATCGATCCGCGCAGCCGGTTCACCGCCTGGTAGAGCTCGTCGCGCTCGGCGGCATTGGTCTCGCGCGAACCCTCGATCTCAGCCAACTCGCTCTCGGCGACGAGATTGACGGGCCCCAGCCGCTCGCGATCGGCCACCAGCCGGTCGTGGCGCGCGCTCTCGTCGGCAGCGGGCGCGAGGCTGCCGCTGTCGAACCCGATCCGTTCGGGCAGGGTCGCCGCCGGGCATTCGAACCGCTCGCCCGACAATTGCGAATATTCGGCGCGGCGGCTTTCCTGGTGTTCGGCGCGCGCCTGCGCCCCAGCGCGCCGCTCGCGCGTCGCGGCGAGCGTTTCGCCGACAGCGGCCACCGCTGCCTCGATCCGGCGCAGATCGGCCTCGTACGCGCCCTCGGTCACCCGTGCTTCGCGCGCCTTGGCTTCCGCGTTCTCGGCTTCCTTCGAAAGGGTTTCGAGCGTGGCATCCAGTTCCGCGGGCTTGTCCGCCAGCCTGGTGCGCTCGGCCTCGATCGTCTCTTCGCGCTTCGCCATTTCGGCGATACGCCGCGCGGCATCGCCGGCGCGCGATTTCCAGCCCTTGGCCTCAGCCCGCGCGGCCTGGAGGCGGCGGCCGTCATGCTCGATCGATTGCGCGAGCGCCAAAGCCCGGCCGCGCGCCTCGGCCAACCGGGCGCGTGCCGCCTCCGCGACAGCACCCAGTCGCTCGACCTCGCCGCGCGTCTCGGCGCCATCGGGCAGAGCCGCGCGCGCCGCCTCGGCGGCCTGTTCGGCCGCGATCGCCTCCCGCTGTTCCTGGTCCGCGCTCGCCCGGCGCTGATCGAGCGCGGCGGCCGCGGCGGTGCGCCGCTCGATCGCGGCGGCAGCAAGATCCTCGTCGCGGCGCGCACTGCGCAGGGCCTGTTCGGCGAACGCGATATCCGACCGCGCTTTCTCGATCGCGGCGCGTGCCTCCTGCTGGGCCTGCTGGGCCGTATCGAATGCCCGTTTCGCACCGTCCACCGCTTCGCGCGCGGCAGGGAGCTGCGCGGTCAGCTCGACATGACGATTGGCGCGGATCAACCGCTCGGCCGCCGCGGCACCGATGTCGCGCGCATAATAGCCGTCCCAGCGCCGCATCTGGCCATCCAGGGTTACGATACGCTGGCCGACTGCAAGCGCCTGCCCCTCATCCTTTTCGACCACACCGACCTGTGCCAGTCGCCGCTCCAGTACGTCCCCGCCTTGCACCTGCGGCGCGAGCGACATCATGCCCGCAGGCAACGCAGGATCGGTCTTTCCGACCGCCGCCCCTACCCAGCCGCGTGCACCGCCCGATCCGATCGGCGCGTCCAGATCGTCGCCCAAAGCCGCTGCCAGCGCGCGCTCATAACCCGGCGCGACCGTGAGCGCGGCCAGCGCCCGGTCGCCCTTGGCCTGCGCCAGCGCGCTCGCCAGCGCGCGCTCCTCGCTCTCCAGCCCGGCCAGAGCAGCACGTGCCGACGCCATCGCGCTTTCCGCGCTTTCGCGCGATACGGCCGCGCTATCGCGCTTCGCCTCGGCGGCGGCCAAAGCCGCGCCCAGCGATGCCAGCCGCGCCTCGGTTTCAGTATGCGCCGTGCGCGCAGCCTCCAGCGCGTCGGCAAGCGGGGCCTCTTCCCCGATCGCGGCCAATTCGCCGTCGAGCCGCACCATTTCCGTATCCGCCCGCACGCGGCGCTGGCGCGCACCGGCAAGCGTGGTCTCGGCGACACGGACATCGGCCTGCTCGGCGGCGGCGCGCGCCAGCGCCTGCGCGGATGCCACATCCGCGTCGCGCGCGGCGCGCTCCGCCTCGACCACCGCCCCGTCGAGCGCCGCTTTCTGTGCTTCACCCGCCGCGAGCGAGCGCGCGAGCTGCTGCTCCTCGTCAGTCAGCCGTTCGAGCGCGGCGGCGGCGTCCACCGCCAGCGTATCCTCGCGAGCCCGGTCCTGCATCAGGGCATCCGCCTGCTGCGCCAGATCCGCGATCCGCCGCTCGATCGAGCTTTTCTCGGCGCGAATACCGTCCAGCCGGTGACGGACCGTTCCTGCCGCCTCGCGCGCCGCTTCAGCAGCCGCGCGCGCTTCGGCCAGCTTGGATGTAGCCTGCGCACTATGCGCCGCCGCCGCGCGCTGCGCCTCGGCCGCTTGCTGCACGGCTTGCTCTGCCGCGACAGCTTCGGCCCGTGCCGCCTCGGCCGCGCCCGCTGCCTCGCGCCAGCGCGCGAACAGGCTGCGCGCCTCAGCCAGGCGGATTTCGTTCGACAGCGTTCTGTAGCGTTCGGCGGCTTTGGCTTGGCGGCGGAGCGCGCCTATGCGCGTCTCCATCTCGCCCAGCAGCTCGTCGATGCGCTGCAGATTGGTCTCGGTCGCGCGCAGCTTGAGTTCGGCCTCCCGTCGGCGGACATGCAGGCCGGAAATGCCCGCCGCCTCCTCCAGCATCTGGCGCCGCTCGATCGGCTTGGCCGCGATCACCGCCGCGATCCGTCCCTGGCTGACCAGAGCGGGCGAATGCGCGCCGGTAGCGGCGTCCGCGAACAGCAGCGCGACATCGCGCTGACGCACGTCCTTGCCGTTGATGCGATAGGCGGAGCCGGCGCCGCGTTCGATCCGGCGCACCACCTCATTCTCGCCGTCCGCGCCCTCGGTGAGCAGCGAGACTTCGGCGAAATCGCGCGCCGGGCGGCTGGCGGTGCCGGCGAAGATCACGTCTTCCATGCCGCCGCCGCGCAGTGACTTGGGGCTGCCCTCGCCCATCACCCAGCGGATAGCCTCGAGCAAATTGGACTTGCCGCAGCCATTCGGCCCGACCACGCCGGTCAGGCCGGGCTCGATCAGAAGCTCGGCGGGCTCGACGAAGCTCTTGAAGCCCGTCAGCCTGAGTTTCCTGATCCGCATCGCCCCCGGGCCTTCTCGGACCCCGTCAGCCGATCAGCCGCCCGTCGCGCGGGTCAGGGCCTGGTCGAGCTGCGGCCACATCTCGCCGGTGCTGTCGGAGTCCCACACCGTACCGTTGATCACGAAGGTCGGCGTCTTGTTGATCCCGTCCTCCGAATATTTGCTGGTCCAGGTGTTGAGCTGGTCGATAGCCTTCTGGTTCGACAGGCATGCATCGGCCTGCGCGCGGGGCAGACCGCGCACGCCGAAGAAGCCGTAAAGGCCGCCTTCCTCCGCCTGCGCCTTGAAATTGTCGATCGGGGGCAGGCTGCCGACACGCTGCTGTTCGGCGGCGGGGATGGCGAGGAACTTCTTCATCATGTCGTCCTGGCCGGCATAAAGCTGTTCGGTCAGCGCGAAGAAGGGCCCGGGCCCCCGGCAGCGCATCAGCAAGGTGAGTGGCGCGTCCATCGAGTGGATCAGGAAAGAGCGGAACTCCCAGCTCACCTTGCCGGTAGCGACATATTTGGTCTTGAGCGGATCGGCGCCCGTCTCGGCGAAATGCTTGCAATGCGGGCATGAGAAAGACGCATATTCGACCAGTTTTACCGGCGCATTGGGATTGCCCATCACATAACCGCCCTCGGCGGTCTCGGAGACGACGTCGGTCCATTGCTTGCCCGCCGGCGGCGGCACCGCCGCGACCGGTCCGCTCGGCGCGGCAACGGTGACGTCGCTACTGGCCGACTTCTTGGAACAGGCGGTGAGAGCCACGGCAACGAGCGCGGCGGCGGCAAAAGAACGTTTCATTATCGTGCAGTCTTTCGTGGCGAAGGAGGAAGATGAAGCGCGCGGGCCAAGGCTACGTCAAGACTGTGCCAGTCCTCGATGTCGGATCGCAACTGATCGTTGATCATGAAAGCAGGCGTACCCTCCATGCCGGGCCTGCGCCACGCCTCGTTCGCCTGAGCGGTAATCAGCGTCTGCTCGTCATGATTGGCGAGGCAGGAATCGATCCTGGCCAGCGTCATGCCGAAAAGTGTGTCGAACCCCGCGCCGCGCGCCAATTTAGGCAGGAGTTGCTCGGGCGTCTGGCCCTCGGCCGACTCGATCTTGGACCATGCCTGCGCACGCGCGAACCAGCTCTCCTGCTGTGCAAAAACCTTCGGTATCGTCGCGAAGAAGTCGCGCGGCCCGTCGCAGCGCGCCAGCAGCGATCCGGCATAGTCGAACCCATCGCGCAACGCGTGTCGCACCTCGTAGCTGGCCAAACCAGGGCGTAGATATTTGGCGGTAAAGGGCGGGATCGCCTCTTTCTCGAAATGGGCGCAATGCGGGCAGGTCAGCGACAGATATTCGACCAGCTTCACCTTGGCGTTGGGGTTGCCCCACAGGAAAGCGCCGGACGGCAGGCGCGTTGCCGTGGTCGACCAATCCTGCATCGGCACCGGCGCGTGAGCCGTCGCCTTATGCGCCGGCCGACGCGCTGGAGCGGCGCCAAGCTGCGCGGGCAGAATCGCGACCAGCAGTGCGAACAGACAGCGACTGAGCTGGATCAATCGTTGCTTCCCTTGTTGAGGCGCACGCCCACGATCGGCGGGCCGTCGGATGCTGCAACCGCTCCCGCCAGCGCGGACAAAACGGCGTGCAACTCCGGGTCAGCGATATTGCGAAGCGAATCGCCGAGGTCGGCCGGAACCGGACGTAAGGACGGCGGCGCCGCGCGCGATCTGGGCGCGGCCATCGCGGCCTGGCGGATCACGATCCTGGAGACGGCCGCATAGCCGAAGAATTGGTTGACCCGTTCCATGATCGCGGGCGCGACATGCTGCATCATCGGCGCATGCGCACCCGTGACACCGAGCGTGAGCGTGCCGTCCGATTTCTTGCCCTGGGGAAAGCGGATCGATTCGGGCGCGGACACTTCGGCATAACGTGAGCCGACAATCTCGCCCCAGCGGCTGACGATCGCCGACTGGACGAACCCGAAGCGCCTGAACGCGGCGCTCCCGATATCGGGCAAAAGATCGCCCACCGCGCGCTGGCCACGACGGCGCGGCTCGTCTTTGGGTGGTTTCGCCCGACTCTTCCGTTCCGTCATGGCTCAGCCCATGCCATAGCAGCGCCATGCCCGTCGATAGCGGTTCGGAACCGTCCGCCGCACTCCTTGCCTGGTATGATCGCCATGCTCGCCGCCTGCCCTGGCGCGCGACCGCGGGCGTGGCGCCCGATCCCTATCGCGTCTGGCTGTCCGAGGTGATGCTGCAGCAGACCACGGTTGCCGCGGTGAAGGCCTATTTCGAGGCTTTCACAACGCGCTGGCCGACCGTCGCGGACCTTGCCGCGGGGTCCGACGACGCGGTGATGAGCGCCTGGGCAGGCCTTGGTTATTACGCCCGCGCGCGCAACCTGATCGCCTGCGCCCGGATGATCGCGGCGGGAAGCGGGCAATTCCCCGATACCGAAGAGGGCCTGCGCGCTTTGCCGGGCGTTGGCCGCTACACCGCCGCCGCGATCGCGGCGATCGCCTTCGGCCGCCGTGCGGTCGTGGTCGACGCCAATGTCGAACGCGTGGTCACGCGCCTGTTCGCGCTCGACGAGCCTCTTCCTGGCGCGCGGCCGGAAATCGGCCGGCTCGCCGATCGTATAACGCCGGCCGCCCGCGCTGGCGATTTCGCCCAGGCCATGATGGATTTGGGTGCGACCATCTGCACCCCACGCAACCCGGCCTGCGCACTCTGCCCGCTCGCGGAAGGTTGCGCCGCCCGCAAAGCCGGTACCGCCGAAGCCTATCCCCGCAAGGCTCCAAAGGCGGCCAAGCCGGTGCGCAAGGGCACGATATTCTGGCTCCAATCCGATGATGCGGTCCTGCTCGTCCGCCGGCCCGCACGAGGGTTGCTGGGCGGCATGCGCGCGCTTCCGACCGGGCCATGGCAAGCCGATGATCCCGGCCTCACCGAAGCGCCGGCGGACGCTCTGTGGCACGACATGGGAACCGGACGGCACGTCTTCACCCATTTCGCGCTCGAATATCGACTGATGGCAGCGCGCGTTTCCTCCCGTTCCAATGTCGGCGAATGGTGGCCGATAATCGAGATCGAGACCGCCGGGCTGCCGACTTTATTCGCGCGCGCGGCGCGCCTTACCTTGCCGGAGAAAGAATGAGCCCCTCCCGCGATTTGTATGTCGGCTTTACCGGATCGCCGCTCGACCGTGCCGAGACCGCGCGCCACGACTCGGACGCTCTCGCGGCGCTCGTCGGCAATCCGGCCGCCCTGCTGCTCGATATGCCGGAGTATTTGCCGCCTACGATCGACGGCGCGCTCGGCTGGAAGCCGTTGCCGGCGCTGCCGGCCGAGGAATTGTTGCTGCTGGGGCTGATCGACGCCATCCCGCGTTTTGCCCGGATCGATCCAGAGGCCGTTGCCGCCCGGCGCTGGCCCGAGCTGATGACCGCGCTCGATGGTCTGTCGCCGGGCGAGGCGGGCACTTACGCCGCCGCGCGCTCGGTGCTCGATTGGCATGCGCGCCACCGTTTCTGCGCCAATTGCGGCGCGAAGACTGCGCCCCATCACGCAGGCTGGGCCCGGCTCTGCCCCCAGTGCGGCACCGAACATTATCCGCGCACCGATCCGGTCGTGATCATGCTGGCCCAATATGGCGATCGCGTACTGGTCGGCCGCCAGCCCGGTTTCGCGCCAGGCCGCTATTCGGCGCTGGCGGGCTTCGTCGAAGTGGGTGAGTCGATTGAGGAGGCGGTCGCGCGCGAGTTGCACGAGGAAGCGGGCGTGGTCGCCACTGCGGTTCGCTATATCGCGAGCCAGCCCTGGCCTTTCCCCTCGCAGCTGATGATCGCCTGTATCGCGCAGGTGGCGGACGATGCGGTCACGCTCGACATGGCCGAGCTCGAGGATGCGAAGTGGGTGAACCGCGCCGAGGTCGAGGCATCGCTACGGGGCGACGAGGGAGCAGTGTTCGGGGCGCCGCCCCGTTACGCCATTGCCAATAGTTTATTCCGTGCCTGGCTGACGGGGGGATAGAGGCTGGTCAAGCCGTGCCGGAGCGGTACCGGCCCGATTCAGCTTTGCCGAACCAGATATCAGAACAGCCCGAGTTCCTTAAGGCGCTCGTCGGCGGCCTTGCGCAGCACCTTCACGAAGCGCGGTGCTTCTTGCACCAACCGGGCCTTGTCGAAACAGGCGAAAGCGCCCGCGGCGATCGCGGCCTTGGCCTTTTCGGATTTATCCGAGGTCGAGGACGAGACGACCAGCACGGGCGGGTGCGTCCCCTCGGCCAACTCCTTCAGGAAATCCATGCCGTCAATGCCCGGCAATGCCAGATCGAGTGTGATTACGTCGGGCTGTCGGTCCTTCAGATGCTGCTTGGCCTCATTCACATCCGACGCGAGGCCGACGATATGAATGTCATTATGACGTTCGAGAATCGATTCCACGATGCCTCGAATGATAAGCGAATCGTCGATTACAAGCACGCGGACAGTACGCATTCAGGGGTATCCAGTGACCCTGGCCAATGTTCGGGTTGGCCGATCGCCCGAGGCACGCGGATAAAAGACCACTGGTTAAGGTTTGATGAGCGAACGGCTCCAATTTTCCGGCATCTGCCGGAGAAAGCTACGCTTTTTTGCTGCCGCTTTCTGACGATCCTGTCGGCACCGATCGATCAGCCGACGAAGGCGCGTTCGATCACATAATCGCCAGGATGGGCGTTGGACCCTTCGGTGAAACCGAGCGTCTCGAGCAGTTCGGCGGTTTCCTTGATCATCGCCATCGAGCCGCACAGCATCACACGGTCATGCTCGGGATCGAAGCGCGCCGGCTCGGCCGCCCCGTCTTTGAACAGGCGGCCGTCCTCGATCAGGACGTTGATCCGGTCGGTCGTGTGGAAATCCTCGCGCGTCACCGTCGGCACGTAGGAGAGCTGCTTCGCCGCGAACTCATCCACCAGCGGGTCATCCGCCAGCTTGCTTTCCAGTATCTCGCGATAGGCCAGATCGCTCACCCGCCGCACCGAGTGGACCACCACGACCTGATTGAACAGGTCATAGACGTCGGGATCGCGGATGATCGACATCCACGGCGCAAGACCGGTGCCGGTGCCGAGCAGAAACAGGCGCCGGCCGGGCTTCAGCGCGTCGGTAACCAGCGTGCCGGTCGGCTTGCGGCCAAGATAGATTTCGTCGCCTTCGCGGATCTGCTGCAGCTTCGAGGTGAGCGGACCGTCCGGGACCTTGATCGAGAGGAATTCCAGTTCCTCCGCATAAGCCGGCGACGCGACCGAATAAGCGCGCAGCAAGGGCTTGCCGTTATCGCCCTGCAGCCCGATCATCACGAACTCGCCCGAGCGGAAGCGGAAGCTGGCCGGGCGCGTAATGGTGAAGCTGAACAGATGCTCGTTCCAATGCTTCACGCTCAGCACCTTCTCGACCGACAGGCTGGCCGAGGGCTCAAGCGGTGCGGAAACGACAACGGTCACGGAAAACGCCTCTTCGAAATCGGGGATTGCGGCGACTTAGGCACCACGGGTGCGCCATGCAACCTTGGGCTGCGCCGCGCCAGCTAGTTTAGCTTGGCGCGGGACAAGGCCATCACCCTAATCCGTCATGCCAGCGAGAGCTGGCATCCATCTCCCAACCGCGAAGCCCGGGCACGACCACTGGGAGATGGACCCCAGCTTTCGCTGGGGTGACGATCAATTCCAAAGCGCCGCCCGATAGCGCTCGAAGCAGCGCAGCCCGCAATTCAGACGGATCAGCGCGCCCTCCGCGATCGCGGTCGCACGGCGCGGATCCTCCTCGACGAGCGGACGCAGGGCTTCGCGATTCCAGTCGGCGCTATGTTTGACGTCGAGTACGGCGTGCAGATCGAAATAGCGGCGCTCACGATTGGAGAGGCCGATCCGCTTGAGCCCTTTCGCAACCAGCGCCGAACGTTCCGGCGCGGTAAGCTCGATCACGCCCAACGCGCCGACCGAATGCCAGGCGTAGCGGCGATTGGTCGCCATCGCTGTCATTGCATTGGCGAGCGCGAGGCTTTCCCACACCGTCTTCTCGATCACCGGATTCACGGCGAGCGTTTCGACCAGCGCGTCGAGCATCGGCCCGTGCATGCCGTCGCGCTGGCCGCGCCCCATTTCGTCCCAATAATTGCGCGCGAGCTCCAGCTTGGCCTGCGCGGGCAATTTGACCTGCGTCATCGCCACCAGATCGTCGAAGCCAGCCTCGCCGGCGGCCTCCTGCTCGAAGAACCATTTGAGCTGCGCGGCGCTCGCTTGCTCCGCCAGCCAAGGGAAAAGTGTGTCACCCTGCCCCGGCCCGGCCTCCTTGAGATGCTCGAACCAGTCAATGAAGCCATCCGCGTCGGTAGGGACCTGGGCCGCTTCGTCGACGACCTCGGCGCGCAATTCTTCGAGGAAGCCGCCTTCCAGCCGCGCCATGCGCAGATCGCGCTCCATGAGCTTTTGCCAATCGGCTTCGGGAAGGCCCGGTTCAAGCCTTTCGCGATTCCAATGGGCCAATCCGCGCTGGAACGAGTCGGTTAAAAACTGCGACGAGGCGAATTGATCCATGTTAGGCAGTGACGCCATATATTTTCCTGCCTTCTCAATAGGTTTCGGACATAAAGAAGGCCCGAAACCGGGCGAAGTTCCATTAGAAGCTGAACCCGAAATGAAGGAACCTGGCTGGTTTTGTACCGTTCAGAAGGCACAGTTTCAGGACGGAAGGACATCGCCATGAAGCGTTATTCAATGATCGCCGGTGCGGTCGCCCTGTCGGTCGGCCTCACCTCACCGGTTGCCGCACAGAGCGCCAACCAGATGCTCAAGGGCACCGCCATCGGTGCGGGCGCCGGCGCGCTCGCGGGCGCGGTGCTGCCGGGCGTTTCGACTGGCAACGGCGCGTTGATCGGTGCTGCCGGCGGCGCGCTCTACACCGCCGTAAAGAAACATCACCATTATTATCGCGATAGCCGGGGCCGCCGCTATTACATCGACCGCGACGGCGACCGCCATTACCGGTAAGCGGCACGCGGATTTCGCAATCGAAGGCCCCCGGACGCGATGTCCGGGGGCTTTTTTTGGGGCTCAGTCGTAATAATCGGGAAGCTGGGCCAGCCATTCCGCTAGCAGCCGGCGGCCAGCTTCTACAGCCGAGGGGCCGAGCCGGTCGTGATCCTCCGCCAGCGCCCGGGGGTCGGTCCCCGCCGACTCTATGTAATCCTTGTCTTCCAGCCATTCGGCGAAGCGCGGATCCTCGCCCATTTCGGGGTGGAACTGGAGCGCGAGCAGGAAGTCGCCGATGCGGAACGCCTGATTGGCATAATTGTCCGTCTCGGCGAGCCGTTCGGCGCCCGGCGGCAGGTCGAACGTGTCGCCGTGCCAGTGCAACACCGGCACGTCCGCGAGGTGGCGCAGGGGCGAGTCCGCCCCGGCGCCGGTCAGGCTTACCGGCGCGAAGCAGACCTCCTTGACGGGCCCGGGATAGACCTTCGCGCCAAGCGCCGCCGCGATCATCTGGCTGCCCAAGCACACACCCACGGTGGGCCGTTGCGCGGCGATCCGCATCGCCAGACCGACCACTTCGCCCTCGATCCACGGAAACATGTCGCGCTCATAGACGCCCATCGGCCCACCCATCACCACGACCAGATCGGGCTCGAGCCAGTCGAACGAGGGGAATTCGGGATCGCTGACATTGATGCGATGGAATTCATATCCCGCCTGCTCGATCGGCAGGCGAAAACCGGCAGCCCCTTCGAAGGGGGTGTGGCGGACGATCAGGGCGCGCTTCATTCCCCCACCTTAGCGCGAGGAATTAGCGCGGGCAGGTAAAAATCCTTGGCCCTGCCCAAGCGTCGCCCCGGCGGGAATCAATCCCCGGTCAGGATCCGGTCGACCAGCTGCTTCACCGTCGGCACGAACCCGTTCGAATAGAAAGGGTCCTGCTTGAATTTGTAGGCGGCATGGCCCGCGAACATCAGATTCTGGTCGATCGGACCGCCATGCGCGATATCCTGAAGCGTCTTCTGGATGCAGAAGCTGCGCGGATCGGCGAGGCGACCGGTCGAATTACCTTCGGTATCCGCCCAGGACGAAAAGCCGCATTGGCTAAGGCAGCCCATGCAATCGGCCTGGTCCTTGCGGATAACCTTCATCTCCTCGGGCGTTACGAAAACGAGCGTATTGTCGGGCGTCTTGAGCGCGACGGTGAAGCCCAGCCCATCCCATTCGCGCGCGCGATGGAGGTCGCCCAGCGTGACCCAGAAGCTCTTGCCCTTCACGCCGACATCGAGCTTGAACTGATGATCGCCCGCCGCTTCCATGCTGAAGGCGATCTGACGCTCCGAACGCGCCTCGAGACTACGCAGGAAGGGGTTGCGAACCGCCGAGGAATAAAAGCCGGTCGGCGAGAAGCGGTGGAGCAGGATATCGCCCTCGTCGAGCTCCATCAGCCGCGCTTTCCATTCGGGCGAGATCGGGCTTTCCTGCGTAAGCAAGGGCCGCGTGCCGAACTGGAACGCGATCGCGCCAAGCTCGGGATTGTCGATCCAGTCATTCCAGTCGCGCAGATGCCAGACGCCGCCGGCCATGATGATCGGCACATCCTCGCTCACGCCGCCGGCCCGCATCGTCTCGCGCAGCGCCTTGACGCGCGGATAGGGATCCTGGGGCTGACGGGGGTCTTCCGCGTTGGACAGGCCGTTATGCCCGCCCGCGAGCCAGGGATCCTCGTAAACCACCGCCGCCAGCCATTCCGCCGCCTTCGAATATGCGCGCTTCCACAAAGCGTTGAAGGCGCGGCCGGAACTCACGATCGGCAGGTAGTTGACGCCGTAGGATGCCGCGATCTCGCTCAATTTATAGGGCATGCCAGCGCCGCAGGTGACGCCCGCGACCAGCCCCTTGGTCCGTTCGAGCACGCCGTGGAGCACGCGCTGCGCGCCGCCCATTTCCCACAGCACGTTGATATTGATCGCGCCCTTGCCGCCCGCAATCTCCCAGGCGCGCTTCACCTGCTGGACCGCGCCGTCGATCGCATATTGCACCAGCTCCTCATGCCGGTCGCGCCGCGTCAGCGCGCGATAGACCTGGGGAATGATCTTGCCTTCGGGATCGTAGCTGTCCGCATTCACCGCGGAGACCGTGCCGATGCCTCCCGCTGCCGCCCATGCGCCCGTGCTGGCATGGTTGGATACCGCGACGCCTTTGCCGCCCTCGATCAGCGGCCAGACTTCGCGGCCAGCATACATGATCGGGCGCAATCCCTTGAACAAACCAACCTCCAAAAAAACGTCGCGGCCATATAGGCCAACATGTGCTGGAATGCGCGCTTATTCTTGATCGACCTTCGCCAACAGACGATCAATCGCCGCAACGGCTTCCGGTTCCTCCAGCGTAGGCGCATGCCCGATACGCGGCAAGGTGACGAGATCCATCATCGGCAGCCGCCGCACCATCTCCGACGCGGTCTCCGCCTCCAGCACGTCCGAATATTCGCCGCGCACCAGCAAGCTCGGCAGACCGTGCAGCGTCTCGAACGCGGGCCAGAGGTCGAACGCCGGCTCGGGCTGGGGCAATTTGAACGGCTCGACGATCCCCATGTCATAGTCGAACCGGATCGCGCCGTCCTGCTCGCGGCACATGCGGTGCGCCCACACCATCCAGTCAGCCTCCCGATAGTCGGGAAACGTGCCGACGTGATTGTCCGCGATCGCCCGTGCGGCTTCGCTCCAGTCCGCGAAGCGCCGATCCTGCCCGACATAGGAACGGATGCGCGCCATGCCTGCGGCGCCGAGCACCGGCCCGACATCGTTGAGCAACACGCCCGCCAGCGATAGCCTGGCGGTCAGCGACAGCAGCATCGCCATCAACCCGCCGAGCGACGTGCCAAACAGCACGACCGGCCCGACGCAATGCTCCGCGATCAGCGCACCCAGATCCTGCAGATAGACCGGCGGAATGTAGGTAAGCGGATCGATCGCATCGTCGCTTTCACCCCGCCCCCGCAGATCGACCGCGATCAGGCGGCGCTTGCCCGCCAGCCTCCGTGCCACGCCCTCGAAATCGCGCGCGTTGCGGGTGAGGCCAGGCACGCACAGTATCGGCGCCCTCGTCTCATCCCCCGCATAGTCACGGAAATGCAGGCGCAGGCCGTCCGCGCTATACCAATAGCCGTCTTCGTAACCCCGTCCCGCCACGCGCCTGCGCTCTCCCGCTGTACCGCGCGCATATCGGCCGGATAGGATGCAAACCGCAACCGCCGATAGCGGCGCGCCAGCTTGCGCACGGTCGGAAAACCGAAAAACCCGAAAACGAACTTAATGGCGTTGGTCATGAAGCAAGGTATGGTTTGGAACAAACAATGAACAAACGAGTGATGTTAAGTGTTGGTGTATTGACATACTAATACACTTAAATTACCCCCACTGGACAGATGGGGTGAACATGGCGGTGATCGGATCGACGGGCGTGCTGGCGGCGGGAAGGTGGCGTTGGCTGCGGGCGCTGGCCTGGCTTGCCGGGCTGTGCGTCGCGACCATCGCCCTGTTCAACCTGGTCGCAAAGGCGACTTTATGGCTCATGGTCCGGGCGGACGGCATCCACCCAACGGCGACAAGCCCCGCCCCCGCCTCCTTCAGGCTGGTGGCTGCGATTGCGGGCTCGAGCGCGCTTGTCGCGACCTATTGGGGGGCCGTCCGGCTCGGCGAGCGGAGAGAGGTTCCGGAGCTGGACCTGCGGCGCGCGCCGATCGATCTGGCGCTTGGATTGGGGATCGGCGTCGCGTTGCTGACCGCGATCGTCGGCCTGCAATGGCTGTTCGGCTGGGTGATCATCGAGCCGCGCGTCATCGACCGGGTCGCGCTGGCGCTGCGCGATTCCATCCGGTCGGGCGTCGTTGAGGAATTGGTGCTGCGGCTGGTCATTTTCCGTCTGCTCTGGCGGGCGGTCGGGATCTGGCCGGCGCTCGTCGGCGCGGCCTTGCTGTTCGGGCTGCTCCACCTGGCCAACCCGGATTCCAGCCCGTTCGCGGCGGCTTGCCTGATCGCCGGGGAGGGGATCGGCATTGGCCTCTATCTGATCACCGGGCGGATCTGGGCCGCGATCGGGATGCACGCCGCCTGGAACTTCACCCAGGGCTGGATTTTCGGCGCCACGGTATCCGGCATTACCGAGATTGCCGGCGGGCCTTTGACGTTGCACCCGGCTCCGGGGGTCCCGGTCATGCTGAGCGGCGGCGGGTTCGGCCCCGAAGCCTCCTTGGCCGCGCTGGCTATCTCACTTCTGGCGAGCGCGGCATTCCTGTTCCGTGCCTGGAGGCTCGGCCGCTTCGTCGCAGCGGACGCCTGATGCTCCGAACGGCAACGAAATAGCTATTGTGTCCCCGATTGCCGCCGCATCATCGCAGCGTCCTCCGGAAGAACCGAACGACCGCGGAATCGAACGCGACATGGAAGGCCGCGCGGTTGAAGCCGGACGGCGAAAAACAGATGGAGGGGTATTGATCGGGATAACTGCACTCCGGCATGAAGTCGAAGTGATCGGCGCCCATCGCCTTGTGGAATTCGACCGATCGAAGGTGACGGCGCACCGGCTCGACATAATAAGGCGCGGGCAGAATATGGTCATATTGCGCCTGCCAGAGCTGCACGGGCACGCGGATCGCCGCAAGGCTCTCCGGCGTGAAGGCGTAGCCGATAGCCGGTGCCGCCGCGACCACGGCCTTGATGCGCGTATCGCTCGCCCAGGCCCAGGACGCAGGGGCCTGCTTATGTGCGGCGATGAGCTGGCAATCGTACAGCGCGGGAAGGATCTGGCAGTGCCGGGCGATGACCGCCGGATCGGTCCTGGCGCCCGCGGCCGCGAGCACCGTAAACCCGCCCGACGAGAAGCCGAAGGCGCCCACGCGGCCGGCATCGAGCCGATCGTGATCGGACCAGGATTCGAGCATGTAGGTGATGAGAACGGAAAGCTGGCGCGGCCGGTTCGGCATGTCGGTCACGCGACTCTGATCGGGAAAGCTGTCGCCGCTATGGGTGAGCGCGGCCGCGACGAAACCGGCCTTGGCAAGCGCCGCGGCAGTGTCGGAATGTCCGCCGAAAAAGCCGCCATTGCCGTGCGATATGACGACGAGCGGAAGATGATTGCCAACCATTGGGGCGCCCGCCGCGACGGTCTGCGCGCTCAGGCCGAGTTGCGCGGTCACTGGCGCCGCGTCGGCCGGATACCAGATGCCGATCTCGATCGTGCCCCCTGCGGGGTCGGGAATATGTGCGGTCTGGAAGCCGACGCTGGCGAGCGCGGGCGACGCGAATGCGAGGAGCAGGCAGGAAATAAGAGGCAGGAATCGCATGGATCATCCTTCGATAGGTCCGCCTTCCGCTACGCCGCCGGCCTTCCGGCGCAGCGGCGGTTTTCGCGAACGTGCGAATGAATTCGCGAACCGGCGAATGCGCGGCGTCGATGACGGCGGCAGGGTCTGACGCCGGTGAGATGGTACGGCCACTCGACCGCGTCCCGTCGGGCCGCGTGCTCGCGGCCTATGCCGCTATGGGTTGTTTCCTCGGCCTGCTCGGTCCGTTCGGGAGCTATCTGAACGACGGCAGGCTGGCGACACGCATCGCCTATTGGACCGGCACGTCGCTGCTTAGCTGCGTTGCGTTCGACCTGCTGCTTCGCCTGATCGCGCCGCGTGCCCCCGCGCTTCCGCGATGGCTCACCTTATTGATCACGGTGGCGCTCGCGACGCTACCGCTCAGCTTTGCGACTCACGCGCTCGCAGGCTTGATCTGGCCGCGGCTGGCCAGCATCGGCCGGCTCCAATGGTATGGTCAGGCCCTTATTGCGGGCACGCTCTACATTGTGACGCGACCGTTCCTCGGGCCGCGCCGACCGACACGCCAGGTCGAGACCGCGCCGCTTCGCCTGGGCCGCGAGGTGCTCTGCCTTCAGATGGAAGACCATTATGTCCGCGTGCATGGCCGCGACGGCTCCCGCCTCATTCTCGCGTCGCTCGGCCGCGCCGTGGGCGACTTGAAGGGGGTCGACGGCATGCAGGTGCACCGATCCTGGTGGGTCGCGCGCGACGCGGTCGAGAGCCTGGTCGAGGATGGCCGGAATTTCCGGCTGCGCCTGCGCAACGGGATCGAAGCGCCGGTGGGGCGGACCAAGATCGCGGCGCTGCGGTCCGCCGGCTGGCTCTGATCGCTGACCGCGCTTTTCGTCTCGCGGCGGGTGTTTCGTCGCGATGAATGGGGGAGGCGAACGCTATCTGCTTGCGCCGCCATCATGCACCACCCCATATCGGCCTGATGCCGTCCCAATCGCAGCCGCCGATATCCGGCATCGCCGATTTCCTGTCCGATCAAGTTGCATCCGCCGATTTCCCGCAGACGGTCCTACGCTTCCGCAATGACCGCGCGGCGACTTCCGTCGGCCTCAACGGCCTGACCGACCAGAATTGGCTCGCCCATTTTGGGCGTTTCCGGCCTCTCCCCGCCAACCTGCCGCAACCGCTGGCGCTGCGGTATCACGGCCATCAGTTCCGCTCGTATAATCCCGATATCGGCGACGGGCGCGGCTTCACCTTCGCACAGCTGCGCGACGACAAGGGCCGCTGGCTCGACCTCGGCACCAAGGGATCGGGCACGACGCCCTATAGCCGCTTCGGCGACGGGCGGTTGACGCTGAAGGGCGGGGTGCGCGAGATATTGGCAACCGAGATGCTGGAGGCGTTGGGTGTCAATACCTCCAAGACCTTCTCCCTGATCGAAACCGGCGAGGCCCTCCAGCGCAACGACGAGCCTTCCCCTACCCGATCGGCTGTGCTGGTGCGGCTGAGCCACGGCCATATCCGCATCGGCAGCTTCCAGCGGCTCGCCATGCTCGGCCAGACCGAGGAGCTGAACCGTCTCGCCGCTTATGTGATCGAACATCTTTATGGCGAGACGCCCGGCGATGAGCCGGCGCTCCGCCTGCTCGAACAGGCGGTTCAGCGCACCGCACACCTCGCCGCATCCTATATGGCGGCGGGCTTCGTCCATGGTGTGCTCAACAGCGACAATATTAATGTGACGGGCGAGAGCTTCGATTACGGCCCCTGGCGCTTCACGCCATTCTGGGATTCCGACTTCACCGCGGCCTATTTCGATCATCACGGCCTCTACGCGTTCGGCCGCCAGCCGCAGGCGATCCATTGGGATGTGGTCCAACTCGCGATCGCGCTGTCGAAAGTGGCCGAGATCGAGACACTCGCCCCGATCCTCGACACCTTCCCCCAGGTTTATGAGGCGGCCTATGTGAATGCGATGCTGGCTCGCCTCGGCGTTCGCCCACGCGGCGACAAAGACGATTTGGCCCTGGTCCAGACAATAGAAGCCGGCCTCGCCACGCGCACGGTGGGGATCGACCGCTTCTTCTTCGACTATTCGGGCGGGCGCCGTCGCCCGGGGCCGTACGATACGACTTACGCGACGCATTTTGGAGAAGTCGAAGCGATGCTGGCGCGCTATGACTCGACGCGCATGACCGATCATCCCTACTGGTCCGACGCCGAACCCTGCTCGATGCATATCGACGAGGTCGAGACGATCTGGACCGCCATCGATGAAAAGGACGACTGGACGCCCTTGCACGCCAAGGTCGCCGCCGTCCGCCGCATGGGCGAGGCGCACCGATGAGCGAACTGATCAGCTACGAGCCCGCGACCGGAGCGCTGCTGTGGCGCGGACCGACCGGCGACGTCGCCGCCGAGGTCGCCGCCGCGCGCGAGGGCTGGATCGAATGGGCCGCCAAGCCTTTCGAATATCGCGCCGAGACGTTGCGTCGTTTCGCCAACAATGTCCGCGCGCATGCCGAGGCCTTCGCCGACCTGATCGCGCGCGAAACGGGCAAGCCGTTGTGGGAAGCCAAGGGCGAAGTCGAAAGCGTTGTCGCCAAGGTCGACATTTCGGTGACGGCCTATGCCGAACGCACCCCGCGCCGCCGCATGGAAGGCGCGATGGGCGCGCGCACCGCGATCCGCCACAAGCCGCACGGCGTGCTGGCGGTGCTTGGCCCCTATAACTTCCCCGCGCACCTGCCCAACGGCCACATCGTGCCCGCCTTGCTCGCGGGCAATGGCGTGATCTTCAAGCCGTCCGAGAAGACGCCCGCGACCGGCGCCTTCCTGGTCGAGCGTTTCCACGAGGCGGGCGTGCCCGAAGGCGCGCTCCGCCTGGTCCAGGGGGGCGCGGAGGAAGGCAAGGCGCTCGCCGCCAATCTCGATATCGACGGACTGCTTTTCACTGGCTCGGCTCGCGCGGGCGCCTCGCTGAGCCGCCAGTTCGCCGACACGCCGCAGCGCATCCTCGCGCTCGAACTGGGCGGCAACAATCCGCTCGTCGTGTGGGAGGCAGCCGACATTCAGGCCGCCGCGACGATCGTCGTCCAGTCGGCCTTCCTCTCCGCCGGCCAGCGCTGCACCTGCGCGCGCCGCCTGATCGTCGAGGACGGCAAGGAACGCCCCCTGCTCGAGGAGATCGCCAAAATCCTTGACCGCCTCATTATCGGCGCGCCGCACGACCAGCCCGCGCCCTTCATGGGCCCGGTGATCGACAATGGCTCGGCGATCGGCGTGCTCGACGCTTTCCTAGACCTGATCATGAAGGGCGGCCGCGCTATCCGTCACATGTCCAAGCCCGAATCCGACCGCCCTTTCCTCACCCCCGGACTGATCGACGTCACCGACGTCGCCAACCGGCCCGACGAGGAAGTGTTCGGTCCGATGCTGCAGATGATCCGCGTGCCGGATTTCGACAGCGCGATCGCGGAGGCCAATGCCACGCGTTACGGCCTCGCCGCGAGCGTCATCACGGGCAAGCCGCAGCTTTACGACCGCTTCTGGGCCAACACGCGCGCCGGCGTGATCAACTGGAACCGGCCGACCAACGGCGCCCCATCCAACGCGCCATTCGGGGGCGTGGGCATATCCGGCAATCATCGGCCCAGCGCCTTCTACGCGGCGGATTATTGCGCCTATCCGGTCACCTCGGTCGAATCCGAACAGGCCCGCGCCACGATCGGGCAGGGGCTGCTCGAAGGCTGAAGCAACTTGCCGGAGGGGTTGAAGGCCCCCAGGAATGCTTCCGAATGTCGGTTTCGCGCAGTAGCGACCCTCGGCCGGATGACGGCTTTGCGCCCTAAAGGCGGTCGTTCCGCAAAGGCCGGCTCGATCCTAAAAACTGCCGAGCGGTGGTAGCGGATCGTTGAGGCCCCTGCTAACGGCTGGTTACGACACAAAGTCCGTTATACGCCGTCCAATTCGGAAAATCAGGATATCGGTCTGTATAGTTCGAAGGTTGAGCTGATTGAAGCGCAGGTTCTTCTGGGTGCGTTTTCGCCTCATCGCCACGATACCTATACCATCGCGGTGACCACTGCCGGGGTGCAGTCGTTCAACTACCGCGGCGATCGGTGGCGGTCACTGCCTGGGCAAGCGATGGTCCTGCATCCGGACGAAGTGCACGATGGGTACTGCTGCGATGAAGCCGGCTTTTCCTACCGGGCAGTCTATTTGCCGCCTGCCCATGTCCAGACCGTGATCGGCGGAGCCGCGCTGCCGTTTCTGGCCGAGGGGGTTTCAACCGACCCCGATCTGATCAGGTCGGCGCTTGACCTCATTGCCATGTGCTCTGGCGAGCATGAGCCGCTCGGCTATCAGGATGCACTTGAGCAGCTCGTTTCCACTATGCAGAGCTGCGAAAGCGGCCCGCCGGTCAAGCGGACTGCCAATCGCGAAGCTGTCATGCGCGTCCGCGAATTCCTAGACGGCGTTCCAGAATCCGGGACAAGCCTGGAACAGCTGGAAAGGATCGCTGGTTACGACCGCTGGCAGCTTTCGCGCGACTTCCGCTCATTGCTGGGGACCAGTCCGTACCGCTACCTGCAATGCCGCAGACTTGAGCGCGCCAGACAGTTGTTGCGCAGCGGGCTTGGCATGGCCGCAGCTGCTCACGAGGCCGGATTTGCGGACCAAAGCCACTTTGGCCGAATTTTCAGGCGCACTTTCGGGACCACGCCATTGGCTTGGCACCGGCGCGAGCAGCCGCGCACGATCATTCTATAATCCGCTCCGGCGCATGGCTAACGGGGCAGAATGACCCAAAGAATCTACTCGTCGGAGCCGCATCGCGGATGGCTTCCCTGGGCCTGGCTATCCCCGGTCGTCTGTATCCTGCTCGTCGCATTTTCCAGCCTCCCGTTCGATTTTGGCTTTGAATGGCTCGGGCTGGCCGATGCCAGGGGGAAGCCATTGTCGGCGTTGGGGTTCTGCCTGTTCCTGCTGCTGCCATTCGCGGCGATGGGAGCCGCCGTCTGGGCCTGGTCCCGGTTCATCGAGCGCCGCGGTGTCGCGACCCTGGGTTTGACTGGCGAGCATCGGCTGCGCAAGCATCTGTCAGGACTGACAATAGGGGTGGGGATGATGGCGTTGGCTATTATCTCGATCGGGCTCGCCGGAGGCTATGTCAGTCAGGATGTCCTTCCTGCCTTTGCCTCTCCTGTATCGTTATTCTGGATTGCAATTCTGCTGGCCTGTTTTGTTGTTCAATCGGGTATGGAGGAGTTCATTTTCCGGGGTTGGTTGCTTTCGACCGCGACGCGCCGCTGGAACCTGACGGCGGGGTTCATCGCTAGTTCTTCCGCTTTCACATTTCTCCACTTCTCGCCGCACCAGCCGATTCGCGAAATCGTCATGGCGTTCATGTTCGGACTGTTCGCTTGCGCCTGGGCTTGGCGTGCAGGCAGCATCTGGGGTGTAATGGGCTGGCATGCCGGCTGGAACTGGATCGCGGGCGTCGGCTTTGCCGTACCGATCACCGGGTTCGACCTGCAGCTGCCTGCCTTGCTTGTGCAACTGGCGCCGTCTGGCCCGGATTTTCTTACCGGTGGCCACGCTGGACCGGAAAGCAGCATCCTGACGATCGGCATGCTGGCTGTGGCCACGCTGTTCCTGTTGTTATGGCCGAGAGGGTCCTCTGCTCGCCACGCAGAGAATACCGATACGACGCGGTGAATCGAGGACGAAAATCGACATAAAGCCCTCGTATTTACGTTCCGACGCACGCTGTGTGGCAGGCCAGCGAGGACGTGCCCACCATGCTTGACGTGAGCCTGCCCATTTCCAGTGCTGGGCAACACCAAGTGGCCGAAGACAGATGGCCTTGCCAGAGTAGCGACTCACGTCGGCTTCCTCCTTTCTGATTCTGAAAGAAGACGGACAGCAACCGGCCCAAGAGCTGCCTGACCGCTTATCCTTCGCGAACGAGGGTTCTCAAACGCCCTGTTAACCGGATTTCAGCAGGAAAGGCCGCAAAGCTGCCGCATGCTCGGCCGCATGATCATAGCCTTGCGACAAGCCGACTGGCTCGATCAGTCGCGTGCGCGCGGCTATCGGGTCGTGCTGGTGATCATGCTGTTCGGCGGCGCGGCCGGCTGGATCCTGCTCAGCCGCCACGGCGTCGACCGCGCCGGCAAGCCGCTTGGCACGGATTTCCTCGCTTTCTGGTCCGCTGCAAGGCTCGCGCTCGCCGGAACACCGGAAGCAGCCTGGAACCTCGCCCGCCTCGCCGCGACCGAGCGCGCGGCGATGCCGGTCGATCCTGGCGCCTCGTCCTTTCTCTATCCGCCGCCTTTCCTGCTGGTCTGCCTCCCGTTCGGATCGATCCCGTATTTCATCGCATTGCCGCTCTGGCTGACACTTACGGGCGTTTCCTATTTCGCGGTCATACGCCGGTGGCTTCCGGCGCATTGCGGCGCTATCCTGACGATCGCCGCTTTCCCCGCGGTCATGACCAATCTCGGTCACGGGCAGAACGGCTTCCTCACCGCCGCGCTGCTGGGTTCGGGATTATGGCTGTTGGACCGGCGGCCCTTGGTGGCGGGGCTGCTGCTCGGCGCATTGATCATCAAGCCGCAGATCGCCCTGGCCGTGCCGGTGCTCCTCGTCGCAGGTGGCCATAAACGGGCATCGCTCGCAGCGGTGATCAGCGCCGCCACCTTTTGCGCGGCGGCGACATTCTGCTTCGGCGGCCGGGTCTGGTCGGCTTTCCTGAACGGCGCTGGCCTGGGCCGCGCGATCCTCGATCATGGCCTGGTCGAACCGGAGAAGATGGTCAGCAGCTTCGCCGCGCTGCGCGTGCTCCATGCCGCGCCCGCTGTGGCCTATTCCGGACAGATGCTCGTCGCGGCAATCGCGGCCCTGGCGCTGATCCGCCTCGCCCGCGCCCGCGCGGCGCCAGCCGGCGGTGCCGCCGCGCTGACCGTCGCTGTCACGCTGCTGATGAGCCCGTTTTTGCTCGACTACGACCTTACCGCGACCGCGATCCCGCTTGCATGGCTCTTTTCGGAAGGCATGCGACGCGGCTTTCGACCGTGGGAGAAATCGACGCTCGCTCTCAGCTACATCCTGCCCCTGATCGCGCGGCCGCTCGCGCTGGCGACCGGCTTGCCGACCGCGCCGTTGATCCTGGGGATGCTGGCGGTCGCGGTCGCGCGTGCCGCTTTGCCCGAACGGGAGACTGCAAAGCCTCCCGCCCGGTCGAAAGCGACGGCATTCGGTTGAAGCCCGGCCTCAGACGTTAAGCTCGTCGCCGATGGCGGGTGGCTTGCCGACGCCCATCCGGCCCAGCTGGCGCCGCCGATCCACCAACTGATGCTTGAGCGCACCCGCGATGTGCAGGATCAACAGGCCGACGAAAATCCAGCCGATCATCTCGTGCCGCTCTTCGAACGTTTCGTGCGCTTCCTTGATCTTGGCGGCACCGTCCGGCTGGTCGGCGATATGCACGATCGGGCTCAATTTGGGCAGTTCGAACAACCCCCAGATCATCGTCTTGCGCGGCTTGCGCGGACCGGCGGGCGCTTGCGCCGGAGCCGTCGGCGGGGAAGCCGGGGCGGCCGCGGCCTGCCCGGCCGGGGCGGGCTTGTCGACATGCGCGGAGATCATCGCCCAGCCGGTCAACGGGGCTGCCAGCATCGCGCAATAAAGGAGGAAATGGACGATGTGGGCGAGCCACTTCTCCCATTTGGCCATCGGCAGGAAGGGCGGCGGCTTGTGCGTCAGGCGCCAGCCGATGCGGATCACGGTCAGCACCAGGATCGTGACGCCCGACGAGATGTGAAACTGGAACCAGCTGCGCGGCAGCGTATCGTGCAGGAGGCCAGTGATCAGATTGTGGAGGACCAGGATCGCAATCGCCCAGTGGAGAATGATCGCCCCTTTGCTGTAGCGCAGCCGCGCCGTCGCATCATCCGCCATTGCGTCATGTCTCCTTCGTTTGGCCGGTTGGTCTAGCCTAGCCGCAAATTGGTTCAAGGCGCTGATGCGACGAAAGTATCTCTAGCGCACCCCCAAGGATCGCTCGATTGCGCGCTTTATTCCGCGGCCCCATCTGCCGCACCATCATGGCAAGTCTTCTCGATCCTCAATCGCGCGGGAAAGTGATCCTGGTCGGCGCCGGCCCCGGCGATCCCGGCCTGCTTACCGTGCGCGCGGTCGAAGCGCTCCGATCGGCCGATATCGTCGTACATGACGGACTGATCGACCCGCGCGTGCTGGATTACGCGCCGGCGGACGCCCAGCGCATCTCGGTTGCCAAGCAGCGCGCGCGCCATACCTTGCCGCAGGAGGCGATCAATGCGCTGATCGTCGCGCATGTGAAGGCGGGCTCGATCGTCGTGCGGCTGAAGGGCGGCGATCCATTCGTGTTCGGTCGCGGCGGCGAAGAGGTCGAGGCGGTGCGCGCCGCGGGCCTCACGGTCGAGGTCGTGCCGGGCGTCTCGGCGGCGCTGGGCTGCGCGGCCGAAGCGATGCTCCCCCTCACCCATCGCGACTGGTCGAGCGCGGTCAGCTTCGTCGCGGGCCAGTGCAAGGGTCTGTCCGAGCAGGATTGGTCGGGCCTGGCCGGGCAAGGCCGTACACTGGTCATCTATATGGGCGTCGCCAATGCGCGCGCGATCGCGGACAAATTGATGGCCGACGGGGTGGCGCCCGATATGCCGGTCGCGGTGCTCGAACGCGGCACACTTCCCGGCTCGCGCGCCTTGCGCACCCTGCTTGCTGATATCGGCGACATGGTCGAGCGTGAGCACGTCAACAGCCCCGCGATCATCGTCGTCGGCGAGGTCGTGCTGCTTTCAGACGCGGAGAACCGGCTTGCGTCTTTCGCGCACCAGGCGGAGTTCCTCGCGTGAAGCTTTTGACGGGCAATCATCTGATCAGCGGCCTCGTGATCTGGTGGACGGGCGAAGGCTGGTCGCTCCATGTCGAGCAGGCCGCCGACGTCGGCGACAAGGGCGAGCAGATCGCGCAGGTCGAGACTGCGGCCTGCCGCGTCAACGGCGCCTATATCGTCGAAGCCGAACCCGGCCCCGCCGGCCCCGTGCCGAACCATATCAAGGAACGCATCCGCGCCATCGGTCCCACCGTGCGGCCGGACCTTGCCCTCAAGCCCGCCGATGCCAGCGCCGGGAGCTATGTGATCTGATGTACCGCTACGACACATATGACCAGGCGATCGTCGATACCCGGGTCGCGGAATTCCGCGACCAGGTTGCGCGGCGCATCGCGGGCGAGATGACGGACGACCAGTTCAAGCCGCTCCGGCTCAAGAACGGCCTCTATCTTCAGCTTCACGCTTACATGCTGCGCGTCGCCATCCCCTACGGCACGATCAACGCGAGGCAACTGCGCGTACTGGCGCATATCGCGCGCAAATATGACCGCGGCTACGGCCATTTCACCACGCGCCAGAACATCCAGTTCAACTGGATCCGGCTGGAGGATGCGCCCGACATCCTGGCCGAGCTCGCCAAGGTCGAGATGCACGCGATCCAGACCAGCGGCGAAAGCATCCGCAACATTTCGGCCGACCAATATGCCGGCGCCGCCGCGGACGAGGTGTGCGATCCGCGCCCCTGGGCCGAGCTGATCCGCCAGTACACGACCTTCCACCCGGAATTCAGCTACCTGCCGCGCAAGTTCAAGATCGGGCTGACTGCGTCCGACACGGACCGTGCCGCGATCAAACTGCACGATGTCGGGTTGCAGATCGTGCACGGGGCGGACGGCGAAACCGGCTTTCGCGTGTTCGTCGGCGGCGGCATGGGCCGTACGCCCTTCGTCGCACACCTGATCCGCGACTTCCTTCCGGCCGGCGCGATCTGCTCCTATCTCGAGGCGATCCTGCGCGTCTGGAACCGTCATGGCCGCCGCGACAATATCCATAAGCAGCGGATCAAGATCCTGGTCCACGATCTGGGAGCGCAGGAATTCGCGCGCCAGGTCGAGGAGGAATGGCAGGCGATCCAGCCGCTCGGAGACGATATGCCGCTGGCCGAATATACGCGGATCGCGGCCTATTTCACCGCACCTCCGTTTGAGGAAGGTCTGTGCGACGCGCTCGACCTGTCCGATGCTCGCTTCGCCGCGTGGGTCCAGCAGAACGTCCATGCCCACAAGCAGCCGGGCTATGCGATCGCGACCGTCAGCCTGAAGCCGATCGGCGGCATTCCGGGCGACGTCTCCGCCGATCAGATCGATCTGATCGCCGACCTCGCCGAAAAATACAGCTTCGACGACCTGCGCCCCACCCATGCCCAGAATGTGGTGCTGCCACATGTCCGCAAGGCCGACCTGTACGCGATCTGGCAAGCGCTCGACGCGGCCGGCCTCGCCACCGCGAATCTCGACCTTATCAGCGACATCATCGCCTGCCCCGGTCTCGATTATTGCAGCCTCGCCAACACCCGCTCGATCCCGCTCGCGCAGAAGCTGGCCGACCGCTTCGCGGATCCGGCGCGCCAGCTCGACATCGGCGAACTGAAGCTCAAGATTTCGGGCTGCATCAACGCCTGCGGCCACCATCATGCGGGCCATATCGGCGTGCTTGGCGTCGACCGTAAGGGCACTGAGAATTTCCAGCTGTTGTTCGGCGGATCGGGTGCGGAGGATGCGAGCCTCGGCAAGATCATCGGCCCCGGCTTCACCGAGGATGGCGTGGTCGACGCCATCGAGCGTGCGGTCGAGAAATATCGCGATCTCCGCGACCCTGGCGAGCGCTTCCTCGACACGTATCGCCGCGTCGGTTCCGATCCGTTCAAGGAGGCGGTCTATGGTTGAGGTCGCAATTCCCTTGAGCCTTCGCTTCCGTGACGACGAGCCCGCCGACGAGCCCGCGGTTACGCTCGACGCCTTCCTCGATCAGCCCAACGCCTTGTCGGTGCGGATTGAAGGCGGCGACGACGTGCGCCGGCTCGGCCCCGCGCTCGACCGGCTCAGGCTTGTCGAGATCGACTTCCCGCGCTTCCGCGACGGTCGCGGCTATTCGTCAGCGCGCATCCTGCGCGAGATGGGCTATAAGGGCGAATTGAAGGCGGTCGGCGACGTTCTGGTCGATCAATTGCTGTTCATGCGCCGCTGCGGCTTCGACAGTTTCGGGCCCGACCAGGCGATCGACCTCGCCGTCGCGAGGCGCGCGCTTACCGAATATGATTTCGTCTACCAGCAGGCGGCCGACGGGCGCGTGCCGGTGTGGAAATTGCGCCATGGCTGAGGCAGCGCGCAAGATCGACACGATCGACGTGCGACCGGCCTTCACCCAGGCCGAGGTCGACGCGCTCAACGCGCGCTTCGCGGGCGTCGAGACACTGCCGATGCTGCGCGCTTTGTTCGCCGACACTATCCTCGGCGAGACCGCCGTGGTTTCCTCGTTCGGCACCGAAAGCGCGGTTTTGCTCGATCTGGTTTCGCGCGTCGCGCCGGACACGCCGGTCGTGTTCGTCGATACGCTCAAGATGTTCCCCGAGACGCTCGCCTATCGCGACGCCTTGCTCGACCGACTGGGCATGCACAACCGCCGCACGATCACCCCCGATGCCGAGGTGCTCGCCGCGAAGGACGCGACCGGCCTGCGCTGGTCCTACGATCCCGACGGCTGCTGCGCGATCCGCAAGGTCGAGCCGATCGCGCGCGCCAAGCAGGGCCTCGACAGCTGGTTCTCGGGCCGCAAGGCCTTCCAGTCGCAGACGCGCGCCAACCTGCCCCGCTTCGAGTTGGAGGACGGCCGCCTCAAGGTGAACCCCCTGGGCGATTGGACCAAGGACGATCTCGAAGCCTATTTCGCCGAGCGCGACCTGCCCCGCCATCCGCTCGAGGCCGAAGGCTATCTCTCGATCGGCTGCTCACCCTGCACCAGCAAGGTGATGCCAGGCGAAGATCCGCGAGCCGGCCGCTGGCGTGGCTGGGACAAGGTGGAATGCGGCATCCACGTCCCGGTGGACGGCCCGAACGAGGACGATCCGATCTTCTGAGCCGACGCTATCGGACGATCACGCCGCGCTTTTCATGTGATCGATGAAGGCCCGCAGCTTGGGCAGAACCTGGCGCTTGCCCGGGTGATACAGGAAAACCCCGGGCGTCATTGCCGCAATGCCGGCCAGCACTGGTTCGAGCGTTCCTTCGGCGATACCGCGCTGGGCGAGCGGCTGCGGCACCTGCGCCAAGCCTACGCCGCGCATCGCCGCCCCCAGCAAGGTCGGATAATCATGCGCGATCAGCGGGCCGGAAAAGCTCGCCTCGACCGGCTTGTTGCCCTCGGTAAAATGCCAAGGCGCGATCAAGCCGCTGGAGCGGCGCAGGCGGAGGCAGGCATGCCCGCGCAGGTCCTGCAGACGCTCGGGACGACCGTGCTGCGCAATATAATCGGGGCTCCCAACCACCGTCCAGGCAAAGGACGGCGTCAACCGGACCGCGACCATGTCGGGCGCGATAAACTCGCCCATCCGGATGCCGGCGTCGAATCCGCCGCTCGCGAGATCGGCCATTTCGTCGCTCGCGGCGAGCTCCAGCTCAATATCCGGATAGGCTTGGCAGAAAGAGGCGAGCATCGGCTCGATGATCAGCGGCACGACCGAGCGGGGAAGCGTGAGGCGCAGGAGCCCAGTCGGCCGCTGGCCGAGATTGCGCGCAGTCTCGCCCGCGGCGGCCAGTTCCTCGAAAGCGGGGCCGGCGCGGTCGAGGAATCTTTGCCCCGCCTCGGTCAGCCCCACGCTGCGCGTCGTCCGCACGAATAATGCGACACCCAGCCGCGCCTCGATCGCCCGGATCGCCTGGCTCACCGCTGACGGCGTAACGCCGAGATCGGCCGCCGCGCGCCGGAAATTGCGGCGCCGCGCTACCGCCAGAAATGCCTCGACACCCTCGAGCGCACCGTGCCGAACTGTGTAGTTTTTCTTCACAACCTGTAACCATTAAACCGAATAGTCGAAGCTTGGAAGCGGGCTTAAATCTCCGGCGCGGCGTCGGCGCGGCACGCGTTCACAGGAGATTCCATGCCACCCTCGATCATCTTCAATATCCATTTGATCCTGGGCTATGTCTGCTGGCTCTTCTGTTGGCCCGCCATCGGGTCCCGCCTGCGAGCGATGGATCGGGTGGAGGCGCAGCGGCTGATCGCAATGCTGCACAGCTTCCGCTTCTTCGGGCTGGTTTTCATCCTTCCCGGCGTCACCGGCCGGGCCCTGCCGCCCGGCTTCGCATCTTTCGCCGCTTATGGCGATCTTGCGACGGGGCTTCTGGCGATGGCGGCGATGGCGACTATCCGCATTCGTCGGCTCTTCTGGTCGTCGGTGCTCGCCTTCAATCTGGTTGGGGCGACCGATATCCTGGTCGATTATTATCACGGCGTCCGGCTCGACCTTCCATCGGCCGCGGGCGAATTGGGCGCGACCTACGCGATTGTGATGATCTACGTTCCGATCCTGATGATCTCACATGTCGCGGCCTTTGCCCTGCTGCTGCGCCCCGCCACCCGCCATCACGAGCCGGTTGACTAGGCGGCCGGAGAGATGCTCACCTCAAGACCCTAGCCCGGATCTTCCGCCATCGCGGCTGACCCGGCATCGCAAAAGGGTCTCGTATGACCACGCCCAGTCTGCCCGTCGTCCGCCAAGGCCTCCACGACGCCGAACTCACGCTGCTCGACGAACTCCGCGAACTCCGCCGCAAGCTGCGGCAAAGGGATCCTACAGCGGAGGACGATCTCACACTGGGCCAGCGCGTCGCCGACGGGGTGGCGGCGGGCATGGGCTCGTGGCGCTTCATCATCATCCAGTCGGTGCTGCTGACCTTCTGGGTGGTGCTCAACGTCACCGCCTGGATCAGGCAATGGGACCCCTATCCCTTCATCCTGCTCAACCTCGCTCTGTCCTTCCAGGCTGCCTACGCCGCGCCGATCATCATGATGGCGCAGAATCGCCAGCAGGACATCGACCGCAAGGCCGCCGAGAATGATTACAAGATCAACATCAAGGCCGAGCTGGAGATCGAATTGCTCCACCAGAAGCTCGACCAGCTTCGCGAACAGGAGGTGGTCCAGCTAAGCCTTGCCGTGAAGGATTTGAGCGAATTGCTCAACCGCTCGGGGCTCTGCAAGGCCGATATCCCGGGAGGACCATCCGCGCCCGCGGGGTGATCAGCGATAGATGTTGGATGCGTGGATATGCGCGATTTTCCACCCATCCCCCTCTTTGCGTAGCAGGATTGTCCTGCGCCCCAGGGCGTCGGCGCTATCCAGTTCGAACGTGCACAAAGCGCTCTCGCCGTAGCGGTCGCAACTAAGATTCTCGGGCTTCACCTGCTGGTAGGGCGGTCCCGTAACCTTATGCGGCAGCGTCGAAGCCAGCAGCCGCATCCCCGGCGGCATTCCCTGCCCGCGTCGATATTGGGCGGGATCTCCCGGAACGAGCGGCGCGCGATCAAAATAGGTGGCATCTGCTGCGAACGCGTGTTCCATCCGGGCGAGATCGCAATTTTCGAACGCCCGCAGGAAAGCCAGCAGGGCCTCCCGCGGATCGTCACTTAAAGGCTCGGATCCGGCCCCCGCCGCTGTGGCGCAAGTTGCACCGGCAGCGGCCACCAGCGCATCTCGCCTCGTGATCATTCGCATCGCTCCGGGACAGGTCACAATGTGCCTGCCCTTATCGGCGCGCCCGACAGGGCTTGCCAATAGCCCCGTTCGGCACCGAAAACTGGCCTTAGAAAATCAGCTTTCGGATCGTGATCGATACGGTCCGCCCGAGCGGATCGAGATAGGCTGGTTGGTAGCGTAGCGGCGTCACGCCATTCTGGTCGCGCACGCGCTGGCGGCTATCGAACAGATTGTTGACACCAAAGCTGATGCGCAGCCCGCGGGCCCACGTCTTGCCGATGAACTTGGGCATACCGCCCACGTCCGCGAAGAAGCGCAGGTTGAATGTGGCCAGCCCCGAAAAATGGAGGTCGCCCGCCGTTCCCGTACCGTCGCTGCGCACGAAGGTGCTGGTCTTGTAATTGCTGTCCAGACGCGCGCCCAGGCCGTTGTTCGAGTAGCCGAGCTGGAGTTGGAGTTGATGTTCCGACTGGCCCCCGCCCGCGCCCACGGAATCGCCGTTCAGCAAGTCCAGCAACGGCACGCCCTGACGGATCAGCACGTCATCGCGCAGCGTCCAGGTGTCGAAGATCGCGACCTGTAGCCGGCCGGAGGCCTGGCGGAACCCGCCGCCGCCAAAGCCACCACGGCCGCCGCCTCCGCCGCCAAAGCCACCACCGCCACCGCGAGGGCCTCCGCCGCCGAAGCCAAAACCGCCGCCCGGCGGAGGGCCGCCCGGCGGCGGACCGCCGGTGTCACCTGTGGGCGGCGGTGGCGGAGGGGTATTCTGGGCGGTCTGACCGTTGGCAGGCTGCGGGTTCTGCGTGGCCGGCGTCTGGCCGTTGCCTCCCTGCTGCTGGCGCTGCTGGAATTGCGCACGCGCCTGCGCCAGATCCGCTTTGTTACCCGCCAGCGTCGGCTGGAAATTGTTGAAGCGGATCGGCGGCGGCACATTCTGTCCCGCGCGGCGCGCCGCGATCCAGGTTTCAAACTTCTTCTGGATGATCGACTTGAGGTTGATCGAGAAGGTCAGGCCCAGCCGCACCGTATCGGAGCGCTCGCGCTCGAAATTGACCGAGCGCGTATCGACCTGGATCAATTGACCATCCGCATTGCGTAAAAAGCGATCGGGGAAAGCCGCCTCTAGGTCCGCGGTCGGCTCGGGCAACGAGGCGATCGCGTCATTCGTGACGGTGTGGAAATAATTGGCGGTGAAGGTGAGGTCGTTCTTGTCGCCGAACGGCTTCAGCGTCGTGCCGATTTTCCAGACATGCCGGCGATCGGCCCGCAGGTCGCGATTGCCGCCGCTGATCTGGGTCACGTTGACCGTCTGGCCGGTGGCATAATCGAATACGCGCACCTGCGGCGTGGCGATCGTGGGGTCGCCGATCTGGTTGAGCGTCGGCGCGCCCTCGTCGCGGGTATAGGATCCGATCAGATTGATCGCCGGGATCGGCGTCCACACGAAACCGCCGCCCAGGGTCGTCAACGTTCCGAAATCGGACAGATTGACCATGCTCGCATTGCCGTTGAGCGACAGATTGCCGAGGAATGCGCCGAAGCCGGTGCGGCGGCTGGTGATCGGCAGGTCGAAATTGATCTGACCGTTGGCGTTGCGACGATTAAGATTGCTGGCTTGCTCGATCGTCCCCCGCGTCGAGGTCGCGTCGAAGCCGGTATATTCGAGCCCGGCTTTGACGTTGGTCGTGAAATCGCCCGCGGGCAGCTGGAACAGCGGCCCACCCGTCAGCACCTGGAAATTGCCCGTGTTGGAAATGGATTCGGCGCGGTTGGTTTGCGGCACGCCGGATGCATCGAAACCGGTCTGCGTCCGGGTCAGGCTGTCGCCATGGTCGTAATTGCCCGTGACCGACCAGCGCCATTTGCCCCTGTCGCCGTTGACGGTCAGGCCGGCATGGCCGGTCAGATTGTCGGTGCGCTGGTGCAGCGGATCGGGATCGGATGTGGCGGCGCCAATTGGCAGGCCGCGCAAACTGTCGCCTGTCGTATAAGACAGGCTGCCGTTCAGCGTCAGCGTCGAGCGATCGAAGACCGGCCGCGCATAGACGATGTTGTCGCTCCATTGCTGCGACGAGCCCTTGAGCGTCTTGTCGTGCGCGACGTCGGTGCCATTTGGGCCAGTCGCGTCGACGATGTCGCGCTGGCTTTCGCGCAGCTTGGCGTTCGCCTGATAGCGCAGGTTGGCGGTGAGGCGGTTATCCCCGCGAATGCGGACATAATTGGCTTCGGGATTGGTGCTGGTTCCGCCACCCTCGGTCGAGGTGCTCCCGCCCGCCTCTCCGACCAGGGCCAGGAAACGTTCGCGCAGCACGATATTCACGACCTTCTGGTCCGCCGAATAGCCGTATTTGAGCGCGACTTCCTCGGGCAGGATCTCGACGCGCGAAATCGCCTCGGTCGGCAGGTCGCGAATTTCCCCGAAGCCGGAGATTCGCCGCCCGTTGAGCAATATCACCGGCTGGCCGCCGCGCCCGCTGGTCGTCTGCGGCGACAGTTGATCGAGCAGATCGGAGATATTGTTGACGCCATAAGCGCGGACATCCGCGGGGTTCAGCACCTGTTCGGGCGGAATGTCGCCCGTCACCGATCCGCGCGGCTTTTGACCACGAACGACGATTTCCTCCTCGTCGTCAGCCGAAGACGCAGGCGCCACGGGTGCGGCACCGGCCGGCTTCTGCGCCGCCGGCGCGGTGGATGGCACGGGTGCGGACGCGGTTTGCGCCAACGCCATCTCCGGCGTCAGCAGAAGCGGAAGTCCAAGCAGAAACGACAGTCGGCGCACACGCCCCCCTTGTGAAGTCTTTCAGTTCGATTTCTGAACGCATCGCCGGCTCTTCCAAGCGGCTGCGCCCTGGTACCGCTACCTTGAACGAAAGCGTTCCGGTATCCCGTCGCTTAGTAAGAATTTTTCGTGCGTATTTTGCGTCAGATCAGCCCGGCGAGCGGGCTCGACGGATCGGCATAAAGGCGCTTGCCCATCCGCCCGGCGCGATAGGACAACCGGCCTGCCTCGACCGCGGCCTTCATCGCCGCCGCCATCAGGATCGGGTCCTTGGCCTCGGCAATCGCGGTGTTCATCAGCACGCCGTCGCAGCCCAACTCCATCGCCACCGCCGCGTCCGATGCCGCGCCGACACCCGCATCGACCAGCACGGGCACCTTGGCGCCCTCCACGATCAGCCGGATCGTGACGAGATTCTGGATACCCAACCCCGATCCGATCGGCGCGCCCAACGGCATGATCGCGACTGCGCCAGCATCCTCCAGCCGCCGGGCGGCGATTGGATCGTCGACGCAATAGACCATCGGCAGGAAGCCCTCCTTGGCGAGCGTCTCGGTCGCGCGCAGCGTCTCGACCATGTCCGGATAGAGCGTGCGCGCCTCGCCCAGCACCTCCAGCTTAACCAGATCCCAGCCGCCCGCCTCGCGTGCGAGGCGGAGCGTGCGGATCGCGTCCTCGGCGTTGAAGCATCCCGCCGTGTTAGGCAGATAGGTCACCTTCTTCGGATCGATGAAATCGGTCAGCATCGGCGCTTTGGGGTCCGACACGTTCACGCGCCGCACCGCGACCGTCACGATTTCGGCGCCTGAGGCCTCGAGCGCCGCCGCGTTCTGCGCGAAATCCTTATATTTTCCGGTACCGACGATCAGCCGCGAGCGAAAGCTGCGCCCCGCCACCGTCCAGCGGTCCTCATCCACGGCAGAGCCATGATCGCCGCCGCCGACAAAATGGACGATCTCAAGGTCGTCGCCATCCTCCAGGCAAACCTGGGTCAGCGTCGAGCGGGGCACGACCTCCAGGTTGCGCTCGACCGCCACTTTCTCCGGAATCAGGCCAAGTTCGTTGGCGAGGGCGGCAATGCTCATGCCTGCCCGAACCCGTCTATGCTCGCCATTCACGGTAATCGAGATGGTGCCATCGCTGTGGATTGGAGTCGTCATGGTCATGCATCTAAGAGCGCGCGCCGCAGGATGAAACCCATTGCCGTGTTCCCGCGCTGGACGTAGGGCCCACGCTTTGCCAATAGCGCCGCTTCACTTTCAAAAGGGCATCGCTGGATGACCGATAACAAGAATGGTTCGATGCAGGTTGACGCAGGACTGGTCCGTCAGCTCGCCGAGCTGCTGGACGATACCCGCCTGACCGAGATCGAGGTGCAGGACGGCGATCGCCGTATCCGTGTCGTGCGTAATGTCTCGATTCCGGCGCCTGCGATCCAGGCACCGGTCGCCGCCCCCGCGGCAACGCCAACCGCCGCGCCTGCTCCGGCGGCTGCCACGCCTGCGGCGGATCATCCCGGCACGATCAAGTCGCCGATGGTCGGTACCGCCTATCTCTCGGGCTCCCCCGGCGCGAAGCAGTTCGTCAATGCCGGCGATCAGGTCGCGGCGGGCGACACCTTGCTCATCGTCGAGGCGATGAAGGTCATGAACCCGATCGTGTCCCCACGCGCGGGCAAGGTTACGCAACTCATGGTCGACAATGGCCAGCCGGTCGAGTTCGATCAGCCGCTCGTCATTGTCGAATAAGCCGCTCCGAGGAGCGCCGTGCGGGCCGGTGCCGCTAGGAATTGAAAATGCCTGAGATCAAGAAGGTCCTGATCGCCAATCGCGGCGAGATCGCGCTCCGCATCCACCGCGCCTGCCACGAAATGGGTATCAAGACCGTTGCCGCGCACTCGACCGCCGACGCGGATGCGATGCATGTCCGTCTCGCCGACGAGGCGATCTGCATCGGACCGCCGTCGGCGACCGAATCCTATCTCAACATCCCTAATCTGATCTCCGCGGCGGAGATTTCGGGCGCGGATGCGATCCACCCCGGTTACGGCTTCCTCTCGGAAAATGCCAAGTTCGCCGAGATCGTCGAGGCGCACGACATCATCTGGATCGGCCCCAAGCCCGAACATATCGTGACGATGGGCGACAAGATTCAGGCCAAGATCACCGCTGCGGAACTTGGCCTGCCGTTGGTGCCGGGCTCCGACGGTCCGCTGACCAGCATCGGGGAGGCCAAGAAGGTCGCCAAAGAGATCGGCTATCCCGTCCTGATCAAGGCAGCGTCGGGCGGCGGCGGGCGCGGCATGAAGGTCGTGCCCGAGGAAAGCCAGCTTGAAACCCTGATCGAGCAGGCAGGCAGCGAGGCGGCAGCAGCCTTCGGCGACGCGACCGTCTATATGGAAAAATATCTCGGCGATCCGCGCCATATCGAATTCCAGGTGTTCGGCGACGGCAACGGCAACGCCATCCATCTCGGCGAGCGCGATTGCTCGCTCCAGCGCCGCCACCAGAAGGTGGTCGAGGAGGCCCCCTCCCCCATCATTTCGACCGAAGAGCGTAACCGCATGGGCGACATCGTCGCAAAGGCGATGGCCGACATGGGCTATCGCGGCGCGGGCACGATCGAGTTCCTTTGGGAAAATGGCGAATTCTATTTTATCGAAATGAACACCCGTCTGCAGGTGGAGCATCCGGTGACCGAAGCGATCACCGGCCTCGACCTGGTGCGCGAGCAGATCCGCATCGCCGAGGGTCATCCGCTGACCTTGCGTCAGGAGGATGTCGTCTTCCGCGGCCATGCAATCGAATGCCGCATCAATGCCGAGGATCCGCGCACCTTCGCCCCCTCGCCCGGGCTGGTGAAGCAATATCATGCGCCCGGTGGCATGAACGTGCGCGTCGATAGCGGGCTGTATGCCGGCTATCGCGTCCCGCCTTATTATGACTCGATGATCGCCAAGCTGATCGTCTACGGCACCACCCGCAACGGCGCGCTCCGCCGTCTGCGCCGCGCGCTCGAGGAGTTCGTGGTCGACGGCGTCAAGACCACGATCCCGCTCCATCAGGCCTTGCTCGACGATCCCGATTTCCAGACGGGCAATTACACGATCAAGTGGCTGGAGCAGTGGCTGGCGAAGCAAGAGTCATGAAGGCCACGATCTACCACAATCCGCGCTGCTCCAAGTCGCGCGAGACGCTGGCACTGCTCAAGGATGCAGGTGCGGACGTCACGGTCGTGGAATATCTCAAGACCCCGCCCAGCCGCCAGGAACTGAAGCGCCTTTATGCCCGGGCGGGGATGACCGTGCGCGAAGGGCTGCGCACCGCCGAGGAGGCCGCAAAGCCGCTCAAGACAGCATCGGACGATGATATCCTCGATGCGATGGTCGCGGACCCGATCCTGATCGAGCGCCCGCTGGTCGAGACCCAAAAAGGCGTGCGGCTCGGCCGCCCCCCTGAAAAGGTGCGCGAAATCCTGTAGGGCTTGGCGGTGCCGCAGCCCATCATCCAGCTTTTCGTCAACGCGAAGGCCGGCTCTTCCTCGCGCCGCCGCGTGGCCGCACTCCAGCGCGAACTGGAGGGGGCCGGCGCGCGCGTGATCGTGACGCCGACAGGCGGTGACCTGATCGTTGCCAAGGAAGCGACCCATATCTGCGCGGTCGGCGGCGACGGCACGCTTCGCCACGTAACCGCCGCGCTCTGGCGGAGCGGACAACCGCGCCCGATGAGCATCTTCCCGACCGGCACGGTCAACCTGCTCGCGCGCGAATATGGCTATAGCCGAAACCCGCTAAGCTTTGCGGGTCGGATCCTGCGCGATACGCCCCCGCGCCTGCAGCGCATGGCGCGGATCGGCGAGACGATGATGTTCACCTGCGCAAGCGTCGGCCCGGATGCGGACGCGGTCGCGGGCGTTTCGCCGGCTCTCAAGCGTGCGATCGGCCGCGCGGCCTATGGGGTCGCATTCCTGGGGACGCTGATCCGCTGGCCGCGCCGCGTGCTTTCGGTCGAGGCCGACGGCCGCACTATCGCCTGTGAGGCGATCTATGTCGCCAAGGGGCGCTATTACGCCGGTCCGTGGAGCTTCGCGCCTGGGGCGGCGGCGGACGATCCGTTCCTGCATGTCGTCGCGCTGAAGCGGGCGCGGCGCCGCGATTTCGTCCGTTTCCTGTGGGCCTTGCTCCACCATGACGACCTGACGCGCGACCCGAACCTGATCCGTTTCACATGCGCCGCGCTCACCATCGCCGGAGCAGAAGCACCGCTCCAGGCCGATGGCGATATCGTCGCACATCTGCCGGCAGAGATCGCGATCGACCCGACCCCCCAGCCTTTCGCCTGAGCGCTCAGGCCCAGAACGGCGTCGCGTCCATCAACCTGTCGAACGCCTTCTCGGCTTTCTTCAGCAGTTTCTTGTGCCCCTTGCGGGGCCTCTCCCCATCGATGCCGTGCCGGTCGAGCAAATCGGCCGCAGTCACCTGATCGTTGAGCGCGCCCAGATGGTCCTGCAGCTTTTCGAGCGCCGCGACGAAATCCTCGTACCGCCGCCGCGCCTTTTTGCCCGTCCACAGCGATCCGAAGAATTCGGACGCGTAGCGCAACTTCTTGGCCTCGATCCGCGCCTTGTGACGATGATGGTCGTCCAGGCTCGCGAGGTGGTGCCCGCGCCTCTTCAGCCGCTTGCGGTGACGATCCAGCAGATCGGCGGCGATCGTCGCGATATGCTCGTTCGCCAGCAGGGGCTCGGCCGGGCGCAGCCGCCAGGCGCCGATCGCGAGCCATTCGGCGAGGTCGATCATCAATTCGCGCACGCGCAGCGAATCCAGCGCCGTGCTGGCCTCGCCCAGCGCCAGCGCGCGCGCCGCTACGAGCTTTGCCCGGCCTTGCCCTTCGAGCTTGGGGATCAGCACGTCGAGATCGCGCACCTTGCCCAATTCGCCCGCCAACCAGCCCAAATCGCCCGAGAGCGGCGCGGTGCGCGGATCGCCCGCCAGCAACGGCTCGAACGAAGAGAAAGCCGAACGCAGCCGCCGCAGCGCGACGCGCGACTGGTGCAGCGGCTCGGGCCGGCCGGTGTCGAGCAGGATCGGTTCGTTGAGGCGGAAATGCCGCACGCACGCCGCCGCGATCGTGGCGAAACCATCGCGCGCATCGCCGTCCGGATCGAGGCGCACGGGCTCGGCCCTGGTGCCTTCGGTCTCCTCGCCATCGGCCAGCGCATAACCGCGCTCGGCCTTGCTGCGCACGCCGATACGGAGCGGCACGATCGCGTTCAGTTCGCGCGCCAGCGCGAACAGGGGCTCAGGCGCGCCGCCCTTCAGCTCCAGCTCGAGCTCGCACAGATCGCGCTTGCGTCGGTTCGCGCGGATACGGCCGTCATCCAGCGCCACCTCGATCCGCGCGCCGCCCGCGACCAGGTTCCGTGCGTCACGGTCCACGTCGGTGACGAACGCCACGCGAAGCTCGCGCGGCTTGACGAGGTTCGCGATCGGTCCGTCGCGCTCGACCACGGGTTTGTGCCCCTTGACCGGCATTTCCCATTCGGGCCGCACGAACAGGCCGGCGGCATGCCCGGACTCCTGCTTGACCGTCTGGATGCCGCCCTCGCGCTTCTCGCGCACGCGCAACGTATAGCCCGCGCGACGCAGCTTATGGTCGGGCGTGTCGAAATAATGCGAGACCAGCCGGTCGACCTTCTCGCTTGTGCCCTTGAGCAAGGGGCTCGCGCGCAGGCGCCGAAGGTCGCGCGGCGCGATCTCCAGCTTCAATTCGATCTCGGATGGTGGTTCCACGCGCGTTGCTCCGCAGCCTTCTAAGACCAACGCGGCGGGCGCGCCAAGGGGTTCAGAAGGCGGCGGGCAGCTCGGCGCGACCATGCGCGGCCAGCGGACCAAGGTCCGCTTCGCCTGGAGTTCGATCCTTGTTGGCGGAAACCGCACGCTTCCGCCAACAGTCTGAATCAAGGTCGACGCTTAGAAGGCCGGGGCTTTCTCCGCGCCGGCCAGCTTCACACCCAGGATGCGCGCGACCGAGGGCGCGATCGATCGTATGTCGATCTCGCCGAGATTGCCGTGCCGTGCGAGGCCGGGCCCTTCGACGAACAGGCTGGATCGCATCGCCGGTTCGGACGGAAGGTAACCGTGCATGCCTTTGTAGGTTGAAGGCGCCCGCTTGGCTGCGCGCGGATCGTGGCCCGGCTCGAAACCCGGCCGGAAGGCGATCAGGAAGCTGCACATCTGCGATCCGCCCATCTTCGTAATCGCATCGCGGCCGAGAACCGCGCTGATCCCCATCTCGGGATCCGCCTTCAAACGATCGAGCAGGTCCCCCACCCTGGCGACGAGCACGGGATCGTCGGGACGTTTCAACACCACCCCCGCCGATCCGCCCATGAACCATGGCTCGGCCAGCCAGTCGCTGATCTTGCCATTGGCATCGAAGCTGATCAGCCCGGCGGCAACGAACGGCGCGATCAGGTTGATGTCGGTCGCGACCGGCTGGAAGCCGTGGTCCGACACGACAACCACTGTCAGATCGGGCTCGGTCGCGCGCGCCACCGCCACCAGCCGGCCGATCATCGCATCGTTGCGCGCGATCGCCGCCAGCGCCTCGGGGCTGCCCGGCCCGAACGCATGTTCCTGGTGATCGACGCTGGCCAGATAGACGGTTGTGAAGGCCGGCTTCTTTTGCGCGATCAGTTCGGCGGCGAAGCGGACGCGATTCTCATCGCCCTCGACGCTCTCGTCGATCCCCTGCGCATAAAGGCCCAGCTTTGCCTCGAGCGTATCGAGCAAGCCGGGCGTCGCAAGCGCGCGCATCAGCTTGCGGTCGTCGTCATGCCCCGTGCGCCAGATCTGCGGCAGATTGTAATCGACCGCGGCCGCAACGCTGACCGGCCAATGCACATTGGCCGTCGTCAGCCCTGCCGCCCGCGCCGCGCCCCACAAGGTCGGCGCCTTGATATCCTCCGCATACCAGTACCAGCCGACCTGGTTGATATTGAACGGATCGAAGGTGAGGTTGCCGCCCACGCCATGACGCGCGGGCGCGGCGCCGGTGACCAGCGCGGTATGGCTGGGATAGGTCAAAGTCGGCAGCACGCCGGTCACGCCCTCGGCATAGGCGCCGACCGCCATCATGTGCTTCAGATTGGGAACCGCAAGGCCGATCCTGTCGGCATCGATCACGTCGGCGGGCCGAAGCCCGTCGACTGAGATCATCAGCACCGGCCTCGCTGCCGCCGGGCCGGCGGCGAGCAAAAGCAGCGCCGCCAGCACAGCCTTCATTGTCAGAAGCCCTTCTTGAGCGTGACGAACCACTGACGGGGTGCGCCCAGCATGAAGTTGGGATTGTCGAAATCGCTGCCATTCACCTGGACGTTGTTCGTATTCACCGTCGAAATATATTTCTTGTCGGTGAGGTTGGTGACGCTCGCCTCGATCGAAATGTTTTTGGCCCAGCCCGACCCGGTGAAGCGGTAGCCGATGCTCGCGTCGGCGACGAAGCGCCCGCCCGCGACAAGGTTGTTCTCGTAGGAGAAATAACGCTTCGACATATAATCGCCGCCGATCCGGCCGAAGATATTGCCGTCGTCATAGACGATGTCGCCCTTGAGCATGGACTTGGGCGCATCGACCACCGTCATGCCCTTGGTGTGCGCGTAGACGGTGCCGTTGGCGAGGACCACGTCGTCCTGATATTCGGAATGATTGTAGCTGTAATTGGCGAACAGCGAGAGCGCGTGCGTCAGCTTGTAATAGGTCGAAAGCTCCGCGCCCCAGGCATGCACGCTGCCGACATTGTTGAGGATCGCGGGATTGCCGGCGATGCCCGAACCGTTGGCGAACGAGGCCAGGCGGTTACTGAAGTCGATATAATAACCGACCGCCGATGCCTGGAACGGTCCGTCATGGTAACGGACGCCGCCTTCATAGGTCTTCGACGTTTCGGGCTTCAGCGTGTTCTTGATCGCGTTGAAGCCCGCCTGCGATGTGGAGAACGGCCCGGTCGTCAGCGCCGAGACGAAGGCGCGCATATTCTCCGTATAATCCGCGAACAATTCGGTCGTCGGCGTCGCGTGATAAACGATCGAGGCCTGCGGCTGGAACCAGTCGCGCGCGCCGATCTTGCCGCTGGCGAGCGGGCCGGTCAGCACATTAGCCCGATTGTCGACCTTCACGCCCTTCCAGCCGCCGCTCAGCACCAGTGCGTCGTCGAGCAATTTCACCGTATCTTCGACATGATATTGATAGGTGTCGGTCAGGAAATGCCCTTCATATTGGCTGAAGAAGGGGTTTTTCTGGAAGGCGAGCGTGTCGCGATTGAACGCGTCGTTGGCGAGCCCGTAATAGCGCCGCGCCTGGTTGAACTTGTTATGTTCGTACCAGCCGCCGACCTGGAGCGTGTTGATGCCGCTCTCCCATGTAAGCGCGCCGGTCACGCCGCTGCGGTGGATCGCATATTCGGTCGTGCGGAAGGACAAGGGCGCGGGGTTGGTGATCGCATTGCCGGCCTGGTCGGGCGCGCCCACGGGCGTCACCTTATAGGGCGTGATCCACGAGCCCTGGCCCTTATTCTGGTGATAATAAGGGGTGATCTTGGCGGTCAGCCCGGAGCCCAGCTTGAGGTCCAGCGTCGCGCCGGCGAGATAGTCGTTCCGGAGGCCACCCGCGTCATAATAGACATCGTCGGGATTGGTGTATGGCGCCGGAAACGCGGTGCCGTTCTGGTAGGCGAGCGCGATCTGCTTCGCCAACGCATAGTCCGGCCGGACATTGTCGATCTGATAGGCCTTGTCCCAGCCGACCCGATTGATCAGGTCGAGGCTCACGTCCTGATAGTCGGTCTCGCGCCGCTGCGAGAAGTCGAAGAAGCCCGAAAGCGTGCCGACGTTGCCGAGGTCGCCGACCAGCTTGGCATTGATCTGATGCTGATATTGCGGGCCGTCACCGCGCCATTTGTCGGTGTGGTAATAAGCGTAGCTCAGATAGCCGCGCACGCTGCCCATGTCGCCGCTGTCGACGCGCACGAAGCCGCGATAGGTGCTGTCCGAGCCGCCCGTGCCCGACGCCGCTATTCCGAACTGATGGCGGGGATCGTCGCTATAGAATTGCAGCGTGCCGCCGAGATTGCTGGTCGAAGCCGTGCCGAGAGCGCCAGCACCCTGCGCCACGACCGTACGGCCAAGATTTTCGGAGATGATCGCGCGGCTGACGTGCAGGCCGTTGACGTTGCCATAGCTCATGTCGCCCAGCGGGACGTCGTCGAGCGTGAAGCCCAATTGATTCTGGTTGAAGCCGCGCAGGCTGATCCGCACCGCCCATTCGTAGGCGCCGAACGGATCGGCCGCCTGATATTGAACGCCCGGCAATTTCTCGATCGCCTTGAACGCGGTCGATCCCGGCGCCAGCAGGGCGATGTCCGCCTGCCGGACAGTCTGCTCCTGGCGGCCGCGGCCGAAGCCCAGCACCACGACCTCACCACCGCCATTGCCGTCGTCGGCCGTCACCGCGTCCGCGGCAGGCGCTGCCTCCACCGCGGCTGGTGCGGTATCCGCGGCGAGCGCGGAACCGGAAACAAAAGCGGCAGCGGCAACGCCCGCCGCGAGCGACGCGAGGATCGGCTTCATCTGAATTTTCCCTTTCGAGGCGGGATTCGCCTTCGGGAGGGAGCCATGGCCATGCTGCATTGCAGCAGAATGAAGGGAAGATTGCGCTTTCGTGACGGTGGCGAAAGGAGGCTCGGCCGCTCCGACGTCCCGGTCCGCGAGAGGGAAGCTTGAATATCGGGGGATTAGGCCCGGCGCTGAGCACGAACCCGGCGGATCACCTCGTCGAGGAAGAGCTGGGTCGCGGTGTCGCGCGACGGTTCCGATCGCGCGAGCAGGAAAATGTCGTAAGACGGCTCCAACTCGGCGTGGAGCAAGGGCCACAGCCGCCCTTTTTCCACCGCCTCGGCCGCGGCGGGCACCGGCAGGAAGCCGATGCCGATGCCAAGCTTGATGAGGCGCTGCGCCTCGTTGACGTCCTCGGCGAGGCCGTTCACCTTCGATCCTAAGCCATAACGTCCGCGCAGGCGGGTGATGACCTCCAGTTCGTCCTCGCCCGTAAGGACGAACCCTTCATCCTTGAGCTCGCCGAGGCGGCTGATACGATGCCCGAACCGGGGGTGGCTGCGGCAACAATAGAGTTGCTGGCGTTCGACGAACAGCGGCTCGTAGATGAGGTCGCTACGGGCGCTGCCGTCGTAACCGATGCCAATCTCGACCTCTCCCCTTTCGAGCGCGTCGAGCACGTCACGCCAGGGCGAGATGCGCAGCTCGATCTGGATGCCGGGATTGCGTCGATGGAAGCTGGCGATCGCCTCGTCGAGTTCCGGCGACAGGATGGCGGAGATCAACTGGATGCGAACGATGCCCTCGATCCGCCTGGTCGCCTGCGCGATCTGGTGCGGCACCATCCGCGCTGCTTCGAGCATTTCCTCGCAGAGGCCCATCAACGCCTTGCCGGCGGCGGTCATCTCGACGCCGGCCGCCGAGCGGCGCAACAGCTGGACCCCCACCTGGTCCTCCAGCCTGCGCAAGGCCGCGCTGATACTCGGCTGCTGCTTTTTCAGCTTGCGGGCGGCGGCGCCGACGCCCCCTGCCCGCACGATCTCGACGAACGTTCGAAGCAGGTTCCAGTCCACCCGGCTGGCGAAGGCTTTGTCGGGCAATGTCACGCGATCGGCCAAACCCGTTTCCCGCAAATTTCCGCCGCATCTTCACCCGCGAGTGAAGGAGGCAGTGCAAGCCTATACCAAGGGCATAGATAGAATCTATGCCCCACATCAAAAGTTACCCTCTACCATGATGACTCGTCCGTCGGCACGTTTGGTGCACTGCAGCAACGAACGGACTCGACCGATATGTTTCACCGCCGGGGGGCGCCACGCCACATCCTGTTTTCCACCAGCGCATCGGCGTTGGCGATGTTGCTTCCGACCCAGGGGCATGGCGAGCCCCCGACCACGCTCGCAGCCGCCTCCGCGGCAGCGGACGGATCGGGCGAGGTCATCGTCACCGCCCAGAAGCGGAGCGAAGATGTTCGCAAGGTTCCGATCAGCCTGTCCGTCTTGTCGGGCGCGGCGCTGAGCGACCAGAAGATCGCCGACTATGACGACCTTAGCCGCGCGATTCCGGGCGTGGCGTTCAATACGGTCGCGGGCGAAGAGGGCCGCGACAATATCGTCATCCGGGGCGTGTCATCGACCTCCGGCGCCTCGACTGTCGGACTCTATCTCGACGACGTCTCTATCACGGTGCCCAATCTTTATCGCGACGGGTCGGTCGAGGTTCGCCTGCCGGATATCGAGCGGGTCGAGGTGCTGCGCGGGCCGCAGGGCACGCTCTATGGCGACAGCTCCGAAGGCGGCACGATTCGCTTCATTACCGCCCCGGCGAAGGCAGACACGTTCAGCACGACGATGATCGGCGACCTTTCCGGGACCCAGCATGGTGGCTTCAACTATGCGGCCAGCGGCACCGCCAACCTGCCGCTGGTCACCGACACGCTGGCGCTCCGCGTCAGCGCCAATTACCAGAGGGACAGCGGCTGGATCGATCATTACACGCTGTCCGGCGTGCTCGATAAAAAGCGCGTCAACAGCGGCAACAGCCTGACCACGCGCGTCAGCGCGACCTGGACCCCCGATCCTACGCTGACGGTCGCCCCGTCCTTTTTCTATCAGCGCGCGAACAATGCCGACAATGCCGCATTCTACCCGGCGATCGGGATCTGGAAACAGAATAAGGAGGTCGCCGAACCCAGCCACGACACCGTCATGCTGGGCAGCCTGAACGTGAAGAAGACATTGGGTTTTGCCGACCTTACCTCGGTCACCGGCTATTTCGATCGCGTTGCCGCCCGGCAGGAGGACGGTACCTATCTGAACAGCACGGCCTTCGCCCTGTTCTTCCTCGATCCGATCTATCCCCAATATCAGCCGCAGAACGACGGCATCATCGCCACCCTGCCGTCGGCGGTCCATTATCGGACACACTACCGGCAGTTCAGCCAGGAACTACGCCTGTCTTCGAACAACAGCAGCCCGCATTGGCTGAGCTGGGTAGCCGGAGCCTATTTCGCCACCCAAAATGTCCACAACATCGATTATCAGACAATCGACGGCATCAACTCGACCTTCCAGTCGATCTACGGCATGCCCATGGAACAGTCTCTGGTCGAAACCGCCTACGGCAATCCCACTTACGGTCAGCCGGGCGGGGGCGCCGCCATCCCCTTATTCCCCAATGGCATCGACGAGAGCGATGACCGAACCTACCGCCAGCAGCAATATGCGGTGTTCGGTCAGGCGAGTATCGCCTTCGCCAGGGGATGGAAGCTCGATCTGGGCGGACGATATTCGGCGGCGCATGAGGATTTCACGTCTGTCGAGACCGGCTTTTACCAGATCGGCAACCTCGGCTATCAGACGGCGGGCCAACCCGCATCCCCGCCCTTCACCCAGGATGCGACCAGTAGGGCCTTCCTGCCCAAGGCCACGCTCTATCACGAACTCTCGCCCCAGAGCTCGGTCTATGCCTCGGCCGCCAAGGGGTTTCGCCTGGGCGGGCCGACCGGGCCGATCACGTTCGGCCCGACGTCGGTCTGCAATGGCGATTTCCAGAATATCGGCCAGACCACGCAACCGACCCATTTCACTTCGGACAGCCTGTGGACTTACGAGGTGGGCACCAAGAACGAATTCCTGGGCGGGCGCGCGCGGTTCAACGCCTCGGGTTATCTGACCAACTGGCGCAATATCCAGCAGCAGATTTATCTGCCGACCTGCGGCTATTATTTCACCAGCAATATCGGCAATGCCCGGATATGGGGCGCCGAAGCGGATGCCTCGGTCAAGCTCTCGCCCAGTCTGCTGATCAACGGAACGGTCAGCGTCAACGACGCCAAGGTCATCCAGTCGAACAATCCCGTCGATGTCGCCGTCGGCCAGCACCTGATCGCGGTACCGGGCTTCACCGCCACCGCCGGGGCAAATTACCTGCACCGGCTGAACGGCTCGACGGCGATCACCGCGCTGATCAACTACGCTTATACCGGGCGCAGCTACGGCTCTTATCTGCTGACCGATCCAAATTACCGCAATCCCGGCTACGGCGTCGTGAACGCCAGCGCAGGCATCCGCTTCGGGCCGCATGCCCTGACGATCTACGCCAAGAACCTCCTCGACAACCGGACGATCATTCAGCGCCCGCAAATCAACACGGTGGTCGAAGGCTATACGGTGCATCCCCGCACCATCGGTCTTTCGCTGAAACTGGTCGAATGACGCGAAAGTCCCGTGCTCGGCCGGATTGAAGCGCGTCAGCGCCCCCGCCGCTCCATCCGGCTTTGCTTCGCCTTGCCGTAGCGCGTCTGGCGCGTACCCGGCTTGCCCAGCGTCGAATTGCCGCGAACCGGCGCGCGGCTCGGCTCGCTCGGTAGCCCGAGCTCGTCATTCTCCAGCTTGCGAATCTCGTCGCGCAGCCGGCCCGCCGTCTCGAATTCGAGATCGGCGGCGGCGGCGCGCATCTGCTTTTCGAGGTCCTCAATGTACGCGCGCAGATTGTGGCCGACCATGTGCGGCGCATCCTCGATCCCCGTATCGATCGTGACCTGATCGCGCGACGAGAGATGGCCGACAATATCGCTGATCCCGCGCCGGATCGTCTCGGGCGTGATGCCATTTTCGAGATTGAACTTTTCCTGCTTCTCGCGCCGGCGCGACGTCTCCAGCATCGCGCGTTCCATCGATCCGGTGATGCGGTCGGCATAGAGGATGACCTTGCCGTCGACGTTGCGCGCCGCACGGCCGATCGTCTGGATCAGCGAGGTTTCGGAGCGCAGGAAGCCTTCCTTGTCCGCGTCGAGAATCGCGACCAGCCCGCATTCGGGGATATCGAGGCCCTCGCGCAGCAGATTGATACCGACAAGCACGTCATAAACGCCGAGCCTGAGATCGCGGATCAGCTCGATCCGCTCCAGCGTCTCGACGTCAGAATGCATGTAGCGGACCTTCATGCCCGCCTCGTGCAAATATTCGGTCAGATCCTCAGCCATACGCTTGGTCAGCGTGGTGACGAGGCTGCGATAACCCTTCTGCGCGGTCAGCCTGGCCTCGTGCACCAGATCGTCGACCTGGCTCTCGATCGGCCGTACCTCGACTGGCGGGTCGATCAGGCCGGTCGGACGGATCACCTGCTCGGAGAAGACGCCCCCCGTCCGCTCCATCTCCCACGATCCCGGCGTCGCCGAGACGTAGATCGATTGCGGGCGCATCGCGTCCCATTCGTTGAAGCGCAACGGCCGATTGTCGATGCACGACGGCAGGCGGAAGCCATATTCGGCGAGCGTGATCTTCCGCCGATGGTCGCCACGCGCCATGCCGCCAACCTGCGGGATCGTCTGGTGGCTCTCGTCGACGAACAGCAAGGCGTTCTCGGGCAGATATTCGAACAGGGTCGGCGGCGGCTCGCCCGGCAGGCGCCCGGTCAGGAAGCGCGAATAATTCTCGATCCCCGCGCAGCTTCCCGTGGCGGCGATCATTTCCAGATCGAAATTGGTGCGCTGCTCCAGCCGCTGCGCCTCCAGCAACTTGCCCTCGATCTGCAATTCCTTGAGCCGCTCACTAAGTTCGAACTTGATCGCCTCGGTCGCCTGCTTGAGCGTCGGGCCCGGCGTCACATAGTGGCTGTTGGCGTAAACCCGGATTTCCTTGAGCGTCGCCGAGGTCTTGCCGGTCAGCGGATCGAATTCGGTTATCTGTTCGATCTCGTCACCGAAGAAGGCGATCCGCCAGGCGCTGTCCTCATAATGCGAGGGGAAGATTTCGAGCGTGTCGCCGCGCACGCGGAAATTGCCGCGCTGGAAGGCCGCATCGTTGCGCTTATACTGGAGCGCGACCAGTTTGCGGATGATCTCGCGCTGGTCGACCGTCTGGCCGGCCTTGAGGTCGAAGATCATCGCCGAATAGGTCTCGACCGAACCGATACCGTACAGGCACGACACCGAAGCCACGATCAGCACGTCGTCGCGCTCCAGCAACGATCGGGTGGCCGAATGGCGCATCCGGTCGATCGCCTCGTTCACCGAGCTTTCCTTCTCGATGTAGGTGTCCGAGCGCGGGACATAGGCCTCGGGCTGGTAATAATCGTAATAGCTGACGAAAAACTCGACCGCATTGTCGGGGAAGAAGCTCTTGAATTCCCCATACAGCTGCGCCGCGAGGATTTTGTTGGGTGCGAGCACCAGCGCCGGGCGCTGCAATTGCTCGACCACCTTGGCCATGGTGAAGGTCTTGCCTGATCCGGTGACGCCCAGCAGCACCTGGTCGCGCTCGCCGTTTTTGGCCTGTTCCACCAGCTCCGCGATCGCGGTCGGCTGGTCGCCCGCGGGCTCATAATCGGCCACCAGATGGAACGCTTTCCCGCCCTGACTCTTCTCGGGCCGTGCGGGCCGATGGGGGATAAAGGTCTCGCCCGTCTCGGGTTCTTCGAGGCTGGTGCGGATCTGGATTGCCATAATGGCTATATGGACGCTGACTGCCTTCGGTTCCAGCCGGACTGCTGTCAGCATCATGTCAGCAGTGAAGGCGGGTGGTTTTGCTGCGCTGCAATGCTATGGGGTTGCAGGGTGTTGATTCCAGTGTGGGAGTGTTTCGCGGGATGCCGATCCTCGATCTGAAAAACAGCGGCGGATATCTCCACTTCGATCGCGACCAATGCGTCGCCGAGGGAGAAAAGCGCGCATCGGACTATCAGAATGCGGCGCCGTTCCCCCATATCGTGATGGATGACTTCCTGGACAGGGATGTCCTGCGCGGAATTGTCGATGAATTTCCCGATCGCGAAGGTCGCACTTATTTCGACCGCGCGCAGGAGCGTCTTAAATATCAATTCGACCCGAATACGGTGGAAAGCTTCAAGGTCCGCAACCTGCTGGCGGAGCTTAACGGCGAGCCTTTCCTGGCTTTCCTGAGCGCGATGACGGGAATCGACGGGCTGATTTCCGATCCTTATTATGCCGGTGGCGGCCTTCACGAAACGCTGTCCGGCGGACATCTCAGCATCCATGCCGACTTCAACCTGCACGGCAAGATGAAGATCGAGCGGCGGCTGAACCTGCTCGTCTACCTCAACGACGATTGGCCCCAGGAATTTGGCGGTGAGCTGGAGCTGTGGGACAAGAAGATGCGCGGCGCGGCGCAATCGGTGCTTCCCGTGATGGCGCGCGCGGTGGTGTTCAACACCACGTTACAAAGCTTCCATGGCCAGCCCGATCCGGTCCGCTGCCCTCCCGACCGGTCGCGCCGTTCGATCGCCACTTATTATTACACGGCCCTGCCTGCGGACAAGGTGATCAACAAGCGCACGACGACCTTCCAGACGCGGCCGGAAAGCAACGACCGGCCGGACTGGCAGGTTCGTTACCTGCATTTCGTGGAGGATTGGGTTCCGCCGCGCCTGCAGCGTCTGGCCCGCAGGCCGGTGGGGTATTAAAGGCCGCTCACAAGGCCCGGATTGCGGCCATGGCGGCCAGGTTCAACGCCCAGCCGCCCGCCGCCCCCGCGACTATCGCAGCCAGCCCCAGCCCTTCTTCCGTCCAGTTGACCAGCCCTTCGCGGCGCATGCTCCACATGAAGCATAGGAAGTTCGGCACCTCCACTGTGCCGACGATCGCCACCAGCAGCATGATGTTGCCGGTGGCCAGACCGACCGCGCCGCCGATCGCGAGCCACAGGATGGATGCGACATTGCCGATCAGCTGCGCGCCGGTTCGGCCGACCGCGATCAGCGCCTGCTTGGCGGACAGGCCGGGCATCTTGAGCGCGGTCGAGATGAGCAGGAGTTGCAGGAAGGGCGTAACGCCCCGGTAGCGCGCGTCGTACAGGATCTCCACGATCAGCGGCGCGGCGCCGATCAGCACGCCGACGCCTGCCATGTAGACAAGCGCCACCTTGCGCCGGGCGGAATAGACGACCTGGCGCAGCGCGGGACGATACTCCCGTGCGGCCTTGGAATAGACCGATAGCAGAACGCGGATCGCGTAAGGGCCGGCCAGGCCTCCCGGTGCCGACGAAAGCGTTACCGCGATCGCATACAGGCCGAAGGCGGAGAGCGGCATGATCCGCGCCAGCACGACCTTGTCCGATTGCATGATGGCGAGCGACAATATGCTCGACATCGCGATGTAGCGCGAAAAGCCCCACATTTCGCGCGAGCGGGACATATCGAAATGCCAGCGCCGCCGCGAACCGGGGAACATCACATAAGATAATATCAGCTTCACCACGGCGCCGAGCAGCATCCCGCCGATCATTGCCCAATAACTATGCGTGACCGCGGCGAGAACGACCGAAACCACAAGGGTCGTGATGTTAGCAATCAGCTCCATATTACTGAGCCGCCACAACTTCTGGTGGCGGACAGCCGTCGCGAAAGACAGCGAGGACAATCCATCCAGGATGAAGCTCAAGCTCCATACAGCGACAACCAGCGCCAGCTGCGGCTTGCCGAGAAAGATGGTCATCGGCTTTGCTATGACGATCATCAGGACGCCCAGCGCGACGCCGCGGATCAGGCGAAGCGTCCAGACCTGGTCGAGGAACTTGCGTTCGTCGCCCTCGTGATGCCGCACCAGGAAATCGTAGATGCCGACGTCGCTCAACATCGCGAGCATGTACGCCACCGACGTGATCACGCCGACCACGCCATAGGCACTGGAATCGAGCAGGCGCGTGAGCGTCATGCTGCTGGCGATGCGCAGCACGTTCGTGGCTGCGACGTTGAAAGCGATACTGGCGGTTCCGCCCGTGGCCAATTGGCGCAGGCGGGTCTTGAAAGTGAGGCTTGCCGTCATCGCCCCACCGCATGATTGCCCGGCTGTCATTTGGCAACAGACTCCATTCACAGGGTGGAAAATAGCGGGGCGCTGCGACAATCGGGTTGCGCACGAGCCTGTCAGGCGACAACGAGACATGAAGGAAGATCGATGGCGTTCAATCTCGAAGCCTATTTGGAGCGTATCGGGCTCAAGGAATCGCCACCCGCCACGGCGGAAGGCCTCGCTTTGCTCCAGCGCGCGCATCGCCTCGCAATCCCGTTCGAGAATCTCGACGTCATCCTGAAACGCGGCATCGCGATCGACAGCGCTTCCGTGTTCGACAAGCTCGTGACCGCGCGGCGCGGCGGCTATTGCTTCGAGCAGAACCGCCTGTTCGAGGATGCGCTGATCGCGCTCGGCTTTATCGTGCGCCCGCTGCTGGCGCGCGTCTGGCTGGGCAGTGAAGGGCCGCCTCCCGGCAAGACGCATACGCTCGGTCTGGTCGCGATCGACGGGCAGGACTGGATCGCCGACGCGGGCTTCGGCGGCAGCTACAATCCGCCGATGCCGCTCGTCGACGGCGAGACCGCACCGGTGCCCGATGGCGCCCAATTCCGGCTGATGCGCGATCCGCTCCACGGCTGGATGCTCGAGCGCAACGGCGATCCCGCCACCACCGATGGACGGGGGCCGGGCGAAGGCTGGGTCCCGCAATTCAGCTTCACGCTCGATCCGGTCTTCGCCGCCGACCTGATCCTCTCCAATTACTGGACCTCGAACGCGCCCGAGAGCCGTTTCACCAAGCTGCGCATCGTCAGCGGCATCCTGCCGCACGGCTTCGCCAGCCTGACCGACCGCCAATATCGCCGCCGCAATGGCGAGCAGGAGGCATCGGGCGAGATCGAGGATCCGCGTGTCTATCGCATGCGCCTCAGCCTGCTGTTCGGAATCGACCTCAGCGTCGAGGAGATTGCCCAGCTCGGACTGTTCCAGACCGAGGCCGCATGAGGCAGGCTGCGCCGCTTCGCTCGATTCTGGGTGGGGCGGCCGGCAATCTGGTCGAATGGTTCGACTGGTACGTCTATTCGGCCTTCTCGCTTTACTTCGCCAAGGCCTTCTTCCCCGGCCAGGACCAGACCGCGCAATTCCTCGCCACCAGCGGCATCTTCTGGATCGGCTTCCTGATGCGCCCCATCGGCGGTTGGCTACTCGGACGGATTGGCGACCGCCACGGCCGCCGCACCGCTTTGGCCTGGAGCGTAGCGCTGATGGGCGGCGGCTCGCTGCTGCTCGCGGCGACGCCGGTCTATGCCAGCATCGGCCTCGCCGCGCCCGTCTTGCTGATGCTCGCGCGCATCATCCAGGGGCTGAGCCTTGGTGGCGAATATGGTGCTGCCGCCACCTATCTGTCCGAGATCGCGCCGGAAGGCCGGCGCGGTTTCTGGTCGAGCTTCCAATATGTCACGCTCTATGGCGGACAATTGCTCGCGCTCGCCTTGCTGCTCGGCCTGCAGGCGGGCGGCGCGACCGAGGCGGACCTGGCCGGCTGGGGCTGGCGCCTCGCCTTCGTGCTCGGCGCGGGCCTGTCCTTCGGCATCTACTGGCTCCGCCGCGGCATCGACGAAACCCCGGAATTCCAGGCCGAGGCCGCGCCCGGGCGCCGCGCCGGTGGTGCCGCCGATCTGTGGCGCAATCATCGCCGCGCGGTGCTGATCGCCTTCGGACTGGCGGTGGGCAGCAACGTCGCATTCTATACCTACACCACATATATGCAGAAATATCTTGTGGTTACGTCGGGCCTTTCCAAGACGGTCGCAAGTCAGATCTGCGCGGCCGCGACGATCGTCGCGATCCTGCTCCAGCCGGTGCTCGGCGGCCTCTCCGACCGGATCGGGCGCAAGCCCCTGCTTTATTGGTTCGCGATCGGCGGCATCCTCTTCACCGTGCCGCTGATGACCGCGATCGGCCACACGCATGACCCGCTCCTCGCCTTCGCGCTGGTGCTCGCCGCGCTAATCATCCTCTCCGGCGCGACCGCGACCAACGCCATCGTCAAGGCCGAACTCTTCCCGCCCCACGTCCGCGTCCTCGGCGTCGGCCTGCCTTACGCGATCAGCCAGTCCCTCTTCGGTGGCTCCGCCGAAGCGCTCGCGCTCAAGCTCAAGCAGGCCGGGCATGAGAGCTATTATTTCTGGTACGTCACCGCGATGATCGGCGTGGCGCTGATCGCGACGATCGCGATGCGGCGGTCGCGCAAGGAGGGAGAGCATGGAAGTATCTGATCCCCCACGCGTTGCGGTGTTGGATTTCCCGTTCCCTTGGAGTGCGGGCGCGCCGCTGCCAACCCTGCTGCAGGATGAGAACCATACCTTCCTGCTCTTCCTGACCACCGAAGACGATCACGGTATCGGGTTGGTTGAGTTCGAGCGCTGCTTCGCAACGAGCTTCGGCAGCCCTGGCGACGAAACCTTTCACGGCCACCCGCTCTATTCGGCAGGGCTCAGGCGCTATGAGGCGATGGAAGTCTTCAATTCTCCGTGGATCGCACAGCTCCAGAAAATCGACAGCGTCCACCCGAGACATCACCCGTCCACCTATGCGGATCTCAGGCATTTCGTCTTCGCGTTCCACGACACGACGTTCGAATGCGTAGCAGCCGGGTTCACGGCCACCCGAACTGACGGCCCGCTATCCGATGTCGTGAAGCGCGTTGCGGAGCGCCTATTGTAGCGGCGGCACGTCCCAATTCACGCCGACCTCCATCGCCCGGAATCTATCCGGCGCGATATGGCGCTCAGCCAAAGTCTTCCGCAACAGATCAGGCGGATCGTTGATCCCTTCGCTCGAAAGCTTGAACGTGCCCCAATGCACGGCCAGCGCGTTCTGCGCGCGCAGCGTCTGAAAGGCGTCGACCGCCTCGACCGGGCCGATATGGTTGCCGCTCATGATGTCGCGCGGCTGGAAGGCGCCAATCGGGATCAGCGCAAGTCGATAGGGCCCATCCTTGGCGGCCTCGATCTGCCAGCTGCCGTCGCCCGGCCCGGTATCGCCCGCGAAGAACAGGTTGCCGCCCGGCAAGGTCACCGCGAAGCCAGACCACAAGGCGCGGTTGCGATCCTTCATCCAGCGCGAATCCCAATGGTGGACGCGCTCGACGATCACATCGATGCCCGGCCGCACATGCACCCGCCCGCCCCAGTCGCGCGCCACGGCTTGCGCGCCGGCGTCGCGGATCAACGTGTCGTTGCCGAGGCTGGTGACGATCACCGGATGATCCCGATCCCACAGCCGCTTGAGCGTGGGCAGGTCCATATGATCCCAGTGATCATGGCTTACCAGCACCAGGTCGATATGCGGCAGCGCGTCGAACGCGATGCCGGGCGCGCGCACGCGCTTTGGCCCGAGCAAACCCCAAGGGCCTGCTTTGTCGGCATAGATCGGATCGGTCAGGATGTTGATCCCACCCGCCTGCACCAGCACGGTCGAATGGCCGATCCATGTGACCACCATCCGCCTGGGATCGGTTACCGCAACAGGATGCCCGGCCGGGGTCGCGACATGCGCAGGCCAGGGCGAGGCCTCGTCCAGCCGATGCAACCGCAACCAGATCCCACCGATCGAACGCTTCTGCAGGCCGCCCGTACCCTGTTCGCCGTCGGGATTGAAGAAACGCTGCCCGTCGAAATGATTGCTGACCGGCCCGCGATAATAGATCCGGTCGAGGAAGGGCGGCACGATCACCGGCAGCAGCAGCGCCAGGATCAAGGCGCCCAGCGCCAGGCGCCAGGTCCAGCTCCAGATGCGCTTTGCGGCGTGCCCCATCGCGGGGTGCCCTAACCTAATAATACGCCTCCGAACAGTGGGCTGATGATATCGATGGCAACATTTGGTGCGCGGTCGGGACCGGCCCGCTCATCGGCGATTGACATCCGTACGAATCATTGTGTAAACACAACATATCTTAGCTGATTCGTGATGATGTTGTGACAAATTTATATAATCGCATCGCCCTCTTTCGCGCCGAGCGCGGCGTCTCGCGCCGCGACCTGGCCGAGGCGGTGGGCGTGAACAACCAGACGATCGGCTATCTCGAGCGCGGCGACTACAAGCCCAGCCTCGAGCTTGCGATGAAGATCGCCGCCTATTTCGGCGTGCCGATCGAAATGCTCTTTTCCTTCAAGCCCTTTGAATCCGTCGCCGACACGCTCCGCCGTGCCGCCGCGGTGGGAGAATGACCGCCATGACCCTGCTCGAGAAAATGGACCGCGCAGTCTACGCGACCGGTATCGACCGCATCATCTTCATGAAGATGAGGCCGCGCACGCTGCGCTTTACGCCCTTGCTGGTATTCGCGGTGTTGATTGCGGGCTATACCCTGATGACGCGGGCCGTGCAGTCGCCCAATCGCACCTTCCTGATCGGGTGCGCACTTTTCTATGGTGCCTTCATGGTCGCGACATTTCTGCGCGTCTTCGGTCCGCGCTTCACCGGGACCGTGCTCCAACCGCTGGACGAGCGCGAACTGACAGTGAAAGCGCGCGCGCACGCTATTTCCGGGGCGGTACTCGCCACGTTCGCGATGCTCGGCTGCTTTTACATGGCCATCGCGGGCCTGCCGGGCTTCTGGTACCCGCGCGCGCCGCTCGATTGGATGAATCTCGGTTTCGGGATTCAGGCGACCGGAATACTGCTGCCGACGCTGATCGCGAGCTGGCTGCAGCCCCGCGCGCCCGCCGACGAGGAGGAATGATTTACCAATGATCCTGCTTGCCGACGGCAAGGCCGATCGGGGCGATCATTATCGTCGCCCCGGCGGAGGCCGGGGCCGCTGGAGGCACGGGATCATCCATTGAGCGTCTCGAACAGATCTTTCCAATCGGGATTAGTCTCGGCGATCAACCTCAGCTTCCAGGCTCTCGTCCAGTTCTTCAACGCCTTCTCCCTAACGATCGCTTCTTCGATCGTTGCATGCGGTTCGATCAGGACAATCCTTCGCAAATCCCATTTGCGGCAGAATCCCGTCCGCGCCCCTCGCGATGCGCCAGGATGCGTTCGGCGATATTCGCGGTAACGCCGACGTAGAGGATACCGAACGGCTTGTTCGTGACTATGTAAGTATAGCCGCCCTTCATTTTCGTCCCGTCGCCCCGGCGGAGGCCGGGGCCGCTAGAGAGAATATGCAAGGTTGGGAATATACTCCAGCGGCCCCGGCCTCCGCCGGGGCGACGGGTCAGGCCAGCAACCGCTCTTTGGCAATCTTCTCGCGCCATACGAGCGGCCCAGTATGGTGGACGCTGGTGCCGGTCGCATCGACCGCGACCGTGACCGGCATGTCCTTCACGTCGAACTCGTAGATCGCCTCCATGCCGAGGTCCTCGAACCCGACGACCTTCGCGCCCTTGATCGCGCGCGCGACCAGGTAAGCCGCGCCGCCGACCGCCATCAGGTAAGCCGATTTGGCCTCCTTGATCGCCTCAATCGCTTGCCCGCCGCGCTCGGCCTTGCCGACCATCGCCAGCAGGCCCTGGTCGAGCATCATCTTGGTGAACTTGTCCATCCGCGTCGCGGTGGTGGGGCCGGCCGGGCCGACTACTTCGTCGCGGACCGGATCGACCGGACCGACATAATAGATGACGCGGCCTTTGAACTCGACCGGCAACTCCTCACCCTTGGCGAGCATGTCGGCGATCCGCTTGTGCGCGGCGTCGCGCCCCGTCAGCATCTTGCCGTTGAGCAATAGCCGGTCGCCCGGTTGCCAGCTCGCAACAATATCCGGCGTCAAAGCATTGAGATCGACCCGGATCGACTCCTTCGACGGCGTCCATTGCACCTTGGGCCAATCGTTGAGATCGGGCGTCTCCAGATAGGCCGGGCCCGATCCGTCGAGGTGGAAATGCGCGTGGCGCGTGGCGGCGCAATTGGGGATCATCGCGATCGGCTTGGACGCGGCATGCGTCGGCCAATCCAGGATCTTGACGTCCAATACGGTCGAAAGCCCACCCAGCCCCTGCGCGCCGATACCGAGCGCATTGACCTTCTCGAACAATTCGATCCGCAGTTCCTCAAGTCTGTTCTGAGGACCGCGCTGGCGCAGCTGCGCCATGTCGATATCGCCCATCAGGGATTCCTTGGCGAGCAGCATCGCCTTCTCCGCGGTACCGCCGATGCCAATGCCGAGCATGCCCGGCGGGCACCAGCCCGCGCCCATCTGCGGCACGGTCTCCAGCACCCAGTCGACGATCGAATCGCTGGGATTCATCATCTTGAACTTGGACTTGTTCTCGCTGCCGCCACCCTTGGCCGCGACCGTCACATCGACATGGTTGCCGGGCACCATCTCCACGTGCAGCACGCTCGGGGTATTATCCTTGGTATTGACCCGGCCGAACGCGGGATCGGCCAGGATCGAGGCGCGCAGTTTGTTCTCCGGATGGAGATAGGCGCGGCGCACGCCCTCATCGATAACCTCCTGCAAGCTCTTCGATCCATCCGCGAACCGGCAATCCTGGCCCCATTTCACGAACACCGTGACGATGCCCGTATCCTGGCAGATCGGGCGATGCCCCTCTGCGCACATCCGGCTGTTGGTCAATATCTGCGCGATCGCATCCTTGGCCGCGGGCGACTGCTCCGCCTCATAGGCCTCGCCCAGCGCGCGGATATAATCCATCGGATGGAAGTAGGAGATATACTGGAGCGCGTCGGCGACGCTCTCGATCAGATCGGCTTCGCGGATGATGGTGGTCATGATGCTGCGGCTATAACGGGCGGGCGGGCTGCATCAAGGCCGTCCCCGGCGTGTTACCGGCTTTTCGGAATGCACCCTGCGGATCAAGCCGTCGCCTAACGGTCCACGCGCGCGAGATCCCGATCCATCGCGGCGCCGTCGAACGGGACGACGATGACCTTGCTGCCGTGCCCATTATTCCCCGTCTGGCTTTCCTTGGGCGTGTCGATCACCGCGAAAGTGAGGGCCTTCACATGGCCATGCTCGATCACTACGGCCGGGCGCTCCAGCTTGTTCCAATGATTCACCGTGCCGTCCGTGTAGCGAATGAAATCGGATTCGGGCTCGTAAGCCAGGCCCTGAAATCTCCAGCCCGTGATGCCGTCGCGGGAAATCAGATGGTAAGCGCGACGGTCCTCCCAATGATTGACCAGCATGTGATACCAGCCCCCGCTGAACCAGAGCGTGGGGTCCTCCAGCCGGTCGAGCCTTTTCTGGGGAAGCCCGGGCAGGTCGATGAATATGCTTCTGCCCGTCACCTCGTAAGGGCCCAATATTCCCTTTTTGCTCAAAAGAATCTGACCCGATCTTTGTACGATCTCGTAGGCACCGTCCGGACGGGTTATGATGCTGACATTGGATGCCCGCCAGGGCTTGGGCGTCGCATCCTTCTCCATCATGTCGGTCGCCAGGAATACCGATCGATATTTGCTCTGATCGACGGCGATGCTGCCGAGAAAACGCCATGGCCCGTCGATCGACGCCGAGACGAAGACGTCGCCATTGCGCGTTTCGCTGACCACGATCGCATAGCGCCCGTCGGGCATCCGTAGCGGCGTGACATTATGCCCCAGGCCGTCGCGATCCGAAGGCCAGTTCAGCCCCACGTCCCGATAAGGGCCGAACAAGGATTTGCTGACGGCCGTCACCGCTTTTGATTGCCACCACGCATTATGTCCGCGCGCCTGGTCCCAACGGCTGGCGAACATCCGATATCGCCCGTCAGACCCTCGGAGGATCGGACCATCCCAATAGTTCCACTGCGTCATCGTGACGTCTTCGAGCCCGTTGCCTGTGTCACGCGGACCAACCTCGGCCGCCCCCCAGGCGGTTCTGCTCAGCGGCTTCACGATCGGCGTAGGCTTGAAATAGGCGATGAACGGCTTTGGACCGAGGACCGGTAACGCTTCTCGCGCGGATCTTGGCGCGCCAGGATCGGGCGAGGCCGCGAGCGGCAGCGGCATCGCGGCGGCCAGCGCGAGCACCATCCCGGCCTTGAATGACCCGGTTCGTGTCCTGTTTCTGAGCGTCGACACCATTTCAGCTCCGGCGATGGCTCGCCCCGTCCTTAATACAAAAATGCGCGACGGCGACAGTCGGCCGGGAGGGTAGCATGACTGGCGTATCCCACTGTTTGCAGGGCGAACCCGCGACGCCTTCGCACCCGCAGCGACGCGCGCAAAACTGACTCTTTTCGGCACGTCAACCGAACTTTCTGCCTGACACAAAAATTAAACATCTTGTGCGGGGGAATCGGGAGTGACACTATCCCTTGTGTGTCGGGTCAGGGGGCTCGACGATCGATTGAGAAACGCCGGGGCGATCCCCATATCGCTTCCGGGAGCACCCACCCTGTGGAACACGGGGATGGAACGGCTTCGTGCGGCCTCGATCTCTTGCCCCCGGCCGACGTGCGGCGCATTCGGAATATAGGTTCCGAATCCGTCGAACAGAAACGAGGTCAGGGGACGGTCGATGGAACTTTCGAGCAGCAGCGATCGGGATATGAACGAGATGGCCAATCTCTTGGATGCCGCCGAAATGACGGCCGAAGCGCCCGCCGAGGTGCAGCAGGAAAGCAAGCGTCGCGACACGCCCTTCCCGCTCGATGTCGATCATTCGCGCGATGCTTTGCTTACCGATTTCGGAAAGGACACGCTCAAGGACCGCTATTTGCTCCCGGGCGAAAGCTTCCAGGATTTGTTCGTGCGCGTCGCCTCGGCTTATGCCGACGATCAGGCGCACGCCCAGCGCATCTACGATTATATTTCGAAGCTGTGGTTCATGCCGGCGACGCCGGTCTTGTCCAACGGCGGCACCGGGCGCGGTCTGCCCATATCCTGCTTCCTCAACAGCGTGGACGATAGCCTGCACGGCATCGTCGACACCTGGAACGAGAATGTCTGGCTCGCCTCGCGCGGCGGCGGCATCGGCACCTATTGGGGCTCCGTGCGCGGCATCGGCGAGCCGGTCGGCCTCAACGGCAAGACCAGCGGCATCATCCCCTTCGTGCGCGTGATGGACAGTCTCACGCTCGCGATCAGCCAGGGCTCGCTACGGCGCGGCTCGGCGGCGGTCTATCTCGACGTCAGCCATCCGGAGATCGAGGAATTCCTCGAAATCCGCAAACCCTCGGGCGACTTCAACCGCAAGGCGCTCAACCTCCACCACGGCGTGCTGCTGACCGACGAGTTCATGGAGGCCGTGCGCAACGGCACCAGCTTCGATCTCAAATCGCCCAAGGATCAGTCCAAGCGCGGCGAGGTCGACGCGCGGTCGCTCTTCCAGAAGCTGGTCGAGACCCGTTTGGCCACCGGCGAGCCCTATATCGTGTTCGCCGACACGGTGAACCGCGCCATGCCCAAGCATCATCGCGATGCGGGCCTCAAGGTCTCGACCTCGAACCTCTGCTCCGAAATCACTTTGCCCACCGGCCGCGACCAATATGGCGAAGCCCGCACCGCGGTCTGCTGCCTATCCTCGCTCAGCCTCGAAACCTGGGACGAGTGGAAGGACGAGAAGGGTTTCGTCGAGGACGTGATGCGCTTCCTCGACAATGTCCTGCAGGATTATATCGACCGCGCCGAACCCGGCATGGAGCGCGCCAAATATAGCGCGTCGCGCGAACGTTCGGTCGGCTTGGGCGTGATGGGCTTCCACTCCTTCCTCCAGGCGCGCGGCCTGCCGTTCGAAGGCGCGATGGCCAAATCGTGGAACCTGCGTATCTTCAAGCATATCCAGGCGCAGGTGAACGAGGCCTCGATGCACCTCGCGATGGAGCGCGGGCCCTGCCCCGACGCGGCGGACATGGGCGTGATGGAACGCTTCAGCTGCAAGACCGCGATCGCGCCGACCGCGTCGATCAGCATCATCTGCGGCGGCACCTCCGCCTGCATCGAACCGATCCCGGCCAATATCTACACGCACAAGACCTTGTCGGGCTCGTTCTCGATCAAGAATCCGTATCTCGAGAAGCTCCTGATGGAGAAGTCGAAGAATTCGGACGCGGTGTGGAATTCGATCCTCGAACAGGGCGGCTCGGTCCAGCATCTCGACTTCCTGACCCAGGACGAGAAGGACGTGTACAAGACCAGCTTCGAGATCGACCAGCGCTGGCTGCTCGAACTCGCCGCCGACCGCACGCCTTACATCGACCAGGCGCAGTCGCTGAACCTGTTCATCCCGGCCGATGTCGAGAAATGGGACCTCCTGATGCTCCACTTCCGCGCGTGGGAACTCGGCATCAAATCGCTTTATTATCTGCGGTCCAAGTCGATCCAGCGCGCGGGCTTCGCCGGCGGCGTCGAGGCGGACAATACGCCAGAACTTCGCCAGATCGAGGTCGAAGCGAAGGATTATGACGAGTGTTTGGCCTGCCAGTGAAACCCTTCTCCCTCTGGGAGAAGGTGGCGCGCAGCGCCGGATGAGGGCACGGCCCTGAGCTTCCCTGAGCGGGGAAAAGAAAGGGGCGCCCTCACCGGCGCCCCTTTTGTTTTCTAAAGTCCTCTCCCGCCCTCGAGAGAGGGCTAGAATCCTTCAAATCTCACCGAACCGCCGCGTAAGCCGCCAGGAACACCCGCACCGCCTCGATCACATGTCGACGCAGAGCCGCCGCGTCCGGCACCGCACCATCGCCCAGGAACATCGCCGCGTTCACGGGGCCGCCCATAACCAGCCAGTTGAATTGCGCGGCGGCGATTGCCGGGTCGTCCATGGCGAGGAACCCGCGGCGCGCGAGCCGCTCAAGTGCTGAGGCGATCGCCTGTATCGCGCGGCCCGGACCACTGTCGTAGAGCGCCTGGCCAAGTTCCGGAAAGCGGCTCGACTCGCCGATCACCATGCGGCGGAGCTGCAGCAGGCGCGGAGCGAGCACCACCTTCAACTGACGCAGGCCATAATCCCTAAGGTAATCGGCGACCTCCTCGGCAGTTTCCGGCTCCGGCAGGTTGCCGTGAACCGCATCGCTGGCCGCGTTCGTAAGGCTCGCCACCACCTCGACGAACAAGGCCTCCTTGCTGCCGAAATGCTTGTAGATCGTCTGCTTCGACGCGCTGGAGGCCGCGGCGATCTCGTCCATGCTTGCGCCGAGGAAACCCGCTTTCAGAAAGGATTTGGTCGCCGCGGCAAGGATCGCGCGGCGTTTGTGCTCGCCTCGGCCTCTCGAGGCAGCCTGCGGCTCCGAAGAATCGTTCCAATCACCCATGGCCCATCCAAATCCGCATTGACCGACGGTACTGACCGGTCTAGTTCCGGTCAAACCAGTACTAGACAGTCTAGTACGGAGGAGCTGAGTCATGCATATCCAGTTCGCGGAGCTGCCCGTGGTCGATCAGGATCGCGCGAAGCGTTTCTACGCGGAGAATTTCGGCTGCGAAGCGGTGGCGGATGCACCGATGGCCCCCGACGGATGGCGCTGGATCGAGATGGCGCTCCCCGGTGCGCAGACCACACTTCATTTCATCAGACGCGCGGCCGCGCTTCCCGATGACGTCCCGGCGTTCGTGCTCGTAACGGCGGACGTACCCGCCATCGTGGAAAGCCTGAAATCGCGCGGCGTGACGATCTTGACCGAAGCGCATCGTCCAGCCTGGCAACCGAACCGGGTGGTGGCCGAATTCCAGGATAGCGAAGGTAACCGCATCATGCTGGGAAGCGCATGACACAGGGTCTTTTGCCGACACCGCCTGCCTCTTGCCGATGCGGCAGCGTGCGCATCGAGATTGCGGGCTCCCCCATCGTGAGCGCGATCTGCTGCTGCGAAAGCTGCCGAACCGCCGGCCATGCCCTAGAACGCGTTCCGGATGCGCCGGCAATCGTACGACCGGACGGCGGAACCGAATATTGCCTTTATCGCAAGGACCGGGTGAAGATACTTGCCGGCCCCGAATATCTGCAGGAAACGCGTTTGACGCCAGCTTCGGCGACGCGCCGTGTGGTAGCGGCCTGTTGCGGTACGCCGATGTTCATGGACTTCACCAAGGGCCATTGGGTTTCCGTCTATCGGAACCTTGCCCCAGGAACGCCGCCGCCCGAAATGCGCATCATGACAAAAGACACGCCGGCGGGAATAGGCTTCAACGATGCGATTCCCTCTTATTCGTCCTTCCCGCCGAGGTTCATGATCAGGCTTCTCACCGCCCGCGCACGAATGGGATTCTCGCGCCCCGCGTTACGATGGTGAGGCTTCAAGGCGCGACCTGGCCGCCGCCGGCAAGCCGCGCGTCTGGCAAGCCGGAAAGGGCGCGCGACCGCCCAAGCCGACGAGCGGCCGCGCGCTTTCCTTAATTCGTCTTCAAATGGGAAGCGGGGATCAAGCCTCTTCCTCGAACAGCACCGCATTGGCGCCGGTCGCGGACAGGCGCACCTGATCGCCTTCGATATCCGCGACCAGGCCGATCGAGACATAATGATGATGGCCGGAATGGCCGCCTTCCGCGCCGTCGACCTCGGCGCTCGAATCCTTCTTGGTCAGCTTGATGCGATCGCCGTCGACATGGTCGACCGTGCCGACATGCACGCCGTCGGCGCCGATCACTTCCATATGTTCCTTGATCTGCGACACGTCCGCCATCTTGAAATCTCCAGGGCTTGAAAGTTGCGCATCCGCAACGCACGAGCGCGCCGGAAGGCTTCAAAAAAACCGCGGACGCGCGCTCTATTTCCGGCTCTTCCAGGTGAAGATCGACGACATCGCGTAATTCCACACGGTCGTGACCGCGATCCCCGCGAGCGCCGCGATCTGCCAGTAATTGTGATGCGCGAACAGCCAGCGCGCCACGCCGACATTGGCGAGCGCGCCGGTCAGGCAGACCAGGTTGAAGGTCACCCAGCCGAAGAACAGCCGTCGTCCCTTCAGCCGCTGGTCGCGATAGGTCAGCATATTGTTGAGGAAGAAGTTGTTCGAGGTGGCGACCATCGTCGCGACCAGCTGCGCCAGCCCGAAGCCCTCGCCCAGCCCCGCGAACAGCAAGGTCAGCACCGCGAAATGCACCACCACGCCGAAGCCGCCGACCAGCGCGAAGCTGATGAACCGCACCGGGATCACATGCCCGAACATCTTGTCGAGCAGCAGCTGCAGATATTCCCACAAGACCAGGCTATCGAGCTTGCTCTCGCCATGCTGGCGCGTGCGGAACGTGTAGGGCACCTCCGCCACGCGCATCGGCTCCGGCGTGCTCGCCGCCAGATCGAGCAGGATCTTGAACCCGACCGACGACAAATTGGGCAAGGCGGTCAGCACCGTCTCGCGCCGGACCATGAAGAATCCGCTCATCGGATCGTTGATGTGCGTGCGCGTCAGCCGCCCGGCGAGCCGTGTCGCGAGCTTGCTCGCCCACAGCCGGTGCTTGCTCCAGTCGCCCGTGCCGCCGCCCTCGACATAGCGGCTGCCCACCACCAGATCGACGTCGCCCTGGCGGATCCGCCGGAACATCTGCCCGAGGATGGCCTCGTCATGCTGCATGTCCGAATCCATCACCGCGACATAGGGCGCGGAGCTGCTCATGATCCCTTCGATGCACGCGCTCGACAGGCCGCGCCGGCCATAGCGGTGGACGATGCGCACGCGCGGGTCGCGCTGCGCGATCTCGCGCACCTTGTCCGATGTGCCGTCGGGCGAATTGTCGTCGACGAAGATGATCTCCCAGCGGATGTCGGGCAGCGCCGCCGCCACCGCATCCACCAGAAGCTGGACGTTCGCCGCCTCGCAGAAAGTGGGCGTAACAATGCTGAGTTCGGCAGGCTGGAAGTCTGTCAACGCAAGGTCCGTTCAAAGCTAGCGATATCGGCCCAATAGAGGCCCGGTTGGGTCGTCCGCGCGGTTGCGGTCAAATGGGTGAAGGCGGGCTGATCCGCCGGCGGCGTCAGCGTCGCCGCCTCCGCCCCCGCCTGACCCGGTCCCCCGGCCCGCAATGCGCGCAGGTCATGATAGTCGCGCAACGTTATCCGCACCAGAATGATCCGCCGCTTCGCCGCGAGCGCCGCGGGATCGGCCGCGGCGGGGTCGCCGCCCAGGCCGATCTTCTGCAATTCCCCGTCGGGCGCGATCCGCCACTGGTCGAGCGCCTGGTGGTAATAATAATAAGTCGGGAAGAAGCCGTAGCCCCAATCCCCCTCGTAAACGACCGCCGTATCGGCCGGGCTGTCGCCCACCGCGGCGCGGATCGCGCTCGACGGCCCGTGCACGAACCAGCCGGCATGGCGCACGATCATCGCCTCGCCCGATGCCGCGCCCAGCAGCATCAGCAGCGCCAGCCCGCGCGCGACCCGCGTCGTCCATCCCGTTTTGTCTTCACCCGGCGCGCAGATCGCGCCCAGGAAGGTGGCGAGCACCGGCAGCACCCACAGGCTGTAGGTCGGCTTGAGCGGATTGAAGCCCTTCGCCACGAACGAGGCGAGCAACGTCACCCCGATCCCGCTCATCAGCGCCACCGCCAGCGCCACCGCCGGGTCATGCCGGTGCGCGATCCCCTCGTCACCGAAACCGCGCGCGATCCGGATCGCGCCGGTTACCGCCAGTCCCGCCAGCGGCAGCAGGAACAGCACCATCCCGATCGGGGACACGACGTTGGCGGCATGCCCCACCAGCCGCAGGAAATAAGCCACGATCGCCTGGCCGCCGCTGCCGACATTCTCGACCCCGCTCATCGCGCTCGCGGTCATGATGAAGGGCGCAAGGCCCGCGCACAGCAGCGCCAGCAGGATCGCCCCGCTTGCGATCCACGCCGCCTCGCGCATCGTCGTCGCGCGCGCCACGAACAGCCCCGTGAACAGGGCCATGCTCGATACCAGCCCGAAGAAATGCGTGTAGGCCGACGCCAGCCCCAGCAGCAGGAACAGGCCGATCGCGCCGGGGGTAAGCCGCCTGGCCTCGATCATCCGGAACAGCATCGCGATCTGCGCGCAGGTGATCGCGAAGAAGATCGGATAGGCGCGCACCTCCACGCCCAGCTCGGTCAGCTTGGGCGACAGCGCCAGCATCAGCCCGGTCACCAGCCCCGCGATCGCGCCATAGCGCCGCGCCACCGTCCAGATCGCCGTCGCCAGCCCCGCAGTCGCGAATGCCAGATGGAGCAGCCGGTAGCCGAACGGCGCGACACAGAAACTGCGGTAGCAGGCCGCATCGATCAGGTAGGAGATTGGCGGCATCCGGTCCGCCGGAACGCCGAAGCTTGGTTCGCGCATGCCCGTCAGCCAGGCGAATAGCCGCCCGATCGGCAGCGTCGCCCCCGACAATTGCGTCGATTCGTCGATCCACAGATTCTGCGCCATCGCGAAATGGACCGCGCAGGCCAGGAACAGCAGGCAACAGCCCAGCGTGATCAGGGCCGGGGTGCGTCCGCGTGTCCCGTTCATCAAGTCCCCCAAAAACGTTCGAGCGCGGATCGGCCCCGGCCGTAGCAAAGCGGATCGCGGGGGTAAATGCCGCACTGCAGCGCAGGGTGCAGCATACGAGCATGCGAGCCCCCTTCAGGCCGCGCCGACGGTCGCGCGGGCGGGACGGTTGATCCTGATGGCCATCACTCTTCCCGTTCGCCCTGAGCCTGTCGAAGGGCTGTCCTTCTTCTCAAAAGAAAGGGCAGGGCTTCGACAAAGCTCAGCCCGAACGGGGGGATATGTGGCGCGCGGTCAGTCTCGCCTCAGGGAAAGCCGGAGTCTTCGGCGAGCCGATTCCCCGTCTCTTTTCAGAGACTCCCACAGGCCCCGCCGAAACGGTGGATAAATCGATAGTCAAGTCTAGACATTGTGCCGAATGAGCGTAGCCTCACCCTATATGTCGGTTTGTTCCCGTTCTGATCTGGCGGGACAAGGCATGAGCAGGGGGCAGGGTCGGGCGCGTGTATATCACCCAATCAGTCGCAATCATGGTGGTGCTGGCGGTCGTGGTGATCGTCGGCACGCTCGCCTCGCGCCGGGATGCGATGGGCGTTCCGTTCCACCGCCGTCCGGCGGCGGTTGTGTTCGCTTTGGTGCTGGTGGTTATCGCCGCGATGTGCCTCTTCCTGGCGACCCGCCATGGCGTCTGACCGCACCTCGCAAAACCCCGGCCGACTCACAATTCGGCCCCGGAACGCCTATATAAGGCAGGTGATTCTGCTGCTTCTGCCTTTGCTGCTCGCGGGCTGCGCGACGCAGATGGCGGGCACGGTCAAGCCCGAGGCGCCCGGCTTTCTGTTCGGGCTGGTCCAGGGCTTCATCGCGCCCGTGACCTTCATCATCTCGCTCTTCCAGCACGACGTGGCGGTCTATTCCGTGCCCAACAATGGCGCCTGGTACAATTTCGGCTTCGTGCTCGGCATCGGCGGCTTTGCCGGCGGCGCCAGCCAGACGCGGAGGTGATCGGATGACCAGCGGATCGGTATTCCTGGCGATCGGCACGAGCGTCGCCGCGGCGGATCTGGTGATCGCCCAGGTCGCCGCGCGCAAGATCCGCGAACGCGCCGCAATGCCGCCGATCGAGGGCAGCCGGCAGGGTTCTCCTGGTGCGATCGTCGCCATGCTCCGCATCGGCGCGGTCGTCATTTTTCTGTTTTTAGCCGCTTTGGCCTTCGGATTGATCCCGGCGGCAGACATTCAACCGATCAAGCTTCACTAAGGAAGACGCGTCATGTCCCTTCTCCAGGCCTCCCGCTCCTACAAGCCCTTCGAATATCCGTGGGCCTATGACTATTGGAAGCGCCAGCAGCAGCTCCACTGGCTGCCCGAGGAAGTGCCGCTGGGCGAGGATTGCCGCGACTGGGCGCAGAAACTCTCGGATCACGAGCGCAACCTGCTCACGCAGATCTTCCGCTTCTTCACGCAGGCCGATGTCGAGGTGCAGGATTGCTATCACGAAAAATATGGCCGCGTGTTCAAGCCGACCGAGGTCAAGATGATGCTGACCGCGTTCAGCAATATGGAGACGGTCCACATCGCCGCCTACAGCCACCTGCTCGACACGATCGGCATGCCCGAGACCGAATATTCGGCCTTCCTCCAGTATAAGGAGATGAAGGACAAGCATGATTATCTGAGCACGTTCGGCGTCGATACCGACGAGGATATCGCCAAGACGCTCGCCATGTTCGGCGGCTTCACCGAGGGGCTTCAGCTCTTCGCCAGCTTCGCGATGCTGATGAACTTCCCGCGCTTCAACAAGATGAAGGGCATGGGCCAGATCGTCACCTGGTCGATCCGCGACGAGACGCTCCATTGCGAGGGGATCATCAAGCTGTTCCATGCCTTCTGCAAGGAACGCAACGTGATGACCGCGCAGGTGCGCGACGACATTCTCGACATGTGCCAGAAGACGGTGCGGATCGAGGACGCCTTCATCGATCTGGTGTTCGAGATGGGCCCGGTCAACGGCATGACGCCGAAGGACATCAAGCGCTACGTCCGCTACATCGCCGACTGGCGCCTGGGCCAGCTCGGCCTCAAGCCGATCTACATGATCGAGGATCACCCCCTCCCCTGGCTCGCGCCGCTCCTGAACGGCGTCGAGCACGCCAACTTTTTCGAAACCCGCGCGACCGAATATTCGAAGGCGGCGACGCGCGGCGACTGGAGCGACGTGTGGGACAGCTTCGACGCCCGCAAGAAGGCCAAGAAGACGGCTGAAGTGGCGAACGAGGATGCCGGCGGCGGCGAGGACGGGCTGTTCGGGCATGCCGGGGTGGCGGCGGAGTAGGGGGATGCCCAGGGTCCATTTTCATCCGGCGAGGTAGCCACCAAGAGAGACGAAGGCGGTAGAATGTTTAAAATACCTACCGTCTTCGTAATAGGCGCAGGGTGCAGCGTTGATTTCAAATTTCCGACCGGACCCAAGCTAATAGAGGAAATTTACACAAAAGTCGGGGGAGCAGTTCGGGAGAACGGATTGTTCCTTGAGGCATTTCTCAGGTCAGGAATTAACAATCAGGGATACCAGAGCAGCTTCCGCGCATTTGCAGGCGGCTTACATGGTCAACCGAGTATTGACCAATACTTAAACTTCCACGTCGAAAATAAACAGTTCGAGACAATCGGTAAAATTGCTATTGCTCAGATCATAATGGAGCACGAGAGAGCTTCAATTTTTCGTCAAGACATGACGCAAGATGGAGTTAGGAGTATATCTGGAACTTGGATATTGAATTTAATCCATCTCATGCTATCTGGAGTTGCCAAAGATAGCATAGAGAGCGCCTTTAATAATGTAAGCTTTATATGCTTCAACTATGATAGATGCATAGAAGCTGCATTCTATTTAATCCTTATTCACACCGTTGGGTTGTCAGCCGCTGACGCAGCGAAAGCCTTACAGCACCTAAAAATTTGGCATCCATATGGCTCCGTGGGGCAGGCGATCGACTCCCCTATGGGAGGCTTTAGGCGTGGCTACATTGATGCGAATGAACTCCTTCAGGCATCCAGAGGAATCCGCACATTCGCCGAGGGCATGCACGACGAAAGCGAACGAGCAGCAATTGTTGGCGAAATCGAGTCGGCGAAGCAGCTTGTTTTTCTGGGATTTTCCTACGGAACCGACAACATGAGTCTATTAACAATCAATGATACTAGTTTAGCCGATGTTGTTCTTGCCAATACTTACGGACTATCCGCCTCAAATGCTTCTAGCGCTCGAGAAAGTTGCTGCTCTACCCTAAATTGGCCTATTACGCACTTTAAGGACCGGGTATTCCGAACCCCAGCGAACGCGAATGATGTAATAGCTATGTACGGCCCTGCCTTATGCAACGGCATGCTGAGTTGGCAAATTAAGCAGGGCCACATTTTGGAAGGCGAGCGAATTTAAATTAAGGTGGCAGTGCACTTCGGCAATTCCGGACAATTCCGGGGACACAATACCTAATTCGCTACCCGTGAAAGCACTCGCTCCTGTGCCACTCCAGGTAACGCGGGTGCGGGTGATGCGCCGCTGAGTTCGGCCAGCGCGCCTTGCGGTCGCGATAAATCAGCTTCCCGACACTCTCGATATCGTTGATCTTGCGCGACAGCAGGAAATTCGGGGACACTATACTAATTTCTCATCACGCTCTTCGCGATATCCCTCTCCGTGTGGCTCGCCTCTGAATTGCTATTTTGCGCGAGGCGAACGCCCGATAGGATGTGCCAACTATGGACATCGATCTACGAGAAATCGGCTTCTGGGTGGCGCTCTTTGCGGCGGTCGTTTCTATTCTCGGCATCTTCTCGACATCGGCCCAGGTAATCCTGTTTCCTGCGACGGTATTCGTTGCCGGGACGGCAGCGCTCCTCTTTCTGAGGATGCTTTTCAGCCGGACGTACCGGCATGGCGTATATGCCATCAATCGCGAAATGCAGGGCGATGATCCGTGGCCAGGGCGAAGGAAGAAGCTCTCGGACCCGGAATGGGGCGTGTTCGGCAGCCGCACTGGCTCGCTCGCACTACAATGGCTACGCGCCATCCTGGTTTTCGGAATCCTGCCTGTTGGCCTGTCCCAGAAGTTGATCGGGACGGAGGTTGTAGCGCTCTGGAGCGCCGGAGCTTTCGTCGCGATAGAACTCAGCCTGATGCATGCTGCGCTGTCGCAACCGCGCTGATCGACGCTACCTCCGTTCGCAATCCGGCGAGTTGGGCGATGCTCAAATTCGGGGACACAATACTATTTAGCCGAATACCCGCTTGCTCGGGCAGCCCGCACAAATAGATATATTCCCCCCTTTTGCATCGCAGGAAGGGGCGCTCGATCGCAAGCCGGCGCCCGACCAGACGCGGTCGTAAACCAGCGCCAAAGGGCGACGGCTCCCTCCACAAATAAGCTAGTCGATGGTCCGACCCGAAACTCTGCGGACTCGTACTGTCTTTCCCCCGCTCTCAGGTCGGACCGAGTTCGGATTTGAAAGATCTACTGCGCACAGCACTTGCGGATCCTTCCAGTGAGCGTCGGGCAATTCCTTGGTGAATCGCACGAATTTGCAGGCGGCCAATTTGCCGGAAGCGTCGTAGGTGAGATCGAGTTCATACTCGAACACCTCCGTCCTTGGGCCGCTGAGGATGGGCGCTTTTGGTGCTTGCGCCGTCGCGGATGATATCGATGCCGACAGGGCGGCGACCATGATCAGCCAGCGCCACGAAAAGCCTCGGTCCATGATTTCCACCTCTCGTTTCCAAGCAACAGCCAGCATAGATTAGAATTCCGAGGACGGTGCACCCGTTTCTCAGGCTACGCTTCGCGATCCCGAGGCTGGAAAAATCCATCCCACATTCATCTCCCGCCCGCTACACCACCACCATGAAACGGCGTCTCGCCCTTGCCCTGCTCGCGGCCATCGCTGCCCCCGCATTTTCCGCGCAGACCGAAGCGCCCAGACCCAAAGAGGCCAGCATCCCCTTCGTCCGCCATGGCGGTATCTTCGATTGGGAAGTCGTCGATCGCGAGACGGTCTATATCCAGGATCGCGGCCGGCATTGGTATGTCGCCAAACTGATGGCGCCCTGCCAGGATCTGACCTTCGCCACGCGCATCGGCTTCGTGACGGATTCGTCCGACAGGTTCGATCGCTTCTCCTCGATCCTGGCCGAGGGCCGCAAATGCCAGCTCGACAGCCTCACCGCGAGCGGGCCGCCGCCGCGCAAGACGCGCCGCTAAGCGGGGCTCTTCTTCCTTCGTGAAATTCGGGGACACTATACTAATTTCCTGATACGCTGGCCAGCATGGCCCGCCTCGCCCGTATCGTCATCCCCGGGGTTCCGCATCACATCACCCAGCGCGGCAATCGCCGCCAGCCGATCTTCTTCTCCGACGCCGACCGCCTCCTCTATCTCGATCTGCTGCGCGAGGGTTGCGCGGCGGCGCGGGTGGAGTGTCTCGCCTGGTGCCTGATGGACAATCACATCCACCTCATCCTCGTGCCCGCCACCGCGGACGGCCTGCGCGCCGCGCTCGCCGAGGCGCACCGGCGCTATACGCGCCGCATCAACGCGCGCGAGGGCTGGACCGGCTATCTCTTCCAGGGCCGCTTCGCCTCCTATCCGATGGACGACGCCCACCTGATGGCGGCGGTCCGCTATGTCGAGTTGAACCCGGTTGCGGCGGGGATCGTCGCGCGCGCCGAGGATTGGCGCTGGTCGAGCGCGCGCAGCCACGTGTCCGGCCGGCGCATGGCGGGCGATCCGCTCACCAACATCACGGCGCTGGGCACGCATGTGCGCAACTGGAAGGCGATGCTCCGCCACGGCCTGGAAGCACGCGACCTTGGGCCCGAAGGCGAGGCCGTGACCGAGGCGATCGAGGCGCGCCTGCGCACCGGCCGCCCGCTCGCTGCGGAGGAATGGATCGCGGAGCAGGAGGCAGCGCTCGATCGCAGGCTCGGCGCGGCAAAGCGCGGGCGGAAGGCGAAGGGGGCGGCGAACGGCGGAAATTAGTATAGTGTCCCCGAATTAGCTTCGCCGAATTAGCCTCGACGTGTCTCGGAGACGCCAATCCCGAACCTCCCACTGAGGCATCGCTGCGCTGTGGCAGATTATCATGTTTTATCATGATCTTAGAACATCTCGTCGCATAACCTCTCCGTAGCCGCCGTTCGTTTCGGCACGGGCGCTTTTCTGCGACGCGGGGATCAATATCTCGCCGTTCGAGAGCGGGAGAACCAACATGACCTTTCCAATTCGTGCGGCGCTCAGCCGCACCGCGACTGCGCGCGCCATCCTGGCCGCGGTATCGAGCCTTGCCTGGACCGGCGTCGCCCATGCGGTGGTCATCCATCCGGTTTATGACAGCAGCATCACGAGTTTGTCGAACGCCGCGCAGATCGAGGCGGCGTTCAACGCGGTCGCGAAGGATTATGCCTCGTCCCTGGCGGCGCCGGTGACCGTGAATGTCGGCGTGAGCTGGGGATCGGTCGGTGGCCAGTCGCTGCCCAGTTCCGCAGTCGGGGCCAGCATCGACAGTCTCTATGGCTATTTCACCTATTCCCAGGTGAAGGGCTTCCTTACCTCTTCGTCCACCGGCAATCCCACGAACACGGCGTTGGCAACCGCGCTGAACTATCTGCCGTCAACCGCGCCCTCGGGCGTATCCAGATATCTCGTTGCCTCGTCGGAGGCGAAAGCGCTCGGATTGATATCGGGCAGCCAATCCTCGCTCGACGGTTCGATCGGCTTTGCGGGCAGTGCGTCGTCCTACGCCTTTTCGCCAGGCAGCGTGACGTCGGGCAAATATGATTTTTCCGCCGTCGCGGCGCACGAGCTGGACGAGGTGCTCGGCCGCATCAGCGGCGTGGATTCGCAAGGATCCTACCGCACGCCTTTCGATCTTTTCCGGTACAGCGCGCCCGGCACACTGAGCTATTCCTATAATTCCCCATCCTATTTCTCGATCGATGGCGGCAAGACGGCGCTCGGCCGCTTCAACTACAGCACGAGCGGGGGCGATCGCGGCGATTGGGCGACCACCAGCACCACCAGCGACGTGCAGGACGCTTTCATCTCACCGGGTCAGCGCAAGAACCTGCTGGCGGTCGACTTCACCGTGCTCGACGCGCTTGGGTGGGGCGGCAGCAATCTCGGCAACACGGCCACGGGCACGCCCGGCAAGATCGCGTTCAACCTGATCCGGGATCCGGAAGCGGTGCCGGAGCCGGAAAGCTGGCTGACCATGGTGGCGGGCTTCGCCTTGATGGGCCTGTGCCTGCGTCGGCGTGCCGCTCGGGCCTGCCCGACGCGGGAAGCCGAAGGTGGCGACCGGCGAATGATATAGCGCCGCGTTTTTCTATCGCAGGATAGGGTAGTCCTTTTCTTTTGCGGTGCATTCGGGCTCGCGAACTGGTTCGCGAACCAGGATGCAGGCGGGAATGACCTGCCGATCTGGCACATCAGCGAGAGTGGCTTGACATCTGTACGCTTATAGCGTACACAAAGGCGTCTTCGCTCTTTCTCAAATTCGACAAAGGATCGCGTTCTGAAGCGCGCGCGTCGGGCCGCCGCGGCCCGCCGCTCTGTCGCGCACGGTGCCGCGCACCGCCGCACTGGCCCATCGCCGCGAGCCCAAAATCATTAAGTTCGAATCTGATGTTTTTTTGTTTTTCCCTTCGTGGCGGGGGTTCGCCAGGCCACGATCCCGCTACCGAATGGGGGCGAAACGCGGACTTATTTTTTCGGGGACACCGGGGCGCTCGGGCGCTCCGGCCGGGCTGGCGCGCCCACGCCGCGAATGGCAGAGGGCTTCCATGTCCAACATGGCGAGGCGTCCGTGGCAGTCAATCTCTACACCTTCCTGAACCTGTACGATCGCGCGCTGGTCGCGGCGTCACACCTGCTTGACAAGGGCCTCGCGCATGCCGCCGCCAACGGCATCAGCGAGCGCGATATGCTGGGCTGGCGCCTGATCGACGACATGCAGCCTCTCGGCTTCCAGCTGATGGTGGTGGCCTCTTTCTCATGCCAGTGGGCCGCGCGCGTTGCCGGCCTGCCCGTGCCGGATCGGATCAGTCCCGATCTCGACGCGGCCGGATTCAGGAAGGCGATCGCCGAGGCGCGCGAATATCTCGCCGCGCTGAAGCCCGAACAGTTTGCGGGCCGCGACGATGTTCCGCTCACCGTCCAGATCACCGAGGGGCTGGAACCGACCTTGCCCGCCGGCCAGTGGCTGTCGAGCTTCGCGACCACCAACATCCATTTCCACCTGTCGACTCTTTACGGAATTCTGCGCGCCCACGGCGTCCCGATCGGCAAAGCGGACCTGTTCGCCGGCGGGCTCTGAGGGGGCGCAGCCTCCCCCTCCCTCGTCCTTCCAGCGGAAGCCGGAATCCATTTCCGGCCTGCCGGACCCGGGAGACGGACAGGAGATGGACCCCAGCTTTTATTTACCCTGGAACACCAGATGCTTCGCGAAGAAGGGCAACGTGACCTTCTCCAACCGCTCAGGGAACCGGTTACCATGGTCGCCCTCAAACAGTTCGAAGTCATGCGCGATGTGGAAGCGCTGGAGTTCGGCATGCATTGCCTCGTCGTCGGCACGGACGAAATCCTTGTCGCCCGTGTCGAGCCCGATCGCGGTCATGGACTTTAATGCCAGCACATATTGCGGGAGCATCGCGATCGGCGCGTTGGCGGCCCATTTCGCCACGACCAGATCATCGACCTTGCCGTCGTTGGTGGCGAGATCGACGAAGAAAGGCGGCTTGTTCGGGTCGGGCGACCAGGCGGCGGCGACCGCATAATTGGTGCGGATCCCGAAATCGCCCTTCTCGACCTGCTCCGCCGTTGCGCCTTCATATTTGCGCCCCTCCTCGCCCGTGATGCCGCGCGGGCGCAGGCAGCAGGGGTCCATCGCGTAGAGCGCGGAATAGACGTCCGGATGCTTCATGCCGAGGCGGAGCGTGCCGTATCCGCCCATCGAATGGCCCGCGAGGCCGCGGCTCTCGCGCTTCGCGATCGTCCGGTAATGGCTGTCGACATAAGCGACCAGATCGTGCGCGGTGAAGGTCTCGAAATTGCCGACCGTCACCGAATCCGAATACATGCTGCCGCTCTGCTTGGTGAAGCTGTCCGGCACCACGACGATGAACTCGCGTCCCGTCGCCTTGATCGCCGCCTCATAGCGCTGCTCCATCGGCCCCCAGCCCATGATCCCTTCCGCCTTGGTCTGATAGCCGTGGAGGAAATAGACGACCGGGTAGCGATGCGCCTTGGCGGTGTCGTAGCTGGGCGGGAGCAGGACGAAGACGGTGCGGTCGGCGCTATTGCCCTCCAGATTGCCTTCGAGCGAGGACCCGTGGACCACGACCTTCTCGACCCGCGCCAGCACGGGCGCCGCGCAGAGCAACCCCGCCAAAGCGGTCAACGCCGCCATCCGTCCGACCAGCCTCAATCTGTCCTCCCTCGCAAGCCCCGTTTAGCCGGGTTCCTTCCAGCATGGAGCGCGATTGCCGATGCGGCAATAGCCGGGTCGCCTTCGCGCGCGACGCCGCCTATATCCGCCCACAACAAGGAGCCGACATGGCCGAGACATCGATCAAGGAACTGCAAGGCGAGCGCAACCGGCTGTGGGCCGAGGCGCGGCTCAAGGGGCTGCCCGCGGGCACGCCGCAGCGCGACCGCATCGCCGAACTGGATGCGATCATCCGCGAACGCAAGCAGGCCGCCGTCGGAAAATAACGCAGCGACTTCAAACCCATGTTAGCCATTTTGCCGGGAACGCGGGGCGCGACTAATCCGTTTCGCCACGATGATGGTTGCTTCGCGTTCGTTGGATGATCTTCATTACTATCGGGACCGTGCGGAGCATTGCCGCAAGGCCGCCGAACTGGCGACGGACCCCAGCGCGCGGGTCGCGCATCTCCAGCTCGCCAAATTCTACGAAACGCGCATGGCGAGCGCGCTGGAAAGCGCCGCATTGCGTGTCGATGAAGCCCCGACACGACGGCACCACTGACGCCCAAAATACCGGCATCGCGGCCGGTCCGCAGAGCATCCGATCAGCAGATCGGTCGCCGTGCGGCGCTTGATCCATGTGATTAGGCGCGCCGCCGAAACGGGCGTATATTTACCCGCATCGGGGCCGACTCACATGCAAGCAGGCTCCGACCGACAGCGCAGGAAAGCTGCCGCTTGTAGAACGGATGGAGGCGTGACGATGCGCGCCGATAATGACGACGAAATTTACTACCGGGAACGCGAGCGACACTGCCGCGAAATGGCCCAGAAAGCGGGCGACCCGGCCGTGCAGCAAATCCATCACCAGTTTGCCGAGGCCTATGCGCGCCGTCTTCGATCGCAGGCCTCACGGCCTGTTTCCCAGCAAGCCTAGTCTGACTTAACTCCCACTGCTGTTTACGCGAGCTCGCCCAATGTGCGGCATAAAGGAGCCGCCCCCGCCATTGCGAACCGCACGGCGGCGAGGCGATGACGCCACAATATGTGGTCGGCCAGATCAGCCCTGATATTTCCAGTTGCGCTGCTTGCCCTCGGCGATCCACTCGACACTCTGCGCCACGCGCGCGGCGCGTGTTTCGGCGCGCTTCGCCTCACTGACCCATTCGGAATATTCGCGGCGATGGCTGGGCGCGAAGCCGTCCCATACCGCTTGCGCTTCGGGCGACGCGGCCAGCGCGGTCGCCAGCTCCTCGGGCACCGGCAGATCTGGCCGGGGCGGCGTCTTCGCCTTGGGCGGCGCACTCGCACGCGCGCTCGCCGTTTCCTGAATCAGCCGGATCAATTCGGCGTCGTCGGGCAGGTCGGCCAGGCTGGTCAGCCGGCCGAACTGGCCCATGCCATCTTCTTCTCGCCCCGTCGCTTCACCCATCTTCCACAAGGTGAGCGATGCATGCGCCTTGAACGCGCCGAACACGGCCAGGATTCGCCCTTCATGCACGAAGGACGGGCGGCCCCATTTGATCGCCTCTTCCACCTGCGGACAGGCGCGATGGATCACCGCGCGCAAATGCGACAATATCGGCTGCGCGAACGGCTGGGCCCCGGCGATGAAAGCGTCGATCCGGGGATCGGCCGCCGCGCTCATAGCGAGATATCGGGACCCTTGAAATTGTCGGCATAGGTCTGGAGCTTCAGATTGCGCTCCACGCCCGCCACGCTGACATGGTAGCCGATGCCGTTCTGCTCGGCATAGGCCTTGGCCGCTTCCAGCGTCGGAAAGCCCAGCCGCACCTGCTCGCGCGTATCGCCCGATCCTGCCCAGCCAGTCAGCGGATCGGGCCTCTTGGCCTCCGCCGGCTCATATTCTAGGATCCACTTGCCCTCGAGCGCACGGCCCGATTGCATGCTGCTCTTGATGCGCTGACGGATGCGGGCCTGAACCATGTTGCCCCGATACCGCGTGGGCGGCGGGAATCAAGTATTCACGCGTCGTTCCAGCGAAAGCGGGGATTACGATTCAAACTATCCCTGCCTTTGCGTCGCTTTCTTGGTCCGGAGCGTCGGGTCCGCCTGGATCGGATCGTCCGGCCAGGGGTGCCGGGGATAGCGCCCGCGCATTTCCTTCGCGACCGCTGCCCAACTCCCTTTCCAGAAGCCAGGCAGGTCGCGCGTCGTCTGGATCGGCCGCCCCGCGGGTGAGGTCAGCCGCAGCACCAGAGGCGTGCTCCCGATCATCGGATGCTCGGAAAGGCCGAACAGAGCCTGCACGCGCAGCTCGACCGCGGGGCCGCCCTCCGCGCCATAATCGATCAGATGGGCAGTCCCGAGCGGCGAGGTGAAGTGCGACGGCGCCTGCCGGTCGATCGCCGATTTCCCCTCCCACCCGATCAGGTTTTCGATCGCCTGGAACAGCGCGCCCTGATTGATGTCGCCCAGCTTGCGTTTGCCCTCGACCAGCGCCGGCAGCCATTCGTCGAGCCGCGCGATCAGCGCCTCGTCGGACAGATCCGCCCCACCCACAAACTGCGCGCGCTGGCGCAATGCAGTCGCCGCCTCGGGCCAGGGCAGGAACGTCAGCCCGTGCGTACGCACCCCCTCGACCAAAGCCGTCGCCACCTCCGCCGGATCGGCATTGCTGTCCGGCCCCGATACCAGCCGGATCGCGCCCAGCCTTTGTTCGCGTATCGCGCGCACCGCGCCGCTCGCCGGATCGAACTCCACCGACCGCCGATTTTCGATACGAGTCCGAAACAGGTCCTCCAGTTCCGATCTGGTAACTCTGGCGCCGGACAGGATACGAGCCCCTGCCGCCGCGCCTTGCGTCTCGGCCACCGCCAGCCACTCCTCGCGCGCCAGCGACGAAGCGGGATCGAGCCGGAAGCCCCGCCCCCCGACCGCGATCCAGTCCGCCCCGTCGGCACCGCGCCGCCTCGATACCCGGTCCGGGAAGGCCAGAGCGACGCACCCGCCGACCGGCCCCTCGCCGTTCCCGCCGCCTGCCAGTTTGGCCCAGCGCTGGGCAAGCCCCCGACCGGCCTCGGCCCGTCGCCCACTCTCGCTCCGCCAGCGCCGGATCCGCGTCTCCAGATCGGGGTCATTGCCGCCCAGCCCTTGCTCGGACAGCAAAACCGCGACCTCGGCCGCCGTCCTACCCCAGCCATGATCCCCCGCCGCGACCAGCATATGGCCGAGCCGGGGCGAGACCGGCAGGCGCGCTACCTTCTGCCCGTGCGACGTCGGGCGCCCGTCCGCATCGATCAGGCCGAAGCTGGCGAGCCGCCTCTTCGCCTCGGCGACCGCTGCCGTGCTCGGCGGATCGATCCAACGCAATGTGGTGGGATCGGTCACCCCCCAGATCGCGCAGGCCAGCACGAGTCCCGACAGATCGGCTTCGGCGATCTCGGGCGGATCGTAAGGCGCGAGCCCGGCCGTCGCCGCCTCTTCCCACAAACGATAGACGATCCCCGGCCCCTGCCGCCCCGAGCGCCCTGCGCGCTGCGTCGCCGCCGCCTGGCTGACGCGTTCGGTCGAGAGCCGGGTCATCCCCGCCGCGCGGTCGTAGCGCGGCCGCCGCGCCAGTCCTGAATCGACCACCGTCGAAACGCCATCCAGCGTCAGGCTCGTCTCCGCGATCGCGGTCGCCAGAACCAGCTTGCGCTTGCCCGCGGGCTCGGCCCGGATCGCTGTCCGCTGCGCGCCCGGGTCGATCTGGCCATGCAGACGGTGCAGGTTGATCTCGGGCGCAAGGCCGGCCAGCCGCTCGGCGGTCCGCTCGATCTCCGCCACGCCCGGCAGGAAAGCGAGCACACCGCCCTCAGTTTCGGCCAGCGCGCGGCGGATCGCGGGCGCCATATCGTCCTCGATCCGGCTCTCGCGGCGGCCGAGATAGACATGCTCGGTCGGGAAGGAGCGCCCCGCGCTCTCGATCACGGGCGCGCCGCCGAGCAGCCGCGAGAAACGCTCGCCCTCCAGCGTCGCCGACATGGCGATCAGCCGCAGCTCGGGCCGCAAAGCCGCCTGCACGTCGAGCGCGAGCGCCAGCCCGAAATCGCCATCAAGGCTGCGCTCATGCACCTCGTCGAACAGCACCGCGCTGATCCCCGCCAGTTCGGGATCGGCCTGGACCATCGCGACGAAGATGCCCTGCGTCACCACCAGCAGCCGCGTCGCGGCAGATTGGCGGCTGTCGAGCCGCGTCGCATAGCCGATCCGCCCGCCGACCGGCTCGCCCGCCAGCTCCGCGATCCGCTCCGCCGCCGCCCGCGCTGCCACCCGGCGCGGCGACAGCAGCAGTACGCGCCCCGTGCACCAGTCCCGCCCAAGCAACGCCGGCGCCACCGCCGTCGTCTTGCCCGCCCCCGGCGGCGCCACCAGCACCGCGCCCGCCCCCGCATCGAGCGCGGCGAGCAGCTCCGGCAGCACAACATGGATCGGCAGATTGATCACAGGACTGCGCTTAGCCCACCCCGTCATGCCAGCGAAAGCTGGCATCTCATGAGGCCAGGCACGTCCGCCTGAGACCCCAGCTTGCGCTGGGGTGACGGCTATATCTTCAAACTCACGAAGCGATGCGCCATAGCCTGCAGCTTATGGCCAAGCTCTATTTCTACTACGCCTCGATGAATGCCGGGAAGTCGACCACCCTGCTCCAGGCCGACTTCAACTATCGCGAGCGCGGCATGGCGACGATGCTGTGGACCGCCGCGATCGATACGCGTTTTCGCGAAGGCACGATCACCTCGCGCATCGGGCTCGAGCGCGAGGCCAATCTGTTCGATCGCGATACCGATCTCGAAGCCGCGATCCTGGACGAACATGGCCGTACTCCGTTAAACTGCGTGCTGGTTGACGAGGCCCAATTCCTCACCCGCGCGCAGGTGTTCGCGCTTGCCCGCATCTGCGACACGCACGGCATCCCCGTCATCGCCTACGGCCTGCGCACCGACTTCCAGGCCGAATTGTTCGAAGGCTCCCAATATCTGCTCGCGCTCGCCGACAGCCTCAACGAGATCAAGGCGGTGTGCGGCTGCGGGCGCAAATCGATCATGAACCTGCGCGTCGATGCCGAGGGCCGCGTCGCGCGCGAAGGCGAGCAAACGCAGATTGGCGGAAACGACCGCTATGTCGCCATGTGCCGTCGTCACTTCGTGATGGCGCTTCGTGACGGGATGCTTCCCGACTATCGCTGATCGTCCTACCGTTGCGGCAACGTCAGGAGTCTTCGTCCCTTATGCTCACCACCCGTCGCGACCTTCTCGCCGGCGCCGGCGCATTGGGCATCGCAGCCGCGATGCCGGCCTGGGCGCAGAACGCCCCCGGCGATCGCCAAGCGACCCTGCTGCTCGATACGATCGCGAGCGAGCTGCTCACCGACTTCCCGGAGACAGCGGCCGGGCTGGGCATCGACACCGGCCCGCGCGCCGCGCTGCGCAGCCGCTTCGGGGACCGCAGTCATGAGGCTGACGCGAAGCGCGCGCAACGCTGTGCCGCGCGGCTCGCCGAACTCCGTGCATTCGACCGTCGCGGTCTTTCCCCTGCGACCGCGCTCGATCTCGACGTCTGCGAAAGCGCGCACGAACTAGCCAATGCCGGCTGGAAGACGATGCCAGTCGGCGACAATGCGATCTTCAACGCCAACAACAGCTACCGCAGCACGCCCTATGTCGTGTCGCAGAATACGGGCGCCTATGTCGAACTGCCGGATACGCTCGAAAACCATCATGACGTGGCGAATGAAGAGGATGCCGACGCCTATCTCGCGCGCCTCGAAGGCTATGCGCTCGCGCTCAATGGCGAGACCGGGCGGCTGATCACCGATCAGGCCCAGGGCGCGATCCTGCCCGGTTTCCTGATCGATATCGCGACCCGGCAATTGGCCGGCATGCGCGACCAGCCGGTCAAGCAATGGAGCATCGTCGAAAGCTTCGCCGCGAAATGCGCGAAGGCAGGGCTGGCCACATCCTGGGCCGACAAAGCCGAGAAAGTCTGCTCTGGCCTGGTCGCCCCCGCGCTCAATCGCCAGATCGACGCCTTCGCCCTCGGTCGCGCCAAGGCGAGCGACGTGCCGGGCGTGTGGGCGCGCCCCGATGGCGAGGCTTATTATGCCTGGCTGATCAAGGCGGGCACCACCGCCGACATCACCCCCGACCAGCTCCACACGTTGGGCGTCGAGCAGAACAAGGCGCTCAATGCCGAGATCGACACCCTGCTGAACAAACAGGGCATCACCAAAGGCAGCGTCGTCGAGCGGCTGACCGCCCTCTCCAAACGACCCGACCTCCTCTTCTCGAACGACGATGCCGGCCGCGCCAAATTGCTGGCCTATCTCAACGGCCGCATCGCCGACATCCGCACCCGCCTGCCGCGCGCTTTCGCGACGATGGTGCGGGGGAACCTCGTCATCAAGCGGGTGCCGCCCGCGATCCAGGATGGCATGCCCGACGGCTATGCCGGCCCCGGCTCGATCGACGGCAGCACGCCCGGCATCTATTATATCAACCTCAAAGACACATCGAACTGGCCGCGCTACGCACTGCCCACACTCTGCTATCACGAGGGCATTCCCGGCCATGTCTGGCAGGGCGAATATAGCTACAAGCTTCCGCTGATCCGCTCGTTGCTGGCGTTCAACGCTTATTCGGAGGGGTGGGCGCTCTATTCGGAGCAACTGGGCGACGAGCTTGGCTGCTATGCCGACGATCCGCTCGGCCGGATCGGCTATCTCCAGTCGATCAACTTCCGCGCCTGCCGCCTGGTGGTGGACAGCGGCATCCACGCCAAGCGCTGGAGCTTCGATCAGGCGCTCGACTGGTTTGCGCAGGGCACCGGCCAGCCGCGCGAGCAATTGCGCGCCGAACTCAACCGCTATTGCTCCTGGCCCGGCCAGGCGTGCGGTTACAAAATGGGTCACAATGAGATCAACCGGCAGCGCACGCGCGCGCAGAAAGCGCTGGGCACGAGATTCGACCTGCGCACCTTCGACGATGCGATCGTGCTCGGTGGCAACATGCCGCTCACCACACTCGCGCGCGTCGTCGATCGCTACATAACGAGCCGTCACAGCTGACTGGTTTTGCAAGGGAAGCGGTAAAACCGATAGAACTGCAAAGCCCGCCGTGCGTTCACGGCGGATGACTCGTTACTATCTCCATATAAATAACGGCGGCGGTTACTCGGAAGACCTCGAAGGTCAGGAGCTGCCCGATCTGGAAGCCGCGCGCGCCGCCGCGATCGAAGGCGTGCGCTCACTGCTCAGCGAGGAAGCCCGCCAGGGCCGGCTCGATTTGTCGGGAAGGATCGAGATCGCTGACGGCAGTGGAAACATACTGCTTGTCGTACCGTTCTGCGACGCGGTGGAACTGCGGCGGGACGAGCAGCGACTGTGATTGAACGCCACCTCCTGAAGCTCAGGGCGCGCGATATGGTCAGCCCTGAAGAGGAGCAGGCCATTCGGGATTCGATCGCCGAGGTGCGCTCCTTTCGGGCCGACGAGATCATCGTCCATGCGGGCCGGGTCATGACCTACAGCGTCATGCTGCTCGACGGAATCCTGTGCCGCTACAAGGATCTGAGCGACGGACAGCGCCAGATCACCGAACTGCATGTTCCGGGGGATTTTGCCGACCTGCACAGCTTCACGCTCAAGCGGCTCGATCACAGCGTGATGACGCTAACGCCGTGCCGCGCCGCACTGGTTCCTCACGAAAAGCTCGAACAGATAACCGAGCGCTTCCCGCATTTGACCCGTCTCTATTGGTTCACCACCAATATCGACGCGGCCATCCACCGCGAATGGGAGGTTTCGCTCGGCCGGCGCACCGCTCTGTCCCGGATCGCGGCTCTGTTCTGCGAGATAAAGGTCAGGCTCGAGATCGTCGGACTGACCGAAGGGATGAGTTACGATTTCAATCTGACCCAGACCGACCTTGCCGAATGCGTCGGGCTGACCCCGATACACGTCAACCGCACACTCAAGGAACTCCGCGAGCGCGGACTGGTCCAGTTCAAGGGTGGCCGCGTCACAATCCACGACTGGGACAGGCTCGCCCGGGTCGGCGAATTCGATCCCGCCTATCTCTATGTCGAGGAATGGCATCTTTAGGATTCGCCCGCTTTACCCTTGCGGCCTGCAATCCCATCCCCACCTTGCGGCTTCATTTCGGGAGCATCCGATGAGCAGCAAGCCGATCCGCATTCCAGGCCCGGACCATCCCATTGCGATCGAGCGTCATCCAGGCCGCGTGGTGGTAAAACTGGGCGACGCGATTGTGGCGGACAGCCGCAACGCGCTCATCCTGCGCGAAGCGAACTATCCGCCAGTCCATTATATCCCGCGCGCCGATGCGGACATAGCGCTGCTGGAGGCCTGCGCGCACCAGACTTACTGCCCCTACAAGGGTGATGCTTCCTACCTCAGCGTGCGCGGCGGCGACGCGCGGCTTACCAATGCCGTCTGGAGCTACGAACACCCCTATGTTGCGGTCGCGGAGATTGCCGGCCACCTGGCTTTCTATCCCGACCGCTTCTCCATCGAGGTTAGGCAAGAATAAGTCTCAGGCCAGGATATTGACCGCGCGCGCCGCGACCAGTGCGATCGTCAGCAGCGAAACCAGGGATTCGAACATCATCAGCAGCTTCGCGCGGCGCGACAGCGGCAGCGTGTCGGTCGGCGAGAAGGCGGTCGCGTTGGTGAAGGCCAGATAGAGATAGTCGATGAAACCCGGGCGCCAGCCCTCCGCCTCGGGCGTGTTCATCGTCATGTGCGGAAACAGGAAGTCGCACCGGCAATTGTTGACCACGCCGTGCGAGGCCGGGCCGCCGCGGTCGATCGACCAGAACCACAGCGCAAAGATCAGCACGTTGGTGATCCAGATGTTCAGCGCATCGAGCAGCAAAGTCTGGCCGACCTTGGTCGCCTGGCCGAGCAGAAGCGCATGAACGAGCTGGATCAGCGCTTCGAAATTGATCAGCGTGATGATCGCGGTCATGAACAGCGCCAGCAGCCGGATCATGTAACGGGCGCGCGCGATCAATTGCCAATGCGCGTGCGTCTGCGCCTCGCGCGCGCTCATCTGCGTCCAGACGGTCGCGACGGACAGCGGCACCAGCAGGGCCAGCTCCACCACGGGCGCGAACCAGCGCGGCCCCACCACCAGATCGTTGATCATCAGCAATTGCAGGCCGACGATCACCAGGACCGAAAGCCGGGCCAGCCAGAAATCGAGCGCGTGGGTGTGGATCGCCTTCAGTGCCAGACTCATGCACCGATCTCTTGCATAGAGCGCGGCGCCATTCCAGCGCCACCCGAGGAGCCGCTAAGGACCCGGCCTCAGTAAGCGCGGGCGACCGCGAATTCGACCGCTTCGACCAGAGCCGCTTTGGCCGGGCCGCTGCCGACGCCCGCCAGCGCGTCGATCGCGCGCTGGCCGTAATGGCGGGCGCGTTCGAGCGTGTCGGAAATTGCGTCGCTGTTGGTCAGCAGGCTTGTGGCATGCGCCAAATCCTCGTCGGAGGTGCGGTGCCCCTCCATCGCTTCGCGCCAGAAGCGGCGTTCCGCCTCGTCGCCACGCGCATGCGCCAGGATCACGGGCAAGGTGACCTTGCCGTCGCGGAAATCGTCGCCCGCATCCTTGCCCATCGTCGCCCCGTCCGACGCATAGTCGATCGCGTCGTCGACGAGCTGGAAGGCGATGCCGAGATAGCGGCCGTAGGAATCAAGAGCCTCCTCGACGCCGGAATCGCGCTCCGCCACCACCGCGGCGATGCGGCAGGCAGCAGCGAACAAGGCGGCGGTCTTGGCGCCGATAATGTCGAGATAGCGTTCCTCGCTCGTCTCGATCCGGCGCTGCGCGGTCAGCTGGTTGACCTCGCCCTCGGCGATCACCGCGCTCGCGTTGGACAATATCTTGAGGACGCGCAGGCTACCGTCCTCGACCATCAATTCGAAGGCACGGCTGAACAGGAAGTCGCCGACCAGCACGCTCGCGCTATTGCCCCAGATGATGTTGGCGGTGCGGCGCCCGCGGCGCAGACCCGATCCATCGACCACATCGTCGTGCAGCAAGGTCGCGGTGTGGATGAACTCCACCGCGGCGGCGAGCTTGTGGTGGCGCACGCCCGGGTAATCGAGCAGCCGCGCGCAGGCCAAAGTCAGCATCGGCCGCATGCGCTTGCCACCGCCCGCAATCAGGTGACCGGCGAGCTCCGGAATCAGCGGCACGTCCGACTGCATCCGCGTCAGGATGACGCTGTTGACCTGATTCATGTCGGCGGCCACCAGCTGGATCATCGGATCGAGCGAGGGCGCGTTCGAGCGGTGGAGCGGCGTAACCGTGGCGGCCATTGCGCGCGCCCTTTGGCCCCTGACGCGAACAAACGCAAGTCGGGCGCGAGACAGGCGCTTGCGCGCGGGAACGAGCGCCCGCATGAGAGCGACTAATCCGAGGAGATTCACGACGTGGCCGACGCGCAGCTCGCCGAATATCGCCAGAGCATCGACAATATCGACGCGGCCCTGATCTTCCTGCTTGCGGAGCGGTTCAAGGTCACCAAGGCGGTCGGCGCCTACAAGGCCAAGGCGGGCCTCCCCCCAGCCGACCCCAGCCGCGAGACCGAGCAGATCACGCGCCTGCGCACGCTCGCCCAGAGCGCGCATCTCGATCCCGATTTCTCGGAAAAGTTCCTGCGCTTCGTGATCGACGAGGTGATCCGACACCATGAAAGAGTACGGGACGGGCAAGGCTGAAATTCACGGTCACCCCGGACTCGTTCCGGAGTCCACCCCTCATCCTCGACCAGCTCGTTTTGGGCCCGGTGGATGCCGGAACAAGTCCGGCATGACGGAAGCTGGTTGGCTCCGACCGTTGCCCCCGCTAGACCACGCACATGCATTACGAACAGCAATATCTCGACCTGCTCCGCCAGGTCTGGGAGCATGGCGACGAGCGGCGCGACCGCACCGGCGTCGGTACGCGCAGCCTGTTCGGCGCGCAGATGCGATTCGATCTTTCGGACAATCGTATCCCGCTGCTCACCACCAAGCGCGTCGCGTGGAAAACCGCCGCGCGCGAGCTTTTCTGGTTCCTGAGCGGATCGACCAACATCCGGCCTTTGGTGGCTGAGAAGGTCCATATCTGGACCGACTGGCCGCTCGACAAATATCGCCGCGCGACCGGCGAGCAGATCGACCGCGACGCGTTCGAGACGCGCATACTCGCCGACGATAATTTCGCCGCCGAATGGGGTGAGCTGGGGCCCGTCTATGGCAAGCAATGGGTCGATTGGCCGCGCTACGAAGCGGCGGAAGAGCCGGGCCTCTACAAGCGAGGTCCGGGCATCAATCAGATCCAGGCGCTGATCGACTCGCTGCGCAACGACCCGGCCTCGCGCCGCCACATCTTTACCGGCTGGAACGTCGCAGAGCTCGACGGCATGGCGCTGCCGCCCTGCCACATGACCTATCAATATCATGTCTCGGGCAACCGCCTGTCGGGCATGCTGTGGCAGCGTTCGTGCGATCTCGGCCTCGGCTTCGCCTTCAACGTCTTTTCAGCCTCGTTGCTGATCGCGATTCTGGCGCAGCAATGCGATCTGGAGCCGGGCGAGCTCATCTGGAGCGGCGGCGACGTCCATGTCTACCTCAACCACCAGCATTTGGTGGAAGAGCAACTCGCGCGCACGCCGGAAGGCGAACCGCGGCTCACATTGCTGCGCAAGCCGTCCAGCATCTTCGACTATCGGATCGAGGATATCGAGGTCAGCGATTACGCGCCGCAGGCGCATATCGCCGCGCCGGTCGCGGTATGAAGCGACTGATACTCACGCTGCCGCTGCTTGCGGCGGCCTGCACCACCGCGCCAGCCCCCGCCCCCCGGGTTGCCACCCCACCCCCGCCGCCGGTGGTGGTGCCGCCCAAACCGGTGCCCCCGACCGACTGGCGCGACCGGCCTTATTCGCCCGGCGCCTGGCATTATGCCGACCATGTCGCGGCCTATGGACCCGAAGGTTCGCAACCCTTGCTGACGATGCGATGCGACCTTGCCCGCCGGCTGGTGGTGCTGTCGGTCGCGGGCAGCTCGACCCTCCTCACGATCCGCACGTCCTACGCCCAGCGCGACTGGCCCGCCCGGGCCAATCCGGATGGTCAGAGCGAGGCAAGCTTCGCGCCCGCCGACCCGCAGCTCGACCAAATCGCGTTCAGCCGCGGACGCTTCTCGGTGAGCGGGCCCGGCCTCCCGGAACTCGACATTCCCGCCTGGGCCGAACCGAGCCGGGTGATCGAAGATTGCCGGGGGTTGATTTAAATCAGGAACCAGCCCCCGTAAGCTCCGTTTAGCGCGCATTCAGACTGCGCAGGAGGCGGCGGTGATCCGCAAGCTAAAATCCGGGGAATATCGGCTCTATTCGCGCAAGAAGGGTGCGGACGGCAAACGCAGAAATCTCGGCACGTTCGACACGCGGGAGGCAGCCGAAAAGCACGAGCGCGACGTCCAATATTTCAAGAAGCATTAGACGATGGCGGTGCGGCACTGGTCACAAAACGTGACCGCGCATTCGACCGCGCTCGACCTTGAGCCCGAAGTCTTCAAGAAGAACGATCCGCATGAAATCGCTTTGTCGCTCAAGCGATCGGCCGAGCACAGCAAGCGCCGCAAGGGGACAGCCTTTCAGTCGGCCATGTCGATGCTGACCTTCTACATCAATCGTTCCGGGCGCGATCTGGATGCGCCGCAGAAGAAGGTACTGGAACGCGCGAAGGACGAACTGCGCACCCTGTTCGGGAAGCAGCCGACGCGAAGCAAAGTATCCTGACGCGAAAATATTTGATTTCAAGTCTTGTTCGCATGGCCCGAATGACTCACACTCGATCCTGCTCTTCAACTTAGCGAAAGGAGGTGACCGATGTCTCATGGTTCAGCTGGGAGGTCGGTTCTGTCCGTTCGGGAGACGCATTTCTAACCATCGTTAGGAATGCGAGGGGTCTCCCGGGCCGAACATCCGGCCGCTGACCCATGTTGGAAGGGTCGCCCGACGATGGCCGGGCGGCCCTTCTTTCGTTCTGTCGCCATCTGAGCGGCCGCGGAATATTGGCCCCCTCCCTGCTTGCTGCTAGTTGACCGAAGCTCCGTTCACTGGGGCCTATGAAAATTGGAGAGAGCCTTGTCAGGCGACACTTGCTGCACCGGTCGTTCCAGGCGGAATTTCCTGGCCTCGGCCGGGAAGGCGACATTGGCCGCAGGCACCGCGCCGATGGCGCTGACGCCAGCCATGGCTGCCGCACCGCAGCAGCCCGTACCGGCAGCGGCCCCGTCTCGGCTTCGTCCGTTCGATCTGGCGGATGTCGAGCTTGGCGAAAGCCCCTTCCTGCACGCGCAGCGCATGACGGAAGCCTATCTGCTCAGGCTGCAGCCCGACCGGATGCTCCACAATTTCCGCGTGAATGCAGGGCTTCAGCAGAAGGCCGCGATTTATGGCGGCTGGGAATCCGAGGCCACCTGGGAAGACATAAATTGTCATGGCCATACGCTCGGCCATTATCTGTCCGCCTGTGCGCTCGCCTGGCGTTCGACCCGCGACCGCCGCTTCAAACAGCGTGTGGACTATATCGCCGCCGAGCTGGCCGAATGCCAGAAAGCGTCAGGCACCGGCCTCATCTGTGCTTTCCCCAAGGGGCCTGCCCTAGTGGCGGCGCACCTGCGCGGCGAGAAGATTTCTGGGGTACCCTGGTACACCTTGCATAAGGTTTTCGCAGGCTTGCGCGACGGTGCGCAGCTCGCCGACAGCGATATTTCGCGCCAGGTGCTGATACGCCTGGCCGATTGGGCGGTGGTGGCGACCAGGCCTCTATCCGACCAGCAGTTCGAGGCGATGCTCAATACCGAGCATGGCGGCATGAACGAGATCCTCGCCGATCTCTATTTCATGACCGGCAACCCGGACTATCGCGTCTTGGCCGAGCGCTTTTCGCACAAGGCGATATTGGAGCCGCTTGCGCAGGAACGCGATCGGCTCGACGGCCTTCATGCCAACACGCAGATCCCCAAGATCGTCGGCTTCGAGCGGGTTTATGAGGCAACCGGCGATACCAATTATCGCAATGCCGCGATGTTCTTCTGGAAAACCGTCGCGTTGACCCGCTCCTTCGCGACCGGCGGCCATGGCGATAACGAACATTTCTTCCCAATGGCCGAGTTCGACAAGCACGTCTTCTCGGCCAAGGGATCGGAAACCTGCTGCCAGCACAATATGCTCAAGCTTACCCGCGCGCTGTTCCTGCAGGATCCGCAGGCGGACTATGCCGATTATTACGAGCGCACCCTCTATAATGGCATCCTCGCATCGCAGGATCCCGACAGCGGCATGGCGACCTATTTCCAGGGCGCCCGGCCGGGTTACATGAAGCTGTACCACACGCCGGAAGACTCCTTCTGGTGCTGCACCGGGACGGGCATGGAAAATCACGTCAAATATCGTGACTCCATCTACTTCCACGATGATCGCACGCTTTACGTGAACCTCTTCATTCCTTCATCGGTGCGCTGGGCGGCGCAGGATGCGGTGCTGACCCAGACCACCGCATTTCCCGAAGAACCATCGACCAGCTTCCGCTGGGGGCTGAAGCGGCCCGCCAACCTCGCGCTCAAGCTGCGCCATCCACGCTGGAGCCGAACCGCGACCGTGCTGGTCAACGGCGCGGAGATTGCCCGTTCGGCCAGCCCGGGACGCTATGTCGAGCTGTCCCGCACCTGGCAGGACGGCGACAGGGTGGAATTGCGCCTGGAAATGCAGCCGTCGGTCGAGCACCAGCCGGCCGCACCGGACATCGTCGCCTTCACCTACGGCCCGCTCGTGCTGGCGGGCGCGCTGGGTCGCGATGGCCTCGCGCCCGGCTCCGATATCATTGTCAACGAGCGCAAATATGGCAGCTACAACGATGCGCCCTTCGCCCCGCCCACGCTGACCGGCGATCCTGCGGCGCTGGCGGAATCGATCCGCGCCAATGGCAAGCCGCTGGAGTTCACGATCATGTCGGCCGAGCAGACGCCGGTACGCCTGATCCCTTACCATCGCATCGCGCACGATCGCTATGCGACCTATTGGCGACTGAACTCTTCCGCGGCCTGACCAAGGTCCGCAGGCTGAAAGGCTATCGGAGGCCGCCGCGAACGGCGGCCTCCGGCTTAAGATCGCTCTAACTCAACTCCAGCAGCTCGTCGCGGATCCGGATCGCACGCACTGCCACACGCACCTCGACCAGGAACAGGACAAGGCTCGCGATCAGCAGCAGCAGCGAGGATGCGAACATCGTTGCCAATGTGCGGGCAAAGCTGAACCCGATCAGCTCCGCCAGGAACATCACCGCGACGACCGTACACAATACGACCGCGCTCGCGGTCGCGAGGAAGATGGCGTTGTTGACGATCCGCATCCGCCGATCGAGCAGGCGCAATTCGCGCACCTGATGGTCATGGTCGGGGTGGTCGCGCGGCGTGAACTCGCGTTCGACCGCGCGCGCGCGGTCGACGATGCGCGTCAGCCTTCCCGTGAGCATGTTGAGGATGATCCCCATCGCGCTCAACAGGAAGGCCGGGGCCAGCGCCAGCTGGATCGTGTGCGACAGCCCCGAAAGACTCGAGACCTGGAAGATGTCGTCGAACGCTGCGTGCATCAGCCTGCCTGGGCCGCCTTGGCTGCATTGACGCCCATCGACGCGAGATATTTCTTCACATTGCGCGCCGCCTGGCGAATGCGATGCTCATTCTCGACCAGGGCGATGCGGACATAGCCCTCGCCTTCCTCGCCGAAGCCGACGCCCGGCGCGACCGCGACCTGCGCCTCGGTCAGCAATTGCTTCGAGAATTCGAGCGCGCCGAGATGCTTCAATGCGGGTGGGATCGGCGCCCAGGCGAACATCGACGCTTCGGGCGACGGGATATCCCATCCAGCCCGGCCGAAACTCTCGACCAGCACGTCGCGGCGTCCCTTGTAGAGCTTGCGATTGGCATCGACGATGTCCTGCGGGCCGTTGAGCGCCGCGACCGCCGCCGCCTGGATCGGCGTGAAGGCGCCATAATCGAGGTAGGACTTCACCCGCGTCAGGGCGCCGATCAATTGCTGGTTGCCGACCGCGAAGCCGATCCGCCAGCCCGCCATCGAATAGGTCTTGGACATGGAGGTGAACTCGATCGCCACGTCCTTGGCGCCCGGCACCTGCAGGATCGAGGGCGTCGGCGTGTCGCCGAAATAGATCTCGGCATAAGCAAGGTCGCTCAGCACCCAGAGCTTATGCTCCTTCGCGAACGCGACCACCTGCTCGTAGAAAGCGAGGTCGGCGACATACGCTGTCGGGTTGGACGGATAGCCGATCACCAGCACCGACGGCTTCGGCACGGTGTACGCCATCGCATATTTCAGCCGCTCGAAGAAATCCGGACCCGGTGCGGCCGGGATCGATCGGATCGCGGCGCCCGCGATGATGAAGCCGAACGTGTGGATCGGGTAGGACGGGTTGGGCGCGAGCACGACGTCGCCCGGCGCGGTAATCGCCTGGGCGAGGTTGGCGAGCCCCTCCTTGGAGCCCAGCGTCACGACCACTTCCTTGGCGGGATCGAGTTCGACCCCGAAGCGGCGCGCATAATAAGCCGCCTGCGCCTTCTTCAGGCCGGGAATGCCGGACGAAGCCGAATAGCCGTGCGCGTTGGGATTGCGCGCGACCTCGCACAATTTCTCAATCACGTGCGGCGCGGGCGCGCCGTCGGGATTGCCCATGCCGAGGTCGATGATGTCCTCGCCCGCCGCGCGCGCCGCCGCCTTCATCGCGTTCACTTCAGCGAACACGTAAGGGGGCAAACGGCGAATGCGGTAGAAATCCTCGGTCATCATATCCTCGGGTTGAAACAAGTCTTTGCCAAAGCGCGCGGATCGCCCATCTAGCAAGACCGAGCCACCTATACCGGCTTTGTCCCTCAATGGCACCCAAGAGGACGCATGGCAGACAACGAAAATTTGCTCGGTGAAATGGCGCATTGGACCGGGGTCGCCGGCCGGATGCAGCAGATGCTGATGGAGCATGGTGCCTCGGCCGCGCTCAAGATGGCCGACGATACCGCCGAGCTGATGACCAAAGGCGCGTTCGATCCCGCCAGGATCGCGGAACAACAGGCCGCCTGGTGGAAGGATGCGATGGCGCAATGGCAGGCGATGCTGCCCGACGCCGGCAAGACCGCCACCGCCGATCGCCGTTTCAAGGGCGCGCGCTGGGAAGAGCCGATCTTCGACATGATCCGCCAATCCTATGCCGCGATCTCCGATCAGTTGCTCAAGGGCGTCGACGCGATCGAGGGGATCGACCCCCGGCAGAAGGAGCAGCTCCGCTTCGCCACGCAAAGCTTCGTCGAGGCAATGAGCCCGGCCAATTTCGCGTTGACCAACCCCGAAGTGCTCAACCGCATCTTCGAGACGCGCGGCGCAAACCTCATCACCGGGCTGGAGCGGATGCTGGCCGACATGGGCGCAGGCCAGATCCGTCATGTCGGCGAGAATGCGTTCGAGGTGGGCAAGAGCCTGGCGACCACACCGGGCAAGGTGATCCACGAAACACCGCTCTACCAGCTAATCCATTATGCGCCGACCACGCCCAATGTGCAGGCCGCACCGCTCGTCATCTTCCCGCCCTGGATCAACCGCTTCTACATCCTAGATTTGGGGCCCGAGAAAAGCTTCGTCAAATGGGCGGTCGACCAGGGCCTGTCGGTGTTCATGGTCTCATGGAAGTCGGCGGACGCCGACATGGCCGGGGTCAGGATGGACGATTATGTCCTGCGTGGAGAACTCGATGCGATCGACACGGTGCGCGATCTGCTCGGGACCCCAAGCGTCCACGTCGTCGGCTATTGCGTCGCGGGCACCGCATTGTCGATGCTGCTCGCCTGGCTCGCCGCGAAGGGCGAGGCCGACAAGGTCGCAAGCGCGACCTTCTTCACCGCGCAGGTGGATTTCAGCGAGGCGGGCGACCTCACCTTGTTCGTGGACGACGCGCAGCTCGCCTTGATCGAGAGCCTCGCCACCGACGGCTATCTCGACGGCCGCTATATGGGCGCGACCTTCAACCTGCTGCGCGGGCGCGACCTGATCTGGAATTATGTCGTCAACAATTACCTGCTGGCCGATCCCTACAAGGCGTTCGACCTGCTCCACTGGAACAGCGACGTCACCAACCTGCCCGCCGATTGGCATCGCGCCTATCTCGCCGATTTCTATCGCGACAATAAGCTGGTTAAAGGCGAGATGACGGTCGACGACGTGCCCCTCGACCTCAAGGCGATCAGAACGCCGTCTTATGTCCAGGCGGGCCGCGAGGATCATATCGCCCCGCCCGAAAGCGTATGGAAGCTGACCCATTATTTCACCGGACCGCTGCGGTTCGTACTGGCCGGGTCGGGCCATATTGCCGGCGTGGTCAATCCGCCCGCCGCGGGCAAATATCAATATTGGACCAACGACCGGGCCGCCGAGACGCTCGATCAGTTCGTGGCCACCGCGACCGAGCATAAGGGCAGTTGGTGGCCCGACTGGCTCGCTTGGATCAGCGCGCGTTCAGGTGGGCAGGTACCAGCCGAGGGTGCACGCATCCCCGGTCAGGGCAAACTCAAGCCGATCGAGGACGCGCCCGGGCGGTACGTGTCGATGCGGTAAAATCAAAACCCCTCTCTCGTTGGAGAGGAAAAGAAGCGAACGCCACGCGTTCCCTCCAATATGCCCTCCTCCGTAATCCGTAAGTTCGACTACGACCCAGCCGCACACCGGCTCGCCGTCACCTTCGTCACGGGGCGCCGCTACGCCTACCTGAACGTGCCCGAGGACGTCGCCAATGACTTCCGCAGGGCCTTTTCCAAGGGAGAATTTTTCAACGACGCGATCCGGGACCATTATCCTTTCGAGCGGCTACGCTAGAAAGGTCCGAATCCCGGGGAGCACCCACTTTTGACCATCCAGCATGTCGCGATCATCGGCGGCGGCTTTTCGGGCGCGCTGCAGGCGATCAACCTGCTCAAGCATCAGGGCCCGCGTGCGACCTTGATCGAACGGCGCGACGTGGCGGCGCGCGGCGTGGCCTATTCCGCCGCGCACCCCGACCATCTGCTCAACGTCCGCGCCAACAATATGAGCGCGCTGCCGCAGGATCCGGACCATTTCGCGCGCTGGTTGGAGCAGCGCCATCCACGCCTCGCGGGCGGCTTCGCACCCCGCTTGGTCTATGGCGACTATCTCGCCGAACTGCTGGACGAGGCCCGCGGCGCCGCGCCCGAGCGGCTCGCGCTGGTCCAGGGTGAGGCGGTCGACCTCGCGCGCGATGGCGAAGGCTGGCGTATCGCGCTCGGCGATGGCCGTTCGATCGCGGCCGACGCGGTCATCCTCGCCCCCGGTAATTTGCCGCCGCATATTCCCGCGGGCCTCGATCCGGATGCGCTACCCCTTGGCTGCTTCGCAGCCGAACCGTGGAGCGGCGATATCGCCGAGGGATTAACCGACGCCGATCAGGTGTTGGTAATCGGCACTGGCCTGACCATGATCGATATCGCGCTACTGCTCGACGCGCGCGGCTTTGGCGGACGGATCATTGCCGTGTCGCGGCGTGGACTGACCCCGCGCGCCCACGCCCCGGTCGCGCCATCGACACTCGACGAGCGGCCCCTGCCCGAAGCGGTCGCGCTGTTGCGCCACATGCGTGCACGCGCGGACGAGATCGGCTGGCGTGCGGCGGTGGACGAGTTGCGTCCCTATACGGATGGCCTCTGGGCGGCCGCCGATCTCGACCAGCGCCAGCGCTTCTTGCGCCATCTGCGCGCCTGGTGGGACGTGCACCGCCATCGTATCGCGTCGCAGGTTGGCGAGAAGATCGAGGCGATGCGGGCGGCGGGACGGCTCCAAATCGTGGCGGGAAAGCTCATTGACGCGATGCCCTATGCGATGGGGCTCAGCTTCGCTATCATCCACGAGGGCGGCCCGACATCGCGGCGCTGCCCGTACGCCGGATCGTCAACGCCAGCGGCCCGCAAGGCGATCTGCTTCGCACGGAAGAGCCATTGTTGCGAAGGCTGCTCGAACGCGGCCTCATCCGACCCGATCCCTTACGCATCGGAATCGACGTGACCCACCAATCCGAAGTGGTGTCTGCCGATGGCGAGCCCTTCCCCACCCTGCTCGCGCTCGGCCCGATGACGCGCGGCACGTTTTGGGAGATTGTGGCCGTGCCCGACATCCGCCGCCAGACCTGGGCAGTAGCGCGCAAGCTCTCCAATGCGCATTGGGTCGGTGGAGAGGGACTCTAGTGTCGGGTTCGGCGGAACTGAACCCGAAGGCACCGGCCCGCACCCCCACCCGGCCTCCCATAGAATAACCTGTTGGGGGGCCGGGCGGGGGTACGGGCCGGTGCCGTTTCAGCGGAACTGAAATCAGACTTGAACCGGGCGGGCGCTGCGCGAAAGAAAGGCCCGGCAGCTTTCGCTGCCGGGCCCAGGGGAAACGCCAGGGAGTCAAATCATGGCGCGTCCCGATCTATATTCCCTACTAAAAAAATAGGAAATAGAAAGCTGCTTGAGGGGCCGATAGTCCGGCTTTCCCCTCGCTTCGCCTTAGCCGTTGGTCAGCGCTTCCGAAGCGTTCGAACCATTGTCGATCGTTTCGAGCGAAGCGTTGTCAGTCGCGTTGGTGTCGACTGCGTTCACGCTGGTGTCGTTGACGGTGACGTTTTCGGTGGTCTGCGTCTTCGAGCAAGCGGACAGGCCGAGCACGGTTGCGGCGATCAGCGGCAGGGCGATAAGCTTCTTCATGGGATGTTTCTCCTGTTGAACCCGCGCCCAGGATAGAGGCCCGTCGCCCTCCCGGCAATCCCTATAGGGACAATAGGAAAAAGGAGCCTCTTGCCAGTGCAGGCGGCACGGCCGAAACGAGTCTTTCGGAGTCGGAGGTACGCATGGCAAAGAAGGACAAATCACCCAAGCTGCCCAAGAAGGTCGGCGGGGTTAAGGTACCCAAGCAATTGCGCAAAAGCGCGAAGAGCGCGCTCCAGATCGCGCAAAACCCGATCGCGCGTGAACTGGTCTCGGCCGCGATGGCCGCGGGCGCCGCCGCGCTCGCGAAGCGCAAGATCACCGACAAGAATGCGGCGGCGGAAGCCAGGAAGCCGAACAGCGAACTCAGCGCTTTGATCGCGCAAAGCCAGGAAATCGGCAACATGATCTCGCAGGGGATCAACTCGTTCGTGAACGCCCTGCTCAAGCCCGCGGACAGGCCTGCAACAGATGCGAAACCCGCAGCCGCCGAACCCGCGGCGCGCAAGCCCGTGGCCAAGCGCGCACCAGCCAAACCCGCCGCCAAGCCTGCCGCTAAGCCCGCCGCAGCAAAGCGCACCACGACGAAGACGGCTGTTACCAAGCCGGCAACGATGAAACCGGCCGCGGCCAAGCCTGCCGCCGCAAGGCGCAAGCCGGCCGCCAGGCCGCGGTCAAAGCCTGCCCCCAAGCCGACCCGACACTGACGTCCAGCCTCTCGACTTCAAACGCTGACACGAGCGAAGGGATTCGAACCCACAGCGCAGGCCTTCGGCGACAGCGCAACAAAGATTTCGAGGTTTCTGCACGCCGGATCGAGAGAAGTTCATCGATCCGGCTGGGAAACTGGAGCGGGCGAAGGGATTCGAACCCTCGACCCCGACCTTGGCAAGGTCGTGCTCTACCCCTGAGCTACGCCCGCTCGGCGTTTCTGCCGGGACGGACCCGGCGGGTGAGGCGCGGCTGTTAGCAACGGTTTGGCAGGCCCGCAACCCCCAAACCGGAAAGAGTTTGGCCTTGTGTCGAATAGCACAAGACCCACATAGGGCGCATTCAATTCGGAGAGACGGACTTTGGCGACCCTGGGAATGAGCGCGGCCGACCAAGAGGCGATCGAGACGTTCAAGCGCGATGTGATCGAGCCGTCGATGGACGCGCTCGTCATCCTCGATTTCTGGGCAGAATGGTGTGGCCCGTGCAAGGCGCTCACGCCCCTGCTCGAAAAAGTCGCCGAGGCTTATGCCGGCAAGGGCGTGAAGCTGGTCAAGATCAACGTCGACGAGCAGAAATTGATCGCGGCCCAGTTCCGCGTCCAGTCGATCCCGACCGTCTATGCCGTATTCCAGGGGCAATTGGTCGCCGACCTCACGCCCGCGCGCAGCGAAAGCCAGATTGGGCAGATGCTCGACCAGATTCTGCGTCAATTGCCCATCCAGGGCAGCGACGCCGCGCTCCACGACGATATCGCGCCTTTGATCGCGATGGGCGAAGAGATGCTGGACGGCGGCGATGCCGAACGCGCGGTCGGAATCTTCTCGCAGCTTGCCGAGATGGCACCCGAGGATTTGCAGGTGATCGCCGGTCACGCCCGCGCCCTGCTCGCCGCTGGCCGCAACGACGAAGCGCAGGCGGTCCTCGATGCCGTGCCCGAGGACAAGGCCAAGGATGCCGGCATTGCGCGCGCCAGGGCCGCGTTAGCATTGGCTGGCGAAGCCGGAGCGGTCGACGACCTGGCCGGCCTCAAGGCGCGCGTTGCCGCCAGTCCCGACGATCAGGATGCGCGCTACGAGCTCGCAGGCGGGTTGATGGCGGTCGGCGACCGCGATGCCGCCGCCGATCTGTTGCTCGGCTCGATCGAGCGCGACCGCGAATGGAATGAGGGCGCGGCGCGCAAGCGGCTGCTCACCTTGTTCGAGGCGACCGGTCTGGAGGACCCCTGGGTAGCCGCGCAACGCCGCCGCCTGTCGGCGGTCCTGTTCGGCTGATGGTCCGCGCCGGTACCCGGCTCTCGATCTTCCCGCTCGGGCAGGCACTGCTCCTGCCCCGTTCCTATCTGCCGCTTCACATCTTCGAGCCGCGTTACAAGGCGCTGGTGAGCGACGCGCTCGCACGTGACCGCAAGATCGCGATGATACAGCCCTTGCCCGGCGAAGGCGACGAGCGCCCGGCTCTGTTCGAGATTGGCTGCGTCGGCCGGATCGATCATGTCGATGCGCTGGAAGATGGGCGCTTCAACATCCTGCTCGAAGGCCTGACCCGCTTCCGCCTGCTGCGCGAGCTGGATGTCGCCACCCCCTTCCGCCAGATCGTGGCGGACATCGACAGCTTCGAGGAGGATCTCGAGGAGGAACTGGTCCTGCCCAGCGTCGCGCGCGCGGCGATCGAACATGAGGCGCGCCGCTTCGCCGATGCCCAGGGCTATGCGATCGACTGGAAGGAAGTCGGCCGGCTCGACGACCAGGCTTTGGTCAACGGCCTCGCCCAGGCAATCCCGTTCGATATCGCGGCGAAGCAGGCCCTGCTCGAAGCGGAGACGCTGGAAGACCGCGCCGATCTGCTCGCGGAACTCCTCCGCTTCTCGGCCGCTGGCGACGACGGGGACGCCACGCTGCAGTAATCCGTCGCCCGGCGGAGGCCGGGGCCACAAGAGGCAAGTGATACAGCCGATCTCAAACGGCCCCGGCCTCCGCCGGGGCGACAATCAGACCTCCAGCCCCCGCAGCAACTTCGGCAGTTTGCCGCTCTCCCCCCTGGCCTCCGCCATGAAGCGGCGCTGGAGCGGTGGGATGCGCGACACCATGTCCAGGCCGAAGCGGCGGATCGCGCGCGGCGCCTTGCCGGGCAGGCCGAACAATCTGGTGAGCGCGTCGGTGGTGGCCGCGACCACGAAGCTGTCGAGCGCGCGCCAGCGTTCATAGCGCGCGAGCAATTGCGCATCGCCCGGATCCAGGCCCAGCCGCGCACCTTCCACCAGAACTTCGGCCAGCGCCGCCACGTCGCGAAAGCCGAGATTGAGCCCCTGCCCCGCGATCGGGTGGATGCCGTGGGCCGCGTCGCCGACCAGCGCCAGCCGCGTGTCGGTGATCCGTGCCGTATGGTGGAAGCCGAGCGGATAGGAGGAACGCGGACTGACCGAACGCAGATCGCCGAGCATCCCCCCCATCCGTTTCTTCGCTTCGGCCAGGAAGGCGCGATCGGGCAGGCCGAGCATGGCCGGCCCATGCGCCTCCGCCACCGTCCACACGATCGCCGAACGATGTCCATCGGCATCGTCCAGCATCGGCAGCAAGGCGAAGGGACCACTCGGATAGAAAATCTCATAGGCGATCCCGTCGTGGGGCAGTTCATGCCCCAGCGTCGCGATGATCGCGTGATGATGGTAGCTCCAGCGCGCTACATTGATCCCCGCAACCGCGCGCGTGGGTGAATTGCGCCCCTCCGCGCCCACCAGCAAAGCCGCGGAAAAAAGCCGCCCATCCTCAAGAGTCACGCGGACCGAAGTTCCGTCACGCTCGACCCCGGCCGCGCGCGCCGGCATCAGCAGCGTGATGTTCGCCGCCCCGGCCGCGGTCTCGTGCAGCGCGCGCCGCAGCAGCCGGTTCTCATACATGTAACCCAGCGGGCCCGAACCGGGCTCCGGGTCGAACATCAGGCTACGCGGCGCCAGGCCATCGCTCACCCGGATCGAGCCGATCGGACATCCCTGCCCCGCCAGCCGCGCGCCGACCCCGATCGCGTCCAGCATTGCGTGGCTCGCGCTTGCGACCGCCGATGCACGTCCATCGAAGCCCTTGGCCAGCACAGCCACCGGTTCGGCCGGATCGATCACGATGCTCGACACGCCGTGCGCATCGAGCGCGATCGCGAGCGTCAGCCCAACCAGCCCGCCGCCGAGAATGATGATATCTGCGTCTTGCACTGAAGTCCCCTGCCGATCCATTCCGTCAGCCCATCAGGCAGCGGCCACCTCGTTCTTGCGGAACAGTGCACGGTCGTCCTGATTGAACCCCCAATACCACACGAACGCGCCGAACGTGCCCAGGATCAACGGCACGCCGACCACCAGTTCGAACCATTCGAAACTGTGCGGCAGCCGTGTCACGCTCCAGCCGATCGTGCCGGCGACCAGCGCGGCCCATATCAGCGACCAGCGCCAGCCATTGACGCGCGCGCCCAGCAACTTGCGCAGCAGCAGCGCCTTGACCACCGCAGCGAGCCCGAGCGACAGGATCAGCGCCACCGCGGGCCCGGCCGCCGCGACGACATCTTCATTGGGTGCCGGGCGCGGATCGACCCAGCCCGCGTCGGCAAAGGCCGGCAATACCGCTCGGAACAGATAGACGAACACCACCGACAAAGCGGCCTGGATCAGAATCGTTACCAGTGAGATGGCGAGATTGCGCCACGGCGCGAGATAGATCAGCGCGGCTTCGCTCACGACCGCGGTCGCGGCAATCGCCTCGGCCGCGAGCAGGACCGCCAGCGCGCCGGTGCCGCCAACGAAGGTCGGGCCGACCAGCCCCATCACCGCCTTGCCCGGGATCGACAAAGCCAGCGCTATCCCGACCTGTGCGGCGATGATCCAGAACCCCACCTGACGTACCTGCTTGGCGACCGCCTTGCGATTATCCTCGGCCAGGTTCTGCGTAATGACCGGGCCCAATATCGGATCGAAGCTGGTCTTCAATTTCTGCGGCAGCGAGGCGACCTGCTGCGCGACATAATAGATGCCGACGATCGTGGGCGCGAAGAACAGGCCGAGCATCGCGATATCCAGCCGGCGCGAACCCCATTCGATCGCATCCGCGCCTGCGAGCGGCAGATTGCGAAGCGCGGTGCGCGACAATTGGATCGGTTCGGGCCGCCAGCCGCGCGGACGGCCATAGGTCTTGAACAAGGGGTAGAGCGACGCCGCCAGCGCCGCGATGGCGGAGATAGCATAGGACAGGATCAGGCCGTCGCGCAGCGAATACCAGGAGAGCGCGAAGGCCGCGATGCTGATCGCCCAGGGCTCCACGAGCGAGCGCGCCTTGACAGTCGCGCCGATATCACCGCGATAGGCCAAAGCCGCGAGCGCGATGTCCGACCCGGCCCAACCGAAGATGGTGAGCGGCAACAGATAATCCCGCTGATTGATCTCCGAATTGGGAAACATCAACTCGGGCACCAGCATCAGGATCGCCGCCGCGACCAGCGAGCCCAGCATTCCCACCAGCAGCCCGTCCCAGACCACCGCGCTATGATCGCGTTTGGTGGTCGAAAGCTGCTGCGCCAGCCCGCGCTTCAGCCCCATCGTCGCCAGCTGGCCGGCGAATTCGACGATGATCGTCGCGTAGGCAAAGCGCCCGAGCGCGTCGGCACCGTACCAGCGGCCGGCAACGAACAGGAACGGCAGGCGCGCGGCCAGCCGCAACAGGAAACCGAAGAAATTGGTGCGCCCACCCTTGGCCAGCGCCTCGATATCGCCCGGGCCGGTCGCGTCGAGCCCGCTTTGGTTGCTCAATGCGCGTCGCCCCAGCTGTGGCCGGTGCCGATTTCTATTCCCAGCGGGACGGACAGATTGACGTGCGGCGCGGCGGCCTCGGCCATGACCTTTCCGATTACCGGCTTCGCCGCATCCACATCGCCTTCGGGCAGCTCGAACACGAGCTCGTCATGGACCTGGAGCAGCATGCGCACGTGGCCCAAACCCACCGCTTCGAGCGCCGGGTTCATCCGCACCATCGCGCGCTTGATGATATCCGCGCTGGTGCCCTGGATCGGCGCGTTGATCGCCTGACGCTCGGCGCTCTGGCGCTCGCCGACGGTCTTGCCTTTGATCCCCGGCAGATGCGTCTTGCGGCCGAACAGGGTGGTCACGAAGCCCTTTTCGCGCAACTGGTTGATCGTCTCCGCCATATAATTCTTCACGCCTGGGAAGCGCTCGAAATAGCGGTCGATGATCGCCTGCGCCTCGCCGCGATCCACGCCCAGCCGTCCGGCCAGTCCCCAAGAGGAAATCCCGTAGAGGATCGCGAAATTGATCGTCTTGGCCTTGCCGCGCGTGTCGCGGTCGACCGCGCCGAACAATTCCTGCGCAGTCAGGTTGTGGATGTCGTCCCCACGCGCAAACGCCTCGCGCAATTGCGGGACGTCGGCCATGTGCGCCGCCAGCCGCAATTCGATCTGCGAATAGTCCGCCGCGAGCAGGACATGGCCCGGCGGCGCCACGAAGGCATGGCGGATGCGCCGGCCATGCTCGCTGCGGATAGGGATATTCTGCAGGTTGGGGTCGGTCGACGAAAGCCGCCCGGTCTGCGCCACTGCCAGGCTGAAACAGGTATGGACGCGGCTGGTGGCGGGGTTGATCTGCTCCTGCAGCGCGTCGGTATAGGTCGATTTGAGCTTGGTCAGCTGGCGCCAGTCGAGCACCAGTCTGGCGACCTCGACGCCCTCCGCCGCTAGCCGCTCCATCTCGTTGACGTCGGTCGAATAGACGCCCGACTTGCCCTTGCGCCCGCCGGCCAGGCCGAGCCGGTCGTACAGCACTTCGCCCAGTTGCTTGGGGCTGCCGATCGTGAAGGGGCCGCCCGCCGCTTCATGCACCCGCGCCTCGAGCTTGAGTATCTCCTGCCCGAACTCGGTCGAAAGCTTATGCAATTCGCCGCGGTCGACCAGGATGCCCGCACGCTCCATCTCGGCCACCACGGGCACGAGCGGACGATCGACCAGTTCGTAGACCCGGTTCGCCGCCTCGGGCACGAGGCGCGGCTTCAGCCGCTGCCAAAGCCGCAAGGTGACGTCGGCATCCTCGGCCGCATATTCGGTCGCGCGATCGATCGGCACCGCGTCGAACTTGATCTGGTTCTTGCCCGTGCCGCACACGTCCTTGAACTCGATGCAGGCATGGTCGAGATGGCGCCTGGCAAGCTCATCCATGCCATGCCCGCCCAGCCCAGCGTCGAGATCGTAGGACAGGAGCATCGTGTCGTCATAGGGCGTCACGTCGATGCCTGAGCGCCGGAACATGATCAGGTCATATTTGAGATTCTGCCCGACCTTCAGGACCGCCGGATCCTCCAGCAGAGGCTTCAGTTTCGCCAGCACGAGCGGATGCGGCAATTGCTCGGGCCGCTCGGTCAACAGATCCTCACCGCCGCGGCCATGGCCGACCGGAATGTAACAGGCCTTGCCCGGTGCGGTGGACAGGCTGATCCCGACCAGATTGGCGCGGATGCAATCGACATCGTCGGTCTCGGTATCGACCGCGACCACGCCCACCGCAAAAGCGTCGGCGATCCAGCGGTCGAGGTCGGCCTCGGTGATGACCGTCTCATAGTCCTTGTGGTGGAACGGCAGCGCATCTTCGACCCGCGCCGGCAATTGCGCGCTGGTCTCTTCCCCGCCCAATTTGGTCAGCAGGGAGCGGAAGCCCTGATGCATCAGGAATTCCTGCAGCGGTTCGCGCACCAGGCCCTTGAGCACCAGCTCATCCAGCGGCTGCGCCAAAGGCCGGTCACATACCAGCCGCACCAGTTCGCGGCTCAGGCGCGCATCGTCGGCAAACTCGATCAGATTCTGGCTGAGCTTGGGCTTCTTGATGTCGGGCGCGGCGGCGAGCACGCCTTCCAGATCGCCATATGCGCGGATCAGCTCGCTCGCCGTCTTGGGGCCGACGCCGGGAACGCCCGGTACATTGTCGACCGCGTCCCCCATCAGCGCCAGCACGTCGCCCAATTGCTCGGGCTCGACCCCGAATTTCTCGAGCACATGTTCGCGCCCGAGCCGGCGATTGTTCATGGTGTCGAGCAGATCGAGCCCCGGTTCGATCAGCTGCATCAGATCCTTGTCCGAACTGACGATCGTGACCTTCCAGCCCTCGCCCAGCGCCGCCTTGGCGTAGCAGGCGATGATATCGTCCGCCTCAAGGCCCTCTTCCTCGATGCACGGCAGCGAGAAAGCGCGCGTCGCGTCGCGGATCATCGGGAATTGCGGGACCAGATCCTCGGGCGGCGGCGGGCGGTGCGCCTTGTACTTGTCGTACATGTCGTTGCGGAACGTCTTCGACGAAGCGTCGAAAATCACCGCCATGTGCGTCGGGCCGTCGGCGGCGTGAAGCTCCTCGACCAGCTTCCACATCATGGTGGTAAAGCCATAGACCGCGCCCGCAGGCTGGCCATGCTTGTTGGTGAGCGGCGGAAGCCGATGATAAGCCCGGAAAATATAACCCGAGCCGTCGACCAGATAGAGGTGGTTGGAAGCCATGCGGGGGCCGTTCTATAACCTCTCACCCGATCGTGGAAGCGCCCGCGCACCACGGCTGAACGGACTCCCGTTTCCGCTTCGTGCGCAGCGGCCAAAAAGGATATGGGTCCGCAACCACCATAAGAAGGATGCCCCGATGCGGTCCGTCAGTTTCGCAGCCTTTGCCGTCACGATCCTGCTCGCGGCGTCGGGCCATGCCGCGCCGAGCGCCGCGATCAGGGCCGCCGTCGCCAATCCCGCGCGCCTGGACTCGGAGCGGCCGCGCGACAAATATCGCCATCCCGCAGAAACCCTGAGCTTCTTCGGCGTCGAACCCGGCCAGACCGTGATCGAATATAGCCCGGGCGGAGGCTGGTATACGCGCATCCTGATGCCGTTGCTGGCCAAGTCAGGCCATTATGTCGCGGTGGTGTCGAACGACCCCCGCTCCCTGAGCAACGCGCGCAAGCTGATCGCCACCCTTCCCGGCGCCCCCCGGTCCGAGGCATCGAGCTTCGATCCCGCCACCGCCACTATGGCAAAACCGGGCAGCGCCGACCGCGTGCTCACCTTCCGCAACGTCCATAATCTGCTTATGCCCGAGGATGGCGGCACCAAGGATGGCGCGGTCGCGCGCGCTTTCTTCCAGGCAGCCTACAAAGCCCTGAAGCCGGGCGGCGTGCTTGGCGTCGAGGACCATCGCCTGCCCGAAAGCGCGGATGCCGCGCGCGAGAATAGCAGCGGCTACGTCAAGGTTTCGACCGTGATCCGCCTCGCGACCGCCGCCGGCTTCAGGCTGGCGGGCAAAAGCAAGATCAATGCCAATCCCAGGGACACCGCCGACTGGCCCAGCGGCGTCTGGACCTTGCCGCCGACGCTGACCTTGAAGGATCAGGATCGCGCCAAATATCTCGCGATCGGCGAGAGCGACCGCATGACCTTGCGCTTCGTGAAGCCGCGCTGACTAGTCTCCCCTCCCGCTTGCGGGAGGGGGACAAGTCAGGGCACCAAAACCGTATCCACCGCCCGCGCCTTCGTCTCGGGATAATCGAGCGTGTAGTGCAGTCCCCGGCTCTCCCTGCGGCGCAGCGCGGATTTCACGATCAGGGTCGCAACCACGATCAGGTTCCTGAGCTCGATCAGGTCGGGCGTGATGCGATAATTGCCGTAATAATCCTCGACCTCCTGCGCGAGCAGGTTGGCGCGGTGGAGCGCGCGCTCCAGCCTCTTCGTGGTGCGGACGATGCCGACATAGTCCCACATGAACCGGCGGATCTCGCGCCAATTGTGTTGGACGACGATGTCCTCGTCCGAATCGCGCACACGGCTTTCGTCCCACGGACGGATCGCGTCGGACTCGGGCAGGTCTGCAAAATTGGCGAGGATATGCTTCGCCGCAGCCTCGCCGAACACGAAGCATTCGAGCAGCGAGTTTGACGCCAACCGGTTGGCGCCATGCAGCCCCGATTGCGTCACCTCGCCCGCGGCATAGAGACCGGGGAGATCGGTCCGCCCGTCCAGATCGATCATCACCCCGCCGCAGGTGTAATGCATCGCGGGTACGACCGGAATCGGCTCCTTGGTAATGTCGATGCCCAAGCCTGCAAGCTTCGCGCGGATCGTGGGGAAATGCTGCTCGATGAACTCGGGCGATTTATGGCTGATATCGAGATGGACATAATCCAGCCCGAGCCGCTTGATCTCATGGTCGATCGCACGCGCGACGATATCGCGCGGGGCCAATTCGGCGCGCGGATCGAAATCGGGCATGAAGCGATGACCATTTGTCGGCAGCTTGAGCAGTCCGCCCTCGCCCCGCATCGCCTCCGTGATCAGGAAATTCTTGACCTCCAGATTGTAGAGACAGGTCGGGTGGAACTGGTTGAATTCCATATTCGACACGCGGCACCCTGCGCGCCACGCCATCGCGATGCCGTCACCCGATGCGCCGCGCGGCGCGGTGGAATATTGATAGACCCGCCCCGCCCCGCCCGTCGCCAGGATGGTCGCGCGCGCGGTGAAGAGCGCGACATGCCCGGTCGCGCGATGCAGCGCATAAACGCCGCGCACCCGTCCATCGCCCGAATAACGCACCGCATGCCGCCCGGTCACGAGGTCGATCGCGACCATATCGGTGATCAGGCTGATATTGGGATGCGCCTCGGCCGCCTTTTGTAGCGCCTGCTGCACCGCCCAGCCGGTGGCGTCGTCGACATGGACGATGCGCCGATGGCTATGCCCCCCCTCGCGCGTCAGATGCCAGCGGTCATGGCCACCTTCTCCTTTGGCCCCCTCGGTCGGATTGAAGGGCACACCCAGTTCCGCCAGCCGCTCGATCGCGGCGGGCGCGTTCTCGACCACGAACTCGACGGTCTTGCGATCATTGAGCCCCGCCCCCGCCACCATCGTATCCTCGATATGGCTCTCGAACGTATCGCCCGGCTCCAACACCGCCGCGATCCCGCCTTGCGCATGCGCGGTCGAGCCTTCGGACAGGCCGGCCTTGGCGAGCACGCCGACCTTGAGATGGTCGGCCAGATTGAGCGCTGCGGTCAGCCCGGCCGCACCCGAGCCGATGATCAGAACGTCGTAATTATGCGTGGCCATCAGCTGTCGCCGGCGCCCGTGTCAGATTGAGGAACACGTCCTCCAGGTCGGCCTCGTGGGTCGAGACGTCGACGATGCCCAGCCCCGCCCCCTGCAGCGCCGCGAGAACCTCGCCTGCATTCACCTTGTCCTTGGAATAGGTGATCACGACCGAGCGTTCGTTCTTGAGTTCGATCTTCTCGAAACAGGCCGCTTGCGGCGGCGCGGCGAGATCGCGGTCGACCGTCACCGTCACCGCTTTCTCCTGCGCCATCGCCAGCAGTTCGCGCGTCGGACGGTTGGCGATCACCTGGCCGTGGTTGATGATCGCGATCCGGTCGCAAAGCTCCTCCGCTTCTTCCAGATAATGCGTGGTCAGCACCACGGTCACGCCGTCCGCGTTCAACTTGCGCACATATTCCCAGAGCTGCTGGCGCAATTCGACGTCCACGCCCGCGGTCGGCTCGTCCAGCACCAGTACCGGCGGATTGTGGACCAGCGCCTTCGCTACCAGCAGCCGCCTTTTCATGCCGCCCGAAAGCGACCGCGCATAAGCATTGGCCTTGTCGTCGAGATAGACCGCGCGCAGCAATTCCATCGACCGCCGCTGGCTCTTGGGCACGCCATAGAGGCCGGCATAGAGTTCCAGCATCTCGAACGGCGTGAAGAAGGGATCGAACACGATCTCCTGCGGCACGATCCCGATCGACGCCTTGGCATTGCGCGGATGCTCGTCAATGTCGAAGCCCCAGATCGAGGCCTTGCCCGACGTCTTCATCACCAGCCCGGCGAGGATATTGATCGTAGTCGATTTGCCCGCGCCATTGGGCCCGAGCAGACCGAATATCTGCCCTTGCGGCACGTCGAGCGTAACGTCGGTCAACGCCTGCTTCCCGCCCTTGTAGGTTTTGGAGAGGCCCTGAAGGCTGATCGCCGCTGTGCTCATGGGCGAGCCTGTAGAACCGGATCGCGCCGGGTGGAAGCGGTCAAGTTTGCTCCCTCCACGAAGCGCCCGACCGTGCCGGTGGACCTCGTCGGACGCAAAGCTTTGACCGCGGTCAATGTTGCACCTGCACAATGCTCCTAGCGCAGCGCATCTCGCACCAGGGAGTATATATGCGTAGCTTGTTCGTTGCCGTACCCGCCCTCGCCGCCACGCTGGCCGGAGCGCCCGCTTATGCCCAAGCCGGCCAGTGGATCGTTCGCGCCCGCGCCATTCTGGTCGCGCCGAACGAGAAGACCGGCCCGGTCCTGCCGAGCTTTCCGACCGGCCACACATCGGTCGACAATGCGGTCACGCCGGAACTGGATTTCACCTACATGGCGACCAAATATTTCGGCGCGGAACTGATCCTGGCGACCACCAAACATCACGTCTCGGGCGAGGGTGCGCTGGCCGGCGTCGGCCGTCTCGCCGGCACCTGGGTGCTGCCGCCGACGCTGACCGCGCAATATCATTTCCTGCCCGACGGCGCGGCGCGGCCCTATGTCGGCGCGGGCGTCAATTACACCATCTTCTACAACACCAAATCGACCGACGCGCTCGACAGTGCGATCGGCATGACCAAGGTCGGCCTGTCGGACAGTGTCGGCTGGGCGGGCCAGGCAGGCATCGACATTGACGTGACGAAGAAGTTGTTCGTCAATTTCGACGCCAAATATATCCGCATCCGCACGCATGCCACGCTGACGACCGGCGCCCTCGTCAATCGCGAGCGCGTCCATCTCGATCCTCTCGTGCTGGGTGTCGGCATCGGCACACGCCTTTAAGGGAGGAAAAATAGCCGGCTAACCGGCAATCGCACGCAAGGCCGCTTCATTGCGTATCGTGACCCCGCGCACGCTCGGCAGTGCGATCAGCCCGGCCGCCTTCAGCTTCGTGAGCTGGCGGCTGACGGTCTCGATCGTGAGGCCGAGCAGGTCGGCGATCTGCCCGCGATTAAGCGGCAAGGCGAACGTGATCGGACCGTCCGAAGTCGCGCGGCTGACATGGCTGTCGCTCCTGCTCGCCATGTCGAGCAGGAAGCCTGCCACCTTTTCGCGCGCGCTGCGGCGAGCAAGCGTAAGCATCTGCGTTCGCGCGGCCGTGACCACGCTGAAAGCGTGGTTGAGCAATTCGCGTTCGAGCCCGGCATGCTCCTCCATCAGCCGCTCGAACGGCCCGCGCGGGAAGGCGCAAATTTCGCTCTCCATCAGCGCGGTGACGGTGAATTCCACCCGCTCGGCATAAGGACGTCCGATGAAATCGGCGGGGTAGAGCGTTCCGACAATTTGCTCACGCCCGTCGGCTGTGGCGGCGGTAAGCTTGAGCGCGCCGCTCTGTACATTGCCGCACGCATCGGCCCGTTCGCCCGCCAGAACGAGCATCTCGCCTGCCGCCAGCCGCCTTCTGCGGCCGATGCGATGAAGTGCGACCAGCTCGGCATCCGAAAGCGTCCCGCAGAGGGCGCGATTGCGGACCGAGCAATCCGCGCAAGGCCTGGCGTCATTCATGCCGCCTGCATGCCGCCGTAACGACCGGCCGTCCCTCCGTAGATTTGCGTAGTTTGACGGCGGCCAATGTGTCTGGCCGCCACATCCCCTCGCGTGCCGGGCTATAGCCGCTATCAGTCAGGTCACATTCGCATGCCCTGCATCGGGCCATGCATCATTTCCTGTATATGCCGAAGCGCCCCGACCCAGGTCGCCGCATCGATCCCTATCCCGCTTCGGAAGGGAAATTGCAGCTCGAACAGCAGCACGAGCATAGAGACCAGCATCAGGACCACGGTCGCGGTCATGATCATCTGGACGGTGGGCTTGCTGCCCCCGAACAACCAGCAAAATGCGATGATGGTGCCGGCACCTGATGCAAGCACGAGCCATTCAAACCCGGACAGACCGGCCTCGTTGCTGGCGACGCGGCGCTGCCGCGCGTCGTGCATGACGTCAAGTTGCTGCATCGTTGCGTTCTGCGCGTTGGCTTCGCGCCAATCGGCCGGCACGAAACCGCCCACCGCATTCATCGCGTCCATACTGATCATCGCCGCGTCAGGGTCCGATTTTCCGGCCTTCATCGCGGTCCATTCGCGCGAGACCATGGTTTCGGCATAGCGGATCATATCTTTGCGCACGGTCTGGCGGACGGGTTCGGGAAGTCCGACGGCCGTATGCCAGGCGTCGATGCAGGCATCGGCCTCTGTCACGACGATCGCACGGGATTCCTGAAAATGCTCCCAGGCGACGACCGTCATGAAACCCAGCAAAACCGCGTAGAGCGATGCGACCACCACGACGATGATCCCGCCAACCTCATTATGCGAGACAAAGGCGGACCCGTTGAAGTGCCGATGGACAAAACGTTGCGCGACCAGGGCGCCAGGGATCGATGCGGCCAAGGCCATGAGCAACAGAATTGGGGCGGGTATGGCGTAAAGCAAACCCATCTTCACACTCCGGCGCGCGAGATCACAGCCCCACGCGCACGGTTCACCACGGTGCCGCAGGCGAAACGATCGTACCGTAACTCTCGCGCGGACACGTAGGAAGAACCAATTTGCGCGGTCGCGATGCCGGGCCGAGGCAATAAGCAGCCCGGAAGTGCAGGCTTGACTCATTTAGACGATTAGCTAATTGTCGAATCATGAGCCAGGTGTTCAAGGCCCTTTCCGATCCGACCCGCCGGCGCGTGCTCCAGTTGCTGCGCAAGGGGCCGATGAGCGCGGGCGAGCTCAGCGACCAGTTCGACGTCTCCAAGCCGACCATGTCGGCACACTTCACGGTGTTGAAGGAGGCGGATCTGGTGCACGCCGAGAAAGCCGGAAAATCGATCATCTATCACCTGAAGCTGTCAGTGCTCGAAGAGGCACTGCTGGGCTTCGCGCATTCGTTCGGCCTCGGCGCGGAGTCGCCGGAACCCAGGAAGGAAACGACACGATGAACACCAACAGAAACGGCATGCTCGGCGGCCTCGCTTTGGCCGGCGCGATGATCCTGCTCGCTTGCGCCGGGGCTGCCGCGCGCAAGGCGGGCTATGTCGATCCCGACACCATCACCCGGATCGTCACCGGGACGATCGGCCTGATGCTCGCCTGGTGGGGCAACCGCATGCCCAAGGCTTTCGTCCCCAGCGCGTGCGCACGCCAAGCCAAAAGGGTCGGCGGCTGGTCGATGGCGCTGAGCGGGCTGATCTATGCCGCCTTGTTCGCCTTCGCGCCGCTGCGGGTGGCGAATGTCGCGGGGACCGCCGTGATCCTGTCGGGGCTCGCGGTGACAATCTTCTATTGCTGGATGCTGCGCCACAGGCGGACCCTCGCCTGATCCGCCGCCGACCAATACATGCGAATCTGGCTGCCGAAGGGGAAAACCATGCCTAGAATGTTCCTCGCCTTGCTGTTGCTCGTCGGTCTCGCCATCCCGCAGGCCGGTTTTACCCAGGCGACCGCACCCGATCCGGTCGGCGACTGGCATGGCGCATTGCAGACGCCGGTGGGGCCGCTTACGCTCGTTCTGACGATAAGCCGGGCACCCGACGGATCGCTCAAGGCCGCGCTCGAAAGCGCGGATCAGGCGCCCGGCGTCAAGATACCGGCATCGGGCATCTCCGCGAAGGACGACCAGCTTGCGGTCCAGATCGCGCAGATCGGCGCCGCGTTCGAAGGTCACTGGGTTCCCGCGGAGCAAAGCTGGAGCGGCATTTTCAAACAGGGCGTCAACCTGCCGCTCACGCTGGTCAAGGGCCTGCCGCCGGCCAAACCGGTGGTCGCCGGGCTCGACGGCACCTGGACCGGGACAGTCACACGCAACGGCGTAGCGCTGCGCCTCATCCTGCATATCCATACGACCCCGCAGGGCACGGCCGTATTGCTCGATTCGCCCGACCAGATGGCCAATGGCGTGGCCGTCCAGAGCCTGGCGCGCGAAGGGCGGCACGTCAGCTTCAGGATCACTGCGAGCGGGGCGAGCTATCAAGGCACGCTGTCGGAGGACAACGCGCACATTGCGGGTATTCTGACCGCGCCCAACCGGCCGGACGCGCCCGTCGATTTCTCACGCGGCCAGGTCACGGGCGAGCAAATGCCGCCCAGACGGCCGCAAACGCCGCAGCCGCCTTTTCCTTATGCCGCTGAGGAGGTTGCGTTCGACAACCCCGTGGAAAGTGGGGTCCATCTCGCCGGCACGCTGACCTTGCCTTCGGGGAAAGGTCCCTTCCCCGCGGCGATCCTCATCACCGGATCGGGCCAGCAGGACCGCGACGAGACGTTGCTGGGTCACAAGCCCTTCTGGGTAATCGCCGATTACCTCTCGCGCCGGGGCATCGCCGTGCTGCGCGTCGACGACCGTGGCATGGGCAAGTCGACCGGCGACGTGGCCAATGCGACATCGGCCGATTTCGCCACCGATAGCAATGCCGCATTCGCCTATTTGAGGACCCGCAAGGACATCCGCCCCAACGCGATCGGCTTCATCGGCCATAGCGAAGGCGGAATGATCGGTCCGATCGCCATGGCCACCAACAGGCAGGTCGCTTTCCTGATCATGATGGCGGGCCCCGGCACCGCGCTCGACCAGCTGCTGCTGACCCAGCGCCGGCTGATCGGCGCGTCCATGGGGCGGAGCGAGGCGGAAATGGACCGGTCGGAGCCGGTCATCGCCGCTCTTATCAGGGCGGTGGCCAGCGGCGCGACCTACGCGGAGGGCCTCGCGGCGGCGCGCGCCGTACTGACGCCCGAAGCGATGACCGCGCTCGGCGCGCCGCCGACCGCCGACAGGCAGATCATTCTCGCCCAGCTTGCGACGCCCTGGTTCCGCTATTTCTTCCGATATGATCCCGCGCCCAATTTGCGCGCGATCCAGGTTCCGGTTCTCGCCATGAACGGCAGCCTCGATCGGCAGGTGCCGCCGACCGAAAATCTGGCCGCCATCAGGGCCGCGCTCAAGTCCAATAAGGACGCCACCATCGTCGAGCTGCCCGGTCTCAACCACCTCTTCCAGACCGCGAAGACAGGCGCCGTCGGCGAATATGCCGAGATCGAGGAGACGGTCGCACCGATCGCGCTCGACCGCATGGCGATGTGGATCAACGCGCGCTTCGGAAAGGAGAAATAGCGGCGACCCATGACATGGGTTCAGACCGGACAAGCCGGTACCATGCCGTCCCGCCAACATCCGCTTCCGACCCAGTTGCGGACATTTAACAACCAGCTCAACATTGGCGTGTGCCTGGGCGATGGATGATTTTGTTGGTGCTGGCTTGTCCGACCGCCGCTGACGCAAAGAACAGGGCCTGTGCGTCTCCGTTGGGTGCGGCCGTTCCAGACATTCGGACGGCACGCGCCATTGCGGAGGCGATCATTGCCGCTCACCCCGGCCCAACAAAGCGGGACGGATATGTACTCCACGTCCAGCGGGATGGAGACTCGGGCTGGAGCGCGGCCCAATCCCCTCCGCCGCCCAGCGATCGAGGGGAGCGTATGGTTGCGACCTTCGGCGGCGGAGGCCTCAGGATGCACATAGACCGCTGCTCAGGCAGGATCAGCGATATGTACTATCTGCGCTGACACAAGTCGGCTTTCCAGCCTGGGCGGACATACCACGCTAGAACCCAACGACTTGGGCCCCGCCCTCCGTTGCAGCGAAGCAATCCGGACTCTCCCATTCGGCCCGTACATCCGCATCCCGCTCCAATCCGCATCGGGCAGTCGCCTCCACCGCAAACCGCTCCGGGTCGAGCCGTGCCAGCGCCCACACCGCCGCGCCCCGCACCACCGGCGCGGGATCCTCCAGCAACGCCAGCACGCGCGGCAGCAGCACGGGCAATCCACTATTCCCCGCCGAGATGAGCGCATTGCGCATCATTCTGTCGCGGCCGATCCGCTTGATCGGAGACCCCGAAAACACCTGGCGGAAGCTCGCGTCATCCAGCTGAAGCAGGTCGCCCAATTCCGGCGCCGCCAGTTCCGCGCGCGCGGCAAAGGCGCGATTGGCGTGCGCGGCTTCCGCGAACTTGTTCCATGGGCAGACCGCAAGGCAATCGTCGCAGCCATAGATGCGGTTGCCGATCGCCTCCCTGAACTCGGCCGGGATCGGCCCCTTATGCTCGATCGTGAGGTAGGAGATGCAGCGCCGCGCATCCAGCTTGAATGGCGCCGGGAAGGCGTCCGTCGGACACACATCGATGCACGCGCTGCACGACCCGCATTTGACCTCGCCCGCCGGATCGGGCTCCAGCTCCAGCGTGGTCATGATCGCGCCGAGCAGAAGCCAGCTCCCCTCCTCGCGGCTGACCAGATTGGTATGCTTGCCCTGCCAGCCCAGCCCCGCGGCCTCGGCGAGCGGCTTCTCCATTACCGGCGCGGTGTCGACGAACACCTTGAGGTCGGTTTCCGGCATTGCCGCCACCAGCCAGCGCGCGAGCGCCTTCAGCCCCTTCTTGACGATGTCGTGATAATCCTGGCCCTGCGCATAGACCGAAATCCGCCCCACTTTTTTCTCGTCGGCCAGCGCCAGCGGATCGTGCGGCGGCGCATAGCTCATGCCGAGCATGATCACCGATTTGACCTCCGGCCACAAAGCGGCGGGGCTGCCGCGCTGGTGCGCGCGATCCTCCATCCACGCCATGTCGCCATGCGACCCCGCCGCCAGCCATTCGCGCAGCCGTGCCGACGCGTCCGGGATCGCGTCGGCACGCGCGATCCGGCAGTCGGCGAAACCCAACGCGCGCGCCTCGGCCTTGATCGCGGTTTCAATGGAAAAGGGGATTGTCACTGACCTATACTATCACATCGTCGCATCCCCGCTTGCATCGTGTAACCGCGATGCACACTTTTCGCGAATAGGGCGTTGAACGAAGACTGCGGGAAGGGAAGATGATGCAGATCTCACGGCGGGCGTTGCTTGGCGCCGGTACCGGCGCGGTCGCCGCCGCCTGGCTTTGGCCCTCTGGCGGCGGGAGCGCGCCTTTACATTACGAGGTGACGCTGAGCGATGCCCAATGGCGCGCAAAGCTTTCGCCCGCCGCCTATGACGTGCTGCGCCAGCAAGGCACCGAGCGCGCCTTCACCAGCCCCTTGCTCAACGAACACCGCAAAGGCGTCTTCACTTGCGCGGGCTGCGCGCTGCCGCTCTTCTCGTCCTCAACCAAGTTCGAAAGCGGGACCGGCTGGCCCAGCTTCTGGGCCCCGCTCAAGAATGCGGTGCTCACCAGTGACGATCGTTCGCTTGGCGAAAGCCGGACCGAGGTTCATTGCCGCCGTTGCGGGGGGCATCTCGGCCATGTCTTCGACGATGGTCCCAAGCCGACCGGATTGCGCTATTGCATGAACGGTGTGGCCCTCAGTTTCACTCCAGCGAAAGCCTGACTCTTGATCCAGATGTTGCGTACACGCGCCGTGAGGCGCGGATGAGCCGGATTACGCCTGTCATCCTGTCCGGGGGCTCGGGCACGCGGCTGTGGCCGCTGTCACGCACCGGTCGCCCCAAGCAATTGCTGAGCCTGACCGCGGCCGAGACGATGCTGCAATTGACCGCGCGCCGCGTGCCCGCGAGCGAGGGCTTCGCCCCGCCGATCGTGGTTGCCAATGCCGCGCATGCCGACATGATCGAGCATCAACTCGAAAAGGCGGGCATCGCCGAATCCCTGCTGGTCCTCGAACCCGTTGGCCGCAACACCGCGCCCGCCATCGCCGCCGCCGCGCTCGCGCTGGAACGCGATGCGATCATGCTGGTGATGCCGAGCGATCATGTCGTCCAGGACGTCGCCGCCTTCCGCGCGGCGATCGCGGCGGCGACGCCGTTGGTCGAGCAGGGTTGGCTCGCGACCTTCGGCATCACCCCCGACGGCCCCGAAACCGGCTATGGCTATATCAAGCGCGGCGAGGAACTCGCCCCCGGCGTGGCGCGGGTCGACAGCTTCGTCGAGAAGCCCGACCGCGAGACCGCCGAGGCCTATCTCGCCACCGGCCGCTACAGCTGGAATGGCGGCATCTTCCTGTTCGGCGCGGGCGCCTATCTCGACGCGCTCGCGCGCCACGCGCCAGACATGCTCGCTGCCGTGAAGAAATCGATCGACGCGGCAACACGCGAAGGCAATCGCCTCTTCCCCGAACGCCATGCCTTCGCCGCCTCGCCCAGCCAGGCGGTCGACTATGCGGTGATGGAGAAAGCCGACAAGGTCGCGGTCGTGCCGGTCGAAATGGGCTGGTCCGACGTCGGCAGCTGGGACGCGCTCCACGCAATCTCCGATCAGGACGATCATGGCAACGCCAACCATGGCGAAGTGTTCGCGATCGATACCAAGCGCTGCATGATCCGCAGCGAAGGCCCGGTCGTGGCCGCGGTCGGGGTCAAGGACCTGATCGTGATCGCGACCCCAGACGCGGTCCTGATCATGCCTCGTGGTGCCAGCCAGGAGGTCAAGCGCGCGGTCGAGGCCCTCAAGAAAGACGGCCACATCACGCTCGATCGGGCGCTCTAGGCGGGCCGTCAGCTACAGCAATTCGGCATGCCCGATTTGCCCGCTGTCGGCGTCGAGGTCGCGCAAGTCCCTGCCGCGTGTTTCCTTCCCGAACCAGGCGACGAGGATCAGCGCGAGCGCGGTCGGGATCATGATCAGCACCGACGAGAGGCCCATCGACAGGATGATGCCGCTGATGGTGAGCGCCTGCGCGAAGAGGCCGCCGCTCTTGGTGCAGGCCGCGACCCACCCGGTGGCGCGGCCGCGGACCTTCAGGGGGAAGCTCTCCGCAGTATAGGGCAACACGATCGCGATAATGCCGTTGGTGCCCACGATGAGCAGCGCCACCGGCAGGACCGGGCTGCCATGCCCGGCAAGTTCCAGATGCAGCACGAGAAGCAAGCCAGCCAGGGTCAGGCCGACCATCGTCACGAGCGACCATTTGGTGCTCCAGCGGCTATAGAGAAAAGCTGCCAGAAACACGGTCGGAAAAGCGATCAGCGCGCTTTCCGCGAGCAACTTGCTCGACACCCCGACCGAATAGCCTTTGGCGACGAGGTCCGCTGGGAGCCAGAGGAGCAGGCCGAAGTTCACGAGGCCCCACGACAAGGCGCAGATGCTGAGCGCGGTCAACTTGCCGTAGAGCTTGAGCCCCGTCAGCGCGTGGGAGCCTGTCTTGGCTGCCACGATCGCGGGGCTGGCCTTACGCATTTTGGCTCCGAACCGTCGCATCACCACTTCCGCCTCCTGCGCACGGCCGCGTGACAGCAGGAATTTCGCGGATTCGGGGATGAACTGGCCAAGCAGGACCAGCGTCAATCCGGTAGGCAAGTTGGCGAGCCACAGGATCCGCCAGCCGAAAATCGGCTGCAGCAGCGCCGACAGCCCGCTCGCCGCGAAATAGCCGCCGACAGCACCCAGTCCGCCCACCAGCACGAGGCTCCAGCCGCGATGGCGGCTCGGCATCATCTCGGCCAGCAGCGCGTAGGTCACGGGCAGCATTCCGCCCGCCGCCGCGCCCATCATGAAGCACATCGCGATATTCCAGGCGAGGCTCGGCATCGCGCCGCAGATCGAGGTGCCGACGAACATCACCGCAGACAGCAGGATCGAAGCCTTGCGTCCGTAGATGTCGGCGACGATCCCCCAGATCACCGATCCGGTGACGGTGCCGGCCAGGGCGAAGAAGGGGACGAGCGAGACCGTGGCTTTGGGCACCCCATATTCGCTGATCATGCCCGGTACGGTGAAACCCAGCGATGCCGGCTTCATCACGTCGATCACCAGCGCGATCACCAGGATCGCCATCAGGTTCCAGTGCGCGAACGTGAGCTGCGCGTCCTCGGGCGCGGCGACGATGATGTCGGCGGCAGCGGCGCGCTGGGCCGCGACGTTGCGGGGAAGCAGGCCGTAAGCCGCGACGAACACGCCCGCGACGATCAGGCCCATGCCGATCGTCATCGTGCCGCCCATCGGCATGCCTGCCAGATGGTAGTGCATCGACCGCGCCATCGCGAACATCGGCAAATGCGCGCACACCCCCGCAGTGACCGCGAGACAACCGAGCGCGAACGCCCAGACCGCCTGCCGATCCGACAAGGTGCTGCTAATCCCGCCCATATGCCTCCCCCACGCCTCCGCTTGAGGCCTTGGGAAATGGCCGGGGCGGCACGGGATGCAATCGAAAATGGGTGGAGCAGCAGACGGCGATCCGATTTTGCCGCCCTGCCGCTCCAATCTGTGTCCTGGGCGCTACAAAGTAGGTACGTGCCTACGTTCATTTGCGATCTTTAGCCGCAATATCTGTTTGTCGACGGCCACCGGCAAACGGGAAGCGCCGTCGGCGCGACATGTCGTATCACCCCGCTGACTGGTGTCCGAAATGTTACCTTTTCCGGCGGGGAACCATAATGGACTGAAACGGCTTTAACCTGGATCAAATGGGGCGGCCGGGCAGCGTGAACAAAGAGACCAAGAAACAGATCGAGGAAATCGAGGAGACGCAGGAGGCTCTGCGCGAAAGCATCGATCAGGCGCGCGAACTCGCGGTCAAGGCCGACAAGCTCCTCAAGCAGCACAAGGAAGCATTGAAGGACGAACCGCCGGAGTGAAGCTCCGTGGCACCAAACCGCCATCCACCCGGCCTGAAGGCGGAATGAGGGGCGCCACCGAAGCCCGGCAGCACCCCCTCCCAATTCAACGCTCAATAATGAATGCGGAATTCCACGCCGGCACGCCGTGGCGTCAGCACGCCCAGCGCGTAATAGCGCTCGACCACGCCCGTTCGCACCTGATTGTACGAGCTTACGTCGTTGCTGATCGCGGTGACCGCATATTTGTCGAACAGGTTGTCGACGAACAAGCCGGCCTCGAACTTCTTGGCGTGATAGGTCAGCGATGCCCGATGGGTGACGAAGCTCGGCATGATTTCACCCGAGCCACGAAGTCCGACGCGGGAATAGATATTGCCTTCATAGGTCGTCGCCCAGCTGAACTCCACGTCGCGGCCGTCGGCGAGCGGATAGGTATAGGTTGCCTGGAGCGCCCCTGAATTCTTGGCCGAGCCCGGCATGCGATCGCCGGCCTTCGCGTCATAACCGACGCCCTGGCTGACCACCAATGCGGGCACGTCCTCGGTCAGATGCGCGTCAACATAGGAATAGGTGGCCTGCACCGTAAGCTCGGGTATGATCTTGAACGACCCACTGAACTCGACGCCTTTCGAGATCGCCTTGCCGCCGTTCTTGATGATTCCGGTCGCACCGTTGATCGTCTCGCTCGGGACCTGGATCCCGTTCCAGTTAACGTGGAAACCGTCCACAGTGAATTGCAGGCGCCGGTCGAGCAGCGACGCGCGGAGGCCGAGCTCCATGTTGCGCGTCTTGTCGGGACCATAGGCCAGCTCGTTGGGCAGCGCACAGACATTCTGGCCCGGCGGCAGCGGCAGGATGCACGGCGCGACGCGGTTCACGTTGCCGGTCCGGTAGCCCGTACTGTAGGTGAAATAGGCCATCAGATCGTTGCTGAACTTGTATGACGTGTTGGCTTTCCACACGACACCGTCGGATCCCGTCGCGCCGGATTTGACGCGGCTGGGTGCGAACTGGACGAGCGGATAGGGCGTGCGCTTCAGGCCGCCTCCGGTCAGCGGAGTCTCGGTGCCGCCCGTCGCGGATGCATCATATTTGAAATAACGGATGCCGCCCGTCACCTGCCACGCCTTGGTGATGTGGAAGGTGCCTTCGCCATAGGCCGCCTTTTCCTTGGTGCGGGTGTCCACGAACGACATATATTCAAGGTCGTCCGGCCGGTTGACCGCGATGAACTTCGCGAAACCCGGGGTGAACTCCTCGTAGAAGCTGTGATATTTCAAATCGTTATAGAAGCCACCGATCACCCAGTTGAACGGTCCGCCATGGCTCGAGACCAGGCGTACTTCCTGGTTGAACTGCTTGTACTCCGCGCTGCGCGTGTTGAACGAGGAGAATTGAGGGAAGGCTTCATAACCGTAATTGAGGTCGAGCAGCAGGTCGGTATTGTCGGACTGCCCATGGAGGTGCTGCCGCGTAACGGCCGTGGTGCTGACCAATTGGGCGATGTTGAACAGGTTGAGGTTGAACTCGGCCGAGAAGAGATCCGACTTGCGGCTTCCGGGCTCAAGATAGCGCCACGGCCCCTCATAACGCCCGGTGCCGAGCACGCCGCCGCCATTGGCCTGGCGCCCGTCGGTCTTGGTCAGCTGATGGGCGTAGGTCAGGTAAAGCTTCACGTTGGGATTATATTCCAGCAGCAACGAGTTGCGCGTCGTGAACGTGTGCTCGAAATTGACGTCCTTCTTGCTCTTGAAGTTCGCCTTATAATCGGCGGCCGTGCCGAAGGAGCCGTCGGCGGCGGTTGCGCCGCGTACCGGCTGCGGATCGGAAATGCCGGGCGCCTGCAGCAAATGGTCGTAATCGATGAAGCCGGGATTGTCGTAATAGCCGACGACCGAGCGCAGCGCGATGTGATCGGTGACGATCGGGATGTTGACCGTTACGTCGCCGACTGCGCCCAGATCCTTGCTGTGGGATTCGGCGAAGGCGCGGCCGTGGAGATCCACCGAGAAATGATCGGTGTTCGGCCGCCCCGGGATATAGCGAACCGCGCCCGACAAGGTGCCGAGCCCGTAGAGCGTGCCCTGCGGCCCCTGCAGCACCTCGACGCGATCGATGTCGATCAGCTTGAAATCGGCGTAGAGCGGAACCTCGCCCAGATAGACGCCCACCGCGGTATTCTCGTTCGCGCCGAACGTGCTCGAATCCGAGGAGGAGATGCCGCGCAGTACGACCTTGCCGGCCGAACCCGGCCCGGTATCGGCGACGGTGACTCCCGGCGTGAACGCCGCAAGCGATTTGATGTCGTCGACGCGCTGCCGGGCCAATTGCTCGCTGCCCAGCGCCGAGATGTTCATCGGCGCGTCCTGGAGCGTCGTCCGACGGCGGGTACCCGTCACCACGATCTCGTTGTTGCTGCTGCTGGCTGCGGTTTCTCCCGGCGGCGCGTCCTGCGCGAACACCGGCATAGCCGCAAATCCCATCAAGAAAGTCGCGCTGAGTAACGTCGCCCGAGAAATGCGTGCCATGACCTTAGCCCCTTTTGTGCTCAAAACCCCGCCACTTCGTGGGCATCTCTCCGGTGGCACTCTTGCGGCGCCTTCGGCCGGCTCTTCGCTCGGCCAGCAATCAACATGGATCGACGGGCACAGGCGGCCCATACGTCAATCGCGCAATCTGGCTCGACCGCCCCCAAGGTCCGGACCCTAGCCATATCGATAAGGATATTGGTCGATTGTCGTCGTTCCCCGCGTCTGGTTGCAGAGGAAGACAGTGCCGGTGAAATAAATGCCCGGCTTGGTGATCGTCTTCGCGTAGGCGAAAGCTTCGCGTAGCTGCTGCACCGTCATCTCGACTGGCGCCTCGTCCGGCTGATAGGTCATGCCATAGGCATAATCCTGCCCGTCTTTACTGATCTCGACATGGCAACCCATGACATGCGTGACCGGATGAGTGTCGCAAAAGTCGATCAGGCGCCTCATGCTGTCGAACCAGGGCTGCCAGAAGCTTATGTAGCAACGGCCGCGATAGAACATGTCGCCCGTGAACAGGATTTGCGTATAGCTGTCGTAATAGGCGAATTCGGATATGACGTGACCTGGCGAACCCCAGATCAATATTTCGCGTCCGCCCAGATCCAGCGAAACCCTTTGTTCCGGGAAATTCGTCATTCCCCAGAAACCCAGCATCTCTTCATGGGTCAGGCCCATGTAGCGCGTGTTGGGGCGGTCAGCGAACTGGTTGGTGGCCGCGAAATGATCGGCGTGCAGATGGCTGAAAGCCACCACCAATTCCAGGCTCGCTGGGTCGCGATTGTTGCGGCGGCACCAGTCGTCGATGCACCCGTCCACGACGCCGCGCAGGTCCCAATCGTTGCGCAGCTGGACGAAGCCCTCGTCCAGCAGAAGGACCCGGTCGTTTCCGAAATAGAGCGGCGCGAACGGTGCTTCGTAGCTATAGGCCTTGTTCTGCCTCAGGATCGCCGTGTGCGCATTGTACCAATGGACGTGCACGGGCGGATCTTTGTTATCCATCGACGAGGGAGACCCGCAGATCCATTTGTCGGGAAAGCTGCCGCGCGCGGGCAGGTTGGTCCTGAAATCGATCGGCCCCGGACGGGCCGCCGCGGCCGCCGCATCGGCAATTCCCGCCATGGCGGCGCTGGAGAACGTCGCCGCCGCGGCGAAAGCGGGGGATGTCAGGAAAGTGCGACGATCCATGCTCGTTTCCTCGTCGCCGGCTGTCAGAATGGACGCGGAGGGATGATGTTCGGCACGTCCGACGGCCAATCCGACGTCCGCTGATCGGGGCTCACCCCGTTCAGCAGCACGAAATCGGGGCGGATCAGCATCGTGTCCTTGCCCTGCACCGCGCGCGCATAGACCAGCAGCTCGTCGATCAACGCCGGATCCATCTCGAGCAGTCGCTCATAGGGCTTGTAGCTCGCGAAACGCGGATAATAGCGGCCTGGCACGAACATCATCTCGATATGGCCGCCGAACATCCACTTCACCGGGTGATCCGCGATGAAGGCCTTGATCCGTTCGAGCGAGGCGACGAAATCCTTGTCGTTGCCGATATTGATCTTGCCCGGGAAGATCAGGTCACCGGTAAACAGCAGGTCGCAATAAGGGTCGTAGAAACTGACGCCGTCCCTGTGCGTCCCGGGTGTCGGGATCACCTCGATCACCCGATCGCCAAGATCGATGCTGCCGCGTCCGGACGGCCAGCTGCCACCAAGGCCGTAAAAGCGCTTCATCACCTCCAGCGGCCTTGGCACGATCACCGTGTCCGGGCGTCCCGCGAACTGCACGAGACCCTGATTTTGCGCGACGTCCTCGCCCGACGTCAGCGCGATGGTGAGCGGCACCTTGCGCCGCCCCCGCGCCTGCGCCCAGCGCGTGATGACGGCATCGACCGTCTCGCGCAGCGGATAATAGCGCGCCTCCGCCGTCGCGCCGGAATCGATCAGCAGCGCGCCGGAATTGCCGAACAGCAGATAGGTGAACGGCGCCTCCCAATGCACGCAGACATTCTGGCGGAGCACGAACGTGTCTTCATTATATTGCACCACCTGGATGCGCGGATCGCGGTTCTTGGCCGCGACATTGGAACCGTAGGTCCACCGCATGACGAACCTGCCCGGAGCCGGACCGTCGCACTTATAATCGTGGATTACCGGCGTGCTGCGATGCAGCGGTACGACACTATCCGTGTTCCGCACGCCCGGAAGATTATAGGGAAGATCCGGATTGCCGTTGGGATAGGCGCTGCCCGTCACCGACATGCTGTTGCCGGACAAAACAGGGCTGTATGTCGCCTTATCCGGCATTAAAACTCCCTTACACCAATGCGTTAGGCGTCTTCCGCGCTACGCTCTCGTCGTTCGCCTCGACCTTCTTGATGGCTGGAAATCGAACCTATGGATATTACCGATTCGGACAAGAGTAATAATGACGTATTGATTACCGCGCGCTTTTGTTATATTGCACTGCCGAAATCACTGTATCCGGAAGACTGCGGCCAGCCCGACATTACGGCGTGGCCCGCCTGGAACGGGGTCGGCTGACGAGGCCGCCATCGGCGTCAGGCACCTGATAGTTGCCACCATTTTGGCGGAATTCCCGGCGGCGCCGGTATGGAAGGCGCGCACGCAGGTGGGAACGGCCAGCGTCGGGTAGGATCTAGCGATGAGGAATCAAATCCAGCCCGCCCGTCCAGCGCGAAGTCGAAAAACATACGCGACGGGACCCGACGCCCTCGGCACGGAGCCCCGGTCTGCCGCTTGGCACCCGCCCCTGTGGTTTACGCCGAGGCCGAAAGCTGGTTACGTCCGCTATTGAGTGGTTAGCTGCCGTGCCCTCGCGCCCGATTGACGATCCATCTGACACCCAGACCGACAGGCACCGTGGTCAGGACGGTTGGAAGGAGAACCATCTGCAAGAAGCCTTTGTGGCACACCTCGCCTGAGACACAGTCGCCCAAGGCGTCCCCGATGAGCAGGATAACGAACAGCGGCGTCCCTATTAATGCGGCGCACGCACAACCCCACCGTCCGCCTGCGGTGCTGCCTCCCCGATATTCGCTGTCGCTCATTACTGGTGCAGCATATGGGCATAGCCAACGATCGCAAATGGGTGGTTTGCAGACTGGCAGCTTCCGGCCCGTAGATCGGTAGAAGCGGACATTGGCAGTGTCCCGATCCAAGACTACAGTTCGCCTGTGGCGCGAACGCAGCAAACCTTCGTCAATGAGAAGCAAGGGCCGATCTACGTTTCCGTGGAGATATGGCCCGAATGCTTCGAGCTTGAGCCGGGTGACAGGCTAACCCTGATTTGGGATGCCGCCGAAGATCGCGACGCTTGTCAGATCAGCTTCATCAATGAAAACGAACTTGTGGTCTGGCCGGAAGGCGAGATCGACGGCATGCAGTTTCTCATTAATGGCGAACCCGCGAGAGGCCGCAGTTGGAAGTTCAAACATCAGTAGTTTGATTGGCAGCTTGCAGGCATAAAATCAGAATCGGGTGCGGCCGGTATTGGGTCGGAAGCGGCCACGCTTCACCGCCAGATAAACGGTAGAGCGACAAGCGCGACGAGAAAACTCGCCGCTACCACATTGAAGCGATGGGGATCGTCCGCTTTGCGGATTATCCCTTCCCCCGATCGGAAAACGGGGATGACGCCACAATAATAGCAGACCGCAAGTAGCGGCAGAAAAATACCCGAGAAAATCAGTCCAGGCGTCGGCTCCATCGTCCGCTTATAAGATCGTTCGAGAAGGTTGGCTATGGACTTACTGTCGAAAGCGGTCGTCTCGATTACGAACAACCTTGCTTTGGGTTTCCCTACGCCGCCAACCTCAGGCCGCTGTCCATCCCCCATCGATCGACAAATTCGCCCCCGTGATCGACGCGCTCTCGTCCCGGCAAAGATGTAGCAGCAGCGACGCCACCTGATCGACCGTCACGAACTGCTTGGTCGGCTGCCCGGCGAGCAGCACATCGTTCATCACCTGCTCGCGCGTCAGCCCGCGTGCCTTCATCGTGTCGGGGATCTGCGCTTCCACCAGCGGCGTCCAGACATAGCCGGGGCTGATGCAATTGACCGTGATGCCCCGGGTCGCGACCTCGAGCGCAACCGTCTTGGTCAGCCCGGATATGCCATGCTTGGCGGCGACATAAGCCGACTTGAACGGCGAGGCGACCAGGCTGTGCGCGGAGGCGGTGTTGACGATCCGCCCCCACCCTTTCGCCTTCATGTGCGGCAAAGCGGTGCGGATGGTGTGAAAGGCCGAGACCAGGTTGATCGCGATGATCTGATCCCACTTCTCGGGGGGGAATTCGTCGATCGGGGCGACATGCTGGATACCGGCATTGTTGACCAGGATGTCGACCCCGCCCAATTCCGCCGTGCAGGTCTCGACCATCGCCACGATCTCGTCGGGCCTCGACATGTCGGCTGACGAATAAAGCGCCCCCGCCCCGCTCGCCTGTGTCAGCGCCTCCCGCTCGGCCTCGATCGCCGCAGCGTCGCCAAAGCCGTTGATCATCACCGCCGCCCCCTCGGCCGCGAGCGCCTGCGCGCAGGCGAGCCCGATGCCCGAGGTCGATCCGGTGACGAGCGCGGTCTTGCCTTTCAGGAACATGCTTACTCCCTTGCGATCAGTGCGACGCGGCCCACGCTGCGGCGGGCCCTAGCTCGACTTTGCGCATATGGGCGCGATTCTGGATAGAGGTGATCGCCTTGACCGCTCCCTGGCGCGCGTCCGCCGGCAGGGCCCGGTCGGCATAGGCCTGGACGCGCTCGACCAGCGCGAGGTCGCCCGACCCCGCCGCCAGCGCGACGATATATCCAGCCTGGGAGCTCTTCTCGACCAGGGCGTTCACCGCATCGGCATGCGCCACCGCCCAGTCGAAGGCCAGTTCGGGATGCGGCCCGGAAACCGCGACCAGCATGCTGGCGCGGTTGGGCACGGTCGGCTCGTCGCTCAACACCAGCTCCAATGCCTTGCGCGCGAGCGCGGGATCGCGCGCACCGCTAAGCGCGAGCCAATAAGCGCGCGCCAGCAGCGGGTTGCGCTCGCCGCGCGCTTTCTGGTGCAGCATCTCCCATTGCGCCGGCGTGGCGTTGCGCGCGAATACGCCCAGCACCGCGCTGCGCGTCGCGGCCGGGATCGCGTCGAGATCGCCTTCGACCATCCGCCGCGCGGCCTCGACCACCTTCGGCTCGCCGAACCTGCCGAGCACCGCGATCATCGTCTCACGCAGCTGCGCCACATCGGCCCGTTCGCCCTTGCGCGGGCTGAGCCCGACGCGATCGAGCTGCGGCGCGAGCAAGCCGCGCGCGCGCGCCTCGAACGCGGGTTGCGCGGCATCGCCCGCGATCACATCGTCCATCGCCTGCAACTGACCCGCGATCAGCCGCCAGACCAGAGGATCCGCATCGACCGCGACCCGATCGATCAGCCCGTAATACCGTTCGAGCGGCGCATATTCGCCGTTACCCAGCGCGATCGCGTCCTGGAGAAGGCCAACCTGGTCGGCCAGTGCCAGTTTCGAAAAGCGCCCCGCCAGCGCGTCGAAATGCGGCGCCGAATAGAGCGTGCGATAATAACCGAACTGGCCCGGATTGATCACCGGCGCATCGCACCCCGCAATCGCCACCTGCACGGGACGCACGGCGGTGACGTCCACCTCGGTCTTGCCGCGGCCCGTCTCCGCGCCCAACCAGGTTACCGGCACGATCCAGCTCTGCGGTTTGCGCGATGCGGCGTCGATCCCGTAGCGCCCCTGGCTGAACGCCAGCCGGAGCGCGCCGTTGCGGCACAACGGCTCGGACACCGTGATCAGCGGCACACCCGGCTGGAGCGTGAAACTGTCCATCATCGGCTTGACCGGGCGCCCCGCGGCCTTCGCTATCTCTGACCACAGATCGTCGGTCGCGGTGTTGCCATAGGCGTGATCCGCCATGTAGCGGCGGATGCCCGCACGGAAAGCATCCGGTCCGACCGCGCCTTCGAGCATGCGGATCACCGCCTCGCCCTTCGAATAGGCGATCGAATCGAAAGCCGCCGCGAGTTGATTGACGCTGGTGATGCGCTGGACGATCGGGTGCGTCGATGCGCGCGCATCATTGTTGATGCCGATCTGGTGCGGATACGCCGCGGTCTGCGCCGCGACATGCCAGTCGGGGTTGAGCGCGTCGGTCGCCTTGCTCGCCATCCACGAGGCGAAACCCTCGTTGAGCCACAGGTCGTCCCACCAGCGCATCGTCACCAGATCGCCGAACCATTGGTGCGCCATTTCGTGCGCGATGTCGGAGAATATCTGCTGGCGCTGGGTCTCGCCGGTGACCTTGGGATCGACCAGCAAGACCTTGTCGAAATAGAGAATGCCGCCCCAATTCTCCATCGCATCGAAAAACTGGCTCGCGCCCGGCGCCGCCACCATGTCGAGCTTGGGCAAGGGGTAAGGCGTGCCGAAATAATCATTGTAGAACGTCAGCAGCCGCGCCGCGCTGTCGAGCGCATATTGGCCCTGATCGCCGACGCCGCGGCGTGTGATCACGCCGATTTCGGTCTTGCCGACCATGCGCGTGCGCCGCTCGACATCGCCCTGCCCGAAGAACAGCAGGTAGCTCGACATCCTGGGGGTCTGCCGGAAGCTGACCCAGCTCTTGCCGTCGGGGCCCGGCCGCGTCGATGCGATCGGCATGTTGGAGAAACTGGACTGGCCTTTTGGCGTCGCCACGCTGATCGTGAAGGTCGCCTTGCGCCCGGGCTCGTCCCACATCGGCGCGAAGCGGCGCCCGTCGGTTGCCTCGAACTGGGTGACAAGCATGCGCTTGTCGGCGGCACCATCCTTGTAGTCGACCGCGAACAGCCCCGCCGCCGACTGGAAGATCTTGCCCGCGAAATCCAGCGCGATCCGGTGCGTGCCCGGAGCGATCGGCCGGGCGAAGGTCAGGCTGACCGTCTCCACCTTCGCATCGAAGCTGATGCGCATCGGTGCGCTCCCGCCGTCGAGCAAGGCCCTGCCGATCGTGAGGTCGGCGGCATCCATCACGATCGTCCGCGTCGACCGCAGCACCGATATCGTGATCGTCTCGCTGCCCGCGAAGGTCAGATGCCCGGCGTCCGGATCCACCTTCATGTCATAATGGACCGGCACCACTTCGGGCGGCAGACGCCCGGGAAGCGTGGGGCCGACCGGCGTCGCTGCGGCGGCTTTGGCGGAAAGAAGGACGATCAGAAAAGGCAGGAAACGCCCAGACTGGCGCATGGAATACTCCCGGGAATGACTGGAATTCCGCCTAAAACGCGCTTGGCGGACGGAAAGACGCGTGCAACCAGCGGCAACAGGGGCGGGTTATAGCGCCATTACCGGTGCAGGAGGCGTCATGCGGCTCGACGATTATCGCGAAAGCTCCAATGTCGAGCAGGACAGCGGCCGCTCCGGCTTGGGCGGGTTCGGCGGAGGCGGTGGCGGGCTCGGCCTGCTGTTCGCGCTCGTCGGCAGCCGCTTCGGCATTGGCGGCATCATCATCCTGGTCCTCGGCATGGTCCTGTTCGGCTTCAACCCGTTCGGTGGCGGCGGTCAGCAGGTCGGCCAGTCGCCACAGGTCGCCAGCCAGAGCGCGGCGCAGACCTGCGCCAACAATGGCGCTGCCGGCCATTTCTCTTGCCGCGTCCTGGCCAGCACCGAGGATACGTGGAGCCGTATGTTCCAGCAGGGGGGCCAGACCTATGCGCCGCCAAAACTCCATTTCTATTCGCAGCAGGGCAGCTCGGGCTGCGGCGAGGCGATGTCGGCGATGGGTCCCTTCTATTGCCCAAGCGATCAGCGCGTTTATCTCGACACCGAATTCTTCGACGAGCTCCAGTCGCGCTTCCACGCGGCCGGCGATTTCGCGCAGGCCTATGTGATCGCGCACGAGGTTGGCCACCATGTCCAATATCTGACCGGAACCGCCGACAAGGTCCGCCGCGAGCAGCAGGCCTCTGACGAAAAAGGCGCCAATGCGCTGCAGGTCAGGATGGAATTACAGGCGGATTGCTATGCCGGCGTCTGGGCCGCCAACGCCAGGGACGCGCACGGTGCGGCCCTGCTCGAGGCGGGCGATGCCGAAGAAGGACTGCGCGCGGCCCAGGCGATCGGCGACGACACGCTCCAGCGTTCGGCCGGCCGCACACCCGTGCCCGACAGCTTCACCCACGGCACCTCCGCCGAGCGTGTCGCCTGGCTCAAGCGCGGCCTCAAAACCGGTGACCCATCCACATGCGACACCTTCGCCGGGTCGATCGACGGCTAGGAATTCCGCTCGCTCCGCCTTCCCCAAGCGGGCGCCACTCCCAAAAGGCCGGAACCGCCGGGGCTGCCCGCAAGCGCGTCGCACGTGGATTCGCGTGCACCACTCGGCCGCGGTTTCGACGAACGGGCGCGCAGCAACATGTCGCCATAAATATCGCTCTACGATATATTTATAGGTTATTGATAAAGAGCGGCAAACGCCTCCTAACAACCACTGCGAACTGCTATCAGTCGGATTTATTACGCGATTTCGGATTTCCGCCAACTCTTGGCGATCGGCCTTCCTGTATTACCGGGACAAGAGTTAACCTTAATCGAATATTTATTGCGTCAGACGGCGGATACTTATAGCCTGTGAACGACTCGGAACAGGAGTGGGCTTGGGGAGCTCGCCATTCGATGTCGTAGTTTGGGGGGTTGATATGGGTATCTCCGGTAAGATTACCGCCGCCGCTTTTGTGGTGGCCATGGCGGCAGCGGCGCCTGCACAGGCGACGGATACGTTCGCGCAGTTCGCCCAGGCGTTGTCCAATGCGCGGATCTTTACCTACGCCAATGCAAACAGCGGTGGCGTCAAGGCCAAGCTGGGTACGGTGGCGGGTAGCAACACCGTCTTCATTTCCGACCTTGGTTCGCTGGCATCGCCTTCGATCGCAAAGGTGAACCTGGTTGGCACCGCGACCGCGCTGCCAACGGTCGGTGCGAACATTTCGCAGCTTTTTTCGGGTTCGATCACGTTCACGCTGCTCGCGCCCCAACTCGGCATGAGTGGGCCCAGCACGAACGCCTTGACCGTGACCTTTATCAACGCGCTCCTGATCGCCACGCCCGGCGGCCGCGCGCCAACGCTGCAGGCCGACGCGGCTGCGGGTTCGAGCATAACCTACTGGTCTGACTTTGCCGATCTCTCGTCGACGACGGCCGAGGACTTCTCGCTCAGCTTTTCGGGTGCGTCGACTCCGCTGACAATGGCTGGAACGCGCCTTCCCGACTTCCGTGTCAGCGGCTCCGGCACGTTCGCGGCGGACCTGCCGGTTCCGGAGCCCGTGACGTGGAGCTTGATGCTGGTCGGCTTCGGCGCGATCGGTGGCGCGCTGCGCGGCCGTCGCGAGGCGGTCCTTAGCCTCAGCTAACGCCTTTCAGGGGAAAGCAACGGGCGCCGCTGGTCCTTGGACCGGCGGCGCTTCCGTTTCCGGCCTTCCGCTTTTCGCGACCAGGGCCAGGCTCATAACAAACAGGATTTTGCGGCTACCTGGTACGCCGCAATGCAACCAGGCTAACGTCCGCTTTCGCTGTTTGCGTTCGCCCGGACATCACCGACACCGATGACGGCCCCGTTTTCGTGACTGATGGGGTGACGGCTGGAGAATCCGTGGCGCGTCGTCGGGTTGATATGTCTCTATTCGACTTCCGGCGCTCGCGCTCCGACTGAGCCAGGTGCAGATATCGCGCGGTGAAATCGCCTATTTCCTCGAGCTTGGCGGGGTCCAGGATGGTGATGCAGCTCTTGTCGCAAGATGCCACCCCCCGCTGGGTCAGCTCGCGCATCACGCGGTTGACGGCTATCCTGCCGAGACCGACCGCATCACCAAGCTGCAGCTGCGTAAGCGGAAGTACGTAGCTCGCCCCGGGCGACAGCGCGCCCCCCTGCATACGGAGCGCCAGTTCACAGAGAAAGTGCGCCACGCGGGAGAGAGCGTCGCGCCGGCCGACGTTCACGATCCAATCCTGTGCGATCGAGCAGGATATCATGACATCCGCCATGAGGATCTCCGCGATCCCCGAATGCTGACGCATGACAGCGCGCAGATCGTCGGCATCGACCTGCAACAGGCAGCACGAGGTGAGCGCCTGCACGTCGTGAGCCCTCGTCTGCAACAATAGGTCCTGAAGGCCGACAAATTCGTGCTTCAGACGGAGTCCGATAATCTGCCGGTCTCCGCCCCGTGTGAGCTTCGTCTGATAGAGAGTACCATCCAGCACGTAAGCGCACCGCGCCGGCTGATCGCCCTCTCGGGAAAGATGTTCGTCAGCGGCCAGTTGCCGCCGCCTCATCGGCATGCTTGCAATAGCCGCAGCTTCCTCACCGGACAACGCGCGCCTGGACCGCAGTTCCAGGGCATTGATCCACATCTGAGCTTCGCCGTTCAACTTGCCCTCCGCTCGTTCAAGTCGAAGCAGACGGCGTTTATAGTCGACAGGGGTTGATTCTTATTTAACCTGCCGAATATCCGCCACGGCGATGCTCGGACAATAGTGGTTAATGGAAATAAACTTGGCGAAAATGTAGCCCAGGCTACATGTCCGGCGCCCGGAAACTCTATTCCACGAGCTGCGGCGCGAGTCGTCGGTTAAGTTTGTGGGGAGTGATCGATGCGTAAAATCATCGTCGCGGCGACGCTCGCCGCACTGGGATCCTTTCCGGCTTTGGCTGGCGTGACGGTAAGCAGCGTAGATGGCGCGCCGCCTTATGGGGTGCCGGCCACCTTTCAGTTCGACAATGTCACGCCAGAATATAGCGGCACGATCTACACCAATTCCGTGGGCGGCGTTCGCGCTCAACCTGCCGGCAGCACGGGTGGCTACGGTGCGGTCGGTCCGTCCAACGACCAGTCGAGCGCGGTGCTCGATCTCTCGTCCTTCGGCGCGATCAGTTCCATCACCTTCCTTTGGGGCTCGGTCGACACCTACAATTCGCTGGCGATTCTCGGGACCGGCGTATCGTTCAACGGCGGCGACCAGGGCGTTAGCCCGTCGACCGGCAATCAGGTCAATCCGAACTCCAACCGCCTCGTGACGCTGACGTTCACGGGGGCCGACCAATGGAACGTGACGGGCCTGCAGTTCATCTCGACCGGCAACGCGTTCGAGTTCGACAATGTCAACGTGACGACGGCTGCTGTCCCCGAAACCGCATCCTGGGCGCTGATGCTCGGCGGCTTCGGCGCGATCGGCTCGGCGATGCGGAGCCGTCGCAAGGCTGCAATCAGCTTCAGCTAAGATTTCCCTTTGGGGGGCGAAGACGCCGTCAATCTTGGGGGATTGGCGGCGTTTTTGCATAGATCAGGTGGTGACCTCGTCGGGCTGATATCGGCGACAGCATCGACCCGAAAGAAAGGGCGCGCCTGCCGGCACGCCCTCCTCTTTCAAAGCCGTCGGACCTTACCAGCAATGCCAGTCGCGGCGATGGCCGTGTCGTGTCATGCGATAGCTGCAATTCTGGTAATAACCGTGGTTCCACGCATACCAGCCACGATGTTCGCCGGGATGGTCCCAGTAACGCGGACCATCCCAGTCATCGCGCGACATGTGGTCATGATAGGCGACCCAACCCGGGCCGACCGGTGCACCGACGACCGTGACCACGGTGTGCTGCGCCGTGGCAGGGGCCGGGAATGCAGCTGCAGCCGCGATGCTGGCCGCGGCGACAAGGGGCGTGATCTTCATAATCCTGCCCCAGATAACGGTGTTTTCCCACCTGCCGGAGCGACGCGCCGCCCGGGTCTCCGGTTCCATTTACGAACCACGGGAGGCGCGGCTTCAGGCCAGCCGGCCGGTTGCCCTGAGAATGAGGTTCGACACATCCACAGGATGCGACAGCAAGGATACGTGGCTCGAGGCGATCTCTACGATCGTGGCATTCATCCGTTTCGCCATGAAGCGTTGGAGCCCGGTGTCGATTACCCGGTCTTTGCTTGAGATCGCATAATAAGAAGGCTTGGAACGCCAGGCCGCGTTGGTAGTCCGGTCTGCCAGCAGCGCCTTATGGAAGGGCCATTGCACGGCGTACAAAGCCTTGGCTTTCGCCGGTGAAAGGTCGGGCGCGAAGTCTTGCAGGAAGGCCTGTTCGCTCAGACGCCCCTCGTCACCATCGAAGACGATGCCGGCCGAAGCCGGCGGGGTCGGAAAGGTCTTTGCGAGGGCCGTATAATCCTCTCCGGCGTCGGGCGCGCGGGCTGCAATATAGACCAGCGCGGAAACCTTCGGATGGACACCCGCTTCCGTGACGATCATGCCGGAAAAGGAATGACCCACCAGCACCGTTGGACCGTCCTGGCGGTCCAACACCATCCGGCAAGCGGCGACTGCCTCGGGCAAGGTCGTGAGCGGATTTTGCACCGAGATAACGTTCAACCCGCGCGCCTGAAGGCGCGGAATGACTTCAGACCATGACGATCCGTCGGCAAAGAGGCCATGGACGAGCACGACGTTTCCAGCAGGCGGGACGGGGTCGGCAGCCGACGCTGCGCCGGGGGCAAACGCCGCCGTCGTCGCGAGTAGCGAAGAATTGAATGTGCGCCTGTCGATTTCCATCGTGATCACTCCATCCATGACTCCAGGCGAGCCCGCCCAGCCGCCGGAACCGCTTCGCCAAAAGCCTTCACAGAAGGATTTCCATATACTCATTGTCAGAATGCCGACAGCCAGCGCACAGGGCTCGCTAGGCTTTCGGGTAGCGCCATCGAACTTCGATCACTGCAAGCAGGAGTTCCGCTATGAGCAACGACACTGGCCCAGGGCCGCTGACCCCGGCGGACATTCAAGAGATACGCGATCTCTTTCTTCGACAAGCCGCGGGTGAGACTGCCCACGATATCGGCGAGATCGAAACCGTGCTGGCTCCCGCCGTCAACTTCGTGGCACGGGCTTACAGCTTCTGGGGCCGCGGGGCCGTGATCGATCATTTCCGCACCGTTTTCGCGGGTACGTGGCGCTTCGAGCCGGACGAGGCCGCGATCCGGATCCTGCCGCTTGGCCCCGACGCTGCCCATATCTATGCGCCGACCCGGGTCACCGCCGGGCCGGCTGGCCAAGCGGCCTCGACCCACGCATATCTGGTCAACGAGTTTGCGATCCGGACGGACGAAGGGTGGCGCATCTCCGCCATCATTCCCGTGCCGACCGAATGAGCGGCACCGGCCGGGTGAGAGGGGGCGTGCGTATCCCAAGGGCAAAATCCGGTTCCGGGAAGGCGGTGGTGGTTGCAGCATTAGCGCTCGCCGCCACTCCAGCATCCACGCAACAAATTGCGCCGGCCGCGCCCCAGTTCGAGCCACCGACCGCGGGGCCGGCCTCAACCGCCGTAAAGCCACTGACAGCGGCTTTGTCCTATGCGAGCGATCTGAATGCCGATGTAGCCGGCGGCCAGCACCGTGGCGCCGCCTATCTGGGCAAGGTTGCGCTGGTAATAGACGCTGACCTCGATCGCCTGATCGGCCTTCATCGCGTCATCGGCCATATCAGCGTGCTCGACATACATGGCGTGGGCCTGTCCGGTCATTATGTCGGCAATCTTGTGCCCGTGAGCGGGATCGAGGCGGAGCCCGCGATCAGACTCAATCAGGTCTGGCTGCAAATCCCCCTGGGCGATGCGCAATCCGCCATGCTCCGGCTGGGGAAATTCCCGGCCGCGCAGGAATTCATGGCGAGCCCGACCGCAGCACTCTTCATCAACTCCACCTTTGGCTGGCCGGCGAGCTTTGCGACCGACTTGCCGAGTGGCGGCCCATCCTGGCCGCTTTCAGCGCCGGGCGCGATGGTGACGTCGCGGATCGGCACCCACATAAGCGCGAAGGCGGCGATCTTCGCTGGCGATCCGGCGGGTCCCGGATGGGGCGACCCACAAAGACGGGACGGGCATGGTTTTAACAGCTTTGGCTTTGCCGGCCGCCCTTTCGTGATCGCCGAAACCGCTTATGCCGCCGGTAGCGCCACGGTCACGCTGGGCGGCTGGATTCATTTCAACCGCTTCGCCGACACGCGCGCGCCCTTCGCATCTGTAGCCGTGGTGCCTGCCGGGCATTCGCGCAACCTCGCCGGCTACGCGATGATCGATGGGGCAGTCTGGAAGTCCGATGCCAGCGGACGCACGCTGAGCGCATTCGCCCGGATCTCAGTCAGTCCTTCGAACCGCAATCCGGTCGATATCTATATCGACGGGGGAATAACGTTGAAGGCTCCGTTCCCGGGTCGCGCGAACGATGCGTTCGGTCTCGCCATCGCGCGATCCCGTATATCGCCGCTGCTGCGTGACGGCGAACGCCAGGCAAGGATGTCCGGACATCCGTCCGCGCCGATCCCGACATCAGAGGCAGTGGTCGAGGCGACCTATAACCTCGCGGTCGACGCCCATCTCACCCTGCAGCCGAATATCCAGTTCATTCGGCGACCGGCGGGCAATGCGCTTGCTCCGGCCCTTCCGGCGCCACGGCTTGGCGATGCGATGATCGTCGGCGTGCGCACCACGCTCTCGCTCTGATCCGGTGGCGCAGCGCGGCGGACCCGCTTCAGCCGCCGCCGTCGCGTTCGATATCCGCGCCGACCGCGGACAATTTTTCCTCGAGCCGCTCGTAACCGCGGTCAAGATGATAGACGCGCAGCACCTGCGTCTCGCCCTCGGCGGCAAGCCCGGCGAGCACCAGGCTCATCGACGCGCGCAGGTCCGTCGCCATCACCGGCGCGCCGTTCAGCGTCTCGACGCCCTTCACGATCGCGGTGCGGCCGTGGACCTGAATGTCCGCACCCATGCGCGTCAGCTCGGGGACGTGCATGTAGCGATTTTCGAAGATCGTCTCGGTCAGCACGCTCGTACCTTCGGCCCGCGCGAGCATCGCCATGAACTGCGCCTGCATGTCGGTCGGGAAGGCCGGGAAAGGCGCGGTCGAAAGCGTCAGCGGGCACAGCCGGCCATTGGCGGAAACCCGAATCCCGTCTTTCTCCTCGGTCACCACCAGTCCGGCTTCCGACAGGCCACCGATGATCGCCGTCATATCCTCCGCGCACGCCCCTTCTAGCAGCAGGTCGCCGCCCGTGATGCCGGCCGCGCAAGCATAGGAACCCGCCTCGATCCGGTCGGGCATGACCCGATGCTCGGCGCCGTGCAGGCTCGTCTTGCCCTGGATGACGAGCCGCTCGGTACCGATCCCTTCGATTTCCGATCCCATCGCCACCAGGCAGCGGCACAGGTCCGAAATTTCGGGCTCGCGCGCCGCATTGTCGATCACCGTTTCGCCCCGGGCGAGCGCGGCCGCCATCAGCGCATTTTCGGTCGCGCCGACCGAAACCAGCGGGAAATTGATATGCCCGCCCTTGAGTCCGCCCGCCGGAGCCCTCGCGCGGACATAGCCCGCCGCCAGCTCGATCTCCGCGCCCAGCGCTTCCAGCGCCTTGAGGTGCAGGTCGATCGGGCGGTTGCCGATCGCGCAGCCGCCGGGCAGCGACACCGTCGCTTCGCCCTCGCGCGCGAGCAAAGGCCCCAGCACCAGGATCGACGCGCGCATCTTGCGCACGATCTCATAGGGCGCGGTGGTCGAGGAGATCGTATCCGCATCTAGCGTCATCGCCCGCACCATCGATCCGCCGCGCTGGCCGGCGACCGTGGTCGATACGCCCAGCTCGTTCATCAGATGCGCGAAGCCGTCCACGTCGGCCAGTCGCGGCAAATTGGTGAGGGTCAGCGGCTGATCGGTCAGCAGCGCACACGGCAAAAGCGTGAGTGCCGCATTCTTGGCGCCGGAAATGGGCACGCGGCCTTCGAGCCGTTTGCCGCCGCGGATGACGATCCTGTCCATGAGCCCGCTGTAAAGCCTGACAATCGCTACGCAAGCGTGCCGAACACCCCCATGTCGGACACAATTGTTACAATGCGCGCGCGCGGCTTGATGCGTGTTAGCGTCACCGGCGGTGTCCCCGGTCTAGACCGACGCCAATAAAGGGGGGGACACCTAACGGAATGGCCGAGAGCTGCCTGGCCGAACATCTTGGCCGATATGTGGAGTTGAGTGCGCGCGAACAGGATGCGTTGGACGGCTTGACGGCCGGCGGCCGCAGCTTTCGACGCGGCGCGGTCATCCGGCCGGAGCACGGATCGAACGGCGAGATCTTCGTCGTCGTGAGCGGCTGGCTTTACACCTCCGCCATGCTCGAAGATGGCCGCCGCCAGATCGTGCGGCTTCATTTCCGCGGCGACCTGCTCGGGCTCGACAGCCTCGCCTTTCAAGAAGCGCCCGATTCGATCACCGCGCTCACCGATGCGGAAACCTGCCTGATCGATCGCGCTCGCCTCGGTGCGCTGTTCGCCGAGCAGCCGCGCCTCGCCGCCTTGCTATTCGCGGTGCGCCAGGTGGATCGCGTCAACCTCACCGACCGCCTCGTCTCGCTCGGCCGTAATTCCGCGCGCGGCCGGGTTGCGGCTTTGCTGCTGCAGATCGCGCACCGGCTGCGCTTCGCCCAATTGCCGGTCGACAACGGCTTTGCGCTGCCGTTGACCCAGGAAGAGATTGGCGACCTGACCGGCCTCACCGCGGTCCACGTCAACCGCACCATGCGCGTCCTGTCCGAACAGGGCCTGATCGAGCGATCGGGCAATGTGCTTCGCATCCTCCAGCCCGATCGGCTGGCGCGCCTCGCCAATTATAACCAGCGCAAAGCCGCGATCGACCAGTACTGGCTGCCGTCCGCGGGCTGAGGGGCACCGGGTTCAGGGGAGCCCCGGTGCGGCGCGCCGAACCGCATTCAATTCACGCTTTCTCCAACGTGCACTGGAGCGGATGCTGGTTCTGCCGCGCGAAGTCCATCACCTGGCCGACCTTGGTTTCCGCGACCTCATAGGTGAAGACGCCGCACACCCCGACGCCTTTCTGGTGGACATGCAGCATCACCCGCGTCGCGTCCTCCAGCCCCATGCGGAAGAAACGCTGCAGGCACAGCACGACGAATTCCATCGGCGTATAATCGTCGTTGAGCATCAGCACCTTGTAGAGCGAGGGCTGCTTGGTTTTGGCACGCGTACGCGTGGCGACGCCGACACCGGTGCCGTTATCGTCTTCGCCGTCCTTGTTGTCGGCCATCAGGATGGGATCGATCATGCTCATCTATATAGGAACCGACGATATGGCATCCAACGCCCGACGGGCAAGACCGATGCCGCTGGAATCGAGGTTAAGGCGCGCGTTTATGCGGGGAGTGGGCCGGTGCGGCTCCCGGTTCAGCATGAACCGGAAACAAAGACTCCGCGGATGCCGAAGGCGCACCGGCAAGAAAGCGGCCGCCCCCTAGGGAACGGCCGCTTTGTAACGCAACGCTACGGAACGGGCTTGCGCCCGAAAATCCTTAGAGCGCGGTCGACTTGATCTTCTCGGCCGCGATCGCATAGCGGTTGGAGATCGGCTGGGCGACGTCGCCGGCGACCTTCATCAGCGCTTCGCTAACGCGCGATGCTTCGGCGACGATCGAGTCGAACGAAGCCTTGGCGAACTCGCTCTGCAGCTGGAACAGCTCGGTCGGCGACTTGACCGACGCGAAGCTCTTGAACGCCGCGGTCGCGGCTTCGAGATGCTTCTTGCCATATTCGGCGGCTTCCTGGCCGAGCGTCTCGCTGGCCTTGGCGGCAACCTTGGACGAAGCGATCACCGCCTCGACATTGCCCTTGGCGAACTCGACATATTCCTCGCCCAGCTTGGTCGACTTCTCGAAGCCCGCCTTGAAGCGGTTGGTGAACTCGGCGAACATCGCCTGTGCCTTTTCGGCGGCTTCGGTGTGCGAAGTAACAGTAGCCATATCGATCAGTTCCTCGGTTGCGGGCGCTGGTTCGATCGACTCGATCACCGGCGCTTCCGTTGTGTCGCTTTGGGTGGCCGGCGACGTGACGGCCTCAATCACTTCCGCAACATCGCCGCCCGAAAGAGCGAGCTGCTCGGCTGCGGGCGGTTCAGCCGCCACGGTTTCGACAATCGCCTCTTGAGCCACAACGGGCTCTTCGGTCTTGGCTTGGACTGCCGGCTTGGGCGGCGCTGGCTTACGCGGCTTGGCAGCCACCTTCGCCTTTACGACTTCCTTCTCGGCCATCGTGGTTTCCCCGATTTTCGTTACGGTCATGTTGCAATGCACAATATAGCGTGCGTGCGCGGATTGCAAGCGCTTTTGTGCGCTGCAACATTAGTGAAATGTCGCACCACGAATGAAAAAACGAGGCGTCGGCGCCGACCGCCATCCCGGCGAAAGCCGGGACCTCAGGAGACGAAATATTCGATGAAACCCCGGCTTTCGCCGGGTAAGCGGACTGTCAGAAATCCACCTTGTCATAATGGTCGGGCGGCGAAATCACCTCCATCCGCTCGCCCAGCAGCGATCGGAAGCTCGGCCGGCTCTTCATTCCCGAATACCAATGCCGCGTCCGCTCGTGCCCGCGCCAGTCGATCCCGCCCAGATAGTCCGAGACCGAAATATGCGCCGCCGCCGCCAGATCGGCGAGGCTGAACAGTGGCCCGCCGATCCAGCGCCGATGATCGAGCAGCCAGTCGACATAATCGAGATGGCTGTTCGCCAGCCGCATCGCCTCGCGCAGCACCTTCGCGTCGGGCGATACGCGGTGCACCAGCCGTTTCTCCATCCGCTCGTAGAGAAGTGGCCGCCCCACCTCGTCATGGAATTTCTGGTCGAACCACGCCACCAGCCGCCGCACCTCGGCGCGGTTAGCGGCGGTGCCGGGCAGCATCGTCGCTTTCTCGACCGTCTCCTCCAGAAACTCGCAGATCGCGGCCGAATCGATCAGCACCAGATTCTGCGCGCGATCGACCAGCACCGGGGTCGATCCGGTCGGGTTCATGTCGACATATTCGTCGCGCTGCTCCCACGGGGATTCGCGCACCAGCTCGCACCCCTCCCCTTTCTCGCCCAGCAACAGCCGGACCTTGCGGGAAAAGGGACAGAGCGGGAATTGGTAAAGCTGCCAGGCCATCGACATCCCTGTTAGGGGCGAGAGCCGCTGGCGAAAAGAGGGGTGACCCGCCTAATCCCGGAGAAACATCCACCATCCCCGACGCACGCCAAGCGAACCTGTCACGCCACGCGCGTCCGAGCCGGCACGCCGGGCACGCCCGGCGCCCACCACTGCCTCACGCGCCGATCGGCTCGCCTCCCTCCGGCTGCGTAACGATCAGCGAAGATGTTTGCCGGCAAAGCCGGCGAAGCTGCTTGCGCACCGACGGACTTTGCAGCTGCGGATCGCTCCGCGCATAGCCTTCCGCGGCTAAAGCCTTTTCCAGATCCTTTACGCGGCTGTATTGGCCGGTGTGCGCCAGCGCAAAAGCCCGGTGCAATATCGGAATTTCATTATAGCTCATCGCGCGGACCGCCTTTTATTGCTGCGCTCCTTTTCGCATGATTGCCCTTAACGAGCCGTGTCATCTCCGTAGCACAATGTTCATCTTCGGCGCGCAATCCCGGCGACAGATCGTCGTTGCGATCCGGGGAAATTCGCGCCCTATGTTCGTTGAGGCAGAACAAAGTTGGGAGACGGCATGACGGAAGCGGCCAAGCAATGGGACGGCGCGATCGTCCGCAAATGGCTCGAAAGCCGGGTCGCCGCGGCGCGCGCCGATCAGATCGCTGCCGAGCGGGGCGGCCGCGGCCAACAGGATGATTGCGACAAGGCCGCCGCCGAGGAAATGGTCTGCGCCACGCTCAGGGGTCACGACGCGACCGGGGACCAGCGCGCCTTCGCCGACGAACTCAAGGCCCTCCTCGACCGCGACCAATATGTCTGGCGCGGCGTGTATGACGACACGCGCTTCGAGCGGCATGTCCGCGCCTGCATCCGCAAGCTCCAGAAGATGACGCGGGACAATGCCGGGTTCGATCGGATCGGACGCTATCAATGACGTCCGACGATTATGCCCACGGCCGCCGCGACGGCCTGCGCCTCGCCCTCGCCATCCTCGCGGCGGAGGAGGCCAAATGGGCCGCCCTGCTTGGCGAGAGCCCGGTCTGGCGCACCAACCAGCTCCGCGAGGTGCGGCACAAGACGCTTCAGGTGGCGCAGAAACGCATCCAGACGGTCCTCAACCGCCTTATCCCTAAAGGCGAGGAAATGGACGCCGAACTCGCCTCGGCGCTGGAGAGGCTAGCGCTCTAAGTTCGGGCTTGGTCATCGTTGGCGCGCCGTCGGAGCCCGCGCACAATTTTACTGGAGCGCCGCGCGGGTCCGGCGCATCCTGGCACCCATGACGAAGCACCGCATCTTCTCGGTCAGAGTCGCGAGCGTCTATCCGCTCTATCTCGCCAAAGCGGAAAGAAAGGGCCGCACGAAAGCCGAGGTCGACCAGATCATCTGCTGGCTGACAGGACACAGCCCGGCGACGCTTGACGCGGAGCTGGCAGCGCAAACGACCTTCGAGGATTTCTTTGCCCGTGCGCCCCGCATGAATTCCGCGCGGTCGCTGATCACGGGAACCGTCTGCGGCATCCGCGTCGAAGAGATCGAGGAGCCCGTCATGCGCGAAATCCGCTACCTCGACAAACTGATCGACGAGCTCGCCCAAGGGAAGAAAATGGAGAAGATCCTGCGAGGCTAGGGTCGCTTTCCGCTACCTTGAATCGGCACCAGCCCGCTCCCTCAACAACCCGCCACGGTGCTCCTCGGCCACCGCCCGACCTCAATCGCGCAGCAACGGCAGGTCCCCCTGCCGGATGCGGCGGAAGCGCGACTTCCCGCCCCGCCGCTATTCCTCGAACCAATAATCCAGCGTCCCGATCGATCCTTTCCCGAACGCGCCTTCGAAACCACCCTCGCCGCGCAGCCCGGCAAGCCCTTCCGTGCCCGATCCGGGAACGACCGACCATGTCGCCGAAATCCGTTTGTCCGCGATGCTTTCCCGCCCCTCCAGCACGAAGCTCCCGCGCCGTCCGCCCAGCGTTCCGCGAAACCGTTGCAGGCTGACCATCGTCGCGGACCCATCCTCGCGCAGCAGCTGCAGCGCCTTCACCGTCGAGTCCCCCTCCCAATCCCCGGCAAATGTCTCGTTCAGGCTGAGCTCGGCCAGCGCCGGCCCTCCGCTTTCGTCGTAGCGCCGGGTTTCGCTGTTCCGCACCGCGATCGTGGCGCGGGCGGTCTGGCGCGTGGCGGGCCCGGCCGCCGCCACCAGGCCTCGATCGGATGTCTCGTCCGCCATGCGCATTCCCGTCATCCTGTCGGTTGGGGGGATGCCGCGTGAATGCCTCGCGCTTCGTCTCGTTCCGTGCGGCGCGCGCTTCCGGTCAGCCTGCCACCGGCAAGGCCGGCTTCGTCCGCGCGAGCAGGCGCCGGCCGATCAGCCGCAACAGCTTGTTCGCGACGACGAAGCAGACCACACCGATCAGCGCCGCCGCCGGCACGATGCCATAGCCCATCATTTCCTGGCCGGCCGGCGGCCCGCTGGCGATGCCGATCGACAAATCGTGGCCATTCTTCCACGCGCCGACATAGCCCGGCTCGACCAGCTTGCCGATCGCCACCGCGCCGCAGCCGAGCGCGATCAGGTACAAGGTCAGCGCCGCGAAGCCCCCGACGAACGCCGCCAGGCTGCGCGTCGCGCGGTTGAGGATCGCATACAGCAAGGCCGCGGGCGCGGCGCGGTTGATCGCGCCCGCCAGCTCATATTCCTCGACATAGGACCGTGCGAGCGCGTCGGGCGACCCCATCTTCGCCATCGCCCGGTCGAGCTCCTTGTCCCCGCGCGCAGCGCAATCGGACAGGTGGCTGTGGATCTCGCTCGCGATGCCCAGCCGGTCGTCGTGCGGCAGCGTCTGCAGCGCCCACAACAGCCGCCGCACATAGGCATCCACGTCCTGCTCGCTCTCGCGCGTCATGCTCCGCTCCTTCACACCAGAATGTCCATCATCTGCCGGAAGCCGCCCCACAGCCGGCGCATCTCCCCCAGCATCGCCTCGCCCTCCGGCGTCAGCCGGTAATATTTGCGCGGGTTGGTCCCCTCGACCATGTCCCACCGCGCCACGATCTTGCCCGCTTTCTCCAGCCGCGTGAGCAGCGGATAGAGCGCGCCATCGCTGACGATCTCCCCCGCCTGATTGGCGCGGTCGAGGATCTGCAGCCCATAGGCCTCCCCCTTGGCGAGCGTCGCCAGCACGACCAGTTCGGCCGCCCCTTTCCGCAATTGCGCCTGCCAAGAAGTCATATCCATAATCGGGATGTAATGCAGGTTATCTTGCTATGCAAGGTATTATGTATCGCAATCCCCTGAGGTCCGATTGGCTTCCCTCTCTAAGATTCCAAGAGAATTATTCGGTCCACAGAGTGCATCGGAATGCAGCCGTTAAACGCTAGGTTGGCTACATCTCTGGCATCCACACCCCGAGTTGCAATACCCACAACTTGGCCGAATTGGTCTGCAACAGGACCACCGCTATTGCCCTAACGATCGGCTGCGAGACACTGAAGTATCGCTGCCCTTCTAGCACTCTATTGCCGGTCACGCTTCCCGGATAGACTAGGCAACTCGCTCCCTCCGTATGGTTGGGATAGCGCCTCACCTATCGGCGGACTAACGAGCGATACGCCTGAGGCGAAGCCCGCCAAGCCGCCGTCAGCGCTGGCGCACTAAGTGGTAGGGGATTCCCAAACAGGAGCGGCGGTGCTATTCACACCGCCGCCCGGATTACCGTTCCTGGCTTACTGGCAAGGCCGCACCCGCGCATCGCGTTGCGGCCTTTCTCAATTGTCCCCAGCGCATCCGCAAGCTTGATGCGTGAGCAAATCCCGTGACCCCATTGTGGTGCCTCCTGTGTTGGTGGAGGCATTGTCGGTCGCTGCTCCGGAAACAGCAGCCGCAAAGGGGCAAAAATGGTCGGAAACCTAAGGGCGGCGAGTTTCCGACCTAAATTATTGTTTTGATTCAGCCACTTGAATCGCATTAAAGACCTTCTTTGCCCGCTCCTTAATGGTAGTTTCCGACCACTTTTCTGACCGTGCATCGAGCCAATCCTTCATTGCCTCGGCCACCTCAGACTGTCGCTTGGGTTTAATGTCCCCTTCGGCCCACCTCACCATCATGGCGATAATGACGTCCTCCCAATAATCCTTGGGCGGTCTTCCCGTCGCTTTGGTAGCTGATCTAGGCTCGGTGGATGCTGTAACTAGGGGAGCGGCCCCCATAAAGGGCGACCAAAACCGCACGCCAAAAATCTGCAGCGAGCTCTGAGCTGAGACGCTCAGGTTTCCCTCTTGTCTGAAGGTGGCGTCCAGAGACCCCGTTCGCCAAAAAGGGGACTTAATCGGTGGCATAGCGGTTCGCCATAGCCATGAGTGCAGCCGCGCGAATTTATCTCGCCCGGTATGGCCATCGTGAACCCAAATAACTTCATGAGCCGCAGCCAAATAACGATCAGCGCCAAGCTCACGCCCCAACTGGTCGTAATTCGCAATACCGTAAGGCATCGCGTCGATCATCGCTTGAGGCGTCAGCCAAGAAAGATATTCCGCCTCTGAAATTTCTGCGAACTGCCGCTCTGTCGTCGGTGTAGGTGGCGTATAGACCTGCCCCGCCAAGGCTGTGGCAATCGCATCCCGAAGTGGATCGCTGGCGTCGTCGTCAGTCATGCATCCCCCGACTCGTGGCAGGGATCATGCGCGGAATCTGATGAGGGGCAACCTTAGGCTTTTGGACTGTCTGGCTTTGCTTGTTTCGGACTCGACTTTTCCGCCGGTTTATGCGGCTTAGGGGGCGTGCTCAGCATCCTGCGGAGCACTTCATCCTCCTGGTTCCTGTCGGCATCTATGTCTCCTACGGCAATCGAACATGCGAAGTTGTGGCTGGGCCGCGCCGAATCTTTCGCTTCTCAGTTGAGAGAGGCCAACAGCTATTCGGATGCGGAACCAATCTGGGTCTACTTTTTGGTAGCACATGCGATCATATATCAGAAGCTTGAGAAGGGGGCGAGGACCGACCCGCGCTCTAGGCAGTGGTACTTCAGCACAGTTGAGAAGTTGCGTAGAACCGACCCGCTTTTGAGCTACGTTAAGCAAGCTCGGAACGCGGTGGAACACGGTTTGGAAGAGACACACACTGTCGAAGGGCGGGCCGGCCCCTTCCCAATCACGAGACCAGACGGGACGACAGTGTATTTCGACTTGGTGTGGGAACCCGCGCAAGCCGATATGCTGCCGGCTCCAATGCGGGTCGTTGATGAGAGCGGCAACACCGTGTGGGAGGAAGCTGTGCAGAAGTCTGCGATTCGGCTGGCGCGGGTTACAAACGACCAATTCCCTGGAGATTCTTGGGACGTGCCAAACGAGCACCTGGGGCGGCCACTTGACCCAAGCCCTTCTGCGATAGCGCATCTGGCGCTGGCACATGCCGCTGATACGATCGCGGAAGCATTCAAGTTTTTGAATACGCCATAATAGCCAGAAAAACGTCCTGGCAAATCTCTCTGAGGGGTTCGCCAAGGGTATGACGGCGCAACTCGTCCGCGCCAGCTCGAATCATTTCCTCAGTGATTTCAATCTCAAGCGCCGGCCTGTCGTTCTTGCCCTATTCCACGGTCGCCCTTGACAAATGAGAACAAATCAAGTACAAACCCTCGTGTTCCGTGACACTGCAGGGTCAGCGGATCCAAGCCTATCCCGTGGCCTCCACGGGAAAGACCGGCGCGAAGCTCCTCGGATGCATTGAAGAGGCTTCGCCACCTTTCCGTTTAACGGCGTGTGGGGCTCCGGCTCGGCGCGTCGGCCGGCGTCGCGGCGGGCTCAATGCGGGCGACGTTTCAGGGGCAACCCCCGGTCAATTCCGTGCTCGGGCTGGCGCCGTGTACCGTGGCTATGCGGACGGCGCTGTGGGCGGTTCACGCCTTCAGGGGTCCTTGCGGCCACCCGGCCAAATCCCGCGGCCACCGTGCCGGGCACCGTGCAAGAGGAAGACTTGCGGGCGGTGTCCACGGGCCTTGAGTGGCCCAGGCAACCGCATGTTTCCCGGCATCGTCGAGATGACGGAACCGCGCCGGTCCAAAGCTTGCAATACCAAGCCACGTCCCTGCACGCCCTCCGGCGTGCGGGGTCGCGGTGTTCGACGCCGGCCCCTCCCTATTGCGGGTCGCAGGGCTGCCCGCCGATCGCGCTCAAACCGATTGCATTTTGCAGACAGTTTGGTAGGGTTGGCCTCCACTCGGGAATCGCAGCCATGATCACCGTTTACGGCGAAGGCAGGGGGTTTCGCGTCGTCTGGCTGCTGGAGGAGATGGGCCTGCCCTATCGCCTGCGCGGCGTGGACCTGCTGGCGGGCGTGGAGGACGATACGGAATTCCTGGCCGTCAATCCCGCCGGCTTCATCCCCGCGCTCGTGGATGGCGATGCCACCCTGGTCGAATCGATCGCGATCATGGAATATCTGATCGCGCGCTACGGCCCGACTTTGCTCGCGCCCGCTCCGCACGATCCCGCCTTCCCCGCCTACCAGCAATTCCTCCACCTCGGCGAAGCCGGGCTTGCCGCCTCGATCTACTTCGTCATCGTCAGCCGCAATCTCGCGCCGGAGGGCGAGCGCGACAATTGGGGCGCGCGCAAGGCGCTGGAGGTGTTCGAAAGCCGCCTGGCCCTCGTCACGCGGCAGCTCGCCCGCGCGCCCTACATGGCCGGCGACAGCTTCACCGCCGCCGACATCTCGGTCGCCTACGCCCTGCTCCTCGCCCACATGACCGGCAGCTTCCCGATGGGCGAGGCCGAACGCGCTTATGTGGACCGCATCGCCCGCCGCGACGCCTTCCAGCGCGCGCTCGACACCTGCCACGCCACGCGGAACTGGTGGGGCGAGCGAGCGCCCGGCCGCTAATATCGGCAAGAGCCGCGCGCGATCGGGACCACGCGCTTGGCCGCTTTACCGTTCCAGATCGATCTCGATCGTCCGCAATATATGATGCGGCTTTGCCTCGCCGCATTGCGTCAGCGCGGCGTCGGAGCAGGAGCGCTGGATCGTATCGACCGGATTTTGCATCTCGCCGTTAAGGATCTTGCCGTCCGCCAGGCTGATCGTCAGGTGGACGTCGAAATTTTCCTGGCCGACCGCTGCCCGATATTGGCCATCGCCGGTTCGCGTCACCTCAACCCAGTTGTTCGCCGGGCCAGCTTGCGGGGCCTGCATCCAGGGGGCGGCAAGATGGACCTTGGGCTGAGGTGGCGGAACGTGCTTCACCTCCAGCTCGGCAATCCCCTTCGCCGTGTCGATCGATTTCAAGGTCATGTCGAAATCGATCGCGTCTTCGCCGACCAACACCCGCTGCCCGTCCGCCCATGACGGCACCGTGGGGTTGGCGAAATAGAAATGATCGCCGGGTTTCTGCAGCTGGTTGAACTTCGCGGCGAGCCAATAATCGACATAAAAGGTCATCAGATCCGTGACCGGCCCGATCATTTTCGGATCGACGCCATTCAGGTTCGGCGCGCCGGGAAACTGGTTGGGGTCGAGCGAAAGGCGCTGCCTATATCCCGCCATGCTGGCCGCCAGCACTTCGGGCTTCCCGTCGGTCATCAGGTTCGACCAGCCGAAATCCTCGTAAAAGGGCCCGTTGCCGTCCTTTTTGACAATGCCCGTGGCTTCGGCGGAATAATGCCAGGATTCGTTAACGCCCTTCATCCGGTAGCGGACAATCTGGCCTTCCACATAGGCCCGATGCAAAGGCGCCGGAGCAGGGCCGGGAGCCTGTGCACCTGCGCTGGACGGCAACGCCTGCATCAACAAGAGCAAGGCGACAAGCGCCGTTGCGACCATGCGACCTGGATTCATAAGGTCCGCCCCCTCACCCTGATTATCACATTATCCTAGCGCTAGTGCCGCGCGTGGCAATGAGTTGGGGTGGAATGACTGCTTACGACCCAATTGCGGACGTACGCACACTATGGGATGCTCGGCCAAGGAAGGCACACCCATGGCCGATGTTAAGCTTCTATCGGAACCGACCAATTACGCGGTGGTGCAGCTCCCCGGCCGCGCCTTCCCCGGAATTGTCTTTCAGGGTGACAGCCTTGACGCATTAATTTCTGACTTAAGAGACGTCGCGTCCGAAGCTGACGCGGACGAGAGAGCCTACGCATTGGATTCCGTGATCAAGGACCTCACCGACGTTCAACGGCATTACGAGACGGTTTTGAATCGACAAGGCATTCCGCTGCCTTACGCCGGAGCGAACGGCAGCTAACCACCCAATCCCGGTCATTCCCGATCTACGGGTTAACGACCTACCCCGCGGGCCTCGGCGGAACCGGATAAACGATAAAATCCCCATGCCGGTCGATCACCGGCGGCGAGCCGGCTTTTTCCGTCGCCTGCTGCAACTCGCCGATCGCCGAGGGCGGCAGCGGCAGCGGATGCTCCGCCGGGTGCGCCGGGGCCCGCATCGGATAATCCTGCCCGGGCGTGGTCGTCATCTCGATATGCGCGCCCAGCAAGGCGCGGATCGGGTGGGTGGCGGCGAAGGCGGCGATCCGCTCCGCGCTCGCGCGGTAATCGCCGAACCTGTCGATCGGCACGTACAGCCGGCCCGGATAGAGCATGTCGCCCGAAAACAGGATTTGCGTGCGCGCATCGTAGACCATGATGTGCGCCGGCTCGTGGCCGGGCGTCGGGATGATGTCGAGCACGCGCCCGCCCAGATCGATATGCGCGATATCGCGCGGCCAATCCGCGACATGGAAGAAGGCCGCGACTGCGGCGGGGGCCAGGCCGATCAGGTCGGTATCCGGCCGGTCGACGAACTCCGCATCACCGGCATGATGGTCGCCATGGCTGTGCGAATGCGCCACGATCAGGCGGATCGGGCGGTCGCCATGCTTCGCGCGCCATTCGCCGATCAGCCGGTCAATCGTCGGACGGACCTTCAGCCCCCCTGCCCCGGTGTCGATCAGCAAAGCGCGATCCTGGCCGAAGATCAGATAGAGGAAAGGCGCCTCGAAATTGGTCCGCACCGATTGGCGGATAACCAGCGTGTCCGCATCGATCGCCTGCACCTGCATCTCGAGCTCGCTCGGCGTGGTGCCGTCGATCCAGTGCGCGAATTGTGGCACGTCGGCCGCGGGCGCCGCCGCAGCGAGCAAAGCCGCCGCGCCGATCCCCGCCAGGGCACGGCCGAACAAGGTGAGACGGCGCGCGGCGTGGATCATGGTGTCTGCCTCCCTCACCCACACCATATGTGAAACGATCTATTGTGCAACGCAATATTATCGATCGGCGGAGCTAGCCAGCTGCGGCTATGCTGGGCGGGAAAATCCGCCCTCTAAAGCGTCTTCGCTTGCCCTTGTTGCGCCGCAGCGCATCTTGCCCTTAACGGCCGAGGCTCGTGGATGCGAACCACCCGTGAGAGCAAGGCCTCCCCGTACCCATCCAGATTGTCCCGGATCCCCAAAACGCACGGCGCCGCCGCGTCCGGGAGACGCGGCGGCGCTTGCCCACACCCCTTTGTGGGTGAAGTTATGCGAAGTGGATTGCGGCCTTGCGGCGGCTGCGCAGCGCGCCCCCGATCGCGCCGAACCCGCCGAGCATCAATGCCCAGCTCGCCGGCTCGGGAACACCGCGGATCACCCAGGTCTCGGCATACCAGACGTTTCCGCCCGGGGCCCCGAACACCGCGCCGCTTGCCGCATCGCCATAGTCGCAATGCGAATAAGCGGACGTGAACCATGCGGATGCGCACGCGAAGGCACCAGGGGTTCCGAAATCGGCCACCGTGGGGCCGGCTGCGAGCTCAGCAGCGGTCGGCAGACGCCAGCCCTGCGTGCCCTGATAGGTAAAATCGACCGGCGCGCCTGTGCCGCACGTCGTGCCGGGTATGCCACCCGACGGAGGGCAAGGGCTCGCCCACGCCCAGTCGTTACCGCCGAACGTGATGTAATTCGTGACGGGCACCGGAGCGTTTATCTGCGCGCTGGCCGGCATTGCAGCGGCGAGAATTACGGCGCTCGAAGCGAATGCGTATAGAACCATCCTCATGATAAAATCCCCACAATCAAAGTGACGGTCCGGGGATGGTTAAGGATGCGTGGATAATTTTGGACAGCATTTGATAACCGCGCGTGGTTTTGTTCATCCTGGCGCAAGAAAAGTACGCCGCTGCGCCGCTGCCGGTCAGGCCGCCCGGCCAAGGCCCGCCGTGAACGCGGTCAGCAAATCCAGCCCTTCCCGCCACGGGCCCAGCCCGCTGCCGCCATTGATATGCCCCAAAGCACCCAGCTCGATCAGCCCCGCGGCCCATTCCGCCGCCCGGCGCCGCGCATAGTCCGGCGTCGCATAGGGGTCGTTCGCGCTCGCCACGATCAGGGATGGGACGTCGAAAGCCTGCCGCGGCGGGTCCGCGAACGACGCCGCCTCGCGGGGGAAAGCCTCGCTCCGCGGATCGGGCACAGCGACCAGAAAAGCGCCGGCGATCCGCCGCCCGGAGGCCAGGCGCCAATGCGCTACGAGCAGGCATGCCAGGCTATGTGCGACCAGCACCGGCGGCGCGGTGCACGCCTCGATCGCGCGATCCAGCGCGGCGATCCAGTCGGCCAGATCGGGCACGTCCCAGCTTGCCGGCGCGAACCGCCGCATCCCGGGATGCCCGCTCTCCCAATGCGTCTGCCAGTGGCTTTCGCCCGATCCGCCGATACCCGGCAGAATGACGATATCGCGCATCATGTTCCCTAAATGTTCCACGTGAAACACGCAAGCCGGCACCGGATCCTGTCCGTTCGTTTCCGGTGCTTTTGCTTTCCCCGAGCGACAGGAAGGGCGCGCGCGGATTGCCACAGGGATCGGGCGGGGGACTGAAACCGCCCCCGCCCTCCCGTCATCATTCCGCCGCCACGACCTCCGCGTCCGCATCCTCCAGCGGATGGCTTAGTCGGGTCAGCATCTCCTTCGGCACCACCTGCCAGAAACGCTCGCGCCAGCGGTCCCAATCGTCCAGGATCGCATTCGACCAGCGGCTGTCGGTCTTGGTCGCGTGCTGCGCGATCAGCGATTTGAGCCTCGCCTCCCAATAAGACGATCCCAGTCGCTGCCAGACGATGCTCTCCGGGTTGGCGCGCGTGGCGAAGCTCCCGTCCTCGTCCAGCACGAACGCCATGCCGCCGGTCATGCCCGCGCCGAAATTCTCGCCAGTGCGGCCAAGGATCACGGCGGTGCCGCCCGTCATATATTCGCACCCGTTCGCGCCGCAGCCTTCGACGACCACCGTGGCACCCGAATTGCGCACCGCGAAGCGCTCGCCCGCTTGCCCCGCCGCCAACAACGTGCCCGCGGTCGCGCCGTAGAGCACGGTGTTGCCGATGATCGTGTTGGATTTCGAATCGAGCGGGCTCGACACCATCTGGCGCACGATGATCGTGCCGCCCGACAGGCCCTTGCCGACATAGTCGTTGGCCTCGCCGAACACTTCCAACGTCACGCCCTGCACCGCGAACGCACCCAGCGATTGGCCCGCCGATCCGCGCAGGCGGATATGAACATGGCCGTCGTTCAGCGCCTTCATCCCGAACTTACTCGTGATCTCGGCCGATAGCCGCGTGCCGACCGCGCGGTGCGTGTTGCGCACCGTATAGGTCAGCTGCATCTTCTCGCGCCGCGCAAACACGGGCGCCGCGTCCTTGATCATCTGCGCGTCGAGGCTGTCCGGCACGTCGTTCCGGAACGTGTTGAGGTTGAAGCGCCGATGATGGTCGGGCGCATCCACCTTGGCCAGCACGGGGTTGAGATCGAGGTCGTCGAGATGCTCGGCGCCACGGCTCACCTGGCGGAGCAATTCGGTGCGGCCGATCACCTCGTCCAGGCTCTTGTAGCCGAGCCGGGCAAGGATCTCGCGCACCTCCTCCGCGATGAACGTCATCAGGTTGATGACCTTCTCGGGCGTGCCGACGAACTTCTGGCGAAGCGCCGCGTCCTGCGTACACACGCCCACCGGACAGGTGTTCGAATGGCATTGGCGCACCATGATGCAGCCCATCGCCACCAGGCTCAGCGTGCCGATCCCGAATTCCTCCGCGCCCAGGATCGCTGCGATCACGATGTCGCGCCCGGTCTTCAATCCGCCGTCGGTGCGCAGCTTCACGCGATGGCGAAGCCCGTTGAGCGTCAGCACCTGGTTGACCTCGGACAGGCCCATTTCCCACGGCGTGCCGGCATATTTGATGCTGGTCTGCGGGGAAGCGCCAGTGCCGCCGACATGGCCGGCGACCAGGATCGCATCGGCATGCGCCTTGGCGACGCCCGCCGCGACCGTGCCGATACCGGCCGAGCTGACCAGCTTCACGCACACGCGGGCACGCGGGTTGATCTGCTTCAGGTCGTAGATCAGCTGCGCCAGATCCTCGATCGAATAGATGTCGTGGTGCGGCGGCGGCGAGATCAGCGTCACGCCCGGCGTCGAATGCCGAAGCTTGGCGATGAACTCGGTCACCTTGAAGCCGGGCAGCTGCCCGCCTTCGCCCGGCTTGGCGCCCTGCGCGACCTTGATCTCCAGCTCCTCGGCCGACGCGAGATATTCGGCGGTGACGCCGAACCGGCCCGATGCGACCTGCTTGATCACGCTGTTGGCATTGTCGCCATTCTCGTACGGCGTGTAGCGGATCTTGTCCTCGCCGCCCTCGCCCGACACCGCCTTCGCGCCGATCCGGTTCATCGCGATCGCCAGCGTCTCGTGCGCCTCCGGGGAGAGCGCGCCGAGGCTCATGCCCGGCGTGACGAAGCGCTTGCGGATCTCCGTGATCGCCTCGACCTGGTCGATCGGGCACGGCTCCTTGGCCCAGTTGAACTCCATCAGATCGCGCAGATAGACGGGTGGAAGATCGCGTACCCCGCGCGCGAATTGGAGATACTGGCTGTAGCTGTCGGTCGAGACCGCGGTCTGCAGCAGATGCATCAGCTGCGCCGAATAAGCATGTGCCTCACCGCCCGCGCGCTGGCGGTAGAAACCGCCCACCGGCAGCACCGAAGCCCCGCCGCCGAACGCCTTCTCATGCCGGATCTTGGCGGACAGCTGGAGCGAGGCATAGCCTTCGCCCGAGATCTTCGCCGGCATGCCCGGGAACAGATCGTTGACCAGCGCACGGCTGAGACCGACCGCCTCGAAATTATAGCCGCCACGGTAAGAGGAGATCACCGCGATCCCCATCTTGCTCATGATCTTGAGCAAGCCGTCGTCGATCGCCTTGCGCCAGCGCTTGAAGCAGTCCGCCAGCGGCAGGTCGCCGAACAGCCCGCGCGCATGGCGGTCCGCCACCGCGGCCTCTGCCACATAAGCGTTCACCGTGGTCGCGCCGACCCCGATCAGCACCGCGAAATAATGCGTGTCGAGGCACTCGGCCGAGCGCACGTTGATCGACGCGTAGGAGCGCAGGCCCTGCCGCACGAGGTGTGTGTGCACCGCCGCCGCCGCTAGCACCATCGCGATCGAGATGCGCTCGGGCCCGACATTTTCGTCGGTCAGGAACAGCTCGCTCTTACCCTCGCGCACCGCCTGCTCCGCCTCGCGGCGCACGCGCGTGATCGCCTGGCGCAGCGCATCGGGGCTGTCGCTGACCGGATAGGTGCAGTCGATCGTCGCATGCGCCGATCCGAAATAGCCCTTCAGCGTCGCCCAATCCCGGCTCGTCAGCACGGGCGACTCCAGCACCAGCACGCCAGATTGCTGCGCCTCGTTGTCCAGGATGTTGGCGAGGTTCCCGAACCGCGTCTTCAGGCTCATCACCCGCGTTTCGCGCAAGCTGTCGATCGGCGGGTTGGTGACCTGGCTGAAATTCTGCCGGAAGAAGTGGCTGATCAGCCGCGGCTTGTCCGAAATGACCGCGAGCGGCGTATCGTCGCCCATCGACCCGATCGCTTCCTTGGCCTGCTCGATCATCGGAGCCAGGATCAGCTCCATATCCTCCATCGTCTGGCCCGCCGCGATCTGGCGGCGGATGAGCTCGGCGCGCGTCCATTGCGGCAGATGCTCGCCCTCCGGCACCGGCAGGTCGGCGAGCGCGCGGAAGTCTGCGACCCACTCGCCATAGGGCGCCTCGGCCGCGATCCGCTCCTTGACCTCGGCGTCGGTGTAGAAACGGCCTTCTTCCAGATCGACCGCAATCATCTGGCCCGGGCCCATCCGGCCCTTCGCCACCGCGGAGCTTTCCGGCACGACTACCATGCCCGCTTCCGAACCCACGATCAGCAGATTGTCGGCGGTGCGCAGCGTCCGCAACGGCCTGAGCGCGTTGCGGTCGACGCCCGCCACGACCCAGCGGCCGTCGGTCATCGCCAGCGCGGCCGGGCCGTCCCACGGCTCCATCACGCTCGCGAAGTAATTGTACATGTCCTCGACCGGCTGCGGCAGGTCGATGTCGCTGAACGCTTCCGGCACCAGCATCAGCTTGGCGGTCGGCGCATCGCGGCCCGAGCGGCAGATCGTTTCGAACACCGCATCCAGCGCGGCCGTATCGGACGCGCCTGCCGGGATGACCGGCTTCACGTCTTCCGAATGCGCGCCGAACGCTAGACTGGCCATCTTGATCTCGTGGCTCTTCATCCAGTTCTTGTTGCCGCGGATCGTGTTGATCTCGCCGTTATGCGCGAGACAGCGGAACGGCTGCGCCAGCCACCATTGCGGGAAGGTGTTGGTCGAATAACGCTGATGGAAGATCGCCACCCGGCTGGTGAAGCGCTCGTCCTTCAGGTCGGGGAAGAAGACCGACAGCTCTTCGGCGAGGAACAGCCCCTTGTAGATGATCGACCGGCACGAGAGCGAGCAGATGTAGCAGCCCTGCACCTGCGCCTCGATCAGCTTCTTCTCGATCCGGCGGCGGACCAGATACAGCTTCTTCTCGAACTCGGCCGCGCTCTCGTCGTCGGGCATCGGCCCGGCGATCATGATCTGCTCGATCTCGGGCCGGGTCAGCATCGCCTTGTCGCCGATGCACGACACGTCGACCGGCACCTGACGCCAGCCATAGATCGTGTAGCCGAAATCGATGATCTCGCTCTCGATGATCGTCCGACACGTCTCCTGCGCGCCCAGATCGGTGCGCGGCAGGAACACCATGCCGACCGCCAGCCGGTTCGGCCGCGGCGTATGCCCTGCCGCCTCGATCGCATCGTCGAAGAAGCGCGCCGGCAAATCCAGATGGATCCCCGCGCCGTCGCCGGTCTTCCCGTCGGCATCGACCGCGCCGCGATGCCACACCGCCTTCAGCGCATCGATCGCTGCGGCGACGACGCGGCGCGATGCCTTGCCGTCGGTCGCGGCAACCAGGCCGACGCCACAGGCATCCCCTTCGAATTCGGGACGATACATGCCCTCACGAGCGATGCGTTCGCGTTCGGCTTCGGAAGCGAGATACTGGGTCATTGTGCGGGCTTTCCGAGATATTTGACGACGGCATCCTTCACCGCGCTCTCAACTTGCGCATCCAGTTCGGGCTCGGGCTCGTTGCCCCAGGCGATGGACGCGGCCTGGACTTCCCGATTGAGCATGGGGAGCTTCTTGCCCGCGCTGGTCGCGACCAGCGCAATCATCGCCTTCATGTCTTCGGGCGTCGCGGAGCGGATCACCTGGGCCACGCCGCTCTGGACACCCGCGGTCACGCCGTCGGAGGTGACGACACTGTTGTTGTTGGCGACCATATCGCCCAGCATCCGCGAATAATCCGCACCCTCGCCCATCGTCTTGATGACGCGCGCGCCGGCCGGGCTGGTATAAAAGTCGAGCAGGGTATGCAGCTCGGCCACGCTGAACATCCGCGTGTAGATCGGCGCCAGCCGCTCCCAAAGCGAGGGGAGCCGGGCGAGCGTGCTCGTGACGATGATGGGCCGCATCGCCTCGATAACGGCCTTGGTGACGCCGGGATGATCCTTTTCCATCGCCGCGAACTGAGGCGTAGCCGCGAACGTCTTGGGCAAGGTATCGTCGAGCATCTTGGAGATTTGCGCACGGGTCAGCTCCTCGCTGTTCATGGCGCGCGCCAACTCCAAAGCGAGCTTCCGCTGCTCCGCGCTCACGGGGGCGGCGGCCGGCGCGGCGGTGATCGGCGGCGCCGTCACCGGAGCATCCGCGGACCCTGCCGCCAAAGCGGTCGCAAGGATCAGGATGTTCATGCCGCCACCTTCTCGCTCTTCGCCTTCACCTTGAGCCAGTCGTGCATGCGGTCGCTGACGTCGCGGCCGTCGCGCACCGCCCACACCACCAGGCTCGCACCGCGCACGATGTCGCCTGCGGCGAACACGCCATCGAGGCTGGTCATCATCGTCTTATGATCGACCCGCACCGTACCCCAGCGCGTGACCGACAGCTCGGGCGCATCGAACAGGCGCGGCAATTCCTCGGGGTCGAAACCCAAAGCCTTGATCACCAGGTCCGCATCGAGCCGATATTCGCTGCCCGGATCAGGCTCGGGCGCGCGGCGGCCCGAGGCGTCGGGCTCGCCCAACCGCATCTTCGCGACCTGCACGCCGCTGATCGCGTCGGTGCCGTGAAAGGCCTCGGGCGCGGAGAGCCAGACGAATTCGACGCCCTCCTCCTCCGCATTCTTCACCTCGCGTTGAGAGCCCGGCATATTGGCACGGTCGCGGCGATAGAGGCAGCGGACCGATGCCGCGCCCTGACGCACCGCGGTGCGCACGCAATCCATCGCAGTGTCGCCGCCGCCGACCACGACCACATTCTTGCCGAGCGCATTATAGGTGCCGTCCTCGAACGCGGGCACGTCGTCACCGAAGCCCTTGCGGTTCGATGCGGTCAGATAGTCGAGCGATTCCACCACGCCCGCGGTGCCGACGCCCGGCGCCTTGATCGCGCGCGGCTTGTAGACCCCGGTCGCGATCACGATGCCGTCGTGGCGGGCGCGAAGCTCCTCGAGCGTAGCGTCGCGGCCGACCTCGAAATTTTCGTGGAAGATCACCCCGCCATCACGCAGCCGATCGACGCGGCGCATGACGACATGCTTCTCCAGCTTGAAGCCTGGGATGCCATAGGTCAGCAGTCCGCCCATCCGGTCGTGCCGGTCATAGACATGAACCTCATAGCCCTTGGCGCGCATCAGGTCCGCGACGGTCAGGCCCGCCGGGCCCGCGCCGATGATACCGATCGACTGGCCCCGATCCGGCCCGGGAGTCAGCGGCTCGACCCAGCCCTCTTCCCAGGCAGTGTCGGTAATGAACTTCTCGACCGACCCGATCGTGACCGCGCCGTGGCCGGAGAATTCGATGACGCAATTGCCTTCGCAGAGCCGGTCCTGGGGACAGATGCGGCCGCAGATTTCCGGCATCGTCGAAGTCGCGTTGCTGAGCTCATAGGCTTCGCGCAGCCGCCCCTCGGCGGTCAGGCGCAGCCAGTCCGGAATATGGTTGTGCAGCGGGCAGTGCGTCGAGCAATACGGCACGCCGCATTGCGAGCAGCGCGACGACTGCTCTTCGGCTTTGGCGACCTGATAGGCGCGCGAAATCTCCGCGAAATCGGCGGCGCGTTCGCCAGCGGCGCGTTTTTCGGGGTAATCCTGTCCGACGGACGGGAAGCTCAACATTCCAGCCATATGCATGATCTCCGGCCGCCCCAATGATGGAGCCCTGCTCGTGAGTCACGCGTAAAATGAAGGATAGGACAGTTATACTGTCCTTATTTCCCAGCATTTTTGGAGTTTGATGCCCACTCGCGCAATTTTTGTTCAATAATAAGTTTCGATCCGGACCTATCCGTGGATGATCCAGGCCAATGCGGCCGTTCCGGCGGCGATTCGATACCATGCGAAAGGCGCGAAGCCATGCCGGGTGACGATCGAAACGAAGGCCTTGATCACCGCCAGCGCGACTACGAAAGCGACGACGAAGCCTATACCGATCGTGCCGAGCCCGATCGCGCCTGGTGCGGTGAGTTCGTGCCGGTGCGAGGCGAGTTGCACCACCGTCGCGCCGAGCATGGTGGGAATGGCGAGGAAGAAGCTGAACTCGGCCGCTGTGCGCCGCTCCACCCCCAGGCTCAACGCGCCCATGATGGTCGCGCCAGAGCGGCTTACACCGGGAATCATGGCGAGGCATTGGATAAAACCGATCCCGATGACCGTCCTCAATGGAATATCAGCAACGCCTGCAACGGTCGCTTTCTTCGCGCGCCACTCGATCGCGAGGATCGCCATGCCGCCCAGGATCAGCGCGACCGCCACGACGAAGGCATCGCCGAGCAAGGCTTCGATCCTTTTATGGAGCGCCATGCCGATCACGGCAGCGGGGATGAAGGCGACCAATATGTTGCGCGTGAACCGGATCGAGGTCGCATCGCGCCGCGCCAGCCCCTGCAGCACCGCCCAGAAGGTTCGCCAGTACAGCACCACCACCGCCAGGATCGCGCCCAGCTGGATGACAATGTTGAACACCTCCCATTTGGCGGCGTCATAACCCAGTAATTTGGTCGCGAGGATCAGGTGGCCGGTCGACGATACGGGCAGGAATTCGGTCAGCCCCTCGACGATGCCGAGGAGGACAGGCGTGGCAATATCCATATGGCGTGGGTCTCAGGCCGCGTTGAGGCTGAAGCGGCCGTGCGTGCGGTAGCGCACCAGCCATTTTGGGGCGATCGCGGCGAGCGGCGCGGGTTCGATGCCGAGATCGGCAAAGGTCTTTGGGCCCTTGCTCACGACATTGTCGCGCTGGAGCATCAGCCACTGGTCCCTGGTGAGCGGCGCTCCAGGCAGGAAGCCGAAGCGCGCCATCGCCGCCGCAGCCACATCCGGCACTTCGAGAAAACTCGGCTGATGCCCGATCGCCTCGGCAATCCAATTGTGCAGTTCGAGCATCGACAAGGCCTGCGGGCCGCCCAGTTCGAATGTCTTGCCCTCGCCCACCGGCGTCAGCGCGGTCTTGGCAACCGCCCGTGCGACATCAGCTACCCACACCGGCTGAAAGCGCACCCGCGGCCGGATCACCGGCACCACTGGCAGGCGCGAGATCAGGCCGGCGAACTTGTTCACGAAGGCATCTTCTGGCCCGAAGAGGATCGACGGACGCAGGATCGCCGCGCCGGGGAACGCCGCGCGCACCGCCAGCTCGCCTTCGCCCTTCGTGCGGCCATATGCGGATTCGGCAGCCGGGTCGGCGCCGATCGCCGAAATATGGACCAGCCTTTTCACGCCGGCCGCCGCCGACGCCGTGGCGACATTGGCCGCGCCGGTCACATGCAGATCGTGGAACCGGCCCTTGAGCACGCCGACCAGATTGATCACCACGCCCGCGCCCGCCACCGCACGTTCGACCGAATCCGGCTTTGTGATGTCGGCGCGAACCGACTGCGCCTGGCCGAGTGCCGCGAGCGGCTTCAGGAAAAAGGCGTCGAGCGGATCGCGTTCGGCAATGCGCACGCGCGCACCGCTCCGCAGCAGCTCCTGCGCGACATAACGGCCCAGAAAACCGCCGCCGCCGAACAGAACAACCAGCTCGTCCATTCCACAAATCCTCATGCGCGCTTGTGGCTTCGCCCATGCCTGTACGCCGGTTTCCATGCAAGCGTCCGAAGCGCGGTTGACAAGCCGCAAGCCCGCCCCCTAAAGGCCGCCCCCTACCCCGTGCCCAGATGGCGGAATTGGTAGACGCACCAGCTTCAGGTGCTGGCGCTCGCAAGGGCGTGGAGGTTCGAGTCCTCTTCTGGGCACCATTTACCCATCTCGAAGCATCCCAAAATCGTCGATAGCGGGAAAGGCCGTCACGGCCTGAACTGAGCGGCGGCTGCACGTTCGTATCATTGCTTAGCAATAGCCGTGACCCAGGCATCCGCACCCTTGGTCACTTCGGCGGCTGGCCGCCCATGTGATCGTGATCGTGCTCAGGCTGCGAAGGAGGCTTATCGGCTGGAGCAGCGGGTGCCTCGGACTGGTGACGGCTCATGCATTTCATGCCGCCTTGCATCATCGGGGAGCCGGGCCGGGCCTGGTCTGCCTTTGTCCCTCCGGCGCCGTGCATTTGCGCGTGCATGCTGGAGCATTTCATTGCCATTGCTCCCGCATGCGCATGGTGATTCCTGACGGGATGGGCAGCCGCGACCGGCGCGATCAGTATGAGCATGGCCCCGCAGGCCGATATCTTCAGCGCGTGCATGATAATCCTCCATGGAGGAGGAGATCGTCGCGAACCCCTCCAGCATGAAGATTTTGCTGTGCGAGAAGCATGCGCTCCATACGTAGATTCCCTTGGATGCCTCTGCCGGCTCAGAGCCGCACAGTTCGAAGACGCAGCGCGTTGCCGATCACGCTGACCGATGAAAGCGCCATCGCCGCGGCTGCGATCGCTGGCGAAAGCAAAGTCCCCGTAAAGGGATAAAGCAGGCCCGCCGCAATCGGAATGCCCGCGACATTATAGGCGAAGGCAAACACCAGATTCTGGCGAATGTTGCGCATCACCGCCCGCGACAATCGCCGCGCCCGCACCAGCCCCGTGAGATCGCCCTTGAGCAGCGTCACGCCGGCGCTCTCGATCGCGACGTCCGCGCCGGCACCCATCGCGATGCCGACCTCGGCCGCAGCCAAAGCGGGGGCATCGTTGACGCCGTCGCCTGCCATCGCGACCACGCGTCCATCCCCGCGGAGCTTCTTCACGACGGCGGCCTTGTCTTCCGGCAGCACTTCGGCTTCGACCTGCTCGATGCCGATGCGCTTCGCGACCGCAAGCGCGGTGGTGCGATTGTCGCCCGTCATCATGACGACTTCTATGCCCTCGTCACGGAGCGATTTCAGCGCGGCCGGCGTGGAGGATTTGATCGGATCCGCGACGCCAATCAGCCCGGCGAAGGTATCGTCAACCATGACGAATATCGCGGTCGCGCCCTCGGTTCGCAGCCGCTCCGCATCGGCTGCCAGTGCGCCGGTGTCGATGCCTCGCTCGGACATAAGCCGTGGGCCGCCCAGCAGCACGCGCTTGCCGTCGACGAGGCCGGCGACGCCGCGCCCGACGGGAGCGTCGAAATCCGTGACCTCACCGAGCTTCAACCGGCGCTCATTCGCCGCACGCACCACGGCCTCGCCCAGAGGATGCTGGCTGGCTCGCTCGACACTGGCGGCGAGGCGCAGCAACTCGGCTTCCGGCATAGGTGCGACGGCCATTATTGCCGCTACCGCGGGGTGCCCCTCGGTCAGCGTTCCGGTCTTGTCGACGACGAGCGTGTCTATCTTTTCGAACCGCTCAAGCGATCCGGCATTCTTGATAAGCACACCTGCCTGGGCGCCGCGGCCGACGCCGACCATGATCGACATCGGCGTGGCCAGGCCGAGCGCGCAGGGGCAGGCGATGATCAGCACCGAGACGGCAGCGACGAGCGCATAGGCCAGCCGCGGTTCCGGCCCGACCAGCGCCCAGCCGATGGCGGAGATTATCGCTACAGTGATGACGGCCGGGACGAACCAACGGGAGACCTGGTCCGCAATCCGCTGGATCGGCGCGCGGCTGCGTTGGGCTTCCGCGACCATCTGGACGATCCGCGCCAGCAGGGTCTCGGTCCCGACCTTTTCGGCGACCATCACGAAGGACCCGGTCTGATTGAGCGATCCGGCTATGACCTTCGCGCCCGGTTGCTTAGTCACAGGCATGGATTCGCCCGTCACCAGAGACTCGTCGATCGCTACCCGTCCTTCGGCGACTTCGCCATCGACCGGCACCTTTTCTCCTGGCCGCACGCGCAGGCGGTCGCCAACGACGATCTGGTCGAGCGTGACTTCTTCGTCCAAGCCATCGGGCCGCAGCCGACGCGCTGTCTTGGGGGCGAGGTCCAGCAGCGCCCTGATCGCTCCGGAGGTCCGTTCGCGCGCTCGCAGTTCCAACACCTGTCCGAGTAGCACCAGCACGGTGATCACTGCAGCGGCCTCGAAATAGAGAGGTACGGTGCCGTCGGGGTAACGGAAGGCAGCCGGGAATATCCCTGGGAACAGGATGGCCACCACGCTGTAAAGCCACGCCACCCCCACGCCCATCGCTATCAGCGTGAACATGTTGAGACTTCGCGAAAGGAGCGATGCCCATCCCCGCACGAAGAACGGCCATCCGGCCCACAATACGACCGGCGTCGCCAAGGCGAACTGAATCCAGTTCGACACGGCGCGACTGAGCATCAGCCGATGGCCTACCAAATGTCCGGTCATCTCAAGGAGGAACACCGGCGCCGCCAGTGTCAGACCAACCCGGAAGCGTTGCGTCATGCCGACCAATTCCCCGCTGGGGCTTTCGTCGCGCGTGACGGTGACCGGCTCGAGCGCCATGCCGCAGATTGGACAGAAGCCCGGACCGACCTGCCGGATCTCCGGATGCATCGGGCAGGTATAAATCGTCCCTTCCGACGCACCTTCAGCCGCCGGTTTGGGAGTGAGATAGCGCTCAGGACTCCCGACGAACCTGGCGCGACAGCCCGCGCTGCAGAAATGATAGCTGCGGCCTGCATATTCCGCATGATGCTGCGTTTTGATCGGATCGACCTTCATGCCGCACACCGGATCCTGGATCAGACCGGCATCCGGAAGGGCGGTCGGATCACCCGCTGTGGCGGTGTGGTGATGATGGTTCGTGCGCTGCTCGCTCATGGGACGTCCCTTCGCCCCTTCAGCTGGGGTCTGACATGATGTCAGGGTCAAGTCCCTGCTGCTGCTTTCTACGCTTCATGGAACGCCTGCCTCGCAATCACCTCTTTGCGGGACGGTTTTCAGGTACGGGAAGGCCGGGCGACATCCGGAACATTACGCATGTGGACACCGGGAGCGCCGCTACTCGCGCGATCCGGAGAGATCATATCTTCATGCCCGTCAGTGCCGGGGCACGATCACCCACACAAATGGGTTACGATCAATACGCACGACCGTATTATTGCTTTCATGGCTAAACCATCCTGCAAAGACTCCTTCAAGGCTGCCGGCCTCCAGGTAATGTTCCGTCAGGGCTATAACGGCGCGGGAGTCAGGGACATCGCCGCCGAAGCAGGCGCGCCGCACCGGTCCTTCACCAATCGCTTCCGGTCGAAGGAAGCCTTCGCGCTGGAGGTGCTGGACGACTATTTCGGGCATACGCGGCGCCTCGTCGAAGAAGCGCTGGGCGATCACTCGATTTCACCGCGTGCTCGTCTGCAGCGCTATCTGGAGATCGTCACCGATCGTCTGGCCGCGGACGGTTTCATGCGCGGATGCCTGATCGGCGACTTCAGCCTTGAAACGCCGCAGATCAGCGAGCCGCTGCGCCAGCGATTGGCGGCGATCTACGCCGAATGGATCAAGCCCTTCTCCGCGTGCATCGCCGAGACGCAGCGAGCGGGCGAGATCGACGACCAGTTCGCACCGGACGACCTTGCCGAGTTTCTGCTTGCTTCATGGGAAGGAGCAATATTGCGGATGAAAGTAGAGCGCGATCCCGCACCGCTCCTCCGCTTCCGACGCATCGCCTTCGCAACTGTTTTCAAGGAGAAAGTCCAATGAACGCAGACGTGCAATTGCCGCTGGTCGACGTCCTCGATACACAAATGGCCTGTCGTAGCGCGGGTGACGCGGACGCTCCTGTCGTCCTGTTCCTGCACGGCAATCCCACCTCATCCTACATCTGGCGTGACATCCTGCCCGCCGTGGCGCGCGTCGGGCATTGCATCGCTCCGGACCTCGTAGGCTATGGGCAATCGGGAAAGCCGGCGATCGAATATCGTTTTGCGGATCATGCCCGTTATCTGGACGCGTTTCTCGACGCGCTCGGTATTACAAGCGCCTACATTGTAGCCCAGGACTGGGGAACCGCGCTGGCCTTCGACCTTGCAGCCCGCCGTCCGGAATTCGTGACCGGCCTAGCCTTCATGGAATTCATCCGGCCGATGGCCTCCTGGGCCGATTTCCACCAGGTGGAGGCGGCCCGCGATACGTTCCGCAAGTTCCGCACGCCCGGCCTCGGCGAAGAGATGATTTTGCAGGGCAATGCTTTCGTCGAGAAAATCCTGCCCGCCTCGATCGTTCGCCCGTTGAGCGAGGAGGAGATGAATGTCTACCGCGCGCCCTTCCCGACGCCGGAGAGCCGGATCCCGACCTGGCGGCTTCCCAACGAACTCCCGATCGAAGGCCAGCCCGCAGACGTCTGGCAGCGCCTGTCTGCCGCGCATGCGGCCCTCCGCGCCTCAGCCTATCCGAAGCTATTGCTGGCCGGCGATCCGGGGGGGCTTGTTTCGCCCGATTATGCGCGGGCTTTCTCGGCCGGGCTGCACGATTGCCGGCTCGTGCTGCTCGGCTCCGGTCGGCACTATCTCCAGGAAGATCATCCCGACGCGATCGCGCGGGAAGTGATCAAAGAGATTGAGGGGATTCCGGCACGCCGAGCGAGCCAGTCGGCGATGGCGGCCTAACCCGCGCCAAAGCGGTCTCGCTAATGGTCCAGGCGCCTCGGCTTGAGATATTGCGCGGGCGTTATGCCGAAGGTCATTTTGAAGGCTGCCGTAAAGGCGCTTGGACTGTTGTAACCGGCCTCAAAGGCAGCCTCGATGACTTTGGCACCTTCCGCGAGCCGCCTGAGCGCATGCATCAGGCGCTGCTGGTGCCGCCACTTTCCGACGGTCAGCCCGGTCTCGCGGAGAAACAGCCGTTCGGCGGTGCGCCGGCTCGTCCCGGCTTCCCGGCAGATTTGCTGAAGCGGCCGCGGATCGGCGGGATCGGCGCTCAGGGCGGCGGCAATGCGGCGAGCGCGCGCGTCGGTCGGGCTCGGAAGATCCAACCGAGGCATGGGAACCGTCTTGAGCTGGTCGATCAGGAAACGGATCAGCCTGTCCTCGGTCGGTACCGCGCACGTCAGCGTGGGATAGCGGCACGCATGTTCGATCAACGGCCTCAACAGATCCGTCACGCCGAAAACGCAGCAATGCGAAGGCAGCTCGGCCATCCCCGGAGTAAAATAGAGTGCTCGCATCGCGACATGGCCGGACATGACGATCAGGTGATCGGCACCGGCGGGGATCCAGACGGCCCGGTGCGCTGGCGCAACCCAGGTTCCGGCGCGCGTCTGAACGGTCATCACCCCGTGAGACGCATAGGCCAATTGGTCACGCGAATGGTGGTGCGGCGGAATCGCGTCGCCAGGCCCGTAATCGCGCGCGAACGTAAGGATCTCGGCCGGCTGTGCCATGCCGACATCGTCGGCAACCGCATGACGCAAATCCGACATGAATTGGCAAGCTATCGAGAGAGCGTAGCCGATACAAGGCGTAATCCTCCCGGTCCAAATCTGGGAGGTCTGAATGCATATCGGCTCGAAGCTTCTACACCGGCGGGCGATGCTCACAGGGGTCGGAGCAGCGATCGCGCTCCCGTTCCTCGACGCAATGGCCGCGCCGACGGCATGGCGAGGCACCAGAGCCAAATCGCCCGTCCGGTTCGTCGCCTTCGAAATGGTTCACGGATCGGCTGGCAGCACCAGCTATGGCCGCGACCGGCATCTCTGGTCACCGGCCGTGGCGGGCAGGGGCTTTGCGATCACCCCCATCCTCGCGCCGCTCGCTTCCATCCGGGATCAGCTCACCATCGTCAGCAATACCGCGCTCAAAGGAGCCACGTCGCTCGATGCATCGGAAGACGGGCCCGGCGTCGACCATGCCCGATCCTCGGCATGTTTCCTCACCGGAGCGCATCCCTGGCGCGGAAACGAAATCCACGTGGGCGCCTCGATCGACCAGCGTTATGCCAGGCAGATCGGCGGCGAAACGCGGGTGGCCTCGCTCCAGCTTGGAATCGAGGATCCTGACGACCCCGGAAACGGGCAGCCCTGGCCGGAGGGTTATGACGCATCCTACCGCCAGTGCATCAGCTGGGCCGACGCCGCGACACCATTGCGGCCGCAGTCACGACCGAGCGGGGTCTTCGCGACCCTGTTCGGCCGCGCGCCCGCCGCCTCCGGCAGCATTCTCGATACGGTTTCTGAATCCTCCGCCAAGCTCCGCAGGGATCTTGGTGCCCAGGACCGGTTGAGGGTCGACGCGCATCTGGCGGCGATCCGCGATGTGGAGCGGCGGACCGGCGTCCTCGAGCGCGCCACGCCCCCGATACCCTTTGCGGACCATGTACAGTTGATGGGCGACCTGCTGCTTCTCGCCTTCGCGGCCGACATCACCCGAATTGCGACGGTAAAGCTGGGGATAGACCGCAGCCAGCGGGTCTATCTCGAAAGCGGCGTCGAAGGGCCATTCCACGCGCTGTCGCATCATTCCGAAGCGCCGGAGAAAATCGAAGCTTATGCGCGGCTAAATACCTTTCACATGCGGCAATTTGCCGCTTTCGCCGAGCGCCTTCGCGACACCGAGGATGGTGGCTCCAATCTGTTGCATGACTCGCTGCTGCTTTACGGAAGCCCCATGGGCGATTCTCACGTCCACGGTCACGACTTCGTTCCTTTGGTCCTGGCCGGACGCGCCGGTGGCGCGGTCCGCGGCGGCCAGCATATCGTTTGCGCGCCGGGCACGCCGATGGCGAATGTCCTCCTTTCCGCGGCGCATTGCCTGGGAGCAGACACAGACCGCATCGGGGATAGTAGCGGAGAGGTCGCGCTCTAGCGCGCCGCGATCGAAGGCGGCCTTCGCCGCCGCCTCCCGTCGCCGAAAATTGCTATTGTCAGACAATTGCCAAGCTGCGGCTTGGCTGCTACGTCGCATGTCGACCTGCAACTTACCGACATTAAAATCCGGATAAGCAGGAGAGATGCGAAGGGGCTGATGGCATATATGGCAAGAAAACGTGGCGAAAAGCTACGCCTGCAGGATTATATTGGCTATCTTTCCGTAATGTTTGCCGCCATGGCCGCCACATTTACTGCTTCAGCCTCTGCATCTCAGACGCGATCAACCAAGAGTAGTGCCGAGGCGGCAGGGCAATCATTCCCAACCATTCTTTATGGTGCGGCCTATTATCACGAATACATGCCCTACGAGCGGCTCGACAGGGATGTAGCGATGATGAAGGCGGCCGGCTTCAATGTCGTACGCTTGGGCGAGTCGACCTGGAGCCTGTGGGAGCCGGAGGATGGGCACTTCGACTATGCCTGGATGGACCGCGTGGTCGATGCGATGGGCAAGGCGGGCATCAAGGTCATCATGGGGACGCCCACCTACTCCATTCCCGCCTGGATGGCGCACCAGCATCCAGAGATCCTCGCGCGCAGGCTCAACAGCCAGGCCAATACCTATGGCATGCGCCAGAACATGGATACGGATTCGCCAGCCTACCGCTTCTATGCCGAGCGGATGATCCGGCACATCGTCGCGCATTATAAAGACAATCCAAACGTCATCGGCTGGCAGATCGACAACGAGACCTCCAGCTACGGCGCGGCCAACGACGACGTCTTCATTGGCTTCCAGCATTATCTCGAAAAGAAGTTCGGCACGCCAGAGGCCCTGAGCAAGGCGTGGTTCCTGAATTATTGGGGCCAGAACATCCACACGTGGGAAGACCTGCCGACCCGCGATGGCGCGCAGAGCACGGGTTACAAGCTCGAATGGTCGCGCTGGAGCCAGTTGCGGGTGACCGATTTCCTGCATTGGCAATCCGAACTGGTGCGCGAATGCGCTGCGCCGAACCAGTTCGTGACGACCGATTTTGCGGGCGCCATGCACAATGACATCAACGAGGAGGAAATCGCCCGCTCGCTCGATGTCCCGGCGATCAATATCTATCACTGGGGGCCGCAGGATAATTACGACGGTGCCGACCAAGCGGCGCAGGCCAATTTCACCCGGTCGCTCAAGCGCGGCAACTTCCTCGTCACCGAAACCAACGCCCAGACCACGGACTGGAGCTCGTCCGGGCAATTTCCGCCTTATGACGGCCAGTTGCGCGAGGACGTCTATACCCACATCGCAAACGGCGCGAACATGGTCGAATATTGGCACTGGGCATCGATCCCGGCCAATCAGGAGACCTATTGGAAGGGCGTGCTGTCGCACGACCTGGAACCCAATCGGGCCTACGCCGAGGCCAGCCGTACCGCGCACGAGCTGCAGAAGATCGGGCCGATGCTCGTCAATCTCCAGATCCACAATGACGTCGCGATCCTATGGAGCCGGGATTCGCTCAACGCCCTCAATGACATGCCGTTCGCGAAGGACCGCGCCGACTATGGTTCGCTCGTCCGGCAAATCCATCGCGCGCTATATCAGCTGAATATTGGCGCGGACTTCGTCTTCCCAGAAAACCCGGACTTCTCGTCGTACAAGCTCCTGATCGTGCCGGCCCTCTACGTCGCCGACGACGCGCTGCTGCAGCGCATTTCGGACTATGTGAAGAAGGGCGGGCACGTGCTGATGACCTTCAAGAGCGGGTTCACCAACGAAAACAGCGCGGTGCGCTGGACGATGGCGCCCGGCCCGCTGCGCGACGCGCTGGGCTTCCACTATCAGGAATTCTCGAACCTCGCGCAGCCGCTGACACTCAAGGACGACCCCTATCATGTCGGCGGCGACAACAAGGTGCAATATTGGGCCGAGTTCCTCCAGCTCGATACCGCCAAGGCGCTCGCTTATTACGAACATCCCTTCTTCGGCCGGTGGCCGGCGATCACGGCCAACGCCTACGGCGCAGGCAAGGTGATTTACGAAGGCACCTATCTGTCCGACCGCCTGCAGAGCGAGGTACTGCGGTCCTATCTCGCGGAACTAGGCCTGACCGGCCCCGACCAGCAGCTGCCGCCGCGCGTCCACACGCAGACGGGCGTCAACGCCTTCCACCGCCGGCTGCGTTATTATTTCAACTATTCGGGCAGCCAGGTCAGCTTCGCTTATGCGCATCGGGCCGGAACCGACCTGCTCACAGGACGCAAGGCGGCTCCCAGCGACACGTTGACGCTCGCGCCATGGGATGTCGCGATTGTCGAAGAGGATGGGAAATAGGGCCTTTGCGCCGGCCGGCCGGAGGACGACCGGAGATTATCACCGCACGCGCGCAAGCGTGATGACGAAAGGAAGGACATCGATGCAGGTAGCCACACCCAGCAGCTTCATTAGCGGCATCCCGATTGGTGTGGCGGCACGGCGCCCTTCACGGCTGCTGCGCTTCTGCAGCGCGGCGGCACTGATGGCCGTTTGCGCGCCCGCCGGCGCCAGTCCGGTCACGGTCTCGAGCCCCGACGGCAGGGTGGCCGCGACGATCTCCGACGCCGGCGGCACGATCAGCTATACGGTCTCGCTCGATCGAGCGCAGGTCCTCGCGTCCTCCACCGTCGGCATTCGGAGCGACGGCGTCGTTTTCGGCAAGACGGCACATTTGGGCCGGGCCCGCTTGAGCACCGTGAATGAGACATATGCGTTTCTGGGCGGCAAGGCCAAAGCCGCGAATCGCGCGCGCGTCGCCACGATCCCGCTCGATACGAACGGCTACCATTATAGCCTCGACGTGCATGTCGCCGACGATGGCGTGGGTGTGAGACTGCGCCTGCCCGCCAAGGCCGGACGCAAGGTGGAAGCCGATCTCTCGACGTGGCGCCTGCCAGGCGACCCGCAAGTGTGGGCGACACATTATGATCCGGGTTATGAGCAGCCCTACCACACCGCTTCGCTCAGCACGCTCGATGCGAATGCCTACGGACTACCCCTCACCGCGAAGATTGGCGGGGCCTATGTCACGCTTAGCGAGGCAGCGCTTGTCGACTATAGTGACCTGGCCATCAAGCGGCAGGGCAATGTGCTCGCGGGGTTCCTCCCTCACGACGCAAAGGGCTGGGAAACCGGCGCCGAAGTGGTTCAGCCCTGGCGTGTCACGATCGTGGCGCGGAGCCTCACGGCACTCGTCAACACGACCCTGATCCAGAATCTCAACCCGCCGCCCGCGCCATCGCTCAAGAATGCGGACTGGATCATTCCGGGACGATCGTCATGGCAGTGGATGGCAATCGGCGCGCCGAAATTCGACGACCAGCATGAATGGGTCGATCGCACCAAGGCGCTCGGCTTCGAATATTATCTGGTGGATGAAGGTTGGTCCGATTGGAAGGACGCTTGGCCATCGCTGAAATCCGTCGCCGACTACGGCAAGTCGCAAGGCGTCAAGGTCTGGCTATGGGTGCACAGCAACGAGGTCGCGGACCCGGAAAAACGCCGAGCCTATCTCCGCCGCGCGGTGGAGAGCGGTATCGTGGGGATCAAGGTGGATTTCCCCGAAGCCCCCAATCATTGGTGGACGACATGGTATCGCGATGTTTTGAGCGATGCCGCCGCCTTGCACTTGCTCGTCGATTTTCATGGCGCGGTGAAGCCGACCGGGATGGAGCGGACCTGGCCCAACGAGCTCACCAGGGAAGGCATCAGGGGGCACGAATATCATATCACCCGCTATCAGCGGAAACTCGAGCCGGATCATGACGTCATCCTGCCGTTCACGCGCTACGTCATCGGGCATGGCGACTATACGCCGGTGGTGTTCAATCCCAAGGAGCTACAGGGGAATAGTTGGGCGCACGAATTGGCGCAGTCGATCGTCTTCACGTCACCATTCCTGTGCTTCGGCGGCGACCCGGCCGATTACCTCGCCAACCCCGCGCGCGACGTGATCTCTGCGCTGCCGGCAACCTGGGACGAAACCTTGGTGCTGCCGGGCAGCGAGCCGGGCAAGATCGCCGGCTTTGCGCGGCGGCATGGGAATAGCTGGTTCATCGGGGTCATGAATGGCGCGGATCCGTCTTCGCTGAATCTCCGCCTGGATTTCTTGGGCCGGGGGTCATGGAAGATGACACGCCTTGCGGACCAGCCGGGAAAGCTGGACGCCTTCGACCGGCGCGAGCAAAAGGTGAATGCCGCCTCTGCTCTCCCGGTCCACTTGGCCAGCCGCGGAGGGTTCGTAGCGTGGATCAGGCAATGACGGTTGCCTGATCCCCTTCCCTGATCTTCCGTGTCTCAGTCCGCGGGCGCAATTTCGACCGCCAGTCCGTCCAGCGTCTGATCGAACGGGATCTGACAGGACAGGCGCGAATTGGCCTGACGATGGTCCGAGCTATCGAGCAGGTCGCTTTCGTCGCCGGCTATGGCCGGCATCCGGTCCGCAAACGCCGCATCGACGTAGACATGGCAGGTCGCGCACGAACAGGCGCCGCCGCAAAGCGCGAAAGGCTCATCCAGGCTGGCGTCGCGGATGATCTCCATCACGCTCATGCCGGCTTGGGCATCAATCGCAATCTGTTCTCCCGCCCGGCTGGTAACGATCAACTTCGGCATGAATTCGTCCTGACTATGACATCGGCGATCCGGCAAAGCGGACCGGCTATAATGATAAGAGATGAGATCGGCGGCAGCCCCCGGTGTCAGCTGCAAGAGTGGGAAGCGGTGCCGCCTTATTCCTTGGTATGTGGCGCCATGCTCCACCACGACAAAGTGTGCACGTCGTGCGCGGTCGTCCACAGGCCGGTGCCCGCAAATCGCAACGCGCCACTGCCTGCCGCTTTGCCGAGCCGCGTGATCGCCATGGAGTGCGGATCGACCATCGCGAAGTTCTGATCCGCGGTCGTACGAAGCCAAACCGCGCCGCCGCCCGTGTCGATGTCACCGCCAAGCAGATCCGCACCGACCTTTACGCGGCCGGAAACCTCCCCCGTTGCCGGGTCGACCCGTGCGAGCGTGCCGTCGCCCTGTTCCTGGATCCAGACCGCACCCTCGCCTGCGGCGAGAAAGCCCGGCTGCTTGCCGAGCTTTACGTGTTTGACCACGGCATTGGTGGCTGGGTCGATCTGCTGGAGCGACTGGGCGTCGCTGCTGACGGCCCAGAGCGAGCCAAATCCAAAGGCGAGAAAAAAGGTACCTGCATCGACCGGGATCGTGGCCGTGATTCGATTGCTGCCCGGATCCACGCGGGCGATTTTCCCGGCCCCATCGCTTCCAACCCAGATCGATCCAGCGCCTGCCACGACGTTCAGTTCGCCCTTGGGATTGGCGATGCCCGTCGGGATCGCCGTGATCAGCTGCGCGGTTTTCAAGTCGATCCGGTTGAGCGTGCCGTCCTTGCAATCAGCGATCCACAAGGAGCCGGACGCCACCGCCATCGCACCGCACGGATGCGCCATTACCACCTCGGCGAGCTTGCCCTGTCGCGACCAGCGTTCAACCCGTCCGCGGTTCGTCGCCCAGACGCTATCACCATCCACCGCCAGGAAATCCGCAAATCCCGGCACCGTGAGCACCTGCTCCTCGTGGGGCAAAGCGATGGGAGAAGCGGGCGCGGTGGCGGCGGCCAATGCCGCGGCCATCATCTGAATCCAATACATTAAATCAACTCACCCCCTGCTTCGATCTACGCCGCCTGCCTCGCCTTGATCTTCTCGATCACGGGACGGGCGGGAAAAATGAACTGCTCCCAGATCGACAATCTCTTGCGTTCGTCCTGTCCGACGATGGCTGACTCCCCCTCGCGGTACGTGCCGAAAATGCGATCCAGAAGGATCAACGAGTTACCAAAGTTGCAGCGCGTGTCCTCATAGACCACCGAATGATGCAGGCTGTGGTGCCGGATCGTCGTGAAGACGTAAGAATACCATTTGGGTGGATCTGACCGAACATTGGCGTGCGCAAAAGTCGCGATCACATTCAGGACGTTGTAGGCGCAGAATTCCGCGGTCAGCGGCAGATCGAACAATGCGACCACGCTCAGGGTGATAAGGAACAGTTCGAGCGGATTGCCGACCGCGCCCTTCATCGCATTCAGCTGCGTGATATGGTGATGCGGCGCGTGGGTCAGCCACAAGGGCGTCCAATTGTGCATCGCGCGATGCATCCAATATTGGCCGAATTCGACCAGGAAGATCACCAAGGCGACCTGCGCGAGAAAGGGCATGTGCATCGCCCATTCGGTAGTGATGCCGAGCGAGTGCTTGGCCGCCTGCAAGGGCTCTTCGGAAAATTTCACGGTGGCCCAGGCGATGGCGGTCGCGCTCAGAACTACATAGAAGAGGTCGGTGAAGAACTCCCGCCTGTCCAGGCGCCAGCCGACATGCCGCTCGTTGACCCACTCAAGGCCTTGCACGACTGCGGTGATGAGCGCCGACGTCACGACGATGGTCCACGAATTCTTGGTCAGACTGGCAGGACCGAAAGCCCAGAACAGGATGACCAATGCGATCATCAAGGGCGGCAGCAGGTTGAAGAAAGTCTTCCTCATTTCATCGTCCCTGCACGAGCCACGAGCGCCTTACCCGCTTAAGCAGGATATGACGGCCAGACTGCACGCACAGGTGTGCGAATGACGTAGGCGCAACCCGCCGGGGCCGACCGCACGTCCGAGGCGAGCGCCAGAGCCGAAACACAAGAAATGAGGATTGGCGGAGGAAGGTCCGCAGGAGGGCGCGTCACCTAGAGAAGCAGCGCCCGATCGCCCGACCCCGGGGGCCCCGAGGGGGCGCCCAGAATCAGGACGATTGTTCGAAGGTTGGCGTCAGCGAATTGAGGCGAGTTGAACGGAACCCGCGTGTGAAGCGTCGGCCGTCCGCGCTTCGATCTGGGTGCGAACCTGCTCCGCGACGTCGGCGCGGCAAGCGCGTGCGCTTGCCTCAAGATCGGCATGGATCGTTGCGAGGCTCTCCCCGCACACCGCGCGGGCAGCCTGATCAACACGCACCGCCAGACGCTGCTGACCGTCCGCCGTGGTGAGGTCCAGCCCACTGAGCGTCAGAACAGCAGAATCTTTGCCGAAGGGGTTGTCGGTCGTGCCGGCGAAAGCGGCAGAACCCAGCGAAATGGCGGCAACGGCCGCGATGCCGATCTTCATGTATCGTCTCCTGCGATCATACCGCATCTGAAGTGCGGGTAGAGCGTCATCTAGTCACGCAGGGTCTAGGCCACAACCTCGAAAAGGTCTGGCACGACTGAAAAATCTGCACTCGAACAAGAGGAGTGCAAGATTCACAACGGAGCATCGCTCACAGCCGAAAACGTTTGGAAAGATCTGTTATTAACTTCGCTGCCAAAAGCTCCCGAATTATTATTACACATCAAGGGGCGTGTATTACCAAAGACGCAAGTTCCACACTGTGACCCAGCAAACCGACCGGTAACCTCACCGCGTCGTTCCGTTCGATCGCGCCCGTGGGATTGACCACCGCAACCCGAAGCGATCGGGCGAAAGGCGCCGACCAATCCCGGACCGTCGCGACCGGCAATCGCACTTGCCAGGAATGAAGCCCGCTCGCCTCAACGTCACGATCGTTGATCCGCACAACGGCCTGCGACACCTTGCGATGACCGCGAACGAGCAGGCAGCTTCCCGCCTCGCAGCTTACCACGCGGACGGTTACGGGATGTGCGCTCGACGGTGATGCCGCAATGGCGACCGCCGAAGCGATCAAGATGCCAAGTCGTCGAAAAACGCGCGCCATCAGTGCTGACTGGCCCTCCTGGAGCGGAGGTACCATGAGGCATTTGACGTAGCCGCTTCGGCGAAGAAGGCGATGCAAGGGCCTTCCTGCGATCAATCGGTATCAATCGATACTGATGCCCTGCGCCTCGAAAAAGGCCTGCACGTCTGCCAGCGCGGGCGCATGCGCCCGCCACCGTGCCACCGAGTCTCGATAGATCGGCCGCCGAACCTGCGCCGCGCTGGGCGTCGATACGGAGCCCGCATGGGCATGGAAGTCGAGGCAGCGGTCGGACCATTCGAGTCCGCAATGGTCCAATAATCGACGGGTCTCGCCTTCCTGGTCATCGACCAGCGCCTCGTAGCTGAGTTCGAATATGCGTCCGGGCAGGGTTTCCCGCCAGAACGCCATCAACCGATCGAACCGCGCATAATATGCGGCGATGTCGAGAAGATCGTAGCTGTAATCGTAGTAACGCGAGCTCGTCGCGAACAGATTCCGGAAGTTGGCCAGAACCGTGTCCATCGGGTTACGGCGCAGGCAGACGATCACGGCGTTAGACAGCGCGCGTGCGGCAAATCCGGCATAGAGGAAGTTGCCGGGAAACTTGTCGACGAACCGGCGTGACGGGTCGCGCCGATGATGGGCGGCCCGCGCCAGATAATCACGGCCGATCGTGGCGGGGTCAGCGCCGGCGGCCGCCATCACGGTTTCGGGATCCAGGACGGTGCGACTGTGGGTTCGTGCGGCGGCCTTTACGGCAAGCGGGAGTGCCTGAAGTTCGCCTAGGCTCTCAACCCGAGGGTGCGATGCCAGGATACGGTCCACCAGCGTCGTGCCGGTGCGGGGCATGCCGATCACGAGGATCGGCGCGTCGCTCGGGCGCTCGCCGGCGGATGCTTGCCTGATCGCGGGCCATGCGGCTTCGACGGCATCGAAAACAGCAGCGTCGCGTACGAAATCATAGGCCAGCGCGTCACGATGTTCGGCGTTGATGGAAACAAGGCGCTCGAACGCCTCTTCCTGCCGCCCGATATCTTCGAGCTCCTTAGTCAGCGCATAGCCGGTTAGCAGACGGTCGCGGCCGGAAGGAGCACGGTCGTGCGCGCCGCGGAGGCGTTCGACGTGATTGCGAGCGGGCGTCTGCTTTCGCAGGCCCGCCAGCAGATGGTGGGCGCGCGCGTCATCCGGCGCGCGGGCGAGAATCACCTCCAATGCAGTCTCGGCTTCTTCTGTGCTGCCCAGAAAGCTCAGGGCCGCTGCCAGGTTGTAGCGGAACTGGTCGTTGTCCGGTGCGAGACCGACCGCGGCGGCAAAATGAAGACGCGCGGCTTCATGATCACCCAGGCGCGCATAAACGCATCCCATTGTATCGCGGCCCAGCGCATCCTGCGGCAGCGCCGTTTCGGTGGCACGCAGCACGGCCGCCGCATCGCCATCACGGCGGACGAGCGTGTAGAGGCGGGCAAGCTGTGCGCGATATTCGCCGTGGGGCGCGAGCGCGACCGCCTGCTCGATCTGGCTGATCCCGGCCTGCACGCGACCGGCCTCGGCCTCGGCAATGCCGAGCAGGAAACGCCCTTCCGCCTCGCCCGACGCCTCCGATAACCGGATAGTCGCCAGCTGGCGGACCCCGGCGATATCTCCCCGTTCCAATGCAGCCCGGGCGGCAGCGCTGAGCATCATTGTCATATCGCAATTCGCCGGACGGCCAATTGGATAATGGTGGCTCGCTGCCGCTGGCCAAGGCCCCGGGCAAGCCGAGCAGGAGTGCCGGCGCGCGCCGGTTCACCGAGCGGGCAAAAAAGAAGCGTCCGGACGCAGCCGATCGTCGATGACACTTCCGATTGCCTCCACCCGTTCCCCACTTGGTCGACCAACCTATTGCGCGAGGGCGGCGACCGCGATCGCGGTCGCGGAGGCTCGATTTTCGACGCCCATTTTTTCGAAAACCTGTTCCAAATGCTTGTTCACAGTGCGCGGACTGATCTGCAGGATCTCGCTGATTTCCCGATTCTGTTTGCCGCGGCTTATCCACACCAAGACCTCGGCCTCGCGCGAGGTAAGTTCATAGCGCTCCGCCAAAATACGTTCGGCATCGCCCTCGCGTTTCTCGGTCAGCCGGAACAGCCGTTCGTTGGCGCTCGTGCGTCGCAGAAAGGTACATTCGATGACAGTGTCGCCGATCTGAATTGACGCTTGCGACCCGGCTGGCCCATCCGACCCGGGCAGGCGTCTAATAATTGCGGTAAGCGCCTCCGGTAACCGCACGTCACGCGGCGTCCAGCCGGGGAATAACCGCTCGATCGTTGCGGCGGCGAGCGGCGTCAGCCAGCTTGTCATCCCGTCATCCTCAATCGCGAAAGACGGTCTACCCGCGGTGTCGAGTGCGAGCTGGCTTCCCTGTGAAATGCGCGCATTGGCGAGGTGAACCGACACGCGCGCCAGAAGCTCATCGACCACGATCGGCTTATGCACATAGTCGACCGCACCCGCCTCCAGCCCCCGCACAACATGCTCCGTCTCGGTCAAGCCCGTCATGAAGATCACCGGCAGATGGCGAAAACGGCCATCCTCCTTGATCCTGCGCGTTGTCTTGAAGCCGTCGAGCCCGGGCATCACCGCATCCATCAGCACCAGATCCGGCGTAACATGCTCGAGCAGCTCGATCGCGGCGAGCCCATCCACCGCGATGAGAACGGTAATGCCCGCATGTTCCAGCGTAGTGGTGAGAAAGTGCAGCGACTCCGGCGTATCGTCGACCACGAGGATCGTCGCACCCGTACGGCCCCCTATTGGCTTAGCTGACATCATCGATCACTTTGGCCAGCGCGCGCAGATCGAAGTCGCCGAGGTGTCGGCGCATTTCGGCGACCGCGCCCGCACTTTCCGATATTTCGGCTTCCAGATCGGTAAGAACCATCCCGATCGCGCGGACATGCCCTGCCTTAATGTATTGCCTGAGACTCGCGAGGAAGGGACCGGCTTCCGCCGGTAATTTAGCCGGGAATTTGAGATCCGCGTCGGCCGTCGCCTCGTCGCCCGTTACGATCCAAGTGAGGTCAAGCTGGCGGCCAATCGTGTCGAGCAACGCATCGAGCTCGACCGGTTTGGAAATGAAAGCATCATGGTTCGAGCCGCCATCGCCGCCGGCCCGGAATTCGTGGGCATTGGCGGATACCATGACGATCCGCTGCCCCCGACCGAAGGCCGACCGTAGCTGCGCGGCAACGTCCCATCCGCTGCTGCCCGGCATCTGAATGTCGAGCAGCACCAGATCGGGAGCACAGCGCTCGGCAAGTGCCAGCCCCTCCGCTCCGCCCGTCGCGGCAAATACGGTGAAATCGAGCGGGCGCAGAAGATGCTGGACGACGGTGACCTGCGAGGGATTGTCGTCGATCACAAGAATTGTCTTCCGTTCGCCCCTATAACCCGTCACGCGGTTATAGGCTGCCGCGCCCGCAGGGGCTACCATCGGCTCGGGCAACAACATGCGCAGCTGAAATCTGCTGCCGCGGCCGAACTCACTGGACACCGTCACTTCGCCTCCCAGAATTCCGGCAAGTACGCGCGTGATCGCCAAGCCAAGCCCGATCCCCGGTTGCATCGCGGCGTCGGGGGAACTGCCGCGCTCGAAGGGCTCGAAAATCCTTTCGAGATCCTCGGAGGCAATGCCGATGCCCGTGTCCTTGACCTCGATCAGCGCCATCTGGCTTCGGTATCGAACCGTCAGCGTCGCGCCGCCCTGTTCAGTATATTTGACGGCGTTGGACAACAGGTTGATGAGAATCTGCCTCAACCTCTTCTCATCGGTTCGAACAAACGGGGGAAGGCGGCCTTCGACAATATATTCTAGTGAGAGCCCTTTCGCCGCCGCCTGCATGCGAAACATGTCCACCACATGATCGAGCAGAGCGGGCAGCCGGACGATATCTTGCCTGAATTTGAGCACGCCGCTCTCGATCCTGGAGATATCCAACAGCCCTTCGACGAGGTTGGTGAGATGTTCTGCGGAGCGCCGGATGACGCCCGCCGCTTCAGCCGGCGGGATTGCGCCGTCGCGCTCGAGCAATTGCGCATAACCATAGATGGCATTGAGGGGCGAGCGGATTTCGTGGCTGACCGCGACGAGGTAGCGGGTCTTGGCCGCGTTAGCGGCCTCGGCGGCTTCCTTGGCCCGCTGCAGTTCGGTCTCGGTGCGTCTATGAGCTGCAATCTCTTCCTGCAGCAATTGGGTCTGGCGGCGGCTCTCCCGCTCAGCGCTGTGACGCGTGTCGCGGGACAGCATGAACAACCGGGCGAACACGCCAGCGACGATCAGGCCTGTCACCAAACACGTCGCCCAGAGAATAGTAACCATTACCGCGCCCCGCCCCTAGCGCCGCCTGGCATGGCCAGGAGCGGCGGGCGTCCGTGACCACCAATCCGGATCGTATCCTAGCCCCAGGATCGATCGGTGGCTGACTGCAAGACGCACCGTGACACGCGGCCGGAGGGCCACAAAGATAGTGCCCAAATGACGCATTGCAGCATCACAAATTGGGGTGACACGTGGCATGGCCTCGGTATATGACTTATTACTAGATTGATCAATCGTAATATCGTACGTATCAATCTATTGGCAGAATTCCGCGGCTTTCGACGCGACGTAACACGGGGGTGAGCATGGTAAGCTGGGTGTCGAGAACGCGTCTGGCAATCGCAACCGTGGCGATGCTCCTTACCGCTTCCTGCAGCAATAACGGCGGTGCACAACAAGATGCCGCCAAACGTACCGACTTCTCGATCGGATGGTCTATCTACGCCGGCTGGATGCCGTGGCCCTATGCCCAACAGGCGGGCATCGTGAAGAAATGGGCCGACAAATATGGCCTCAAGATCAATATCGTGCAGGTCAACGATTATGTGGAGTCGGTGAACCAGTTCAACGCGGGCAAGCTCGACGGGGTCACGCTCACCAACATGGACGCACTCACCATTCCCGCCGCGGGCGGCAAGGATACGAGCGCGATCATTCTTGGCGACTATTCGAACGGCAATGATGGCATCGTCCTCAAGAATGCGAACAGTTTGGCCGACATCAAGGGGCGCACCGTTTATCTCGTGGAACTGTCGGTTTCGCACTATCTGCTCGCGCGTGGACTCTCGACTGTCGGACTGCAGCTTTCCGACATCAAAACCGTCAACACATCCGATGCTGACATTGTCGGCGCGTTCGCAAATCCGACCGCGACCGCCGCGGTCACCTGGAATCCCCAGCTTACGGAGATTGCAAAGGCGCCGAACGCAAAGCTGGTCTTCGATTCACATCGGATACCCGCCGAGATCCTCGATTTGCTGGCTGTGGACACCGCGACGCTCAAGGCAAATCCCAATCTCGGCAAGGCGCTGGCCGGCATATGGTATGAAACCATCACGCTGATGCAGCGCAAGGATGCGGCGGGCGCGGCCGCCCGTGCCGCGATGGCGAAGCTGGCGGGCTCCACCCCCCAGGCGTTCGACGCGCAACTCACGACGACCCATCTTTACGGCACGCCGCAAGACGCCGTGGCCGCACTCAAAGCACCGGCCCTCGCCGTTACTATGACGAAGGTGCGCGACTTCAGCTTCGCCAAGGGCCTGTTCGGCTCGGGCGCGAAGTCCGCGGACGCCGTCGGCATCGGCCTGCCAGGCAGCAAGACGCTGGGCGACCCGAAGAACGTAAAGCTGCGTTTCGACCCGACCTATATGGAACAGGCCGCGGCTGGGAAGCTCTGAGGAGGGACCTGCGATGCGCTGGGTGAATGTAAGGCCGAGCCGTCGCGGTGGACTTGTGCTCGGCGCGCTGCCCCTGCTGGCAGTTTTGGTTGCCTATCTGTTCGCCGCTGCGGCGCGCCACGCAGCAAACCCGTCGGACAAGGTATTGCCGACGCCTTCGGCGATGGTCGCGGCGATGCACGGCTTGCTGGTTGACGCCGATCCCTTAAGCGGCCGCCTGATCTTCTGGGCGGATACCCTGGCAAGCCTCGAGCGGCTCGGCCTTGCCCTTGGCATATGCACGCTTTCGGCACTGCTGGTAGGTCTGGTGCTCGGGGTCCTGCCCGCGGCTCGCGCAACCCTGGGCGGGCTGGTAACGATGGTCGCGGTGATCCCGCCGATCGCTCTCCTCCCGATCCTCTTCATCGTTTTCGGCCTCGGCGAGACCGCCAAGGTCGCACTTATCGTAATCGGGGTCGCCCCCTTTTTGATACGTGACCTAGCAGACCATGTAGCTGCGCTCCCGCGGGAACAGTTGATCAAGGCGCAGACGTTGGGCGCGAGCAGCTGGCAATTGATGCTCCGTGTCGCCCTGCCGCAGGCACTGCCACGCCTGATCGCGGGGCTGCGCCTCTCGCTGGGCCCGGCGTGGGTCTACCTTATCTCGGCCGAAGCGATCGCATCCGACGTCGGGCTCGGATACCGAATATTCCTCGTACGGCGCTATCTTTCGATGGACATCATCATTCCTTACGTCGCGTGGATTTCGTTCCTCGCGATCGCGATGGACATCGCATTGGCCCAATTGAGCCGCCGCGGCTTCGCGTGGGCGCATCAGGCCGACCGATGAGCGACCTCCTCACCTTTGATAATGTCTGGCTGGAATATGGCGAGAAGATCGTGCTCGAGCGCGTCGATCTCGCCATCGCCGAGCGCAGTTTCGTCTCGATCATCGGCCCGTCGGGTGCAGGCAAAAGCAGCTTCCTGCGCCTCGCGCTGGGCCAGGAGGCGCCGAGCCGCGGCCGCATCCTGCTCGACGGGAAAGTCCTTCTTCCGGAATGCAGCCCCGACCGCGGCGTCGTCTTCCAGCGCTATTCGGTGTTCCCGCATCTGACCGCGCTACGAAACGTGATGTTCGGGCGCGAATGCGCGAACGCACCCTTCACCGCACGGCTGTTCGGTGCCGCCCGGCGCGCCGCCGTCGAGGAGGCTGAGGCGATACTGGCCGAGGTCGGCCTGGGTGATGCACTTCACCTGTACCCGGCCCAACTTTCGGGCGGCATGCAACAGCGGCTCGCAATCGCGCAGGCACTCATGGCACGGCCTCGCGTGCTGCTGCTCGACGAGCCATTCGGCGCGCTTGATCCAGGCATCCGGCAGGACATGCACCGCCTTATCCTGGGGCTATGGCGAGAGCATGCGCTCACCGTGCTGATGGTAACGCATGACATCACCGAAGCCTTCCGTCTCGGCACGCGTGTGCTCGCTTTCGACAAGCGCCGCGTCGATCCGCACGCGCCGCATCGCTTCGGCGCGACTGCGGTCTACGACCTGTCCCTGTCGCGCAAAACGCCTGCCGATACACCCGATCCAGAGCAAGAAGTATTACGATTGACAGAATCAGTAATAATAAACACAGAAGGTTCACTGTGAACGATACGCCCCCTTCCAATCTCGCCAGGCTCAGCATGAGCCTGCCGGCCGAGCTCTCCCGCCAGCTTGATACAATGGTGGAGGAACGGGGCCTTCCGTCTCGTTCGCAGCTGATCGCGGAACTGATCCGCAACGAATTGGCGGAGCATGGCGCGGCGCTGCGGCCCGAAGATATGCTCGCGGGGACGATCACGCTCGTCTATCGCGGCGACATGGGCCGTGTACGGCACCAGCTCGCCCAGACACAGGGCGAATATCTCAAGGAAGTAATCTCCTCGCAGCATGTCTTCCTTGAGGACGACCAGTCGCTCGAGGTATTGCTGGTCCAAGGTCCGGCACGGCGGCTACGCGATCTGTGTGACGCGCTGCGCAAGGTGCGCGGGGTACAGCAACTCAGGCTGTTCACCACCACCGCGCTTCTGCCCCCGCTCCACGAGCAGGATCAGGATGGGCAGCGGACGGGCAGCAAGGCCGCATGAGCACGCTTGCCGATCCCAACGCCGCGCGCGCGCATGCCCGCGCCATGGGCGGCACGATCGTCGAGGCGATGCCGACCTTGCCGCCGCGCGCGGACGACGTGCCAGCCGGCGTTGCGCCGGAGGATCTGCTCTGGGAGGAGACGATCGCCGCGGGCGGCTATGCCTCGCGGACATTGGCGCGGGGCACGCGGCTCAGGCTGATCGACCTTAAGGGCGATGCCTGCGCGTCGCTGCTCCTGTTCAATGCCGCAATGCCGACCGAGCGGCTGAATATCGCCGATACCGTCAAGGTTCAGTGGGATGCTTATCCGTCGGCCGGCAGCCTGCTGCTTTCCGATATGGGGCGCGTACTCGCCAGTATCGAGCAGGACGACGCTACTACCCACGATGCTTTTTGTGGTGCGTCCAATGAAGCTTCCAACCGCCGCCGCTATGGCGACGGCCGCAACTCGGGCGCCTATCCCAATGCGCGCGACCGGCTCTTGCTGGCGGTGGCCAAGCATGGGCTGGGCCGACGCGACGTCCATCCCTGCATCAACGTCTTCAAGGGTGTGCGGATCGGCGCGGATGGCAGTGTCGCGACGCAGCTTGGTCCCTTTGCGCCCGGCCGATCGCTTGTCCTGCGGGCGGAGATGGATCTGATCGTAGCAATCGCCAACTGCCCGCACGTGCTCGACGCACGTCCGTGGAGCATCACTCCCTTGCGGGCCACCGCCTGGCGCGGCCCGGTCACCGCCGCCAACGATCCGATCCGCACCGCAACGCCCGAGCGGCTTCGCGCCTTCCTCAACACCGAAGATCTGTGCCGCCGCTGATGAACAACAATCCTTCCGAAGGCCTGACGGGCCAGGTCGTACATGACGAGATCGTGCCGGCCCGTGCACCCTGGATACACCGGGTGAAAGCCGGCGAAACGCTCCGGGTTGTCGATCTGGAGGGCAATCAGGCGGTTGATTTCCTCGTCTATAACACCGCCGATGACGCCGAACGCTATAGCGCGCAGGACACGATCGCCGCCCAGGCCAATATCTTCCTCCGCACCGGCAGCGTACTGCTCTCGAACGAGGGCCGGCCGATGATGACGATCACCGCTACGTCGGTGGACTATCACGACACAATCGGCGGCGCATGCTCGTGCGAGTCTAACAGCCTGCGTTACGGCCATCACACCAAGGCGCAGCATTCGTGCGTCGACAACTTTCTGGAGGCCAATTTGCGCGACGGTCGCGGCAAGCGCGACATGGTCTCGAACGTCAACTTCTTCATGAACGTGCCGGTAGAGGCGGACGGAACGCTTGGTATCGTCGACGGAATCTCGGCGCCGGGCCTCACCGTAGACCTTCGCGCCAATATGGACGTGACCGTCGTCGTATCGAATTGCCCGCAGATCAACAATCCTTGCAACGGCTTCAACCCCACGCCCGTTCGAATGATCGTCACCGCATGAGCTTCGGCACGGTTCTGATCGCTAATCGCGGTGCGATCGCCTGCCGGATCATCCGTACGCTGCGGCGCATGGGCATCCGATCGGTCGCGATCTTCTCCGATGCCGACGAGGCATCGCGCCATGTCGCCGAAGCGGATATCGCGGTGCGGATCGGACCGGGCCCGGCTGCGGAAAGTTATCTGGATGTCGCGCGCATACTGGCCGTTGCGCGGGAAACGGGGGCGGAGGCGATCCACCCGGGCTACGGCTTCCTGTCCGAAAATGTCGGCTTCGCGGAGGCCTGCGAGGCTGCCGGCATCGCATTTATCGGCCCGACGTCCGACAGCATTCGTGCCTTCGGCCTCAAGCACAGCGCTCGCGCGCTTGCCGAGGCGGAGCAGGTGCCGCTGGCGCCAGGTACGGGCTTGCTGGCGGATGTAGAGGCTGCGGTCGAGGCCGCGCAGCGGATCGGCTATCCTGTCATGCTCAAGGCAACGGCTGGGGGCGGTGGGATCGGCATGCGCGTCTGCGCGGATGCACAGGCGGTGCGCGATGGCTATGCCGCGGTGGCACGCCTTGGCGCAGGGAATTTCGGCGATGCCGGTGTTTTCCTGGAACGATTCGTCCCGCGCGCGCGCCACGTCGAGGTCCAGATTTTCGGCGACGGGACCGGGCGTGTAATTGCACTCGGCGAACGCGACTGCTCGCTTCAGCGCCGTAATCAAAAGGTAATTGAAGAGGCACCCGCTCCGCACCTTCCCGAGCAGGTCCGTGCCGCGCTGATCGAGGCCGCAGTGCGGCTGGGCACGGCCGTGAATTACCGCTCCGCAGGCACGGTCGAATTTCTTTACGATCCCGCGCGGCAGGACTGGTTCTTTCTGGAGGTCAACACGCGCCTCCAGGTCGAACACGGCGTCACCGAGGAGGTGACCGGCGTCGACTTGGTCGAATGGATGGTACGGGGCGCGGCCGGCGACTATGCCTTCCTCGACGTGCCCGTCCCCAGCCCGACCGGCTGGTCAATCCAGGCGCGACTTTATGCCGAAGATCCGGCGGTCGACTTCCGGCCCGCTGCCGGTACGCTGACGGAAGCCGTTTTTCCTGATGATGCCCGCATCGAAACCTGGGTCGAGCGGGGCACGATCGTCTCCTCTTTCTACGATCCTATGCTCGCCAAGCTGATCGTGCGCGGCGAGGATCGTGATTCCGCGGTGGCGGCGATGCAGGCGGCGCTGGACCGAACCCAGCTCGCCGGTATCGAGACAAACCTGCGTTGGCTGCGCGACGTGACGCGCCGCGGCGATTTCGTCTCGGGCGACGTCTCGACCCGATCGCTGGAGCAGGTCGAGCATCGTCCGCACAGCATCGCGGTGCGATCGGCCGGAACAGCAACGACGGTGCAGGACTATCCGGGACGGATCGGGCTGTGGGATATTGGCGTGCCGCCGTCGGGGCCGATGGACGCACGGGCCTTTCGTCTGGGCAACGTGCTGCTCGGCAACGATGCTGATGCCCCTGGTCTTGAGGCAACCGCCACCGGCCCGACGCTCCAGTTCAACTCGGCGAGCCGTATCTGTCTGACCGGGGCGAACTTCGACGCAACGCTCGACGGCAAGCCGGTACCGCGCAATCGGCCGGTAGCAGTTGGCGAAGGCCAGGTGCTTGCGCTCGGCCGCGTCAGCGGCGGCGGAATGCGCGGCTATATATTGTTCGCCGGCGGACTGGACGTTCCAGCCTATCTCGGAAGCGGCAGCACTTTCGATCTTGGTGAGTTCGGCGGGCATGGCGGGCGCCGGCTTCGCGTCGGCGATACGCTGCATCTTGCGCCGCATCCGCCGGCCGTCGTTCCCGGCCCCCGCGCGGTCGAGCAGGCGGAGCTCGGCCCCGACTGGACCATCCGGGTGCTCTACGGCCCGCATGGCGCGCCCGACTTTTTCGCGCCCGAGGATATCGACACTGTTCTCGCGGCCGATTGGCGCGTCCATTATAACAGCAATCGAACGGGCGTGCGGCTAGTCGGGCCCAAGCCACACTGGGCTCGCAAGGACGGTGGTGAGGCCGGGCTTCACCCGTCCAACATCCACGACAATCCCTATGCGATCGGCGCGCTCGATTTCACCGGCGACATGCCGATCATCCTCGGCCCCGATGGCCCATCGCTCGGCGGGTTCGTCTGCCCGTTCGTAGTGATCGCGGCCGATCTCTGGAAGGTCGGCCAGCTCGCACCGGGCGATCGCATCCGGTTTGAACAGGTGAGTCTCACCGAGGCCGAGGCCGCGAGCCTGGCCGAGGAAGCGTGGATCGAGGGCCGGCCGGCACTTCCAGCCACAGGCCCCGTCGTCGGCGGCCACGATGCCATTCTCGCCGAGTTGCCCCCACGTGGGCGCCGCCCGCGCGTCCTCTATCGCCGGCAGGGCGATCGCAATCTGCTGGTCGAATATGGGTCGATCACGCTCGATCTCGAGTTGCGCCTGCGCGTTCATGCCGCCACCGTCGCGCTCGCCAGGCTCGACCTGCCCGGCATCCTCGATATCGTTCCGGGCATCCGCTCCTTCCAGGTGCACATCGATGGAGTGCGCCTGAAGCAGGATGCGCTGCTCGAACGGCTGACGGCGATCGAAGATCAGCTCGGGGACCTGAATGATTTCGTGATCCCGTCACGCATCGTACATCTGCCGCTGAGCTGGGATGATCCGGCCATTCATCAGACGATCGAGCGCTATATGGCGGTGGTGCGCGACGACGCGCCCTGGTGCCCCGACAATATCGAGTTCATCCGTCGCGCGAACGGGTTGGCGAGCGCCGACGAAGTCCATCGCATCATCTTCGACGCCAGCTACCTCGTCTACGGTCTTGGCGACGTCTATCTCGGCGCACCGGTGGCAACGCCGATCGACCCGCGCCATCGCTTGGTCACCACTAAATATAATCCGGCACGCACCTGGACTCCGCCCAACGTCGTGGGAATCGGCGGCGCCTATATGTGCATCTATGGGATGGAGGGTCCGGGCGGCTATCAGCTGTTCGGTCGCACCATCCAGGTGTGGAACACCTATCGCCAGACCGGTCCCTTCTCGGACAAGCCCTGGCTGCTGCGTTTCTTCGACCAGATCCGCTTCTTTCCGGTCAGTCATGAGGAACTTACCGAATGGCGCCGCGATTTTCCGCTCGGCCGCCGCGAAATCAAGATCGAGCAGACCGAGTTCCGGCTAGCCGACTATCGCGCCTTCCTTGCCGAGAATTCAAGGTCGATAGCCGAGTTCGAGAACAGCCGGAACGCCGCCTTCGCCGCCGAGCGGGCCGACTGGGAGCGCCGCGGTGAGTTCGATCGCGTCGCGAGCCTGACCGAAGACGCGGACGACAAGCCCGCCGACGCCGTGACGCTCCCGGACGGCGGAGAGCTGGTCGAAGCGCCCTTTGGCGGCAGCGTCTGGAAGTTGATGAAGGCGCTTGGCGACACCGTCGCCGCCGGCGAGACGATCGCGGTGCTGGAGGCGATGAAGATGGAATTTCCTGTCCTGAGCCCCGCTGCGGGAACCGTGGCCGCGCTATACGTGGCCGAACGGCAGACGGTTTCGCCCGGTGCGCCGGTGCTGGCGCTGGTGCGCGCGTGATCGCGCTCGATCGGCTGTCCGTCGACGTCATCGCCGCCGACGTGCAATCGGGTCGGCGCAGCGCCTTGGACGTGATCGATGACGTGTTGGCGCGGCTCGCTTATTACGACGTGATCCAGCCCGCCGTCTGGATCTCCCGCTTCGATGACGAGACGCTGCGCACGGCCGCCGCCGGCGTCGACGTGCGCGTCGCTGCGGGCGAGGTGTTGCCGCTTGCCGGGGTGCCGTTCGCGGTGAAGGATAATATCGATGTCATCGGCCTGGATACGACCGCCGCCTGCCCTGCTTTCGCCTATGCGCCCGCGCGATCGGCGACGGTGGTCGAGCGCCTGGTCACCGCCGGGGCGATTCCGGTCGGGAAGGCCAATCTCGATCAGTTCGCGACCGGTCTCAACGGCACCCGGAGCCCCTACGGCATACCGCGCAATGCTTATAATCGCGACTGGGTGAGCGGTGGGTCGAGTTCCGGCTCCGCGGTGGCGGTGGCGGCCGGACTGGTCGCCTTCGCGTTGGGAACCGACACCGCCGGATCTGGCCGCGTTCCGGCCGCCTTCAATCACCTTGTCGGCTTCAAACCGACACGAGGGCGCTGGAGCAGCCGTGGCCTGGTGCCCGCTTGCCGGACGCTCGACTGCATCACCGTCTTTGCTGGTACGGCGCACGAAGCGGCGCTCGTCGACGCTGTCGCCGCCGGGTTCGACCCCGAAGATATCTTTTCGAGGTCGATCACCGACGCCCCTCTCGCCGCACGCCGGATCGGCATTCCCCGTGCCGACCAGCGCCGCTGGTTCGGCGATATCGAATCCGACTTCCTCTATGAGGAAGCGGTGAACGGCCTCGACGCCGAGCTGCTCGAAATCGACATGACCCCGCTCAATGAAGCGGCGCGTTTGCTCTATGAGGGACCTTGGGTCGCCGAACGGACAGCCGCGCTCCAATCCATGCTCCACGACGATCCGGACGCAATCCATCCCGTCGTGCGCGAGATCGTTGAGCAGGGCTTCAATTATAGCGCGGTCAACGCTTTCGAAGGGAGCTACCGGCTCGCCGAACTTGCCCGAGCAGCGGAGCAAATATGGGCGAAGGTCGACCTGCTCGCCCTGCCCACCGCGCCGACCTGCTATCGTGTCGCCGAAATGCTCGCCTCGCCGGTAACGCTCAATGCAAGCCTTGGCGCCTACACTAATTTCGTGAATTTGCTGGATATGGCAGCGATCGCGGTGCCCGCGGCCAGCTACCAGAACGCTGTCGGATTCGGCGTGACCTTGATGGGGCCGGCCGGCACCGATCGTGCCCTGATCGAGGCCGTAGGAACGCTTTTCCCCGCGTCGGCGCCCCCGCCGCCGCTTGACCTGGAGGGACGAATGGAAACCGTGAAGCTGGCCGTCGTCGGTGCGCATCTGAAGGACATGCCACTGCATTGGCAGCTGACCTCCCGCGACGCGCGCTTCGTCGGTGAGGCGAAAACAGCGCTTAGCTATCGCCTCTACGCCATGGCGGACAGCGTACCACCCAAGCCGGCGCTCGTGCACAGTGGCGACGGCGCGGCGATCGCGCTCGAGATATATGAGCTGGACATGGCAGCGTTCGGCAGCTTCGTTGCTGAAGTTCCGCCGCCCCTGGCGATCGGCACCGTGACGCTGGAGGACGGCAGCCTCGTCAAGGGGTTCGTCGCCGAGCCTCGCGCGATGACGAATGCGGAGGACATTACCGGCCTTGGCGGATGGCGGGCGTACATGTCGAGATAATGAGACGGGTCGGGCGCAAGGTCTGCTACATCCGGGCTTTGTTCGAGGACGTCAGTTCAAAGCGGACACGACCCTCTTTCCGGCCATCACCGTCCCGGTTAGCCCTGAGATCCCGACTGCTTCTGTGCTCGCGACTGTCGAAAAGTCCGATGTAGCGAACCGAGGATCTAGCTTGCGCGATCGCTCCAATCGCGCGAACTGCGCGGAGGGCGGCAGGACGGGTGGGAGGGAAAATGGCACGAACCGGGCTCAAGGGTACCTATGCGGCGCCTGCCATTGAAAAGGCGTTCGAGATCGTGGAGGTGCTCGCGGCACGCCCCGAAGGTGCTTTGATCAGCGAGATCGCCACGCAGCTCGGGCGATCCGTCGGAGAGTTGTTCCGCATCGTCGTCGTGCTGGAGCAGCTCGGATATCTCCGCAAATCGTCGACCAGCGACCGCTACACTGTCGCCTACAAACTGCTCGATCTGGCCTATCGCGCCACGCCGGCGCAGGACTTGGTCCGTGCCGCCATGCCTGAAATGCAAATCCTCGCGCTTGAGGCCGGCCAATCCTGTCATCTCGTCGTGGCGAATGGCGGGCGAGGCATGGTCATTGCCCGCGAGGAGCAGCCAGGCACGCGAGGTTTCGCATTGAAGGTGGGCGCGCAGATCGACATCATCAACAGCTGCTCGGGCCAGGTGATCCTCGCCTTTTCCAATATTCAGCACGCGGAGCGCATCGTACGCGCCGCCGAAGACGAGCAGAATATCAAGGTCGATCGCAGCTGGCTGTCGGATCGCATAGCGGTCATCCGGCGGCGCGGATATGACCGCCGCAAAAGTCCGATCACTCACGGCGTCACAGACATCAGTTTCCCAGTGTTCGGTTTCGACCGGAACGTCGCCGGGGCGCTGACCATCCCATTCCTCGAACTGATCGATGGGTCGCAGAAGGTCGACCTGGACGCAGTCAAGGAGATGCTGCGGGCCGCCACTGCGCGGGTATCCGACCGGCTGGGCTATCAGCCTGAATGAGGCGCCGGCGGAGCCACCCGCCCCGCAGCGCATAATAGGTCGAAGGGAAAAGAGCTGAGCTGGGGCGAACCCGCAGCTCAGCGAAGGGGGGAATGCGCCAGCGCGCCCTCGGACTGCCAGCACACTGAGGATCATGGGACGCAAGCGCTCCATCGATCGTTGGGCATATTAGAGATTCTCTAATACATATGCAATCCAGTTCTCATGAATGAAATTTATACCGAGCCGTCATGGCCGGGGCACACCAGGTCGGCATGAAAGACTGCAAGCAGCGATAAGCGCAAGCAGCCGCGTCTCGGCGCGTGCGTATTGAAAACTGCCTTGCATATTTGCGACCAAGGGGAACGATCTCTACGCGATCGTGCTCGGCGAGCCGGCAAGCGGGACCGAGCTCACGTCGCTCGCCAAAGGACATGGCGGCCGGCCGGTCCGGCACGTCCAGCTTCTTGGGGAGCGCGGGCGGAGATCCTATCGCCAGACCGATCGGGCGCTGTCGTCGACGCGCCCGGGCGGCTGCCGCCGCGCCATGCCAGCGTGTTCAAGATCGGTTTTGCCTGACGGGCCTTGCGGCGCGCGAGCCTCAGGTCAGGCGGGTCGGATTCGGAAGGAAACCGCGTGGCGCGATGGCGCCGGCTGCGGCAAATCGATCTGTAGTGCCTGCTCGCTCCGGGTCCATTCGATCGGCCCGTTATGGCCGAGAAGCTCGACCTTGCCGATCTGACCCGGATAGTGCTCGCTCCCCTGACGTAGCGAGCGGATCAGCAGCTTGCCGTCCTCCGGCCAGCCGAGCGCGAATGCGTAGAGCGTGTCGCCCTTGGTCGTGAAACGGATGTCGCGGTGGTCGAATTTGAAGCGCGATAGCTGGTAGGAGGGGACGCCTTTGGTCTGGGTCGATGGCCCCTCGCCGTGGATCTTCCAGGGGCGGGTTCCCTTGATCGCCTCGCCATTCACCGCCTGCCATTCGGCCATTTCATGGAGGAAGGCGATCTCGTCGCCATCGGGCTCGCCATGGCCCGGGAGCGGGATGCTCAACAGCAGATTGCCGTTCTTGCTGACGATATCAACGAATATCGGGATCATCAGCGAGGGCTTCTGGTAGCGGTGCTCCTCCAACAGCCGCCGCTCATAGTGCCAGCTGCCGATGCAGGCCTCGGTCTGCCATGGCTCAACCTCAAGCTGATCGGCTAATGTGGCTTCGAGATCGCGAGTGAGCGCGCCCCACACCGGCTCGGGTACTTCCTTGAGATCGACTACCCCCTGCAGCTTGCCCCCGCGCCGCTGGACATTGCGATTGTAGTAATAAGCGATGATCTCTGGCGCGAGATCGGGAATGCCGAGCCACACGCCGAGATCCGGCGCCCCCGGACCGCCCGCGTCGAAGTTGAATTTCACGCCATCGTCGAACGTCAGGATGTCCGGATCGTAGCGATCGATCACGTCCTGCACCCGCAACATGAACTGCCGGACGAAATCCGGGCAGGGCGTGTTCTTCAGATGCGGCGTGCCGTTCAGCGCCCGCGGGTCCATGCCCTCCCACCAAAGCCCGCGGCCGTCCGCTTTGGTCAGGACACCGTCATAGGGAATTCCGGCATATGGCCCGGTCGTGTCGCTCTTGTAGCGGACCGGCAGAAACTCGTCCCAGGTGCGGTGCGGCGTGCCATGGTAACTGACGCCGAACTTCAGCCCGTGCGAGCGCGAGGCCCGTGCCCAGCCGCCCACGATATCGCGCTTCGGCCCTACTTTCGTGCAGTTCCACGGCTGATATTTCGAATCCCAGCAGTCGAAATTGTCATGGTGCGTCGCCAGCGCGACCAGATATTCGGCGCCCGCCCGCTTGTAGAGCTTGACCAGCGCATCCGGATCCCATCGCTCGGCATGCCAGAGGTGGCAGATGTCTTTGTAACCGAACTTCGACGGATGGCCGTACGTCCGGACGTGATACTCATATTGCGGCGTGCCCTGGATATACATGTTGCGGGCATACCAATCGCCCCGTTCGGGCACGCATTGCGGGCTCCAATGCGCCCAGATTCCGAACTTTGCGTCCCGGAACCAGTCCGGACACTCATACTCCTTGAGCGATTCCCAATAGGGCTGGAAGGGACCCGCGGGAACACTGCCACGGAAGAAAGGGGACGTCGCGCGGCTCGCTGCCGAGGCGAAGGCAGCTCCGGCAAGAAACAGCCTACGGTCCATCCCTCTCTCCCAGCGTCGCCGTCGAAACCGCCAGCATTGTCGCGCTGCGCCGCGCGGAATGCCAAGTCCCAAGCCCTTCTTATCCGGAAGATATTTCTAAGACGAGAACTAAAATATCTCGCGACGCCAGACGAAGCTTCAGGACAGTGGTGTCAGGCGTCCCGACGCTATGGTAATCGGCCGGCGTCGGCCATGATTGCGATGGTCGCTGCAGTCAGCCCTGCTCCGCTGACCTCCATCCGAATTGCCCCTGGCTTATGGCTGGCTCGGACCACCGCCACGGCCCTCCCGTGGAAGGTCGAGCGCTTGCCGCTCTGGAAGCTTTCGAGCGCGGTGGGATTGCCGTTGCCGACGCCCGCCAACAGCCCTGCACCATCGACCTTAAAGGTCAGCAGCTCGTCGGCATCCGGCATATAGACGGGCTGGCCTTTGGCATCGACCAGCTCGGCCGTGACATAGGCAAGATCGTCTCCGTCGGCATGGATCCGGGCGCGATCGACATTTAGGCGGATCGCAACGGCCGGGCCGGCGCTCTGCAGCACCCATTGCGAGGCGGGCTTGCCGCCGACATAGCCCACCGCCTTCAATTCGCCAGGCTCGTACCGTGCGTAGAAGATGGCCTTATATTCGGTCGCTTTCGACACGGGTTTGCGGCCGAGGCTCTGCCCGTTAACGAATAGCTCCACCTCCTCATTCTCGGAGAAGACCACAACCTTGTGCGGCAAATAGTCCGCCGGAAGCCCGAAGCCACTCCACACCGGGTGGAGATCATCCTCGTTCCAGTTGAGCAGCGCCCGGGGCCCGCTGGCCGCCTTGTCAGGCAGCGATCCCGTGGCACCGGCCCATTCAACAAAGGCTGAGGTGGGTGTGAGATGCGTCTTCCACACCACCTGCCGGTAATAAGCCGCGGCACGCAGCCGTCCAGTGGCATCGATCTCCCCCGACATGGCGAGTTGCCACGGGTAAGGGCCGATGCCGAACTTGTCGTTGAAGCCTGTCCAGCCGATCCCTGCCTCGCCCAGATAGTCGAAGCCGGTCCACACGAAATCGCCGATGACCCAGGGCATCGTTTCCGTAGGCGTCCAGTAATCGAACGCCTGCGCGGAGAAGGATTCGGATCCGAACATGACCCGATTGGGATGGGCTTGGTGATCCCATCCATAACGCTCGGGGAAGTAGTTGTAGCCCGCGACATCCAGCGCCTTGATATAATCGTCCGTGCCAGGTCCGAACTGGTTCACCGCGGCGGTAACCGGACGCGTCGGGTCCAACTTGTGGACCAGGTCGGAAAGTGCACGCGCCTCGTCCCGGCCGGAAGGCTTGGTGAGCTCAGGGATTTCGTTGCCGATGCTCCACAGGATGATACTCGGATGGTTGCGTCCCGACGCGATCATGCGGGCGACGTCGCTCTTCCAGTCCTGTTCGAAATGACTGCTATAATCATGAGGTTGCTTGGCGACCGTCCAGGCATCGAACGCCTCGTCGATAACGAGCATACCCAGGCGATCGGCCGCATCCAGCAGGCCCTGGCTCGCCGGATTATGGGCGCTGCGCACCGCATTATAGCCGGCCGCCTTCATCAGCCCGAGCTTGCGCTCCTCCGCCCGCGGCAGCGACACCCCGCCCAGCATATAATTGTCGCTGTGGATCGCGCCGCCGCGTAAAAAGTAACGTTTACCGTTGATCCTCAACCCATGTTGGGCGTCGAAAGTGACGTTGCGCACGCCGAAGCGCGTATCGCGGCGGTCGGCCAGCGTACCGCCGATCCTCACTTCCTGGACAAGATTGTAGAGGTTAGGCGTGTCCGGCGACCACAGCGCGGGCCGGTCGAGCGTCAGCGCCTGATCGATGGCGAGGCTTGCTTTAGCTGCAATGCTGCTCACGGTCTCGACGCGGCAGACCTCTCGACCCTGCGCATCGACGACAATACTGGTAAGCCGCGCCTGCACCGGGCGGTCGAACGCATTGGCAACGATCGTGGAAGCCCTGACGTCCGCTTTGCCATCGGACGCCGCCGGAGCGGTGATTGTCGGGCCGTCCGCGTCGATGTGAACCTTGTCGAGCACGTCCAGATAGACAGGCCGGAGAATGCCCGAGCCTGAATACCAGCGCGACGATGGCTGCTCATTGTTGATGCGCACCGCAATGATGTTCGACCCCGGCTTCGTCTTATCGCTGACGTCGAGCGTGAACGATGTGTAGCCATAGGCATGCTGCCCGGCCCGCTGCCCGTTCACCCAAATCTCTGCATTCATGTACACCGCGTCGAAGCGCAGCAGCACCGTTTTCGAGGCCACGTCTTTCGGCAGGCTGACGTTGAGCCGATACCAGCCCACGCCCCCCTGGGTATAAGCAACGGCCGCGGCACCGGGCGCTTTGGGATCGAACGGATGCGACTGGCCGGACAGATCCCCGATCGACCAGTCGTGCGGAACGCTGATGCCGCGCCAGCTGCGGTCGTCGAAGGCGGGCTGCTCCGCGCCAGGCTGATCGCCGCGATGGAAACGCCAGTCGGCATTCAGTTCCAGCGTGTGGGAAGCTGCGGGCGCGGACGGAACAAGAGCGAAGCCGAGCAGCCCCAAAGCGAGCATGAGCCAACGGACCATCGCCCCGCGGCTGATCGGCGAGAGACAGCGGTGGGCCTGGGCAGCGATCATTGCTGGACCGTGGCCGCAGCTGATAAGTGGAGATGCTTCTTCATCCCGTGGCCCTCCCCGGCACCGTGGTTTTCCGCCCAGAGGCACAAAATCTCCCTTTCGCCTAATGGCTAAGCATATGGTAGCGTTACCGGAGTCTTGGATTTCGATCCGAAGTCGGATTGAATTCCCTATTCCCAAATTGTGGGGCCGCTTTGCGAAGCCAGGGTCCGTTTCGGAACATCTTAGCGAAATCCGGCTTCAACTGGATTTCGTTAGGCTATCATTGGCCGCAAAGCGAAGAAACGATCCGGGATCATTCCCTGCAGACGAATCGCAGAGAGAAGTAACCGGCCGGTCGATGAAAAAATTTGGCACTGCTATGGGAAGGATGTCAGAATATGCGGAAAACCATCTTGCTTGGGGTTGCCGGGGGATTGGTTCTCGTGCCTGCCGTTGCGGCAAATGCGCAGACGGTTGCGCCAACGGGGAATGTAGGGAGCGGGCCCCGATCCCAGGACGTTGCGGCCAGCAATCGCCAATTAGACAATGATTACAACACTCTTGCCGGCCGGGGCGTTCAGGTGAGCAATATGGACCGGAAGGGGGCCAAGCGTCGCACTCCTGTTCCGGCCACTGCGGCGGACATCACGGCGGGCGCGCAGGTCCGCGACGTCAAGGGCGTTCCCATCGGGACGATCGCGGCCCTCGGCCCGAACGAGATCACGGCCGATGCCGAGCAGACCGTGATCGACACCGGCCATGGCAAGATCGGCGTACCGCTGAGCGCGTTCGGCAAGGATGACAAGGGCCTGCTGCTCAGCATCACGGCCCAGGCCTTCAATCAGCTGGTCGCCCAGGCGAGTGCGGGCGCCAAGGGCAAGCAGAGCAACTGACCTCTTTTCGAGGCCGACTTCCTCGATCAGGATTGAAGCCTGATCGAGGGGTTGTTTGGGAGGTGAAGTTGGGGGCGAACCTGCCTGAGGGGCGCGCATGAACGAGGGTGCGTCGATACGGCGTATCGTGATCGTCGGGGGCGGAACGGCCGGCTGGATGGTCGCGGCTGCGCTGGCGCGTTTCGTCGGCGGCAACGGTCGACGCATCGTGGTGGTGGAATCCGAGGCGATCGGCACCGTCGGCGTCGGCGAGGGCACGATCCCGCCCTTCCTGGAATTCAACCATCAACTCGGGCTCGACGAGGCCGAATATCTCCGCGCTACCCACGCTACTTACAAGCTGGGGATCGAGTTCGTCGGCTGGGCCGAGGACGGTCAGCGCTACTTCCATCAGTTTGGCGAGATCGGACGACCCCTGAACGGGTTTTCCTTTCATCAGGCCTGGCTGAAGTATCGGGATCGCCCATCGGTCGGACCGCTCGACCTTTATTCGATGTCAGGGGCCGCGGCGGCGCGGCACCGTTTTGCGCATTCGGCAAGGGATCCGGAAAGTCCGCTTTCGCAGCTGGCCTATGCCTTTCACTTCGATGCCACAGCCTATGGACAATATTTGCGTCGCCATGCCGAAAAGCTAGGGGCGGAACGGATCGAAGGTCGCATCGTCGACGTCCAGCAGGATAGCGAAACGGGATATGTCACCGCGCTCAAGCTCGATGATGACCGCCGTGTCCGCGGCGACCTGTTCATTGATTGCTCGGGGTTCCGCAGTCTGCTGCTCGGCGACAAGCTTGGTGTGGCGTTCGAAGACTGGAGCCACTGGCTTCCGTGCGACCGCGCGCTCGCCGTCCCTTCCGAGCGTGACGATCCCTTGCTGCCGTTCACGCGCGCGACCGCGCATCCGGCGGGCTGGCAATGGCGCATCCCGCTCCAGCATCGGACCGGCAATGGTCACGTTTATTGCAGCGATTACATGTCCGATGACGAGGCGGGGCGTATCCTGCTCGAGACGCTGGATTCAAAGCCCATTGCCGAGCCGCGGCTGCTCAAGTTCAAGGCCGGGAGACGGTCCAGATCCTGGGAGAAGAATGTCGTCGCGATCGGCCTTTCCGCCGGTTTCCTCGAGCCGCTTGAATCGACCAGCATCCACCTGATCCAGCACGCAATACAGAAGCTGCTCGCCCTGTTTCCCGGACGCGGGATCAGCCCGGTGGAGCGCGACGAATTTAACCGTGCGATGGTCAACAGTTACGAGCCGGTGCGCGACTTCATCATCTTGCATTATCATGCGACGCGGCGAACCGGGCCCTTCTGGGATCATATGCGCACGATGGACGTGCCCGATACGCTCAAGCACAAGTTCGAGTTGTTCCGCGAACATGGTCGCGTGTTCCGCTACAATAATGAGTTGTTCGATATTCCGAGCTGGGTGGCGGTGATGCTCGGGCAAGACGTCATGCCCAGGAACATCGACCCGCTCGCCGACGCGATGCCAGAGACCGAGCTGCTGCGTGCGATCGCCGAGCAGCGCAACGGCTATGAGCAGACCGCGCTCAAGCTCCCCCTGGCGAGCGATTATATCGAGCGGATGATCGCCGGAAGCTGATCCCCGTTGATGCGTTCGGAACGGGAGCGATCCGGGCCGATCATGTCGTCAACAAACTCGCTCACCGCTGTCCGTTCAGGAAGATGTTGGCGGTGAGCCGCCCATGGCGGGGATCGGGGCTGAAATCATAGTCATCGGGCAGGATGCCCGAGTGGAACAAATTGCCCGGATAGACGACGAGACGATTGTAGCGGCCATGGACGCGGCCGATTTCTTCGTAGCCGTTCGCCGACCCGCGCACATAGCCCGGCGCCGTGCCGTAGATTGCCTGGTCCGTCTCGCGCGCCCGGCCGTAGGGGCCGACGCGCTGAGGGTTCAGCGTCTCGAAACCCGTCCGCACTTGGCGGAAGAATGCCGTGCCGCTGCTATCGTGATGCGAAAGATAATGCAGCACCGCGAAAAACAACGGGCTTGCCGAGTCGAAATGGGGGATCGACTGCAGAGGCCCCAGCTCCGACGGTCGTTTGGTGACGATCGAAAAGGACGCGCTGTGCACCTCGAAATTGCGGATCCCGTAGGCGCTTCCCATGAGCTTGGTGAGCGTGCGGCAGACGGCGTTCAAATAGTCGGCCACGATCGGCTCGTTCGGCAATGGCAGCCGCAGGCCGGGGTAATGATTGCCTTCTACCGGCGGAAACGGAGCCAGCGAGGCGGCATAATCGACCAGGGCGTCGGGATTATTGACCACGTCGTCAACGACGATGATCGGCGTCTTCTCGATGCCGGCACGGTGAAGCTGGGGCTGCACGTTCTAGGTCCAATGACGGGCGATCAGGCGGCGCTTGCCCCAACAGGGCCAGGCGTCCGATGGGAACGGATCGATCATGCTGCCGTCGCGGCGGGCCGGGCGGCGCAGCAGCGTTCTATGAAGTCAGCGTGTGACGGAAGCGTATCCACGCGGCGTCGGATCGCCGTCCTGATCCCCGCCACCGCCAGCTGCAGCTCGTCCTCCGAGAGGGCGTTGGCGACCGGGTGATAGGAGCGCGGAATCAGGCCCTGACCGTAAAGAACCGCGAACCAGCTGGTTTCACCGAACAAATCGCTGGGCATCCAGCGCGTCTCACCGCGGTCGCTGAACAGTTCCAGCTTTGCCTTGAGCGAATCCGGAACGGTCATGCTCCGACAATATCGCCAATATGGCGTGTCATCCCGGTCCGTCACCTTGTAATGGCCAATGATGAAGTCGCGGACATGATCGTAAAGCACGTCCATCTCGCGATTATACAGGTCGATCAGGACCGGGTTGACCTCCCGCTGCGGGAAGAACTCGAACAGCTTCATGATCGCTATCTGGATCAAGTGGATGCTGGTCGATTCGAGCGGTTCGAGAAAGCCTGATGACAGACCGACGGCAAGGCAATTCTTGACCCAGCCCAGCCGACGCTTGCCGGCAGTGAAGCGCAGGATTTTCGGATCGGCCAACGGCTTGCCGTCGAGCTGTTCGAGCAGCAGTCGTGACGCCTCGTCTTCGGAGAGATAGGAATCGCAGAAGACATAGCCATTGCCGGTGCGGTGTTGCAGCGGAATGCGCCATTGCCAGCCGGCCTCGCGCGCGGTCGAGCGGGTGAAGGGCGTCGGATCCTCGATGCGTTCGCACGGAACAGCGACGGCGCGATTGTTCGGAAGCCAGTGACTCCAGTCATCGAAGCCGGCCTTGAATACGCCTTCGATCAGCAATCCGCGAAAGCCGGAACAATCGATGAAGAAGTCGCCCGACACACGCGTGCCGTCCGCCAGCTTGACCGTTTCAATATAGCCGGTCTCGGGATTCTGCTCGACGTCGACCACCTTGCCCTCTCGGCGGACGGCGCCCCGACGTTCGGCATAGCGACGCAAATAAGCCGCATAAGTGGCGGCATCGAACTGATAGGCATAATTGAGACGCGGGGACTGTCCATCGGGAGAGGCCGGAACGCGCGCGAACCGCCCCTCGCGGGCCGCCTCACCCTCCGCGATGAAATGCGTGTAATCCGGGTCACCACCGGACTGCACCCATCGCAGCCAGTAATTCATGAAGCCGACGCCGCCCTTGATATTGGCGCCGAACACGCCGAACGGGTGAAAGTAGCTGCTGCCTTTCTTGCGCCAGTCGATAAACTCGATGCCTAGCTTGAAGGTCGCGTTCGTCTCGCGGACGAACTCGTCCTCATCGATACCGAGCAGCGCATTATATTGCATGATCGGCGGGATCGTCGCTTCGCCGACGCCAACCGTGCCGATTTCGTCGGACTCCACCAAAGTGATAGTGTGGGCCTGGGTGCCCAATACCTTGGCCAACGCCGCCGCCGCCATCCACCCCGCCGTGCCGCCACCGACGACGACAATGTTCTTCACTTGCTGCATCACTTTGCACCCACGCCTTCGGTCACGGTTCGCATCCTGAGGTGTCCGCCATCCTTATCCAACAGGTTTCGCCGCTGCAGCCTGCTGGGGGTTCACACCGGCGATGAAATCATCGACCGGAGGCATGGCTTCGACAAGGCCGACAATGTCGTTCAATCGCGCTTGCACCTGCGCGATATGCTCCTGCTCGGGGATGGCATCGACACGCGGATCGTAGCTTTGCGGCATGAGGCCGTGGCCGATGAACAGGCTTTCCCAATCCTGCTCCTGGAACGTCTCGTCATCGTAGAGCGGGACGCGGCCCCGCGCCGTGAAGACGTCGAGCTTGCGCTGCAGGGTTGCAGGGGCGGGCGCGTCACGGCAACCATCCCAAAACGGCATGTCGAAACGGCGATTGAGCGTGTAATGTGTGAGCTGGAAATCGCGCAGATTGACCGCCAATCGGTGGATGATGCGGTCGTACAGCTGGGCCTCGGGAAAGGTGCCCGCTTCGACCGGAAAGAGCGTCATCAGCTGCGAAATGCAATAATGAACGATGTGCAATTGCGTGCCGTCGAGCGGTTCCAGCGAAAAGGCGGTTTCGCCGATCGCGACGCAATTGCCGACCCATGCGCGCCGGCGAATACCCTGGCTCAAACCGGACGCGATCGCATCGCCGCCGATCGGCATATTGGCAAGCGCCGGGAGGTCCTCGAGCAAAGCCTCGTCTGATGTCTCGCGGCTGTCATAGGCGGCGACCACCGCAGTCCTGTCCTGAAGCGGAAAGAGACCGATCCAGCCTTGGCGGAAAGCCGAGATCTGACTGAAGGCGGGGAGCGGCTTAAGCCCCCTGGCGGACGCGACCAGCAAGCGATCGCACGGCAGCCACTCGCGCCAGGATTCGACGTCCGCGCCGGGCATCCGGCCGATCAGAGCGGCGCGCGGCCCCGAAGCGTCGACGAACAGGTCCGCCTCCACCCGCTCGCCGTCATTGAGTTTGACGGCGATGATCCGGTCGCCTTCGATCTCCACATCGGCGATCGTGGCCGCCTTCGACTCCACGCCGCCGCGCATGGTGCAACGCCTGAGCAGGGCCGAATAGGCCCCCGCGTCGAGATTGTAGCCGAACGCCGCGTGCAAGTCGGCCCCTGCTGCTGCCACCGGAATGCGGCCCGCTTTGGCCGCGACCGATGCAAGGGAGAAATTCTCAAAGTCGGTCCGCAGCCCCCTTTGGCGGCCCTTGATCCACAATTGGGTGAAGCCAAGGCCTGCCGCGGGCGGCGGAGCCCGATCATAGCCGTGGATGAAGGGCGGCGCGGCGCCGGACCAGTTCGAAAAACGCCGGCCGGCGACCGGCACCGCCTTGCACAGGCTGAAGAGCAGATCCTCGTCGAGCCCGATCCGGTGATGAAATCCGGCCAATTCGGGAAGGGCGGAATAGGCATCGACGGGCTGAAGCAAAGTCGGTAGCTCTATGACGCGAACCCGGATTCCGGCGCCACTGACAGACCGTAGAAGCGCAGCGGCGGCCATCCACGCCGGCGCGTCGGCGCCCACGACCACCACTTGCTGGATACGACGAGTCATAGCCGCATTTCCGTGGCCATAGGCGCGGCCGACCGTTCCGCCCCGCAATAAAGATCGATGAAGCGGTCGTGTCGCCGCATTTCCTCGACCCTGTCCAGGACGTCGGCATGAAAGGCATCGAGATGGGAGATCAGGCTTTCCCCCGGAATCGTATCGGCGAGGGGGCTATAGCTTTCGGGGATCAAGCCTTGCCCAATGAATACGCTGAGCCAGCTGGTTGGTGGGAACAATCCGTCCCGGTAGCGCTCGATGATGGCGGAATGGCGGAACAGCTCGATCTTGCGGGTCAGGCTCTCCGGCACGTCCATCGCGGCGCTGTAACGCCAGATCTCGGCATCATCACGACGGGTGAGCTTATAGTGCAGGATCAGGAAATCGCGGATTCGTTCATATTGCAGGTCGATCAGCCGATTGAACTCGTTGCGCAGCCTTGGATCGACGACCTTGTCAGGCAGTAATGGTACGAGCTGCATGATCGCGACCTGGATCAGATAGATACTGGTCGACTCGAGCGGTTCGAGAAATCCGCCGGCGAGTCCGATGGCGATGCAATTCTTCTCCCAGTTCAGGACGCGCCGCCCGGCCTGGAACTTAAGCATGCGCGGTTCGGCAAGCGCTTTCGTCTCCAGGCTCCGCATCAGCGAAGCCGCAGCTTCATCCTCGTCGATGAAATTGGTCGAAAAGACGTAGCCGTTTCCGGTGCGGTGCTGCAGCGGGATGCGCCAGCGCCAGCCCGCCTCCATCGCGGTTGAGCGCGTATAGGGTGAGAGCTCGTCGCGCTCGCTCGGCACGGCGAAGGCGCGGTCGCAAGGCAGCCATTTCGACCAATCCTCCCATTCGACGCCGAGCGTCTTGCCGAGCAGGAGCGACCGGAAGCCCGAGCAGTCGATGAACAGGTCGCCGGAAATGGTCTCGCCGGATTCGAGCAGGAGCGACCGGATATTCCCGGTTTCAGGATCCTGCACGACATCCCGGACCTTGCCTTCCGATCGAACCACACCGCGGCGTTCGGCAAGGTCGCGCAGGTAAACCGCATAGAGGCCTGCATCGAAATGATAGGCATAGGTATAAGCGGAATCGAGCGTCGTACTGCGCGTCTCGGGCAGATCGAACCGGGAATCGCGCGCCGCCTGGGCTGCGAACGAATAGTCCTGGATATCCCGTTTCGAGCCGAGGCTACGAGCACGCAACCACCTATGGTGGAAGATGTGGTCCATGCCGACGGGGCCGTGGACACCGAACGGATGGATATACCGCGAACCCTTGAAACCCCAGTCGACGAACTGGATGCCGAGCTTGAAAGCCGCCCTGGTGGCCCGCATCATCTCGGCCTCGTCGATGCCGACCGCGTCGTTGAAGTTCCTGATTTCGGGAAAGGTCGCTTCGCCGACGCCGACGATTCCGATCTCTTCGGATTCGATGAGACGCACCCGGCAACGGGCGGGCGGAATGAGTGATACGAGCGCGGTTGCCGCCATCCATCCGGCGGTGCCGCCGCCGAGGATCACGATGTCGAGCGGTTCGCTCACGCTTCAAGCTCCGTCTACACGGCCGGTCCGGCCGACACACGCGTGGTTGGGCCCACGTTATAAGGAAGGGGCGCCGCCGGGCAACGGCGACGCCCCTTCTTCTTCACGGCGTCTTATTCAGCCTCACATCTTCCAGCGAACACCAAGCGTGACCCGGCGATCCTGCCTGAACCAGGAGTTGGGCACCAGGATCGCCCTGTGCTCTGGGCTGGTGTCGTCCGTCAGTTGCTGCAGGGTCTTGGTCTGCGTGTTGAGCATGTTGCTGCCTTCCAGGCTCACCTCGAAATGACTGTTGACGCTGTACCTGATCGACCCGTCGAGGTAGCCGGTCGCGGCCGACCAAACGGGAAGCCCGACGCAGCAGTCCGAGGCCGTGATCAGATATTTCGATCGCCAGTTATAGGCGACCCTGAACGAGACGGGGAAGTCCGGCCTCTCATAAAGAGCGACCACGTTGAACGAATATTTGGACAGGCCCTCGAGCGATCCCGGATTAAGGGCAGGAACGAACGTGCCTCCGGCAATCGGGAAAAACGTCGTGAGGTTCGAGTTCGGAACACCCTTGTTCTTCAGCCATGTGAAGTTCGTCTGCATTCCGAGGCCGTCGAAGGGTTTCGGAAGGAAGTCGAAGAAGCGGTTGTACGCGACTTCGAGGCCGTAGATCTTCGCCCCCGCGCCGTTGGCCGGACCGCTCACCTGGACCACTTTCGTCACGCCGTTGTTAGTGAAGTTGGCGGCGAAGAGGCCCGACTGAATATAGTTCTGGAATGTCTTGTAGAAGACGTCGGCACTGAACATGCCAGCATTGCCGAAATAATGCTCAAGCGACACATCGAACTGCCACGCGGTGGCAGACTTCAGATAGGGATTCGTCGCGCTCGCCTGGTATTTCGGCGTCACGCCGGTGATATTGCCTTGCGCATCCTTGGTCCACTGAGGATCAGACGGATTGTTGCCGGGCAGCACCTGGCTGATCGACACATAATTCTTCAGAAGTCCGATGTCCGGCCGCGACATTGCCTTGGAGGCTGCGAGACGAAGCAGCCAGCTCCGCGAAAAATCGAAGCGCAGGTTGAAGCTCGGCAGCAAATTGCGATGCGTTGTACTCGACTGCTGGGGGACAGCGGTGCCCGCACCGGCCGCGAATTTCTGATCGTCTGGAGAGAGGTAGCAGATTGCCGGGAACGCCACCTGGCCGTTCTGCGACGTTGATGTGCCGGTACCCGTTAGGCCGCCGGGCACGAGCGGGGTTGGCGGGCAGATCGTCTTCGGATCCTGCGAGGAGAAAATCGACGGGAAGAGGAGGAAGCCCTTGCTCTTGTCCGTTGTCTCCACGAAGCGCACGCCGATATTCCCGCTGACCTTGACGCTGCCGAGGTGCATATTGTCGTTGCCCCCGAACTTGGCCTCCAGATAAGCGGCCTTGGTGATCTCCGAGATGTTCGCAATCTCGTCCGGTGCGTAGCAGCTACCCGGAAGAACAATATGCGAGCCCGAGTTCATCCCTGGCTGACCGAGGCGTTGGCAGATGGGTTCGAAACCGGTGCCGATATGGCCAACTATATTCCCGTTTGCGTCTTTGACCGTACCGAGCTTTTCTTGGGCGAACTGGTCGAGGCCGTGCGAATTCAGGAAGCTGAACGGCACGAACGGGAAGCTGCCGATCGATCCTCCGAAATAAGACTCACCGAACTTCTCGATGTCATAGAAACCCTTGGGGTAACCATTGAAAGTGGTGGTATTTCCGCTGTCCGTGCAGGTGCCCGGCCCCTTGTCCAGATTATAGTAAATATATTGACAGCCGCGGGTCCAGGTATTGCCGATATTATTCCAGTTGTACGCGCTGCTTTGGGCCACCTGCTCGCGGTCGGAATAGCGCGCGCCAAACTTGATTGTGTCGATCCAGCCTCCGCCCGGCACATCCCATTGGCCATCCGCACGGAATGCCCACTCATGCCCCTTATTGTCCTGATTCTGGTCAGCGAGGCTGCCGATCGTATAATTGTCGGGGTTGGCAAGGCCGCCCGGCGACAGGAAAACGTTGCTTCCGGGCTGAAGGCTGACAATCCGCGGTTTCGTGCCGAGTCCGCTCAGCTCTGGATTGGCGTAGGACTGGAAGCTGAACGCAGCGTCATAGAACTTCGCGTTCGAATCGATATATTGGCCATCGAAATTGAAATGCAGGACACTCGACGGGTCCCACTTGACGTTCAGGGACATGTCCTGCGTCATGCTTGAGCTTTGCTGAATTCGGCTGTTCGTGCCGAAGCTGCCGGAATTGTGGTTGAGGCCGGCCGGGCAATATCCCGGCGTCTGATTCAGGTCACTGCTGTTATAAACACCCCACCCAAAATCATGGTTGGTGCAGCTGTGGAGCATCGGCTGGCCATCGGAGTTCAGCGCCGTCCCAGCGTCGCCGCCCCACCAGACGCCGTTCACCGTATCGAACGTGCCGTGGTCCATGAAGCCGCTTTGGTCGAAGGTGAAATCGGGAGTGCCCGGCGCCGGATTCGGATAGGCGTTGCCATCGCCCGCCGCGAACCGGAACGTCGCGGCGGGGCTGCCCGGAAATCCGAACATCCCGACGCCGATGCCGTGCTCGTTCATCGAATTCTTGTAATCCGACCGGATATATTGCGCGGTCGCGAGCCATTTGTGGTCGTTGCTCCGCCACTGTGCGGCGGCGGTGATGCCGGTCCGCTTGCGATCGAAGCGGTCGTCCAGGTAGCTGAGGCTGCTCGGGATCACCACAGTTCCCTTGCCGAACACACTCTGGGCGTTGGCGCTGCCCGGGATCATCCCGCCGGTAAAGATGCCTGCCCGATAGGATTGCAGCCCCTCCGACCCGGTCTTGACTTTCGAGTAAGCGAGGTCGCCCATGAGTCCGAATTCGCCGATGCCGGTCTCCCAGCGGTTGCTGTAGAAGACGTTGGCGTCGGGGGTCACCTTCTTGCCGATGTCGCCGTAATTGGCCCGGGCCCCAATCAGGAGCAACTCCTTGCTCGAGTCGAACGGAAGACGCGTGCGGAGGTTGACCGACCCCGCGACTCCGCCCTCAATCAGGTCAGCCGTCTGGTTCTTATAAATGTCGACGCCACCCAGCAGCTCGACCGGGACGTCACCCCAGGAAAGAGCGCGGCCGCCGCTTGCAGAAAAGCTGTCACGACCGTTGAACTCGCTACGCACCTGCGGAAGACCACGAACGAGCACGCCCGAAGGCTCGGTCGTAAAGTGCGCCGTATCGGTGTTGATGGCGAAGCGGCTGACGCTAATGCCCGGAACGCGCTGCAGCGCCTCGGCGACGGACTTGTCGGGAAAGGCGCCAATGTCGGTCGCGTCGATCGAGTCGATAACCGTGTCAGCGGTCTTCTTGCGCTGCAGGGCCGAGGCCAAGGCCTTACGGACGCCCGTGATAACGACGTCTTTAGTTCCAGCGTCGGCATCCGGGGCCGCAGCTTGTTGCGAACCACTCTGGCCAGAAGCAGTCGCAGTTTGCGCGACAGCAGGCGCCACAATGACGCAGAGCGCCGCGATGGACACACCTGCCTCCAACACATGACGCAAACGATTCGAATTAGCCATTACACCCCCTCCAACTTGGAAATCCGTCCTGAATTTTCAGATACGAATAACGTTTTTACGTCTCAAAAAAAACCAAAAACTTTCGTCAGTAATTTATAGTGTCTCACGAACAATCCGATTGAGCGCGACCGATGAGCGGCAAGCTCACGCCGCCCCGAGGTATCGGCCGCATGCTTGTTGCACGCGCGGACCCTGAAAGCGGACGGATCATGCCCGAGGCACCTCGTCACCCTTTTCACCCTTACACTCGCTGATTTAATTCAGCTTATTTCTCATACAAATGATCAATGGCCACAAATCGGGGCTTCCGTCTACGCCTAAGTATATGGTAGCGTTACCGAAATCGGGGATTTTAAGCCCGAATCCATTTGAATTTTCCTGTTCACAAATTGTGAGACCGCTTGACAAAATCACAGTCCGCTTCGGAACATCTTTGTGGACACCCACTCCAACCAAGAGCGGTTCGGCATATCATCCGTCGCGAAGGCAAAGAAACGATCCGGCTATCCCAATGCAGCCGATTCGGCGCGAGTTTTACGGTCGCCGTCATGGAGAGGACGAGGCATGCTCATGGATCGGTGGACTATCACAGTCGCCCCCGGTGCGGGCGCGCCTGCGATAGTCCTTGCTGATCGGTCACTGATTCATGGTGCGGAGCCCACGTCGTCGTGCGACCGAGATTGGCGTCGTTGTTCATGAACCACGGCCAATATGATTCCCTCGCCCTTCGGGACGAGAGGCGGTCCGATCTACGTTCGCTGAATTTGAATGCGGTCAGGGGCAGACCCTGGCCCATCCTTGTCCAGCGGGCGGCCCTGGTCGTGCTGGCATGGACCGCCGTCGGTATCGTCCAATTCATCCCTGTACTGCTCGCCGGATTTCACAGCGCAAATCTGATGGACAAGGTTCTCGATGCCTGGGCCTGGGCCTTGCTTACGCCTGCAATCCTGTTGGTTAACCGCAAGTCCTCCTCTAGAGATACAAGCATAATTTCCCTCGGACTTCTTTGGTTCATAGCTGCAATACCATTCAGCATCACGCACGCCTATCTAACAGGCCTGATATCCTATCCGATAAAGGCAATAACCTGGAGCCCCCTGCGCGACAAATCATATCTTGTCTTTTATGTTCTCGGAAGTTGGCAGACTTTCTTTGCAATCGTGGGAGTTTTGCTCGCATCTCGATATTATAACCGGTTCCTGACGAGCGATCTTAAGCTCGAAAGGGTGGAGAAGACACTGATCGAGGCCCGATTGAATGCGCTGCGGCTGCAGCTCGAACCGCATTTCCTGTTTAATGCGCTCAACGCCATCTCCTCGGAGCTCTCCACCAATCAAAAGCTGGCACGAGACATGATAGAGGATTTGGGCGTCCTGCTCCGCCAATCGCTCGATTGCAAAGACAGGATGGAGATCACACTCGCCCAAGAGCTGACGCTGCTCGAGCATTATCTTTCGATTCAGCGCGTTCGCTTCGCCGAACGGCTGGAAATTCGAATGGAGATAGAACCTGCCAGCTTGAGCCGTTTGGTCCCCCCGATGCTGCTGCAACCGCTGGTGGAAAACGCTATTCGCCACGGCATCGAGCGGCGCATGTCGGGGGGCACGATCACCGTTTCATCCGCCATTACCGGGGATCAATTGGAAATTCACGTTCTCGACGACGGTGTAGGGGTGCCGCGCAACTGGCGGATGGAGAATTCGTCGGGGCTCGGCGTCAGGGTGACACGCGAACGGCTCGAAGCTCTTTATCCCGAATGCGGTGACGATTGTTTCGTCATCCACCGCCGTGAACCCCGCGGAACCGATGTCGCGATACGCATCCCCCTGCACAGCAGCGAAAGCGAAAAGCCGTGAAGCGATCCGCCGAGCCACTTTCTGTACTGGTCGTGGACGACGAGGCGCCTGCGCGCCGCCGTCTTACGGAACTACTCGCCAAGGACCGCGAGATTGGGCGGGTACTGGAAGCCAAGAATGGCATCGCTGCAGTGACCCAGATCCAGGACGAGCGGCCCGACATCGTCCTGCTTGACGTGCAAATGCCTGGCGTGGATGGCTTCGGAGTGATCGACGCGCTGGGCGCTGAGAACATGCCGCTGACTGTCTTCGTCACGGCCTACGACCAGTTCGCGCTTCGGGCGTTCGACGCGGATGCAGTCGATTATTTGCTGAAGCCCTTTGGGGATGCGCGTTTCGAAAAGATGATGGAGCGCGCCAAGGGGCGTTTGCGCGAAATGCGCGCCGGTGCGGATGATACGGCATCCGTCGGGCCGGAACTGCTCAAGCTGGCGGCGAAGCGTGCGAAGCCCGGCGAAATCTGGGATTGGATGGTCGTTAAGACCAGGACGGCCACGCGACTGATCATGGCACAGGATATCGACTGGATCGAGGCGTCCGGCGTGTATGTGACACTGCACGTGGGTGGCGAGGAGTTCCTCTACCGCGCCAACCTCAGCGCCGTGGCAAACCGCCTGGACCCGTTCCAGTTCGTCCGCATCCACCGATCGGGTCTGGTCAACCTCAAGTCGGTCGCCTTGCTCGAACGGCGCTCTCACGGGGAGTTTGAGATCGTGCTGAAGGATGAAACGCGGCTCATGCTCAGTCGCAACTACCGGGCGGACGTCGAAGCGAGGCTAGGGCAGCCGCTCTGAAGGGTGCGGAGGAACCCGCAAGGCCGGCCGGCAGGCCGGCTCGACCTGCTATGCTCGTGCGTCAAATATAATTCGGCCTTGGCAAGGCTACCTCCGGCGGCACGAAATAAGGAATGCTTCCCAGCCGGTATGCTGACGCCACCGCATGTTACGGAGCCGAAGTCCGTTTCAGAAAGGCTGAAAACAGACTTTACTGCGCGCGTTTCAGCATCCCGTGCATGGCAATCCAGCGCACATATTCGTCGAACCAGCCGGTGCTGGTGGTTGTCTTGGGATACATGCCGAAGCCGTGCCCGCCCTGCTCGAAGAGATGGAACTCGACCGGGCGCTTCGCCGCTCGCCAACTATCGATCAGGCCATAGCCGCCATTCCCGAACAACGGGTCGTCCGCGGCGAGCGCCACGAACATAGGTGGCGCGTCGGCGGGCACCGTTACCGGTGCAAGCGAACCATAGATAATTCCGATGAAGGCGGGCTTGGCATCCTGCCCGTTGAGCGTGGTCGCCATCGTCAGCCCAGCGCCAGCCGAGAAACCCACCATGCCGATACGTTCGGGATCGACATGCCATTCCGCGGCGCGCCGGCGGATCAGCGCGAACGCGGCGCGCGCGTCGGCAATCTGCGGCGCGAGGTTCGCGGTCATATCCACCGGTTTTCCCGCCGGCGGTCGGGCGGCTCCCGCGAACATTTGCGCCATCGATTGCTGAAATGCAGCCATATCGGGGGGCGTCGGCCGCAGCCGATATTTGATCACGAAGGCGGCTACGCCCTTGGCGGCCAGCGCCCGGGCGACATCCCAGCCTTCATTCTCCATCGACAGCGTCATGAAACCGCCGCCCGGCGCAACGATCACCGCGGCGCCGGTTGCCTTGGCCGGATCGGGCAGGAAGGGAGTCAGCGTAGCGACCGTGACATTGCGAGCGAAGACGCTGCCATATTGACTATGCCATGACTCGGGCGCCGTCGCGCCGGGAAGTGGGCCGGTTCCCAGTTCGATCGCGTTCGGCTGGGCCGGGACCGTTATCGGCGTCATCTTGTCATTCTGCGCCAAAACGGGCGTTGCCAGGCCGCAAGCAATGGCGGCGAGTAGCGGCGCGCAGGTCCGTCGCCACACCCGACGCCCTTCAATAAGGCTGATCCCCTGCCCCATCGCCGCTCTCCCTGATTATCGCGGCCGCATGGTCCGGCCGACGCGCCTATTTGTCCAACAAATGCAGCGCGCCGGCCGGCGAGTCAATCCTATACGATCCAGCGTTACTCTTCTGATTGGTGCATAGGTATTCGGGGCCCAGCCCTCACGCTGCGACGCAGTCCTGCCGCTGTTCGCCCAGGCCCTGAATGCCCAAGCGCACGACGTCGCCGGCCTTGAGGAACCAGGGCGCGGGCTTTTGGCCGAGTCCGACGCCCGGTGGGGTTCCGGTCGTGATGATGTCGCCCGGCTCCAATTCCATGAAGCGTGAGCAATAAGCCACGATCTCGGCGACACTGAAGATCATGGTGGAGGTATTGCCGTCCTGGACCCGCTGGCCATTGACCTCGAGCCAGAGCGAAAGCGCCTGCGGGTCGCCGGCCTCGTCGGCGGTAACGAGCCAGGGACCCACCGGCCCGAACGTCGGGAAGCCCTTGCCCTTGTCCCAGGTCGGGCCACGTTCGAGCTGCCAGTGCCGTTCCGAAACATCGTTGATTACGCAATAGCCCGCGACATGGTTCAGCGCCTCGGCCTCCCCGACCTGGTAGGCCCGCGTGCCGATCACAACCCCGAGCTCGACCTCCCAGTCGGTCTTTTCCGAACCGGGCGGAATGGAGATCGGATCGTTGGCGCCCTGAAGACAATTCACCCATTTGCTGAACACGACCGGTTCCGACGGAATGGGCAGGTTCGATTCCGCCGCGTGATCGGCATAATTGAGGCCGATCGCGATGAACTTGCGCGTCCCGGAAACCGGTACGCCATAGCGCGCGCCGGCGGGGGCGAGCGGAAGCTGGTCAATCGCGACGCCACGCAGCCGCGCCAGGCCTTCCGCAGACAATGTCGCTGGCTCGATATCGGGCAGGATCGACGAAAGATCGCGGATCGCACCGTCGGCATCGACGATGCCCGGCTTCTCCTGGCCGGCGGGACCGAAGCGACATAGTTTCATCTCAGAATGTCCTTTTTGTTTGGGCGAATGGATCGCCGGCCAGCACAGAGCCGTCGACTGCCTCAATCGAAGCGCAACCGGCAAGCGTCATCACCACGCGGAGCTCGCGGGCAAAGATCGAAAGCATCTCGTCCACCCCAGCCTCGCCCTTCGCGGCAAGTGCCCAAAGCCACGCGCGGCCGAGCAGAACGCCATCCGCGCCAAGCGCGACCATCCGCAACACGTCAAGGCCCGATCGCACGCCACCATCGGCGAGGACCGTGACCCTGCCGCCGACCGCGTCCGCGATCGCGGGAAGCGCCCGCGCGACCGAGGGCACTCCATCCAGCTGACGGCCGCCATGGTTGGACACCACGATCCCTTGCGCGCCATAGTCCGCCGCTGCCACCGCATCGACCGGATCGAGAATGCCTTTCACCACCAGCGGGCCGTCCCATGCGGCACGTAGCCAGTCGAGATCCTTCCACTGGATGCCGGGATCGAAATTCCTCGCCATCCAGGCGATATAGTCGTTCATCCCGCTGTCGGAGCCGAGCACGGGAACCAGATTGCCGAGCTGGTGGGGCCGACCACGCAGACCGACGTCCCAGGCCCAGCTGGGTTTGCCGAGCGCCTGGACGAACCTGCGCGCCGGGCCACGTGGGCCAGACATGCCCGATCGGGGGTCCCGATAGCGGATGCCCGGCGTCGGCATATCGACCGTGAAGACGAGTGCCTCGGCACCCCGCTCCTTCGCCTGCGCGAGCAGATCACGCATGAAGCCCCGATCGCGAACGATGTAAAGCTGGAACCAGAGCCGTGCGGACGGCGCGCCCGCGCGCAGCTCGTCGAGCGGACAGATGCCGACTGTGGAAAGCGTGAACGGCACGTCATGCGCGGCGGCGGCACGGGCTGCCTGCACCTCGCCGCGGCGTCGGAACATGCCACCGATGCCGATCGGTGCCAGCGCGACCGGCAAGGATTGACGCCGCCCGAACCAGGAGGTCGCAAGATCGACCCGCGCCACATCCTGCAGGACGCGCTGACGGATCAGGACGTCCCTGAGATCCGTCGCATTGCGTCGCAGTGTCTCCTCACCGAGCGCGCCCCCGTCCGCATAATCGAACAGGAAGCGAGGGAGGCGCCGGCGTGCGGCATCCCTGAAATCGTCAACGGAGGCGATGACTGTCATCGCGATCAGGCCATCGTCCAGCCGCCGTCGAGCGCGATCGCCGTGCCGGTCGTGTAGGCGCTCTCGTCGCTCGCCAGATACAGCGCGAGTAGCGCGACTTCCTCGGCAGTACCAATGCGCCCCATTGGCTGGCGCGCGACGAAAGCAGTGCGCGCCGCATCCGCATCCCCGGTTGCCGCCAGCCGGTCATCCAGCGAGGGCGACTGCACCGTGCCGGGACAGATCGCGTTGCATCGAATGCCCTGCGCCACATAATCGAGCGCGATCGACCGGGTCAGGCCGACCACTGCCCCTTTGGACGCGCAATAAGCGAGACGGTTGGGTACGCCGATCATCGCGCCTGCCACGGACGCGATGTTGACGATGACCCCCTTTCCCGCCGCCAGCATCGCCGGAAGCACCGCCTGCGTCATCCGGATCGTGGCGCGGACGTTCAGATCGAATGACAGATCGAGCCCGCGCTCGGTTGTGGAAAGAAGGTCCCCCGCATCGACATAGCCGGCGCAGTTGACCAGCACATCGAGCCTCCCCGCCGCGACACCCGCCGCCGCGACCGCATTCGGATCGAGCAGATCGGTTACGCACGTCTCGCAATCGCGCAAAGTCGCGAGCGCTCCGGCTTGCACGTCGAGCGCGATGACCGATGCGCCTTCGCGCACGAACAGCTCGACGATCGCACGGCCAATTCCCTGGGCGGCCCCCGTGACGAGAACCTTCTTTGCGGCAAGACGGGGCATGATCTGATTCCGGTTGGAGTTAAGGATGGTCGCTCTGCCGGAAGACCAGTTCGGCCTCCGGCCAGTCCTGTTCGGCCTTGCCGGGGCGCCGTTGCAGCATCCCCATGCGCCGATGCCAGTCGACCAGATCGGGGACGGTGGCACTTTCACGATTGAGGCCGTCGGGATCGAAATCCTCGGACACGGTCATGATCATCACCAGCCGATCGGCGTGGCGGAAGATTTCGAGGTCGAGGATGCCGTGCCGACGTTGCGCGTCGAGCACCGCCGCCGGGGTCTGTCCAGGGCGATGCGCTTCCTCATAGGCGGAGAACACGTCGGGATCGTTTGCCAGATCCTGCACGCGCACGATCCGGCGGACGGCAGCCGGGCCGGGCTTGCACATCAGCGTTTCTCCGGCTCGATGCCGGAACGGTCGATGATCGCGCGCGCCTCGGCCGGCCAGGACTCCTTGGGCACGAGCACGTTATTGATGTCGCGATTGTTGACGTAGGGCGTCCAGGATCCGGTCCGCCGACCGGAATCGTACCAATTATCGATGGCGGTATTGTCCATCGCCGTGCGGCGCGGCGCGATATCCAATTGCGAGTTGAGGTTGAGCCAGACGCCGACATTGCTGATGACGTTGTTGCGCAGCGTCGCGTAACGCGAGCCTTCGTCCAGATAGAGTGCAATCCCGTCGACCACATTGTAGATATAATTTTCAGCAATCACCGCACCCGGATCCGCCGACAGGTGATAGATCGCCCCGCCGTCCGGAAACCATTGTTTGACCTCGTGCACCCGGTTGCCGACGATCACCGTGTCACGCAGGATGGTCGGCGTATTGTAGAGCAGGTTGCCCGGCTGGTTATAATAGCCGCGGTTCGCGGTCAGATAGGCAGCGCTTCCGCCTGGATCGTTGACCCCCCAGCCCCAGCCGACATCGATGCCGTCATAAGGCGTATCCGACACATCATTGTGCCAGATCACCGCGCCGCTCGCATAAGTGACGAGTATCGCCGCCTGTTCACGATAATGTTGCGAGACGGTGTGCACGAAATTGTTGCTGATCAGGATATCGCGCACGCTCATCTCGGGACGTGAGGGATGATGGGCGTCGGGTAGCACCCCCCCGACCATGATCGCGCCGCCGGCAAGATCGGTGAAACGCGAGCGGCGCACGTCGATCGCGGAGGTGCCGAACCCGATGCCGCTCTCATTCGCGTCGGGATTGTTGCCGATGCCGAGCCCGACCTGGCCCAATTGGGTGAATTCGTCATGATCGAACACGACCCGGGTCGCGGCCGCGACCTGTATCGCCGCCGGTTGCTGGCGCCAGCGGTTGCGCATCGCTTCGAACCCCCAGCATCCCCACGAACAATCGCGGATCGGATCGGCGGGATAACCCGCCCAATCGCCCGCCAGGAACGAGCCGCTCTGCTGGCTGGCATAGCCTTCTGCTCCTGACGGCAGCAGCCAGCTGGTGTAACGGAAGCTCAGACCGCGAAACTGCAGGTCCTTGACCGGCTCGTCATAGCTTCCGGCGATCGACATGAGCGCTTCGAGCCGGGGAAGAACCACCTCGATCCGTTTCATGTCCTCACCCGCGGCAGGCTTGTAATAGAGCTTGCCCGCGGCCGGATCGGCGAACCACTGCCCCCCCTCACGCAGGAAGGCCAGCGCGTTGACGAAGAACAATCCGGCATTGTCGCCCCAGACCGATCGGGCGAACGTGTCGTAGCCGACCAGATTGTTGCGCCATCCCGGCTGCTGCATCACGATCCGGTTGCCCTCGATCCGGTCCACCATCGCGTGACGGTCGGTGAACCAACCGGTCGCCTCCACTTCCAGCCGGCGCTGGTCGGCAAGCTTGGCCAGGAAGCCCCATGCCGGATCGACGATCTCGATCCCCCAGTCATGGAACACGAATGCCGTGCGGGGCGCCCGAACCGCAGCGCGCGGTGCCATATGGCCCGCGACCCATAACTGCCTGGGGTCTACTCCCCGGGGGATATCGGCGGACCAGATACCGCGCTCTGCGTCGGCCAGCTTCCACCCGCTGACCGGAGTACCACCCGACAGGATGGGATGCGCGCCCGGCGCAGCTTCCCATCGCACCGTATAGCCGTTCTGGCCCCCGTCGGCGGCGGTGAAGCGCAAAGGAGACGAGAGCCGGTAGACACCCTCTGCGATCTGCACTGTGACGTCATGATCGCGATTCAGCCGCCGCACCGTGGCCTGCGCCTGGGTCAATGTGGCGAGCGGATGCGCCGCCGAACCATCGCCATCGTCAGAACCGTTGGGGGCGACGGCGATCACCACCGGCACCGGCTTCGGGCGATTACTGATGTGGATAACGCCTGCGGTATGCGCGCGGCTCGCGGATGGCGGCTGGAATGCCGGAATGTTGGGAGCAGGCGGCAATTTCGCCGCAGACGGGAGCGCGAACGCCCCCGCCGCGAACAGCGCAGCGAGCCGGGCTTTGCTAGGCCGCATCGCCAAACTCCAAGGCATAGAAGTCCGTCGCGGCGCCGGCAAACAAGCGCCCGGGCTCTGCACCGACGCGCGCCGACATCCGGACCGCATCGTCGAGCCAGCATCGCCAATCATCACCCGCCAAATGCAGTACCGGCCAGTCGCTGCCCCACATCAGCCGATCGCCGAACGCCTCAACCAGATGATCGACATAAGTCATGAGTGCGTCGGCTGGCTGGCCCGCAGCCTGTTCGGTCCGCAGCCCCGACAGCTTGCAATAGAAACCGATGTCCGCGAGCACTTTGATCTCGGCGCGCCAGGGATCGAGCATGGCCAGGTCCGCGCGCGGCTTGGCGGCATGATCGATCACGATCGGCAGATCGGGGTGCCGCTCCGCCAATCGCGCGAGCATCGGCAGGTGGCGCGGCTGGACCAGCGCGTCGAGCCGAAGCCCGCTTGCCACCATCGCCTCGAGCGCGGGCGTTATCGCATCCTGGAGCAACCAATCCGTATCGGCGATCGACTGCAGCATCGGGCGCAGGCCGCGCAGCTTAGGATGATGGGCGAGCGCGGCGATCCGGTCAGGAGCATGGGGCGCGGATAGGTCGACCCAGCCGACGACCGCAGCGACGATCGAAGTATTGCGTGCGAGCGCGAGCATCCAGTCGGTATCCGCATAGGTCGGTTGCGACTGCACCAGCACCGTTCCCGCCAGCTCGACGCCGCCGGCCTCGGCGGCAAGGTCTCCGGGTCCGAAGTCGCGAAAGATGGGGGCCTCTCGCGCCGTCGGCCACTCATGACCGGGCGTGGACAAAGACCAGAAATGCTGATGAGCATCGATTACGCGCATATATGTCCGCCGCTCCGCCAGGGTCGCAGGGCAGCCTTAGCCGAGGCCGCCATCCTCCGCACAGTCATCACCGGACCGATCGGATCGGGAGGACGAAGCATGCCCCGACCACCACGAACACGGCGGCGAGGCAGAACAGCAAAGGGTAATTGTTGCCCGTCGCGCTGAGCAAAGCCGCGGCCATGGCGGGGCTCAGAATCTGCGGAATGTTGATCGCCGTGGTCAGGATGCCGAGATCCTTGCCCGTCGCATCCTCGCCGTCCGGCCGGGCCGGAATGACGCGTGTCATCAGCGCAAGGTCCACCGACATGAAGGCGCCGTAGCCGATGCCGATCAGCGCTGCATAACCGAACATGCCCGGGATGTTGGGCGACGCGAGTGGCGCGACCACCGCCATCGCCATGATGATCCCGGCGAGGAAAACCAGCGGCTTCAAACGCCCAAGCCGATCGGCGAGCCACCCGGACATCAGGCTGGAAACGACCAGCGCGACCAGAGTGACTGACGACATGCGCGCGATCATCGCGTTGGCGTCGGTCTGGCTGAGACCGATATGATCCTCCAGGATATAGAGCAGGTAGGTCAGGATTCCCTGATAGCCCATGTAGATCGAGAAGCGGCCGAAAAAGGCCCAGGCAAAGTCGGGGTGCTGGCGCGGGCTGACCCAGAAACCACGTAGGAAAGCCCCGAGCTTGAACGGCGGCGGCTCGGCGAGATCTGCCGGCAGCGGGGGCTCGGGATTGAGGATGACGAACGAGGCGCAGGCAAGCATGACGCCCACGCCGAGGATGGCGTAGGCAAGGGCCATGTGAACCGCGAGCAGGCCGCCAAAGATCGTCCCCGCCGAAAGACCTGCGGTCATGGTGGCGCCCACCACGCCCGACACCGTCCCGCGTTCGTCTGGCGGGAAGCGGTCGGCAACGACGGTGGTAATTGGCGGCAGCATGCAGTTAAGGCCGACCGTCGCCAGAAGCCAGAAAGCGGTGATGCCCACGATATTGCCGCCATGCGGGATCAATATGGTCGCGATGCCTCCGATCAGGCTGCCCCAGATGATCCACGGCGTACGCCGGCCGAGACGGCTGCGGGTCCGATCCGAAAGCGCGCCCGAAACGGGCGTCGTCGTCGTGCTGAACACCGAAGTGATGGCGAATACGATGCCGAGCGTGGCGGTCTTGCCTGCCGGATCTATGTCCTGGATCTGATTAGGCAGCAGCACCCCTAGAATCGCGGCGAAGAGCGCGAACAGGACGAAGAAGACCAGGCCCAGACTAACCACCAGAACCCACTTCTGCCGGCCCGGCATGACCGACGGCGCGAGTGGCGCGACGATGTCCGTGACGCCGCTCATGCGGCCACCGGCACGGCGCCGCCGTTCTCGCGCGCGGAGTCCTTCAAGGTCAGCCCGTGCCCCGGGGCATCGCGACCATGGATAAGCCCGTCCGCCATAACAAACGGCTCCTCGACCAGATGGTCGAAATTCTGGAAGCTATATTCCAGCCACCGCACGCCGGGGAGTGCGAGCGCCATATTCACGCCCACTTCGAGGAAGGTGTTACCCAACGTCACCTCGACGTTGGCATCGTTGGCCAGCCAGCCGGCACGCATCACGTCGGACACTTGCCCGTGGACATTGAGCATGTCGCAGGCCCGCGCCTCGATCAGCTTCCGCTTGCCGCTCAAGTCGAGATATTCGCCCGAATTGATCCGGCTGATCCCCAGCGACCGCAGCAGGCGCAGCCCATCGAAATCGTCGCGGGGGATCGGGTCTTCGACCCAATAGATTGTATGACCGGCGCGCTCGAACAGCCGCAAGGCCTGGATCGTTTCCTGCGCTGTCCACGCCTCGTTGGCGTCGATCATGACCGGCCGATCGCCCGCGGTTGCCTGACGCAGCAGATCGAGCCGGTGCAGATCGCGCTCGATCTCTGGGTGCCCTACCTTGATCTTGTACCCGGCAAATCCCCGCTCGCGGGCCTTGCCGAACAGTTCGACGAAATCATGATCGGAAAGGTGATAGTCGAGCCCGCTCGCATAAACCGATACCGAGCGCCGCGTGGCGCCCAGCATCTGCCAGAGCGGCAATCCGGTTTGCTTGGCGAACAGATCCCAGACCGCGTGCTGGAGCGATTCCTCGAATGGCAATGTCATGCGCCGCACATTTCCGCCGCGGAGCCGCTGCACACCCAAAGCTAGTGCGGACGGGTGGCGCCCTTCGAGCGCGGGCCAGGCTTCGGCGCGGAAAATGCGCTCGATCTCTTCCGGGCTGGGCAAGGGCACGAACAAAGATTGCGCAAAACCCAGCCCGACCCGCCCGGCACCGTCGATAATCTCGACCGCGATAACCTGCGCTTCATCGGCGCGGACTTGTGAGTCACCAATGACGCGATCCCGAGCGAACTGCATCCGCGTCAAGCGAAACCCCTCGATCAGACCGGAAACAGACATTCCAGATTCCCTTTTTGATATTTCATTCTGTCGTCGAAAGATCGGCGGCTGGCAACACGTTTTGAGGTGCGGCCACGCTTTGGAGTTCGCGGCAAGTTCGGTCGGCCGAAAGCCGCAGCACCAGGTCGGCGCGGCCCGGCATCTCCTGAAGGATGTGCCGGGTCAGACGCTCATAATGCTGGATGAAACGGGCCACGGCCGCCTCGTCCATGACGCCGGCGCCCTCACCCGCCGTCCGCCGCAGGCAGGCCTCCTGGTCCTGGCGCCATTGTCCGACGGTTTCCCAATCGGGTGCGGCAAGCAGTACCAACATGTCGAGCCTCGCAAACAGATCCTGATAAGGGCCCGCGAGCGCAGCATTGACCGCCTCGCGCCAACACCCATCGGAATCTTCGGTCCTTTCGAGTTCGTTGATCGGCGCGGCGAGCGCCTCCGCCGCCTGGGGAACCGCGCCGACGCACCAGCCTTCGAAAACGACCAGGTCGTAGGGCGGGCTGACCTCGGGCCACACGTCCGGCGACGACCGATCGTCGCTCGCTTTGTCGAAACGCGGCAATCGCACCGGCTCGCCCGCGCGCAGCGCATCGAGCGTCGCGCGGCCGAGCGCGATATCATGGGTGCCCGGCGCGCCCCGTGTCGCGAACAGGGGATGACGGGTTCGCGCCAATGCGGCGCGTTCGGCGCGCGTGAGATAGAGATCGTCGAGCGACAATGTCGCCGTGCGCGGAAAGCGGTGTGCAAGCGCCTTGGCCAAGGTCGATTTGCCGCTGCCTTGCGCGCCGCAAATGCCCACGATCAGAGGACGCTTGTCCGTCCGCGCGAGCGCTTCCGCAAGCCGATCGGCGAGGATCCGTTCAGGCGACACGATCGGGTAGCTCACGCCCGGCGAAAAAGGCGTCGAGATTGGCCAGCGCCTGCATGCCCATCGCGGTGCGCGCCTCGATTGTCGCGCTGCCGAGGTGCGGCAGAAGGACGGTGTGCGGATGATCGAGTAGAGCCGGGTGGACGGCGGGCTCGTCCGCATAGACGTCAAGCCCGGCGGCAAACAGCTTGCCCGACGTCAACGCCTCCGCCAGCGCCGCTTCATCCACGACCGAGCCCCGCGCGGTGTTGATCAATATACTGCCAGGACGCATCGCCGCGAAGAAAGCGCCGTCGATCATGCGATGTGTCCCGGCACCACCCGGAACGTGCAGCGAAACCACGTCGGCCGCATCGGCAAGCGCGGATAATGTCGGCAGGCGCACCGCATCCAGTGCCTGCTCGGCCTCGGGAGTGGCGGGACTGCGATTATAATAAGCGATCCGCATACCCAGCGCGCGGGCCTTGCGCGCCGTCTCCTGCGCGATGCGCCCGAAGCCGACCAGACCGAGCACGCGCCCGGACAGCCCCTGGCCCACGAGATGCGTCGGATGCCAGCCGGGCCATTCGCCGGCGCGCAATTGGCGGTCGCCCTCCATCGCGCGGCGGCTCGCAGCCAATATCAGCAGGATCGCGAGCTCAGCGGTCGCTTCGGTCAGCACGCCGGGCGTATTGGTGACGATGACCCCGGCGGCACGCGCGGCGGCCAGGTCGATATGGTCGACGCCCGCGCCATAATTGGCGAGGATGCGGACGCGCCGGCCGGGCGTGGCGAGCAGTTCCGCATCGATCCGGTCGGTAATGGTCGGAACCAGCGCATCCGCCTCGACCATTGCCCGCTCAAGCGCCTGACGGCTGAGCGGCGCATCCGACAGATTGAGCATGGCTGCGTAGCGAGACGAGAGGGCCGTTTCGACGGTTCCCGGAAGGCGCCGCGTCACGCGCACAACCGGCTGCGCGCCTGTATCGCGCGGGTCATTCCCCATGGCTGGGAACCACCTCGCCAGGCACGGGCGCGTCACCAGGGACCAACCCTTCGTGGCGTAGCTCGGACCAGAAATCCTCCGGAATGTCCGTGCTGTGCCAGGCCATCGTCTGACGCACGTGGTCGGGGTGAGCCACGCCCGGGATGACGCTGGCGACGACAGGATGCGCGAGCACAAATGCCAGCGCGGCGGCCGGCAGCGGAACAGCATGCGCCGCGGCGATCGCCTCCATCCGCGCGACGCGATCGATCAGCGCGGTCGGCGCGGCATCATAATTGTAACGGATCGCGCCGCCCGACCGCGTGCCCGTCACGAGGATACCGCTATTGTACGGTCCGCCGACGACCACCTCGACGCCGGCCCTGGCGCAGGCCGGGAACAGCACGTCTAGCGGCTCCTGTTCGAGCAAGGTGTAGCGCCCGGCGAGCAGCAGGATATCGATTGGCGCCGCCTGCAGCGCCCTTACGCTGACGGCGATTTCGTTCACGCCCAGGCCGAATGCCTTGATCGCACCCTCGTCGCGCAACCGGACCAGCGCGTCGAACCCGCCCCCTTCGGTCAGTTGCTGCCAATAGGCCTCGTCCGCCGCGCCATGGACCATCTGCCCGATGTCATGGACCAGCAATATGTCCACGCGCGCAAGGCCCAGCCGGTGGAGGCTGGCTTCGAACGAGCGCAGGATGCCGTCATGGCTATAGTCGTAGGTCGCGCGGAACGGCATCGGCGACAGAAAGCCATCGCGCTCGGAATCGTCGGTGATCGTCGGGTCGGGCGTCAGCAACCGGCCGACCTTGGTCGAGACGACCATATCAGGACGCGCCCGCAGAGCGTCCCCGATCCGGCGTTCGCTCAATCCGCGGCCATAATGCGGCGCGGTGTCGAAATAACGCACGCCTGCGGCGAGCGCCGCGTCGATCGTCGCACGGGCGGTCGCATCGTCGACGCGATGGAAGAGATTTCCAATCGCGCCGCCGCCGAAACCGATCGGGCAATCCTTGGGCAAATTAGTGGTCATCATACTTTCCGCAACAAGCGCGAAGCGCGGGGAGCGCCTGAATAAGCAACGAAAACGATGGCGGCCATAAGCGGTGAAGCCCCTCGCCACGCCGGGAACAAAATCGCTGCGGCCCGAGGACCGCAGCGATAAGGTAGGGACGCGGTCCGATCGGACGGCTTTCGCCACGAATTCCTGCGCCAGGGGGGGGTGGGTCTGGTCAGAACCTCACCCGGACCCCGGCGCTGTAACGTCGCCCGACACGGCGATATTCCTGAGTGTTGGTGACCACGTTGGCATAATGGAACTCCTTGGAGTTCGTCAGGTTTGTCGCATCCGCGGTCAGGATGAAATTGTCCGTAAGCGTTACCTGAATTCCGGCATCGAGCTGGTTGTAGCTGTCGCTGAACTCAGGAACACCGGTTTGCGTCTGGGGTACGACCAGATAGCGGTCTCTCCACGTATAAGAGGCACGTAGCTGCAGCGGTCCCTTTTCGTAGAAGCCGACCACGGTGTAGCTGTTCTTCGAAAGCCCCTGCAGCGAATAGCTCACCGCATTTTTCGCCGCGTTCGAATAGCTCGCATTGCTGCTGGTGTAGGTATAGCTGAGCTGGGTCCCGAAACCGTCGAGCGGTGCCCACAGACCCTTGAACAAAGTGCGGTAGCTCAGCTCAGCCCCCTTCACGGTCGCGCCTTTTCCATTCACCGGCTGGTCGACGATGAAAGTGACTTGATCGACTTTCTGCGTCGTGACGCCGCGTGTGATGAAGGAGTCGATCGACTTGTAGAACAGTGTCGCGGACAATAAGGAATCCTGGTCGTAATACCATTCGAGCCCGCCTTCGACTTGCGAGGCCCTGAAGGGCAACAGGTTTGGATTGCCCCGCGTGATGCGCTCGTTGCCGGGATTGCTGGTGATGCTCTGGGCGGAAGACAGATCGGTCAGCGTTGGCCGCGAAATGACGCGAGACGCCGCCGCGCGGAGGATCAGCGCGTCCGTAAGATTGAGACGCGCATTCAGCGAGGGCAGGATATCGGTATAATGGCCCTTTGAGCTGAGCGGGGTCAGCCCGGACAGCACGATGACGTTCTGCCCCGTCCCATTGGGCTTCGCGCTCAACACCGTCTGGCCTGCGCCGGTCGAGGTAAAATTGGTGTCTTCGAAGCGAACGCCCGCGTTGATCGCGAGCGGCAAGGCTCCCAGGTCACCCTTGAACTGGAACATCAGATAGCCCAGCGCGACCTTCTCCTTCACCGCGGAGCTCGCCGCGGGGTCGACCGCTATTGGCGCCAGGCTGCCGCTGTGGAGCGCCGGGTCTGCGGTGCCGTTGAGGCCGATCATGGCCTGGAACAATTTGTCCGTATCATAATCGACCCAATCGGCCGTGTTGCCGCCGGCTGCGCCACCAAAGAAATTGAAATGGGTGGGCGTGAACAAGCCCGACGGCAGCAAGACGTCGCTACCGCAATATGCGCAGGCGTTCGGCTCGGTGAAGCCGGTAGTGCGCTTGGTCCGCTCCGAATAGCCGACGCCGCCATAAGCGGTCACCGCGCCGCCGTCCCACGAGCCATCGATCCGGCCTTCCTTGATCCGGTCGTCGAGGTTCTGGCCTTCGGAGTTTACGTAGTGCGCCAGCCGATGCGATACGTCGGTCGCAGCGTTTGCATAATTGGGGTTGGTTACGGTGAAGCTGGCAAGGGGCGAGCCCGTCTGCCGGTCGTATGTATAATCCATGTGCTTGAGGCGGACGGTAGTGAACAGCGCCCCCGCGTTGCGGAGCTTCGCTCGGCTCGCGTCGAGATCCACCGCCAGCGTGAACGGCCCGCGCGCCCATTTCGCATTGAACCCGAACAGGGTCGTGGTCGATTTGGCGGGGCGGTTTTCGACGATTTCGTCGACAGTGCCGTCGTGGAAGCTTTCGGACACGGCAGTGCCGCCGACATGGACGGTGCGGGACTGGCCACCCACCGTTTCGGTCGTGTCCGATCCTCCAATGACCACTTGCTTGACCAAGGTCCCGCCGCTGAAGTCGGGCACCAGAGCAGACCCATGATAATGTTCGTTATCGTGCGAAACCAGGCCGTCCAGCGTAAGGGTCAGTTCGTCAGTCGGCTTGTACTGAAGCGCACCGTCGACGCCGAGCCGCTTACGGTGGGAGAATTCCACCTGGTTCGTAAAATTGTGGTACATGTCGACGTTGCGGAACAATGTGACCTTGCTCGTGTCGATCCGCGGTGCGCAACCGCCGCTGGACGCGCTACCGACACATAAAGCACCGCCAGTGTTGCTGACGGCGCCATAATAACCGTCATCGAAGCTGCGCGGATAGGAACTCGCGCCAACGAAGAAATTGTCGGTGCGCTCGTTCTTGTCATCGTAGGAGACGACGAGCGAGGCGCCGAACTGCCCGGAATCGCTCTTCCAAGTAAGATAGGCGGCGCCCGAGGGTGTCTTCTTGTCGCCCAACTGGTCATAGTTGATGCGCGCTGACCCGCCACCGCGCAGTCCGGCCCGTTGATCGAGCGGACGGAGCGTGTGGACATCGATGGTGGCACCGATGCTGGCGCCGTTTAGATTGGCCTGCGGGCTCTTGAAGACTTCGGCTCCCGCGATGAGCTCCGATGGAAGGATGTCGAAGTTGAATTCGCGTCCGGCACTGTCGGTCGCGATGACACGTCCGTTGACGGTGACGGTGTTGAATTCAGGTCCGAGGCCGCGAACGGTGACGCCGTTGCCGACGCCGCGATTGTGATCGATCGTGATGCCCGGCACGCGCTGGAGCGATTCAGCCACGTTCTGATCCGGCATCTTGCCCAGATCCTCGCTCGCGATCGCGTCGACCGCGTTGATCGAGCTCCGCTTGATTTCGATCGACTGCCGCTGGCTGGCCCGGATGCCCGTCACGACGATTTCGCTGGCATCCGCGGGCGTGGTCGCACCCGGCGCCGAGGGATTGGCCCCAACCGCCTGGGCCCGAGCCGGACATGCCAAGGTAGTCGCAAGGGCAGCGATCGCAATGCCACCACAGAGGTGCTTCGAAATAGGCAACGTCATCCTCCCTTTTATCGTTGAAATTTCAGTAGTGCCAATCTGAAAGATGAGCAAGAGAGAATAATCGCTGTAAATTCAAGGACGGTGGAGCGTGGCCCGGGGCACACCTCGCAGAAATGCGCGAATCACTCGGGAAATCCGCCCTATTTTCGAGATAGGTTGCCACTCTGAAATATCAGTTGTAGGAGACCACCAAAGGCTCCCGGGTTGCTTTTTTCGCGACAGGTGGTGCAATTGCTCGGAGGGGAGCGATTTCGCGGTCCGCCAAGGAACTAGCGGCACGAAGCGCCAAGCTGCGGCCTGCCGGACATGGCGATACAGGGTTTGATAAGTCTATGCATGGCGCACCACGACGAGCGAAGGCCGGGAAGCCCCGGGAACGGCAGGCAAAGGCGCAGGGCGAGCGCAGCGAGGCGAGCCTTGGCGACAAGGCATATCAGGCGATCCTGCAGGCGCTGTTCGATCGTACCATTCCGATCGGCGCCGAGCTTTCCCAGACTGAGCTGGTCCGGCTGCTAGGCATCACTGTGCAGCCACTGCGCGATGCGCTGCGGACACTGGAAACCGAGGGCCTGGTGACGATCCACGCCCGGTCCTGCATTCGGTTCGTCCGCGCCGACCTCGAATTGTCGCGTTCGACCTATCAGTTCAGATCGTTGATCGAACGAGCGGGCGCGCGCGCCTGGGCAGAAAGCGGCGACGCGGCGGAGATACGGTCGCTTGCCGAGGATCATGAAGCGCTGCTGGCCCGGCTCGAGGCGGGCGCCTGGGCGGCGGCGGAAGAAGAGGAACTCGATCGCCTCGAGGACCGGCTTCATGGCGCATTGATTTCGGCGTTGCGCAACCAGCTGATCGAGACGACGGCGCGCCGGCTCAAAAATTACGTGACCTTGGTCCGGCTGGATTGGCTGACGACGCGGCCGCTGGCGATCAAAACCATTCGCGAACATCTGGAGATCATCAACGCCTGTGCCGCCCGGGATGGCGAGGCCGCCGAACTGGCGCTGATCACGCACTTCCAGCTAGCGCTGCAGCGGCTGATCGGGATGGGCTGAGCGAGGACGCGCTAACGACAACAGGGTATTGTGCGGGGCGGCCGATCCGACGCGCCCCGCACCTGCTTCCTTACTGCAGTTCGAGCACCACCACCGACTTGGGCGGCAGTGTGACGTCCAGCGCGTCGCCCTTGACACTCGCGCCGGTGAAAGCCTGCGGTACGACCGTGTCCGGCTTATCGAACGTGTTGATCGCATCGCTTGCCGCGGCGGTCAGGATACGACCGGAAACGCCGCTCGCCGTCAGGCCCGCCAGCTTCGCCGACACGGTCGCCGGCTGGTTCGGGTCCATGTTCGCCAGCGCGATATGGACCTTCCCATCCTTGCCGCGCGCCGCGGCGGCGCTGACCGCGGGGATCGTCCACTCATCCTTGTTGTACCAGGATGACTTGATGTCGATCGGCAGCTGCGTCGCATCCTGGAAAGGCTTGTACATCTGGAAGATGTAGTAAGTCGGCGTCTTCACCATCTTCGCGCCGTCGGTCAGGATCATCGCCTGAAGCACGTTCACCATCTGCGCGATGGCGGCCATCTTCACGCGATCGGCATGCTTGACGAAGACGTTGAGCGTCTCGGCCGCGAGCAGCGCGTCGCGCAGGCTGTTCTGCTGAACGAGGAAGCCAGGGTTGCTGCCCGGCGCCGGATCGTACCAGCTGCCCCATTCGTCGACGACCAGCCACACCCGCTTGTTCGGATCATATTTGTCCATGACGGCCGAATGCTTGGTGACCATCTCTTCCATCCGCAGGCCCTGCGCCAGCGTCGATGCCCACTCGTCTTCGCCAAAGCCCGTGGCGGCACCCTTATGCGCCCATTTGCCCGTGGGGATCGTGTAATAATGGAGTGTGAGGCCGTCGATCTCGTGCCCGGCCTCGCGCATCATCACCTCGGTCCAATTATAGTCGGCGCTGTTCGCGCCGCTTGCGATCTTCATCACGTGGCCATTGCCGGGATGGATGAAGGCGGCGTAGCGGCGCGTCACGTCGGCCGCATATTCGGCGCGCATATTGCCGCCGCAGCCCCACAATTCGTTACCGAGCCCGAGATAGGTAAGCTTGAACGGCGCGGGATGGCCGTTGGCGGCGCGCTCCTTCGCCAAACTCGAGCCGGTGGGAGAGGTCATATATTCTACCCATTCCGATACCTCGCTCGCCGGAACGCTCCCGATATTCGCGGACACGTAGGATTCGGCACCGATCAGGTCGAGGAAACGGAAATATTCATGCGTGCCGAAGCTGTTGTCCTCGGTGACGCCGCCCCAGTTGCTGTTGACCAGAACCGAGCGCTTGGCCTGCGGGCCGATCGCGCCACGCCAGCGATAGGTATCGGCAAAGCAGCCGCCGGGCCAGCGCACGAACGGCACCGCCAGATCCTTGAGCGCATCGACGACGTCCCGGCGATAGCCCTGAACGTTCGGGATCGGCGATTTCGGGCCGACCCAGATACCGCCATAGATTCCGTGGCCGAGATGCTCGGCGAATTGGCCGAAGACCTGTCGGCTGATCTGCGGACCCGGCTGATCGGCGTGAACTACCATCGAGGCGGTCTCCGGCGCGGCGGCCTGCGCCATTTGCGCCACTGCCAACCCGATTGCCGTCACGCTTGAAAGCCAGAGCCGCATTTCAAATCCTCCCTATATATGTCCGACAAGCGCTATTGCCGGCTCCCCCCTGTGGCAAGAGCTTTCGAGGCGCACGGAAACGTTTTCATCGCTTGACGCCCGATATTTTGTCTGAGTAAATCATACGCCCATCGCGACACACCTGTTTGCGATGGATCCTCCCTTAATGGGCCTGCTTTTTCGAAGGCGGGCCCGTTTTTTTTCTCGCTGTGGCGGGACGCGAAAGTCTCGGCAATCCCGGCTTTTCCGCCTAGGAATAGTCCGACAAGGCAAGCAACAGGAGCGGAGCAGGCGATGACAACGTCGAACCCACAGGGCGTAACGCGGCGGGGCGCGATTGGCACGGTTGGCGGCATTGCCGCGGGACTGACCCTGCCCACCCCGCTCGGCGCGGCCGGCACGTCTGCCCACGCCAATATGCTTTGGTATCGCCAACCCGCCAAGCAGTGGGTCGAGGCGTTGCCGGTTGGAAACGGGCGGATTGGCGCGATGCTGTTTGGCGGCACGCAACACGAACGCATTCAGCTCAACGAAAGCAGCTTCTGGGCCGGCGGCCCCTATGATCCGGTCAACCCCAAAGCGCATGACGCGCTTCCGGAAGTGCGCAACCTGATCTTCGCCGGCCGCTTCGCCGAGGCGCAGGCGCTTGCCAACGCTTCGGTCATGGCAATACCCCTTTCACAAATGTCCTATCAGCCGATCGGCGACCTGGTGCTGGACATGCCGGGCATCGACCCGGCCGATGTCCAGGATTATCGGCGCGAACTCGATCTCGACGCTGCGATCGCGACCACCTTTTTCACGGTCAAGGGCATCACATATCGCCGCGAATGCCTCGCTTCACCCGTCGATCAGGTGATCGCGATCCGGCTCAGCGCCGACAAGCCACACGCGATCGACCTCGATCTGTCGCTGACCTCGCCCCAGACGGCGTCGGCGACGACAAACGGAAACATGATCGAACTCGCCGGACGCGGTCCGGCCGAACATGATGTCGCCGGCGCCCTGCGGTTTCACGCGGCCGCGCACATGCAGGCGGACGGTGGGCGCCTGATGCCGCAGAGCCAGCGTCTGGCGGTGCGCGGTGCGAATGCGGTGACCATCCTGGTAGCGATGGCGACCAGCTATCGCAGCTTCGACAATACCCAAGCGGATCCGGAAACGCTCGTCCGCAGGCAGATCGCGCGTGCTAGCAGCCAGTCCTTCACGCGCATCGCGGCACAGGCGTCGGCGGACCATCGTGGTTTGTTCCGGCGCGTAAGCCTGGATCTCGGCCATACACCCGCCGCGGACCGACCGACCGACGAGCGTATCCGCGACAGCCAGCATTCCGACGATCCCGCGCTCGCCGCGCTCTATTTCCAATATGGCCGCTACCTGCTGATTGCGTCATCGCGCCCGGGTGGCCAGCCGGCCAATCTCCAGGGGCTTTGGAACGAATCCACCCGTCCCCCCTGGGGCTCCAAATTTACGATCAATATCAACACCGAGATGAACTATTGGCCGGCCGAACCCGCCGCGCTGGCGGAATGCACCGCGCCATTGGTAGCGATGGTGCGGCAGCTGGCGGAAACCGGCGCGCGCACCGCGCGGGAAATGTATGGCGCGCGCGGATGGGTTGCGCACCACAATACCGATCTCTGGCGCGCGAGTGCGCCGATCGACGCCGCGCAATGGGGGCTTTGGCCAACCGGAGGCGCCTGGCTTTGCACCCATTTGTGGGATCGCTATGATTATGGCCGCGATGCCGACTATCTGCGCTCGGTCTATCCGCTGATGCGCGGTGCCGCGCTGTTCTTCCTCGACGTGCTGCAGACCGATCCCGCGACAGGCCATCTGGTCACCAACCCATCGGTCTCGCCTGAGAATATCCACTCGCACGGCTCCTCGCTCTGCGCCGGACCGGCGATGGACATGCAGATATTGCGCGACCTGTTCGATCAGACCGCGCGCGCCGCCGCGATCCTGCACCTGGACGCGGATTTGGCCGCACAGTTTCTCGCGACGCGTGCCCGCCTCGCCCCGGACAAGATCGGCAAGTTAGGCCAGCTGCAGGAATGGCAGGAAGATTGGGATGCGGATGCGCCTGACCCGCACCACCGCCATGTGTCGCATCTCTACGGTCTGTTCCCAAGCCATCAGATCAACCTCGATGACACGCCCGCACTGGCACGCGCGGCACAACGCTCGCTCGAACTGCGTGGCGACGAATCTACCGGTTGGGCGACCGCCTGGCGTGCCAATCTGTGGGCGCGGCTGCGCGATGGCGACCATGCGCATAGCATCTTGCGGTTCCTGCTGGGCCCCGAGCGCACCTACCCCAATATGTTCGACGCGCATCCGCCATTCCAGATCGACGGCAATTTCGGCGGCGCGCGCGCGATCGCCGAGATGTTGATGCAGAGCCGCGAGGACGAAATCCTCTTGCTCCCCGCCTTGCCACGCGCCTGGCCTACCGGCTCGGTGCGCGGCTTGCGCGCGCGCGGAGCATGCCTGGTCGATCTTTCCTGGCGCGATGGAGAGCTCGTGGAAGCGGTCCTGACCAGCCCAAAAGCGTCGCGCCCGCTGGTGCGCTTAGGCGGCCGCCGGATCGCGATCGCTCTTGCACCGGGGAAGCCTGTACACCTGCGCGGCCAGGCTTTGACCCGGGCCTGATCCTATTCGGGCAAGACGATCGTCCGGCCAGTTGAGAAGTTCGCCGACTGGCCGGCGACGCCCGTATCGGGCTGTCCCGACCCGATGGTCACCCGATATGGTCCGACCGCCACCTGACGAACGCCATCGGGAGATACGCTGCTCAAATCGCGCGGAGACAGATCGAACACCACCTTGCGGACCTCACCAGGCTTGAGCGACAAGCGCTGGAAACCGCGCAACGCGACCCGGGGCACACCCGGCACGTCGGGAAAATTGAGGTAGAGTTGGGCGACCTCGTCGCCGGCGCGCGCACCGGTGTTGCGCACCTCGGTCGAGACGCGAATGCCCTGCTCCGTCCCCCCCGACGCAGGCTGAATCGTCAGCGGACCATAGGAAAAGCTGGTGAAGCTCAGGCCGTAACCGAAGGGGTAGACCGGCTTGCCCGCGAAATAGCGGTAGGTGCGTCCCGTCATCGCATAATTATCGAACGGCGGAAGATCGTCGAGACTGCGGTAGAAGGTCAACGGCAGCCGCCCTGCAGGATTGGTTTTGCCTGTCAGCACATTGGCCACGGCGAGGCCGCCGGACTGACCCGGATACCAGGCCTCCAGGATCGCGGCGGCATTGTCCTTGGCCCAGGCGAGGTTGATCGCGCTCCCATTCATCAGCACCACGATCAAAGGCTTGCCCAGCGCCTTTGCTTTTTCCAGCAGGCGACGCTGATCGGCGGGAAGTTCGAGCGAGGTCTTGTCACCGCCGGAGAAGCCTTCGACGTGGACCGGCATCTCCTCGCCCTCGAGGTCAGAGGTCAGGCCTACGACGGCAACCACGGCATCGGCACCGGCCACGCCTGCCGCCAGATCCTTATCGAGATCGGTCGATATGCGCTTCCAGAACATGGTGGTGCCGGCCGATGTGGCGCCTGATTCAGATTGGAGCTGGACCGGGTAGCGCTTTCCTTTCTCCAGCTTCACCTCGACAAGATGAAGCGGCTCCGCCCACTGCGTATAGCGATTGGCGGACAAAGCGGGCTTGCCCCCCACTTCCAAACTCCCCTTCACGCCGGTGAGGGCGATCCGATAGGTGCCGGTCTCGGGCGGGACCAGGAAGCCGGTCCAGACCACTTTGTGGCTATCCGCGACCTGTTTTGTTTCTGCCGCGCGCGACGTGATGTTCCGTTCGACAGTGGTGAGGACCGGCTTGGCCTCATAGACGCGCGGGGCCTGCGGATCGCTCCCTGCCGCTGCGGGCAGCGCGTTATAATATTGCGCGCGCAATCCGTGTTTGCCGTCGGGCGTCACAAACATCGCGTCCGCAACGGGATCACCATCGGTGATCGATGCGGTGAAGGGGATCAGCTTGATCTGAGCTGCCGGCGCAGCGCGGCGCAGACCGTCGATCACCGAGACAGGCGGCGCGCTCAGCGCGGATGAGTAGTTACCGCGCAAAACGCGGGTCGCATCTGCCAGCGGGCCGATCAGCGCAATCCTCGCCGCCGGCTTGAGCGGCAGCACGCCGTCGTTCTTGAGCAGGACCAGGCTTTCTGCGGCGGTCTTCAGCGCGAGCGCCTGATGATCGGACGTTCCGATCGCACTGACCGGCGTAGCGGACAGCGCGCGCTGGGACAGGCCGGGCAGATCGCCGTTGCGGAGGCGGGCGGAAAAAAGGCGCACCAGCGCCCGGTCCAGATCGCTTTCCGTAATCAGGCCGCGCGCCACGGCTTCCTTGTAGCGCTCGCCAAGATTGGTCGCGCCGCCCAGCGTGGCGCCGTTGCATTCATTGTCGACACCAGCGCTCATCGCTGCGGCAACGCCCGCGGCAGGATCCGGCGCATATTTGTGGTGCTGCGAAATATCGACGACCGCGTCGCAATCCGACACCACATAGCCTGTGAAGCCCCACGCGCCGCGCAGATGTTCTTTCAGCAACAAGTCGCTGGCGCAGGCAGGCTGACCGTCGATGCGATTATACGCGCACATGATCGAACCGGCATGGGCATCCACAATCGCCGCTCGAAAGGCCGGCAGATACGTGTCCTCGAGGTCATGCGGCGAAACGAAGACGTTGGCGGAATGGCGCGTCGATTCCGGCCCGCTGTGGACCGCGAAATGCTTGGGTGTCGAGATAACGTTGGGCAGGTCAGGATCGGGGCCTTGCATACCGGTGACAAAGGCCACGCCCATGTTCGCGGTCAGGAACGGGTCTTCACCATAGGTTTCCTGGCCCCGTCCCCAACGCGGATCGCGAAAGATATTGATGTTGGGCGACCATGTGTCGAGCCCGGTCCCGATCTTACCGAGCTTGCCCGTCTGGCGTCCAAGCGTGTGCAGGGCGCGCACCTCGGTGCTGATCGTCGCGGCGACATCGTGCACGAGCGGCGCATCGAAGGTCGCGGCAAGCCCGACCGGCTCGGGGAAATTGGTCGTCGGCACCGCGCCGATCGCGCCGTGGAGAGATTCGGTCCACCAATTATAAGCCGGGATATCCAGCCTCGCGATCGCGGGCGCGACATTGACCAGCTGCCCGACCTTTTCGTCGAGGGTCATCTTGGCGACCACGGAGGTGGCGAGGCGATCGGCCTCGGCACGCACGCCCGCGGAAGGGGAGTCCGCTTTTGCCGGCGACTGCGCGGCGCTCAGCGCGATACCGGCCAGCAACAGTCCACGCAGCAACGCAAGCGTCTTGATCGGCATTTTCATCCCCTCATTCTTATATGGTCTTCGCGCAGCCTGGTCAGATCGGTGACAGGCCGTGCTCCTGGATCTTTCGGATCAGGTCGCGATGTCGCGGCAGACCGAGGCGCAGCTTCTCTGTCATCGCCGCGTTTTCGCGCATCGTCCGCTCTGCCAGCTTGGCGTCGGGAGCGATGGCGTCGGGTGTCACCTCTGAGCGGAAGTCCATGCCGTAGAGCACATATTGATAGCTCGCGGCCGGGAAGACCTCGTCTAGCCGGTCGAACTCGTCATGGAACCAGGGCGGCTGGTATCGCCACAGCCGCAGCAGGTCCTGAAGCCGATCAGGGATCGTCTCCGGCAGCATATTGTCGCGCCAGAAAGCCGTGTCGCGGCGCTTGCTCAACACATAATGGAGCTTGAGGAAGTCGATGATCCGGCCCCACCGGTACAGGGTGGTCTCGTTAAACCGACGGGCAACGATGTCCATCACCTCGCGATTGGCGGGCATCTGCTCGGCAATCATCTTGGCGGAAAGCTCGATCAGCACGATAGCGGAGGATTCGAGCGGCTCGAGGAAGCCCGCCGCGATGCCGACGGCGACGCAATTCCGCTTCCAGAATTGCTCGCGATGGCCCGCGCGCAGCTTGATCTTGCGGACCGGCTTGTCCTTCACCGCGTCGCCGATATAGGCGCGCAGCTCGCGCTCGGCCTCGTCGTCGCTCAGATGGTGGCTGGAAAAGACATGGCCGACGCCGCGACGCGTGGGCAAGCCGATGTCCCAGATCCAGCCCGCGCTCTGCGCGGTTGACTTGGTATGCGTTGAAATCGGGCTCTGCTCGCTCTCATAAGGAACCTGGATCGCGAGCGCGGTGTCGCAGAATAGGACGTCGCTGCATTCCTTGAAGCCCACGTCCAGCGCCTTGCCCAGCAGCAGGCTGGCAAAGCCGGTGCAATCGACGAACAGGTCGCCTTCGATCGCGCCGGCTTGTTCGGTGACGATGCTCTTGATGTCGCCATTTTCGGCGAGCTCGACGCGCTGCACATCGGCCAGCACGTGGCGCACCCCCAATTTTTCGGTGGAATGGCGTTGCAGGAACGGCGCGAACTTGCCCGCGTCGAGATGGTAAGCGTAATTCTGCAAACCCTGATATTCGGGCGTGGTGATCGTCTTGGGCGCCAGCCCCTCGTCGCAGATCGTCCCCTGCGGACAGACGGTGTCGCAGAAGCTTCGGCCGTCACCCTGGTGCAGCCAGTGCGGTACGAGATTGATCTGGTCGAACCCCTGCGGGAGGACGAGCGGATGATAATAAGCGTCGTCCTCGGCGCCTGTGGTCCACTTCGCGAACAGCGCCCCTTGCTTGAAGGCGGCATCGCATTCGCGGAAAAATTCGGTTTCGGACACGCCGATCTTCTTCAGCGTGGATCGCAAAGTCGGCCAGGTGCCTTCGCCCACGCCGATAATCGGCACGTTCGGCGATTCAACCAATGTGACGGAAAAGCTGGCGGGGATTCTCCCGCGATGCCGGGCAGCGATGATCGCGGCGGTCAACCACCCTGCGGTGCCGCCGCCAACGACTACGACATTACGAATGGGGCGTGTCATGATGTACCGCAGTAAAGGAAAAAGGGGGCGCCCGCCATCGCGGACACCCCCTTTTCCAGTTCAGGCTTTAGTAGTGGAAGCGGACACCAGCGGTATACCGGCGACCGTAATTGTAGATGTCCAGCACCTGGTTTTTGAAGCGACCATGCGTGCTGTAGTTCGAGTTGTTGAGGTTGGTACCTTCGACAAATACCGTGAACTGCTTGGTGACGTCGTAGCTGGCCGACGCATCGATCTGCGTCTGCCGGTTAACGTAGACCGGTTCGGCACCATAAGTACCGCCCTGCCCTTGGCCGAGGCCAAGCAGATATTCGTCGCGCCAGTTCAACGCGACACGCGCCTGGAGCCCGTGCTTGTCGTAGAAACCGACGAGGTTCGCCGATTTGGCAAGGCCGGTGATCGAGAAGGCCGAGCCGCTGACGTCAGCCGGATTATATTTCCGGTTCGTCGACGGGAGCGTGGCGTTCGCCTGCACACCGAAGCCGCTGTCGCCGAACACCTGCTGCAGCGCGATTTCCACACCCCGCACGGTCGCTTCCGGACCGTTGATCTGTGCATTGATGTTGAACTTCGCGATCTGGCCCGTGCTGGGATCGATGACGTTGTTGATCGGCCCCGTGGTGACGCCACCAACGATGAAGTTGGAGATGTGCTTCAGGTAGAAGTCGACCGAGACGTACGAGTTGCGCTGGTAATACCATTCCGCCGCAGCGTCGAAGTTATCCGACAGATAGGGCTTCAGGTTCGGGTTGCCGCCGCTTGCGGATAGGCTGCCCACGCGCAGGGTACCCAGATTGACCGTCGGCTTGAGCGAACCCAGACCCGGACGGGTCAGCGTCCGCGACGCGTCCAGTCGGACGAGCAGCGACGGCGTGATGTTCAGCTTCGCGTCGAGGCTCGGCAGCAGGAAGTTATAGTTCGACTTCCCGATGATATCCGTGGTCGCCGAAAAACCGTCATGAAGCGGCCCAAGGGCCGGATCCGGCTGGATCAAGGTCGGATCGCCCGCAGGACGCGCCAGACCCAGAAGCTGACGGCCCTTTGCTCCTGACGAGAGGTGCGTGCCTTCGTCGCGGATGCCCGCAGACAGCTGGAACTTCATCCCCGCGATATCGGTGGTGTAGTTCGTCTTGAAGAAGATGGCGTACGTCTTCTCGCTGATATCGAAGATGCTGCCTGGGTCCAGGGTCGGCTTCACCGATCCGCCGCTCGATTCGAGCAACGCATAGACCTGATAGGGGTCATAGACGATGATCGACGGACCAAGCGTACCCTTGTAACCCGGGATCCAGTTGTTCGTGCTGATCGTGCCCTGATAGACGCTCGCCGGCAGCGGACAGATGCCGCCCGACGAACCGCCGGAGCGGCCCGAACAGGTACCATAACCCGAACGGCTGGCAAACACGCCGTTGGAGAAGGTGCTGGTATTCTCACCATGCAGCCTGTCTTCGACATATTGGCCGCCGATCTTGACGCTGAACCCTTCCTTGTCCCAGCCCAGCGTAGCGCGGAGCTGTTTGACGAGGTCCGTATTGTAGCCGGCACCACGAACGATCACGTGCGAACCGATTACGCTCTGATCGGTGAAGCGCGACACATCGCCCGCCGGGCCGATGTCGTGGATCTGCGGATAATAGTCGCTGCTCGGTCCAACGATGGCGACACCGGTATTGGCGCCGAGCACCGTGGTATTCCCGTTGGTACCGCCGTAGCCGATATCCATGCTGTCATTGTAGCCGTGCTTGCCTGGATTGCGCGTGCTTCGCGCGATCGCGCCGTCCACTTCGAACTTCAGACCGGGCATGATGTCCCACTTAAGGTTCACACCAGCCTGATTGGTCTCGAAGATGTTACGCCCTTGGTTGGCGTTGAAGTCCATCGGCGTGCCGAACTGGTTGAAATCGATGGCAGTGCCGTTCGAATCCAGCTTGATGTTCCGCAAGTCGCCGCCGTTGAACCACGCAGCATAACCAAAATCATTGAAGTGGAGCGTCTGACGGCTGAAATTGTCGTCGACCGTCAGCAACAGACTGTCCGTCGGCTTCCACTGCAGGGCGACGCGGCCATCGATACGTTCATCCTTATTGAAGGATTGATCGATGCCCTGTTGCTGCGGAACCCAGTTGGCCTGGCCAGTCCGGTTGGCGTCAACCTTGTCGCCCGGATTACAGACCGCGGTAAGCTGGCACTTGAACAAGCCAAGCATGCCTCCGCCCTGCTGTCCAATCCAGCCCGGGATGAACACGTGGTTCGTCTTGGTGTCGTGCCGCGTATAAGCGATGTCAGCCAGCACGCCGATCGTATCATCGGCGAACGTGTCCGATATCAACGCACCAGCCGTGGGAGACACCTTCTTGTCACGCGACTGCAGCGCACCGGAAGCGCTCGCGGAGGCATGGAAGCCAGGGCGGTCCATCGGCTTGGGGAACTGCACGTCGATCGTACCGCCGATCGAGCTGGTCGAAAGCTCGACATCCGGCGTCTTGTAGACACTCAGGCGCCCGACGAAATCAGAGCCCACGGTCGTGAAATCGACGCCACGGCCGCCGGTTGCGGTCGAGATGTGACGGCCGTCATACAGCGTATCGACGAAGTCGCCGCCGAAACCGCGGATGCTGACGCCGGTGGCTTCGCCGCGTGCACCCGAGCGCTGGATCGAGACGCCCGGCAGACGCTGCAGCGCGGACGCTACGTTGGAGTCCGGGAACTTGCCGATGTCTTCGGCCGAGATCGCGTCCACCACGCCGGGTGCCGTACGCTTGATATCGAGGTTGCGCTGGAGCGAGCCCCGGATACCGGTGACGACCACTTCCTGCGTATTGTCTCCGTCGCCGGCTGCCGGCGCAGCGTTCTGCGCGAATGCCGGTCCGGCCGCATATAGGGCGATCGCGCTTGTGGCTGCAATCAGCAACGGCTTCCTGCTGCGGGACATATAGTCCCGGAATCCAGGCGCCGATTTACGAGAGATTCGAGTCATATCCCCTCCGTTTTTTTGCCGACGGACTGGCAGTTTTCGCCAGTTACCCGCCTAATTGTCGCGACCGCTTTCCAGCTGAGGATTTGCCCGCACCATAAGGCGCCGCGGACAAGCTTCCCCGGAATCTGTCATCCCGATCGAATCCGAATGTAACCGTCTGCGGTAGCGCTATCAACATGTTTGTCTGAGTAAATAAGATCGCAACCGTCGCGCGTGACATTTTAACCACGCTGCCCTTTTCATCCGCACCCGGTTTGTCGCCGATTTTTACCGGTTTACAGCGGATTACGGCCGGCTGACATCGTGAGATATCAGTCTCGCGAACCTGTAGACCAGCCTTGATCGGGGTAATTGTCTGATAAATAGAGGCCCTGCAAGGTGGGTTGGACAAGCTTCATTTGGCTGGTTCGGGACCGCTACCAAGGGTTGCGAAGACGCAGTCGGACGAGCATGAACGCGCGGGGAGGACGTCAAGTGGTCGCACAATATGAGTTGTTGAACGTGGAGGCTCACCGGGGGCTGCAAATGCGCTCCGATATCGGCGCCCATCCTCCTTTCGTGATGGTCACGATCAACGAATTTCCCGCAGCCGCCGCGGTCTGCCCGCTTTTTTTCTCCAAGGATTCGGAAACCGGCGAATTCTACGCGGGCGCGCTGTTCGGGTTCGCGGAAGGCGAACTGCTCGTGGAAGATGCGGACAAACGGGATGCCCTGTTCCGCCCTCTTGAGCTGCAGCGACAGGGCTTTCTCATTTCCGAAGAACATATAGCTGTCGATCTGGCGCATCCACGCTTCGGTGACGGAGCCTCCGTCACGCTGTTCGAGGACGACGGCACCCCGACCGAAGCGATGCGGCGCGTGCAATGGGCGCTTGGCCAGCTCAAGGCGGGAATGGATGCCACCCGAGAGTATGTTCGTGAATTGCTCGCCCTCAACCTGATCGAGCCGATCGATATTTCGCTCGCGTTCGATGACGGCCAGAAGCTGCAACTCGATGGGCTTTATACGGTCAGCCGGGATGCACTGAACGATCTCGACGACACCAAGATAATCGATCTTTTCCGCAAGGGTTATCTGCAGGCGGCCCTATCCATGACCTTCTCCCTCAATCAAGTCGCCGTGCTCGCACGACGCCGCAACGCCCGGCTGGCTGCGGCGTGAGGTGACCGCGATGCCGGGTCCGTTGCACGGCGTACCGGATGCGGATCCGGCCTCGTACCGAAACGCCGAAGGCTTTCGGCAGGACATCATGCTGGCATGCCGCCCGATCGTGCTGCGCGGCGCTTTTCGCGATTGGGCCATGGTGCGTGCAGCGGAAAGCTCTTCCGTCATGCTGGCCGATTATCTCGGACAATTTGCCACGACCGTACCGGCGCAGGCTTTCATCGGGGACCCGGCAATCGCCGGACGCTATTATTATGCCGAGGACCTGAACGGCTTCAATTTCGAGCGGCAGGACACGACCCTGCCAAAGGCGATCGACCGCATCCTCGCAAGCGCCGGCGCGCCGGGCTCGCAGACCATCTACGTCGGCTCCCTTCCGGCCAAGACGTACCTTCCAGGGCTGGCGCAGGAAAACCCCGTACCGATGCTGCCGCAGACTGTCGATCCGCGCATCTGGATCGGCAATGCATCGAACGTGTCCTGTCATTATGACACGTTCGACAATCTCGCGGTGGTGGTGGCCGGACGACGCCGTTTCACACTCTATCCGCCGGAGGCGGTGGCCTGCCTCTATGTCGGGCCGCTCGACAATAATATGGCGGGGCCTCCGGTCGGGCTGGCCGACGGATCGGAGCCGGGTGACTCCCGCTATCCCGCCTTCGAGGCGATACGGGACCAGGCACTGCAGGTGGAGCTGGGGCCCGGCGACGCGCTCTATCTGCCGAAGCTTTGGTGGCACCGCGTCGAGGCGACCGCAGCGTTCAATGTGCTGATCAATTATTGGTGGGACGGGTTCGCGTCCGGGCCCGACGCGCCCCACACCACGATGCTGCTCGCCATGATCGCGATCGCGGAGCGTCCGGCGGCCGAACGCGCGGCGTGGAAAGCCTATTTCGACCATTATGTCTTCCGGCCGAACGGGCACCCGCTTGCCCATCTTCCGGAGGAAAAGCACGGCATCCTCGGCCCCCTTGGGGGCGGGAGCTATGGCCGCATCCGGTCGTCGGTAATGCGAATGTTGCGCGGCGATTAGGCTGCCGCGACGACCGATCCACAACGCCCACCCGTTAGCGCTACCGGAAATGACAGGAAGGACCCAATATGAAGGCCCCCCATGCGCGCCGGATCATTCTCGTCCTCGCTCATGCCTTATCGGCGGCGCTCGCGCGGCCAGCGCTCGCGCAGAACGCAAACGCCTTCCCGGTGAGGATCGCGGTCGACGCTGCGATGCCCGAAGGTCCGGTCAATCCGGTGTGGCGCTTTTTCGGCGCTGACGAACCCAATTATGCGACGATGAAGGACGGGCGGACCACGCTCGCGACGCTGGGCCAACTCGCCCCCGGCAACGTCTATTTCCGCACGCACAACCTGCTGACCTCAGGCGACGGCACGCCCGCGCTCAAATGGGGTTCGACCAACGTCTACAGCGAGGACGCCCAGGGCCGCCCCGTCTATGATTGGACGATCGTCGATCGCATCTTCGACACATATCAGGCACGCGGGCTGAAGCCTTATGTCGAGATTGGCTTCATGCCGGAGGCGCTTTCCGTCCATCCTTTGCCTTACCAGCATGACTGGCGTCCCGGCAGCGGCACATTGCGCACGGGCTGGGCCTATCCGCCAAAGGATTATGCGAAATGGGAAGAGCTCGTCTTCCAATGGGTGCGTCATTGCGTTGAACGCTACGGCAGCGCCGAAGTGGCGAGCTGGTATTTCGAGACGTGGAACGAACCCAATCTCACCTCGGCTTATTGGGGCGGCACACGCGAGGAATTCTTCCGATTGCACGATGCCGCGGTCCATGGCGTACGCCGGGCGCTACCCCAGGCGCGCGTCGGCGGCCCCGACATTGCCGGTATGGGCGACGATTTCCTCACCGCCTTCATGAACCATGTCGAGTCCACGGGAACGCCGACCGATTTCCTTTCCTTCCACGCCAAGGGAAAACCGGAATTCCTGCGCGATACGAACGGCCACGGCCATGTGCGGATGGGAATCGCAACGCAATTGCAGGTCGCGGACCATGAGTTCGCGACGATTGAAGCCGCGCCCGCTTTCCGCGCCAAGCCGATCGTGATCGGGGAGTCGGATCCGGAGGGCTGCGCCGCCTGCAAGGGCCCCGCCAATGCCTATCGCAACGGCACGACGTATTCGAGTTACACCGCCGCATCCTTCCCCCGTCTGCAGGCGCTGGCGACGCGCCGTCATCTCGCGCTGGACGGTATCCTGACCTGGGCGTTCGAGTTCGAGGACCAGCCCTATTTCGCGGGGTTCCGGCAACTGACGTCCGCCGGGATCGATCTGCCCGTGATGAACGTGTTCAAGCTGTTCGCGATGATGCGGGGCACGTCCCTCCGGACAGTCTCCGACCACCAACTCGCGCTCGATACGGTCATGAAGGCCGGTGTGCGTGAAACGGCCGACGTCGGCAGCGTGGCGGCGCGCGACGGCGACCAGGTCACGGTGCTGATCTGGCACTACCACGACGACGATCTCCCCGGCCCCGACGCGGCGGTGCATCTCGATCTTACGCACCTGCCGCCTCCCTTCCGCACCGGCGCGCAGCTGACCGAATATCGGGTCGATCGCGACCATTCGAACGCGTACGATGCCTGGCGCGCCATGGGTTCGCCAGAAGCGCCGAACGACACCCAGCGCGCGGCGCTGATTCAGGCAGCCGGGCTCGCCACCATCGGCGCGAAGGGCCGCCCCCTGCCCGTCGCGGGGAAGGCCGCGGCGATCGACCTGACCCTTCCCCGGCAAGGGGTCACACTGCTCGTCGTTAGCCCCAAGCCCAATTAAAATCTCAACGATAACTCAGACAAAAAACGAGTCCAGACCGGTTCGGACTCAGATACGGAGAGGATGACCACATGAAGCTTATCCCATCAGCGCGGCTTGCCGCGGCGCTTCTGCTCGCCGGCACGGCGGGCGCCGCCTTCGGTCAGGCGACCACCAATACCCCTGCGCCCGTCGCCGGCGCGCGCGCCGTGACCGTGCAGCATATCAAGGTCCACGCGCCCACGATCCAGGGCAGCCTCGAAGGCGAAAGCGCCGATCGCGACGTGCTGGTGGTGCTGCCGCCAAGCTATGCGGCCGATCCCAAGCGCCATTATCCGGTTCTCTACGCGCTGCACGGCTATTCGATCGGTGCCGAGCAATGGGTCAAGGAGATCCATGTTCCGCAAACAATCGAAGGCGCCTTCGCCAAAGGCGCGCGCGATATGATCGTCGTCTTTCCCGATTCAAAGACGGTCCATAATGGCTCAATGTATTCGAGTTCGGTCACGACCGGCGACTTCGAAACTTTCATCTCGCGCGACCTGATCCGCTATATCGACACGCATTATCGCACCATCCCGGACAGGCTGAGCCGCGGCCTCGCCGGCCATTCGATGGGCGGATACGGCACCGCGCGGATCGGGATGAAGCATTCCGACATGTTCGGGGCCATCTACATGATGAGCCCTTGCTGCATGTCGGCGCGCATGGGCGGCGGTCCAATGGACGCGCAGGGGGGCGCTGCTTTGGAAGCAGTCAAATCGCCCGCGGATTCGGCGAAACTGCCGTTCGGCCTGCGCGCCCAACTGGCGTCGGCCGCGGCCTGGTCACCCAACCCCAAGAATCCGCCACTCTATCTGGACCTGCCGACCAAGAATGGCGTCGCCCAGCCCGACGTGCTCGCGAAATGGGCGGCGAACGCGCCGCTCGCCTTCGTCGACCAATATATCGGCAATCTACGCCGCTATAAGGCGATCGCGATCGACGTGGGTGATCAGGATGGACTAAAGGTCGACGCCGGAAAGCTGCACGACATCCTCGATAGTTACGGCGTCGCCAACAGCTTCGAAATCTATCCGGGCACGCATGTCAGTAATGTCGCCTTCCGCTTCCAGGATTATGTGATCCCGTTCTTTAGCCGGCATCTCGCCTTCGACAGAAAACGCTGATCCTGAAAAAGCAGGGATGTGGTCCGGTGGGTTCGATCCCCACCGGACGGCCTGCTTCAACCTGCCATCGACATGCGCGTGTCTTCGAGCGCCAGTTCAACCAAGGCGCGCATGGCGATGCTGGCGGCGTCGGAATCCCCCGCTGTGATCGCATCGTAGACCGCGGCATGGTCCGGGATCGGGTTGCGCGGCAGAGCGCGTGACCTCTGCTTGAACTGGGTCGTCCAGCTTACCGCCGCACCAATCGACGCGCTGAGCGCGATCAGTGCGTCGTTACGCGTGGCCTGCAGGATCGCGTCGTGGAACTGCCGGTCGGCGAGGCGCCCCTGGTCGGTCGCCAGCGAATGACGGCGCATCCCAATGAGCGCTTCCTTCATCGCCTTGAGATCATCGCGATCGCGCCGCGTCGCGGCCAGCCCCGCCGCAGCCGGCTCCATGATCAGACGGAGCTCGAACAGACTACGGATCAACTGCTCGTCCGGCTCGCCCATGAAGGCCCAGCCTAGCACGTCGGGATCGAGCAGGTTCCAGCGCTGCCGGGGCAGCACCCGGGTACCCGCTTTGGGGCGACTTTCGACCAGCCCTTTGGCGGTCAGGACCTGGATCGCTTCGCGATAGGCGCTGCGTGAAATATTGAGGGCTTCGGAGAAAGCGATTTCCCCGGAGAGCGTATCACCGGGCGCGAACTCGCCCGAGAGGATCGCGACACCAAGCCTGTTCGCAACCGCGCCCCGCAGCCGCCGTCCAGTGTTGCGCGACGCACCTAGACTGGTGCTGCCGTCCTGCCCCTCTCGACCTTTTGCCAATGTCGGCCCTTGTTCTACGTCCCCGGCGGTTCTTATCATAACCTCTGCCGAGAAATGAAAGAAAGTTTAGTTTTGCGCGCCCGACACCGCGACGTCACGGAGCTTGATACAAATACTCAGACAAAATATCCCCGGAGCGGCGCGCGGATGTACCTGCGAACGCAACAGGGAGAGAGACCGGTGGTACGACCAGGCATAGCGCTAAGCGCCTTCATCCTGGGATTTGCGAGCGTGCCGTTGGCCGCGAAGCCCCCGCTTGCAGCCGCATCTACATCTGCTTCGGGCCTGGATGCGAACGGCCACCCCATGTCGCTCCTGCCTGGCGATCCCGAATTCCGCTTCATCCGGCTGCAGGATGGCGTTCAGTTTCGCCACAAGGGCATCACCAAGACGATCCTGTTCTATGGTCCGCGCACCGTCCGCGTGAACACCAATCTGGGTGAGAATTATTGGACCGCGCGCAGCCTTGTCGTGACAGCCAAGCCGGGCAGCGCTCCGTTCTCCATCTCCGAAACGCCCACCGCGCTGGTGATTGCGACACAGAAGCTCCAGATAAGGATCGACAAGCAGACGGGCGCGTTGCGATTTTCGGATACCGGCGGCAAGCTCTTCACCGAAGAATTGCCGGATGAACCCGAGACGCTGAAACGCGTCACGATTTCCGGGGCACCCAGCTACGAGGCGCTGAACACGCTCAAGCTTCAACCGGACGAGGCCATTTACGGCTTCGGTTTCACGGCGGACGACCATAGCAACCGGCGCGGGACGGACCTGCTCTTGGTGCAGACCAATGTGGGAATCATCATTCCGGTGATGATGTCTTCCCGCCGCTACGGCGTGATGTGGGACACTTATTCCCAGATGCGCTTCAAAGATGACGCGAACGGCGCCTCTTTGTGGGCCGAGAGCGCACCGGGCGGGGTAGATTATTATTTCATGGCTGGCGACACGCCGGACGACGTGGTCCGCGCCTATCGCGATCTCACCGGGGCGGCACCCATGTACCCGAAGCAGGCTTTTGGCCTGTTCATGAGCAAGGAGCGCTACCAGACGCAGGATCGCCTGCTCGAGGTCGCGCGGACCTTCAGAAAAGAGGGCTTCCCGCTCGATTACATCGTGCAGGACTGGCAATATTGGGGATCGGACAAGGACGGCAGCTGGAGCGGGATGACCTGGGATCCCGTCCGCTATCCCGACCCGAAAGGCATGGTGCAGGCGCTGCATGACATGCACCTCAAACTGATGGTGTCGATCTGGCCGTCGGTCGGCAACGACACCGCGTTGGCGCATGAGCTGGACGCGCATGGCCTGCGGTTCGCGCCCCTCCACTGGATATCGAAGCACGCGCGCGTCTACGACGCTTACAGCCCGCTGGGGCGCCGGATCTATTTCAAATATATCAAATCGGGCCTGCTCGACAAAGGCGTCGACGCCCTGTGGATGGACGGCACGGAGGTCGAGGTCAGCAGCGCCATGTGGAATGCCGCAGACAATATCCGCGATACCAAGGCGCTGGGGTCGAACGCACTCGGCGATTTCACCCGCTACCTCAATCCTTATTCGTTGCTGACCACGCAGGGCACGTATGACGGTGAGCGCGCGACCAGCAACAAGCGCGTCTTCACGCTCACAAGGTCCGCCTGGGCCGGCGCGCAGCGCACCGCTGCAGCCTCATGGAGCGGTGATATCTTCGCAAGCTGGAAGACCTTCAAGCAGCAGATTGCCGGCGGAGTCGACGTGACCGTGACGGGCAATCCCTATTGGACACAGGATACCGGCGGATTCTTCGTTTCAGAATTTCCCGGCGGTGAACAGAATCCCGCCTGGCGCGAGCTGTTCGCGCGCTGGCTGCAATATGCGGCGTTCAATCCCCTGATGCGTATCCACGGCACCGACGTCGAGCGCGAGCCCTATCGCTTCAAGACGCTAGACCCGCAGGTTTATGCATCCCTGCTGGACAGCGCACGCCTGCGCTACCGGCTGCTGCCTTACACCTATTCGCTGAGCTGGAAGGTAACGTCGGCGGGCTACACGCTGATGCGCCCGCTGATGATGGATTTCCCGGACGACCGCGCGACCGACGCGATCGACGACACGTTCATGTTCGGCCCCTCCTTCCTGGTCCACCCGGTCACCCGGGCCATGTATCATATCCTGCCGCCGCCGCCTGCCACGGTGCCGACCGAGTATCTGCACACGCCCGACGGCAAGCCTGGCCTCGCCGGCCAATATTTCGAGGGCATCAATTTCCAGACTCCGAAGGGCGAGTTCGTTGACGCCAAAATCGATCATACCTGGCCCGATCCGCCGCTTGCCGACATTCCGGGTGGCCTGACCAATCTCAACAATTTCTCGGTCCGCTGGCAGGGCGTACTCACCGCGCCAGAGGACGGAACCTACGAATTGGGGCTGGAAGGCGACGATGGCTATCGGCTGATCCTCGACGGCAAGACCGTTGTGTCGAGCTGGCAGAACGGCGCCGCGCGCTACAAGGGCACAGCGCAGACCTTCAGCAAGGGGCAGCAGGTCAAGGTAGCGATCGAATATTTCCAGGGCGACGGCAATCGATCGCTGCGCTTCGGCTGGCGGCTGCCGAAGGAACAGCAAGCGCTCCAGAATGCGCAGCCGCAGCTCGACACCAGGGTCGAGACCTATTTACCGAAGGGCGCCGGCTGGTACGATTTCTGGAGCGGCCAGCGTTATAGCGGAGGGCAACGGGTCATGCGTGAGGCCCCGCTCGATATCCTGCCCCTCTACGTGCGGGCCGGCTCGATCGTGCCGATGGGTCCGTTCGTGCAATATGCGACCCAGTCGCCGGATGCCCCTTATGAAGTCCGGATATATCCGGGCCGCGACGCGCGCTTTACGATCTACGAGGACGACAACGAGACCTACGACTACGAGAAGGGCCTGTACGCCGCCTATGATCTCGTCTGGAACGACCGGGCGCGGACGCTCACCATCGGTCCGCGTCGCGGGCGCTTCCCGGGGCTCGTCGCAACGCGGCGGCTGAATATCGCAGTGATGAGCCAGGCCAATGCCACCGGATTCGGCTCCGCACCCGCATCCAGGAGCATCGCCTATCGCGGAAAGCCGATGACGGTCTCCTTTGCCATGCCCCAAGCCAAAGCCAGCACGCGATAATGTCCGCCAGGGCATTACTCGCCGCGGCCCTGCTTGCGGCCGCAGCGCCCTCTCCCGGCGCTGCCCCGAGCCCGACCTCGGACAACGCGCGTCAGCGGCTGATCGTGCTGACCGATATCGAGGCTGATCCGGACGACACCCAGTCGCTCGTCCGGCTGACGCTCTATTCCAATCAGATCGATATCGAGGGGCTTGTCGCCACGACCTCGACCCATATGCGGAGCGGGCTGCATCCTGACTCGATCCGCCGGGTGGTGGAGGCTTATGGCCGCGTCCGCGCCAACCTTCTGCTCCACGAACCAGGCTTTCCCGCCTCCGATGCGCTGCTCGGCCTGATCCGCGACGGGCAGCCCGTCTATGGCATGGCGGCGGTCGGCGCCGGCAAGGATACGCCGGGCTCGGACCGCATCGTCGCGATGCTCAAGGCGGCCGATGCGCGGCCTTTGTGGGTCACCGTATGGGGCGGAGCAAACACGCTCGCCCAGGCCCTGTACCACATCCGTGAAAGCGAAACGCCGGCCGAGGCCGACCGGCTGATCGCCAAGCTGCGCGTCTATACGATCTCGGATCAGGACGACAGCGGCGCCTGGATCCGCAAGACCTTCCCCAACCTCTTCTACATCGTCAGCCCCGGCGGCTATGGCGGCGCTACCTGGACCGCGATCAACACCGTCATCGACGGGATCGACAATCGCACAATCGGCAATGACTGGCTGCGCGCCAATATCCAGCAGGGCCACGGCCCGCTCGGCGCGGTCTATCCCGATGTTGCCTATGGGATGGAGGGCGACACACCCTCATGGCTTCCGCTGATCCCCAACGGCCTTGGCGATCCCGAGCACCCGGAATGGGGCGGCTGGGGCGGACGCTATGAGCTTTACACGCCATCGCTCGCCAACATGGACGCCGGCGGCTTTACGGGCGGGGTTCCGATCGAGGCCGAGACCCGCCCGATTTGGACGAATGCGGTCGATACTTACAGCCCGTCCGTGCCGGCAGATTATGGCCGCGCGCACGTGCCCGCGCAGCACAGCTTCAAGGATTTCCGAACCACGCTCTGGCGCTGGCGAGATGATTTCCAGAACGATTTCGCCGCGCGGATGGCATGGAGCACCTTGCCCTATGCCAAAGCCAATCATCCCCCGGTGCCGCGGCTGGCCTCACCGGACCATCTCACCGTTCACTCGGGCGAGGTCTTCGTCCTGAGCGCGTGGGGCACGACCGATCCCGACGGCGACAGCCTGAGCTATCTTTGGTTCCAATATCCTGAAGCCGGAAGTCTCCGCACGCCGGTTCCCGCGCTGATGGCCGAAAATATCTATCGGGTGCCGTACAAGGCGCCGACCGTGACGAAGCCCGAGACAGCGCATTTCATCCTCAAGGTCACCGACAAGGGTGATCCTCCGCTGACGCGCTACCGCCGCGTGATCGTCACGATCCTGCCCTGAACGACCGCCGGCTCAGTCGATCCCCTTGCGGTCGAGGGTAAGCCGCGGATCGCGGCAGAAGCCGCAATCGGGGCCCTTGAAGCGCGCAGCCGCGTCCTTTTGCCCCTTGAGCTGCCAGTCGAGCCATGCGCTCACGACCTCCGCCGCGATGCCGCCATGCGGCTGCATGTAAGTCCCGCCATGACCGACCGGGATATTCACCAGCGCGGCGGGCACCTTCGTGATCCGCTGATAATCGTCCGTCCCGTTGGCATAGGCGATGTCGGTCGGACCCCCGAGCACATAGAGGGTCGGCCCGTGCAGCCCCGACAGCATGGCCTTGTCCGATACGATGCCGCCGATCGGGTTGGTCCCGTCCTTGAAGAAGCCGCTATTCATGATCACCGCGGTCTTCACCCGCGGATCCTGCGCGACGGCCAATGCCTGCAGGCCGCCGCAGCTCCAGCCTGATACCGCTACCGCGTCGACCGCGACCCGCCCTTGGAAAGGGCTGCCTGGCTTCGCATTTTCGCGTTGCGCCCAATCGATCGCCTCGACCAAAGCGGAGGTCGGGGTCTGGGCGACGAGCTTGGGCGCGCCAGACGCAGGGGGCGCCGGCGGTGCGGCCGGTGTCGGCGGTTTGGCCGGCGGAATGACGCCGGATGCGATCACGAGGTAGCCGTGCGAAGCGATCTCCAGCAGATGATTTCGCGAACCCGTCCCGTCGGCGCTGCAGCCGCCATTGCCAAATACATAGATGCCAAGGCTTTTTTCCCGGAGGGCGGCGAGGTCGGCGGGCCGGTAAATCACGTGATTTGGCAAATCCGCCCGCTCTTCGAACAGCGCAGGATAAGGCCCGGTGCCACGCTCCGTTGTCTCGGCGCCGGCCGACGGTGTGGCCGCGATGGCAGCAGCCAAAGCGCCAAGAATGGCCCGATTGAAGCGCATTTCCGTTCCTCCCATGGTCGCCGGCATCTTTTGTCGGACTGTTTATCGCAACGGCGTCTTCATCGCATATTGCGGGCCGGCTGCAATATGATATCGCTACCACCGACTTGGGCGCGTAACGCGGGATGATCGGGCCGCATCGGTGGCCCCGAACATGTCTGACTAGTCCCAGCAGTCCGTGGTTTAGCGTGGCTGAATATCAAGAAGGCCTCTGCGCGGAGACGTGGAGGTGTGAGGGAGCCGTTGCCGCCCGGTGGCGGCAACAAGGAGAGGGAGAGGCCGTTTTGTCCGATCTGTTGCTGCAAGTGCGTGCGGGCGCCATGGCGGCCTCGCTGGCCGCGCTAAGCGTTGTGGGCCCGTCTTCTGCCGGGGCGGCCGTTGCCGGGACGACGGAGGCACCCAGTCTCGCCCCCTATTTCAGTGCGATCGACGCGACCCCCAAGGCGCCCGATGCCGATGGTTTCCTTCAGCGCTGGCTGCTGCTCGAGCCCATCGTAAAGCCAAATCGCAGCAATACCGGCTTCACCGGCACCTACGTGCGCGAGGCGCTGACCACCCAATATTTTCCCAGCCAGTTCAAGGGCGTCCCGCGAGATGGGCAGGCGGTATCCGCCGCCGGCGCGCCACTGCGTTGGCATGCGCTGGATACGACGTTGTTCGACGTGAAGCTCTTCAACTTCGCGCAAAGCCTGAGCAAGCCGACTTATGGCGTGATCTTTTGGGCGGTGACCGTGGTCAACAGCCCGCGCGAAATCAGCAATGTGCGGCTTGCAGTCGGGTCCAATTCGGCTTCGATATGGTGGGTCAACGGCAAGGAAGCCGCCGGCCTGTTCGGTGATCGCCGCATGGTGATGGATGACGTCGTCTCGGCCCCGCTGACGTTGCACAAGGGCAAGAATATCGTGCGCGGGGCGGTGATCAACGGCCCGGGCCTCAGCGACTTCTGCGTCCGCTTCATCGACGAGGACGGCCACCCGATCCGCGACATCGCGCTCGACCTGCGTTGAGGCGCAAGCTCCTACCCGATCTGCATCAGACCTAGCTTTGCCGGAGACCCTTATGCGGCACCTCGTTTTCGCAATGACCTGCGCCTCCCTCGCCCTGCTTTCCGCCGCGCCCGCGGGCGCGCAACTGGCGGGTGAACCTTACATCCACGATCCCTCGACGATCGCGCAGTCCGACGGAAAATATTATACGTTCGGCACCGGCCGCGGCGGCCTCGTTTCGGACGATGGCTGGACCTGGCATGCGGGCGGCGAAAGGCCCGGCGGCGGCGTCGCACCCGACGTGATCAAGATCGGCGATCGCTACTACGTCGCTTACGCGGTGGGCGGCGGCGGCATGAATGGCGGGCACGCGAGCAACGTCAAGATCATGTGGACCAAGAGCCTCGATCCGAAATCGCCCGATTTCGGATATCATGATGTCGGCGTGGTCGCGTCGAGCAACGGCGTCGAAGATTGCGACGCGATCGATCCCGCCTTTCTGTACGCGGATGGCCGTCTCTGGCTCAGCTACGGTACCTATTTCGGCTATATTCGCATGGTCGAGCTCGATCCGAAATCGGGCGAGCGACTTTCCGGCAATCAGCCCGTCGACGTCGCGATCGACATGGAAGCGACCGCCCTGCTCTATCGCGACGGCTATTATTATCTGCTGGGCACGCACGGGACGTGCTGTGACGGTCCGAACTCCTCCTACAATATCCGCGTGGGCCGGTCGCGAACCCCAACGGGTCCCTATCTCGACAATATGGGGATCCCGTTGCTCAAGGGGGGCGGCAAGCTTGTCGTCGCCGGACGCGGCCGGGTTTTCGGTCCGGGCCATTTCGGGCTGATCGACCTGGGCGACGGCATGCAGAAATACTCGATGCACTACGAGGCGGATATGGATCGCAGTGCGCGGAGCGTGCTGGGAATTCAGCCGCTGCTCTGGAAGGACAATTGGCCCCTGGGTGGGGACAATGTCGGGTCGGGTACGTATGAGATCCAGTCCGCACGCTCCGGCGGCGCGCTCGAACTCGCCGTCGATTTCGTACGTATGCCGATTGATCGGCGCGGCGGGTTTTTCGGTCCGCCGCCAGGGTCGGTCAGCCCCGTCGCCATGCAGACGTTGGCGCAGGACTCGGCGGCCTGGCCCGCCGGCCCGATCGACGTGGATCTTGCCGACTATATGATCCGCCCCCACCAGCAGTGGACGGTAACGCCGGCCGCCGGCGCTGGCGGCTATTTCGGTTCGCCTTATTTCAAGATCGTGATCGCCGGCACGGACAGGGCGCTGGCTGCTACAGCGGATCGGAAAGTCGTCGCTGTCCCCGCTTTCACCGGCGCGGATGAGCAGCTGTGGCGCATCGACCAGCTCATCGACGGGACGTACCGCATCACGCCAAAGGCCAGTCTGGGATCGAAGACCCCGCTGGCGCTGGTCGCGATCGGAGCCAGCACGCCCGTGCTTGCCAAATTCGACCCGGCCAGCGACGCCGCCCGTTGGGAATTCAAGACGCCGTAAAGGCCTTTTTGGACGGCAGGTATCGCTGCGCGAACCGGAGCCGGCGGTGAGGCAACCACCGCCGGTAATTTACCTGCGAGAACAAGATTGCGTATATGACATTGCGTCGCTAGCCGACAATATTGGGTTGCAAGGGATGAAGCGGGCGATGAAAGCAGTGATGTGTCATGAGCCGCACAGCCTGGGCATTGTCGATCGCCCGGCTCCGCAAGCCGGCGATAAGGATGTCCTGATCCGCATCCGCAGCGTTGGCCTGTGCGGCACCGATTATCACATCTTCGCCGGTCGCCATCCCTTCCTGCAATATCCGCGCGTGATGGGCCACGAGCTCGCCGGTGAGATCGTGCAGGCGCCGTCCGGGTCCGCTTTGCGCGTTGGCCAGACGGTGGCGGTGAACCCCTATCTGGCGTGCGGGACATGTATTGCGTGCCGGAAGGGCAAGCCGAACGCCTGCGTCAACATCCGCGTGCTCGGGGTCCATACCGACGGCGGCATGTGCGAATTACTCGCCGTGCCGGAGCACGCGGTTATCGACGCGACCGGCCTCACCCTCGACCAGGCCGCTATGATAGAATTCCTCTCCATCGGGCATCACGCCGTGACGCGCGCGGCGCTGAGCGCGGGAGCCCGCGTCCTGGTCGTCGGTGCGGGGCCGATCGGCATCGCGGCCGGTCTGTTTGCCCGGCTCCGGGGCGCGGCGGTTACGTTGGTGGACACGCGCCCGACCCGGCTCGCTTATGCACGCGATGCGCTGAACTTCACCGACGTGATCGAAGCATCGCCCGAGCTTTCCCTTGCCCTGCAGGACCGCACGGGCGGCGAAATGTTCGACGTGGTGTTCGACGCGACCGGCGCACTGACCGCGATGGCGCAGAGTTTGAACTATGTCGCGCACGGCGGGACTTTGGTTTTCGTCGGGGTCGCGCCAGGCGATCTGATCCTGCCGGATCCCGAATTTCACAAGCGCGAAACCACGTTGCTCGCGAGCCGCAATGCCCTGAACGAGGATTTCGAACGGGTGATCGCCGCGATCCGGGCCGGCGATATTCCGACCGCCGCTCTCCAGACCCACAGTGTGCCGGCGCTGGATTTGCCGGAACGACTGCCTGAATTGATCGCGGAAGCGGATCATGTTCTGAAGGCAATTGCCCATTTCTGAGGGGTGCGGGCCTCGCCCTCAGGCGTCGCGACGGGTGCGAGCGATCGGCATGGTCAGGCAATGTATGCCCCCGCCGCAGCGTTCGAACTGCGAGACGTTAACGGTATCGACATGGAAGCCGCGACGCCTGAGCTCCGCGACGACGCGCAGATTGCGTGCCGAGGTGATGACCCGCCGGTTGCCGAGTGCCAGGACGTTGCAACCCAATTGCCGCGCTTCCTTGTACGTCACCGGTATCAATTCGATACCCTCCGCCTGAAGCGTCCGCAGCAGGTCGTCGTGCAGCACATCAACGCAGGCGAGTGCGAGATTGTCGTCGACCATGCAGAATTGCGTGTCCAAATGGAGAAAATGCGGGTCAAACCGATAGGTCATCGTACGCCAACCAGCGGCGGCGAATAACTCGCACACAGCCTCGGCACCGCGTCGGCAGGTGCGCTCGCCTGACCAGCCCACGATCAACAGACCCTGGCGCGCGATGCAGACGTCACCGCCTTCAACTGTGCCCACCTCGATCGCACCCAGCGCGGGCAGCCGCGCATTCTGCGCGAAGACCAACATTTGTGCCGGCTCCATCCGCCGATGCGCGGCGGCAGGATTGAGCCCAAGCAGGCCCCAGGGCGTCACCACCGCGCTGTCGCGTGTGAAGCACATGTCAGGCATTCCGGGCTGCGGGACGAGCAAGCGCATGGCGACACGGTTCGCCTCCAATACCTTTTCCAGCATCAAATGCTGCCGCGTCGCCTCGACGATCGAGGGCTGGAAGCCGTCATGCAGGCTTTCGCGCGTAACCGAGCAGCAGGGCACGGCTTCCAGGTAGGTCGGCCGGCACAACAATACCTCGGTCAGCGTATCGGTTTCGCTGAAAATGCCGGCCTGCGCGGTCTGGCGTCGCAACGCGCCCGCTGTGCCGCCGGAAAATTCAAGCTTCATCTTCGTCTCCTCGGCCGATGGAAAGGCCAGAGGGGCGGATTTGGTTCCGATCGATTCCACCGAACTAATTCAGATCAGGGCGTTTTCAGGCGAACACGCTTTTGGGGATATGGGTTATGCGGCACGCAAGATCGCCCTCGCCAGAGGCGACCACATAGTAGTCGCCTGCATCGGCGATGCCCGTCGTGAACACCACGTCACGTACATACATCTGATGCTCGATCGGGTGCGTCAGCTCGGGATCGGCTTCGAGCAAAGGCTGATGCTGCGTGAAAAGCGTCTTGCCGGGATCGTCCTTGTCGAGGATCGACCAGTAGGTCCGATAAATCCCGACAATCTCCTTGGGTTCGACCCCGTGCCATAAGGTCAACCAGCCGCGGTCGGTCAGGATCGGAGGCGTGCCGCCGCCCATGCGCGCGGTCGCCACCGTATCGGCGTGCGGGCGGATGCCGGGCGTGCGGTGCGGCTTCCAGTGGAGCGCGTCGGGCGAAGTGGCGAGATTGATCGACGGGCCGGCACGCCATTGGCTGCCGGGAGGATAAGCAAAATAGAGGTCGCCCAGCGGCCTCGTCTGCGCCCAATAATGGCCGTCGATCAGCCCCTCGAAGATCAGCATGTCCTTGTTCTGGTGGTCGAGCACGATGTCCTCGAACTGCCAGTCGAGCCCGTTGTCGGAAGAGTAGAGCGTGGTCGAATGACGCTCGGGGCTGACCGAGCAGGTCGTCATCAACCAGCGCTCTCCGATCTTACTGATGCGGGCATCCTCCAGCCCGTACATCTGGAAGGAATCGTGCGGCGCGATCGCCTTGTCATAATGATGCGTGATCACCTGCGTGCCGTCGGACGAGAGTTCGACCGGCAGCAGCCACGCGAGCGAGGTCAGCGCCATGATTTTCCAGCCGCCGCCATGAAGCGTGAACTTGCGGGGATCGGCGGTGTTGGCGAGTTCGAGCGGCCAGGCGTCGAGCACATAGCGTCCATCCACCCAGCGAATATTGTGGACCTTGCCGCCCATGACCGGATTGCGCAGCGCTTCGGCCACGCGCACCATCATCAGGAGATTGCCGTTGGGCAATCGCGTCAGCGCGGGATTGAACGCGCCCAGGCAATAGGTCTCAGCCCCCAGGTGTCCTGCCAAGGGCGAGCGGCTGAGATCGATATCGTCCGGAACCAGGACGAGCTTGTCGAACGCGAACCTCATTCCTTGGGCTGCTGACGCGGGGCGATCGTGAGCTGTTGCACGATCGCCCGATTGGGCTGGGTCAGCACATAATGCACGCCGACTGCGATATCCTCGGCCCGCAACATCTCTTCCTTGCGGATCGCCTCCGCCTGCTCCTGGGCGGTGAAATCCTTATATTGAAAGTCCGCACCGGTCTTGCCGGGCTCGATCAGGCAAGTCTTGATATTCTTCGGCGCGAGTTCCTTGCGCAGCGCCTCGGAGAAGCCCTGAACACCCTTCTTCATGCCCGCATAGACGCTCGATTCCGCGCCGAGCATGTGCGCGGCCATCGATCCGACGAAGATGATGTCGCCATGGTCCTCTAGCGCCTGGGCAGCCGCATGCGCGCTCAACAGATAAGCGGTGAAATCGACCGCGATCGCATAGCGCAGGTCTTCCTCGCTCATCGTGCTGATACCCTCGGCGGGAATGGCGGCGTTGATAATGGCCGCGTCGATGCCGCCGAGCGCAGAGACACCCGCGTCGAAAAAAAGTTTCACATTGTCGGGGTCGGCCAGATCGATCGCGATACCGTGGGCTTTGCCGACCTCTCCGATCCGTCGCAGCGCATCTTCGAGGTGCCGGGGATCACGACCACAGATGAAGATCTCGGCGCCATAGCTCGCCAGCAGCACCGCGATCGCACGGCCGATGCCGGTGGTGCCGCCGGTGACCAGTACCTTCTTGCCGTCCAGGGCAGGCTGCCTCGTATGGGCGTCGGCTTCGTTCGTCACGGCGCTCTCCTGTTGAGGATCGCGGAAAGCCGGGGCGGCTCCGAAGTTCCCAAACTTAGCAAGATCAATATGTTGCAATTACCGCCTGCAATTCGCTCCGGCCTGCGGCATGATGGGCGCACGATGACGAATTTGCTGGGGGCCGTTCTCGCCGGCGGCCGATCTTCCCGCTTCGGAAGCGACAAGGCGCTGGCGCTGCTCGACGGCCGCCAGCTTATCGAGCATGCCGTCGCCGCGCTCGCGCCTTATGTCGGGCAGATCGTGGTCTGTGGCCGCGACGATCCGCGCTGGACCTGCCTTGCCGACCTGCCGGCCCCCGACATGGGACCGCTGGGCGGGCTCGCCGCCGCACTAGCCTACGCGCGCGACAAGGGTTTCGCCGCAGTGCTGAGCACGGGATGCGACATACCCGTGCTGCCGCATATGCTGGTCGAGGCGCTGATCGGCGAAGGGCCGGCGGTGATCGAAGGCCAGCAATTGATCGGCTATTGGCCCGCTACATTAGCGGACCGGCTGCTCGATCATCTCGGACGCTGTGAACGGCGGTCGATCCGCGAATGGATGAAGGTCGCCGAAGCGCGGCCGATCATGCCCACCGGCAGCATTTTGCCCAATATCAATCGGCCCGACGACCTCACCGCATGGAGCGGGCGAAGCTGAGCGCCGTATCCGCCTGGGGATCGCGCGCGGCCACCGCCTCGCCTACCAGGATCAGGGTCGGCGCGTCCTCGCTGACCGCACGAACGAGGAAGCCGAGCGCATCGAGCCGGCCGCGTACGACACTCTCGTTGGGCAGCGAGACGTTGGTCGCGATCATCACTGGTGTGTCGGGCGCGCGTCCGGCCCCGATCAGCGCGCGCATGATATCCGGCGCCGCGCTGCGGCCCATATAGATGGCAAGGGTCGCGTCGGGTTGCGCCAATGTCGTCCAGTCGAGATCGAGCTTTTCGCCCGCACGCGCATGCGCGGTGACGAGGGTCAGTTTGCGCGCGAGCCCGCGTAGCGTGAGCGAGGCGAGCCCGCTCGCCGCCGCCGCGCTGGCGGTGGTCACGCCGGGGCAGATGCGCACCGGAATGCCCTGCGCCATGAGGTGATCGAGCTCCTCGGCCGAGCGGCCGAAGATCGACGGATCGCCGCCCTTCAATCGCAGCACCTTCCGACCCGACAAGGCCGCGAGCAGCATCAGATCGTTGATCTGGCCCTGCTCCTTGGAATGGCGGCCCGACCTTTTGCCGACCGAAACCAGTTCGGCATGGGGTGCGAGTGCGATCACCGCTTTACCGACCAGGGAGTCGTGAAACACGATATCGGCCTGGCCGAGCAGCCTTTCTGCCTTGCGCGTCAGCAGATCGGGGTCGCCGGGGCCGGCGCCGACCAGCCACACCGTGCCGGGCTCGAATGCGTCAGGATGCATGGGCAAGCTCCGATTGTGCGATCAAATTGGCGATGGCGGGGCGGCACGAGCCGCAGTTGGTACCGGCATCGAGCGCCTTGCCGACCCCGGCGACATCAGTGAGCTTCTGCTCGGCGATCGCGCTCAGGATCGTACGCATGCCGACGTCGAAGCAGACACAGATGATCGGCCCGCGATCCACTGCTGCGCCCGGCGCGCGCCCCGCGAGCAGGGTCGGTGCGACTTCGGGCGCCTGGAGTTGCGCGATCAACCAGTCACGGGGGGGCAATTCGCCGGTCGCGGTCACGAAGAGAGCTGCCGCGACCCTGCCCTTGTCGAGCACAGCAACCCGCCAGGATCCACGGCTCCTATCGCGCGCCTCGATCGTCTCACCGCTCGGCAGGCTCGCAGCGAGACGATCTGGGTCGCCATTGCCGGCAAGCTCGTACAGCAGCCCGCCCGGCACTGTGATACGCGTCCGCCACAGGCATTTGGGCGGGGGCGTATCGGTGCCGCGCACGAGTAAAAAGCCACGCCACACACACTCTATCTTCTCGATCCGGGCGGGCGTCAGCTTGAAGCCGGGCTGGCCCGAATGCGGATCGACCAAAGGCCGCGGCAGCAAGCCGGTGCGACCACCGGTCGACTGGCGATCGGTCCAGTGGATCGGGGTGAAGAGCTCGCCCGGGCGCTGGCGATCGGTAACCGCCACGCGGAACAGGCTTTCGCCCTGCGCGGTCGCGACGCGTGCCAGACCGCCATCGTCCAGGCCATAAGCCGCGGCGTCGTCGGGATGAACCTCGACCAGCGGCTCCTCGCGGTGGCGCGCAAGCTTGGCGCTGAGCCCGGTGCGCGTCATCGTATGCCATTGGTCGCGGTAGCGACCGGTATTGAGCGTGAGCGGCCAGTCCCTGAGCGGATCGGCCAGCGGCGCCTGGGCGATCATGATCAACCGGGCCTTGCGGTCGCGGGTCGAGTAGCGGCCATCGGCAAAAGCCGCGCCGCCCCACCGGAAGGGCTCGAGCGCCTCATAATCGTCATTGCCGATCGCGGCATGCCGGCGAAGGTCGAACACACGCTCGCCGTCATTCTGATAGGCCGAAAGCCGCGCATGTTCGCGATAGACGTCAGCCGGGCTGTCAAAAGCGAAGGCCGTTTTCCAGCCCATGCGGCGGCCGATCTGGGTTATGATCCACCAGTCGTGGCGCGCTTCGCCGGGCGCAGAGAGGAATGGACGCTGGCGGCTGATGCACCGTTCCGAATTGGTTACCGTGCCGTCTTTCTCACCCCAGCCCGTTGCCGGCAAACGGACATGCGCGTGCAGGCTCGTATCGGTCTCGGCGATCACGTCCGACACGACCACGAACGGGCATGCGGCGAGCGCATCGCGCACCATATTGGCGTCCGGCATGCTCACCGCGGGGTTAGTCGCCATCACCCACAACGCCTTGATCCGCCCCTCGCGAACGCTGCGGAAGAGGTCGACCGCCTTCAGCCCCGGCTTGCTCGCCATGCCGGGCGAGGCCCAGAAGCGCCCGACGCGCGCCACGTTCTCGGGCGCGAAATCCATATGCGCGGCAAGCGTCGAGGCAAGCCCACCGACCTCGCGCCCGCCCATCGCATTGGGCTGGCCGGTGATCGAGAAGGGGCCCGCCCCCGTCTTGCCGATCCGCCCCGTGGCGAGGTGAAGGTTTATGATCGCGTTGACCTGATCGGTGCCGCGCAATGCCTGGTTGATGCCCTGGCTGAACATGGTGATCGCGCGTGGCGTCGCGGCGAACAGTTCGTAGAAACGGGAAAGGTCGGCGGGCGGCACATCGCAGATCCGGGCGATGGTCCAGAGATCATGGCCCTCGTCGAGCGCATCCCAGAAACCGCCAGGGACGTCCACATGGGCGTCGAGATAGGCCTCATCCAACAGCCCCTCGCGCTTCATATGCGCGAGCACGCCGTTCATCAGCGCGACGTCGCTGCCGGGGCGGATCGCCAGATGAAGATCGGCATCGTCGCAGGTCTCGGTGCGGCGCGGATCGACCACCACCAATTTGGCGCCACGCGTCGCGCGCGCCGCCTGGATGCGCTGATAGACGATCGGGTGGCACCAGGCGGTGTTGGAGCCGACCAGAGTGATCAGATCGGCCTGCTCCAGATCGTCATAGGCTACGGGCACGACATCCTCGCCGAACGCGCGCATATGGCCCGCGACCGCGCTTGACATGCACAACCGGCTGTTGGTGTCGATATTGGCCGAGCCGATGAAACCCTTCATCAGCTTGTTGGCGACGTAATAATCCTCGGTCAGCAACTGGCCCGAGACATAGAAAGCGACGCTGTCGGGGCCGTGACGGGCGATCGTGTCGCGGAACTTCTTCGCGACCAGATCGAGCGCCTTGTCCCAGCCCGCGCGGCGCTTGCCGATCATCGGATGGAGCAGCCGCCCCTCCAATCCGACCGTCTCGCCGAGATGCGTGCCCTTCGAGCAGAGCCGTCCCGCATTGGCGGGGTGATCGGAATCGCCCTTGATCGTCGCGCCACGGGAGTCCGTGGGCGTCGCGACGATGCCGCAACCGACGCCGCAATAGGCGCAGGTGGTGCGGACCGGCGCGCTCACGTCAGGCTGCAGCCTTGAGCGTCGAAGAACGGCAGAGCAGCACGCGTCCACCATCGACCTTGACCGGGATTGTCGGCGTGCAGCCTTTGTCCTCGCCCAGCGCCTCGCCGGTGGCGAGACTGATCCGCCAATTGTGCAACGGGCAGGACACAGCGTGGCCGTGAACGATGCCCTGGCTCAGCGGCCCATGCTTGTGCGGACAGCGATTGACCAAAGCGAACACCTGATTGTCGCCGGTACGGAAGAGCGCGACCTCCTCCCCGCCCGCGACGGGCACGGTGCGCGCGCCGCGCATCGGAATGGCGCTTAGCGGGCCGACATCGATCCACTCTCCGATATACATAAGCCTTACTCCGCTGCGATCGCTTCGATGGGTCGGAATTCGCCAAGATGCGCGTGCTGCTCGCGCTCCGATCCGGCGGCGCGCGCCGCCCACGGATCATCCTGGCTGAAATTCTGCGAATAGAGGAACCGGCCGGTCAGCGCCTCGCGCCCGACCTCGTCCTCGACGATGCGTTCCTGGATGTAGGCCAGGCCGACGCGCTCGATCCATGGCGCGGTGCGCTCGAGATAATGCGCCTCCTCACGGTAGAGCTGGATGAAGGCCGCGCAATAATCCATCGCCTGCTGCTCGGTCGTGACCTTGCACAGCAGGTCGGTCGCACGGACCTTGATCCCGCCATTGCCGCCGACATGCAGTTCGTAGCCGGAATCGACGCAGACGACGCCAAAGTCCTTGATCGTCGCCTCGGCGCAATTGCGCGGACAGCCGCTCACCGCGATCTTGAACTTGTGCGGCATCCACGAGCCCCAGCTCATCCGCTCGAGCTGGACGCCGAGCCCGGTCGAATCCTGCGTGCCGAAGCGGCACCATTCGGAGCCGACGCAGGTCTTCACCGTGCGCAGCGATTTGCCATAGGCATGGCCCGAAACCATGCCCGCGGCATTGAGATCCGCCCACACCGCGGGAAGGTCTTCCTTCTTGATCCCGAAGATGTCGAGCCGCTGGCCGCCGGTTACCTTGACCATCGGCGCATTATATTTTTCGACCACGTCGGCGATCGCACGCAGCTCGCGTGGATTGGTGATGCCACCCCACATGCGCGGCACGACCGAATAGGTGCCGTCCTTCTGGATGTTGGCGTGCATACGCTCGTTGACGAAACGGCTTTGTTGGTCGTCGACATATTCGCCCGGCAATGCGCACAGCAGGTAATAATTAAGCGCCGGACGGCAGGAGGAGCAGCCGTCGGGTGTCGACCAGCTCATCCGCTGCATCACCTCGGGAATCGACTTCATCCCCTGTGCGACGATTTCGCGCCGCACGTCGGCGTGGCCGAAGCTGGTGCACTTGCACAGCGTCTTGACCGAGCGTTCGCCGCCATATTCGTCGCCGAGCGTAAGTTCGAGCAGCTGCTCGACGAGACCCGTGCACGACCCGCACGAGGCCGACGCCTTGCAGCTCGCACGCACCGCATCCAGCGTGCAGGCGCCACCCTCGATCGTCGCGACGACCTTGCCCTTGCTGACGCCGTTGCAGCCGCAAACCTCGGCATCGTCCGAGAGTGCCGCAACGGCCGCCTTAGGGTCCGCTTGCCCCCCTCCCTGGGCGAAGGCTTGGCCGAAGATGAGGAAATCGCGGACGGACGAGATATCCTCGCCCTTCTTCAACAGGTCGAAATACCAGTTTCCGTCGGCGGTATCGCCGTAGAGGACAGCCCCGACGATCTTGTCGTCGCGCACCACCACGCGCTTGTAGACGCCGCGGCTGGCGTCGCGGAGCACGATATCCTCACTTTCACCGCCGCCGCCGAAATCGCCGGCGGAGAAGACGTCGATGCCGGAGACCTTGAGCTTGGTCGAGGTCACCGAGCCCCGATAGCCGCTAGGCTTGCCGACCAGTCCGTCGGCGAGCGCGCGGCACATGTCCCACAACGGTGCGACCAGGCCATAGACCTGCCCGTCATGTTCGACGCATTCGCCGACCGCGAGCACGTTGGCGTCGCTCGTCACCATATGGTCGTCGACGTGGATGCCCCGGCCGACCGCCAGACCGGCTTCGCGCGCCAGTGCAACCGAGGGGCGAATGCCGACCGCCATCACAACAAGGCTCGCGGGGATCAGCCGGCCGTCCTTGAGTCGCACGCCTTCGACCCGACCCTCGCCTACGATCTCCGCGGTATCCGCGCCCGTCAGGATCGTCTGGCCGCGGGCTTCCAGCTCGGATTTGAGCAACCATCCCGCCGCCTCGTCGAGCTGCCGCTCCATCAGGGTCGGCATGAGATGGATTACGGTGACCTTCATGCCGCGCAAGCTGAGCCCGTGGGCAGCTTCGAGGCCGAGCAGACCGCCGCCGATCACCACTGCCTCGCCGCCCTGGGCTGCTGCAGCGAGCATCGTGTCCACGTCTTTCATGTCGCGGAAGCTGATCACGCCCCGCAAATCCTTGCCCGGGACGGGGATGATGAAGGGATCGGAGCCGGTCGCGATCAGCAATTTATCGTAACGCGCGGTCCGGCCCGAGCGGGCGGTCACTGTCCTCGCGTCGCGATCAACCGCTATCACCGGATCGCTCGCGACCAGCTCGATGCCGTTATCGGCATACCAGGCGCGATCGTTGATCACGATCTGGTCGAACGTCTTTTCGCCGGCGAGCACCGGCGAAAGCATGATCCGGTTGTAGTTCACGTGCGGTTCGGCACCGAAAATGGTCACGCGATAGCGATTGGCGTCACGCGCAAGCAGCTCCTCGACCGCGCGACAACCCGCCATGCCATTACCGACGACGATCAGGTGCGGGCGCGAATCGCCGCCCCCATCCTCGGTCCCGTCGTCCGCAGCTACCTGCCCCTGAAAATCCATGCCAAGCTCCAGAAACGAAAAAAGGCCGCCACGCGGACGCTGGAATTTCCCAGCGCCTGCGTGGCGGCCTTGCCTGTCATCCTTACCGGTGCGCGAAGCCCCCGGCGGGATGCACCGTCCGCGCCCGCCAATGGACGCTTCCGGCTATGTCTGTGCGGACGACCTTGCCCGCGCAGACAGAAAGATGCCGTGATTCTCGCCGCGTCTCAAGTGTTTATTTTGCACTGCATCATAAATCGTGTCACGATGCATTAGCATTGACTAATTAATTAGTACTTGCTAATGTGATTCGCATGAGCCCGGCCGTCGATTCCATCATGCGCGCACTCTCCGATCCGACCCGCCGCGCGGTATTCGAACGGATAGCGGGTACGCCGGAGATCAGCGTCGTCGAACTGACCCAGGGCAGCGGGGTAACGCAGGGCGCGATCTCGCAGCATTTGAAGGCGCTCAAGGCGGCCGGACTGGTCACCGAACGGCCCGAGGGCCGGAAAGTCTATTATCGCGTGCGGCCGGACGGGCTCGAACCGCTTGCAGATTGGATGAATCATTATGCGGTCTTCTGGCGTAGCCGCTTCGCCAGCCTCCGCACTGCCTTGAGGGAGATGGAGTCGTGACCGACGTCGCCATGGGGGCCGCTACCCGCGAAATCGTGGTCGAGGAGCTGCTTCCCTACCCGCCCGAGACGCTCTGGGCGATGCTGACGACCGCCGACCTGATCGGCCGGTGGCTGATGGAACCGACCGGCTTCTTGGCTGTCGAGGGCACGCGCTTCACCTTCCAGACCACGCCTGCGGGCGCCTGGGACGGCACCATCAGCTGCGAGGTGCTGGAGGTCCTCCCCTGCGAGCGCCTGAGCTTTGCCTGGCGCGGCGGGGACGATGCCAATCAGGCTTACGGCTCCCGGCTCGACACGATCGTCACCTGGTCGCTGGCCAAGGTGCCGGGCGGGACCCGGCTGCGGCTGGTCCATTCGGGCTTCCATCTCCCCCGGAACGAGACCGCCTATACGCGGATGAGCGCGGGCTGGACCAATGTCGTTGGCAAGATCGGCGACCTCGCCGGCGCCGAAACTAACCTGGAAAAGGAAATCCGGTGACCAGCGAAGTCTATTCGGGCGGATGCGCGTGCGGCGCGATCCGCTACGAGGTCGCGGGCGAGCCGATCGCGGCCAACCATTGCCATTGCCGTGATTGCCAGATGGAGAGCGGCACCGGCCATGGCTCCTATCTGAGCTTCATGCGCGTCGGCCTGACCCTCACCGGCACGCCCGCTCGCTGGGACATGGTCGCCGACAGCGGCGGCGTGAAGACGCGCAATTTCTGTGCGACATGCGGACTGCCCGTTTTCCTGAGCTTTGCCGACATGCCGGATTTCGTCGCGATCCGCGCGGCGACGCTGGACGATCCGCATCGTTTCGCGCCGACCTTCGTCACCTACACCGTTCGCGCCTATCAATGGGACCGGGTGGATCCGACGCTTACCGCCTTCGAAAGGATGCCACCCGGTCCGTAGTCGACTTACGCGATCACAGTATCCAGTCGAGCTGGAGCCAGAATTTGTGCGTATCGGTCGCGAACGTGTCTGCGCGATAATCGGCATAGCGCGCGGACAGGACAGCATGGCCGAACTTGGCGCTGGCGAGCAGGTCCAGCTCATTGCCCTCATGCAGGCTGAGGCGATCGCTGTCGAAACGGTGATAGACCGCCTGAAGGGTCACGGCTTGCGCAGCGCCCAACTTCTTCACGCCAAAGCCGACGCTGCCATAGAGGTCGCGCACGCCGTTGGGCGGCGTGGTCAGGAACTTGTCGCCCCAGCCCTGGAATTTGAACAAGGTCGCAAGGGGGGTCTGGAACGAGGTCAGCGCCACGCCCTTGTCCGCGCCCAGCACCTCATAACCGCCGTTGAGCTTCCATGAGGAAACGTCGAGCGTCGCGTCGATCAGGTAATAATCCGCGCGGTAGCTGTTCGGGTTCTGGTGATAGTCCGACTGGGTCGCGTAGCTCGCCTGCCAGGACAGCTTCACCTTCTTCGACAGCGGCCGTGACCCTGTGAAGCGCGCGCCATAGGTCTGGCTCGACAGACGATAGCCCTGAACCGCGGCCTCGTTCTGATCGACGAGGTAGGCAAAGCCGGTGACGGTGCCCACTGGGGTCACATAGCTCAGATTGGCGAGGACATTCTGCCCCGAAACCGCCTGCTGGCGTGCGCCGAAGCCGTCGATGCCCCAGATGGTGCGGACGCTCCAGACGTAGCTCACGTCCGCCTTGAGCCCCTTGATCGGCGTCCATTCGGTGCGCACCGCGTCGAAAGTCTGGCCGTTCTCACGGAAGCCCGCGAAGCCCACGAAACGCTCGTCGTCGAGCAGGATCCGCTGGCGTCCCGCCGTGATCGTGAGTTGCTTGGTTTTATATTGGATTTGCGCGCGGCTGAGCGCGATATTCTGCGGATCGTTGATCAGCGGTCGGGTCGCCGCGCCATGCAGGCCGTCATAATATTGGCCGCTGATCGAAAGCAGGCCTTCGGTTTCGACCAGCGCGCTCCACGGTCCGTCGCTGGCGGTAAGGCCCGCTCGCAGCCGCGCGGTGAGCGCGTTGGAGTCCTTGGCCAGGCCGTCCTGGTGATCATTCTCGTAGCGAACGCGCAAGTCGACGAGCGGCTTGAGCAGGATCGGGTCGGCACAAGCCGGCCCGGCAGCGGCGAGCAAGCTCGCCGCCAGGATGAAACGCTTCATTGATTTCCCCTTTTTGTTTTCTGTTGCCCCGGCGGAGGCCGGAGCCGCAGGCCGTGTGCGGCCGTGTTGGCCGCTCCCGTGATGCCGACCCCCACCCGGCATCACGGTTCATTCCGTCAGATTCGTACGCCCGCAGCGGCGGCTTCCCAGGTACGCCGCCACTTGCCCTTGGCGATGCTGATCCCGGCCAGCGCAACCAAGGCGAGGCCGGCGAAGATCAGGAAGCCGGGTTGATAGGTGCCGGTCAGCTGCTTCGCGAAGCCAAGGCTGGAGGCGAGGTAGAAGCCGCCGAAGCCGCCCGCCATGCCGACCAGGCCTGTCATCACCCCGATCTCCGCCCGGAAGCGCTGGGGCACCAACTGGAACACCGCACCATTGCCCGCGCCCAGCGCCAGCATCGCCACTACGAAGAAGCCAAGCGCGCTCTGCACGCTCGGCGCGACGCTCACCCCGGCAAGCGCTGCGGCGGCAGCGACATAGACCACCGACAAGGTTTTCGCCCCGCCGATCCGATCCGCGATCGCGCCGCCGAGCGGGCGAATGAGCGAGCCCGAAAACACGCAGGCGGCGGTGCAATAGCCCGCGGTGATCGTGGTCAACCCGAACTGATCGGTGAAATAGATGGGAAGCGACGCCGCCAATCCGACGAACCCGCCGAACGTGACCGCGTAAAAGGCCATCAGCCACCAGGCATCGGCCGTCTTGAGCGGTTCGAGATAGGCGATGACCGATTTGGGTGCAGGCGCGTTGGGCGCGTCCTTGGCGAGCGCGAGATAGGTCACGAACACGATCGCGAGCGGGATGCAGGCCAGGCCTAACACCGCATTCCAGCCGAACATCTTGGCGAGCATCGGCGCGAACAGGCTGGCGAACACGGTGCCTGAATTGCCCATACCGGCGATACCCATCGCCTTGCCCTGATGCTCGGCCGGATACCAGCGGCTGGCCAGCGGCAGCGCGATTGCGAAACTTGCGCCGGCAAAACCCAGGATCAAGCCCAGAGCGAGCGTGCCGCCGAAGCTGTTCACGCCCAGCAGCCAGGCCGAGAACAAACCGCCCATCACGATCACCTGGCTGATAGCGCCCGAACGCTTGGGCCCGATCCGGTCGACCAGCAAGCCGTTGACCACGCGCAGGATCGCGCCGGCGAGCGTCGGCGTCGCCACCATCAAACCCTTTTGCGCGGGGCTGAGCGCAAGCGTCTTCGCGATTTCCGGCGCGAGCGGCCCGAGCAGGACCCAGACCATGAAGGCGAGGTCGAAATAGAGGAACGCAGCAATCAGCGTCGGGCGATGGCCCGCATCCCAGAAACTGCTCGTCCGGGCAGCCTGTCTGCCCTGCCAATAGGTCGTCGCCATACCGTCAATACCTCGTTGATCGATGCGTTGAGCCAAAGAAAAAAGCCGCCTCCGGTTCGACCCTTTCGGGAAACCGGACAGCGGCTTTGCTGTCTTTGGTGGACGCTTGGACCCCGACGCTGAGGCTAGCTTCCAATGGACGCGCATCGTCGCGCGTTCGTGGTGATTGTTTCCGATTCGGGTCCATTTCGCAAGTGCAAAAAAATAAATGGCCGGCCACGCCTGCGACAGCCCGCGATTAACGCCGTGTGCGGCACGTTCGCAACCGCGAGAAACGGGCCGGATTTCAGCGGTTACGGGTCAACCCGGATGGCTTGCCAATTCCGCGAGATAGGCCTCGACATGGTGCGGATCGAACACCCGCCCATCGAAGAAGCGGTCCGGCCCGAGCGTGAGCGCGCCTTGATGCGCTCCGACGCCAAGCGGCGCGCCAAGCGCGCCTTCCAGTTTCATGCTTGCACCCGGCATCGGGACGCCCGCATTGCCGAGCGCCCGGCGGTAGATATCCGAACGAAACACGTCGGCGGCAAGGCGTTCGGCCTTGGCTGACGGTTCGACCATCTTCCAGCGCACGAATTGCGAATAGATCCACAATGCCTGGCTCCGCCATGGAAAGCCCGCCGCTTGACGATGGAATAGCAGCCAATCGGGGACCGTTATGGCCGGTTCGCCCAGCCGCGGAATGACATTACCGCTAAGTGCCGGCATGATCCGCTCGGCCGGCTGCGCGACATAGCGCCGATCGGACAGCAGCTCGGCCAGTTCGGCATGATTGTCGGGCTCGTCGCACCACGCCGCCGCGCGCGACAAAGCGCGCAGCAGCCGATCGACCAGATCGGGTTCGCTTTCCATCCATTGCGTGCGGAAGGCGAGCACCTTTTCAACCCCGTGCTGCCAGATGCGCGCGCCCCCTGCGACCATTTCGCCAATCCCTTCGGCGGTCGCGACACTGGCCCAGGGCGCGCCCGCGATGAAGCCGTCAATCTCGCCGCTGCGCAGCGCCTCCACCATCAGCGACGGCGGCAGCACGCGCAGGGTCAGGTCGCGGTCGGGATCGACGCCGGCATAAGCCAGCCAGTAACGCAGCATCAGCGCATGGCTGGAGAAGCGATGGACTACGCCGATGATCGGCTTGCGGAAATGCAGCCCGATCGCGCCGGCAAAATCGTGCGCGGCGGCGACCGGATCGTCGATACGGCGCGGCAGATCGGGATCGAGTGCGGCCGCGAATGCAGTCGACATCGTCAGCGCATTACCATTGACGCTGAGCTTGAACGGCGCGGCCAAAGCGGCGCGATGCTGGCTCAGCCCTAACGTTACCGCGATCGCGAGCGGCGCCAGCATATGCGCGGCCTGAACCTGACCATAGACCAACCGGTCGCGCAACGTCGCCCAGCTGGTCGATTTCACCAGATTGAGATCGATATCCTGTTCGACGGCAAAGCCCTTTTCGCGCGCCGCGACAAGCACCGCGCTGTCGGTCAGCGGCAGGAAGGCAATCGAGATCGGGGTCACATCTTGCCTCCCAACAGGCTGCTCGCGGTGATCAGCGCCTCGGCCACCTCGGCGATACGGCGGCCCTGGTTCATTGCGGTGGTGCGGAGCAAGGCATAGGCGTCGGCTTCGCTCATCTGGCGGCTTTCCATCAGGATCGCCTTGGCACGGTCGATCGTGCGGCGCTCGGCGAGCGCGGTCTTGGCTTCGTCCAGCTCGGCCTGCATCCGGGCGAAGGCGTTGAAACGCCGGATGGCGAGGTCGAGGATCGGTTTCACCCGATCCTTGCGCAGCCCATCGACGACATAGGCCGACACACCCGCGTCGATCGCGGCACCGATCATATCCTCGTCCGATTGATCGACGAACATCGCGATCGGCTTGGCCAGCGCGCGGCTCACGGCGAGCATTTCCTCGAGCGTGTCGCGACTCGGGCTACCCAAATCCATCAGCACGACGTCGGGTGCGATCCGCTCGATGCGCGCGACGAACGGCCCCTGCGGCGGCACGAGCTGGATATCCTCGTAACCGGCCTCCCGCAGACCGTCCTCCAGCACGGTCGCGCGCAACCCGCTGTCGTCGACAATTACAATCCGCAAGCCAACGCCCCTCTCACGCGCGTAGGATGGAAACAGGATTCAAGCCTGGTCAACCTTATTGTGCGCCGCGGAATTTCCGGCAAGATTTCGCGCGCCTGTTTCTTCTTTATCCTTTCTTTAGTGGCGCCCGCCCTCGATCTGGCGAACGCTCCCGGTGATTTTCGGGAAGGATACGCCTTGTTTGCGAACAGGATAGGCCCTGTCGTTGCGATCGCGATCGCGCTGTCCTCTGCGGCCGGGAAGGGCGCGGCGCCGACGATGTTCAAGGGGGGACCCGCGCTGACTGGCGTCTATGCCGCCACGCCCCCGCGCGCGCTGACCGGAATCGCCTTTACCTTCCGTACCGGTGGTCCGATCCGCGGCACGCCGGTGCTTGGTGGCGACACGCTCTATTTCGGCAGCGCGGATCATCATCTCTACGCGATCGACGCGCGTGACGGGCGGGAGCGCTGGCGGCTGGACGTGGGTGCGCCAATCCCGTCTTCGCCCGCCGTGGCAAACGGCCTGGTCTATTTCACCGCGCGCGATCGCCGCCTCCACGCGGTCGATGCCGCGACCGGCCAGCCGGTCTGGGCAATGCGGTTCGGGCCCGATCTCGGCGACAAGAATTATTGGGATTTCTACATGTCTTCGCCCGTGCTTGCCGGGGGCCGGTTGCTCGTTGGCGGCGGGGACGGCAGGCTATACGCATTCGCGCCCCGCACCGGCCGCATACTGTGGACGTTCAACGCGCACAGCCGCATCCGATCCACGCCGGCGTTCGCGAACGGCATCGCCGTGTTCGGCGGACAGGACGGCAAGGTAAGGGGTGTGGACGCAGCCACCGGCCGCCTCCTCTGGGCTTATGCCACCGAGGGCGCGTCGCACGATTTCGCGCTCAAGCAAAACGACACGACCTCAATCTATAGCTCGCCCTCGATCGCGGACGGCGTAGTCACGATCGGCGCGCGCGATTCCTACATTTATGGGCTCGATCTGCACAGCGGGCGGCTCTTGTGGAAGCAGACGCACGACGGAAGCTCGTGGATATTGTCGACCGCCGCTGCCGAGGGCCATATCTACATTGGCAGCGGCAGCGCCTTCATCCTGCAGGCGGCGGATCTGCATAGCGGCAAGGAACAATGGCGCTTCAAGACCGAGGGCGCGATATTCGGATCGCCGAGCATCGCGGGCGATGTCCTTCTATTCGCTGATATCGAAGGCAATCTCTATGCGCTGAACCGGGCGGACGGCCATTTGCTGTGGCGAATGCCGCTCGCCGACCGCAGTTTCTCCACGCCGCTGCCCGCGAACGACATGGTCTATGTCGGAGGCGATGACGGGCTGCTTTACGGCCTGTCCACGGCGGTGGCCGCCCGGTCCCAACCCGAACCCCGCCGTCTCGTCTATTTCGAGGGAGGCGCCAAAGAGGGTTTCCACTGGTTCAATCCCGGTGTCGACCAAGCGATTCTCAGCCAGCTTGCCGCCGCGGGATATGATCAGGTCGATGCCGGCGCACTCAGGAAAATGATGGAAGACCAGATCCGCGAAGGCGGCCGGTCGATCCTGATCTTCGCCGACAATAAGCTGCCAGCGTCCGTCGCAGACCGCGACGACGACCAGGCACTCATCCGCCGCTATCTCGACCATGGCGGCCGCGTCGTTTTCCTCGGCACCAACCCGCTCGCCTTCATCCGCGACAAGGATACGGGCGAAATCGCAAGCATAGACCCAAATATGCCGTCAAAGGTGTTGGGCCTGTCGCTCCCCGAGCCCGGCACGGGCCGGGGCTATCATGTCTCCGAGCCGACCGCCGAAGGGCGTCGCTGGGGTCTGCGCGATAGCGTCGTGGCGTCGAACGCGATGCGACCGCAGGCAGTCACGGTGACGCTGTCACGCGACGAATATGGCATGGCGACGTGCTGGGCGAAGGATTATCCCGATGGCGGAATGCTGATCCAGCTGGCGTTGCCGCGCAATCGGGTGATTAATATCCAGCCTTACGAACTGGTGGCCGAACACGGCCTTTAGGTCGCCGTTCTGATACGCCACGCCCGGCCGAACGCATCGCGCTGCTGACCCCGCTTTATCACATCCGTGTCGGGAGGCTCGCTGCCGCTATGAAGCGTTGCATGTCGTTCCCGGGAACGCGCAGCTTCAGCCCCCAGCCGCGTACCGTTTCGATCGGATCGAAATGGCCCGCGCCTGTGAATTTGCGACGGATGCGGTAGACATGCACGTCCAGCGTGTTGGCGCTGGCCCCTTCGCGCTCGAACGTCTCGATCAGTGCCTTGGACGAGGCGCGTCCCTGCCGCATCAGAAGCTCCAGGATCGCGCCCTCCAGCGGCGAAAGGTGGACTTGCCGCTCACCGACGAAGAATTCGAGCGGATCGTAAAGCACGGTAAGGGCGCCGCAGCTCAGGCTGACCCGTTCCGGCACGCCGGAAAAGCGATCCCGCGCGCGCTGGTCCTCCTTGCTCGATCCCAACAGATTATATCCTACCATCGCACGCTCACCATCCTTGTTGGCTGGCGCCACGATAACCGGCATACGCCCCGTCAGCCTTGTTAGCTGTTGCGAAAAGACGGCTCCGTGCAGCGAACGTCCCGGCAATTGCCGCGCTGGCAGCTGCATGCGATAGCCCGCACCATGAAGGGGCTGAGCCACCACGAAAGCCATGTTCTGGCGCTTGTGCAGAAATGGCAGCCGACCACCGCTTATTTCTTGCGCAAGGCACTTACCCAACGGCTCGCCTCCGACGCGAGCGACAGTCCAGGCAGCGTCTATCCTGCGATCGAACGCCTTAAAAAAGCGGGACTCGTGAAAAGCGAGTCCAGCGGTAGCGGGCGCAAATCCGAATATCTGACCTGTACGGATGCGGGCGCGGACGCCGTGCGCCGGTGGATCATCGAGATCGACGCGAGCCAGCTCTTGCCGAGCGATCCGTGGCGGACGCGCGCGCCGTTCGTGACGACGCTACCCCGCGCGGAAGCGCGGGATTGGCTCTATGCCTTGCGCGCGCGGATGAGTGAGGAACTCGAACGGCTGGAACAGATGCGCGAGGCGGTGACCGATCTCCCGAGCCAGCTCGAGCTGGAACATGCCCGGCTGGCGACCACGGCTAGGCTCGCCTGGACCAACGAGGCAATCGCCTTGCTGCTGGCGTCATAGGATCCGCTGAGACCGCACCGGGCCCGGTTTCGGCTTCGCCGAACCAGATCTAAATATCATGCAGCAGGTAGCGTGTCCGCTCCGCGAGCGCGCGCGCGGTGAGCGCGGTCGCGACGTCGCGCGGGAGCTGGGCGTACCAGAGCGATATCTGCTGCGCGATCGCCCGCGACGGGCGACGGCGTCCAAGCAGGCTCTCCTCCAGATCCCCGGTCAGTTCCAGCAGCTCGGCCAAGCTGGGCGGCGCCGCTCTATCGTCGAAGCCGCGCGCGATTCGATCTACCGTGCTCTCGATCGCCTGCGGTAAGCCCTGGCGCGAGCGCGAAGCCACGGCGGTGTCGATCTGATCGGAATGGGGCATGACATGGGCTCTCGCTGGACGGCATGCCAGGATAGCCGACCGGCCGCCCTGCGATTTGCGTTGTCTTGCGAGAATGTGATCCACGCGGCCAGCGTCCGAAAATTCGCAACACCAAACAAGCGCGCCGCAACCAGCGGCGATGCGGTGCCCGTGAAAGACTACAGGCTGGTAGGGGGTGGCGCCGGGCCATGACGACCCGGCATCCCTGTTCATGTGATTAGAATTTGAAGCGACCACCCACGCGGAACGAGCGGCCGATGATGCCGGCTTCTGAGACCACCGGATTGTAGAGATAACCGCCATAAGTGACGACATCGATCGAAGGTTTCGCGTTGAAGACGTTCAATATGTTCGCATAGAAGGTGAACTGCTTGCCGACGTTGATGCTGCCGGTCAGGTCCACGTCGATGAACCGCCGCACACCGCAGGGTGCGAAGCCGGGATTGAGGCCGCAATCCTTATAGCCGGTTCCCTGATCCTGCGCCGACAAGTCGTAGCCCGACGTGTAATAAGCGGTAGCGGTGATCGACCCCTTCTCGCCGACATTCAGCGTGTTCTGCCAGCTACCCTTCCACTTGGGCGTTCCGGTACCTGCGGTCAGGTTGAAGTTGCCGAGCGTGCCGTCGTAGCGCTCGACGTGGCCGTCCGCAAAGACCGTCTCCAGCCGGCGGATATATTCGACATCGACAATGCTCGCGATCGACCAGCCGTTGCTGAAGTGGACCGTACCGCTCGCGCCGAAGTCGAAACCGTCGGTCTTGATCGTGTTGGCGTTGATATAAGATGCGCTTACCGTCGACACGATCGGCAGCGCGGCAGGATTAAGCACGTCGGCCGCGGCCTGCGAGATCGTGTAGCCCGCCGGGATCGGCTGGCCGTTATAATAAGCATTCAGTGCCGCCGAGAAGGGCGCCGACGTGATCGCCCCGGTCTTGCGGATATTGTAATAATCGATCGAGAATTTGAGCCCGCGGATCGGCTTAATGTCGGTGCCCACGCTGATATTGCGCGATTTCTCGGGTTTCAGATTGGGGTTCGCGTTCGATTGCTGGCCATAGGTCGCGGTCAGATAGGCCGAGCAGTTTGCGGGCGTCGCCGCGGTGCATACCACCCCAGGATTGCTGTGTGACGCCAGGAACGCCGCGGGCAAGGTATTGAGCGAAATCGGCACGTAACCAGTGGTCGGCAACGCCGAGGATTCGCCGAACGAGGGGATGCGGAAGCCCTTCGAGATCGCACCGCGGAAGGTGATCTGGCGAATGGGTGTGAACACCACGCCCGCCTTGGGCGAGAAGCTATGCTGCCCGGTCGAATAATTGTCGTAGCGGCCGGACAGATCGAGATTGAGACTGGTCAGGATCGGCGCCTTGATTTCGAAATAAGGCGATTCAACCCAGCGCCGGCCGATCGCGCCGAACGCGTTGAGTACGAAATAGCGCTCGGTCGGACCATTGTCGTCCGGGTTGCCGCTCGGCGAATTGACCGACTCCCGACGGATCGAGCCGCCGACCGCGACCTGCAACTCGCCGCCGGGCAATTGCAGGAAGCCGTGGCTCAGATTGGCATCGAGCTCGTACATTTGCGAATTGTCATTGTTGTCGAGGTGCGGCGCGAGAAAACTGAGCGTCGCCTGGCTGTTCGACATTGGATTGACGAAATTATACGAACCGTCCTTGATCACATCCAGCAGGTGCTGGATGTAGACATAGCCATCGTAGCTGCGGCGCAGATCGTTCACCATGCCGAGCGCGTTGACCGAATAGTCCCAATCCGTCCCGATCGTGCCGCTAATGCCCGCGGCCAGACGATAGACGCGACTGCGCTGAGATGTATTTTGCTTCAGATCGGGCAGCGTTCCGAGGATGAGCGCTTCATTGCCCTGCGCGGCGAACGGATTCTGCGGATTGAGCGTGCCGTTGGCAGCGCTGCAGGCGCCGACCGTCGTGCGCGGGCAGATATAGACCGGCAAGGCGAGCGGTGCCGAACCGGGCGCGTTCGCGCCACCGGCCAGCGCCGCGGTGCTGAAACGCGGATAGAGGATGCCGTTCGGCGCATTGGCGCGGATCAGCGAGTTGGTCGGAATGCCGGGCCCAGGCAGGCCGTAGCCGACATAGGCCGAACTGCTCTGCTCGAAGTTGAATTCGACATAAGCGTGCGCGCTCTCGCCAACGTTGACGCTGGCGCGCGCCGACACGCCCCATCGCTGCGTATGGGGCTCAACCTGGCCGCCGTCGTTGGTCGTGTCCTGCGTGCACACCACCGGCGGCGAATTGGCGAAGGCAGCGAATTCGGCGGCGGTCAGCGTGTAAGGATGGAGATTGCCGCAGCCCGCCGCCTGATTCAGTAACTGGTAGCGGCTTCCGGGCAGTGCGGCCGAGGTCACGGGGTTCGCCGGACGCACAATGAAGACCGGGGCGATCGTGGAAATGCCCGCGAAATTGAGGGGCGCATTCTGGCGGTTATCGATCCCGCACGTGCCGTTGTAGCAGATGCTCGACTGGTTGTCCGAATTGAACGGCGCGGGCAGGTCGCGACTGTAGATCGGATCCTGGTTGATATAATGGCCGCTGATATAGACGTTGAAGCCCTGGGCGGCGAGGTCGCCGAAGCCTGCGGTCAGGCTGACGCGCTGGTTGCCGCCATAGCCGCGCTGGGCGACGCCGCCCTCGGCCATGCCGCTGATGCCGGTGATCTGCTTCTTGGTGATGATGTTGACCACACCCGCGACCGCGTCCGCGCCGTAGGTCGATGAGGCACCGTCCTTGAGCACGTCGACCCGGTCGACAATCTCGTCGGGGATGGTGTTGAGATCGACGAAGTTGCGGCTGCCGTCGTCGGCGAGCGGGTAATAAGCCGCGCGCAGACCGTCAAACAGAACCAAAGTCGAATTGGTCGAAAGCCCACGCAGCGAGACGGCGGACGCGCCACCCGCGAACGCGCCATTGGCGGTGAAGCTGTTGGTCAAAGCCGGGCCGTTGTTCGAGGCCAAAGTCTGGATCGCGCCCTGCACCGTATTGATGCCGCGCTTGGCGATATCGTCCGAGGTCAAAACCGTGACCGGCGAGGCGATATTGTCCGCACTCGACCGGAACAAGGTACCGGTGACCACGATCTCCTTGGTCGCGTCCGCAGCCGCATCAGGGGCAGGCGGCGCGGCTGCCGGCGTAGCGGCGGCCTGGGCGATCGCCGGACCCGCCAAGCCAATCACGGCGGCGCATAACATGGCCGAGCCCAACACCGTTCCGGTCAGAAAGCGCGTCTTGGTCATCTCAATCTCCCTGTTGGCGGACAGCGCAAGCCTTTCGCGCGCATGCCGCCGCTGATTCCGGTTCCATGCGCCGCGCGGCGGAGACTGGGCAATGACTTGATAGTATCTTAAATACTAAAGTTCACAGGTGTGTCCTTAATGCAACGCCTGAGAAATGCGTTTTATATAGTATCAAAGATATTGTTTATTGTCCGCTTCTGGACACATTTAAGCATTTGATATAAAACGGAAATTCGGTACATTTATGCCTTGCCGGTCCGCAGACGGACAAGGCGGACATTTGACAGGCCCTCAGAACGGCCCTGTTCGTTCATCTGGCTGCAATGTGTGTTACATACACCAGTCACTTCAGGTGAAGCGGGTCTTCATGCAATGGCTGAGGCCCTAGGTCGGAGGCGCGGCGTGCCCGAGTTGGTGAACCTGTCAGGCCACGGCATTGCGCAGCCGCCTCCCGTCAGCGGCAAGGTCGTCGTGTCGCGGCTCAATGCGGGAGAGAGCCTGGTCTTGAGCGAGGCGCCTGCGGTCAAGATGGTGCTCGACGGCGAAGAGATCCACGAGATTGACGGTCGTTCCTATGCGCTGCGTCCCGGCCGGATGCTGCTGGTCGATCGCGGCCAGCCCTATCGCGTCGTGGTACGCCGTGGCAGCAGCGCGGCCGGGCTCTGCATCTATCTTCCCGGTACATGCGTCACACCGCCCGCCGACGAAACGCCCTTCCTCGGTCGCGCGATGATCCAGGCGGCGGAGACCAATCATCTCGGCCGCTACCTCAAGGATAGCGCGCGGCTGGTCCATCGCCCCCACCGTGCGGATTTCGACATTGAAGGGCTCATGTCCAACGTCCGATGCGCGTTGCCACTGATCCTATCGCAGGCTGCGGACGCGATGGAGCGACTGGGCACGGTCAAGGCTTCGACGAGACGCGAATTGTTCAACCGTCTCGAATCCGCGCGCGCCTACCTGCATGACAACAAGGATCGTGCGGTGCCGCTGAACGAGCTATCGAGCGTGGCCGCGATGTCGAGCTTCCAGCTTACCCGCTATTTCTCGCTGGCCTTCGGTGATCCGCCCTCGCGTTATCACCGCCGCGTTAGGCTGCACGATGCGGCCGAGCGACTGCAGCGGCGCGATGGCTCGATCACCGAGATCGCGTTCGGCGCGGGCTATGGCGAATTGAGCGCCTTCACCCATGCTTTCAGCCGCGAATTCGGTTGCCCGCCCAGCGCGATCGGCGGCGGCTCCTGAGGGTCTTTGCGCAAGTCCGCGCAAGCCTTCCGGTTGGCGCCGCCCTTAAGGTCCGATTGGAATGGAGAAGGCCATGAGGGGACGGATGCTTGCGGGACTGATCGCGCTCGGCTTCGTCACTGCGGCGCCGGCCGCCGACATGCTGCCCCGCCAGCCCTTCATGGGGATGGTGGCCACCCCTGTGCCAGAGGGGCTCCGCGTCGACGGTGTCGTGCCGAACGGCATGGCGGCCCACCTGGGCCTGCACCCGGGCGATATCCTCGTGACGGTGAGCGGAAGCCGGGTCGGCGCGATCCAGCCTTTCCTCGACGCCTTCGCCGCGATCCCGGTGGGCGGGACGTTGCGCGTGACTGCGCTGCGCGGCGGCAAGACCCTGTCCTTGTCCGCACGCCAGGCACCCTGCGCCGACGAGGTCTATGCCAATGCGACCGTCCGCTATGGAGAGGTCGATATCGGCCCGACCAGGCTGCGCGACATATTGGTGACGCCCAGCGGCGTGCCCCAACCGCCCGTCCTGTTCTACGTTCAGGGCTACACCTGCGGCTCGATCGAGGCACCCGGCCCGCAGGGGCTTTACGGGACGCTCACCAAAGTGTTCGTCGATGCCGGTATCGCGGTCTACCGGGTGGAGAAACCAGGCCTTGGCGACAGCCGCGGCGGCACGCATTGCCGCGACCAGACCCTTGCCGAGGAAGTCGGCGCCTTTCGCGCGGCCTACGCCCACCTGATCGATCTGGGCTTCCCCGCCGATCGCATCTTCATCCTCGGCCATTCGCTCGGCGGGATCGAAGCGCCGTTGGTGGTGGCGGGATTGGCGCCGCCGCGCGGCATCGCGCCTTATGGCGTGATGCTCAAGAATTGGGGCGATTATATCCAGGACATCAACACCTATCAGGGCTTCGCAGCGATCGGCGACGATCCGGTCGAGGCCTATAAGCAGAGTGAGCGCGACCGGCCGATATTGCAGGCCTTCTTCTTCGCGCACCAATCGCCCCAGCAGATCGTTGCGGCCAATCCCGCCGCGGCCGACCGCATGAAGGATATTTTCGCCTGGGACGGCGGCGATCATGCTTATGGCCGCAGCTGGCGGTTGCTGCAGGATTTGGCCGGGATCGATTTCCCCGAAGCCTGGGCGAACGTCCCGACCAATGTCCTGTCGCTCTACGGCGCGACCGACGAGATCGCGCTGACGAGCGAGGATCAGCGCCGCATTGCCGACATCGTCGATTATTATCGCCCAGGCACCGCGAAATTCGTCGAGCTGCCCGGCACGATGCACGGCATGGACTTGGTCGGCGACCGCGACGCTTTTCGCGAGCGCAACGTCGCGGCCGGCGGCCAGATGGTCCCCGGCCCCTACAATCCCGAGGTCGGCCGCACGTTGATCGCCTGGATCCGAGACTGCATGGCCAGGCCTCCGGTACGAACAATGACCTTTCCGGACTCGCTCGCCGAACGCGTCAGGAAGATGAAGGCCGCTGGGGCGAAGAGCTAAAGGTTGGTTCAACAGCGTTGAACCGTTCGGCACCGGCCCACGCCCCCCACCCGGCCTCCCATAGAATACCCTGTTGGGAGGCCGGGTGGGGGCGTGGGCCGGTGCCGCTCCAGCAAAGCTGAATCAAACGCTAGCCGACCTCGACATCGCCCTCGGTTACCCACGCCCCGCCCGTGCTGAACAAGATGCGCAGCCGGTAGCCCTTTGCGCTCTTGTCGATCCGCCAGACGAGTGAGCCGTCGCGCGAGCGACCGCCCGCAGCGGGAGGGCCCTCGACGGGCAAGGCCGGTGGCTTGTGGCAGGCGCGGCGCGGCGGCTGCACCGGCACATCGCCGGCGGGCGTGCTCGTCTCGTCTTGCGTCCCGCCGTCATATATCCAGCGCCAGCCTCCGGCATCGTGCCGCCAGATCGTGAAGTAACGGCCCATCGCGGTGCCGCCCTTGCGCCGCCATGGCCCGGTCGAAAAAGCGAGGCTGCCGTCGCAGGACGTGACGACGTGCGCCGGCCACCACATCACCGCCACCGGCGGATCCTTCTTATCCTTGAGGAAGGGAGCGGCCGGCTGCGGCCCGTCGAGCATCATCACCGCGTCGGGCGCGACAAAGGCGCGGAACGCGGTCCATTGCCCTTGGGTCTGCGCGGCGGAGGCAAAGGCCCGCTCCGCCTCCACGACCGGCTGTGCGGCCTGCGCCAGCAGCAACAATGGCAGCATGATCGTCCCCTTCATGGTCCGTGTGGCACGGACGATTGAAATCATCGGATCAGATTATGCTATCCCGCTTGCGCGCGCTTGCGGATTTTCACGCGCGGCGGCCGACCGCGGGCGCGAACTTGTTGTCGCGGCGGCGGCCGAGCATCATCCCGCGCTCCAGCCGCACGCACAAAGCGCGATAATAATCGGTGAGGAAGCCAAGGTCGTCGCCATCGTGGTCAAGGCCCGCTTTGTGCCGCACCGCCGCCGCGACCGTCGCGATCGCCTCGGGTCGGCCGACACGGAGCACCTCTTCCAGCGTCTGAAGTTCATAGACGCCGTAAAGGTCGAGCGTGGCATCGGTGAAAGCGCGGCGCGGACGTGCAATCGCCTCGTCCGCGCCGATATCGGCGCCGAGCGCGGTACGTGCGGTCTGCACCACCCAGGTCCCGCCAACCAGATCGCCGATCCGCAGCCGGTCACGGTTCATCAGCGGGAAGAACAGGAAAATGCCCGTCCACAGCAGGGCAAAGATGACAAGGAAGGCATCCGCCGCATTCTGGCTCGCCTGATAGCCAAGGAAAGACAGAGGCAGGAATATCTCGATCTCGCGCATCGCGTTGCGCGCGATCACCGCGCCGCCGGTCAGGGGCGCGCCATCGCGTGCCACCACGCGCAGCCCGAGCGCCATCTTGCCCGGCGTGGCCCCGCGCCCGCTTATCTCGAACAAAACGAACCAGCCGTTGCGCAGCACGAAGAAGCCGATCAGCCAGAGTATCTCCAATATCTGCGATTTGCCGGCCTCGATCAGGTAAGAGACAGCGATCGTGACCAGGATCAGGATCACGAGCATCATGAAGGCGTCGAGCATGAACGCGGCGGCGCGCGCGCCCGCGCTGCCCAGTTCGAGCCGGAGATCGACGCCTTCCGGCGTTACGAAACTGCGCCGCAGCGTACGCGGCGGCTTGGGCTCGCCGCGCCTACGAAACGGCCACATGGCGCTTCCGCGGTAGATAGAAATAGGTGAGCCAGCCGGTCAGAACCGCGAGCCCGATCGCATAACGCTCCCAATCGACCTGGACCGTCTGGCGGCCGATTCCTTCGAGCAGGCCTGCCACGATCAGCATCACCACCGTGCCGGCCATCGCGACCGATGCCTGTCGTCCGACCGTGAAGGCGAAATCCGTGCGCGCGGCCCGTCCGGGGAAGGCGATGGCGGTGCCGATACGGAAGCCCGCCGCGCCCGACAGGATGATCGCGAATATCTCGGTCGTGCCATGAATGGTCAGCCAGCCCGCCGCCTGCAACCCAAGGCCCTTGGCCGCGAACACCGCCAGGAAGGCGCCCAGCATCAGCCCGTTATAGGCGATCAGCAATATTGTCGGGATGGCGAAAGCGAAGCCCAAGGCAAAGGAAAAGATCGCGATCTGGGCGTTGTGCGTGAACAGGGCGGTGGCGAATACGGCGAGCCCGTCCTCCTGGTGCTTGCTGTTGTAGAGCGTGTCGCGCAACGACTGCGCGCTGGCGGAGGGATCGCGCCCGTTCGCCATGCTGTCCGGCATGATCGAATAATAAAGCGTGGGATCGTGCATCACGATCAGGAAGCCGGCGGCGGCCGCTATCGCGGTGAGCAGGAAGGATGCCAAAGTCTCGCGCCACAGTCCCTGGACCGCCTGCGGCCAGCCGCGCGCGAAGAAGTCCTTGAGCTGGGTCCAGAACGAGGTCGGCACGCCGTAAATCTGGAAATAAGCGCGCGTGCACAAAGCCTCCAGATAGGTGACGAGCGCGCGGTCGAGCGAGGTTTCGCGCGCGACCGACAGCGACGACAAAGCCGATCGGTAGAGAAGTGGCAGCATCAGCAAATCGTCTTCGGTGAGCGCGCCGATGCCGCGCCGCTCGATCCGCGTGACGATCCCGTCGAGCCTCTTCCAATTGACCTCATGCGCGGCGCGGAAGCGGCTCGCATTGACCAGCATGGTTTCGGCCGGCGCGTTCACAGCAGGTCCCTCCGCTTGAGATCGACATAGGCAGCGACCAGCGTCTCAGCGACCTGGCCGTAGGGACTTTCGATCACATGTGCGCCGAGATGGCGCAGCCGCAGCAGCACCAGTTGGCGGTCGCGCAGCAATGCGGCAGCGGTGACCGCGCGCGTTACGTCGTCCGCGCTTTGCGGCTCGGCGTCGACCAGCGCCTCGAGCTCGTCGTCGCGAAATACCACCACCAGCAATAAATGCGTCTCGACCAGGCGGGCGGCGGCGCGCACCATGAATTCAGCCGACGTCAGATCGGTGAATTCGGTGAACAGCACGATCATCGAACGCCGCTTCAATGCGGTCGCGAGATTGGTCAGCGCGAACGTGTAATTGGTCTCGTCGCTGCCATAATCCACGTCCGCTGCAAGGCTCTGCAATTCGGGGAAGGCGGCCGTCCCGCTGATCAGGCCGGAGGTGATGCGCGGGCGGCTGTCGAAAGCGTGAAGCGCGACGCGGTCGCCCAGCTTGAGCGCGATCCAGGCGGACAGCAGCATCGCCGAGACCGCGCGATCGACGCGCGGTAGCCCCGCGACCGGCTCGCTCATCTGACGCCCGCAATCGACCGCGAACACGATCTGGTTGTTGCGCTCGGAGCGATATTCCTTGGCATGGAGCTTCTGGTGGCGCGCCGACTGCTTCCAATCGATCGCGCGCCGGTCCATGCCCGATCGATATTCGACCAAAGCGTCGAAATCGACGCCGTCGCCGCGGTCGACCTGCGACAGCAGCCCTTGCAGTGCATGCCGTTCAAAGATGCGCGCGCCGCTTTCACGCACCGGGCGTACGTCGGGCAGGATGATCGTGCGCAGTGCCGCCACACGCTGTGTCTGTTTCCAGGCAAGACCGAGCGGGCCGGTCCAGCGCAACCAGAGTTTCTCGACGCGCGCGGTACCACGCCGGATCGCGAGAATCGGCAGGATGCTCTCTCCCACCCCGCCTTCCAGCTCCAGCCACAGCCGCCCTTCGTCGCTCAGCAGCAGCAACGGGCTGCTTTCGAGCGCGACCTCGCACCAGCGCGGCACCCGACCACCCTTGATCGTCACCGCGACCGTCGCGTCCGCATCGCCGCCGACGGGCGCGCTCTTGGGCATCGTCACGTCGAGTGTCGCACCACGCGGGGCCGCGCCGATCAACGCGTCCGCGAAGGTCAGGATCAGCACCGCCACCGGCCAGGCCAGCCCGGCAAACCACAAACGGGGCAGTATCACGCCGGCCGCCAGGCAGACGGGTACCCCCGCCGCCGCCGCCCAGACGCTCAGGCGCGTCGGCGATATCAACGCGGCGCCTCGATGCTTTCGATGATGCCGGTCACGACTTCCTCGACCGAGCGCCCGTCAATCTCGGCTGCGGGCGAAAGGATCAGCCGGTGACGCAGCAACGCACGGCTCAGCGCCTTCACGTCGTCGGGGATGACGAAGTCGCGCGCGTCCAGTGCCGCCCGCGCGCGCGCCGCCGCCGCAAGCATCGCGCCGGCGCGCGGGGACGCGCCGCTTTCGAGATCGGCGACGACGCGCGTGCCGCGGATCAACGCCGCGATATAAGCGACCACCTCGTCGACCAGCTTGACCTCGTGCACCGCCGCGATCGCGCTGGCGACGGTCTTTGCGTCGGCCCTGCGCGCAACGCCCCAATCCTCTGGCGACATCGCATCCTGACGCGCGCCGTGCGTGGCGATGATGCGGCGTTCCTCTTCCTCATTGGGATAATCGACGCGCTGCTTGAACAGGAAGCGATCGAGCTGCGCCTCGGGCAGCGGATAGACGCCTTGCTGTTCGATCGGATTCTGCGTCGCGATCACCATGAAATGATCGCCCAGCGGCAGGCTCTGACCGTCGATCGTGACGGTGCGTTCCTGCATCGCCTCCAGCAACGCCGCCTGCGTCTTGGGCGGGGTGCGGTTGATCTCGTCAGCCAGCAAAAGGTCGGTGAAGATCGGCCCGCGCGTGAGCGTGAAAGTCGATGTCTGGAAGTTGAACAGATTGGCACCGATGATGTCGCCCGGCATCAGATCGGGCGTGAACTGGATGCGCCCGAAATCGAGCCCGACCGCGCGCGCGAAGCTGTGAGCGAGCAGGGTCTTGGCGGTGCCCGGCGGCCCCTCCAGCAGGACATGACCGCCCGCGAACAAGGCGACCAGCATGAAGTCGAGCGTCTCGTCCTGGCCGACGACCGCCTTGGCCACCTCGTCCCGGATCGCTTGGCCGAGCGCCTGAACCTCTTCCACCTTCACACCTTTTTCTCCTTTTGCCACTGGTGGAGCGCCTGCGCGGCAGCCACCAGCGAATCCTGGTCTCGGGTCGTCTCGGCCGTGCGCGCGAGCTCGCTGAAGCGATGCCCGCGCCACGCGCCCAATTTGTCGAGATAAGCGTCGAGCGCGGCATCCTTCAGCCGTGCCGGGACGCCGAAGGTAGCGACCGCACGCTCGCGGATCACCTGCGCATAACGCCCGCCTAATGAGGTTTCACGTCCCGCGCGACGGATGAGCTTGGCGCTATTCTCGACCAGGGCAGTCTTGCCGAACGCGATCGCGCGAGCGCGCGGACGGATCGGCCCGAAGCGCCCGAGCGCGTGCCAGCCGACCAGGAACAAGACTGCCGCCAGCGCGAGCGTCATCGCCAGGAAAGGCGGCGTGAAAGCCAGCTTGAGCGGGCTTTGCGAATGGCCGAGGCCGTTCATCGTCACGTCGAAATTGACCGTGGTCGCGCCCGTCGAATTCAGCCAGTCGAGCATGGCGAGCGCCGCGGCCGCCTGATGCGCATTCCTGACGCCGGCGTTGGACAACAGATCGGGGTCGGCCAGCACATAGGTCGGCCCGTCGCCAACCCGCGCCAGCACCGCACCGCCCTTCCCGTCGCTGAGCAAAGTCACGATCTTCTGCGGCTTCGCGTCCTTGCCTGTCCTTTTCGCGGTGATGACCTGCAGCACGTGCGGCGCGGTGAACCGGATCGCGCGATCAAAATCCGGGCTGGCAACCAGCGGACCGCCACCGCTCCGCCGGCGATGGATGATTAGTTCCGTCTGTGGTGAGAACAGACTCCCCGGATCCTCCGCGAAAGTGACCCCAGCAATTCGGACCCAACCTTTATGGTCCGGATCTTCCACGGTCGTCCATTTCGGTAGCACGAACAAGGTGGGCTTGGTTTTCCGCGCGTCCATGATCGCGGTGATATTGTCGAAGCCCTGATCGGGCGTGACCACCAGCAGATCTTCGGTGTCGAACTGATGTTCGCTGCGGATGATCCGCGGATTGCGCCCGGTCGCCTCGGCCAGCTGGACGATCCCGCTGAAGCCCACCGCCGCATTGGACAGCGCGTGCGTGCCGCCATTGTGGCCCGATCGCAGATCGGGTGCGAACGCCCCCATCACCAGGGTGCCGATGAAGCCCACTATGCCGATAGCCAGCATCAGCGCGACCGTGCGAACGCGGAACACGTCGCTGTGCGGCGCACCGCGGGAATTGATCGACAGATCGCTCATGCGGCTTTCCAGGCGGCGGTCCGCGCGAAATCGGCATACGCCGCACGGCATTCGGCCCAGTCCCCCGCATCGACCGCGCGCCCGCCGAACAGGCTGCGTTCGACCACGCCGGCTATCCCTGAGAAAAGCTGCCGAGCGCGCTGCGGCAATGCCGGCGCGCTCGCGAGGTCGCGGCTGGTGATCGCCGGCCGAACCAGCCCTGGCCGGCGCCGGCCGATATCCTCAACGCTGCGCAGCAGCAGGTGATGCGCGGCTTCCGCGAAACGCCCTTCCCCGGCGAGCGTGTCCGCCTCCTCCAGCCAGGCGCGGACCGGCGCCGCCTCGGGACGCCATTCCTCCTCGGCTTCGATCAGTTCCGTACCCGGCCGACGCCGCAATCGCGGCACCCGCCACGCACCTTCCTGCGCGCGTGTCCAGATCATCCAGCACAGGATCGCGAGGCCGACCGCGAGAACGGACCAAAGCAGTATCCGCGCATAAGGCGCATCGGGAATGAAGCTGCCGATCCAATCGATGAAGCGCCCGATCGGTCGGAAGACGCTGCGCAGCCATTCGCCGAACGCACGCAGCCAGGCTGGCGGCTGGATCGGTGCGGCCCGGCGCTTCAGCTCGAATTGAATATCAGAATTGGCCCGCAACGCGCGATGCGCCGCGGCGAAGCGTTCGGCAGCAGTCTGACTCTGACCCGCGATGACGAACCCCCGTTTGCGTCCCCTCTGTGTACCGCAAGTCGTGACGCCCGCAATGGCCAAAAGCAGCGGGGAATGCACACCATAATGGAGATATTATCCAAGCTGGACAGCGGCTTGCGCGCGGGTCATGCTGCGGGTTCGACCGTCGGGGGCGACGGCGAGCAGGGGAGCGATGACATGGCAGAGATAAAGGACCGATCGGTTTCGATCGGAAGTGTTTTCAGCCGCGCCTTTGGCGTTATGGGCAATAATCCGCTGGTCGTATTCGGGGTCGCGCTGGTGCTCGGCGCGGGGCCGCAACTGCTTTATTCGGTTCTGATCGGCACAAACCTCGCCACCGCGGCCGCGGAGGGCGGCGATCCGATCCGCACCGCGGCGATCGGGGCTATCGCGGTCGGTCTGGTTTCCATGATTTCGCGGTCGCTGGTAAGCGGCTGCGTCACACGCGCCACGGTCGCCTACAGCCAGGGCCACCGCGCCAGGCTGCGCGAATGTCTAGGCGTTGCCCTGCAACGCGCCGTGCCGGTGATCGTGGTATCGATCCTGTTCGGCATCATGGTGCTGCTTGGCCTGATTCTTCTAATCGTCCCAGGCATCATGTTGGCGGTAATGTGGTCGGTCGTGGTCCCGGTCACGGTTGAGGAGCGAACCGGCATAATCGGCGCCTTCAACCGTGCGCAGGAACTTACCCGCGGCGCCCGCTGGACGATTTTCGGACTATTCCTGCTGATCCTCCTGATCGGCATGGCCATCGGGTTCGTCGGCGTTCTGGTTTCGACCGTGACGATCGGCCTTTCCTATGCGAATCCGGCAATCGCGTCGTCGCTGCCGGCGCTCGTCCTGAACGCGATCGTACTGACATTGGCCAGCGCTTTCTCCTCCGCTTTGGTAACCTCGCTTTTCGTCGAGTTGCGCGAATGGAAGGACGGTCCGGAAGACAGCAAGCTCAGCGATATCTTCGCCTGAGCTTCGCACGGAACATGAGCCGGCAAACCGGAATGGAGCGGCTGGATATCGGGAGCACGTTCGGCACCACGTTCAACCTGATGTGGCGGTATCCGCTCAGGGTGTTTGGGGTGGCCTTTCTGCTCGGTGCGATTCCGATCCGGCTCGTCTATTATGGCGCGTACCTCCAGTTCTTGCGGGGCTATCCCGCCTATATCGGCGGGCTGGAGGCGCTTGCTGCCCTGATGGTGCTTCAGGTCGTAGTCGGTGGGGTCGTGGCCGGTTCGATCCTTGAAGGCGGGTCACTGGCCAAGGCTTTGCGCACGCTACCGCGTCTCTGGCTCGTCGGCATTCTGACCATGCTGGGCAGCTTTCTCGGTTTGGTTCTGCTCATCGTTCCTTATTTCTTTGTGGTGGTGCGGTGGTGCGTCGTCGCCAGCGTGACGGCGAACGAGCGGGTCAGCGTCATCGGAGCATTTGCGCGTAGCAACCAGCTCAGCGAGGGCGCACGCTTCTCAATATTGGGCGTGGCGATCATTTCGACCATTTTGCAGGCCTCGCTCGCCAGCCTACTCATCTATGTCATAGTTCCGGCGGTCGGGGGATTGCCCAGATCGGAGGATTTTACGATCGCACCCGGAACCGTGTTTCTCAAGTTGCTGGTGGATATAACCAAGTGCGGTTTCTCGGCGGCTCTGCAGTGCGCGCTCTATATGCATCTTCGAGAGCGGCGGGATGGCGCCTCCTCCGATCGCTTGAGCGAAATCTTCGCCTAGCCTGATGTAGACCGGACACGGTAAGACCGCGCCATGCTCCTCGACGATCAGCTCCGCCATTATTTCGGCACGGACGATATCGCCGCCATCCCGCCCGCAGCACTGGCCGCCGGGACCGAGCGATTGCGCGTCGAGTTCGGCCTACAAAAGGATCGTGGACGGCGCTTCGCGATGTGGGCCTTGCTCCACGTGCTGGGCGCCGCCCCCGATCTCGACGTGGCGTTCAAGGATGAGGCCGATCGCGACGCGGCACGGACCTTAATGGAACTGGCCGCGCAAGAAGCGGACGAACAGGACTGAAGGAGACCCTGTCCCCGGCCGAGGCGCGGCGGATCGCGCTCGCGGCGCAGGGCTTCGGTTTGGCCCGCCCCGCCGGGCCGATCAGCCAGGTGCACCTCAAACGCGTGATCGAGCGGCTAGCGCTGCACCAGATCGACAGCGTCAACGTGCTGGTCCGCGCCCATTATCTACCGCTCTTCTCGCGGCTCGGCGCTTACCCCCGCGAGGCGCTCGACCGCGTCACCTGGGCCCCCAAATCGAAGCGCCGCCTGTTCGAATATTGGGCGCACGAAGCGTCGCTGTTGCCGCTCGACCTCCAGCCTTTGCTGCGCTGGCGGATGGCGCGCGCCGAACGCGGGATCGGCGTCTGGGGTAATGTGAAGCCGTTCGCGGGCGAGAAGCGCGCGGAAGCCGACGCGATCCTTAAACGCATCGCCGACGAGGGCCCGCTCGCCGCTTCCGATATTGCCGAAACGCGCGGGCAAGGCGGCTGGTGGGGCTGGAGCGAGACCAAGCAGGCGCTTGAATATCTGTTCTGGTCGGGGCTGATCACCACCGCGACGCGCCGCACCAGTTTCGAACGCGTCTATGATTTGCCCGAACGCGTGCTGCCGCGCGCGATCCTCGATACGCCGGCTCCCGCCGAGGCGGACGCGCAGCACGCTCTGCTCGCCCGATCGGCGAAAGCGCTCGGCATCGCCACCGCGGGCGATCTGCGCGATTATTTCCGGCTGAAGCCGAACGACGCCTCGCCCCGGATCGACGAACTGGTCGAAGACGGAACCCTGCTGCCGGTCGCCGTGCGCGGCTGGAAGCAGCAGGCTTACCTCCATCGCGACGTGAAGGTGCCGCGCCGGATTTCGGGACAGGCCCTGCTCGCGCCGTTCGATCCGCTGATCTGGGAACGCGCGCGGACCGAACGCCTGTTCGACCTGCGCTACCGGATCGAGATCTACGTCCCGGCCGAAAAGCGCGTGCACGGTTATTATGTCCTGCCCTTTCTGATGGACGGCCGCATCGTCGCGCGCGTCGATCTCAAGGCCGATCGCCAGGCAGGATCGCTGATCGTCCAGCGCGCGCATCGCGAGGCACAGGCGCCCGCCGAGACGGCCGAGCGACTAAAGACGGAGCTTGCGCTGATGGCCGGCTGGCTTGGCCTCGATCGGGTCGCAGTCGCCGCCGGCGGGGCCCTCGCCGACGCGCTGCGCGAGGCGGGGTGACAGGGAAAGGTGAGCCGCGGCGGGCCAAGCCAACCGCGACCCACTCCCCCTCCACGGATCGGTAGAGCGACCTGCTGGCAGCTCTTCCTGATCGTGGACCGGGCCGCCCCCTGCGGCCAGGTTCGTGTCAGGCCGCTTCGGCGAGCGAGGCCTGTGGCTCGGTGATGCGATCGAGACCGAGGATCATGATCAGGCGCCCGTCGATCGTCGCGATCCCGTCGAGGAAAGCCGCCGCCTGCGTCTGCCCCACGTCCGGAACCGGCTGGAGCTGATCCGGGCCGAGCGTGACGATGTCGCTTACCGCATCGACGATGATCCCCTGAAGCTGCTCGCCGATGCGTACCACGATGATGACGTGACGGCCGCTCGGCTCGGTCGCGCCCCAGCCGAGGCGCTGGCTGAGATCGAGCACCGGCAGGACGACACCCCGCAGATTGACCACGCCACGTACGTGCGGCGGCGAATTGGGCAGCGGTGTTGCCGGAGACCAGGCGCGAATTTCGCGGATCGCCATGATGTCGATGCCGAGGCGGCGGTCGCCGATCTCGAAGGTGATGAATTCATGCGACATGGTGCGCTCCTCAGAATTCCGCCCAGTCATCCGCGACGGCGAGCGCAGCGTTGCCACTGCGGCCGCCGGCCACGCGCCGGCCGCGGTTCGCGCGCGGCTGGAGCTGATGCACCGGACTGCTGGGCCGCGCGGCGGCGACCTCGATATTGCCCAGCTGGAAGCGACCGATCTGCGTTGCGAGCTGGTCGGCTTCGGCGGCCAGGCTGCGCGACGCGGCGGTGGCTTCTTCGACCATCGCGGCATTCTGCTGCGTGACACCATCCATCTCGGCGACGGCGGTGTTGACCTGCTGCAGACCGCTCGCCTGCTGCTCGGCCGAAGTCGCAATGTCCGCGACGAGGCCATCGACCTCGCCGATGCTGGCGATGATGCGCTTGAGCGCGGCGCCGGTCTCACTGACCAGGGCAACGCCGGCATCGACCTGCTCGGAGCTGGCGGTGATGCGCGACTTCACGTCCTTGGCGGCATCGGCCGAGCGCTGGGCAAGCGCCCGCACTTCGGACGCGACGACCGCAAAGCCCTTGCCGGCATCGCCCGCGCGTGCCGCCTCGACGCCCGCGTTCAGCGCCAGCAAATTGGTCTGAAAGGCGATGCCGTCGATCACGCTGATGATCTCGGAAATCTCGGTCGAGGCGCGCTCGATCCCGCCCATCGCCTCGATCGCGCGTCCGACGATTTCGCCGCTATGCTCTGCCTCCTGGCGGGTCTGCACGACCACCTTGTTGGCCCGCGCGGCGTTTTCGGCCGATTCGCGCACCGTGGTGGTGATCTGGTCCATTGCCGCCGCGGTTTCTTCGAGGCTCGCGGCCTGCTGTTCGGTACGACGCGACAGATCGTTCGATGCCTGGCTGATCTCGCCCGCGCCGGTATGCACGCCGCCGGTCGATTGTGCGACCACGCCGAGCACGCTCGAAAGCTCGTCCATCGCCTTGTTGAAGTCGCGCCGCAGCAGCTCATATTCCGCCGGAAACTTGATCTCGATCCGGTGCGTGAGATCGCCCTTGGCGAGCAGATCGAGCCCGGTGGCGAGCGCCTCCTGCACGAGGGTCTGTTCCTGCGCGACGACGGAGACCTTCTCCATGCTCTGGCGGAAGACCGCCATCGCCTTGGTCATGCGGCCGACGCAATCCCGGTTCTCGGTATAGGCGATCGGGCTGTCGAGATCGCCCGCCGCGAGCGCCTCCATGCGCAGCACGGTGTTCACATAAGGCGTACAGATAAGCGTCCCCGCCAGCATCGTAACGCCCGGCAGGAGCAGCGCGGTGCCGCCCAGAATGGCGATAATCAGGCTGGAACTAATCCCCTGGGCGTTGACCGCGGCATAGCAGCCCGCGCTCGCCAAGGCCAACCCGAGCAACGAGTAAACCACTAAAAGAAAACGAAACTTCACCCTGATCGGCGCGTCTTTTTCGAACCAGCTCAACATAGACGTCCCCACGCTCATCCCGACGAGGCCATGCGGAACCCCCCGCACCTCCAGGATCTAGGTTGGTTAACATTGAGCTTTCCAATTAAAGCCGCATGATCGGGCAGCCCCGTATTATTACGAGAAGCGTTTCGCCTTGCCGTGGCGGCCAAATCATTTCGGCGGCTAAAGGCTCAATAATGCCGGCGATTTGCCGATGCCGGAGAGATCCGGGATTTTTACGCCTTTTGAACGAGCAGCCGTTCGACATCCTGCCACAAGGCCGTAATCGCTCCAGTGACCGGGGCGCGCGGCGCATAACTCCCGACCGGAGCATGGCGATCGGCCATCTGTTCGACCAGACTCGCCATCGGCAACGCATGCTGCCCGGGCGCGGCTTCAAGCGCGGTCTTGTGCGCCAGCCGGCGGCGATCGACCAGGTTGAACACCGGCAGCACTGGCGGTGCACCCTTCTTGTGCCCCAGATGCGCGTTCAGTTCTTCCGCCGCGCGGCCCGAGAGGGTCGACGGTATAACTGGCACCAGGATCAGGTCGGCGCCACGGATCACCTGGTCGGCGGTAATGCCCAGGCCCGGCGGACAATCGATGATGATCCTGTCATAATCCTTGTCGAGCGCCTCGCTGATCCGCAGCAACCGCTTCTTGCTGTCGATTTCGGAGAAGAGCACGTCGAGCGTGCGTAGCGAAGCATCGGCCGGCAGCAGATCGAGACTGGGTATCGCCGTCGGCACGATCAGCTTGCGTGGGCTGAGGTCGCGCTCGATCACCGCGCGCGCCTCGTCCCCCTTCTTGCGGTCGGGCGCGAGGATGAAGCTGGCGCCGGCCTGTGCGTCTAGGTCCCACAGCAAAGTATGTCGGCTGGATAAGGCGGCCGACGCCCAGGCCAGGTTGACCGCAAGCGTCGTCTTTCCAACGCCCCCCTTCGAGGAATAGATCGCTATCGTCGCCATCGCCGCAGCGGAGCAGGCGCCTGTTACAGGCGCGTGACAAGTCAGAAAATGCTGGGATGCCCACCTTGCGCGATGAACGCTCGCATCGCCGTCAGCTTGCGCGGCGGCAGCAACGGCCGGGTCTGGATCGCCTCGTCGATCGCCAGGATCCGCGGCGCGGCGGGTTCGAACGTGGGCCAGCGCGGCAGACCCGCGCCATTCGGATCGCCGGCGCGGACGAAGTTCACCCAATAAGTCGAGATTCGGTCCGACAATATCCGGTCGGCGCCCTCGAAATCCCGCTCCGGCGCGGCGCCGAGCGTCTGGAAAACGTAAGGAATCTCGGACGAGTGGAAGGCGCGCCAGCGGTCCGCCTGTGGCCCCGGCTCCACATGCGTCCACAGATAGGCGTAAACCGGGCTCTGCCCGTGACGCGCCGCCCAGGCGAGCAGCGCTCCTGCGCCACGATCGCGGCGTATCTGACGATTGGACTCGGCGCGTTCCACATCTGTCGTCGCGGGATAGAAGGGCGCGAACCGCCCGTCCGCAGCGCCGAAGCTGTCATGGAGCAATTGACGCAACTGGCCAGGATTGGACGAGCCATAATCATGGCCCAACGCGCTGCCTTCGTCTGCGGTAAAACCGGCCAGTACCGGCACATGGCTCGCCGGCGCGAAGCTCGGCAGCAACACGCCGTCGAAGACCGGCCCGAAGCGCACCGCATTGCCACCCTTGCTTGCCGCAAGCGCCTCGGCCGGCATCGTACGCAGCGCCGCGATCGACTCCGCCCCCTTGGACCGCACGAAGGCCACGCCGTCGGCCTCGGCCGCGGCAAGCGACGGTGCACCAGCTGCGTCGGGCAACCCGCTCTCGCCGATCGCACGCACAAACAACCCCTTGGCCAAGGGCGAGGCGATCAGGTCATGCACCGCCATCGATCCCGCCGACTGGCCGGCAATCGTCACCGCATTCGGATCGCCGCCGAAGGCGGCAATGTTCGCGCGCACCCATTTGAGCGCGGCGATCATGTCCTGCAGACCGAAATTGGCGTTGGGCCCGCCGCGCGCCTCGCTGGTCAGATCGGGATGCGCGAGGAAGCCGAACGCACCGACGCGATAGTTGAAATTGACCACGATGATGCCGCGCGCGGCCAAGGCGCGTCCGTCATAGATCGGGAGCGCACCCGACCCCGAATTGAAGCCGCCGCCGTAAATCCAGACCAGGACGGGGCGCTTGCCCTTGGCCCTGGCTGGCGCCCAGACGTTGAGGAACAGGCAATCCTCGCTGATGTCCCCCTGCGTCACATATTCGTGCGTCCAGGGCCCGAACCCCTCGGGCGTGACCGCCTGCCAGCAGCTATGCCCGAAGGCTTGCGCGGGCCGCACGCCTTTCCAACCCTTTATCGGCTGGGGTGAGCGCCAGCGGAGTTCGCCGACGGGCGGCGCGGCATAGGGAATGCCGAGGAAGGCAGCGGTCCTGCCCAGCACGACGCCCGCAACATCGCCCAGACTTGTATGCACGACCGGTGCGGCAGGGGCCGCGCCGGCCGCAGCCGCAACGGTCAGCGCCACGACCCGCCGGAGCATCCCGCGGCGCCTGCGCGTCATTTGCCTGCGCCGCGCCCCGCAGGGAGGTGCGAGGCAGGCAGCGTCACGACAACGCTGCTACCCTTGTCGGTCGCCGAGGTGGCGAGCGTCACGCGATATTTGCCCGCCTTGATCGTCCAGCCGGGACGCGCATTGTCCCACATGCCGAGCAGGCGCGGATCGATCGTGACAGTCGCGCTCTTCGACTGGCCCGGCGCCAGATCGAGCTTGGCGAAACCACCCAGCCGCTTGGGCGCTTCCCAGCCGCCGCCGACCGGCGACACGTAGATTTGCGCAACCTGCTTACCGGCGACGCTGCCGACATTCTTGACGCTGAAGCTCGCGGTGATCGTCCCGCTTTTGGCTGCGGCCTTGAGCCCGCCTTGCGTGAAATTGGTGTAGGACAGGCCATGACCGAACGGGAAGAGCGGCTTGGTGCCGTTCTTGTCGAACCATTTATAGCCGACCGCCGCGCCTTCGCTGAAGCGGACGTCGAAAACCTCTTTCTCGCCCCTCTTGTCGCCGTCGATCGTGGCGCGCGGCCAGTCGGTCGCGGCCGCGCCGAAGGTCGCGGGCAGATGGCCCGACGGATTGACCTTACCGGTCAGGATGCGCGCGATCGCCTCGCCGCCCTTGCTGCCCGGATACCAGGCTTCGAGCGCGCCCTTCACCCGATCGATCCAGGGCATCGTCACCGGCCCGCCGGTTTCCAGCACCACGATCGTGTTCGGGTTGGCGCGCGCCACCGCATCGACCAGCGCGTCCTGATCGTTGGGCAGGGTCAGCGGGAAATCCATCGATTCCGCGGTCCACTGCGTCACAAACACGATCGCGACGTCGGCATCTTTGGCTGCCGCCGCGGCATCGCCCAGGTCCTTGCCGGACGCCCAGCTCACCTTCGCATCGGGCCGCTCGGCCTGGAGCGCCTTCATCGGCGAATTGGGCGCATAGACGTAGGGGCCCGGCCAGTGGTTTGGCCCCTCCCCATGCACCGCCGATCCGCCGCGCGGATAGACCTGCGCCGATCCGCCGCCGGTCAGCACGCCGACATCGGCATGGCCGCCAATGACCGCAATCCTTTTGGCCGATCCCGCCAGCGGGAGAACATGGCCGTCATTCTTGAGCAACACGATGCCATTTTCGGCATCCGTCCGCGAAACCGCCTCATGCGCGGCCCAGTCGATCGGGTTGTCGGGCGTTGGCGGAGTGTCCACCGCGCCGCTCGCGATCAAGGTACGCGCGATGCGGCGCACCTTGTCGTCGAGCACGCGCGCCGGCACGCGCCCGTCCCGGATCGCGGCCTTCAATTTGTCCTTCCAGACATAGTCGTTCGGGTTCTGGACGCCCGCTTCCTGATCGAGCCCGTTGAGCGCGTTCTTGACCGTGTCGTGCATCGCGCCCCAGTCGGACATGATGAAGCCCTTATAGCCCCAGTCGCGCTTGAGCACCTTGTTGAGCAGCCAGTCATTCTGGCACGCCCATTCCCCGTTCACGAGGTTGTAACTGCACATGATCGAACCGGGATTGCCCTTCTCGATCGCGATCTGGAAGGCGAGCAGGTCGGACATGCGCGCCGAAGGCTCGTCGATCAATATGTTGACCGTGGAACGCCTGGTCTCCTGATCGTTGAAGGCATAATGCTTCACCGTCGTGATGATGTGGTTGGACTGGATGCCGCGCACGATCGCGCCGACCATCGTGCCCGCGAGCAGGGGATCTTCGCCGCCATATTCGAAATTGCGGCCATTGCCGGGCTCGCGCAGCAGGTCGACGCCGCCCGCGAGCATCGTGTTGAAGCCTGATGCGCGCGCCTCGGACCCGATCATCGCGCCGCCCCGTACCGCCATTTCGGGGTCCCAGGTCGACGCGGTCAGGATTCCGGCGGGAAGCGCGGTGCGCTGCAGGTCGTCGACCGCCACGCCCTGCGTCGCGACGCCGCTGCCTGCGTCGGTTTGCCATTGCGGCGTGAAATGGAGCCGCGGCACGCCGGGGACGAAGCCCGCCGACTGGCGCCGCGCGGCCGGATCGCGATATTGGTTCCACGGAGCTTGCGTTCCGTAATAGCTAGTCACGACCAGCAATTTCTCGTCGAGCGTCATCGCGCCGACCAGAAAATTGGCGCGCGTATCGGCGGACAGTGCCTTGTTCTGCCAGGCCAGCGGGTTGGTCGCGGCCGCCGAGACCGCAGCCGGCGCGGTCAGTGCGATGATGGCAGCCGTCGCCAGCAGCTTTGAAATATTCATGCCCCAATCTCTCCTGGAGAATATTTGTCTATCGATGTCAGTCTAGGTAGCAGCCGACTGTTGCGCAATCGCAACCGGGCGGCATCGCGAGAGGATCAGAGCGTAGCGCCAATCGCGCGGGCGGCGGCGTCCGGGTCCTCGGCCCTGGTGATCGGCCGGCCGATCACCAGGATCGACGCGCCATTATCGAGAGCCCGGCGCGGCGTCATCACCCGCTTTTGATCGCCGACCGCGCCGCCCGCGGGCCGCACGCCCGGCACGACGAAAAAGCCATCGCGCCAGATCTTGCGCGCCGCCGCGACCTCGAACCCCGAACAGACTACCCCATCAAGCCCGGCTTCGCGCGCGAGGCCAGTCAGCCGCTCGACCTGGGCATGCTCCCCGCCCTGCACGCCGATCGAAGTGAGATCGTCGCCATCGAGACTGGTGAGCACGGTCACGCCCACCACCCGCGTGGTCTCGGGCGCGGCGGCCTTGGCATCCTCCATCATTGCGCGGCCGCCCGCCGTATGGATCGTCAGGATCGACGGCTCCAGCCCATGCAGCGCCTGGATCGCGCTCGCGACCGTATTGGGGATGTCGTGCAGCTTGAGGTCGAGGAAGATCGGCAGCCCCACCTGCCCCATCTCGCGCACGCCATGATGCCCATGCGCCGAGAAGAATTCGAGGCCCAGCTTGAGCCCGCCGACATGCCCCTTCACCTTCTCTGCGAGGGACACGGCACGCGCGAGGTCGGGGGTATCGATCGCAACGAAAATCGGACTCGACATCAATCGTCCTGGAAGGGGTCGCCAATCGGCGTCTGCGTGGATGCGTAGCCTTGGGCGGAGCCGGCTGCGGGCGGCGGCGGGGTCATTGCTGTCGGCGGGGTCCGCTCGATCTGCGAAAGCTTGCGGTTGTGCCGCCATTTTACCGCGCGATGCCAGGCGTAGAGCGGCACGAAGCCGATCAGGAAACCGATCAGCAGCAGCATCGGCAGCTTGGTCTCGACCACCGTATCGCCAAACAGATTGATCGGTACCGCCACCCAGTTGCGGACCGAGAATACCACCACGATCACCGTGACGGCGATCCAGAAGAGAGTGCGCAGGAACGCCATATGATTCAGATTAGAAGGTAAAATGGGGCATGACCAGCGCCGCGATTGCTAGATCGCGTGCATGCTATTATGTTCTTGCTTCGTTCGACTTTCCGGAGAGAGTGATGGCCAAGCTGCAGCGCCGCTATACCTGCCAATTGTGCGGCAGCGTGTCGACCAAGTGGCAGGGCCAGTGCGTCGATTGCGGCGAGTGGAACACGATGGTCGAAGAGGCCGGCGGCGGCGTGGTCACCCCGTTCGCGGCCAAGCATGATCTGCGCTCCGGCGGCCGCGCGATCGCGATCAGTGGGCTCGATGCCGACGTCGCTTTACCCGATCGGCTGGTGACGGGCTTGGCCGAGCTCGATCGCGCGCTCGGCGGCGGGCTCGTCGCGGGATCGGCGACTTTGATCGGCGGCGATCCAGGCGTCGGCAAGTCGACCCTCTTGCTGCAGGCGGCGGCGCGGCTGGCCAAAGCGGGGTCGCGCGTCACTTATATTTCGGGCGAGGAAGCCGCCGATCAGGTGCGGCTGCGCGCGCGGCGCATGGGGCTCGGGAACGCGCCGGTCCAGCTCGCGACCGCGACCTCGGTACGCGACATCCTCACCACGCTCGACAGTGGCGCCCCGCCTGCCTTGCTGGTCGTCGATTCGATCCAGACCATGCATTCGGACCTGATCGAGGGTGCACCCGGCACGGTCAGCCAGGTCCGCGCCTCCGCGCACGAATTGATCCGCTACGCCAAGGAACGCGGCACCGCGCTCGTGCTGGTCGGCCATGTCACCAAGGACGGATCGATCGCGGGCCCGCGCGTGCTTGAGCATATGGTCGATACCGTGCTGAGTTTCGAGGGCGAACGCAGCCATCTCTACCGCATTCTGCGCGCGGTGAAGAACCGCTTCGGCGGCACCGACGAGATCGGCGTGTTCGCGATGGCGGAGAAAGGGCTGGAGGAAGTCGCCAACCCCTCCGCCTTGTTCCTGACTCAGCGCGGCGACGAGATCAGCGGCGCAACCGTCTTTCCCGCGATGGAAGGCACGCGGCCGGTATTGGTCGAGATTCAGGCCCTGGTCGTGCGCCTCGCCAGCGGCGCCACCCCGCGCCGCGCGGTGGTCGGCTGGGACAATGGCCGGCTGGCGATGGTGCTGGCGGTGCTGGAGGCACGCTGCGGGCTCAGCTTCTCGACCTGCGAAGTCTATCTCAACGTATCGGGCGGCTATCGCATCGCCGATCCCGGCGCGGACCTGGCCGTGGCGGCGGCGCTCATCTCCGCGCTCGCCGAACGCCCGATCCCCGCGGACACGGTCGCCTTTGGCGAGATTGCGTTATCGGGCGAAGTACGCGGCGTCGCCCACGCCCCGCTCCGCCTCAAGGAAGCTGCCAAGCTTGGCTTCGGCAAGGCAATGCTGCCCGCCTCCTCCCGCGACGGCGTCACCGGCCTCAAGGCGAGCGGCTTCGCAACCCTTGGCGCGCTCGTCGATCATATGCTCGGACGCTGACACGAAACTTCGCCGGCCAAAGCGGAGCGAAATCGCGCTGCCATATGTTAGCGTTGGCGATGCTCGTCTTTCTCGACTTTGAGGCCTCGTCGCTTGCCCGCCATTCCTACCCGATCGAGGTCGCCTGGGTGTTCGAGGACGGCGCGTCCGAAACTCATCTGATCCGGCCCGCGCCTCACTGGGACGATTGGGACACGGAAGCCGAAGCGATCCATCATATCCCGCGTGAAAGCCTGCTGCGCGACGGCATGCCTCATGAGGCACTCGCACGTCGCATGGTCGCCTTGCTGTCGGGCCACGATCTGACTGCGAGCGCGCCATCCTGGGACGGCAAATGGCTGAGCGTCCTGCTTCGCGCGGCGGGCCTGCCGCGCCATACACTGCGCTTGCGCGATACCGAGGAGGTCCAGCGCGAGACCGCGCGCAGCATTCTGCGCGATCGAGTTGCGGGCGAACATCTGGAAGAGGAGATCGAAAGGCTCCGCACCACTGCGATCGAGGCCTCGCCGAAGGGCGCGACCGCGCACCGCGCTCTGGCCGACGCCGAGGCAGAGCGCGCGCGCTGGCTGGCAGTCCATGACGCAGCGCAGCAATTTTCTGACACAGGGCGGCACTAAAGGAGTGCAAAAATACGAAAACCGACTTCCATAATTGCGTCAGTCCGCTAGGCCCCCACGCAGGGCACGACGACAGTGCCGAAAATGGTGGATCAATTGGCGACCAAACTCGTAGCGATAGACATCGGTGGAACCCACGCTCGCTTTGCGATCGCGGAAGTGGAAAATGGTCGTGTTACGAGCCTCGCGCCGGAATCGACCTACAAGACGGCCGAGCATGCCAGTCTCCAGCTCGCGCTCGAAGCCTTCGCGCACGAGCAGAAGGAGCCTTTGCCCCGCAACGCCGCGGTCGCGATCGCCGGGCCGATCCATGGCGAGGTGCTCAAGCTCACCAACAACCCCTGGATCATCCGCCCCTCGCTGATCCCCGAAAAGCTGAACATGGACCATTATACCTTGGTCAATGATTTCGGCGCGGTGGCGCATGCGGTCGCCCGCTGCGACAACGAGCATCTGCGCCATCTGTGCGGCCCTGAAACCGATCTGCCCGCCAAGGGCGCGATCAGCGTGGTCGGGCCGGGCACGGGCCTGGGCGTCGCCTATGTCCTGCGCACCGCCGACGATTATCATGTCGGCGAGACAGAGGGTGGCCATATCGACTATGCCCCGCTCGATCCGATCGAGGACAATATCCAGAAGCATCTGCGCAATCGCTTCCGCCGCGTCTCGGCCGAACGGGTCGTGTCAGGGCCGGGCCTCAACAATATCTACGGCGCGCTCGCCATACTCGAGGGCCGCACCGTCGCGCAGATCGACGACAAAGCCCTGTGGACCGCCGCGATGGAAGGCAGCGACAGCCTCGCCGCCGCCGCGCTCGACCGTTTCTGCCTGTCCTTGGGCGCGGTCGCGGGGGATATTGCCCTGGCGCAGGGCGCGAGCGGCGTGGTGATTGCGGGCGGCCTGGGCCTGCGCCTCGCCGACCATCTCCCTCGCTCGGGCTTCGCGCAGCGCTTCGTCGCCAAGGGCCGGTTCGAACGGATGATGTCGGACATCCCGGTCAAGCTTATCACGCACCCGCAGCCGGGCCTCTATGGCGCCGCGGCGGCCTTCGCGCACGAGCATAACGTCTGACATGCTAACGCTCTCGCCGGACGATCGGGTGATGCTCGATGGGCTGGCGGAAAGCGGCGACGCGATCGTCGCGCGCGCCATTGACTGGTGTGCGATCAATAGCGGCAGCCGCAATCTTCCCGGCCTGGCAGACATGGCCGGGCCGCTGGTCGCGGCGATGGCGACAATCGGCCCGGTCGAGCGCATCCCGCTGGCTGACACGCAGGAGGTCGCCGCCGACGGCACGATCCGCGCCGTTTCGACCAGCGACGCGCTGCGGTTGCGCATCCGCCCCGACGCGCCCGTCCAGGTCGCGCTTACTGGCCATTACGACACGGTCTATCCAGCCGAGACGCGCTTCCGCACGGTGGTGACGCGCAGTGACGGCGCGCTGCACGGGCCCGGCATCGCCGATATGAAGGGCGGCATCAGCGTGATGTTGGCCGCGCTTTGTGCGTTCGAAGCGCATCCGCAGGCCGGGCGGCTAGGTTACACCATCTTGCTTTCGCCCGACGAGGAAACCGGATCGCTCGCTTCTGCCCCACTGCTCGCCGAACTGGGTGCCGCGGCGCATATCGGCATGACCTACGAGCCCGCGCTCGCCGACGGCACATTGGTTTCGGCGCGCAAGGGGTCCGGCAATTTCCATGTTCGCGTCACCGGTCGCGCCGCCCATGCCGGCCGCGATTTCGAAAGCGGCCGCAACGCTATCCTTGCGGCCGCACGGATCGCGCAGGCTTTGGCAGCGCTCAACGGCCGGCGCGAGGGCGTGACCGTCAATGTCGCCCGGATCGACGGCGGCGCGCCGCTCAACATGGTGCCCGACGTGGCGGTGCTGCGCTTCAATGCGCGCCTTCCCGATATCCAGGCCGAAGCTTGGCTGATGCAGGGGATCAAGGAAGCGCTCGCCGAAGCACGCGGCGACGGGATCGAGGCCGAATTGCACGGCGGGATCACCCGCAAGCCCAAGCCGTTCGAGCCCGCACAGCAATCCTTGTTCGAAGCGGTGCGCGAAGCGGGCGCGCTGATCGGCCAGTCGCTCGCCTGGGCGCCCTCCGGCGGGGTGTGCGAGGGCAACAACCTGTTCGCGGCGGGCCTGCCCGGGATCGATACGCTTGGTGTGCGCGGCGGCGATATCCATAGCGAACGCGAATTCGCCTGGGGCGAAAGCTTTACCGAACGCGCACTGCTTTCCGCGCTGATCCTGGCGAAGCTGGCGGAGGGTTCGATCGACGGGCCCGGGATCAGGCGCGCGTTGAACGGGGGCTAGGGTCGTTTTCAGCTACGCCCGCGATGCGCGTGCTCGACCGGTCGAAGATCGAGCAAGGCAGTACCGGCGGAAAGTTTGGGGTCTCTCCGCCGGCAGGATCAGAGCTTAGGGTCTCCGATCAAATCGTGATGCCGGCGAACCTGCGCAGGTCCGCATGGCGGGCGAGGCCAATCATGGCGAGGCTCATTCTGCGTACCGCCACACCACCGGCTATCGCAAAACCCGGACGCAACCCACGAGCAAACATCACGCAACTCCACCATGGGCAGCCGCCGCATACCCGCGTTGACCACACCCCCATGGCAAAGCTCAATAAGCCTAGTTGCGGTGGCGAACCATTCATCGAAGGGTTAGTGGGCTTTTATCTTTCGATAGTAGCAGGGCTCAAAATGGCTGATTTGCCGACCGGACAGACCTTTGCCGCCTTCCTTTTCGACATGGACGGCACCCTGCTCAACAGCATCGCCTCGGCCAATCGCGCCTGGAGCGAATGGGCCGCACGGCATGGCGTCGACTTCGAGGAGATGCGCCAGCACATGCACGGCATGCGTGCGGTCGAAACGATCCGCCGCTGGGGCCCCGCGCATCTCGACGTCGAAGCCGAATATGAAGCGCTCACCATCGCTGAGATGGAGGACGTGCACGACATCACCGCGATCAGCGGCGCCCAAGCCTTCCTCGACGCTTTGCCTGGCGACCGCTGGGCCCTCGTCACCTCCGCCCCTCGTAACCTGGCGCTGCGCCGGATCGAGGCTGCCGGCCTGCCCGTCCCGCCCCTGCTGGTCACCGCCGACGACGTCGCCAACGGCAAGCCGGCACCCGATTGTTTCCTGATGGCGGCGGATATGCTGGGCGTGTCGCCGCGCGACTGCCTCGTATGGGAAGACGCCCCCGCCGGGATCGCCGCCGCGAAAGCCGCGGGCATGGCCTGCATCGTGATCGACGCGGCGCATACGCATCCGATCGAGACCGACAATCCGAAAATCCCGGGCTATGACGCGCTGACCGTGCTGGTCGAACCCGGGCGCGGACTGCAACTGGCGGTGACCGCCTGACGGGCCGCCTGCGAAACGGGCAATCGGCTAGGGATAACGAACCGGCTGGGGCGGATCGGGCGGTAGCGGAATGAACTCCTGCTCGCCCGGCACGCCGGCGAACTTTTGCTCGCGCCAGTCCTGCTTGGCCTGTTCGATCCGCTCGGCCCGGCTAGAAACGAAATTCCAGTAGATGAAGCGCTGTTCCGGGAAAGGCTCGCCCCCGACCAGCACCAGCCGCGCACCGGTCTCGCTCGCCAGCACGATCTCCGCATGCGGCTTCAGAATGACCAATTCGCTTGGGCCGAACGGCTGGCCGTCGACCGTGACCGCGCCCGCGATCAGGTAGAAAGCGCGCTCGACCTGCTCGGACGACACTCGATAGCGAGTGCCCGGCGGCATCGCGATCTCGGCGTAAATCATCTCGGACAATGTCTTCACCGGCGCGGCGAGCCCGTCCATCCGCCCCACGATCTGGCGCACCGTGACCCCGTCCATCTCGCCCGAAGGGATCGCGTCGGCATCGTGATGCTGGAAGCTCGGCGCGCTTTCCTCCTGGCTGGCGGGCAAGGCTACCCAGAGCTGGAGGCCGAACAGGCCCGATCCGCCGTGACGTGCGGCATCGGGACTGCGCTCGCTATGCGTGATGCCCGCGCCCGCATTCATCCAGTTGAGTTCGCCCGGGCGGATCGGCTGGACCGAACCCAGGCTGTCGCGATGCATGATCTCGCCGTCGAACAAATAGGTGACGGTGGCGAGGCCGATATGGGGATGCGGACGCACGTCCAGCCCCTGACCGTCGCGCATTTCGACCGGGCCCATCTGGTCGAAAAAGATGAAGGGGCCGACCATTCGTCGCTGCGGCTGCGGCAGCGCGCGCCGCACGGTAAAGCCGTCACCCAGATCGCGCGACGGCGGCAGGATAACGAGGTCGATATCGTCGACGCCGCTATCCCGAATAGTCATTTGCTACCCCATCCCCGTTTATGCTGAGCTCGTCGAAGCACTGCCCTCTCTTCGCGAGAAACAGAACAGCCCTTGGACACGCTCAGGGCAAACGGTGAATTCACTCGTGCCGTTCCGCTTACTTCGGGACGGTCGCGTTGGCCGAATTGTCGGTGCTCGGCGGCGCCTTCAGGATCTGCTGCGTATTCTGACCCTTGTTGACCACGGTCGTGGTGTCTGCGCCCGCTTCCGAGCGGATGCCCGGCTGGGCGGCGGGCCCGGCTGCCTGCAGCAGAGCCGCTTCGCCCTGGCTGGTCGGGCGCGGGCCGCCATAAAGCGCCGCGAGCGCCTGGGTCGAACTGTCGGCATCCTGCGGGCGCGGCTGGCCCGGCTTCGGCGGCACCAGCGCGAAATCGGGCGGCACGGTCAGCGGCGCGGCGCGGCCGACCGCGAATTCGTCGGGGGTGCCCTTGCGTGAGGCGAAAACGCCGCCCTTGGGGCCGCTATGGCAGCCGGCGAGCATCAGCATCGCCAGCGGAGCCGCGACCAGGATACGCTTGTTCATTCTATTCCTCCGAGGGGGCGGCCGTGTCGCGCGTGAAAATTGCGCGCAACACGAGAAAGGCTACGCCGATGCTAATCGCTGCGTCGGCAATGTTGAAGACCAAAAAGGGCGACCATGCGCCGAAGTGAAGGTTGAGGAAGTCGGTCACATAGCCCAGCCGGACCCGATCGACGATATTTCCCAGCGCGCCGCCCAGCACCAGGCCCAGCGCAATCCGGTCGAACCGCCGCGTCTCGCGCGTCATCCACACCGCGACGAACACCGCGATTCCCACCGTGAACAGGGTCAGCGCCCAACGCTGCGCGTTGCTCCCCGCGACCAGGATACCCATCGATACGCCGTGATTCCCGACCCACTGCAGGCGGAAGATCGGCAGGATTTCAAAGGTGTCGCGCTGCGGCAGCGCGAGCGGCCCGGTGACGTACCATTTGGCGAACTGGTCGAGCGCGAAGACGAGGATCGCGACCAGCCAGCCGATTTGGCGGCGGACCATCATAATGCCGTCACCCCAGCGAAAGCTGGGGTCTCAGGAGATTGGGCGGCCGCCTTGCCACATGAGATCCCAGCTTTCGCTGGGATGACGGTAAAATTATTCACCAATCACCACCTCACACCGCCCGCACAGCTCGCCATCCTCCACAACCTCCGGCAACAACCGCCAGCAGCGTCCGCATTTGTGATAGTCAGACCGGTGCACCACCGCGACCGGGCCGTGCGCGACCGTGTCGATCTCGGCTTCGGACACGATCAGCAATTCCGCCAGCTCTTCCGATGTGACGTTCGGCATTCGCCCATCGGGCAGCCCGATCGCGACCTTGGCCTCCAGGCTTGATCCGATCACCTTGTCGCGCCTTTTGGGCTCGATCTCGGCGCTGACCACCTGGCGGAGCGAACGCAATTCGTCCCACTGCGCGGCCAGCCTTTCGTCGGCCCAGACCGCATCGACCTCGGGCCATTCGAGCAGATGGACCGACCCCGCCTCGGGGAAGCGCGTGCCCCACACTTCCTCGGCGGTGAAGCAGAGGATCGGCGCGGCATAACGCACCAAAGCGTGGAAGAGGATGTCGAGCACGGTGCGATAGGCGCGGCGCTTCGCGTCCGTCGGCGCGTCGCAATAGAGCGAGTCCTTGCGGATATCGAAGAAGAAGGCCGACAGATCGTTGTTGCAGAAGTCGCTCAGCGCGCGCGCATAGCGGTTGAACTCGAACCCATCGACCGCGGCCCTCAGCTCGGCATCCAGCTTGCTCAGCAAATGCAGCAGATACCGCTCGAGATCGGGCATATCCTCCGCCGCGACCGTCTCGCTTGCGTCGAACCCGTCGAGCGCGCCGAGCAGGTAACGGAAGGTATTGCGCAGCTTGCGATACGCGTCCGACGTGCCGGCGAGGATCTCCTTGCCGATCCGCACATCCTCGAAATAATCGGTGCTCGCGACCCACAGGCGCAGGATATCGGCGCCGCTCTCCGGAATGATCTTGAGCGGATCGACGACATTGCCCTGGCTCTTGGACATCTTGCGGCCCTGCCCGTCGAGCGCGAAGCCGTGCGTCAGCACCGCTTTGTAGGGCGCCCGTCCGCGCGTGCCGCAGCTTTCGAGCAAAGACGACTGGAACCAGCCGCGATGCTGGTCCGACCCCTCCAGATACAGATCGGCGCGCACGCCCTCGCCGTAGCGCGCCTCCACCGTGAAGGCATGGGTCGAGCCTGAATCGAACCAGACGTCGAGAATGTCCTTCTGCGGCTCATAGTCCGCCGCGTCATAATCAGGGCCGAGCAAAGCCTGATGGTCCGCGCCGAACCAGGCATCCGCCCCGCCCTTCTCGAATGCGGCGACGATCCGCGCATTGACCGCCGGATCGCGCAGATAGTCACCCGTCGCCTTGTGGACATACAGCGCGATCGGCACGCCCCAGGCACGCTGGCGCGAAATCACCCAGTCGGGGCGCCCCTCGACCATCGCCCCGATCCGGTTGCGCCCCTTCTCGGGTACAAACCGCGTCCGCTGGATCGCATCGAGCGCCAGTTCGCGCAGGGTGGCGCCATTCCCTTCAAGCCCTCTCCCTTGAGGGAGAGGGTTGGGTGAGGGTGACCCCACCTCAGAGGTTAGCCCCCCCTCACCCCAGCCCTCTCCCCCACGGGGAGAGGGAGCTACGGCGTCGATTTCAGCTGCAATCGGCTTATCCATCGCGATGAACCATTGCGGCGTCGCGCGGAAGATCACCTTGGCCTTGGAGCGCCAGCTATGCGGGTAGGAATGCGCATAATCCGCGCTCGCCGCTAGCAACGCCCCTGCCTCGCGCAGATCGGAACAGATCGGCCCGTCGGGCGCGTTGAACTTGGGGTTGATCACCGACCCCTGCCCGCCCAGCCACGGCCAGTCCGCGCGATATTTGCCGTCACCCTCGACCGCGAACACCGGATCGATCCCGTGCGCCTTGCACAGCAGGAAATCGTCCTCGCCATGGTCGGGCGCCATATGGACCAGCCCCGTACCGCTATCGGTCGTGACGAAGTCGCCCGCCAACATCGGCCGCGGCTTGGCGAAGAAGCCGCTTAGCTTGTGCATCGGGTGGCGGCAGACCGTCCCGGCGAGATCGGAGCCTTTGCCCTGCCAGACGATGTCGGCAATGTCGTCAAAGCCCAGCCGCTTGAACAGATCGCTGCCTTCCAGCAGCGTCTTCGCGACCAATAGCTTACGACCGCGATGTTCGCCGAAAGCGAGGTAATCCACATCCGGCCCATAAGCCAAAGCCTGGTTGACCGGAATCGTCCACGGCGTGGTCGTCCAGATCACCGCATAAGCGCCGACCAATTCCGGCACCGCGCTCTCGACAATCTCGAACGCCACATCGATCTGGGTCGACGTGATATCCTCATATTCGACCTCGGCCTCGGCCAAGGCGGTCTTCTCGACCGGCGACCACATCACCGGTTTGGCGCCGCGATAGAGCTGGCCGGTCTCGGCGAACTTCAAGAGCTCGCCCGCAATCACCGCCTCGGACGCATAATTCATGGTGAGGTAGGGATTGTCCCACTCGCCCATCACGCCCAGCCGCTCGAACTGCTCGCGCTGCACCGCGACCCATTTGGCGGCATAAGCGCGGCATTCGGCGCGGAACTGGTCGACCGGCACCTCGTCCTTATTCTGCTTCTTGGCGCGATAGGCCTCCTCGACCTTCCATTCGATCGGAAGGCCGTGGCAGTCCCAGCCCGGAACGTAAGGCGCGTCCTTGCCGAGCAATGACTGGGTGCGGACGACGATGTCCTTCAGCACCTTGTTCATCGCATGGCCCATATGGATGTCGCCATTCGCGTAAGGCGGGCCGTCATGCAGGATGAAGCGCTCGCGGCCCGCGCGCTTGTCGCGGAGCTGCTGGTACAGATTATCGCCCAGCCACTTGGCCAGGATCGCAGGCTCCTTGGCGGCGAGGCCAGCCTTCATCGGGAAGTCGGTCTTCGGCAGGAAGACAGTGTCGCGATAGTCGCGTTTTGCGGGAGAGTCAGACATGTCGGGGTGGGGCTCTAACGAATGAATCCGTCATGCTGAACTTGTTTCAGCATCCATCGTGCAACAAACACCGCCAGTGCGCTTCGCCCGGTAGGCCCTGAGACAAGTTCAGGGTGACGTATGGCCATGTAGGCGGCGCCTGGCTTCGTCGCAATCAGCGGCCATCTGGGCCTTGAGCGCGTCCAGGCTGTCGAACTTCGCCTCGCAGCGAATGTATGAGATCAATTCGACCTCGATCGTGCGGCCGTAAAGGTCGCCCGCGAAGTCGAAGAAATAGGGCTCGAGCAACTCCCTCGGCGGATCGAAGCTCGGGCGAATGCCCAGATTGGCGACACCATCCACCGTCTGCCCGTCATCCAGCCGTGCGCGCACCGCATAGATGCCGTAGCGCGGGCGCAGATAGTCGCCCAATTCCATATTCGCGGTGGGATAGCCGAGTTCGCGACCTCTCTTGTCGCCATGCACCACTTCGCCTGCCATCGCGAAAGGCCGGGTGAGCAGCCGCGTCGCCGTCTCGCAATCGCCCGCGATCAACGCCGCGCGGATCCGGCTCGACGAGATCACGCCCTCTTCGTCCGCGACCGGCGCCACGGTCTCAGCGGCGAGCCCGTGCCTGCGCCCGATCTCGGCCAGCATCGCCACCGTCCCCGATCGCGCCTTGCCGAAGGTAAAATCCTCGCCCGTCACCACGCCCGCCGCCTCGAAGCAGCCAACCAGTTCGTCCGCGACGAAGGATTCAGGGCTGAGCGCGGCCAGCACCGCATCGAAGCGCAGCACTAACGTCCCGTCCGCGCCCGCATCCGCGAACAGGCGCGACCGCTGCTCGAGCGTGGTGAGCCGGAAATGCGCCGCGTCGGGCTGGAAATAGGAAGCGGGATGCGGATCGAAGGTCGCGACCAGCGCAGAGCGTCCCTCGGCCTGCGCGCGTTCGACCGCGCGTCCGACCACCGCCTGATGGCCGCGATGGAAACCGTCGAAATTGCCGAGCGCGATCACCGCACCGCGCAGATGGGGCGGCAGCGGCGCACCGCTGGAAAAGAGCGTCATGATGCGCCGCGCTATAGAAAAGCCGCGCGCGCCTGTCTCCCCCTTCTCCCGTTTCGTGCCGCTAAGCGCGATTTTCCGTACTAATATGGACAGTTTTCCGCTTTTGCAGCCTGCCGCGAAGGCGTAAAATTCGCGCTGCCTTGGTGAAAGGACGAAGCCATGCCCGTTCGTCTCGCTACTGTAACCTTGCTCAGCCTTGCCCTGATCAGCGCCCCTGCCGATGCGCTCAACGTCAAGAAACGGAATGAGAGCTGGGGAAAGCCCGGCGTCACTTTCGCTCAATATCGCGCCGACGCGCTCGAATGTGCCAACGTGACCTATGGCGCGCCGATCACGCTCCATCAGCTGCCGCCAATGCCGACAGGCTTCCTGGGCATCGCCGTGCAGAATGGGGAAATGCTGGATCTGCGGCCCGGGCACGTCATGCTCTACACGACCACTTTGGTCGAGGGCGTGAAGCATGCCACCTGGATGGATGTCAGCGAGCAATTGCAGCGCGTGCTCGACCAATGTCTGATCGAGAAGGGCTATAGCCGCTTCCGCCTGACGTCGGATCAGATGGAGCGCCTGAAACAATTCAGGAAGACGTCGCCCGAACGCCAGCAATATCTCTATAGGCTCGGCTCCGACGCGACCGTGGTCATCCCGCAGAAACTCTAGGGTCCGGACCCTAGGGCCCGCTTTAGCGCCGCTCGAGCGTCACGAAGGAATAAGCGGGGGCATCGCCCTCCGCCGGATGCCATTCCCGATTGGTCTCGCGCCAGATCGTAAGGTCGGGCGCGGGCACCGTCGCATCGCCTGCCACGTCGGCATGGACCTCGGTCAGCTCGATCCTGTCCGCCCAGTCGAGGAAGAGCGCGAATATCTCCGCCCCGCCGATCACCGCGACTGCATCCTCTTCCACCGGCCCCAATGCGCCCGCCAGATCATGCACCACCTCCGCGCCCGGCGCCGACCAGCCTATGTCCCGCGTGAGCACGATATGGCGGCGGCCGGGGAGCAGGCCGGGCAGGCTTTCGAACGTGCGCCGCCCCATGACCATCGGTTTGCCCTGCGTGATCGCCTTGAAATGTTTGAGGTCGGCGGGAATGTGCCAGGGTAGGCGATTGTCGCGTCCGATCACGCCATTCTGGGCACGCGCGAGTACCAGCACAATCTCAGTCTTGTTCATTTCGGTTATCTATCGCCCCCGCCCGCTTCACGCGAGGGGCGGATCGGGTTAGTCTGGCGCAAATGGCCGCGCTCGATCCGGATCTGCTGCTGCGCGCTTACTCCGTCGGGGTGTTCCCGATGGCGAGCACGCGCGATGCCGCCGACGTGTTCTGGGTCGAACCCAAGAAGCGCGGTGTGCTGCCGCTCGACGGCTTCCACCTCTCGCACTCGCTCGCCAAGACGATCCGGTCGGATCGCTACACGATCACCGTCGACAAGGCATTCGGCGAGGTCGTATCGCATTGCGCCGAGGCAACCGCGCGCCGCCCCGACACCTGGATCAACCCGGATATCGAGGTCGCTTATGCCGAACTGCACCGGCGCGGCTATGCGCATTCGGTTGAGGCCTGGCAGGACGACCAGCTGGTCGGCGGGCTCTATGGTGTGCGGCTCGGCGCGGCCTTCTTCGGGGAGAGCATGTTCAGCCGCGCGCGCGACGCATCCAAGGTCGCGCTTGCGCATCTGGTCGCACGCCTGAAGGTCGGCGGGTTCAAACTCCTGGATTGCCAGTTCCTGACCGAGCATCTCGCCTCGCTCGGCACGATCGAGGTCGGGCGCGATGCCTATGTCGCGTTGTTGGATTCTGCGCTCGGCTTGGGCTCCGTCGCCGTCCCGGGCGATGTATCGCCCCCCGCCGATTTCTTCGCGATCGATCGTGGCGCCGCGCCCGACGATGTCGCCGCGACCGTCGCCGGCCCGATATCGGGGTGGCGCATCGCACAACTCTTGGGCCAGACGTCGTAGAGCGGATCCTCGACGACGTTCAGTGATGGGCTTTCCTTGTAAAGCCAGCCGGAGAAGATCCGGTGCCAGCTACCGTCGGGCGCGCGCTTGTCGGCCTGGACGAACGCACCGGTCAATTGCTCCGATTCCCAGTCGGCAGTCGTCTCGCAAGCGCGCAACCGGATGATCAGGTCACCCCAGCGTACGCCCTGCCCCGGATGGAGCGTGGCGTCGCGCGACAGGCCATTGCGCTTGTTGAGCACGCCGATCACCGCCACGCGCTCCGCCATCGGCGTCTCGCTCGTCACGGGCGGCGGGGTCGGCGCGGCCTTTCTCACCGGCGCGGCCGGGGCACTTTCCGTGCTGTTGCCTTGCTCGATATCGGGCGAGAGCGCCGCATTGGGGTCGGCGGTCGCCTGCTCGGTCTGCGAAACTGCCGTCCATGCGATCGCGCCCGCGGCTGCGAGCCCCAGCGCCAGCACGCCGGCGCGGCGCGGAATCATGGCTTGGGTGCCGCCCCGCCGCCCGGTGCAGCGGACGTGTCGCCAGCTGTGGGCGTGCTGGGCTTGTTGATGAACTGGCCGATCAGCGCCATCAGGTCCATCGAGCCCTGCGTATCGGTGATCGTGTCGCCGCTCTTGAGCGGGGTCGGGCTGCCGCCAGGATTCATCGCGATGAAGGTAGACCCCAGCAGGCCTTCCGACGTGATCGAGGCGCTCGTGTCCGATGGCAATTTCGCGCTCGGATCGAGCGCGATATCGACCTTGACCTGATAGCTTTGCGGATCGAGCGACAGATGGGTCACGCTGCCGATCTTGAGGCCCGCGACGCGCACGTCCGTGCCAGCGGTCACGCCGCTGGCGTTGGGGAAGATTGCGCTGACATGGGTCGAGCCCGATTTCTCGCCGCCGCCGGTGCGGTTCCAGGCGAAGATCACGAACCAGACCGCAAGCACCACCACCAGCAGTCCGACGATCGCCTCGCCGATATTCTCGCGGAAGAGCGCTTTCATCGGATCAGTTCGGGCTCCACGCCTCGTAGTCGCCGGTCGCGGCGGCGCGGATGCCGCCCCGCTCCAACGCGCCGACCGGGCGATAGGCGGCACTGGTGCCGGTCAGGTTGGGCACCGGGTCCTTGACCCAGGCGCGCGGCGTCGGAAGATCGGCGGGAACCACATCGGTCTGATGGTGCAGCCAACCGAACCATTCGGGCGGGACCCGGCTGGCGTCGTTCGCGCCCGAATAGATCACCCAGCGGCGCGTGCGCCCGGCCACCGGCATCTTCGATTCGAAATAAGCGTTGCCAAGGCCGTCGGTGCCGACCTTGCCGCCGTTGCGCCAACTGAACAGGCGGGTGCCGATCGTGGCGCCGTCCCACCAGGTGAAGATACTCTTCAGAAAAGCCATGATGCGCGCTTAGCCGCGAAGGGCCGGGCGGCGCAACCGTGGATGCGCCGAATGGGGTTGGGTGCCTGCCGGCGGACCTCGTCGCGATCCGCGTCTGGCACGGAGCGCAAGCGCTGTGCTACGTCTTCGCCGATGCGTCGCCTGCTTTTGCTTTTGATCCTGCTTTTCGCATCTCCTGTCGCCGCGGTCGTCCCGATTGCGGAGGCTCGCGTGCTTCACGTCTATCCGCACGACACGACCGCCTTCACCGAAGGGCTGCTGATCCGCGACGGCTGGCTTTATGAAAGCACCGGTTTCGAAAATCACAGCTTCATACGCAAAAAGGTTCTTGCGACAGGCAAGACGGTCCAAAGCATAGCGATACCGTCCCAATATTTCGGCGAAGGAATCGTTGACTGGGGCGATACCTTGCGCAGCTTCGTATGGCATGGCGGGAAGGGTTACATCTGGAACCTCAAGACCCTGAACCAGGTCGGTTCATGGAGCTATAGCGGCGAGGGCTGGGCCATGACCCGGGACGACCGCAACATCATCATGTCCGACGGAACGCCCACGCTCCGCTTTCTCGATCCCCGGACGATGCAGGTATCGCGCCGCCTGACCGTCACCCTCAATGGCCAGCCGCTCTCGCTGATCAACGAGCTCGAATATGTGCATGGCGAGATATTGGCCAATGTCTGGCAGACATCCCTGATCGCGCGCATCGATCCGCACAGCGGCCGCGTAAAGGGCATGATCGACGTCAACGCACTCTGGACCAGGGCCGGCACGTCGGACCCAGGTGCCGTTCCCAACGGTATCGCCTATGACAGAGCGACCAACCGGCTCTACGTGACCGGAAAATACTGGCCCTATCTGTTCGAGATAGAGTTACCCGCGACCCATTGATGCGCGTCGCTCGGCGGCCCGGAGCGCGGCCGCCGTCACGAAAAGCCTATTCGAGCGTCTCGATCACCACCGCGAGTGGGCCCTTGCGACCGTCCGCGATGCGCGCGCGCAGCGCCTGATCGGGTTCCAGCGCGACGAGGCCCGCGCGGCGAACCGTCTCCATATGGATGAAGATGTCGATCCCGCCCGCCTGGCGGACGACGAAGCCATAGCCCTTGAGCTGGTTGAACCATTTGACGCGCACCGACTCGAATGGGCCCGCATCCTCCTCGAGCTGGGTCGGGTCGACCCGGTCGGCATTGCGGCGCGCGATCAGATCGGCATCGGGTCCGGTCGCGGTCGAGAGATCGAAGCTGACAACACGGCGCGCCTGTAGCCCCCGATCGCGCTCGACCACCTCGCACACAACGCGCGTGCCCTCCGGCAAAGTCCGGCGATTATGATCACGCAGCACGGAGAAATGGAGAAGAATATCCCCCTCACCATTATCGCCAATGATGAATCCGAAACCGCGCGTGGCGTCGAACCACTTCACGCTTCCGGTCGCTACGACGGCGGGAAGCAGATCAGCGGCATCGCGTGCCCCCGTTCCTAGCCCTTCTCCCCCGATGCCATCACTTGTGGCAAGCATCGCCACTTCGGCACTCTTCATTTTCTGCTACCCTAAGTACGAACGGTCCAAACTACCATTTTTGTCAAATTCCGGAAGACCAAAACGGCAGCCAGCTAACTTTTGTTCATGTTCGGTCAAGCCAAGCCCCAGACTCGGCGAAGGCAACAAGGCGCGCAATATCAGGCGGATGGCCTGCGCGCAGCATGGCGGCGAAATGGCGGCGGCGCTGGTCCGGATCGATCGATTCGGGCCCGAAAGGACCCATATGCTTGCGGCGTGCGTAAGCCAGCGCCGCGTCGAGCGCGCCTTCGCGGGCCGCCTCGCGCACCGGGGCCGCGGTTTCCGAATCGATTCCCGCGCCCCGCAGTGCCGCCGCGACCCGCTGCGCACCATAGCCACGCCGCGTCAGAGCGGCGCCTCGTGCCTCGGCAAAGACCGCATCGTCGACATAGCCAAGCTCCGCGCAACGCTCGACAATCGCCTCCAGAGGCGCCTCTTCCTCACCCTCCCAGCCCCGTTCGGAAAGCTTGCGCCGGAGATAGGTTCGCAATTTGTGACGTGTCGTCGCATATTTTCCGAGATAGGCGAGCGCGAGGCCGTTAAGGGCCGCCAGGTCCAATGGTTTGGGGGCACGGCCCGAAGACGGGAATTTGCGGCGTGACATGCGCCATCTTTGTGCCACAGTCGGGCCGGAATTTGAACGCGGCCCGTCGCTTACGTATAAACGCTATTTTGGCCCCTGTTGTGGGCGCGCGAGAGGAGACGTTCGAGGGTGCAGACGGCCGGTGCGGAAACGAATTGGACGCCTACGCCGAGCGATGATGCCCGTCCCCGGCGCTTCGCTGACTTCGCCACGCTTGGCGAGGCGCTGGATTATGCCGCGGGCGGAACGCGTGGGTTGAACTTCCACGATCCGCGCGGAAACCTCATTCGGGCTTATCCCTTCGCCGAATTGCGCGCCGACGCGCTTGGCGTCGCGAGCCGGCTGATCGCGCGCGGGATCGAGCCTGGCGCGCGCATCGCGATGTTGGCCGAAACCGGCGCCGATTTCGCCGCCGCCTTCTTCGGCGCAATCTATGCCGGCATCTGGCCGGTGCCGCTCCCGCTGCCGACCTCGTTCGGCGGCAAGGACGCCTATATCGACCAGCTTGCGGTCCAGCTTTCGAGCTCGGATCCGATCCTCCTGCTCTATCCGCAAGAGCTTGAGGCGATGGCCGAAGCCGCCGCCGAAGCGCGCGGCGTGCAGGCACTGAGCTACGAGAACCTCGCCGAAGAAGAAGCCGCTGCGGTCGATCTACCCCCGGCCGACACCGACGCGATTGCCTATCTCCAATATTCGAGCGGCTCGACCCGCTTCCCGCATGGCGTCGCGATCACGCACCGCGCGCTCATGTCGAACCTTGCCGCGCACTCGATCGGGATGCATGTGCAGACCGGCGACCGCTGCGTCTCGTGGCTGCCCTGGTATCATGACATGGGCCTCGTCGGCTGTCTGCTCTCGCCGGTCGCCAATCAGGTCTCGACCGATTATCTCAAAACCGAGGATTTCGCGCGGCGCCCGCTCGCCTGGCTCGATCTGATCAGCCGCAATCCCGGCACCACCCTCTCTTATTCGCCCACCTTCGGCTACGACATCTGCGCGCGCCGGATGTCGAGCCAGACCAGGGCGAGCGACCGCTTCGATCTCACCCGCTGGCGCGTCGCCGGCAACGGCGCGGACATGATCCGCCCAGACGTGATGCAGGCCTTCGTCGACGCCTTTGCCGAAGCCGGTTTCGACGCCAAGGCCTTCCTTCCCTCCTACGGCCTCGCCGAAGCCACGCTCGCGGTGTCGATCATGCCGCCGGGCGAGGGCATCATGGTCGAGCTGGTCGCGGAGACCGAGCTTTCTGGCGGCGGATCGGCCACCATCGGGCGTCCGCAGCGTTATCGCGCGGTCGTCAATTGCGGCGTGCCGGCGCGCGAAATGGAAATCCAGATCCGCGACGAGGACGGCAATGCGCTGCCCGATCGCGCGATCGGCAAGGTCTGGTGCCGTGGCCCGTCGGTGATGGTGGGCTATTTCCGCGATCAGGAAGCGACCGACGCCTGCCTGGTCGACGGATGGCTGGATACGGGCGACATGGGCTACATGTCCGGCGGCTACATCTACATCGTCGGCCGCGCCAAGGACATGATCATCATCAACGGCCGCAACCACTGGCCGCAGGATATCGAGTGGGCGGTGGAGCAGCTGCCCGGCTTCAAGGCGGGCGATATCGCGGCTTTCGCCATCACCACGCCGGGCGGCGAAGAGACGCCCGCGGTGCTGGTCCAGTGCCGAACCACTGATCCCGAAGAGCGCGCCCGCCTGCGCGAGGAAATCCGCGAACGCGTGCGCGCAATCACCGGTATGAATTGCGTGGTCGAACTGGTCCCGCCCAAGACGCTCCCCCGCACCAGCTCGGGCAAACTCAGCCGCTCGAAGGCGCGCAACCTCTATCTGTCGGGCGAGATCGAACTCTACGACCTGGCCGCCTGAGGCCGGCCCCACCCCTTCACCGTCATGCCAGCGAAAGCTGGCATTTCAGGAGAGGCGCGACACCCCGATCCTCATGAGATTCCAGCTTTCGCTGGGATGACGTGCAATATTATCGGCTCGGCTCGCCATATTTCGCCTGCTGCTTCTCCAGCTCCCGCTGGTGCCTGGCGTCCTTCTTCGCCTGCTTGCGATCGCGTTCTTCCTGCTTGCGCTCGCGGCGGCCGCGATTGCGGTCGGCTTCAGCCTGGCTGGTCGTCATCTTGTCGACCGTCCAGCTCGCCGCATGCACCGGCGCCATCACGATATGCGTCGCGGTCGAGACGCAGCCGCAAAGCGGCAGGATCAGGGCGAGGGCCAGCAGCCGTTTCATTTGCAAATTCTTTCAACGCGTTACGGATACGCACGCATAGCAAATCCGGGCTTAACCATATCTTACCTGTTCCGCTTCATTACGCGAGTATGCGCGCTTGCCCTTCCGACCGCCCTGTCGACGTCACCATCATCGGTGCCGGCCCCGCCGGCCTGACCGCCGCTTACCTGCTCACCAAGGCTGGACTCAGCGTGACGGTGATCGAGAAGGATGCGCGATATGTCGGCGGCATCAGCCGCACGGTCGAGCATGAGGGCTTCCGCTTCGATATCGGCGGCCACCGCTTCTTCTCGAAGAGCAAGGACGTGGTCGATCTCTGGAACGAGATTTTGCCCGACGATTTCATCGTCCGCCCGCGCATGAGCCGCATCTATTATGAAGGCAAATTCTACTCCTATCCGCTGCGCGCGTTCGAGGCTTTGCGCAATCTGGGCGTGATCCGTTCGGGCCTGTGCATGGCCTCCTATCTGCGCTGGAAAGCCTTTCCCAAGAAAGAGGCGCGCTCGTTCGAGGATTGGACGATCAACCAGTTCGGCAAGAAGCTCTTCTCGATCTTCTTCAAGACCTACACCGAGAAGGTCTGGGGCATGGCCTGCTCCGACATTTCGGCCGACTGGGCGGCGCAGCGCATCAAGGGACTGAGCCTCGGCAAGGCCGTGCTCGACGGCTTCAGGCGGTCATTGGGGCTCAACCGGAAGCCCAATGACGGCATGGAAACCAAGACCCTGCTCGAAAGCTTCCGCTATCCGCGCAAGGGGCCGGGCATGATGTGGGAGGCCGCGCGCGACCATGTCGTCGCGGGCGGCAACCAGGTGCTGATGGGCCATGCGCTCAAGCAATTGAGCCATGATGCCGAGGGCTGGCGCGTCTCCGCCACCAGTGCCGACGGCGAGCGCATCATCCGCGCGCGCCATGTCATCTCGTCTGCACCGATTCGCGAATTGCTCGGCCGCATCCATCCGCTGCCGCAGACCCTCCCACAGGCGCGCGACCTCAAATATCGCGACTTCCTGACCGTCGCCCTGATGATCCGTTCGCCGGACCTGTTCCCGGACAATTGGATCTACATTCACGATGACAGCGTGAAGGTCGGCCGCATCCAGAATTTCCGTTCCTGGTCGCCCGAAATGGTGCCCGACGAACAACTCGCCTGCGTCGGTCTCGAATATTTCTGCTTCGAAGGCGACGGCCTCTGGTCGTCGAGCGACGCGGAGTTGATCGCCCTCGCGACCCGCGAAATGGCCAAGCTCGGACTGTGCGACCCGAAAACGGTCGAGGGCGGTGCGGTCGTGCGCCAGGAAAAAGCCTATCCGGTCTATGACGATGCCTATGCCGCCAACGTCGCCGCGATCCGCGAAGAACTCGAAACCGCTTATCCGACGCTGCATCTGGTCGGCCGCAACGGCATGCATCGCTATAACAACCAGGATCATGCGATGATGACCGCGATGCTGACCGTGCAGAACATCCTCGCGGACAATCGCGCTTACGATATCTGGGCGGTCAACGAAGATGCCGAATATCACGAGGCCGGCGACGAAGGTGCGCAGACGCGGATCGGCACGCCCCAAAATGGCACGCCGTTAAGCGAAGACCAGAAGGCCGCGCTCGGGTCCGTCCGCGCGGTGCCGCGTCCGCTCAAGGCGGCATAAGCCGCACATGCCCGCGGTCGAGCGCCATTACCGGCTCTGGCTGCTGCTGATCTGGCTTCTGTCGGCGGCGACAATGATCGCCCTCTCCTGGGGCGCGATCGTCGCCTGGCATTTCCCCGATCCCGACGATGCGATGCGCCTTGCCGAGGTGCGCGACTGGATGGCTGGCCAAAGCTGGTTCGACGTGAGCCAGCATCGCATGAACCTGCCTGCCGGCCTGTCGATGCACTGGTCGCGCTGGCTCGACGTCCCGCTCGCAGCTCCGATCGCGCTCTTCAAACCTCTGCTCGGCCAGCGCGCTGCCGAAACATCGGCAATGGTCGTGGTGCCGATGGTCACGCTGGGCGCGACCCAGGCTCTGGTCGCCGGGATTGCGCGCCGCCGCGCAGGCGCGGTAGCCGGGCTCCTCGCCGCCGTCTGCTGCATGACCAGCATCGGCGCCTGGTATGCGATGCGGCCGCTGCGCATCGATCATCATGGCTGGCAGATCGTCACCGGGCTCGGCCTCGTCCTGACCTTGCTGGCGAAACGCGACTGGCGCGGCGGCGTGATCGCCGGCCTGTGTGCGGCGGCCTGGGTCCATATCTCGCTCGAAGGCCTGGCCTTCACCGCCGGCGCCGCCACCTGGCTCGGCCTGCGTTGGATCTACGCGCCGGCCGAACGCTATCGCCTGCCCGCTTTCCTCGGCACGCTCGCCGCCGCCGAGGCGGTCCTCTACCTCTCGGTCCATGGCGTCGCGCTGATCCGCCAGACCTATTGCGACCAAATCTCCCCGGTCCATCTCGCCGCGCTCGGCGTGGCCGCCTTGCTGACCTTCTCGGTTACGCGCTTCGCCCCAAAATCTCTGCCGATGCGGCTGTGGATGATGGCGGTGGCCGCCCTAATCACAGGCGCTCTCTACCGCTTCTGCGCGCCGCAATGTGCCGCCGGCCCCTTCTCGACGCTCGGCCCGCTCGGCTACCACCTCTGGTATCTCAACGTGCCCGAGGGCGTGCCGCTCTGGCATCTCGGCCGCGACCTCGCTTTGCTGTGGGGCCTGTTCCCCTGGATCGGCCTTGTGGGCGCGCTGGTCGCCTGCCTGCGCCCCTCGCCCAACCGCGCCGAGATGCTCGATTATGCCGCCCTGCTCGCCGTCGCGACCGCGATCGGGATGCTCGTCACCCGCGCTGGCGCCTTCGCCAATTTGCTCGCCATCCCCGGCGCGATCACGCTGATCCTGATCCTGATCGCGCGCACCGATCGTTGGTCGATACCCCTACGCGTGCCGGCGCGCGCGGTAGCCATCCTCGTCCTCTGCCCGGCCGGTGCTGGCGTCGCCGCGATGCTGGCCTCGAAACCTGCTCCGCCCGCCCGGACATCAACCGTCGGCAGCGCCCCCGATTGTGGGCTGGCCGACAGTCTACAGTCGCTCGACGCCTTGCCCAAATCCATCATCCTCGCCCCGCTGGACATGGGGCCGCCTTTGCTGGTCGGCACGCATCAGGCGGCAGTGACCGGCCCCTATCACCGCGATCCGGCAGTACTTGAAGATGTGCTCGGCTTCTTCACCGCCACCAATCCCCGCGCGATCGCACTCCGCCGCCACGCCACCTATGTCGTCTTCTGCGCCAACGATGGTGAGATGGCCGCGATGGCGAAATTCGCGCCCGCCGGGCTGGCCGCCGAATTGCTCCACGGCCGCGTCCCCGCCTGGCTCCGGCCCATGCCCCTGCCGGGCGCCGCCGGCCTCAGACTCTATCGGGTCGACGCCGGCTGAATTCCGCACATCGCCCGAAAGGGCGCGGTCACCGATCCTTCAAGACGCCGATGATGCGCAGTTCCGCGATACCCGCCGGGGCGTCGTGCGGCGCCGTGACGTGGATGCGCAGCGGCCCGCCCTTCGCCTGGAGCGTCGTGACCTCGCGCTCGCGGCGATCGTCCGTACCCGCCGCCTGCTCGGCGACACGGTGCCAGACCCCGTCGTCGCCTCGCACCTCCGCCACGAAGCCGTAAGCGCCCGCGCGGGGGAAGCTGATCTGCAGCCGCCGATATTCCAGGATCCGCTCGGGGTTGACCAGCAGCCACGGCTCGGCGTCGCCCGCGGCCGCCTGCCAGAAGGTGGCGGCATTGCCGTCATTCGCCATGCGCGACGAATGGCCCGGCGCGCTCGAACTCGCATTGGTCGGATTGTTGGTTCCGAATACTTCCTCGATCGGCGCGTCCGATTGCGGGCCCGCGGCGCGATAGGGCCGCTCCGCCGCTAGCGGAGTGACGCCCGGCACGAAGCGCGGCCCCTCGGCCGTCCGGATCTCGATCAGGCCGTCGCGCAGTCCTGGCGAGGTCGCGCGGATATGGCTGATCCCGGATTGCCAGCTTCGCATCGCGATTGCCGCCTGTCCGTCCTGGATCCGGATATCGCTGTCGGCAGCGAAATCGATCGAGCGTCCCGTCGGAAGTTCGCCCGGGCCGGATTCGATCGTCAACCGCACCGGCGGACTGTTGCTGATCGGCGTACCGGCGGCGTCGACCACCGTCACGACCAACTGCACATCGTCGGTCCCGTCCGCATGGCGGATGAGCGGCGCGCTTGAGGTCAGCCGCAGCGCGGCGGGCTTGCCCGGCTGCGGCCAGACGGGCGGGGCGATGCCGCGATAGGCGTTGCGATACCAGTACCAGGCCTTCTTCGGCAGCCGGGCATAATCGACGATACCGAGCGAGCCGAAATCGCGCCCCGCGATCGATCCATGGTCGAACCCCGCCCAGATCACCTCGCCCGATCGCCAGGGCAGGCGCCAGCTGGCGGGATCGCCCGGGCGGGCGCCCGGCGTCTGCTCGAGCTCGCCCCAGTCGGGCGCATAGCTCCGGTGATTGTCGCTGGTGGTGGATCCATATTCGGAGGCGAAGTTGGGAATGCCGGGGTTGGGGAACAGGCCCGCCCCGTCGCCATTGTACGCGGCGATGTCGCCAAGCTTGTCGATCTCGCCGCGCTGCGCGCCGTCGATCGACGCGGGCCGGGTCGGATCGAGCTGGTGCGCGAGCGCGACCTCCTCCTTGAGCAGCCGGCGCACATCCGGCATCGTCTCCCGCGCGGAGAAGAACACCTCATTGTCCATGCCCCACACGACGATCGAGGGATGGTTGCGGTTGATGCGGATCATCTCCGCCAGTTGCTGTAGCACGCTCGCGTCGAACGCGGCGCGGTGCGACGGATCGGCCGGATAGGCCTGCCCGCCCCACGCATTCTTGAAGCTCCCCGTTCCCCAGAACGGCGCTTCGGACAGGAAGAGCAATCCCAGCCGGTCGGTCGTCTCGGCGAAATGCGGGTCGTGCGGATAATGCGATCCACGGATGAAATCGAAACCCGCATCCTTGACCCGCTGGACGTCGCGCTCGATCGCGCCGTTTGTGACGGCGTCGCCCCAGCCCGCCTGGTCCTGGTGCACGTTCGCGCCGCGGAAATAACGATGCTGGCCGTTGAGAAAGAAACCCTTGTCCGCCGTCCATTCGAACCAGCGGAAGCCGAATTCGGTATCATAACGGTCACGGTCGCGGCCCGCCACGATCAGGCGCGTCACCGCGCGGTAGAGATTGGGTGTCTCGGGACTCCACAGCCGGGGCCGTGCGATCGGCGCGGAGCGTTGCGTCGCATAGACCACCCCTCCCGCGGGTACGCGCACGACCTGATCCGGCAAGCTGGCGACACGCCTGCCATGCGCATCCTCCACCTGCGTTCGCACCGTGACGTTGGCCGTTTCCGGGCCGTCATTGTGGATCTCGGTCTCCGCCGCGACCTTGCCCGACGCCGCCGACAATTCGGGCGTGGTGAGGCGCGTGCCGGTCCAGGCGACATGCACCGCATCGGTCGCGACCAGCCGGACGTCGCGATAGATTCCGCCACTGAAGACATGCTCGCCCGCGCGCGGGGCGAGCGTCGGGTCCCAGCGATTATTGACGCGCACCGCGACGACGTTGCGTCCCGGTTTCACCGCCTGGGTGATGTCGACCGGGAAGCCCGTATAGCCGCCGCGATGATGGCCGACCGGCTTGCCGTTGACGAAAATCTCGGTTTCCTGGAACGCACCCTCGAATTCCAGTGAAAGCCGTCGGCCGCGTGGCAAAGCGGGAAGCGTGAAGCTTTTGCGATACCAGCCATAGCCCACATAGAAATTGGCCGACTGGAAATAAGGCATGGAGAAGCTGTGCGGCAGGCCCACCCGCTCCCATGTCTTGTCGTCGAAATCGGCGCGCGCGGCTTCAGCGTCATCGCCCAGCTTGAAGCGCCAGTCCGCGTTGAAGATGGTCGCGACCCGCCCGGCTTCGGTCACGCCGACGGCGCTCCGGGACGGGATGCGGGTCTCCGCCACCGCCGTCTGGCCCCATGACGCAAGCAAAGCAGCGACGAGGAGAGGCAAAGGCCGCCCGCGCAGGGCCCGTAGGGTTTTCCGAGAATCCAGGTCGCGCACGGCCACTCTCTCCGTATTTCACTTATGATTTAAGCTTTCACCCATGCGGTGAAAGCCACGCGAGAGCAAGCCGGGCGCGGGCGCGCGACTAGCGTCAAATTCCCCTTAGGGCGCGTGATCGGCCGCAAGATGCGGCTCTACCCGCCGCAGCAAGAGCGCGCAGCGTTCCAGCGTGCCCGCGCTATCCCCCAGCGAATCCCTCTCCAGAATCTGATGATCCCGTACGACCGAGCCGTCCGGAAATTGCTGCCAGCTCATGTCGATCCATTCCGCTTCGGCGCCCGCGTGGAAGACATTCCAGAAGTGGCGCTCCAGGCTTTCCCCGGTCCACACATTGCCGACCGCGATTTCGGCTTCCGGATAGAACCACTGCACCACGCGGGACGTCGGATAGCATTGCCCATAAGCGGGGTCATTCTGCCGGATGATCCCCTGATAGGCGGTCAGAGGGTCCCATGATGCCTCCATCGCCCGGCGCAGGCGCGCCATCTCGATAGGACATCGCGGTCTCGACGCTTCGGGACGGGGCGGTGCTTCACCCGGGAAGGTTCGCGCATCGCGACAGAGTTCGCAAGCTGGCCTGTCTCGGCCTCGGTCCGGTTCGAGGGGCCGGCACGAAAAAGCCGCCGCCCACCAAGGTGGACGACGGCTCTTTTCGCTTAGTCCTGAGCCAACTTAGCTGTTCAGGTAATCGCCTGCGTCGGCATCGGTGCCATGCGTGGCACCGGTCACTTCGCCCAGCGGATCGTCGCCGGTGCCGGTCGAGTCACGCGGCGTACGCGCGAGCTCGGCGGCATGCTCCTCCGCGGCGCTGACAGGCGCGGCGATGGCGGCGGCGAGGCTGCGTTGCGAGGCCCGGAGCGCCGCGTCGCGCGACGATGCCGTGACGCGCAGGCGGTTCATGCCCGCGCCCGTGCCCGCCGGGATCAGGCGGCCGACGATGACGTTCTCCTTGAGGCCATTCAGGCTGTCCACCTTGCCCTGCACCGAAGCCTCGGTGAGCACGCGGGTGGTTTCCTGGAACGACGCCGCCGAGATGAACGAACGCGTCTGGAGCGAGGCCTTGGTGATGCCGAGCAGGATGGGCTTGCCCTCCGCCGGCGCCTGGCCCTTCTCGAGCTTCGCGTTGATCTCGTCCATCTCCTCGCGATCCACCTGCTCGCCCGGGAGCAGGGTGGTGTCGCCGGCGGCGGTGATCTCAACCTTCTGCAGCATCTGACGAACGATCGTCTCGATGTGCTTGTCGTTGATCTTCACGCCCTGCAGTCGATAGACTTCCTGGATTTCCGACACGAGATATTCCGCGAGCGGCTCGATGCCGAGCACCTCAAGAATGTCGTGCGGATCCGGCGAGCCGCCGATTAGATTGTCGCCGCGCTTGACGTAATCGCCTTCCTGCGCGTCGATCGTCTTCGACTTCGGCACCAGATATTCGACCGGCTCCGACCCATCGTCTGGACGGATGATGATCTTGCGCTTGGCCTTGTAGTCCTTGCCGAATTCGACGCGGCCGGAGACCTTTGCGATGATCGCATTCTCCTTCGGCTTGCGCGCCTCGAACAGCTCCGCGACGCGCGGCAGACCACCCGTGATGTCGCGGGTACGGGCTGCTTCACGCGGCACGCGTGCCAGCACTTCGCCCGCCTCGACCATCTGGCCGTCCTCGACCGCGATGACCGCGCCGACGATCAGGCGCGACACGCCGGACTCGCCCGAAGCTTCGTCGAGCAGGGTGATGCGCGGACGCAGGTCTTCCTTCTTGGAGCGTCCCACATCCTCGATCACCACGCGCTGGGTGAGGCCGGTCGTTTCGTCCGACTCCTCGCGCACCGTGCGGTTCTCGATGAGATCCTGGAAGCGGACCATGCCCTTCTTGTCGGTGATCACCGGCATATAGGCCGGGTCCCACTGCGCGATGCGATCGCCCTTGGAGACGATGTGACCATCGTCGACCATCAGCTGCGCACCATAAGGCAGGCGGTGGGTCGAACGCTCGCGCCCGTCCATGTCGACGATCGCGATTTCCGCCGAACGCGACAGCGCGATGCGCTGGCCCCGGGGATTGACGATCGTCGGCAGGCCGCGAAGCTCGATCTTGCCGTCCGAAACCGCTTCGAGGTTCGACTGCTCGTTGAGCTGCGCCGCGCCGCCGATGTGGAAGGTACGCATGGTGAGCTGCGTGCCCGGTTCGCCGATCGACTGCGCCGCGATGACGCCGACCGCTTCGCCGATATTGACCGGCGTACCGCGCGCGAGGTCACGGCCATAGCAGGCCGCGCACACGCCGCCCTTGGATTCGCACACCAGCGGCGAGCGGATCTTCACGGCCTGCGGGGACACGGCTTCGATCGCCGCGACCATGGCTTCGTCGAGCAACGTGCCCTCGGCAACGACCACGTCGCCGCTCTTGCTGTCGAGGATATCCTCGGCCGTGGTGCGGCCCAGGATGCGCTCGCCGAGCGACGCGATGGTCGAACCGCCCTGCACGATCGCGCGCATTTCCAGCGCACGCTCGGTGCCGCAATCCAGCTCGACGACGACGCAATCCTGCGACACGTCGACCAGACGGCGGGTCAGGTAACCCGAATTGGCGGTCTTCAACGCGGTGTCCGCGAGGCCCTTACGAGCACCGTGGGTCGAGTTGAAATATTCAAGGACGGTCAGGCCTTCCTTGAAGTTCGAGATGATCGGCGTCTCGATGATCTCGCCCGACGGCTTGGCCATCAGGCCGCGCATGCCGGCCAGCTGCTTGATCTGCGCCTGGGAACCGCGGGCGCCCGAATGGGCCATCATGTAGATCGAGTTGATGTCTGCTTCCCGGCCGTCGGGATTCTTCTTAACGGCCTGGATTTCCTTCATCATCTCGTTCGCGACGCGGTCACCGCAACGCGACCAGGCATCGATCACCTTGTTGTACTTTTCCTGCTGGGTGATCAGGCCGTCCTGATATTGCTGCTCGTAATCCTTCACGAGCGCGCGCGTCTCGTCGACCAGCGGCTCCTTGGACGCCGGGATGACCATGTCGTCCTTGCCGAACGAAATGCCCGCCTTGAACGCGTGACGGAAGCCGAGGCTCATGATGCCGTCGGCGAACAGCACGGTCTCTTTCTGGCCGGTGTGACGATAGACCTGGTCGATGACGTCGCCGATTTCCTTCTTGGTGAGAAGGCGGTTGACGGTCTCGAAGGGCACCTTGTGGCTCTTCGGCAGCGTCTCGGCGATCAGCATGCGGCCGGGCGTGGTCTCGACCCGCTTCATGTAGGTCTTGCCGTCCTCGTCGGTCTGCGGAACGCGGGTCGTGATCTTCGTGTGAAGCGTCACGGCCTTGGCGTTGAGCGCCTGATGGACCTCGCTCATGTCGCCGATCATGGAGCCCTCGCCGGGCTCGCCTTCCTTCATCATCGACAGATAATAGAGACCCAGCACCATATCCTGCGACGGCACGATGATCGGCTTGCCGTTCGCCGGGCTCAGGATGTTGTTGGTCGACATCATCAGTACGCGCGCTTCCAGCTGCGCCTCGAGGCTCAGCGGGACGTGCACGGCCATCTGGTCGCCGTCGAAGTCCGCGTTGAAGGCCGAGCAGACCAGCGGGTGAAGCTGGATCGCCTTGCCCTCGATCAGCACCGGCTCGAACGCCTGGATGCCCAGACGGTGAAGCGTCGGCGCGCGGTTCAGCAGAACCGGATGCTCGCGGATCACCTCGTCCAGGATGTCCCAGACTTCCTTGCGCTCCTTCTCGACCCACTTCTTGGCCTGCTTCAGGGTCATCGAAAGACCCTTGGCGTCCAGGCGGGCGTAGATGAACGGCTTGAAAAGCTCGAGCGCCATCTTCTTCGGCAGGCCGCACTGGTGCAGCTTGAGCTCGGGACCGGTCACGATGACCGAACGGCCCGAATAGTCGACGCGCTTGCCGAGCAGATTCTGACGGAAGCGGCCCTGCTTGCCCTTGAGCATGTCGGACAGCGACTTCAGCGGACGCTTGTTGGCGCCCGTGATCGTGCGGCCGCGGCGGCCGTTATCGAACAGGGCGTCGACCGACTCCTGAAGCATGCGCTTTTCGTTGCGGACGATGATGTCCGGCGCGCGCAGCTCCATGAGGCGCTTGAGGCGGTTGTTACGGTTGATCACGCGGCGATACAGATCGTTCAGATCCGAGGTCGCGAAGCGGCCGCCGTCGAGCGGCACCAGCGGGCGCAGTTCGGGCGGGATGACCGGAACCACGTCCAGGATCATCCATTCCGGGCGGTTGCCCGAATCGATGAAGCTCTCAACGACCTTCAGCCGCTTGATGATCTTCTTGGGCTTCAGCTCCGACTTGGTCTCGGCCAGCTCCTTGAGCAGATCCTCGCGCTCGCCCTCGAGGTCCAGGCCTTCGAGCATGTGCTTGACCGCTTCCGCGCCGATCCCGGCGGAGAAGGCGTCCTCGCCATATTCGTCCTGCGCCTCGAGCAGCTCGTCCTCGGTGAGGAGCTGATACTTCTCAAGCGGGGTCAGGCCCGGCTCGATCACGACATAGGCTTCGAAGTACAGGATGCGCTCGAGCTGCTTGAGCTGCATGTCGAGCAGCAGGCCGATGCGCGACGGCAGCGACTTCAGGAACCAGATATGCGCAACCGGCGCCGCCAGCTCGATATGGCCCATACGCTCGCGGCGGACCTTCGAGACAGTGACTTCGACACCGCACTTTTCGCAGACGATGCCCTTATACTTCATGCGCTTGTACTTGCCGCACAGGCACTCGTAATCCTTGATCGGACCGAAGATGCGCGCGCAGAACAGGCCGTCACGCTCGGGCTTGAACGTGCGATAGTTGATCGTCTCGGGCTTCTTGATCTCGCCGAAGGACCAGGAACGGATCCGGTCCGGGGATGCGATGCCGATCTTGATCTGGTCGAAAGTCTCCGGCTTGGCGACCGGATTGGCGAAGTTGGTCAGTTCGTTCATCTCTAAGTCCTCACTGGGAGGGAAAATCTCGGGGCGAAGGTGAGGCCGCTGCCTTCGGAGGGCAGCGGCCGATCACATCACTCCGCCGCTTCGGCCGCGTCGGTCTCGGGTTCGACCGAGTTCAGGTCGACGTTCAGGCCGAGGCTGCGCATTTCCTTCACGAGCACGTTGAAGCTCTCCGGAATGCCCGCCTCGAACGTGTCGTCGCCCTTGACGATCGCCTCGTAGACCTTGGTACGGCCGACCACGTCGTCCGACTTCACGGTCAGCATTTCCTGCAGCGTGTAGGCGGCGCCGTACGCCTGAAGCGCCCACACCTCCATTTCGCCGAAGCGCTGGCCGCCGAACTGCGCCTTGCCGCCCAGCGGCTGCTGGGTGACGAGGCTGTACGGCCCGATCGAACGCGCGTGGATCTTGTCGTCCACAAGATGGTGGAGCTTCAGCATGTAGATGTAGCCCACGGTGACCTTGCGGTCGAACGCGTCGCCGGTGCGGCCGTCGAACAATTCGACCTGGCCCGACGTATTGAGCCCGGCCAGGGTCAGCATGTCCGACACGTCCTGCTCGCGCGCGCCGTCGAACACCGGGGTCGCCATCGGGATGCCGTTGCCCAGCAGGCCCGCCATCTCAAGCACATGATCGGGGCTCATCGCCTCGATCTCGGCGTGATATTGCGCGCCATAGACCGTCTTCAGACGATCCACGACCACGGTCGGTGCCTGGCCCGGCTTGCCGCCGTCCGGATTGGCCTCGCGCCACGATTCCAGTGCCTCGGTCACCTGCTTGCCCAGGCCGCGCGCGGCCCAGCCAAGATGGGTCTCGAAGATCTGACCGACGTTCATACGCGACGGCACGCCCAGCGGGTTGAGCACGATGTCGGCATGCGTCCCGTCCTCGAGGAACGGCATGTCCTCGATCGGCAAGATGCGGCTGATCACGCCCTTGTTGCCGTGACGGCCGGCCATCTTGTCGCCCGGCTGCAGCTTGCGCTTCACCGCGACGAAGACCTTGACCATCTTGAGCACGCCCGGCGGCAGTTCGTCGCCACGCTGCAGCTTCTCGACGCGGTCGTCGAACTTGGCGACGATCGCCGACACGGCCTCGTCATACTGCGCCTTGACCGCTTCCAGATCGCTCTGGCGCGCATCGTCGGCCACCGCGATCTTCCACCATTCGCGCTTCTCGACTTCTTCAAGCAGAGCTTCGTCGATCGTGGCGCCCTTCTTGACGCCCTTCGGACCCGACACGATCGTCTGGCCGATCAGCATTTCCTTCAGGCGCGACCAGCTGGCGCGATTGAGGATGCCGCGTTCGTCCTCGCGGTCCTTGGTCAGGCGGTCGATCTCCTCACGCTCGATCGCGAGCGCGCGCTCGTCCTTGTCGATGCCGTGACGATTGAAGACGCGGACGTCAACGATCGTACCCGACACGCCCGGCGGCAGGCGCAGCGACGTGTCGCGCACGTCGGAGGCCTTTTCGCCGAAGATGGCGCGCAGAAGCTTTTCTTCCGGCGTCATCGGGCTTTCGCCCTTCGGCGTGATCTTGCCGACCAGGATGTCGCCCGGCTCGACCTCGGCGCCGATATAGACGATGCCCGCCTCATCGAGGTTGCGCAGAGCTTCCTCGCCGACATTGGGGATGTCGCGCGTAATGTCTTCTGGTCCGAGCTTGGTGTCGCGGGCCATCACTTCGAACTCGTCGATGTGGATCGACGTGAACACGTCGTCCTTCACGATCCGCTCGGAGATGAGGATCGAATCCTCATAATTGTAGCCGTTCCACGGCATGAACGCGACGAGCACGTTGCGGCCGAGCGCCAGCTCGCCGAACTCGGTCGACGGGCCATCGGCGATGATGTCGCCGGCGTGGACCACGTCGCCCACCTTCACCAGCGGACGCTGGTTGATGCAGGTCGACTGGTTCGAACGCTGGAACTTCATCAAAGTGTAGATGTCGACGCCGGACTTGCCTGCATCGACCTGGCCGGTCGCCCGAACGACGATACGCGACGCATCGACCTGGTCGACGATGCCCGGACGCTTGGCGGCGATCGCCGCGCCGGAGTCACGCGCAACCGTCTCTTCCATGCCGGTGCCGACGAACGGCGCTTCGGCGCGAACCAGCGGCACCGCCTGGCGCTGCATGTTCGATCCCATCAGCGCGCGGTTGGCGTCGTCGTTTTCCAGGAACGGAATGAGCGATGCCGCGACCGACACGAGCTGCTTGGGGCTGACGTCCATCAGCGTCACGTGATCGCGCGGCGCCATCAGGAATTCACCCGCTTCACGCGCAGAGATCAGGTCCTCGACGAACGTGCCGTCCTTCGCGATTTCGGCGTTGGCCTGCGCGATCGTGTGCTTGGCCTCTTCCATCGCCGACAGGTACACGACCTCGTTGGTGACCTTGTGGTCGATCACCTTGCGGTACGGCGTCTCGATGAACCCGTATTTGTTGACGCGGCTGAACGACGCGAGGCTGTTGATCAGGCCGATGTTCGGGCCTTCCGGCGTCTCGATCGGGCAGATACGGCCATAATGGGTCGGATGGACGTCGCGGACCTCGAAGCCCGCGCGCTCGCGGGTCAGGCCGCCCGGCCCGAGCGCCGAGACGCGACGCTTGTGCGTCACTTCCGACAGCGGGTTGGTCTGGTCCATGAACTGCGACAGCTGCGACGAGCCGAAGAATTCGCGCACCGCGGCCACTGCCGGCTTGGCGTTGATCAGGTCGTTCGGCATGACGGTCGACACGTCGACCGAACTCATCCGCTCCTTCACCGCGCGCTCCATGCGGAGCAGGCCGACGCGATACTGATTCTCGAGCAGCTCGCCGACCGAACGCACGCGGCGGTTGCCGAGATTGTCGATGTCGTCGATCTCGCCCTTGCCGTCCTTCAGGTCGACCAGGGTCTTCACGACCGCGAGAATATCGTCGGTGCGCAGCGTGGTGACCGTATCCTCGACGTCGAGGTCGAGGCGCATGTTGAGCTTGACGCGGCCCACGGCCGACAGGTCGTAGCGCTCCGGATCGAAGAACAGGCCCGCGAACAGCGACTCCGCGGTTTCCTTCGTCGGCGGCTCGCCAGGGCGCATCACGCGATAGATTTCGCTGAGCGCATGGTCGCGCTCTTCGACCTTGTCGGCCGCGAGCGTGTTGCGCATCCAGGCGCCGGTCGAGATATGATCGATGTCGAGCAGGTCGACATGGTCGAAGCCGGCATTGTCGAGCTTCTCCAGATTCTCCGGAGTAACCTCGTCGCCCGCCTCGATATAGATGCGGCCGGTGGCCTCATCGATCAGGTCGTAGGCCGAATAGCGGCCATAGATTTCCTCGGTCGGGATCAGCAGGCTGGCGAGCCCGTCCTTGCCCGCCTTGTTGGCGGCACGCGGCGAAATCTTGGTGCCGGCCGGGAACACGACCTCGCCCGTGTCGCCGTTGATCACGTCGAACGACGGCTTCTGGCCGCGCCAATTCTCGACCAGGAAGGGAACCTTCCAGCCGCCCTCGCCACGCACGTAGCGCTGCGTCTTGTAGAAATAATTGAGGATGTCCTCGCCGTTCAGGCCCAGCGCATAGAGCAAGGTCGTGACCGGCAGCTTGCGCTTGCGGTCGATCCGGACGTTGACGATGTCCTTGGCGTCGAATTCGAAATCGAGCCACGAGCCGCGATACGGGATCACGCGCGCGGCGAACAGGAACTTGCCCGAAGCGTGGGTCTTGCCGCGATCATGGTCGAACAACACACCTGGCGAACGATGCATCTGGCTGACGATGACACGCTCGGTGCCGTTGATGATGAAGGTGCCGTTCTGCGTCATGAGCGGCATGTCGCCCATATAGACGTCCTGCTCCTTGATATCGAGCACCGAACGGGTGTCGGTATCGGCATCCACCTCGAACACGATCAGGCGAAGCGTGACGCGCATCGGCGCCGCATAGGTGATGCCGCGCTGACGGCATTCCTCGATGTCGTACTTGGGATCCTCAAGCTCGTAATTGACGAAGTCGAGCTCGGCGGTGCCGGCGAAATCGCGGATCGGGAACACGGAGCGGAGCGTCTTCTCCAGGCCCGAAATATAACCGATCGACGCGTCCGACCGCAGGAATTGTTCGTAGGATTCGCGCTGAACCTCGATCAGGTTCGGCATCTGCACCACTTCGTGGATGTTGCCGAAAACCTTACGGATGCGCTTCTTCGCAGCCGTGAGAAGCTGTTCGTGTGCCTGGGTCGCCATCGATTATCCTCGGATCGGATCAGAATTTTCCCGCCTCACTGCGGAAATGCGGCCGATATGCGGGTTTAAACCACGCAAAAAAGTGCGGGTCCGGACCGTCGGAACCGCACTGGCAGCGTCTGGAGAACCCGATCCCCTCCCCAATTCGTCCCGACATGCTCGCCAAGCCTGTCGTGTCCCGGGGCGGGATGGTTGGGCGGCCCAAAGACTCGGGGCGCGCACCGTCCGAGGCTCCATGTAGGAATTTTTGCGCGAAGGTAAAGGCCTTTCGCCGACAATCTGGCCGCATATTCCGAAATCGATGGCCCAGGCCGCCGTTTCTATACCGCCGCCCGCAGCTCGGCCACGAACGCGCCGACCCGCCCGCGCAGCCGCGCGGTTTCCTGTGCCAGGTCGTCCGCCATCGTCCGCATCGCGGTCGACCCCTGCGCCGTATCCGCCACCATGCGGCTGATCTCCGCTACATTGTCGTTGATCTCGCCGCTCGCCGCGAGCGCCTGGCCGACATTGTCGGCGAGCAGGCGCGCGGTCGCGGCCTCGGCGCCGACCGCCTCGTCGACCGACCGGGTCATATCCTCGATCCGATGAACCACCGCCTCGATCACGTCTTGCCCCTCGATCACCTCTGCGGAGACGGTGCGTATGTCGCCGATCCGCTCTCCGATCTCGCTCACCGCATCGCGCGTCTTGCCCGCGAACTGACGCATCTCGCGCGCCACCACCGCGAAGCCTCCGCCATTCTGACCGAGCCGCGCCGCCTCGATCGCGGCGTTGATCGCGAGCAATTGTGCCTGGCCGGCTATAGTCTGGACCGATCGCAGCGTCGCCTCGATCGCCGCCGCCGCCTCGCCCAGCATCCGTCCGCGCGCGCTCCCTGCTTCGCTCAGCGAGACCGCCTCCGTCGCGGCGTCGCGCGCGCGGACGGTATGGCCGCGCACCCGGTCGATCGTCGCGGCGAGCGCGTCGGCAAGCAGGCTGATATCCCGGACGAAGCGGTCGCTTGCCGCCGCGACCTGCTCCAGCCGCGCCATGCGACCCCGGGTGATCTCCGCCTCGCGCTCCGCGGCAAGGCGGATCAGGGTGCGGTTGGTGAGCACGCCTAACAGGCGTCCGCCCGAGGTCAGGATCATTCCTTCGCTGCCGTCGCTCCGGGCATAAGCGTCGAGCAGATCGGGCAAGGGCGTGGCGACATCGGCGATCGGGCAAGACCGGCAATGCGCCTCGACCGCACGGTTGAACGCCGGATTGTCGAGCAAGGCATGACCGTAGGGATTATAGAGTATCTCGCGCACATCCTGCTCGAACACCGCGCCGATCGGGCGGCCCGCCTGGTTCACCACGGGGAGCAGCCGCAGCCGGGGATTGCAGCGGAACGCCTCGACCGCCGCCTTGAGCGGGGCGGAAGCCGCGACCTGGTCGTCGCCGGCTTCGCAATAAGCGGAAAGATCGGTTGCGATCGGCGACGGGACGGGCTTCAAAACCGGGCTGGCCATAAGCCGCGCTAAGGCCTGATGGTAAAATGGAGGATAAGGTTTGATGACGGTACGATGACAGAGCAAATTTCATTGCGCATCCGCCCCGCCACGCCAGACGACGTCGCGGCGATCGCCTTCATCTACGGCCACCATGCGCTCCACGGCACCGGCACGTTCGAGGAGGAGGCGCCTTCGCTTCAGGACATGGCCGATCGCCTCGCCAAGGTCCGCGCGCGCGGCTGGCCGTGGCTGGTGGCGGAGAAGGACGGAATTGTCGTGGGCTATGCTTATGCCGCCCAGTTCCGCGACCGCGCCGCCTACCGCTTCGCGGCCGAGGATTCGATCTACATCCACCCCGATTTTATGGGCCTGGGGCTCGGCAAGGCCTTGCTCGACGCCCTCCTCCCCGCCTCCGCCCAAGCGGGCTTCCAGCGCATGTTCGCGGTGATCGGGGATTCCGACAATATCGGCTCGGTCCGGCTGCACGAACGCACCGGCTTCACCCATTGCGGCAAGCTCGACAAAGCCGGCTTCAAATTCGGTCGCTATCTCGACGTCGTGTTCATGCAGCGCGAGATATAACCGTCCCCATCATCCCGGGCTCGACCCCGGATCCCGCTGCCTTGAGCGCAGGCCTGGATTGCTTCGCTCCGCTCTCAATGACCGGGTGAATGCGAAGCCGTCATTGCGAGCCGCGTAAGCGGCGCGGCGATCCAGCCCCGCCCCCTAAGCCGCACCCCGTTCGTGCTGAGCGAAGTCGAAGCACGCTGGGAAAGCGCGAACGGAAGCGGCGGACTTGACAAAGTAGAACAAACCGTGTACGCATGGTGCGTTCGCTGACTAAGGTCAGGGGGCACGACCGGCGCGAAGCTCCTCGGCATGCATGAGACGGTATCTTCGCCCAAGAGTACAGATCTCGGCATGGACGTTCGCGTCTCATGGTGATGCCGGCGTCGTGTAGCGGAGCTATGCGGACGACGTGGGGGTCTTCGCAGCCCTTGGGGGTAACCCCCGGCCAAGACCGCGGCTTCGCGTTGGCAATCGCGTACCGTGGCTATGCGGGCGATTGCTGGAGGGTCACACCTTCAGGGGCAGCGATGTTACCCAACCCAATCCCGCAGCCGCCCCGACCGGATAGCGCGCATTGGCAGGCCTGCAGGCGGTATCCAGGGCTTCACGGCCCAAAGTCAGCGTGCAGCCTCCCCGCGGCCGAGAAGGTGTGCGGAACCGCGCCGGTCACACTCGCTTGCACCCAGGCCACCTACCCGCACGCCCAAAATCCGTCGCCCCGGCGCAGGCCGGGGCCGCAGGAGTGTGCTACCCATCTCCCCACCGTCATCCCGGATCCTTCGACAGGCTCAGGACAGGCCTGATCCGGCACCCCAGCCCCTCGCCCCGGCCTTGTTCCGGCACCCACCGGGTGGCATGCACCCGCCATGCCGATCCAGATCGAACCCGTTACAACGCTCGGCCACGATCTTGACCCGTTGGTGATGGAAGCCGACGCGGAAGGCCACCTCTTCATGCGGCGGATGCGCGACGACTGGGGGACTTGCGAAAACCGGTTCGATCGCCTGGGCGAGCTGCTGCTGGCCGCCCGCCTCGATGGCCGGCTGGTCGGCATCGGCGGCCTCAACCGCGATCCTTATGCGCAAGACCCCGCCATCGGCCGCCTGCGCCGCCTTTATGTCGTGGGCGCGGCGCGCCAGCTTGGTGTCGGCGCCTTGCTGGTCCGCCACATCCTCGCCCATGCGGCATCGCATTTCTCCGTCGTCCGGCTTCGCACTCTCTCGCCCGCCGCCGCGGCCTTCTACGCCCGCCTCGGCTTCCAGCCTACCGACGAACCGGACGCGACCCACAACCTCAACCTTTCGTCCTTGCGAGCGTAGCGGCGCAATCCAGCTCCTCGCCCGTCACCCGGACTTGACCCGGGGCGACAGCCGCAAAGAAAAAGGGGCGGCCCGTCGCCGGGCCGCCCCTCTCTCTAACGTCGGTCCGAAGCGGACCAGCGTACCGTAAGAGCTTACTTGAGCTCGACGGTCGCGCCGGCTTCCTCGAGCTGCTTCTTGAGCTTCTCGGCTTCGTCCTTGCTGACGCCTTCCTTGACCGCCTTAGGAGCGGACTCGACCAGGGTCTTCGCCTCGGTCAGGCCCAGGCCGGTGATGGCGCGGACTTCCTTGATGACGTTGATCTTCTTGCCACCGTCGCCGGTGAGGATCACGTCGAACTCGGTCTTCTCTTCAGCAGCAGCGGCACCGGCGCCGGCGCCACCGGCGGCCGGAGCGGCAACCGCAACGGCAGCGGCGGCCGAAACGCCCCACTTCTCTTCGAGGAGCTTCGAGAGCTCGGCCGCCTCGAGGACGGTGAGCGCGGACAGGTCGTCAACGAGCTTGTTCAGGTCTGCCATGGTAATCTCCATTGTCTTGATCCGTCATGCCAGCGGAAGCTGGCATCTCAGGCGGCTTTCTACCTCCCGAGACCCCAGCGTGCGCTGGGGTGACGATGGTTGGTCAGGTTGAAATTCAGGCTGCGTCCTTGGCCGCATAGGCCCCGAAAACGCGGGCGAGCTGGCCGGCCGGTGCCTGGAGCACCGATGCCACCTTGGTCGCGGGTGCCTGCAGCAGGCCCACGATCTTGGCGCGCAACTCGTCGAGGCTGGGGAGCTCTGCGAGCGCCTTCACCCCATTCACGTCCAGCACGGTAGTGCCCATCGCGCCGCCCACGATTTCCAACTTGTCGTTGGTCTTCGCGAAAGCGACGACGATCTTGGCGGCCGCGACCGGGTCCACCGAAGTCGACAGCGCCGTCGGACCCACCAGCAAATCGTGGAGGGTCGTATACGGCGTGCCTTCTGCGGCAATGCGGGCAAGGCTGTTCTTGGTCACCTTGTAGCTGGCGCCCGCTTCCCGCATTTTCACGCGCAGGGCCGTCGACTGGGCGACGGTCATGCCGAGGTTGCGCGTGACGACCACGACGGACGTCTCGTTCAACGTGCGGTTCAGCGCTGCAACCTGCTCGGACTTCTGAGCACGATCCATTGCCATTCTCCGTTCCGTATGACGCAACATGCGCCATACGCATTCGAACCGCGCGAGCAGGTGCTCGAACGGCAAAGTCCGAAGGGGAATGGGATGCCTGACCTGTAGGGGCACATAGCCCCCAAGGCAGACCGGCAAGCATGACGCTCCCCGGCTAAATCTCTTTCCCCGTCTAGGCAGGACATTAAGAAGGGGCATATCCCCTTCACCTGCTGTCTCGGACGGAATCCCTTGCCCAAGGGCAGGGAAGGCGCGCTCCTAGCGGAAAAGACGGAAAAGTCAACGCAGCCGGTCCTTGGCCGAAGACCGCGCCGGCGTCTGCCCGCCGTCACGCCGCGGCGTCGCGCTTGCAGGTCATTATCGTAGCGCGCCCAATCGAAATTGACGGCGTTTTGACGCTTTGCCGGCCCGCCGTTTGACGATGCCATCACAGTCCGGGGTCCAGAGGGCCTGGCATACCGGTCGCGATTGGCGCGCCCGAAATGTTGGGACTAGGATGATGAAACGATTTGGTGTGGCCTTGGTGTTGGGACTTTCCGCGGTCGGTTCGGCCGCGTCCGCCGCCGACCTGCTGGTCAACGGCAATTTCGAGGCGTCGACCGATCCCACCGTAACGCCGACCGGCTGGACCAATATCGGCCATTCCGACGGGGTGATTCCCTACACGATCGGTCCGGTACCCGCATTCGACGGCAATTATTTCTACGATCTTGGCGGTTATGGCGACGCGTCGGGGCCCGTGGGCGACGGCATCATGCAGAGCGTCGCCACGACGGTTGGCCAGACGTATCAGCTGACATTCGGCCTGAGCTCGGAGGACGTATCCGGCCTTTCATCGCTGCAGGTTCTGATCGGCGGGCAATCCACGCTGTTTTCCCTGTCGAGCACCGGAACCTGGTTTCTGAAGGGCTTCTCGCTCCAGTCCATCACCTATGTCGCGACCGCAGCCACCACGGACATCAAGTTCATCGAAATCGCCAACAGCAGCGGCGGCAACAACGATCCGCTGATCGACGGGGTGTCCTTCAGCGCAGCCTTGCCCGCTCCCGAAATGGCGACCTGGATGATGATGCTAGGCGGCTTCGGGCTGCTGGGCGCCGTGTTGCGCACGCAGCGCCGCGCGCAGTTCGGTTTCAGCCAGCGCTGAAATCTGTCTGTGCCGACGCGGCAATGGCGAGCCGGGCATCGATGCCGCTCGCTATCCCGATCCGTTGCGGAGGATGTCGATGACGCCCTGGGAGTTGCTCGCGATCTGGCAGGGCCTGCACGCCTGGCTCATCTCGTCGGCCGTGAGGAACGCTGCGGCCATTACGGTCGCCTCTGCCGAAGCCATTCGCGCGAAAGGCGAAACCTGTCCAAGCGAAGGCGAAGCATATCACCAGACGTCTCACGATTTGACGATAATTTGACGGCACTCAAGGGCCGCCATGTAGTATCTGCGGAAACTATCTTGAGAAAAGATATTCGAGAAATGGCAACCGTGACGTACCGGCTCTTATCTGATATCCCGGCTTTATCTGTCCCGCTGGGGGAAGTCGCGACCGATGAAGATCGGTCGGGGCTGGCCATGTTCCATGCCGTCAATCGGCAGTTTGGACTGGCCTCGGAAGGCGATGCACCGGAGGCTCATGGTCAACCAGTCTCAGGACGCGATACCCCCTCCTCTGCGTGTCGACCTGCTCGGCGAGTTTCGCGTGTTCCGCAACGGTACGAACCTGCGCTTGCGCGGGCGCAAGGCGCGCGCGCTGCTGGCGTATCTCGCTTGCTCGCCGAACCGGACGCTGTCGCGGGAACGCGCCGCGGATATTTTGTGGAGCGATCGCGGGACGGATCAGGCGCGCGCAAGCTTGCGGCAGACCATCGCGGAGATCCGCGGAGAATTGCCCAGCTCGGACGCATTGATCGTGGGGCGGGATTCGATCGCCTTTGCGCCCGGACAAGCCCGCAGCGACGTGGACGAAATTATGGACGCCTGCGCCAACCGGGATTCGGCGGCGCTTGCCCGCAACCTGGAACGGGCCGGCGACCTCTTTCTCGCCGACCTTTCAGGGCTTTCGCCGGCGTTCGACGAGTGGCTGCTCAGCGAGCGGGTGCGGCAGCATGACCGGCTCGTCGCCGCGGCGGTACAAGCGGTGGAGCCGATGATGGGCACCGCGCAGCAAACCGACGTACAGACCATCCTGCGCGGCCTCGACCGGCTGGATCCCTGGAATGAGGCGGTCGCGCGCCTCGGGTTCGAAGCGGATTTCTCCGCGGGAGACGTCGCGGCGCTGCATCGGCGCTACCGTCGTCTCGCGGAAGCCCTGCAGCGTGAATTCGGAACGACCCCGTCCGCGGAAACGCGCGCCCTGTTCGACCGTCTGACGGCGTCCGAACACACTCGGATGCCGCGCCCTGCTTCGGAGGCCGTCAGGCCTCCGGAGGTCACGGCGGTAGCGCCGCCTACGATATTGGTGAGCCCGATCGAGGCCGTACCGGCTTCGCCGGAAGCCACGGAGATAGCGCTGATCGTCACGGACGATATCCGCACGGCGCTCGCCCAGCATCCGGAATTGCGCGTGCTGTCGCTGGAAAGCCCCAGTCTCGAACGTGTCGCGCATTTCTGTGAAAACGCGATCAGCACCTACATGCTGTCGGGCAGGATCCGGCAGTTGGGTGAGGAAATTCGCGTCAACCTCCTCATCGGCAACGCGCGCACCAGCGTCGTGATATGGTCCCACCAATTTCAGCTCGATCGGCAAAACCTGACGGCTGCAGTCGATCAGGTCGTGGCGCGGGCCGTGGGGGCCGCTTATCCGGCAATCGATCAGGATCTCGCCGCGACCTTGCCCGAGGAGGAAAGCGCGGATGCGGTTCATCGCTACATCTCGGCCAGGCGCCTGATCGGACAGGGGAACAGCCTGGACAATGTCCGCAAGGGCGTCGCCATGCTGGAACAGCTCGTCACAAACGACGCGCGCCACCTCAACGCACGCCTGCTCCTTGCGCGCATGTACAATACCGATTTCTGGCAACGCCTTGCCGGGCACGATTTGGCCGCTTTCCGGGCCCGGGCGCTGGCATTGACCCAGGAAGCGGTCTCGATCGAACCCGCCAGCGCGCGGCTGCAATTGCGACTGGGATGGTGCAATCTGCGCGGGCGAAACTGGCAACAGGCGGAAAGCTTCTTTCGCAAGGCGCTGGGCGCCATCACCTTCGATGCCGATGCTCTGAACGAATGCGCGTTCGGGCTTTGCCATCTCGGCCTGCTGGAGGATGCCGAACCGCTGATGCAGCGCGCCTTCGCGCTCAACCCGTTCGCGCCGGCCGATTATCATGCGGATTATGCGATCCTCCTCATGCTGCGCGGCGACACGATCGCGGCCGAGGAGCATTTTGAGGTAAGCGGCGAGCGGGGGCTGCAATATCTTGCGGCGCGGCTGGCCAACATGGCGCGCGGCGACTTTGGGGATCGGCGCACCAAGATCGCCACGACCTTCGTTGCCGGACTGCGCACGGCCTGGGAGCCTGATCGGGCGCTGACTCAGGCCGATGTGCGCGAATGGATCCGCGCGTCGCTGCCGTTCAAGCAGGAAGCGCAGGCTCGCATGCTCGAGGACGGTCTGCTGGAAGCGGTGGGATCCTCCTTTCCAGCATAAGCCGGTAAAGCGCGGTCATCGGCGGGCGCGGGATCTGGCCGGGCCGGGCTAACCCCTTTTCCAGTGCCGCAACCAGTGCCAGCGCGTCGTCCCGCTTGGCCGTCGCCAACGCGGCGAGCTCAGCCTCGCCGGTCGTCGCCATCCTGCCGGTGCGACCATGATATTCGGCCAGACACGCGCGCCACGTCCGCACCCTGAAGTCGGCGCGGCGTACGATGCGCTGAAGCGCGCGCCGCTCTTGTTCGCCCAGCGTCGCGCGCCGCAGCGCGGTTTCGGCGTCCACGAGCGAGACGGTAAGCGGCCGCCAGCCGAGTTCGGCGGGAGCATGACTTACCAGGACCGCGTCGTCGCGAACGATGCGCCCGGCGGCATAGGCCTCAAAGATTTCGCCGATACCGACCATGCCCAGCGCATGCAGCTCAGCCGCGCGCAAGGCCCCCAGACTGGCGCCCCCCGCGACCGGAATGCCGCGCGCGATCAGGTCGAGTATTTCCTTGTGCCAGACGGTCGGCGCTACCTCGAAACAGCCATCGATCAGACCGACCGCGGGCGGCGGATCCATGATCAGGGCCGCCAGATCGCCACAGACGGCCGGTGGCCGCACGTCGATCGACTCCGGGACAAACGAACGGCCGAGGCTTGGTCCCACGAACAGGACCGGCCGGGAGTTGCGGATCTTCCGATGGGGGGCGGCGAATGTGGGCCGGGAGAGCGGAGGACCGGGTGCGCGCTTGAGATCGGCCAGCCCCGGCCCGATCGCACGAACCACGGCAAGATCGGGATGCGGACGCGGATATTTGTACAGGAGAATTGGGAGCGCCGCGCGCCGCTCGGCCACGGCCAGCAACGTCTCCAGCCCGCGTTTCGCGTCTCGCGTCGGGTGGTGCGGAACCTCCGGCCAGCGTAGCGGACCCGGCCCGAAGCTGAGACCGCCCAGGATCAGGTCCAGCATCGCTTCGGCGCCCCCGCGATAATCGTCCGGGGTCAGATCGTCCCGCGCGCCGGCCACCAGCGTGATGCGGGACTGTACCGCCTCCAGCATCGCGCGAACGAGCGCTATCCCGCGATCGGGATGGCAGCCCGAACCCGCGGCGGGCGGAAGCATGGTCCCGTTCATGGCCACATCCGTGACGGCGCAGCCGAACGCCGCAATGCCGGCATCCTGCCCCATGCTCCAGGCCCGCAGCGCGAAACCCCGCTTGCGGATATGCGTGATCAGTCGGCGCGGCGTCGGATCCGTGACTGTATCGAGATCCAGCTCACACGCACGCCGGCCTTTCGGCGACAGATCGTGCATTACCGCCTGAAGATCATGTTCGAGCAATTCGGCCACCGCCGCGGCGCTGGCTTCCTCATCCGTATTGCCGGTTGCGAGCCCGACCGAGGAAAGGCGGACATCCGTGGGCAGCGAAAGGGTCAGGTCCAACGAGAGAAGGTCCCACGGAATCCGTGCCTCGCCCCCGGCGATCAAATTGACGCCGGCAAGCCAGCCTCGCGGCGTGGCGAGATCCAGCGCTATCGATAGCGGCCCGCGCTGCGCGGCCGCCCATAAGGCGCGGGTTTCGGGGGCCTGATCGCGAAGCGGGGAAAGAATTTCGGGCCTCGGCAGCCGCTCGGCACAATCCAGCTCGACGGCTTCGAGGAGGGCGGAGACCATTGCCGCGCGTGCGGTCAGCCCCTTGCCCTGCGATACCGACAGCAACCGCGCCAGCGGCCTTGTCGCCTGAAACACAGGAATATCGAACGGCGCCAGGCCGGAAACATCGCTTAGTCGGGTAACACCCGCACGGGACGCTGCCGACCGAGCCGCGGCAAGCGTCGCCGCGATCGACCGCGTCCTGTGCTGGCCGTCGGCGACAAGCCACAGGTCACGGGCCGTCGCTGAGTCCGTGGTGGACACCACCAAGCCTTATGCGCTGAAGTCGGTCGTAGCACTCACGGGCCGGTGCCGGATTGACCCACCATCGCCTGCGCCAACCATACCGGCTTGGCCCCGCTCGGGGAACTGTCAGGGATAGCGGCCGCCCGCAGCGGGTTGCGATTGAGGAAATCGGCGAGGACGGAATTCGGCAGGCTGCTGTGCCCTGCCTCGGCGCTCACCAACCGCTCACAAATCACATAATGGACCGTGTCGCCCACAGGCAATTCGACAACGAAATGAGTCGGTTGATCATCCCCCTGATGCTGGGGGTTTTCACCAATCTGAGCCACGCGCTTCCCCTTGTTTTAGTATCCCACCCGAAAATAGAAGCATTGTACGGAGCCAGATCGATCAATACGCCAAATGATGGTTTAAGGCACTCCTTATCGCAAGCGGAATGTTCCGCAGCCGTTATGGATCAGGCCATAGCCATCTCGAGCGCCGATATAGGGGCGCGTTGCTGATCGGCTGCAGGGACAGGGATCCGGTCGGCGACCGAAACGTCGGCGATATCGGCAAGGCCTGACCAATCCAGGATCTCGACCAGGCCTGATCTTAACCGGATGAAGCCTTCTGACTTCAGACGACGCAGGATCCGGTTCACATGTATGATGCTGAGCCCCACGAAGTTGCTGAGGCACTCCTGCGTCAGCGGCATGACGAAAGTCTTCCCCGTGACGAAGCCTATGCTGTGGCAGCGCTCGAAGAGCTCAAGGATCAGACTGGCCATTCGCTGAAGCGCGCTCTGCGAGCCCAGTCGCACGACATGCTCCAGCAGTTGCTCCTCCTCGATCAACCGCAGCATCCCAAGGCCATGGCGGAGCGAGCGAAAGCGATTGGGATCCTCTGCCATCGCGCGGACGGCACCGGCAATGTTGATGACCGTCAGATTGCTGACCGCCACGACCTCCAGCAGATCGATCGGCCGTTCCTCGCCTCCATCCCAGATCAGGTCGCCGGGCATGAGAACCGACAGCAATTGGCGATTGCCGCTCGGCGTGATTCGTTCGCGACATGCCCAGCCCGAGACGATCAGGGTGGGGCGCAGCGACGGTTGTTCGGGCATAACCACGGTCGAACCGCTGGAATAGGTGCGCGCGCAGTGGCTTCGCGTCAGCAACAACTCCCGCTCCGCGGGGGAAAGATCGATGTGCGTACAGAGACGTTTGGCCAATAGCTCCATCGAATAAAGCGAGCCTGTTGACGCGATAGACATGGTGCCAAACCCCCATGAGTTAGTCCGACCGCCCGTTGTCCGGTCGAACCTTATTTGCGCCGCGCTCTGTGACACGGGCGTGATTTGGCGCGCCGCGTTCCGTCAAAAGTTTGTGAAATCGTCAGCGCCGGCCGGGTCGGGATCGCCCCAGCAAACCTCCATCAAACCCCAGGGACGCCGAAGCTCGCGCCTAATTTGCCGATGGTTCGAATATGTGCGTGTCGACGGCCGATAGCTCGGAGCGTTCAGCGGCGGCGCGTTTCCGAAAACGCCTGCTCAGTTCGGCTTGAAGCGCGGCAACCGCCAGTCCCACAACAACGTCCCCGCGCGCAGGACAAAGCCCACCATGCCGCCGATCACCGCCGCACCCATGATTCCCAGGCCCGCCAACAGCAGCAAGGCATCGACCGAAGCGGCGGCGATAGCGGCGGTGACGTAGATATTGCGCTGCATCAGCACGGACGGCTGCCCCGCCAACGTGTCGCGCAAGATGCCGCCGAAGCAGGCGGTGATCACCCCCATCGCCACGCACACCGACGGCGACAGGCCGAAGCCGAAGGCCTTGCTCGTGCCGACCGTGGCATAAGCCGCCAGCCCGACCGCGTCGAGCCACAGCAGCGCCTTCGGGCTGGTCCAGCGTGTCGGCCACACCCACACGCCAAGCGAGGCGATCACGCACAGCACCAGATAATCGGGCCGCGCGACCCAGAAGACGGGCGCACCGATCAACAAATCGCGCAGGGTGCCGCCGCCGACGCCGGTAAAGGTCCCGAAGAAGATGAAGGTCACCGCATCCTCGCGCCGCTCGGCCGCCGCCAGCGCGCCCGAAGCCGCGAGGAAGGCCATGCCGGCATAATCGATAAGCTGGATCGAAGTGAGCGCCATCGACCCGCTCCTAGCCCAGGACGCCATTCTACAGAACCGCCATTGCGCGGAGCCAAGGGGCGAAGCTCAGGCGAAGCTGGCGGTATCCACAACTGCCCCACCGACCCCGTCCAGCGTGATCGCCTCGTCGGGCTGGCCCGCCGCCCCGCTGCCCGAGAAGAACAGGATCGTGTCGCTGCCCACGACGATCGCCGCCACGTCCAGCGCCGCATTGTTGAGCAGGACCGACGCGGTGGCGAAGGCGGCGGCCGGGCTGGCCGCGTTGTCGTGCAGCACCGCCAACACGTGGAAGGGCAGCTGGATCAGGTCCGCGCCATTGCCGAAATCCAGGATATGGTCGGTCGCATAAGCCAGCAGACCACCGACCGCGAAGGCCGCGTCGCCCGCGGCGAACACGAAGCGGTCATTGCCCGCATCGCCCGATATCTGATCGAGCCCGCCCCCGCCGGTCAGCGTATCATTGTCCGCGCCGCCGCGGATCGTGTCGTTGCCGTCCCCGCCCGACAGCGAATCCGCGCCCTTGTTGCCCTGCAGATAATCGGCACCCGCCCCGCCCATGATCACGTCATTGTCGGCGCCGCCGTAGAGGCGATCATTCCCGCCGCCGCCATCGATCGTGTCAGCCCCGGCATTGCCCTGGACATAGTCCATGCCGTCGCCGCCCGAGAGGCTGTCCGCGCCATCCGGCGAGCCCGCGACGGTGGTCAGTTCGTTGCCATAGATATGTTCGTTGCCGGGGCCGCCCGTGATCGTGTCGGCGCCTGCCCCTCCCATAAAATAATCCGCGTCATGCGCGCTGCCGGCAGGCGCGCCAAGAATACGATCATTGCCGTCGCCGCCGTCGAGCTGGTCGCTTCCGCTACCGCCGTCGAGCTGATCGTTGCCGGCGCCACCCAGCACAATATCGTTGCCCGTCTCACCCGACATCGTGTCCGCACCCGCCCCGCCGGTCAGGACGTTCCCCGCCTGGTTGCCGATGATCGTGTCATTGCCTAGGCCACCGATCGCATTTTCGATCGCCACGCCGTACGCGATCGCGACATTGCCGATCAGCCCGCCGACGTTCGAGAAATCGCCCGCGCGCAGATCGATCGTCTGGGCCATGCCGAAGCCCGAAAAATCGAGCGTGTCGTTGCCGCCTGCATCCCAGATCGCGAAGATCGGTGCGGCACTGCCGGGCACCAGACTGAACCATTCGCGTCCGCTGTTCGAATTGAAGCCGTAAATGGTGTCGCCGGCGAAGGCGGACATGTTGGGCCCGTAGAGGCGCTGAATCGCGGTAATGTCGTCCAGCAGCGGTATTGCCGAATAGCGGCCCGCCAGGTCGGCGCCCGTCTGCCACGGCGCAAAATAGCTCATCACCGTATATTGGGTCGTATCCTCATAATATTCCGCGCTGCTGTCATAGGTCGGCGCGATCGCGTCGGACCGGTTGTACATGCCGGGATGATTGAGCCCAATCGAATGGCCAATCTCGTGGATCAGCACCTCCGCGCCCTGGTTATCGAGCGTCGGAAAGGCGTTGTAGGACCGGGTGAAGTCGATCCACACGTCGCCCTCGAGCGACGCCGGGTCGCGCTCCGCCGGATCATCGTCCGGCAGATAAGTGAAACCCGAATAGAGGTCGGTATTATAATCCCCGAGCAGGATGGTGGCATTGTTCGAATAGCCGCCACCATCATCGACGCGCTGGAAGTGGATGTTGGCGACATCCGACCAGCCGAGGAAGGCCTTGTCCCCCGCCGCGATCTGTCCCGCGGTGAAGCGCGTGAAGCCCGACACGCCGCTGTCCGCCGGCACGTCGCCCGATGAACGATAGGCATAGGTTATCGTCAGCGGCTGCCCGTCCGCCGCGTTCCAGGGGGTCCCGGCAATATGGTCCGCCGCGCCATCGGTGGTGAGCGAGGTCTTGGCGACGCCGTCGGTCGCAATCCTCGGCCCGCCACGCACCAATGCGTCGGGGGCGAAGCTCAGAGGGTCGGTGTTGGACATAAGTCAGTCCCGCGTCGGATGACGCGATCCTACACCAGCGGCGCCGATCCCGCTTATGCGAAATTGGGAATTTTGCCCCCCCGGGGTGGCGGAACCTCGGACATTGACCGCGGTCCAGCTTGGGTGTCGATTACCCGCATGAAGACGCTGACCGAACAGCTCGCCCAATATGCCGCTTATCATCGCGACCGCCGCAACATCGCGCTTCACCTGATCGGCATTCCGCTGATCGTCGCCAGCATCGATGTCCTGCTGTCGCGCCCCGCCTTCGCGGTCGACGGCATCGGCCTGACCCCCGCGATCCTGATCTCGCTGGCGGTGGGATTGTTCTACCTGATACTGGATCTGCGGCTTGGCATCGCGATGGCGCTGGTGCTGGCGGGCGGCGCATGGCTCGGCAAAGTGGTCGCCGCCTACCCTACCCCCACTTGGCTAAGCGTGGGCATCGGCCTGTTCGTGATCGGCTGGATCATCCAGCTTGTCGGCCATGTCCAGGAAGGCCGCAAGCCCGCTTTCCTCGACGATCTGATCGGTCTGCTGATCGGGCCCTTGTTCGTCCTCGCGGAGATCGGCTTCGCGCTCGGCCTGCGCCGTGAACTGGAAGCGGCGGTGGAGGCCAAAGCCGGGCATAAGAAAAAGGGCCGGGATCGCCCCCGGCCCTCATCCTAATAGGCTTGCCCTGAACGCTTACGCCACCGCGGAATCCGCGCGGTGCGGAAGCTTCCAGCCCGGCCGCACGAAATGGCAGGTATAGCCGTTCGGGATTCGCTCCAGATAATCCTGATGCTCGGGCTCGGCCTCCCAGAAGTCGCCGACGGGCGCGACTTCGGTCACGACCTTGCCCGGCCATAGGCCCGAGGCCTCGACATCGGCGATCGTGTCTTCCGCTACCGCTTTCTGCTCAGGGGTCGTGTAGAAGATGGCGGAGCGATAGCTCAGGCCGATATCGTTGCCCTGGCGGTTGACCGTGGTCGGATCGTGGATCTGGAAGAAGAATTCGAGCAACCGGCGGAAGCTGGTCACTTCGGGATCGAAGATGATCTCGATCGCCTCGGCATGCGTACCATGGTTGCGATAGGTGGCGTTGGGCACGTCCCCGCCCGAATAGCCGACCCGCGTCGAAAGCACGCCCGGCTGCTTGCGGACCAGATCCTGCACACCCCAGAAACAACCCCCAGCCAGAACCGCGCGTTCGGTGCTCATGTGTCGTTCTCCTGTCGGGTCACTGGCCGACGCCTGCGCGCCGCAGCGACGAAAATGCCGGACCCGGATGTCCCGAATCCTCTCCAGGTCCAAATAAGAAGCGCGCACCGCCATTGCGAGAGGCAGCCGATCAAGGCTGGTCTTGGGTGAAGACTGTCACTGTCCCGCTCGGAGTGCAGTTTCTGCCTCCGCGATAATCTGCTCGACCAATTCTTCTGTGTTTGTCCCGACGTAGGCGCCCATACGCCAGCGCCCCTCAAGAAAATGTTCTCCTGCCGGGCTTTCCAGGAATGCAACAATCGAGGACAGCTCTTCGGTCTCGAATTCCCAATTTACGTGACTCTCATACTCCTCCTGCCATGTTGCCCGATGCTTCTCGTAAGCGGTCAAAAGAGCCGCCATCGGCAGTTCGAACGCCTCTCGGAGGGTGACCGGGCGCGTTTCGCTTGCAGCCGCGGACAGAGCGTTACCTGGGAGAGCAAAGCGCTGAAGGAAGCTGCCTGAGTCGATCTCAGCCTGCGTGCCGTTAGCTACTAAAAATCGCCGGATGAGCGCTAGCTTTGCCACACTGGGCGGTTCCTCAATCATGGCTGAACTCACGTCGTCCTCCGTCGACCACAACAAAACAGAGACAGCTTGGGGGCGCAATCGTCCGCTTTCGGGTCGGAACAGTACAAACAAGAAGGGCCGGGATCGCTCCCGGCCCTTCCTGTTTTAAGTAGGCATTGAAGGCTTACGCCGCCGAAATCTCGGCCGGATCGACCTTGATGCCCGGGCCCATCGAAGAACTCACGGCCACCTTCTTCAGGTACTTGCCCTTGGCGCCCGACGGCTTGGCCTTGACCACCGCGTCGACCAGCGCGTCGAAGTTCGCGCGCAGGTCTTCGGCGGGGAAGCTCGCCTTACCGATGCCGCTATGGATGATACCGGCTTTCTCGACGCGATATTCGATCTGACCGCCCTTGGCGGCCTTGACCGCGCCGGCGACGTCCATCGTGACCGTGCCCAGCTTCGGGTTCGGCATCATGCCCTTCGGGCCGAGCACCTTACCGAGACGGCCGACCAGGCCCATCATGTCCGGGGTCGCGATGCAGCGATCGAAGTCGATCGTGCCGCCCTGGACGATTTCGAGCAGGTCTTCGGCGCCGACCACGTCGGCACCCGCCGCGCGGGCCTCGTCGGCCTTGGCGCCCTTGGCGAACACGCCGACGCGCACCGTCTTGCCGGTGCCCTTCGGCAGCGTGACCACGCCGCGGACCATCTGGTCGGCGTGACGCGGATCGACGCCCAGGTTGAGCGCGACCTCGATCGTCTCGTCGAACTTGGCGGTGGCATTGGCCTTGGCCAGGCCGATCGCCTCGTCAACGCCATGCAGCTTCACGGTGTCAACCGAGAGAGCCTTCTGCTTCTTGCTAAGCTTTGCCATCGAATCAGCCCTCCACAACCTGCAGGCCCATCGCGCGCGCGGAGCCTTCGATAATCTTGGTAGCGGCTTCGATGTCGTTCGCGTTCAGGTCCTTCATCTTGGCCGTCGCGATTTCCGCCAGCTGCGAGCGCTTGATCGTGCCCGCCGAAATCTTGCCCGGCTCCTTCGAACCCGACTGCAGCTTCGCGGCCTTCTTCAGGAAGTAGGTCGCGGGCGGCGTCTTGGTCTCGAACGAGAAGCTGCGATCCGCATAGACGGTGATCACCGTCGGCAGCGGCGTGCCCGGCTCTTCCGAACCGGTCGCCGCGTTGAACGCCTTGCAGAATTCCATGATGTTGACGCCGCGTTGGCCCAGCGCGGGGCCGATCGGCGGCGACGGATTGGCCTTGCCGGCCGGCACCTGCAACTTGATGTAACCCGTAATCTTCTTCGCCATGATTACCTCCTATGGCTTAGCGGTACGAACGACGGGCCGAAGCCCGCCTCCCGCGGATTTGCGTCTTATTCCGTCATCCCAGCGTAAGCTGGGATCTCGTGAGGCTGGCGACGCCCTCCGCCTCCTGAGGTCCCAGCCTTCGCTGGGACGACGCGAATTACTTGACCCGCTCGACCTGCTCGAATTCCAGCTCGACCGGGGTGGCGCGACCGAAGATCGACACCGAAACCTTGACGCGGCCACGATCGAAATCGAGTTCCTCGACCACGCCGTTGAAGCCGTTGAACGGGCCATCCAGCACCTTGACCGTGTCGCCGATGTCGTAATCGACCTTGAGCTTGGCCTTGGGTGCCGCGATCGCCGCTTCCTCCTTGGTGTTGAGGATGCGCGAGGCTTCCGCGTCGGTGATCGGCTGCGGACGGCCGCTCGATCCCAGGAAGCCGGTGACCTTGGGCGTGTTCTTGACCAGGTGATAGACGTCGTCGTTCATCGACGCCTTCAACAGGACATAGCCCGGGAAGAATTTCCGGTCGCTCGTGACCTTCTTGCCGCGGCGGACCTCGGTTACCTTTTCGGTCGGGACTTCGACCGCTTCGACCAATGCCTCGAGACCCAGACGGCCGGCATCGGCCACGATCTGATCGCGGACCTTGTTCTCGAAACCCGAATAAGCGTGGATGATGTACCAGCGCGCCATATGTTCTCTATTATCCTAGGAAGCGAGCGAGATGAGCTCGCGGACGATCCGGCTGAACACCCAATCGACCCCGAAGAAGAAAATGCCGAGGAGCATGGTCATCGCGACCACCATCACGGCGGTCATGACCGTCTCGCGGCGGGTCGGCCAGACGACCTTGGAGGTCTCGGCCTTCACCTGATTGATGAAGGCCGGGATGTTGCGGATTCCCGCTACCAGTCCGCCCTTGCCAGCTTCTGCCACGCTCGTCCTCTGTCAAACCCTATGAAAGCAGAGCCAAGCGGCAGCACGCCCCTTGGTGAAGGAGGCGCCTAAGCCGGCCCGCTGCTTTCTACGAACCTTTTGCCCCAGGGCCCGTCACCTTTCAGTGGCAGGAGTGGAGGGACTCGAACCCACGGCCCTCGGTTTTGGAGACCGATGCTCTACCAACTGAGCTACACTCCTCCGGCCCGGAAGCGAGCGGCGACATAGCGGCGCCAACATCCGAGCGCAAGTAGCGCTACGCCACAACCGCATTCAGGCTGAATCCCCGCGTTATCGCCGAAAACATCGCATGCGGTGCTTCGGTCGCAAACGATCGAACTCCGTGATTCGACATATTACCAGGAAATTAGGGTTTATTGCCCTTTTCCTAAGGGACGAAACGTTAGAGTCCGGAGGCGAACCGAGTTATCCACACCGGGTCGGTTCGGGCGACCGTGGAGTCGGCTCGATTCACCGCAGCGCGCTTCTATTCGCCGCTGCGCCACCCCTATCCCATCCTCAACCAGCGAGATCGGGGGATCTTCCCAAAATGCTACGACGCTTCAAAGCGGCCTTCTGTTCCGTGCTCTTCATTGCCGCTTTGTCCGCTCCGTCGGCTGCCAATGCCCAGACTTTCTGGCAGTGCGCTCCGTTCGCTCGCGTCTTTTCCGGCATCCAGCTGTTCGGCGCCGCCGCATCCTGGTGGAACCAGTCGATCGGCAAATATGCGCAAGGGACCGCGCCCAAGCTCGGCTCGGTTTTGGTGTTCAAGGCGATCGGCTCGATGCGTTCGGGTCATGTCGCGACCGTGACCCAGGTCATCTCCGACCGCATCATCAAGGTGACGCATGCCAATTGGGGCGTGCATGGCCAGGTGGAGCGCGACGTGACCGTGGTCGATGCATCGACCAAGGGTGACTGGAGCGCGGTCAAGGTCTGGTACGGGCCGATCCACGATATCGGTCAGCGCGCGTACCCGACCTATGGTTTCATCTATGCCGGCGCCAAGGCGGTTGCCGCCCGCGCCGAGGCCGCATCCAGCCAGATGCTGGGCTACGACGACAACACCATCAAGGGCTGAGCCCTTCTCCCCTGAATTTTCCGGCCCACCGACGGCAGCAGCCGGTCACTTCCGTTTAGCCTAACAACAGGCGGATCGCCCGGAGCGCGGTCGATACGGAGGGGTTATGATCACATTGTTACCCACAGCCCGTGCCGGCTCTCACAGAGCCCGGCTTGCGGGCGTGGCGGCGATGACGGTGCTGGCGGGATCGGCACAGGCGCTGACCTTCATCAGCCCGATGGGCGAACCTTTCCGCAGCAGGTCGGGCGACAAGCCGCCCGAGCAGATTTGGTTCGAGCGCGCCGATGCCAACAATGACGGCAAAATCACCCGCGCCGAATTCATGGCCGATGCGGGCCGCTTCTTCCACGCGCTCGACCTCAATCATAATGACGAGATCGGCCCTGAAGAGATAGAGCATTACGAGGAGGATATCGCGCCGGAGGTCCGCACCGGCGGCTTCGACCTGCCCGTTCCCGGAGGAGGCGGCGGTCATCGCGGGCGTGGCGGGCATAGCGGAGGAGGAGGTGGAAGCCGCCGCCACGGCGGCGCGCCGCATGGGGGCAATTCCGATGACGAGGGCGCATCCTCATCCTCCGATCCGCCGCCCGAACACTATGACGCCGCCAGCGAAGGCGGCGCGCGCTATTCCTATCTCGATCTGCCCGAACCTGTGGCGGCGGCGGACACCAATTTCGATCGCGCAATTTCCCCCCGCGAATTCGTCGAGGCCGCGCATGAAAGGTTCGACGCGCTCGACGCCAATCGCGACGGCGTGCTGACACGCGACGAGCTGCCGCGTCTGGGTGGCGCACATCCCGGCGAGGGGCCGCATGCCAAGGGCGGCGCAAGCCGTCCCCATCGCGATGGGGACAATGCCCGCTAAACCCTAATGCAGCGTCTCGGTCGAGGTCGCCACGCTCTTGGGCATGAACCAGCGCACCAGCACGAGCCCGCCCGCGACCAGCCCCAGCACCTGCGACAAGGCCAGGTACAGGAAATAGCCCCACGGCATGTAATAGTTGAACACGGGCTCCCCGATCGTGAAATAGAGCGTCGCGGCAACCGAGAAGAGCACGACCAGCTTGGCGCGCGACGCGAAATCCTGGACGCGAGACCCCACCGCATGAAGCGCAAGGCCGATCAGCAGGATCGAGACGATCGACAGGATCAGTCCCTCGATCAGCGAGGTGCTGTTCATAACGGGAAAGCCCGACGTGTTGAAATGGATCAGGGCGACCGGGCCGCGCCCGTGCAGGATCGTTCCCTGCGTCGTGTCGGGCCAGGGCACATAATAAGTGCCCGTGCCGGTGGGTGTAAGATATTGCGCCAGCGCCTGCTGGACACCCGCGTTCCCCGTATCGTCGGCGACATGGAAGGCGATCCGGCCGAGCGGCGTGCCCCAGAAAACCGCCCCGACGATCCATTGCGCGAGCCCGCCGACGAGGCTGCCGATAAGGATGCGAAACATGTGCCCTCTCCCTGTTATACGGGAGAGAGAGAATAGCCTAGGCCTGCTTGCCCGTCATCAGCTTGCGGACGAAGCCGATCAGGCCCGTCTGGCGCGAGCGGCGCAGGCGTTCGGCGTCGAGGATGGTGCGCACCTGTTCAAAGCAGGCCTGCACGTCGTCGTTGATCAGGACGTAATCGTAGCCGTCCCAATGGCTGATTTCCGAATTGGCGCGCGCCATGCGCGCCTCGACCACCGCTTCCGCGTCCGTACCGCGCTGGCGCAGGCGGCGTTCGAGCTCGCCAACCGAAGGTGGCAGGATGAAGACCCGGACGACGTCCTGGCCTGCTTGCTGATAGAGCTGCTGCGCGCCCTGCCAGTCGATATCGAACAATACGTCATGACCCTTGGCCAGCATTTCCTCGACCGGCGCCTTGGGTGTGCCGTAGCGATGGTCGAAGACATGTGCCCATTCCATCAGCTCGCCGTCGCCGACCAGGTCCTTGAAGGTCGGCACATCGACAAAGTGATAGTCGCGCCCGTCCACTTCGCCGGGGCGGATCGGCCGGGTCGTGACCGACACCGACATGTCGATGTCCTTGTCGGCTTCGAGCAGCATCCGCGCGATCGTCGATTTGCCCGCGCCCGAGGGCGAGGAGAGAACGAAAAGAAGACCGCGATGCTCGATATTGGCGTTGGGCATGGCTGCTCTTGGCTTTCCGGGGCGGGAAGGTCAACGTAGCAGCTGCATGCGAACCACCCCTCCCCGCTTCGGCCCGCGCGCGACCGCGCTCCTCATTCTCGGCTTGCTCGGCGCGGCGGCGGGGACGTTGCTGGCAATGGGGCGGCCGCCAATCTGCACCTGCGGCTATGTCGCACTCTGGCATGGTGCGATCGATTCCGGGAACAGCCAGCATCTGCTCGACTGGTACAGCCCGAGTCACCTGATCCATGGCTTCCTGTTCTATGGCGCGGCCTGGCTGCTGTTGCGCCGCCTGCCCCTGCGCTTCCGCCTGCTGATCGCGGTGGTGGTCGAGGCAGGCTGGGAGCTGATCGAGAACTCACCCATGGTGATCGACCGCTATCGCAGCGCGACGATGGCGCTCGGCTATACCGGCGACAGCGTGCTCAACTCTTTATCGGACATCGGCTGCATGATGATCGGCTTCGCGATCGCGCGGAGGCTGCCCGTCTGGGCGACGATCGCGCTGGCGATCATTTTCGAACTGCTGACTTTGGCGGTGATCCGCGACAATCTCACGCTCAATATCCTGATGCTGCTTTGGCCGGTCGAGGCGATCCGGCACTGGCAGGCCGGCTGATTCTCACTCCACCGGGAACAACCGTCCCGCCGCATGCGCTTGTTTCACAATTGGCCGCATCGGCGCTTCACCCCGCCGTTCAGCCGCGCTAAGCTGGCCGAAGCAGAGGAGAAACGCATGGCTGACACGCGTAATGGCGGCGGCAAGGCGAATAGTTCGGCCCCCAGGGGCAAGGGTAGTTCGCGTAGGAAGAAGGTTGTGGCGGCGACTGCCGGCGCGGCGATCGGGATAGGCTCGGCAGCGCTGGTGGCAGCCCTGCTCTATGCCAATCGTCCGAAGGAGGATGAGGAGCAGACCGCGTCCGATCCGCGCTTCGAGCCCGGCGAGGCCTGACCCAGGGCTTCCTGAAGCCAGTCATTGCGGGCGTAGCGAAGCAATCCGGGCCCGCACCACACCGCGCCGGACGGATTGCCGCGTCGCTGCGATCCTCGCAATGACGACGTAATTCGTCAGCGCCCGATCATCTTCTCCGGCCGGACCACGCGGTCGAAGGTTTCGCTATCGACCAGCCCCAGCTCCAGCCCCGCTTCCTTGAGCGTCAGGTCATGGTGATGCGCGTGCTTGGCAATCTTGGCGGCATTGTCATAGCCGATCTCCGGCGCAAGCGCGGTTACCAGCATCAGCGATCGATCGAGCAACGCCGCGATCCTTTCCCGATCGGGCTCCAGCCCTTCAAGCGCGCGCTGGCGGAAGCTTTCCATGGCGGTGGCGAGCAATTCGATCGAGCGCAAAACCGCCGCGCCAATCAGCGGCTTGAACACGTTCAGCTCCATATGGCCTTGCAGGCCGCCGACCGTGATGGCGACATTGTTGCCCATCACCTGGGCGGCGACCATCGTCATCATCTCGCATTGGGTCGGGTTGACCTTGCCTGGCATGATCGAGCTGCCCGGCTCATTCTCGGGCAGCTGCAATTCGCCGAGGCCGCAGCGCGGGCCCGACCCCAGCAGGCGGATATCGTTGGCGATCTTTGACAGCGCGACCGCAAGCACGTTCAATGTGCCCGACAGATGGACGAGCGCATCATTTGCGGCGAGCACCTCGAACTTGTTGGGCGCGGTCACGAAAGGCAGGCCGGTGATCGCGGCGATCTCGGCGGCGATCTCCTCGCCGAACCCCTTGGGCGCGTTGAGGCCGGTGCCGACCGCCGTCCCGCCCTGCGCCAATTGATACATGCCGTTGGCGATCACCGGCTCGATCCGCTTGCGGCTGCGCGCGATCTGCGCGGCATAGCCCGAAAATTCGTCGCCCAATGTAAGCGGGGTCGCATCCTGCAAATGCGTGCGGCCGATCTTGATGATGTCGTCCCACGCCTTGGCCTTGCGCTGAAGCTCGGCCAGCATCGCGTCGAGCGCGGGGAAAAGCCGGTCGTTCACCGCGCGCGCGGCGGCGATGTGGAGCGCGGTCGGAAAGCTGTCGTTGGACGATTGGCTCATATTGACGTGATCGTTGGGATGGACCGGCGATTTGCCGCCGCGCGAGCCCGCCAGCGCCTCATTGGCGATGCCGGCAATGACCTCGTTGACGTTCATGTTGGATTGCGTGCCCGAGCCCGTCTGCCAGATGACGAGCGGGAATTGGTCGTCGTGGCGGCCGGCGACGATCGCAGCCGCTGCCTGCTCGATCGCGTCGGCGATTTCCGGGGCGAGGCCGTGCTTGCGGTTCACCCGCGCCGCCGCCTGCTTCACGATCGCCAGCGCATGGACGATCCCGATCGGCATCCGCTCGCGCTCGCCGAACGGGAAATTCTCGATCGATCGCTGCGTCTGCGCGCCCCAGTAAGCGTCGGCAGGAACCTCGATCGGTCCGAAGCTGTCGGTCTCGGTGCGCGTGGCCATGGCGGTCCTCACGGGAAGGATATGCCCGTTATGTAGGGCGGCGCGCCTGAGATGCGAGCCGGAAAAACGCTTCCAAGCCCGTGGCCGCGCGGTAAGACAAGCCATGGAAAGCGCGGCAAGCATTCGGGAATATCGTGGCGTCGATGCGCGCCATTTCCGTGAGGAGATCATGCCGACGTCCGAACCCGCGATCCTCCGCGGCGCGGCGGCACATTGGCCGGCGGTGCACGCGGCCGCGACGGCGCAAGGTATCGCCGAGTATCTGAAAGCGCGCGATAGCGGCGCGAAGTTCGATATGCTGGTCGGCGCACCGGAGATCAAAGGCCGCTTCTTCTACAATGCGGACATGACCGGGCTTAATTTCGAGCGCCGCCCGGCGGCAATCAGCGACATTGCCGACGAACTGCTCGCCGCAGCCGAACAGGCCGAACCGCCGACCTTCGCCGCACAGGCGATCGAGGCGCGGTCTTCGATCCCCGCCTTCCTCGATGAAAACCGGATCGACCTGATCGGCAAACCAGTCTCGCCACGGCTGTGGATCGGCAATCGCGTGATCGTGAGCGCGCACCACGATATGTTCTCGAACATCGCGGTGGTGGTGGCAGGCCGGCGCCGTTTCACGCTGTTTCCGCCCGACCAGGTCGCAAACCTTTATGTCGGCCCGTTCGAATTCACCCCCAACGGCACCCCCGTCAGCCTGGTCGACTTCGACGATCCCGATCCCGATCGCTTTCCGAACTTCGCCAACGCGCTGGAGACAGCGCGGATCTCCGATCTGGAACCGGGCGACGCCATCTATATTCCCTATATGTGGTGGCACCACGTCCGCTCGCTCGATCCGTTCAGCATGCTCGCCAATTATTGGTGGAACGACGCGCCGCCGGCGCAACCCGGACTGCAGCCAGTCGATGCCCTGGTCCATGCTTTCCTGGCATTCTCGGGCCTGCCCGACGAGCAGCGCGAGGCCTGGGCACCGATGTTCGCGCACATGGTGTTCAACGAGGACGCTGCCGTGCATCTCCCGCCTGGCAAGAGCGGCATCCAGGGCAGGCTCAGCGAGGAAAGCAAGCGCATCATCCGCCAGCAGATGGGTGCGCTGATGGCGCGCTGAGGCATGATAGTTGACCGAATCAACTAAATGACGCACTCCTTCCGGAATGGAAGATGCGATTGCCACGGTCCGCGGGTTCAACCGTTTCTATACCCGCTTCATCGGCGCTCTGAACGCGCGTTTCCTCGGATCGGACCTGTCGCTGGCCGAGACGCGGTTATTGTTCGAAATCGCCCGGACCGGACCGCTGCTGGCGACCGACCTGCAAGCCCGCCTCGCGATGGACGCGGGCTTCGTGAGCCGCGTCCTCGGCCGCTTCGAGACGCGCGGCTGGATCGCGCGCACGCGCGGCGGCGAGGATGCGCGGCAGCGATCGATCGTCGTCACAAAGGCAGGCGCGGAGACCTTCGCGGAAATCGATGCGCGACAGCGCTCCGAGGTGGTGAAGGTCCTCGACCGGCTCGGCCCCTCCGATCGCTCCGATCTCTGTGCCGCGCTCCGCCTTACGGAGACATTGCTCGACGGCGAAAGCGAGCGGACCTTCACGCTGCGCACCTTCCGCCCCGGCGATATGGGAATGATCGCCGCACGCCAGTCGATCCTCTATCGCGAAGTCTATGGCTGGGGCCCGCAGATCGAGGTGATCGAAGGACAGGTCACCACCGATTTTCTGCGCGATTTCAAGCCGGGGCGCGAGCAATGCTGGGTGGCGGAGGTCAACGGCACGATGGCAGGATCGGTTTTTCTCACCGATGAGGGCAACGGCCTGTCCCGGCTCCGCTTGCTCTATGTCGAGCCGTTCGCGCGCGGACTGGGAATCGGCAACGCGCTGGTCGAGGCCTGCCTCGGCTTCGCGCGCGAGGCGGGCTATTCGGCGATGACATTGTGGACGCACACCGTCCTCGAAAGCGCGCGCCGCATCTACGCCGCGCACGGTTTCCGCATTATCGAAACCCACACCCACGAGGAGTTCGGCGCGCCAATCCAGAGCGAAACCTGGCAGCTGGATCTGGACGAAGCGTAGCTCAGGGCCGCGCCAGGGGCGCGTGGGGTGCCGAGACGTTGCGCAGGAACAAGCGGTCTTCGCGCCGGATGAAATGCTCGCGCTGGTTGAAGGCGTAATTTTCCCGACCGAGCGGGTCAGCCTTTAGCCGGGCGCGATAGGCCTCGTAGGCGGCCAGATCCTCGATGTTGTAGACGCCGTAAGCGGTGGTGGCCGAGCCTTCGTGCGGCGCGAAATAGCCGACCAGGTCGGCGCCGCAACGCGGGATCGCCTGGCCCCAATTGCGGGCATAGTCCTCGAATGCCCCTATCTTGTGGGGATCGAGCTCGTAGCGGATGAAGCATGTGATCATGGTAGCGCCTCCTTCCGCGCCGATGAATAAGGAGGCGGTCGGCCCGAGGCTTCGGCGGGGGCCGAACCATCGGATGATCGAAAAGGCCATAAGGGCGGCGAGGTGAGGAGATGCTGAGCATAGCCGGATTGGCCGAAATCGCCGCCCTCGTGGGCGATCCTTCGCGCGCTGTGATGCTGATGGCCTTGATGGACGGCCGCGCGCTGACCGCGGGCGAGCTGGCGCGCGCCGCCGGCGTCACCGCGCAGACCGCGAGCGGACATCTCGGCAGGATGCTGGAGGCGGGCCTGCTCGCCCTCGAAGCGCAGGGGCGACATCGTTATTACCGGCTCGCCTCGCCCGCGATTGCGGGCATGATCGAGGCGATGATGGTCGCCGCCGCGCCGCCGCCGATCCGCACCGGCCCCCGCGACGCGGCGATGCGGCGCGCGCGCATCTGCTACGATCATCTGGCGGGTGAGATTTCGATCGCGATCGCCGACGCGATGATCACGCGCGGTCAGATCGACCTGGGAACCGATGGCGCCGCGCTGACCGAAAGCGGACGCTTCTTGATGGCCGAGATTGGGGTGGAATTGCCGCCCTGCTCGGGGGGCCGGGGCGCGGTCTTCTGTCGCCCCTGCCTCGACTGGAGCGAGCGCCGGCATCATGTTGCGGGCGCGGTCGGCGCTGCGCTCTACCGCACCTTTCTTGCACGCAACTGGATCCGGCGCGTGGAGGGAAGCCGCGCTATCACCTTCACGCCGCCCGGTCGCGAAGCACTAAGGCGCCATTTCGGGGTTGAAGCTTAGGTTGCTGCCGGGCGCCTGGTGTCCACCGCGATCCAGTTCACTTCCCAGCTTGCGCCGCCGTCCGCCGAATAAGCCTGCTCGAAATGCGCTTCCTCGGGCGAGACCTGGGTGATGACGAAGCGCACCAGGATCGCGCGCGGGCCAAGCATGTCATGGCCGTAAAAGGCGCCGCGGCCCTTGCCATCGAAGCCGCCGAAGACGGGTGCGGTGAGCAGACCGTCGCCCATATTGGCATAGTTGAGGCTCCATTGATGCGCCTGCGGACTATAGAGCCGCAGCGCCACACCCTCGATCTTGCCGCGCGTGCCTGCGACCGAAAGCTCGACCAGGTTGGATCGCCCGTCCATCAGCGGGCGGATGATGCTGGTGCCCTGATAATCCGCCCAATCGGCCGCGGCACCGCTCAGGGGATTGCGCAGCACGCGAACCTTGGTTGTCCAGGCACCCGTCTCGAAATCGAAATCATGGCTGGCGTCGGCGACGGGCGTGGCGGCGGGCACGGGGACCGCGCAAGCGAGACCAAGCACGAACAACACAGATCGGATCAGCATGTTCACCCCGGCTGGTTCAGGGCATTCGGCCCGAGGCTTATTTCTTACGCGTGAAATCCACCGAAACGACGTTGGAGCCATCCTCGGCCGGGCGGACCACGGGGTCGTTCTCGGCCTCGGCGATCTCTTCCGGCTGCTGGTCTTCGACCTGCGCGGAGAAATGAAGCGCGAAATCCACCGCCGGATCGTGGAAGGCGGTGATCGCGGCGAAAGGAATCGAGAGCTTCGACCCGACCTGATTGAAGGACAGGCCGACCTCGAACCCGGTCGCCGAGACGCGCAGGTCCCAATAGCGATTCTGGATGACGATCGTCATCTCGTCCGGATAGCGTTCGACCAGGTGCTGCGGGATATCGACCCCCACTGCCTGCGTCTTGAACGTGATGTAGAAATGGTGGTTGCCGGGCAGGCCTTCGGTCACGACCTGGCCCAGCACGCGGCCGACCACGGCGCGCAGGGCATCCTGCACGATTTCATCGTATGGAATCAGGCTGTCGGGCGCGCCCTCGGTCATGGCCCCCAACTGAACGCGGTCGCGAAGCGGGTCAAGCGTTGCCTGACACGGAGTTGCAGGATAGGGGCCCCAGCCATGCGCACCGCCACGATCAGCCGCAAGACCGCCGAGACGTCGATCGACGTCACCGTCAACCTCGACGGGTCGGGCACCTATGAGGTGTCAACCGGCATCGGCTTCCTCGATCATATGATCGAGCAATTGTCGCGCCACTCGCTGATCGACATCAGCCTCAAGGCGGATGGCGACCTGCATATCGACCAGCATCACACGACCGAGGATTCGGCGCTGGCGCTCGGCCAGGCGATCGCCAAGGCGCTTGGTGACCGGCGCGGGATCACGCGTTTCGGGTCGGCTTATTCGCCGATGGACGAAACGCTGAGTCGGGTGGCGATCGACATTTCGGGCCGGCCCTTCCTCGTCTGGAAGGCGGAATTCACGCAGACCAAGCTGGGCGAGCTCGACACCGAGCTGATCGAGCATTGGTTCCAGAGCTTCGCGGGTGAGGTCGGGATGACGCTCCACATCGAGAATCTCTACGGCCGTAACAACCACCATATCTGCGAGAGCATCTTCAAGGGCTGCGCGCGCGCATTGCGCCAAGCGGTCGAGGTGGATCCGCGCAAGGGCGACATGATCCCGTCGACCAAGGGGACGCTGGGCGGTGCCTGAGGGCCTGGCGCTCATCGATTATGGCGCGGGCAACCTTCGGTCGGTCGAAAATGCGCTGAGAGCGGCGGGGGCGAGCGACGTGCGCGTCACCGCCGATCCGGACGTCGTGAACAAGGCCGAGCGGATCGTCTTGCCCGGCGTCGGCGCCTTCGCCGCCTGCATGGGCGCGCTGTCGGCGATCCCCGGCATGGTCGAAGCCCTTAACAGCCGGGTGATTCGCGATGCGGTGCCGTTCCTCGGTATCTGTGTCGGCATGCAGCTGATGGCGGACGCGGGCGAGGAATTCGGCGCGCACCCCGGGCTCGGCTGGATCGGCGGTACCGTCGCCCGGCTTGAGCCGAACGATCCGGAAGCGCGGGTTCCGCACATGGGCTGGAATGACGTCGTGCCCGTCACGCCGCATCCGCTGATCGTGCCGGGCGAGGCCTATTTCCTGCACAGTTTCGGCTTCCAGGGAGTCGATCCCTCCATGCTGGCGGCCACCACCGACCATGGCGGCACCGTCACCGCTTCGGTCGCGCGCGACAATATGGCCGGCGTGCAATTCCACCCCGAGAAGAGCCAGGCCTACGGCCTCGCCTTGCTCAACCGTTTTCTTGATTGGCGCCCCTAAAAGATGAGCATCACCGTCTATCCCGCGATCGACCTCAAGGGCGGCAAGGCCGTGCGCCTGGCCGAAGGCGATATGGCGCGCGCGACGATCTATAATGACGATCCGGTTGCGCAGGCGAATGTGTTCCACGAAGCGGGCGCCGACCATCTTCACGTCGTCGACCTCGACGGTGCCTTCGCCGGCGCTTCGGTCAATGGCGACGTCGTTGCCGAGATTGTCGAAAGCTTTCCCGGGCACGTGCAGGTCGGCGGCGGCATCCGCGATCGCGCGGCGATCGACCGCTGGCTGGAGCGGGGCGTGTGGCGCGTGGTGATCGGCACCGCCGCGCTCAAGGATCCCGAGTTGGTGCGCGAAGCCGCGCGGGCGCTGCCCGGCCGGATCGTGGTCGCGGTCGATGCGCGCGACGGATTCGTCACCACCCACGGCTGGGCCGAGGTGTCGGACATGCGCGCAAGCGAGCTTTCCAACCGCTTCGCCGATGTCGGCGTAGCGGCGGCGCTCTTTACCGATGTCGGCCGCGACGGGCTGCTCAAGGGCTGCAACGTGCGCGCGACCTCCGAACTCGCGCGCAACACGCGGTTGCCGGTGATCGCAAGCGGCGGGGTCAAGGGCCTGGTCGATATCGCCGATCTCGCGCGCCATGCGAGCGAGGGAATCGAAGGCGTGATCTGCGGCCGCTCGCTCTACGAGGGCACGCTCGACCTCCGCAAGGCGCTGCGGCTGGCGCGGGACGAGAGTTTGTGACCGTCCGCGTCCGGGTCATACCCTGCCTCGACGTGGCGGGCGGGCGCGTGGTCAAGGGCGTGCAGTTCCTCGACCTTGCCGATGCGGGTGATCCGGTCGAGCAGGCCAAGGTCTATGACGCGGCCGGAGCGGACGAGCTCTGCTTCCTCGATATCACCGCGAGCCATGAGGCGCGCGGCACGATCCTCGACGTGGTCGCGCGCACCGCGTCAGTCTGTTTCATGCCGCTCACCGTCGGTGGCGGCGTGCGCACGCCGGAAGATGCGCGCGCGCTTCTGCTCGCGGGCGCGGACAAGGTCGCGATCAATAGCGCGGCGGTCGCCCGGCCCGAGCTGGCGGCGGACCTCGCCGACCGCTTCGGCGCGCAATGCGTGGTCGGCGCGGTCGATGCCAAGGCGGTCGACCGGAACCGCTGGGAGATTTTCACGCATGGCGGCCGCCACGCGACCGGCATCGACGCGATCGAACATGCGGTGCGGCTGGCGGAGCTGGGCGCGGGCGAATTGCTCGTCACGTCGATGGACAATGACGGCACCAAAGGCGGTTACGATCTGGCACTGACCCGCGCGATCGCCGACGCGGTATCCGTGCCGGTGATCGCCAGCGGCGGCGTCGGCACGCTCGACGATCTGGTCGCGGGCGTCACCGAGGGCCATGCCAGCGCGGTGCTAGCGGCCTCGATCTTCCATTTCGGGCAGCACACCGTGGCGGAAGCGCACGCCGCGCTCGCCGCGGCGGGATTGCCCGTGCGCGCGCCCGCGGGCTAAAGCGTCGGCCATGTCCGACACGCTCGCCCGCCTCGAAGCGACCATCGCCAGGCGCAAGGGCGCCGATCCGGCCTCCTCTTATGTCGCAAGCCTGTTCGCCAAGGGCCGCCCCAGGATCGCGCGTAAGCTGGGCGAGGAAGCGGTCGAGGCGATCGTCGCTGCGCTCGCGGAGGACAAGGCATCGCTGACCGGCGAGGCGGCCGACATCCTGTTCCACCTGATGGTGCTTCTCGCGGATTGCGACATACCGCTCGCCAACGTGCTCGCCGAACTCGACCGCCGCGAAGGCACGTCAGGCCATGACGAGAAGGCGAGCCGGACAACCTAGTCACATTCGGGCTGAGCTTGTCGAAGCCCTGCCCTTCTTCGATTAAGGCAAGACAGCGCTTCGACAGGCTCAGCGCGAACGGATTGTGAAAACGAAGAGGCCCTTATGCCGATCGACGCCACACTCGCTTACGACGACAGCAATATCTTTGCGCGCATCCTGCGCGGCGAGATACCGGCCAAGACGGTCTATGAGGACGAATTCGCGCTCGCCTTCCACGATATCCAGCCCCGCGCGCCGATTCACATCTTGGTGATCCCCAAGGGGCCTTACGCCTCGTGGGACGATTTCTCGGCCAATGCATCTGACACCGAAATTGCGGGCTTCGTGCGTGCGGTCGGCCAAGTGGCACGCGACAATGATCTGGTCGCCCCGGGCTACCGGCTGCTTGCCAATACCGGCGGGCATGGCGGCCAGGAGGTGGCGCACCTGCATGTCCATCTGTTCGGCGGGCGTCCGTTGGGGCCGATGCTGGCCCCATAACCGTCCGCAGCACGCCTATTGCGCTCGCGTGACAAGCCGTTAGGCTCCCCTTCCCATAAGCACAGGCGCCCCAGAGGCGCCTCTTAGGGGAATTTGCATGCTGTTCGACCGCGTCAAACCTTTGGACGCCATCCTGAAAACTGCCGAGAAGAAGGGACTGCACCGAACGCTCGGCGCGTTCCAGTTGACGATGCTCGGCATCGGCGCGGTGATCGGCACCGGTATCTTCGTGCTCACTTCGGAGGCCGCACAGAAAGCCGGCCCCGGCATGCTGCTGTCGTTCGTGGTGGCGGGCTTCGTCTGCGCGGTCGCGGCGCTTTGCTATTCGGAGCTGGCCTCGATGGTCCCGGTTTCGGGATCGGCCTACACCTACACCTATGCCGTGGTCGGCGAATTGCTCGCCTGGATGGTGGGCTGGGCCCTAATCCTCGAATATGCGGTCGGTGCGAGTGCGGTCGCGGTCGGGTGGTCCAACCACGCGGTCGGATTGCTCAAGGGGTTGGGGATCAATTTTCCCGCGGCACTCAGCAATGCCGATGCGCTGATGGCCAAGGTCCAGCTCGCCTTCGGCGCCACGCCTTCGGCCGATCTTGCCACTGCCTTGCAGGTCGGCGGCTGGATCAACGTGCCCGCGATCATCATTTCGGGCCTGGTCACCTGGCTGCTGATCATCGGCACGACCGAGAGCGCGCGCGTCAACGCGGTGCTGGTCGCGATCAAGATCACGGCCCTGACCGCCTTCATCTTCCTCACGCTCCCGGTTCTGAACGCCGAGAATTTCCATCCGTTCATGCCAACCGGCGCGACCGGCGTGATGGGTGCGGCGGCCTCGATCTTCTTCGCCTATGTCGGCTTCGACGCGGTTTCGACCGCGGCCGAGGAGACCAAGAATCCGCAGCGCAATGTGCCGATCGGGCTCATCTGCAGCCTGTTCATCTGCACGCTTTTCTACCTGCTCGTTGCATCGGGCGCGATCGGCGCGATCGGTGCGCAGCCTGAAATGACCGCGGGCGTCGCGCTCTCGCCGGGTTCGGCCGAGATGGCCGGGCGTTGCGCGTCGGTAGTGGCGAGCGGCGCGCTCGAACCCTTGGTCTGCTCGAAGGAAGCGCTGGTCCACGTGCTCGACACGATCGGCTGGCACAAGATTGGCCGCCTGGTCGGGCTTGCCGCCGTGCTGGCGCTGCCCTCGGTCGTGCTGATGATGATGTTCGGCCAGACCCGCGTCTTCTTCACCATGGCGCGCGACGGCCTGCTGCCGGAGAAATTGGCTTCGGTACATCCGCGTTATCGCACGCCGCATGTCGTGACGATCGTCACCGGGATCGGCGCGACGATTGCCGCGGCCATCCTGCCGGTGGGCAAGCTTGCCGATTATTCCAATTCGGGAACCTTGTTCGCCTTCCTGATGGTCGCGATTTCGGTGATGGTCTTACGCAAGACCGATCCGGATCGGCGCCGGCCCTTCCGCATGCCTCTGGTGTGGCTGATTGCGCCGCTTGCGATCGGCGGCTGCGTCTATCTCTACATCTCGCTACCCCTCACCGCGATCCTGGTGCTCCCGATCTGGGGCGCGATCGGGCTGCTGATCTACTTCCTCTACAGCCGCTCGCGCAGCCATGTCGGCCGCGGCGTGGTCGATGTGCCGGAAGAGGAAGCCTATCACGGTACGGAGCCTCCGCAGCCCGGCACCAAAATGTAAGAGCCAACAAGAAAGCGGCCCGGGAGTATCTTCCCGGGCCGCTCTTCTTTTGCTGTCATTGCGAGCGTAGCGAAGCAATCGAGTCCCGCGCTCGCCAAGCGTCATTGTCCCTGGATTGCCGCGTCGCTGCGCTCCTCGCAACGACGATCGCTTGGGTTAGCCCAGCCGGGCCTTGATCAACTCGTCCAGCTTGGCCTCCGGCCGCGCGCCATAATGCGAGATGACCTCGGCGGCCGCGATCGCGCCCATATGCAGGCTGTCCTCAAGGCCGCGGCCCTGGACCTGTCCCGCCAGGAAGCCCGCCGCGAACAGGTCGCCCGCACCGGTCGTGTCGACGATCCGGTCGATCGGCTCGGCCGACACGCTGGCACGCTCGCCCTTCTGGACCGCGACCGCGCCGTGTGCGCCGCGCGTTGCCACCAGGGTCGGCACCTTGGCCGCCACCGCCTCCACCGCGGCGTTGAAATCCTCCATTTCTGTCAGCGACAGAAGCTCGACCTCGTTGGCGAACAGGATATCGACCGCCCTGCTGTCGAGCAGCGCGAGGAAGTCCGCACGGTGGCGCGAGATGCAGAAGGCGTCGGAGAGCGTGAAGGCGACCTGGCGGCCGGCCTTGTGCGCGATCTCGATCGCGGCGCGCATCGCGGCGCGCGGCTCTTCCGGATCCCACAGATAGCCTTCGAGATAGAGGATTTTCGCCGATGCGATCAGATCGCGGTCGAGCGCGGCTTCCGGCAGGAATTGCGACGCCCCCAGAAACGTATTCATCGTGCGCTGCGCGTCCGGGGTGACCAGGATCAGGCAGCGCGCGGTCGAGGGCTGGCCCGAACGAACCGCGGTGGTAAAGATCACGCCGTTGGCACGGATGTCGTGCGCGAACACCTCGCCAAGCTGATCGTCCGCGACCTGGCCGATGAAGCCGCATTTGGCCCCCATCATCGCCATGCCAGCGACCGTATTGGCAGCGGAGCCGCCGCTGATCTCGCGGCCCGGGCCCATGCGCGAATAGAGGCTGTCGCTGGTCGCTTCGTCCATCAGCCGCATCGAGCCTTTGGCGACGCCTTCGCCGGTGACGAACGCGTCATCGGCCTGGGCAATCACGTCGACGATGGCATTGCCGATCGCGACGATGTCGAGCGTGGGTTCGGTCATGTAGGGAAAATCTCCTGGAGGACGGGCACCAACCAAAACCGTTCGGGCTGAGCTTGTCGAAGCCCTGCCCTTCTCCAGTGAAAGAAGAAAAGGCAGCCCTTCGACAAGCTCAGGGCGAACGGAAGGGGAAGGCAATCCCGATCGATGAGGGCGCTCTAAGGAAGCGAAAGAAGACTCGCAACCGCCGTTGATCTTCGCCCCGCGCCCGCGCTATCGGCGGGAGCCTATGCAGCCCGCTCCTGAAACATCCCGAGTCGCCACATCCCGCGTAGCCTGCGACGGCGCGCGCGAGATTCCCGGGGGGGCCGCGCTCGGCCATCCCCGCGTCTATCTGGAGATCGACGAGAAGGGTTATGTAGATTGCGGCTATTGCGACCGGCGCTTCATTCTCGCCGGTGGGCCGGCCGATGCCGAAGCCGCACACTGAGCAAATACGTCATCCCAGCGAAAGCTGGGATCTCGGGCGGTCTGACCCTGGGTCATGAGATTCCAGCTTTCGCTGGGATGACGAAGAGAGGGTTACGGGGCACGGACGAAGCGCCTATATCCGCATCATGACCCTGTTCGCCGACCCCCGCCGCTTCCTCTATCGCGACCTCGATCCCGATCGTGCCGTGCGCTTGACGGGCGACGCCCTGCGCAATTGCGACGATGGCGAGCTCTATCTGCAATATATCGCGAGCGAGGCGTTCGGCTTCGACGACGGTCGGCTGAAGACGGCGGACTTCAATACCCAGGCGGGCTTCGGCCTGCGCGGGCTTTCGGGCGAGACCACCGCCTTCGCGCACGCCAATGAGATCAGCGAGGCGGCGATCATTCGCGCCGCCGAAACGATGACCTTGCTCGACCCGGCCAAAGGCAGCCTTGCCGCCGCTCCGCGCCGAACCAATGCCCGGCTCTACACCACGGACGACCCGCTTTCGGCGATCCCGTTCGCACGCAAAGTCGCACTCTGCCAGGAAGTGGACGCCGCTGCGCGTGCGCGCGACCCGCGCGTCCAGCAGGTGTCGGTCGGCCTGTCGGGATCGTGGAGCGTGGTCGAGATCGTGCGTCCAGACGGCTTCGTCGCGCATGACGTGCGTCCGCTCGTGCGCCTCAACGTCTCGATCGTGGTCGAGCAGAACGGGCGGCGCGAAAATGGCTTCTTCGGTCTCGGCGGCCGCTATCTCTATGACCGGTTGTTCGAACCCGCGACCTGGAACCGTGCGATCGATCAAGCGCTCGCCCAAGCGATCGTCAATCTCGACAGCATCGCCGCGCCCGCCGGCGAGATGACTGTGGTGTGCGGGCCCGGCTGGCCGGGTGTGCTGCTGCACGAGGCGGTCGGTCACGGGCTGGAGGGCGATTTCAACCGCAAGGGCACGAGCGCCTTCGCCGGCCGGATCGGCGAACGCGTGGCGGCGCCGGGCGTGACCGTGGTCGACGACGGATCGATCGAGGGACGCCGCGGCAGCCTCACCATCGACGACGAGGGCACGCCGACCCAGACCAACGTGCTGATCGAGGACGGCATCCTAAAGGGCTATATCCAGGATCGCCTCAACGCCCGCCTGATGGGCGTGGCACCGACCGGCAATGGCCGCCGCGAAAGCTTCGCGCACGCACCGATGCCGCGCATGACCAACACCTTCATGTATGGCGGCAACGACGATCCCGACGAGATCCTCTCGCGCGTGAGGAACGGCATTTACGCCAAGTCGTTCGGTGGTGGGCAGGTCGACATCACCAGCGGCAAGTTCGTGTTCAGCTGCACCGAGGCCTACAAGATCGAGAACGGCAAGCTTGGCGCACCGATCAAGGGCGCGACCTTGATCGGCGACGGCCCCACCGTGCTCACCAAAGTGGTGGCCATCGGCAACGATATGGCGCTGGACGAAGGCGTCGGCATTTGCGGCAAGGGCGGCCAGTCCGTCCCGGCCGGGGTGGGCCAGCCCACCCTGCTGATCGACGGTATCACCGTCGGCGGTACGGCGACTTAATACCCCTCCCGCTTGCGCGAGGGTTAGGGGAGGGATGAACCCCGCCAGTACATGACCCTACCTATAAACGCCCCTCCCCCTACCCCTCCCGCAGACGGGAAGGGAGTTGCCCTCGCCCTCGGCGGCGGAGCTGCGCGCGGATGGGCGCATATCGGTGCGCTGCAGGCACTGCAGGAGGAAGGGATAAGGGTCGAGGCGGTCGCCGGCACCTCGATCGGCGCGCTGGCCGCGCTCAGTTTCGCAGCCGACCGGCTGGACATATTGGAGTCGATCGCCCTCGGCGCGACCCATCGCCACGTGCTCGCTTATCTCGACCCGCATCTCGGGCGCGGCGCCTGGCTCGGCGGACGTCGGATCGCCCGCGAGCTCGAACAGCATATCGGCCCGATCCAGCTGGAGGACCTGCCGATCCCGGTCTCCCTAGTCGCTGCCGACCTGAAGACGGGCGAGGAGGTGAGACTCACCTCCGGTTCCGCCGTCACTGCGGTTCAGGCGTCGATCGGCCTGCCCGGCATCTTCCGCCCGATCGAGCGTGACGGGCGGCTGCTGATAGACGGGGGCATGGTCTCCAACCTGCCGGTCGGCGCGGCGCGCGTGCTCGCGTCAGGCCGGCCCGTGGTCGCGATCGACCTGATGGGCGATTATGCCGGCTACGTCCGCGCCAGCGCGCCCGACGGCCATCCGTCCGCGCTCGGCACGGTCCGCTCCGCTTTCCTGATGATGACCATCCAGCAGACCCGTCAGGCGGTTGCGCTCGATCCGCCCGACGTGCTGGTCACCATCCCTGCGGGCCATATCAGCACGGGCGCCTTCACCCGCGCCGTCGAACTGATCAGGCTGGGGCGCGAGGCCGTGACCGCGGCACTTCCTGCGATCAGGCGCGCCGCGAGCATGGACCGGATATGCGAGGTTCCGGATACGACGCGCGATATCCTCGACTTCTGGTTTCGCGAGATCGGGCCGGATCGCTGGTGGACACGATCGGACGAGACCGACGCGGCGGTCCGCGCGCGGTTTGTTGCCCTGTGGCAGCAGTGGCGAAGGCGTTCGGCGGAATGCTACCTCGGTACCGCCCGCGATGCGCTGGCGGCGATCGTGCTGTTCGACCAATTTCCGCGCAATATGTTTCGGGGGAATGCCAGCGCCTTCGCGACCGACGCGATGGCACTGGAGATTGCCGGACGCACGGTCGATCGTGGCCTCGACCAGTCGCTCACGCACCAGGAGCGCGCCTTTCTTTATATGCCTTTCATGCACAGCGAGGAGCCGGCGGTACAGGAGCGGTCGGTCCGCCTGTTCGAGCAACTGGGCGAGGCCGAACAGATCGAATATGCCCATAAGCATCGCGATATCATCGCGCGGTTCGGTCGTTTCCCCGCGCGTAACGCCGCGCTCGGACGGCCCAGCCGGCCGGAGGAAGCCGAAGCCATCGCTCAGAGCATGGGCTGGTGAACCAGCCATATAGTCGGGATATCTGCCTAAATAACAGGCAAGCGCTCATAACTGCCTAAGCGGCGGGCGGGCGAAAGGGTGCCGTAACGACATTCCCCCTCTTTGGTTCCTTTGGCACGCCTTTTGCGATGCTGCACGAGGCGCTGAACAGGGAGGTGGAATGAAACTCGTTATAGCTATCATAAAGCCGTTCAAGCTCGACGACGTGCGCGAGGCTCTGTCCGCGCTCGGCGTAGCGGGCATGACGGTTACCGAAGTCAAAGGCTTCGGCCGCCAGAAGGGCCAGACCGAGATCTACCGTGGTGCTGAATACAGCACGAACATGGTGCCCAAGATCAAGGTTGAGGTGGCCTGCAGCTCCGATCTCGCGTCGCGCGTGGTCGAAGCGATCCAGCAATCCGCGAACACCGGCGCGATCGGCGACGGCAAGATCTTCGTGCTCGATCTCGGTCAGGTGGTGCGGATCCGCACCGGCGAGACCGACGAGACGGCGCTTTAAGGGACAGGGGGAAACATGAAGCTTTCGACCAAGATATTGGCCGGGCTCGGCACGGTGGGCGTAGCTGCCCTCCTCGCCCATCCCGCGCTCGCGCAGGCGGCCACCGCCGCCGCGCCCGCATCGCCGATTCCGCCGGCGACCATGAACAAGGGCGACAACACCTGGATGCTGGTGTCGACCTTGCTCGTTCTGATGATGTCGATCCCGGGCCTGGCCCTGTTCTATGGCGGCCTGGTCCGCACCAAGAACATGCTGTCGGTGCTGACCCAGGTGCTGATGATCGTCTGCATGGTCGGCCTGATCTGGGTCTGCTGGGGCTATTCCGAAGCCTTCACCAGCGGCAACGCGTTTGTCGGCAATCCCTTCACCAAGCTCTTCCTGAAGGGTGTCGATGCCAATGCGCAGGCGGCGACCTTCTCGAACGGCGTCTATATTCCGGAACTAACCTACGTCCTGTTCCAGATGACGTTCGCGATGATCACGCCCGCGCTGATCATCGGCAGCTTCGCCGAGCGCGTGAAGTTCTGGCCGCTGATGCTGTTCGTAGCGCTGTGGGTGACCCTGGTCTATTTCCCGGTCGCGCACATGGTCTGGTATTGGGACGGTCCGGATGCGATCGCAGCCGCCGCGCTCAAGGGCCAGGCAGCGCTCGACGCGGTCAATGGTGATGCCGGCTGGCTCTTCCAGAAGGGCGCTCTCGACTTCGCCGGCGGCACCGTGGTGCACATCAATGCCGGTATCGCCGGCCTGATGGGCTGCCTCGTGATCGGCAAGCGTCTCGGCTACCCGAATGAGCCGATGCCGCCGCACTCGCTGACCATGACCATGATCGGCGCCGCTCTGCTGTGGGTGGGCTGGTTCGGCTTCAACGCCGGCTCCAACCTCGAAGCCAGCTCGATCGCTTCGGTCGCCTTCATGAACACCATGATCGCTACCGCCGCGGCCGGTTTCTCGTGGATGGTCGTCGAACAGATCGTGCGCGGCAAGGCGAGCTTGCTGGGTTGCGCCTCGGGCGTGGTCGCCGGCCTCGTCGCCGTCACCCCCGCTTCGGGTTATGCCGGCACGATGGGTTCGGTCGTCCTCGGCCTGATGGTCTCGCCGATCTGCTTCTTCTTCGTCAGCACGGTGAAGCGGAAGTTCGGCTATGACGACAGCCTCGACGTGTTCGGCGTGCACTGCATCGGCGGCATCACCGGGGCGATCATGACTGGCTTCCTCGACAACCCACAGTGGGGCGGTCAGGGCATCGCCGATTATTCGACCAAGCCGGGGACGATGATCGCGGGCACCTACAATATGTGGGGCCAGGTCTGGATCCAGTGCCAGGGCGTTCTGACGACCCTGATCTGGTCGGGCGTAGTCTCGCTGATCCTCTTCCTCGTGATCGGCAAGGTGTTCGGAATTCGGGTCTCGCCGGAAGTCGAGCATGAGGGCCTCGACATCGCCGAGCATGGCGAGCGGGCCTACCACTACTGACAAGTTCGGGATGGGGGGTGTGTCGTGCCCCTCATCCCTCCAGGGGTTCCTCCTGCGAACGACTGGCCGGCGGAGCGATCCGCCGGCCTTTTTTATGCGTTGAGGATCGCCCGGATCGGGCTGAGATCATAGCCCGCGCCCGCGGCCTTCGCGATCAGCGTCTCGCCATCGTCGCCCAGATTGTGTCGCGCCAGCGCCCACAGGAAGGTCGAACGCGTGCCCGATCGGCAGAAGGCGAGCACCGGCCCCTGGGCTTTCTCCAGCGCGTCGGCCATCGCCGCCACCTGGCCGGGGTTGAAGCCCGAATGATCGACGGGAATAGCGACATAATCCAGCCCCGCCGCCTTGGCCGCCGCCTCGATCTCGGCGCCGGTGGGCTGGCCGGGCTGCTCATTCTCCGGGCGGTTGTTGATGATGGCGGTAAAGCCCTGTTCCTTCGCCGCCGCGACATCCTCGGGCTCGATCTGTCCGAAAACCGAGATGCTTGGGTCGAGCGTGCGGAACATGATGCCTCTCCTCCTGTCGGATGCGCCGCCTCATACCAGCTTGGCGCCGCAGGAACAGCCGCGCTTGACTCTCGTTGTGGGGGGTTGGAAATTAGAACATAAAGCGAACAAATGACGTGCGAGTCGCCGCCTCTCCCTGCGCGCAAGCGCCCTGCCGGTCCTGTGCCGAAGATCGTGCTCGCGCAGGCGGAGCCGATCGCGGCCCCCACGCGCGTCGCGCTGGGCGTGCCGAAGCTGGATGGCGCATTGGGCGGCGGATTGTCCGCGGCGCGGCTGCACGAACTCTGGCCGGCGGACACGGAGGATGCGCCGAGCGCCGCGGGCTTCGCCTTGCTGCTGGCCCTGAAGGCGGCGGGCACCAAAGGCGCGATCGTCTGGATCGAACAACAGGCCCGACAAGGGCGGCTCTATCCGCCCGGCCTTGCCGAATTGGGGATCGACCCCGCGCGCATCCTGTTCGTGAGCGCGCCCGACGAGAAAGCCCTATTGCGTGCGGCGGGCGATGTGGTGCGTTCGCCCGCGCCGGGGGCGACGGTTATCGCGCCGGCCGGCCCCGCGCGCCTGCTCGATCTGACCGCCAGCCGGCGGCTGACCCTGTTCGCGGAAGCGTCGGGCACGACCGCGATCCTGCTGCGCACCGCCGATCCGCACGCGCCGTCGGCGGCGACCACGCGTTGGCGGGTCGCCGCGGCGCCATCGCGCGCATTGGAGGCCAACGCCCCCGGCTCCCCCGCCTTCACGCTCGATCTGGTGCGCCAACGCGGCGGCGCGCCGTCTTATGGCTGGCAATTGGAGTGGGATCGTGACCGCGCCCGCTTCACGCCGCTATCTCGCGATTTGGCTGCCGATGCTGGCGGAGAATATCTGGCGGCTGGATAATCCTAAAATCCTCCCTACGCGCAGCGTGGGGAGGGGGACCATGCGCAGCATGGTGGAGGGGCAAGACCAGAAGATCGGGATTTTGCCCCTCCACCATGCTGCGCATGGGGAGGATCTTGCGCCCATCGTCTTCACTGAGAAGCTCAACAATGCGATGCGGCTGACCGCCGTGTCGCGCGGGGCGATCGCGCTTGGGCTTATGCCCGATCTCACGCTTGCCGATGCGCGCGCGCAGGTGCCCGAACTGGTCGCGCTCGACCGCGACCATGAGGCCGAAGCGCGGCTGCTCGCACGGATCGTCGCGGGTTGCGTGCGCTATACGCCGATGGCCGCGGCCGAGCCGCCCGACGGCGCAATCCTCGACATTAGCGGCTGCGCGCATGGCTTCGGCGGTGAAGCGGGTCTCAGGGCCGATCTCGTGCGGCGGCTGGAAGCCAGCGGCATCACGGCCGTCTGCGCGCTGGGCGACACGCCCGAACAGGCGCGCGCGCTGGCGCGGTTCGGGCACAAGAGCGAGCGCCTGCTCGGCCTGCCGGTGGAGGCGATCGAGGCCGATCCGGCGGTGACGCTCGCCTTGCGCCGCGCGGGCCTCAAGACGATCGACGATCTGGCGCGGCGTCCGCGCAAGATGCTCGCGGCGCGTTTCGGCGACCTCGCCATCCGCCTGGGCCGACTGCTCGGCGAACAAGATCGGCATATCAGCCCCGAACGCGCGCTCCCGCCGATCTTCGCCTTGCGCCGCTTCGCCGAGCCGATCGCGCGGATCGAGGATGCGCTCGCCTGCTTGGAGGAACTGGGCCGCGCGGCCGCGCAGACTTTGCTCGAACGGCACGAAGGCGGGCGCCGCTTCGTCGCGCGTTTCTTTCGCAGCGACGGCGCGATCCTGGGCGTGGAGGTCGGCACCGGCCAGCCGACGCGCGACCCGGCCTTGCTGATCCGCTTGTTCCGCGAGCGGATGGATGCGCTGTCCGATCCGATCGACCCCGGCTTCGGTTTCGACATGATCCGGCTCGATGTCGGCCAGTGCGAGACGCTGACGGCGCGGCAGGACGACCATCTCGCGCCGTCGCGGCATGCGGAGGATCTGGCCGAGCTGATCGACCGCCTATCGGTCCGCCTGGGTGCGCGTCGTATCCACCGCGTGCAGCCCGAAAACAGCCATATCCCCGAATGCGCTGCCGCCCCCTGCGCGCCGTCTCGAATGCCCGTCTGGGAAAGCGCGCCCGAAGGCGAGCCGCCGATGCGCCCCCTGCGCCTGTTCGATCCACCTCAACCGGTCAGCGCGATCATGTCCGAGGTGCCGGATGGGCCACCGATGCGTTTCACCTGGCGCGGCAAAATCTATGGCGTCATCCGCTGGGAAGGGCCCGAACGCATCACCGCAGAATGGTGGCGACGACGCGACCGTGGCGGCAAACCGCGCGATTATTATCGGGTCGAGGACGCAGCCGGCCATCGCTTCTGGCTGTTCCGCCATGGGCTGCACGAAGCCGGCGGGACACCGCCCGATTGGTATCTGCACGGGCAATTCGCATGAACGAGCCCGCTTATGTCGAGCTGGCCGCCGCCAGCAATTTTTCCTTCCTGCACGGCGCGAGCCACGGCAGCGACATGCTCGGGCAGGCACTGGAGCTCGGCCATCTCGGGCTGGGCATCGCCGACCGCAACACGGTCGCGGGCGTGGTGCGCGTGTGGAAGGCGCTCAAGCAGAAACGCGAGGATTGTCTGGCCGAAACCGGCCGGCCGCTGCCCTTCAAGCTCGTCACCGGAGCGCGACTGATCTTCGCGGATGGTACCCCAGACATCATAGCTTACCCCGAGACGCGCCATGGCTGGGGTCGGCTATGCCGCCTGCTGTCGACCGGCAATCTGCGCGCGAACAAAGGCGATTGCGTGCTGCGGTTGGAGAACCTGCTCACCTTCCATGAGGATCTGCTGCTGATCGTGCTGCCGGACAGCACGCGCCGCGAGGATGAAGGCAAGGAACGAAAGGCGGAGAAGCAGACCATCCTGCCGCCGGACGGAAAAGAGGCGGTGCTCTCATCCTTGTTCGTCATTCCCGCGCAGGCGGGTATCCACCGAGCCGCAAAGGCAGGCCTGCCGGTGGATACCCGCCTGCGCGGGAATGACGGAGCAGAGAGCGGTAATGTCATTCCTTTCCCCCAGCGCCCCGCCAAGGACATCCTCACCCGCACCCTTGCCGCCTTGCGCGCCGTGGCGCCCGACCGCGTCTGGCTGGGCGCAGCGATGCGGCGGTCAGGCGCGGACGCACGCAAGCTCGCCAGACTGGCGACTCTCGCGCGCGATGCCCAGGTGCCTTTGCTTGCGATCAACGACGCGCTCTACGCCAAGGCCGAAGACCGGCCACTGCAGGACGTGCTGACAGCGATCCGGCTTGGCATCACCGTTCGCGACGGCGGCAAGAAGTTCGAGGCCAATGCCGAACGGCACCTGAAGGCGCCAACCGAAATGGCGCGCCTGTTCCGCGATCATCCGGACGCGATCGCGGAGACGTTGCGCTTCCACGAACGCATCGCCTTCGATCTGGAAGACCTGAAATACGAATATCCGCACGAACCCGTGCCCGAGGGGTGGGAGCCGATGGCATGGCTCAAGCATCTCGTCGCGGAGGGGGCGGCGGAAAAATGGCCCGAGGGCGTGCCGGCCAAGGTTCAGAAGATGCTCGACGAGGAGTTCGAACTTCTCTCGAAACGCCCGGACCTCCCTTATTATTTCCTGACGGTGCACGATCTGGTCCGCTTCGCGCGATCGAAGGGCATATTGTGCCAGGGCCGCGGTTCGGCGGCCAATTCGATGGTCTGCTATCTGCTCGGCATCACTCCGGTCGATCCGGCTAAATATGACCTGCTTTTCTCGCGCTTCATGTCGGAGGACCGCGACGAGCCCCCCGATATCGACGTCGATTTCGAGCATGAACGGCGCGAAGAGGTGATGCAGTACGTCTATCAGCGCTATGGCCGCGAACGTGCGGGCATCGTCGCGACCGTCATCCATTATCGCTCGCGCTCGGCAGTTCGCGAGGTCGGCAAGGCGCTCGGCCTGACCGAGGATGTCACCACCCGGCTCGTGAGCACGGTGTGGGGCAGCTATTCCAATCAGATGGAGGAGGAACGTTTCAAGGAAACCGGCTTCGACCTCGACAATCCCGAGATCGAGCGGCTGAACAATTTCGTCGCGCGGCTGCTGGAGGCGCCCTTCCCCCGCCATTTGTCGCAGCATGTCGGCGGCTATGTGCTGACCGAACATCGGCTCGATGAGACCGTGCCGATCCATCACGCCGCGATGGAGAAGCGCACCTTCATCGAATGGGACAAGGACGATATCGACGCGCTCAAGCTGATGAAGGTCGACGTGCTCGCGCTCGGCATGCTGACCTGCATCCGCAAGGCGTTCGACCTGATCCGCGATTTCGAGGGCAAGGATTACACGCTGCGCGAGCTGCCCGACGCGCAGACGGACGTCTACGATATGCTGTGTGCGGGCGACAGTATCGGCGTGTTCCAGGTCGAAAGCCGCGCGCAGATAAACATGCTGCCGCGCCTGTGCCCCCGCACACTCTACGATCTCGTCATCCAGGTCGCGATCGTCCGGCCCGGTCCGATCCAGGGCAATATGGTGCATCCCTATCTGCGCCGGCGGCAGGGCAAGGAGAGGGTCGTCTTCCCCTCCCCAGCCAAACCCCATAATCCCCGCGAACTGAACCAGATCCTCGGCAAGACGCTGGGCGTGCCCCTGTTCCAGGAACAGGCGATGAAGCTTGCGATCACCGCCGCCAATTTCAGCCCGTCCGATGCCAACAAATTCCGCCGCGCGATGGCGACCTTCCGCAATGTCGGCACCATGCCCCAGTTCGAGGAGAAGATGGTCGGCGGCATGACCGGCCGCGGCTATTCGGAGGATTTCGCGCGGCGCTGTTTCGACCAGATCAAGGGGTTCGGCAGCTATGGCTTTCCCGAAAGCCACGCGCTCAGCTTCGCGATCCTGGTCTATGCCTCGGCCTTCCTCAAGAAGCGCCATCCCGCCGCCTTCTGCGCGGCCTTGCTCAATTCGCAGCCGATGGGCTTCTATGCGCCCGCGCAGATCGTCGGCTGCGCGCGCGACCATAAGGTGGAGATACGCGCGATCGATGCTGCGCACAGCGATTGGGACACTAAGCTCGAACCCGGCGCGGGCGCGCCCGCGGTGCGGCTCGGCCTGCGCCAGATCGACGGGTTCAGGGAGGAATGGGCCAATGCGATCATGGCCGCGCGCGCCACGATCAGGGCGGGCGACCCGGCGCAGCGGATCGAGGCGCTGGCGCGGGCGGCCCAATTGCCCGCGCGCGCGCTCCGCCTGCTGGCCGATGCCGATGCCTTCCGCGCCTTCGGCTATGACCGCCGCCAAGCCTTGTGGGAGGTGCGGCGCACCCCCACCGATGCGCTCCCCCTCTTCGCCGCGGCGCAGGCACGCGAACTGGGCCAGGAGGAGGACCCGGAGCTTCCCGCCATGCCGCTCAGCGAGCATGTCGCGGCGGATTACCAGACGATGCGCCTGTCCCTGAAGGCGCATCCCATGTCTTTCCTGCGAGACCTGTTCGCGGCCGAAGGCGTGCTGAGTTCGGCGCAGGTGGAGGACGCCAAAGACGGCACCCGCGCCAGGGTGGCGGGCGTGGTGCTGGTCCGCCAGCGCCCGGGCGAAGGCAAGGCGATCTTCATCACGCTGGAGGACGAAACCGGCATCACCAACGTCTTGTTATGGGCGCGCGATTTCGAGAAATATCGCCGCCCGGTCATGGCATCGCGGCTGATGGAGGTGCACGGCATCCTCCAGAAAAGCGAGGAAGGCGTGGTCCATCTGATGGGCGCACACGTGATCGACCGAACCGCCGAGTTGGATCGCCTGTCCGAAGAGCATGAAACCCGCCCGCAGTTGAGCCGCGCCGACGTGTTCGAACATCCACAATTGCCCCGTGACAACATCCCGCGCGGACGCCATCCGCGCGACGTGCGCATATTACCCGCCAGTCGCGACTTTCACTGACGGCGATCCTCGGCTAAGCGCCACCCTTCAAGGACAGCCTGATTCCCGTCAGCGGCGAAGCGCGCAGCGCTCCACCCGACGATCAGGCCGTCAGCGTCGGGGAGTGGCGCAGTCTGGTAGCGCACCTGGTTTGGGACCAGGGGGCCGCAGGTTCGAATCCTGTCTCCCCGACCATCACCGCTTTTCAGGAGGTCCCAGAGCCTCCCAAAACGGCCCGGCCTCCCACATCTAAATCGTTGATAATCAACCACTTGATGTCCCGTGGCGTCCCAGGGGCTGGACTTGCAGCGCGTGCTAATTTTGGTCAGCTTGTTGGTACGACCCAACATCGTTCCAACAAAATCCCAACACCGAACCAACAGCTGGTTCGCGCTGGAGTAGCGAGATGCTGACCGATATCGCCCTCAAGGCTCTGAAGCCCGAATCCAAGCCCTACAAGCGGTCCGATGGCGGCGGGCTGTTCGTCATGGTCCACCCACGAGGAAAGAAATATTGGGGCATGGCCTGCCGGGTTGCGGGGCAGCAGAAATTTCTCTCCGGCGGGTGCTACCCCGAAATCGGTTTGCGTGAGGCTCGCCAATGGCGCGAGGCGATTAAAGCACAAATCCTGCTCGGACTGGGGCTTACGGCGCAGCCAAAGGATCGCGCAGAAGCGAAGGCGAAGTCGCCCAAGCCGGCGTCTAATCATAGTTTCGAGGCTGTGGCCCGTGAATGGTTTGAGGCACGCCTGCCGAGTTGGACGCCGCGCTATGCCGGCGTGATCATGCGCCGGCTGGAGGCGGACATTTTCCCAGTGATTGGTCATGAACCGATCGCGAGCATAATGCCACGGCAGATGCTGGAGGCCTTACGCGGTATCGAGAAGCGCGGCTCGGTCGAGATGGCGCACCGCGTCAAAAATCATTGCAGCGAAGTTTTCCGATACGCTATCCCGGACGGGCGCTGCCCAAGCGACCCGTGTCGCGACCTCGCCCCGGCTATGTCGAAGCCAAAGCCTACCCAACATCGAGCGAAGGTTGCGAGCAAGGACCTACCGGCGTTCTTCGTGAAACTGAATGCCGATGGAGGCGAGCGCCTTAGCCACCTAGCCCTTCGGTGGACAATGCTGACGATGGTCAGAAGCCAGGAAACGCGCTTCGCCGAATGGTCGGAATTCGAGGACCTCGACACTCCGGAGCCACTTTGGCGAATTCCGGCAGACCGCATGAAGATGCGTTCCGAGCATCTAGTACCGCTGCCTCCGCAGGGAGTAGCGCTGCTCGACGAGATCCGTCGCGCAAACGTCTATCTCGCCGCCGGTAACTGGAAGTTTGGTCGCTACCTGTTCCCGCTTCCCGGTTCGAAAACAAACACGATCAGCGAGAACCGCATGCTCGATATCATGTATCGTATCGGCCTTCGCGGTAAGGCGACGGTCCACGGTTTCCGCGGCCTTGCAAGTACGGTGCTGAACGAGAGCGGGCTTTTCGAACCTGATTGGATCGAACATCAGTTGGCGCACACGCCTCGCGGGGTTCGGGCGGCGTATAACTCGGCGCGCTATATGAGCCATCGTCGAAAGATGATGCATTGGTGGGCCGACTATCTTGATGCGGCGGAGGCAAAAGGCCTGCGCTCTTAATCAGCGGGTCCTTGGTTCGGGCCCAAATGCGTCCACCACCTTTTCAATGACATAGCAGAAATTGAAAAGGGCTGCCGGGGGCCAAGGTAGCGCTCTAGGTCGCGGACCTTACGCGACAAGTTGAGATGTATTGGCGCCGAACAGCGAGCCGGCTGCGGTCATTCTGCCTAGCATCGGTGCGAAATTCGAAAGAAGCCCGAACGGCTGGAATTGGGCCGGGAGCCGTCTGGCGGCTTTTGGAGGGGAAGCCAGCGGTAGGGGCCGTTCGAGCGATCCTGGTGTCAATGGCGGTTTCCGACCCAATTGCGGACGTACAGGATCATCGCCGCAAATCCGGAGAACTGCCGTTCAAGTGTTGGTGTTGCGCGCACGCAGCCTCATAGCGACGCGATCGCGGCAAGCGGCAGCTCTAGCGGCTACCGTTCTGTGCCAACGCCGAGGCGCTCATCCATTGCCGATCGCATCACGTTTAGCGATTCTCGTAATTCGGCGATGCTCGTCTGCATGGCCCTAATCCTGGCGCTCGATTCCGCTTCGCGCCGCTCGCGCTCAAGCGCGATAGCGAGCCCGCGAGCTATGGGGTACGCGATCTCTTTTAGCGCGGAGCGTTCCTCCCGGCCGTAGAAGCTGCCGTCGGGGCGCGGGCCGAGCAATAGCCAGCCGACCAGTCCGCACGTTTCGGCGTAGAGCGGCACGCGCATCGGGAAAACCGGATCAGCACGGTCGATCTGCAACTGCCGCAGCGCGTTGGCGGGCGCATCGCCGCGCTTCAGCCATGCGGCGACGGTCGCGCTGTCGATGTCGCGCACGTCGAGGATCTTGCCGCCGGTGACCACCGCGCCATGAACGGCACGCACACCCTTCTCGACGCGTACCAGCATTACGTCGGCCAGTTCCGCCGGCGTCGCGGTCTCGCGCATCTCACCAACCAGGATTGGTAGTCCGCTGCGCAAATGCGCAAGGCCTCCTTGGAACCGTTTCTCGGCCCAATGGGTCACGCGATGATGTAGCGGCACAACACAGACGGCCGCCATCGCCGCGCCCAATCCCGCGGCGAAAGCACCGAGACTGTGCCCGAGATACTCCTCACCCAAGACCTCGATCACCTTTTCCGATCCGGCGAAGACCGCCAGCAGACCGAGCGTGATCGCGCCGTAAGTGACCGAGCGGCTGATCGCTGCATCGGCATCGTAGAGGCGGTAACGTAACAGTCCGAGCGTCATCGCTGCGAACAGGAAGGCGTTCGCGAGGCTGCCCAGCACAATGTCGGCGAGGTAGGTCCAGGTGTAGATCAACACGTTGTCGGCGAAGGCCAGAGTATGCTCGGCGAGCACCTGGAGGAACAGCGCGACCAACGATGCCCCGAAGCCGAGCAGCACCCAGCGGATCTGTTGCCCCTCGGTGCCGCGCGGCATCGTCTTGTATCTCACGGCCACAACGGCGACAGCGGCGAAGAGCCCGATTAAATTCGCAAAGTTCGCCTGATATGTCGGGCTGTCGATGCGAACGAAAAAGCTCAGCGCCACCGAGCCCAGTACGACCGCCCACGTCCAGCGCGGCTTGAAGCGGGCATCCGGGAACAGCGCGAGCACGGCGTTGCCGAGCCAGGCGACGAATGGCATCGCGATCGTCACTGCCCATCCCAGCGGACCCGCGGCGTCGCGCTGCAAGGACGCGATCTGAGCGGGCCCACCCGCGAGGGGTATGAGAAGCAAACTCAACGCCAACCACGGTGCGAGCGGATCCCCCGGCCGCCGCAACAGCAGCAAGACGGCCAGTCCGGAAGGAACAAGCAGCCAGGCCACCAGGGTGATCGCTGCTCCTGTGCCTTTCATCCGGGAATAGCTGAGCCCGCTGGGCGCAAAACCCTCGGCGACGTGCGCATCTGACCTGGTCAAATGCAGGACGCTTCGCCGCCCATTCGGCTTCACCATCGTCACATCGATCGCCGGTGGCAGATCGAGTTCCTTGACGCGTGCGCGTACCGGAAGATCGGTCGGGCCGAGTGGCCGGCCGTTGATCGCAACGACGCGATCGCCCGGTTGTACGTCGAATGTGGCGGTCTCGCGGCCCAGCGGAAGTCGCACGACGGCGCCATCACCCGCGATCCCGGTATTGAGCGGATCGCGCATGATCAAACCGTAGCGCGCCTCCGGCTTTGGTTTGAGATCGATGTCGCCGAGATACAGGATGCTGCCGTAGGCGGAAAAGCCGAGGACGATGAGGCAGAGCGCGAGAAACGGCGCCCACGCCCATCCGCGCAGCGGACGCAGTTCCTCAGGCAGCCAACTCCCACGAACTATTGGTAGCCTCACGTCAGTTCCCCACGCCGCGCGGGAGCAGGATAATCACATCCGTCCCCGCAGCGTCAACACAACCGCGGCGTGCCGCGGCATCGAGTCCGTCGTCGGATAGTCGCCGAGAGGATGGCCGCTACGGCCGCTTTCTCCACCGATTTGCGACAAGCTCGAATGAGCTATCTCAAGAGGAGAGGTTGCCTAGGACCGCCTATCCCGATGTCCGCTATCGCGGCTTACTCTGGCTAAGAGCGGACGTTCTGGATTCCACCCAATAGCGGAAATTCCGGCGTGCCGCTGATCAATGACCGCATTCGGGATCAGCCGCAGACCGCCTCGATGACCGATATTAAGGCGCAAAGCGGACGATACTGGGGCCACGCTCACTCGTCCCGTAATCGTGGTCCGCGCGTGGCCTGCCTGCTGGCACGTAGCTGCTTTCCCGCGGCGTCTCAACGCGTCCAGCTGTAAGAATCATGGCTGTCAAAACCGCGTTCTCCCCCTAGGCAAAACAGTCCTCCTTCCGGACTCGAACCCGCGCCAAGACGGGATTTTGACTGGCGGAAACGGCGCGATTCGGCGAGGAGACTTCACCGGCTTCAACAGCAGCCACGCTCCCTAATGGTCGCTGCTTGGCGCTTCCGCAGCAGCCCCGAAAGCAGCCGTTCCGCTACCGCTTTCCGGATCAGCACCACTGCAGCGCTGATCCGTGCTCGCACGGGCAATAGTGCATAGCCTAACGACGGCCGCGAAACTTCACATATGATGGCCGCGCAGGGTTTCTCTTTGGCATGAACCAACCGCTGACGGTTACTGGTATCCTGCGATAGCCGATAAGCCTGCCGTATTGCTTCACCGTCACATCCATGTGGTGGATACCCTTATAGGCCGAATGCTCGTTGGCTTTATTCCCAAAGCCCGCTGGATGACCAAGGTCGTTGGTAGCCTCTGCCTCCTCGCCTTCGTTACGCACCATCCACTTAACAACAGAGTTCGGGGGCAACTGTGCCGCATTGAGAAGCTCAAAATCTATCGAACAATCGCGAGGCACCGAGATTGAATTGCGGCCCCGGATTTGGACCGCGGTTCCTTTACCATAGGCCAGAATCCCAACGTCTGGCTCGAAGGCGACAGTAGCCAGCGACTTCGTTAGGCTTTCTGTAACCGATTCCGCCGCCGGCAGCGGGAAGAAATGCGAGAATACTTCGGACCATATGTCAGCAGCGTCAGCGGTCGTCGGCGCACCAAGGGCACGATCGGCGGCATCGAGTAAGTCATCGAGCTTGGTGATGAACTCCGACGATGCTGCATAGTCCAGACGATTGAGATTTTCCGTTTTGTAAGCGGGGTTTGGAACTATAGTCGACGACCGCAGGCGTATCAAAATGATGTCGACAATCTCGCGCAGCCATTCGTCATCACCCTGAGGACCTCCCGCGACCTGTGGAATGGCTTCCGCCGCAACGACGGTCAGCAGGATCGACGACGGACGGCCTGCATCTTCAAAATTCAAGGCTGCCCACATCTTCAGATAGCGAACAAGCCGTCGCGCTCGGGCGCGACCTGCGTCATCAAACTTGCTTTTCCACCATTCGTAGATGGCCTTAGGATCGCTTAGCTCCCACTCGTCATTCTCAGTAGCCAAGCGGCGCGCGTCCCGATTCGCATCCAGATGATACGACGGAACGTCGATGTGAAAGCTGTCTTTGAAATGGATCCGCGAACAGCGCGCCTTGGGCGGGCTCACGCTTTCCGCTTCGTTCTGGGCGTCATCCGCATACGCCGCCAGGCTGCTCTGCACGATTCCCTTAATTTCGACGGCGGTATGAATCCCATTCGCCGGCTGACCGGGCCAGCGAAAATAGACACCGAGGTCGATGTCGAATTCCTGCTCCTTCTTCGCAGGACGAACCTGGGTTCCGAACTTGTAAGAACCCTGCAGCCAGGATGAAATCGGGTAGGCCGAACGCTCTTGGAGGTCTGACAGTAGGTATTCGGCGAGATCGTTCCAACGCGCCTGTTGCGCGTCAAACTGCTCCTCTGTCGGCCGAATGCGCCGATCAAGCGTGTTTTCGTCATCATTGGGATTGCAAAACAAGCTAGCTGCTATTCCCATCAGGTGCCCCCTCCGACTGTATAATATTTTGGCTGTCCAGCCGAATGGGCGAGCACGGTTTTCACAAAGGCTTTCGGCAGGAACTCGCGGACTGAGGCTTCCGCGAGACCCAGCATGTCGTTCTTCGCAGCATCGGTTGCTACGTCTAATGCCAGATGCCGCTCCTGCTCGCGTGACTGTATTTGGTCGATCCGCAGGTATCGATCAGCGAGGCGATGTTTTAGCATCGCATCGGTATTGATCTGGTGCGAGGCGATCATGGCGCTCGTGAGCCGCTGCCCGGCCAGCCAGTCTGCCCAGCCGAGATCCTTCCCCGTTGCATTGGAAAAAGAGAATTGCCCGGTCGTGGTGCCGATGCTCAACATCCGCACCTGCTCAACGGGCGTTGCGAGAAAATACTCCGCTTCGTGTAGCGCCAGAAAATCTGGTGAGTTCGCGTAGAGTCCGCCATCCGCGAACAGCTCACCGCCGATCTGATGAACTGGAAAGAACGTGGGCGCGGCCGACGTGGCAAGAGCCACATCGACAACCTTCAGGTGAAGATCACGGATGAAGGTAGGGTGGTGCGGGGTTTTGAAAACCTGTGGGCGACCCTTGGTCAGATTCACTGCCGGCACGATCACTCGCTGGCCAAGGTCGCCGACCAGCAGGTTCGCGCCGACGATATCCTCAATAACAGCTTTGAGCGGCTCAGTCCGGTACTTGGCCTTTTTGAAGTTGCGGCGCAGATCGAGCAGCCTGGCAACCTCTCCCTGCGGCGGCGGCAAATTCGAGAAGATCGCGCTGCCGTTTTCAATAAAGGCATCGCGAATATCGGCCGCCGATGTGCCCGCAGCCAAGCCCAACGCAATAATGCCGCCGACCGAGGTCCCAGCCAGCAAATCGAAGGTTTCGCGCAGGGGCTTGCCGCTGGCTTTCTCCAGCTCGGCTAGGACGCTTGCCGTATAAAGCCCGAGATATCCGCCCCCCGACAGGCAGAGAAGTTGGCACAGTCTAGTCACATGAACATAGATAGAACATTACGGTGGCGGTATGCAATCCAGATCGATCCGGTTTGAACGGTATTAGAGCGGAAGCAGGTGAATGTGGGTCAGTCCGTATCCGTCCAAGTGCCCCACCACCTAAGAGAGCAGATCATGCCAGAATGCCTTCAGCTGAGCAGCGATACACTGGCTCTAGCGACTAAGCTGCATTAGCCAGGCGGTTGGGAGAGCATCATGGCCGACAACACGCCTTGGACTAATATCGTCATCGCTCTGATCGGCGTCGTCGGAACAGTGGCGGCAGGGGCAATCGGCTATCAAAGCGGCTCAAAAGCAGTCGATAAAGACTACGTCCAAATCGCGACCTCCATTCTCGATCGGAAGGATACAAGCCCGGAGCTTCGAAAATGGTCGGTTGACGTACTAAGTTCGCTTTCGCCCGTACCCTTCACACCAAGGCTTAAGACGGAACTCTCGGCTGCCGGACTGGCATCGACGCGCTATATCGTCAACCGGATAAAAGTGCCCGGAAATATGCGAACACTTTGTCCTGACCTTATTGGCACGGCCTTGCGAGAAAATAAAGAAATCCCCTACGAGAGTCTTGTACGGGAATTTGGCGAGTGCCGCCTGAGGCACAACTCAACTATTAAACTGATCGATCAGCTGAACGAGGTTGCTGATCAGTACAATGCGAAAATGGCCGCAAGCGACAAGCAACTCTCGGACGCGATGCAGCGCAACCCGTTTGTGCCGGCCAACGACAAGTGATCCTTACGACATGAAAGCCGTGGAGCCTTGAGGGAATTTCAGGACATGACGACGCTAGCGTCCGCGTTGGAGGGAGCGCGCTTTGTCGCAATTGATGGCTGGCTGGGTTGTGGTAAGACGCGTGCCGCCAGCGAGCTGGCGCCCTTACTGGGCGCCAGTGCGGTTGACCTCGACTGCTTTCTCAACCGAGATGCCGGCTTCATGCACGGCTTGCGGTTTGAACAGCTGGCTGCCGCAGTCGAAGCCTCACCTCGCCCGATCGTGCTGTCCGGCGTTTGTATATGGGATGTGCTCGACCGCCTGGGGCTGTCCGCAGACATCGTCGTCTACGTCAAACGAATGGGCGGCCACTTGTGGAGGGACGAGGGTGAAATCCTGGGCGGTGATTTGGAAGTGTACGAGCTTGGGGGTTGCCCGGCCGAGCCGCTCTACTACGAAGTCCGGGATTACCACCTCGCCAGAGAGCCACATGAGAATGCGCACTTTCTGTTTCTGCGACAGGGCTAACGGGCGAACACGCCGCCGGTTGACTGGGTAGCCCGGTGCGAAAACCGAATATGCCAAGGCTCAAGACGTGGGTTATTCGGCGTAGTCATTCATGATGTGAAAGGCGATAACCTCTCACGGCAGAGAGCGCAGTCAGCAGCTTACCGACAGGCAGCTTTCAGGATCGGCGGATGTCGCCGTCAATGGCGCGGAATAGGGCGCTTGTCGGACGTCTCATCTTCCAATTCCGCGCCCCCTGCCCCAGCCGATAAAATCCGGCAAGACCTGCGAGAGCGGGCGCTCTAAATAAGGCGGTACGCCAAGATCGGTTGGACGTTTGCGGAGCAGGGATTCCACCTGTGGATCGCGCTCGAGACCCTGTGCAAAGGCAGTCATCTGCGCGGCTATGCGCCGCGCCTGGCTTTCCTCACCGCGCCGTTCAAAGGCTTCGTGGCGATCACCGAGCTGGCGCCATGTCTTGACGAAGTAGTTGGCACGAAACTGCGGGTCGGTGCGATAACGTCGCTCCCAATCCATCGCTGAATTCGCGATGCCAGCCTTGCCGGCGGCAAACTCGTCGATCAGCTTTACGTCGCGCGTGAATGCGGCGCGCAGATCGCGCGCGCCGTCGGGCCGGACGCCGTCCAGGGCAACCTTCGCCCGATCGAACGCGGCCCGCTGGTGCGGAAGCTCGTCCAGGTTCTGCTTGCGCATACGCACGATCTCAGCCGTCGCTTTCGCAAATGCCACGACCGCCTGCTCAAGCGATGGCGGAGCAATGGGACGTTCGACGGCCGGCGTTGGCGTCGTCACGCACGCAGCCGGGGCTTGAGCGGCCGTCGAGGCAACCGGGAACGGGAGACTGATCTGCCGCCAATCGATGTCGGCCCTGCCCCGCGGGGTCGAGGGTGCGCGGGTGAAATCGGACGCCATATCCTTGGCCCGTTCACGCGACAGCGTGCGGATGAGCTTCGTCTGATCGGCAAAGTCGTCGCGGCCGAAATGGAGATCAACGGCGTCGCGATGGCGCGACAGCGCCACATAGGTGGAGTGACGATCGAGGCCCGGCGTCACCAGCAGATGGACGCGATCGATGGTCATGCCCTGCGCCTTGTGGATCGTCGCCGCATAGCCGTGATCGATCGCGGCATAGTCCTTCACATCGAACGCGACCGCACGGCCATCGTCGAGCATGACCGACAGGCGGGCAGGATCGGCGCTCTGCACGGTCCCAAGACTACCATTCTTGACGCCGATGCCGCGTTCGTTGCGCAGGAACATGATGCGATCGCCGGCGGCGAACTCCCGCGCGCCGCGCTCCGTCTGTACGGCGACTTCCTCGCCCAGCGCGCCTGAGCCTCGCAGCCGATCGCGCGCCGCGAGATTGAGCTCCCGCACCTCGTCATTCGTGTGCATGAGGATGATACGGCTCGCATCAGGCGTCACCTGTCGATTGCGATCCCAGCGTTCGATCAAATCGGCCCGCGCCTGCTCGCGCGTTTCGGCCGCATGCACCGCGCCATGCGCGTCATAGGCCTGTATCGCCTCGTCGGTGCGTTCGGTCGCGAGATGCCGCGTGGCGTCGCGCTGCCAGTCCTCACGCTGACGCCGCACCTCCGTAATCTCGACCGCACCGTGGCGCTCGGCAAGCGATCGAAACGCCGCGCCGGCTTCGATCGCCTGAAGCTGTTCCGGATCGCCGACCAGCACGACCTTGGCGCCGCGTTTATCCGCCTCCGACAGCACGCCCTCCATCTGGCGCGAGCCGATCATCCCGGCTTCATCGATGACCAGCACATCGCGTGATGTCAGCAGGTCACGATCCTGCGACCAGTGATGTTCAAGACTTGCGAGCGTGCGGGTAGCTATGCCCGATCCGCTCTCAAGATTTTCAGCGGCGATGCCGGACAAGGTCGCGCCGCTGACGCGATAGCCGGCGCGCTCCCATTGCTCGCGGGCAACACCCAGAATGGTTGATTTTCCTGTGCCCGCATAGCCGACGACGATGGAAAGATCCCGGCCCTTCGATACATGTTCAAGCGCGGCCTGTTGCTCCTGTCCGAGGCGCAGGCTGCCGCTTCCGGCGGCGATGATCCCTTTCTCTCTCGTTGCCGCCGGAAGCCCATGCGCGACGCGCATCGCCAGCCGCTCGGCGGCACGTTCCAGCCGTTGCTCGGTCTCTAGCATATCGCGCGAGGTGAAGCGCTCGTCGCCGCGTCCGTCACGCCCTAGCGCAATCAATTCCGGCGCGGCTTTGACCGCCGCCATGATGCGATCGAACTGCTCCTTGCCGTCGCTATGCCGGTGCACGAACATGGCGAGGTCACGGGTCGTAAAGGTCGCCTGGGAATGGGTGATCGCGTCGAGCGCAAGCGCCGGCCTAGCGAGCAGTTTCTCGCCATTGGCGCGTGCAATCTCGATATGCTCGGCGAGGCGCTCGCTCTCCAGCCCCTGCCCCGCCATTCGCGATGCGGCAGGGCCGATCTTGTGCTGCGGATCAAGATCGATCCCCTGCGCTTCAAGACTGCGATGGTCGACGCGCGCGTCGATATCCAGTTCGGCCAGCCTCGCGTTGACGTGCTCGGCCCAAGCCTCGCGCCAATGCTGCAACAGATCGGTGCGGTTCCAGTCGCGGACCTTGGCGCCAAAGCCGTCCTTACCGACTTCGCGCGTGGTCAGCATGATATGGGCGTGTGGCCTCGGCTCGCTGTCAGACCCCATGTCCCAATGGACATTGAGATCGGCGATCATTCCACGGTCGACAAACTCGCGTTGCACGAACTCGCGCGCCAGCCGGATGCCCTCTACTTGGTCCAGTTCCCTCGGAAGCGCGAACTCGACCTCGCGCGCGAGCTGCGCGTCCTTCCGCAGCTCCGCCGTCTCCACCGCATTCCACAGCTGCTCACGATCACCGAGATGCTGGGGCGCGCCGTCGGGCAGCATCACCTCGGAATGGACGACGCCAGCTTTGTTAGAGAAGTCGTGGTGACGATCGAGCCGCTCATCGGGCAACCGCGAGGCCGAGCGATAGGCGGCAGCCGCCAGCGCGCTCGATCCGTTGGCGCGGGAAATGACCTTGGCCGAGAAATGGTAGATCGCCATGAGGGCAACCCATCTACACTTCAAAGAGCACGTCGGCACGACGTATAAGCGCGCCCTCAAAAGATTTCATCATTCTCGGGACGGGTTTGTCCCATGAAATCCCGCACTGTTTACGCTGATCGAGCGCACCACTAACTGGTTCGTCCTCAACGTCTATTGAGGAACGATGCAATGCGCAAACCACGCGACTTTGATTCCGAATTGCGAGCGCTCACCGACAAGGCCAAACAGCTGCGTGCGCGGAAGGTCGGACAGCTCGGCGAGCTTGTGATCGCGTGCGGCGGGGACGCATTGGCGATCGAACAACTGGCCGGTGCGCTGCTCGCCGCGATCGAGGCGGACGCAAGGACCAAGGAGGTATGGCGCCAGCGTGGCGCTGCCTTCTTTCGGAAAGGCGGTAACGATGCTGGTGGCGATGATCGGCACACGCGCCAGCCTGCGGCGGGTAGCGATAGCGCGTAACCGGGTCCTGCTCGCTCATGCACGTGCCGACAAAAGGGCTTGGGTCGTGAAGCGGCGCGAACGCACGCACCATCTGATCGAGCTCGGCGGTCTCGTCGTCAAAGCCGGCTTAATCGAACTGGCCGGCGACGATCGTGCTGTCCTGTTCGGCCTGTTGGTCGAAGCCGCCGCCAAGCTGCGCAACGAAGAGCGCGAGCAGCAGCTACTTCTTTGGCGACGGCGCGGCAAACGCGCGTTCGCCAACGACGCGTTGCCGTCATCGAACTACGCGCCCATAGCCGACGGCGATGAACAACATTCTTGAAGAACAGATCCGCGCAACAGTTGAGCGCGCGCCGCGCTGGGTAAAAAGCGATCTTTTGAAGGATGGACCCGAGCGGGTCCGTGCGGAAGAGGCGCTGGCCGCGATGATCGCAACCGCGCTCGAACCTGTCGTGCCCGAAAAGGGCTGATGCCCTGCGGCGCACCGGCGCCGCAGGGCAATCGTTTCAATCAGCGGGATTCCAGAGGATAGCGAAGCGCTCTTCGCTCTCGCCGGCGGCGCGGCCGAGATTGGCGTAGAGCCGACGCGGGCCGAATTCCGGTGCGGCCAGGCTGAGCGAAACATAGTCGCGGCCGCTCGTCTCTGAGTGGCGATTCCAGCCGGCGCCGATCTCGACATCGCCGGAGATGACGCGGTAATCGGGCTGGGCGTCACTCGCCTTGCGGGCATTGGGCTGGATGGTGATCTCGGCGCGGATGCTGAGCGTCTTGAGCTGGCCCATGTAGGTGCCGCTCTCGTCCTTGGTGACATAACCGATGGCAGGCATTGATCTTACTCCGTCTGTCGGATGCGGGATCGATTTCCCGTCGACAGCCGATCGTCAGGGCCGGGCAAGGAAATGCGGGCACCGGCACGGCCGCAGCGAAGCGGAGGATCTGAGCGGCCGCTATTTTGCTGCGCGAGGAGCTGCAGCATGCAGCGGGGAAAATAGTGGCCGCGAAAGGTTGCGCGCAGCTCCGTCCCTCCCAGATCACGGCGTCGAGTGGCGGGAACGGTCTTCAGTTTTTCGGACGGTTTGGCGATGATTACCTGTCGCCGGATCACTCAGGCGGCGCGGGCGCTCCGGTCCAGCGCGTCGATCCGCTCCTCGCAGATCACTTGGACGGCTTGACCAAGCACCTCGATGCGCTCGCTAAGCCACGCGAGTTCCTCCGCACTGACCCGATAATGCCTCGAATAACGCGCCTTCACATAGGCCTCTTTCAGCTTCTCGAAACGCGCGCGGTCAACGCGATTGTCGCGCGGCCACGCATCGATGAGTCGAGGGTCGATCCGCTCGGCCTGCGTGCGCAAGAAGCCGAGATTATGCACATGAGGCGTATAGAACGTGCAGACGAGTAGCACGCAATGATAAAGGCACTCGGCCGCCTGATGATATTCGAATGCGGCATGCTTAGAGAGCCCCTGGTCAACCGCATATTTGGCTAGTTTGTCGCGCCCGGCAGCGGCGGGGAACCACTCCTCGAAATACTCCCGCGCCATCGCGAGCGCCTGCTTCGGCGTCTTCGGCTTCGGCTCGTGAAGCTCGGTATCGTCGCTCTGGTAGAGCGCGATGCCGTCGCGGGCGACGTCCATGAAGAAGTAGCGCCCATGGGCCAGCCCGTCATTCACCTCTTGCAGGGTGTGGACGATGAAGTTGACCGGCGTGCGCAGCGTCTTGGTGATCGCAAGCTCGCGGTTCAGCCGATCTTCCGCCGAAGACCAGAACTCGACCCGGTCGGTGAGCTTCTCGTTGTTGACGATGATCAGCAGATCGAAGTCGGACTGGTAGCCCTTGGCAGTATGCGGTTCATCAACCCAGCCACCGCGCGCATAACTGCCGTAGAGGATGACCTTGAGGATGCGCGCCTGCTTCTTCCATTCCGCCGTCGCGATCGCCTTGGCGTCGCCAAACTCCTCGAACAGGATCTGGACGACGCGCTCGAGTTCGCGCTGCTTGGCGGGCGGCAGATGATCGAGGTCGGTGCGCATATCGGTGCTTCGGATTCTGACAGGCGCGGACCGGATGGCAAGGCCAATCCGGTCCGCGCCGCGCGTCAGGATCGCGCTTCCCGCTCCATGGCGGTGAGTTCGCGGTCGAGATGGAAGATGGCCCGCGCGATATGCTGCTCGACCTCCTGGGTGGTCAGCCCGATGCGCGCGGCGATCTGATCATAGGACAGCGCCTCGAGCCGGTGGGCGAGGAATATCTCGCGTGTTCGGCGATCCATCGTCGCCATCGCTTGTTCGAGCCGCGCGACCAGGATGGAGCGCGCGCTCATGACTCGCCTTCGTCATCGGCAATGAAACCGAGCAGATAGTCGGCGGCCTTGCTGGCCTGTGAGGCTGCCCGAAAGATCGCGCGCTCATCCTCGCGCAACACCTCAAGCCATGCACCGATATAGTCGGTATGGCGCACGGTCGGCTGGATCGAGAGCGACGCGCAGGTGAAGGCGCTCGCCATCTCGGCGACCAGTTCTTCCCGGGCATAGGCCTCGCACGCGTAGACGCATGACTGATCACGATTGAGACGCGACGGATGACCGGTCCAATGCCCCAGCTCGTGCAGCGCTGTGCGATACCAGTTGATCTCGTCCTCGAACGCCGCGCGGGGCGGCACCTGCACGAAATCCCGTTCGGGATCGTAGAATGCTGCGGGTCCGCCGATCCGAAAGTCCGCGCCGGTCGACGCGATCAGGGCCTCGGCCTGCGGCACGACATCACAGTTGGGGACGGCCGCGACCGGCATCGAGGTTCGGTCCGGCAAACCCTCGCACTGGTCGACGTTGAACACCGTGAAGCGCTTGAGGAACGCGATCTGGCGTGCGTCCCGCGCCTCGTCCTCCGCGCGCCGTTGTTCGTCCCTCGGCGTGAAGCGATCCGCGTAACAGACGGTCACGCCCTTCTCGCCCTTGCGGACAGCGCCGCCCGCGCTCTGCGCCTGCCGATAGGTAAGCCAGCGCTGGGACCCGTAGCCGCCATGGATCACCGCGCTCCACAGGATCATGATATTGATCCCGGAATAGGCCCGGCCCGTGATGGCGTTACGCGGCATTCCGCACTCGCACGCCGCCCGGTCCCACGGGCAAACCCATGGCAACAGCCCCTCTTCCAGCTCGGCGATCACGCGCGCGGTAACCTCGGCATAGAGGCTCTGACGCGAACCCTCGATCCTCGTCCCAACCATCTCCCTCACTCCCTTCAAGCACCGCAACCGGCGCCGGAATGGCGGGTGGGCGGCAGGAGCGAACCGGCAGTCACGCCGAGGGAGGCGGGCCGCACCCGCAGGGCCGAAACGCAGAGGAGGATTTGAGGCGCAGCCTCAAGTTGCGGCCCGCCGCGGCGGGACTAAAGGGGCGCGACGCCCACCCGCCAGATCGATGCCGGAGGCCAACGCCATCGCGCCTTCGCGATGTCCGCTGTCGGGCGCTTTGCCCGATGCCGCGTCAGCCGGCCGTCACCCGCAAGGGCCGAGACGCGAATGCGGCTCGGTGAGCCGCCAAGCGAATAGGACGCGGTCGCGCGATCAGCGCGAGACGCCACGCCTTTCCATCACACATACCCGAAGCTCGTCAGAACCCCAGATGTCCGAGAGTCACCACAAAGCATCTCTGGGACACTCAGAGCACCCTTGAGCAAATCGCGGGAGGGTTCGATCCTGATCAGGAGGAGCAAGTCCGCCGCATCAAATGCAGGAGCATCGCATGACCATCCAATCACCCGATCGCATTCTCAGGCTAACCTCTGTCCTTGACCGCACCGGCCTTTGTCGCTCGACGCTCTACCGGAAGATCGACGGCGGTACCTTCCCTGGCCAGATCAAGATCAGCACGCGGTGCGTGGGCTGGCGCGAAGCCGAAGTAGAGCAATGGCTGCGCAACCCGATGTTCTACAGCGTGGATGATCAACGACGAGACTTTTAGAAACCGATGTGAACATTGAACTCCTGGTCTAGCTATGAAACAGCTGTAGATTGCTCAAGGGTTATTGATAGAATTATCCAGCGTGCTGCCGCGATGTCGCAAAACGGCATCCGAAGGAAGGTATTATCCACGGGGGGGGGAGAAAGCGTGCGCTATACCTACAGAGCATTGGCAGGATGTATCGTGCTGCTGGGCGTCTCGGTCTGGCTTGCGCACGCATTCAGTCCATGGTGGTACCTCCTGACGCTGAGCTGCCTCATCAACAGCTTGCGGCAGGCGGCCTACACCATAGCCCTTACTCAACAGCCCCCGAAAGGACCGTACGATTGGTTTGGGTTCGGGGCTCAAAAGCTCTTATATCCGATTGCGCTGCCGTATGCCCGACTGGAGTTCAGGATGGGAGAGACATTCTGGGCATGGCGGCGGAGAGCAGCACCCGATTCCCTCCTCGCGGCAACTGCATATGCAAGCGCGGAAACCCGGTCAAAGCGAGCTGCTGCTCTTGGCCTTTCGCAACGGGCCAGCGAAGCGGCAGAACTGCGGCTTGAGGAGCCTTCAGATCTTAAAACTTTGAGAAAATTTGATTTTCAGGACCGCGATCAAATCAGTCGGACTTGGCCGTACGTTTCCGCATTGTACGGTTTAACGATCCCCTTCGTGGTTTGGATCATATCCCTTACGTACCGGATCGACCGCAACGATGTTACCCGGCGGAAACTGAATTGCAATCCAGTTCCCTATTATTTCAATCCGGAAAACCTTCGTAACGACCTGTCGGTTGACCCCGGAACGCTTGAGATGAGGGTCACCACCTACTCTGGCTGGAATCCGGTCCTTCGCGACCTTCAGGAGCTTTATTGCGGCAATATTATGCGTAACAGGTTCGACAAAGCATTCGAAGCCGTCTTGGCCGCGCATCAGGTCCTCGGGGAGTTGCGTGAGGATTCCTTGGCGGGCTTGGGAAGCCGCGAAGAGTTCGTCGTCAATTCCGCTTTTTGGGTGAGCGCGGCACTGAGCTTGGTGCCGAGGTATTTTGTACCCGAGCAGCAAAATATCATGCGCCTGTACGAAGCTCTCGCCCGGGCAAAGGCCGTCGACATCGATATTCTGTCGGCCCGCCACCAAGTCGTATTGGGAGCGCCGCGCCAGACACGAAAAGTCTGGAAGCAGCTCGCGCCGTCGCTATCCGAGTGGGTTGCTGCGGCGATGAGCGCGCCCGCACAGGGAAACCGCAAGGGTTTGCAGTCGTTCAGGTTGCGCCTGCGCGAACGGGCCGCTGATCTTTACCTCGGGTTGGCACTCAGCGCGGGGGCAACGTCTACCCAGATCAACGAGATTGGATGGAATCAGATCGTCGATGCGCTTCCGCCTGGCGCAGTCTTGCTGGATTTCTACCGATATTCCGCAATCGACGTCGCTCGCATCCAGAGCGAAGGAATCGCGAGTTATGCAGCGGACCGCTATTTTGGTTTCGTGCTCAATTCAGACGGAATGAAATATGCGGATTTGGGCGCGGCCGAGAATATCGACGAGACTGCCCTCAAACACTTGGCCGAACTGTCGAAGGAGCATGGTGTTCGCAGGAGGGGTTCTGCCGAAGTGAAATCCGAAGCATCGTTGCAATCAGCCGAGCAGGCGCTCTCTCGCAACTTGATCCGACCATTCGCGGATTCAATCGCCAGCGCCACACACCTATTGATATCAGCCGATAGCGTGCTGGCGCAAATTCCCTTCGTTTCGCTGTCGCTCGATGACGGGGTGCCGTTGCTCGAACGGTGCCCAATTAGCTATGTCGAAAGCGCGCGTCAGCTGGCCGGAGGAACTCAGAGGGCGACGGGCGCGCCCGAGCTTGGCGCGCCCGTGGTTATCGGGTCGCCCGCGTTTGACTTGGGAGAAACAGGCGGCTTCGCTTGGTTCGACGATCTAGCCGGTGCGGAAGACGAACTGGACAGAGTTGCCAAGGTTCTCGGCGTTCCCGCCATTATTGGCCCGTCCGCGACGGAAAGCCGGTTCAAGCAGATTTGCAGGCCACAAATCCTGCATATCGCTACGCATGGCTTCTACGTTCCGTTGTCCGAAGGCGAAGGCAAAGCGACGGGGACACCTCCGATCGATAATCGTTGGGAGGCACTGCAGACGCTGGAAAGCCCCCTGCTTCGATCAGGACTCGCCCTAGCCGGCATTAATTCCTGGCTGAATGGAAGCGGTGGCGGTGAGGCCGAAGATGGAGTTCTGACGGCCGAGGACGTCCTCGAAATGGATCTAAGAGGGACCGAACTGGCCGTTCTTTCCGCCTGCGAGACTGGCGTGGGGGCCGCATTAAAAGGTCAGGGCGTATTCGGGCTTAGGCGCGTGTTCGCCATCGCCGGCGCGCGGAGCGTGATAGTAAGCCTGTGGAAGATTCCGGACGAGAGCACGGTCGAGCTAGTGCTGGGCTTCTACCGCTATCTCGCTAAGGGCATGAACAAAGCTCAAGCGCTGCAACGCGCGCAGCTCGATCTTCGTAGGTCCCGACCCGACCCCTTTGAGTGGGCCGCATTCATTTGTTTAGGAGATGTTGATCCGATCAAGCTGCGACGGACGCGCACCTAGAGCTATGACATATCCGGATTGCCAGCAGGAAGGCGCTAGGCGCGCCTGAGCGGCGGCTCTGCCCCAGCCGACCGAAGTGGCCCCAAGAGTCGCGCGGTAAGCTAGGCGGTGGTCACGTTTTGCGGCAGAACGCTCAAGCGGCGAATTCCCAATAGGATTCGCGGTCTGCAGTGTCCATCCGACGAAGCATCGGCCGAGTTGTTGGTGCGGCGCCGGTCGTGAAAAGCTGGTGCATGTCAGTCAGTACCGAGCGCGATTCCGCGACATAGCCATGACCCAGCAACGTCAGGTCTACGTTAGTGACATTGACGGTATCGATGCCATCCACGATCGCCAGCGGCGGAGCGAAACCGATCCGCGGCGCGCTATGGAAGAAACGCGAGCCGCAGCCTGCTAAGTCACCGCGCGACACGTAAAGCGTCGTGCGCGCAGCAACCCGCGCAAATGCACCCGCAAGCTGGCGAAAGATGTCACTGTCGACATCGGGAGCGGCGAGAATGATCTGGCCCAATGGTTTCTGGGTGCTGGCCGAGGCTGCTTCAGCAATCCGGTTGACGGCGCGCAGCAGGCCGCGATTTCCCATGCTGTGAGCAATGATATGAATGCGGCGAGCCCGTGAACGGTCGGCAAAGTCGACCAAGAATTGAGTGATCTGGGCTTCACTCGCCTCGATCCTCGCCTCGTCGGCGGGGTAGCGAAGAAGGCGCCCACAACTCGGCCAGCTAAAGAATGCCATTGCGCCTGGTATCGAAAGGTCGGCTCCAATCTGCGCCGCCCGGATAGCCGCGTCCTCGAAGCTGACATTGTAGCCGTGGATGAAAACGATTGCGTCATCTTCTCGTCCTTCCGCAGCGACCTTCTCCGCCACCGATTTCCAAAAATCCGCCTCCTCCATTTTCCGGACTTCGCGAAGGCGTAGGCGATCATCGCCGCGGACGATCCGGAACCACCAGCGCGATCCGACAGAGCCAATGCGATGCGCCTGCGGTATCACAACCTCGCATCGGCCGAGATGAATGCGATCATCTCGCTCAGAGCCGAAATCGGTGCGGCTGCCAGTGCCGGTCGGAACCCTATTGGTACCGAACCATACTTGGTAGGTATGCGGTTGGGATGCAGTGGACGAAGGCCCGGTCGGTTGGCCTCGATGCGACGCGTATCCCGCGCCGTCGCTGGTATCCTGCCAGTTCGCCCGTAGCGTAATGGTCTCCGACTTGATCCACGCGTTGGCTGCTTGCGTTGAGCTTCTCAGACGGTCGAGAAGCTCTGCTCCCACTGTCGCGATGGGCAAATCTTCCAAAGTCTCTTGGAGTTCGAGTTCAACTTTAAAGACGAGTTCGTAGACTGCTTCTCGTCCGGCCGCAGCACGCCGTGTGGCATCATCAACATCCTCAGGCCTCAGCGCTTGGTCGAATGATACCTGACCGCCCTCGCGCGCAATCGCGTGGGCCAGTTCGATACGAGTAGCACTGATTCGCAGCAGTCCGTCTTTCAGCGGTCCTGACACCGTATTCTTGGCAGCAGCTTGATAGCGGCGACCTCCTCGGAGAAGGAGATCGACTAGAGTTGCAAGGGCAAATTCATCTTCGCTCATGGCATCAGCTTGCATGAACTGAGCAGCGCGATGCAATGAGTATCACCACAACTGGCCAGTGTTGCGCGAACTGAAGGGCGGTGACACACCATGACCGGCCTTCTCGTGGCGAGCACCGCGTCGCTCTGCTGACCTGACCAGCCGGCGCCAAGCAGCAGGCAAGACGTAAACTTGTTGCTCGTTGGTTTCACATGGGTGGTCAATTTACAGCCAATTCCATCTAGAGCTGATGTGCTCGTGGAATTTGCCAACAATCGACCAGTTCGGCCCGAGAAATGAACGATCTGGCGAAAGTCCGAAATTATCCCAAAAAATGTGACTGCAGCCCGGTAAATTTTTCGACTTTTCGTTGGATCTTTCCACATCTCCGCTTAGATATGGAATATATATCAATGGCTTATGAGGCCTCGTCAGACCTGTCTCCCCGACCATTTTCACGAAGGGAAAACGGCATTTTCGGCGGTCCGAAGGGATCGGTGCCGATCTCTGTGTTCCCCCGTGTATCCAGAGCATTCCCACAGAGCACGGCCGAGGCAACTGCTTTCGGGCCGGTAGCCGACAGGCCGGTTGGAGCGAATAGCGAGGAAGCCGATGTTGCTTACTTTGAGACGCCGCTTCGTGATCCCGCGCGCCGAAGCCGGCCGAGGCCTGTTCTCAATCGGCGGGCGCGGTCGCTCGACACGCAAACGAGCCGATGCGGCCTCCCGCACCGGCTCGCACGCCTCATTGCCGCAGCAATCAGCGGCGCATCGGAATTTGCGCCAGATCCTGGTCGATCGACTTCATCGTCGCATCGGTCAGCATCGCAGGTACATAGACCTGCAGCGCAGACAGGGTCATGCCGCGCGCCATGTTGATCTGATCCATCTTCACGATCTGCGAGATATATTTCTCCAGGATCGCATGCGCGGCCGGATCGTCGAGCAATTGGCCGATCGGCGTGGTCAGCGAATTATAATGGCCCGATTGCTTCGCGCGCTCCATGGCCTGGACCGCCGTGTCGATCTGCGCACCCCAGGGATCGCGTCCCGCCATCGTCTTGCCGTCCGTGCCGATGTCGAGGATCGGATCGGCGGTACGATCGTAGCGGGCCCATTGGGTCAGACCGGCGCCGTTGGGATCGCCCGTCTTCACGAAATTGGCGACATAGGTGCTAGCGGTCTTGCCCACTGCCACATCCTTGGGCGTGGCCTTGGCGCCATATTTGATACTGACCGTATCGAAGAAGAAGGGAATGTCGGTCGCATGCTGCGCGCCCGGCTGGCCGACCGAATCCGCGACGTAGGAGAAGCGATATTCCCAGACGGGCACGCCCTTCTCCGAATAGCGCGCCGACGCGTCGCGCGCACCGGCGATCATGAAGCCGCTCTTGCCGCCCATGTCGGCGCTGGTGGCGCCGATCATCATCGGCACATGCGCAAAGTGATCCTCGGCGATCGCCTTGCCGGGCTCGACCACGACCGTCCCGTCGATGAACGGCCCGGCATAGGTCGGCGGGCCGCCGCGCCCGCCCATCGACGCCATGTTGAGCCCGTCGGTCACCTCCTCGGCGGACAGAGCGCGTAGCTTCTGCAGCGCGTCGGGCGCTTCGGGTTCGATATGCTTGGATCGGGCGAAATTGGCGCCGACCTGCTCCGTGTCGCTCAGCCCCTTGTCGCTCATGCCCGTGCGCGCATCGCCGCCGGACATGGAGATGGCCTTGCTGAACAGGCCGCGCGCCTCGGGCGAGGTGACCAGATAATGGACCGATATCCCGCCCGCGCTCTCGCCGCTGATGGTGACGTTGGCCGGATCGCCGCCGAACGCCGCGATGTTGCGCTTGACCCATTTGAGCGCGGCGATCTGGTCCATGATCCCGTAATTGCCGAGACGGCCATTGTCGGGATTCTCCTTGGTCAGCTGCGGCAGCGCGAAGGTGCCGAACCGCCCGACGCGATAATTGAAGCTGACGACCATGATGCCCTGCTTGGCCAGGTTCGCGCCCGAATAGGTCGGCGGCGAGGCGCCGCCATTCACGAAGCCGCCGCCATAGATCCAGACGAGCACGGGCAGCTTGCCCTTGGCGCCGGCCGGCTTCCACACATTGGCGTAGAGGCAATCCTCGGCGGGTTCGGTGCCGAGCGGCGCGGCGTCGCTCGGGAAGGGCTTCTGCATGCAGTCATGCGCATATTGGACCGCGTCGCGTACGCCCGACCATGTCGCGGCGGGCTGCGGCGCGCGCCAGCGCAGCGGACCGACGGGCGCGGCCGCATAGGGGACGCCCTTCCAGCTCGCTACGCCATCCTCGACCGCGCCGCGCACCGCGCCCGTATCGGTCTGCGCGACCAGCGACGCCGATTGCGCATGCGCCGCAACCGCGGCGGCGGCGCCCATCAGGCCCACCAACAATTTCGCTCGCTTCATCGCCCTCTCCCTTGATCCGTTCCGATGGTTCATCCCGCTTTGCCACCCTGGCACAAAGCCTTGGTCCTGCCGATCGCGGCAGGCGATACGGCCAGCGTCACGCTCTGCCTCAGATTGGCGGAGGATTCGCCGAGCTCCAGCCGCACCTTGCCCGGCGCCAGCCGCCAGCAGCGCCCGGCCGTGTCGAAATCCGCGAGCAGGCGCGGATCGATGCCGAGCGTCACCTGGCCGGTTCGGCCGGGGGCGAGGTCAATCTTGTCGAAGCCGACGAGCCGGCGCGGCGCCTCCCAACCCGGCGCGGAGGCATAAAGCTGCGCCACCGCCTTGCCCGCGACGCGGCCAGCATTGCGGACCGTGAATCGGGCCCTGATCGTCCCGCCCACGATGCGCGCCGTCAGACTCGAAAATTGGAAGCGCGTGTAGGAGAGGCCGTGGCCGAAGGGAAAAGCCGGCTTCAGCGAGTGGCTATCATACCATTTATACCCGACCTGCGCGCCTTCGTCGTAGCGAAACTCGCCTTTGGCGGGAGCGTGCGGATGCGGAAGCTGATCGAGGCTGGCAGGAAAGCTCACCGGCAGATGGCCTGACGGATTCACCCGGCCGGTGACTATGTCGGCGATCGCCTCGCCCCCGGCGGTGCCCGGGAACCAGGCCTCCAGGATCGCGGGCACCTTGGCGGCCCAGGGCGTGAGCACAGGGCCGCCCGTTTCCAGCACCACTACCGTGCGGGGATTGGCGGCGGCGACGGCATCGATCAGCGCGTCGCCACCTGTATCGAGCGCCAGCGGCACGTCAAAGCTTTCGCCCGCCCATTGTGTGCCGAAAACGATGGCGATGTCGGCCGATCGCGCCAGCTCGGCGGCCTGAGCAGGGTCGCCACCGTCGACATAGTCGATCCGTGCGTCGGGCATGCGCCGCCGGAGCGCCGCGAGCGGCGACGAGGGATAGAACATCACGGGTCCCGGCCAGGCGACCGGCTTCACGCCTGGTACGGCATTGCCGCCTTTGGGATAGACGAGCGACGATCCGCCGCCCGCGATCACGCCCCTGTCGGCATGCCCGCCGATCACGACGATCCTTTTGGTCCGGGCGGCGAGCGGCAGGATGCCGCCGTCATTCTTCACAAGCGTGATCGCCTCGGCAGCGTCCGCCCGGCTGATCGCCGCATCCTTGGCCAGCATCGCGTCAGGCAGATCGTCGGATGCCGCCGTGATTGGCCGGTCGAACAGCCCATGCTTGAACATCGCGAACAGGATGCGCGACGCCATCTGGTCGAGCTGGGCCCTGGCGACGCGTCCCTCGCCAAGCGCCTTGGTCAGGTTCGCGCCGAAATAGGGTGTCCGGTCGAAGGGAAAGCCCGATTGCTGGTCGAGCCCGGCCGAGATCGCCGCTTCGGTCGAATGCACCGCGCCCCAATCGGACATGACATAGCCCTTGAACTCCCAATCCTTGCGCAACACGTCGCTCAGCAGCCACGGACTTTCGCAGGCAAAGGGCCCGTTGACCCGATTGTAAGCGCACATGACCGATCCGGCATCGCCCTTCGCCAGCGCGATCTCGAAGGCGAGCAGATCGGACAGCCGCGCCGCCTTCTGATCGATGATCGCATTGCCCTGATTGCGATCGGTCTCCTGATCGTTGATCGCGAAATGCTTGAGCGTCGAAATGATGTGGTTCGATTGGATGCCCGCAATCTGCGCGCCCACCATTTCGCCCGCGAGCAGCGGATCCTCGCCGCCATATTCGAAATTACGTCCGTTGCGCGGCTCGCGCACCAGATTCGCGCCGCCCGCGAGCATGACGTTGAAGCCCGATTGGCGCGCCTCGGCCCCGATCATCGCGCCGCCGCGATAGGCCAGCGCGCGGTTCCAGGTGGCAGCGGTCGCGAGCCCCGATGGCAAGGCGGTCCGCTCGCGCTTGCGCTGGGCGGCGCCTTGAGTGGCGACGCCAATTCCCGCATCCGTCTGCCATTGCGGGGGGATGCCGAGTCGGAGGATGCCCGGCACGAAGCCCGCCGATCCCTCACGCGAGCCCGGGGGCGCGGAAAACTTCATGGCGGGAAAGCTAGTCGCGAAATAGCCGACGACCAGGCTCTGCTTCTCGTCCTGCGTCATGCGCGGCAGGAGCGAAGCGACGCGAGCCGCTGGAGTTAGCGCAGCATTCAGCCAGGGCAGGCGGGCGTTCGCGGCCGCGTGGCGCGCGGGCTTCGCGGCACCCGCGGGAATCGTGACGATCGATGCGACCGCGGCTAACAATCCCGCCTTGAGCAGCCGTGCGCGTGCCATTTCCCCTCCCGTTTCTCTCTTTCAGCGGGTGTTCGGAGGGCGAGATCGCGCACCGCGCCGCTCCCCGTCACCTTGCTCGCGCAGTATCAGGGGCAGGAACCTTAGCGGAAATAGAGACTTGGCATCGATTGATCAGCTTTCCGAATAGATTGGCGCATCGCACGTGCATCGATGATTCATCGGTGCGCATGCGCAGGTCTATTCGGTTTGGTTATAGATTCTTGCGCAGACTCTATTTCCTTAGGCGTTGATCTGGCCCGATAATCGTCCGCGAAGAGGAGACAGGATGCCTGGGCGAACAGGGGGGCACGAACGGAAGGTGCGCAGCGTCATCGACGCGCATCCGGCGCGGTCGGGTGCGGGGGATGCCGGACCGCCGTCCGCTCCCATGCCGGTGCCCGAAGCGCGCGCCGTGCCGCAATCGGGCGATGCTTCAGGCAAAGCCCCGGTGCTTCGTCATGCGTCGGCGCGCCACCGCGCGAGGGCCTCTTATGCGGCTGCGTGAGATCGCGCACGCCCGGACCGGCGATAAGGGTGACACCTGCCAGATTTCGGTCATTGCCTTCGATCCCGCCGATTTCGAATTGCTCGCGCGTATCCTCACGCCCGAGCGGATCGCGGCGCACCTGCCGCGCCTGCCCTCGCGATCAATCCAGCGCTTCGAGCTTCCCCAATTGGGGGCGCTGAACTTCATCCTCGAAGGTGCACTGAGCGGGGGCGTGACGCGTTCGCTGTCGCTCGACGCGCACGGCAAGACATTGGGCGCACAGATCCTCGATATTGATCTCGGCGTGGCCGACGGAAGGGGGTCCGCATGATCCGCCGGACCATGGCCGCCGGTGCGGCTTGCCTGATACTGACCGCAGGCGTTGCGGATGCGCGGCTGACTTATTTCATCGTCGAAAAACGCGAGCGGGTTCCGGCCGCGCGGCCGGGGGCGCCCGATTATGAGATCCTGCGCGGCCATTATGACGGCGCGCTCGATCCGCGCGACCCGCACAATGCGATCATCACCGACCTCAAATATGCTCCGCGCGACAACGAAGGCCGTGTCCATTATTCGGCGACTTTCGCGATCGCGCGGCCGCTGCATCGCGCGTCGGGCACCTTGTTCTACGACGTTCCCAATCGCGGCAACGGCGCCGTCGCCGCTGATCCCGACGGGCACATCCGCGCGATCAGCGGCTGGCAATCGGATCTGCCCAAGGACGCCAATCTCCAGACCGCGACCGTGCCCCTCGCGCATGGACCGCTTGGGCCCCTGACCGGCCCGGTGCTGCAGCGTTTCGTCGACATCAAGGCGGGATCGAAGAGCATCGCGATCGCGGGCAGCATCGGTCGACCCACCCCGCGCCCGCTCCCGGTGTCGCTCGATACGCGCAGGGCGCGTCTCTTCACGCAAGGTTCGGACAGCGCCCCGCCGCATGAGATTGCGGCTGGCGACTGGGCGTTTGCCGATTGCGGCGAAAGGCCCTTTCCCGGCACGCCCGATCCGACCCGGCTCTGCGTCCGCGGCGGATTCGATCCCAGCCTCGCTTACACTATGGTCTATGAAGGGCGCGATCCGCTGGTGCAGGGAATCGGCTTTGCGGCGGTTCGCGATTTCGCCGCCTTCCTGCGCTACCGGACGGCCGACGATGCCGGGACCCCGAATCCGGTCGCGGGGCAGGTGCGCTGGCCGATCATCACCGGCACCTCGCAAGCGGGCAATTTCGTCAAAAGCTTCATCAACCTGGGCTTCAACGCGGCCGGAAATGGCAGGCGCGTGTTCGACGGCGCCAACCCAAACATCGCCGCGCGCCAGGTTCCGCTCAACATCCGCTTCGGCGTGCCGGGCGGAGCGGCGACCTTGTTCGAGCCAGGCAGCGAGGGCACATTGTGGTGGTCACGCTATGCGGATCGCGCGCGCGGCCGCGGCGTCTCCAGCCTGCTCGACCGGTGCCGCGCCTCGCATACCTGCCCGAAAATCATTGAGACGTTCGGGTCGGCCGAATTCTGGGGCCTGCGCATGTCGCCCGGCCTGGTCGGGACCGATGCGCGGGTCGACCTGCCGCTACCCGCCGAGGTGCGCCGCTATTATTTCCCCGGCGTCACGCATGGCGGTTCCCCGATCGGCGCCTTCTCGCTCACCGGCGATCCTGCTTTTCCGGGCGCGCCCAGATGCGCGTTGCCCGCAAATCCTAACGCCTCCTTCTACACGATACATGCGCTGCTGAGGCGATTGCTCGCCTGGGTGGCTGAAGGCAGGGCGCCGCCGCCCAATCGCTATCCCCGGCTTGCGGATCGTCAGCTCGTGGCGTCGAACGCGAAGGCGATGGGCTGGCCAGCCATCCCCGGCGCGCCCTCGCCCGACGGCAAGCTCAACGCCCTTCTGGATTATGATTTCGGCGCGGGCTTCGATTACGACAATCTCAGCGGCGTGTTGACGCGCGAGCCGCCGATTATCCGCCACACTATAAAATCGCTCGTGCCGCGGGTCGACGCCGACGGCAACGAAGTGGGCGGCGTTCCCTCGGTGCAATTCCTGGTGCCGATCGGCACCTACACCGGCTGGAACCAATTACAGGAGGGCTATGGAGCCGGCGGACCGTGCGGCTTCATGGGCAGCTTCATTCCCTTCGGCAAAAGCCGCGTGGAGCGCATCGCTGCCGGCGATCCGCGTCCCTCGCTCGCGGAACGCTATCGCGATCACCAGGGCTTCGTGGCTCGGGTACGCGCGGTTGCGCTGGCGCAGGTGCGGGAGGGCTGGCTCCTCCCCGAGGATGCCAATCGGATCGTGCGTCAGGCGGACGTGAGTGATGTGCTTCGGTAGGCCCGCCGGGCCTGTTCATGCCTGCGCGATTACCTCTTCCCAAGCCTTCAGCCTGTTGAGCATCGATGCAAATTCCGGATAGCCGGATAACCAAATAGAGCTTGTTGAATAGATTCCGCGCACCCTAAATGTGCGCTACAAGGCAGAGCGCGAGGGGAGCGGGAATGCTTGCCATCATCGGCATGATCACGATCGTCGCGCTGCTCGGCCTGATCCTCTCCAACAAGGTATCGCCGATCGCCGCCCTGATCCTGGTGCCACTGCTGGGTGCGATCGCAGCAGGCCAAAGCGGACAGATCCCCGCTCACGTCGTCAGCGGCATCGCGAAGATCGCGCCGGTTGCGGCGATGTTCGTTTTCGCGATCCTGTTTTTCGGCCTGATGACCGATGCCGGCCTGCTTGCTCCCATCGTCAAAGGTGTCTTGCGGATGGTCGGCGAGCGGCCCACCCGGATCACGATCGGCACCGCCCTGCTCGCACTCCTCATCCATCTCGATGGCTCAGGCGCGGTCTGTTTCCTCGTTACGATACCTGCGCTCAGGCCGCTTTATGATCGGCTGGGGATGGATCGGCGGGTGCTCGCCTGCACCGCGTCGCTGGCGGCGGGCGTGAATTTCCTGCCCTGGACGGGGCCGACCCTGCGTGCCTCCACCGCGCTCCGGATTCCCGTCATGACAATCTTCCGTCCGATGATCGGCATCCAGATCGTCGGCCTCGCCTTCGTATTCGGTGCCGCATGGTGGCTTGGGCGACGCGAGGAGATCCGATTGGGTGCGGCGGGCGCCGCCGTAGCCGGACATCCGATCGCCGCTCCCGATGTGGAGCGTGATGAGCTGCACCGGCCGAAACTCTATTGGTTCAACCTGCTGCTGACGGTGTTGGTGCTCGGCACGATGATCTCGGGACTGGTCGAGCCCGTCGTCGTCTTCATGACCGGAACGGCAGCGGCCTTGATCGTGAACTATCCGAACGCGGAGCAGCAGCGCGCCCGCATCGATGCCCATGCCCGGGCCGCGCTGCTGATGGCGGGAATATTGTTCGCGGCCGGCGCCTTCACCGGGATCATGAGCGGGTCGGGGATGATCTCGGCGCTTGCCAATGCGGCCGTCGGCGCGGTGCCGCCCGCGCTCGGGCCGCGCATTCCTGTGCTGCTGGGCCTGACCTCGATGCCGCTCAGCCTGCTGTTCGATCCGGACAGTTTCTATTTCGGGGTGCTGCCGGTGATCGCGGACGTATCGGCCCGTTTCGGCGTGCCGCAGGTGGAGGTCGCGCAAGCCGCCTTGCTTGGGCAAATGACGACCGGCTTCCCGGTCAGCCCGCTCACCCCCGCGACCTTCCTGGTCGCCGGCCTGAGCGGGATCGAGCTTGGCAGCCACCAGCGTTTCTCGATTCCCTGGCTCCTCGGGGCGAGCGTGGTGATGACGGTGGCAGCCTTGGTATTTGGCGTTCTAAGGGTCTGAGGCGTGATGAAGACAGTCAGGATCGGCGCGGGGGCCGGCTTTTCCGGCGACCGGATCGAGCCCGCGCTCGAACTGGTCGAGCATGGACAAATCGATTATCTCAGCTTCGAGTGCCTGGCCGAGCGCACGATCGCGCTCGCGCAGGCGGCCCGGCAGAATGACCCGGATGCCGGTTACGATCCCTGGCTCGAGGAAAGGATGGCCGTGGTCCTCGCTCCGGCATATCAGCGGGGCGTTCGGATAGTGAGCAATATGGGCGCGGCAAATCCGGCCGCTGCGGCGCGCGCGGTGACGAAGGTCGCGCGCCGGTTCGGGCTTTCGGGACTGAAGACTGCGGCCATCACCGGCGACGACGTGCTGAGCCTGATTAGGGACAAGGAACTGCCGCTGATCGATCGGCCCGGCACCACCGCCGATCTGGGTGACCGGATCCTTTCGGCAAATGCCTATCTCGGAGCCGCGCCAATCGCGCAGGCGCTGGCCGGTGGCGCCGACGTCGTCATCACCGGGCGCGTCGGCGATCCTGCGCTGTTCCTCGGCCCGCTGATGCACGAATTTGGTTGGGCTGAGGATGATTGGGTCAGGCTGGGACGCGGCACGCTCGTCGGCCACCTGCTCGAATGTGCCGGCCAACTCACCGGCGGATATTTTGCCGATCCCGGGCTCAAGGACGTGCCCGATCTTGCGCGTCTCGGCTTCCCCTTCGCCCAGGTGGACGAGGAGGGGAATGCGGTGCTGGGGAAGGTCGCGGGCAGCGGCGGTCGCATTTCGGTCGCCACATGCACCGAACAGTTGCTCTACGAAATCCTCGATCCATCCTCTTACCTTCAGGCGGATGTCGTCGCCGATTTCAGCGCGGTTCGCTTCTCGCGGACCGGGATAGACCGGGTTGCTGTTACGGGCGCGTCCGGCCGCGCACGGCCGGACATGCTCAAGGTGTCGATCGGCTATAAGGACGGGTTCATCGGCGAAGGCCAGATTTCCTATGCAGGGCCGGGCGCAGTCGAGCGCGGGCGCCTCGCGCTCGCCGTGGTGGAAGAAAGGCTGAAGATCGCGGGCATCGAGACGCGCGAATGGCGCGGGGACCTGATCGGCGTCGATGCGGTCGACCGGCGCGATGCGACCGGGCCCGAACCGCTCGAGGTGAGACTGCGCATCGTCGCGAGGACTGAGAGCGCGAGCACAGCACGGCGCATCGGCGCAGAGGTCGAGGCCCTCTATACGAACGGGCCTGCCGGCGGCGGCGGCGTAAGCGTCAGTTCGCGCGAGGTAATCGCGGTCGCATCGACCTTGCTGGCGCGCGAACAATGTCGCCCGACGATCACCTTCGAAACGGCTTGATACCGCAAGACTGAAGGCGGCGCCCGGCGGTCGCCGCGGAGCTGTGCAGGGGTCCTCTATCTATCCAAAAAGTCGATTGATCCATCTTAAAATTCTATTTCCGCTCTTGAACTCCGCACCGCATCATCATCGAAGGATAACGGTGGGCGTCCCGCAGAGGGATATCGGAGAGACGATGAAGAGCTGGACGTTTGCAGCTTTCCTGTTGGCCGGCGTGGCGGCAAATCTTGCACCGCCGGTCCTGGCGCAGCCGGCGGCGCGCCCGTGGCTGAACACCGGCCTCAACGCCGACCAGCGCACCAAGCTGCTCCTCTCGCAGATGACGTTCGATGAGAAGGTCGCGCTGCTGCACGGCGCGATGGCGATGCCGTTCGGCCCGTTCAAGCTGCCCCCCGGCGCGATCGGCTCCGCCGGCTTCATTCCAGGCAATACGCGGCTGGGAATTCCTGCGTTGCAGGAAAGCGATGCCAGCCTGGGCGTAACCAATCCGATGATGGTGCGAGGGCCGGGCGACATGTCGACCGCTTTGCCGTCCAGTATCGCACTCGCGGCGACGTTCGATCCCATCATCGCCTACGAGGGCGGTCGCGTCGTCGGCAACGAAGCCCGCGCCAAAACGATCAATATCCAGCTCGCTGGCGGGGTCGATCTGGCACGCGATCCGCGCAACGGGCGGAACTTCGAATATGCGGGCGAGGATCCGCTTCTTGCCGGGCTGATCGCCGGGGAATCGATCCGCGGCATCCAGTCGACCGGAATCATCTCGACCGCCAAGCATTATGCGCTCAACGACCAGGAGCATAACCGCAATACGGCCGATTCCGTCATCGGCGAAGCAGCGGCCCGCGAGAGCGACCTGCTCGCTTTCGAGATCGCGATAGAGCGCGGCCAGCCGGGCTCGATCATGTGCTCCTACAATCTCGTGAACGGTGTCTATGCCTGTCAGCACGACTGGCTGCTCAACCGCGTGCTGAAGGGCGATTGGGGCTATAAGGGCTTCGTCATGTCGGATTGGGGGGCAGTGCACAGCCTCGACGCCTTCATAAGCGGGCTCGACCAGCAATCGGGCGAGCAACTCGATGCGAAGGTCTGGTTCGACGCGCCCCTCAAGGAGGCAGTGAAGGCCGGCAAGATCCCAGCCGCGCGCATCGACGATGCCGCCGGCCGCGTGCTGCGCGCGATGTTCGTAGCCGGCTTGTTCGATCGTACCGACAAGGCCGCCGACATCGACTTCACCGCGCATGCCGACGTCGCGCAGCACGAGGCGGAGGAAGCCATCGTCCTCCTCCAGAACCGCAACAATATCCTGCCGCTGGCCGCATCCGCCAAGCGGATCGCGGTGATAGGCGGGCATGCCGATGCCGGCGTTCCGTCGGGCACGGGCTCCTCGCAGGTGACGAACCCCTATCGGAAGGACATTATCCTGCCCGTCGCGAGCGTTCCGATCGGTGGCGAAGGCATGATGGCCGCCTTCTCGAACGTGGTATTCCATCCCTCCTCGCCGCTGGCGGCGTTGCGATCGCATCTGAAAGGTACCCAGATTGCGTTCGACAATGGCCTTTACCCGGAGACCGCGGCGGCGGCGGCGCGCAATGCCGACGTCGCGATTATCTTCGTCTATCAGCCCAGCGGCGAGGGCGATGACGTGCCAAGCATCGATCTGCCGATGGGCCAGAATGCGCTGGTCGAGGCGGTCGCGGCTGCCAACCCGAACACGATCGTCGTGATCCAGAGCGGCAATCCCGTGGCGCTCCCCTGGGCGTACAAGGTCGGCGGCATAATCGAGGCCTGGTACAGCGGATCGCGCGGCGGCGAGGCGATCGCGCGCGTGCTGACCGGCGAGGTCAATCCCTCCGGACGCCTGCCGGTTACCTGGCCGATGAAGGAGAGCCAGTTGCCGCGGCCCGCAATCCCCGGCTGGACGGCAGGGCCTACCGACCTTGTCCCGGTCGATTACAATATAGAGGGAAGCGATGTCGGCTATCGCTGGTATGCCCGGCAGGATGCGGCGCCGCGTTACTGGTTCGGCCACGGCCTGAGCTACACCCGCTTCGCCTATGACGGATTGATCGTGCGCGGCGGCAAGACGCTCGAAGCTGAGGTCACCGTCACCAACAAGGGTGACAAGGCCGGCAAGGACGTCGTCCAACTCTATCTTACGAGACGCCCCGGCGGCGCGGTTCGACGGCTCGTCGCCTTCCGGAAACTGTCGCTCGCGCCGGGAGAAAGCCAGCGGGTGAAGCTTGCTGGCGATCTTCGGCTGGTTGCCGATTTCGACCCGAAAAAAGGGTGCTGGGTGGTGCCCGTGGGGACCTATGCGCTCGCGATCGGGCACGATGCCGGATCGGCCGACCTCAATGTGACCACCCGACTAGCGGCTGCGTATTTGAAACCTTAGCCCGGCGCTGGTCCGAATGTCCGAAGTGACGCTCGCTGCGCGAACGCAGCGGGCCTTCCTCTGTCATTACCTATACAATTCAAGTAATCTGGCACGAATTTCCGCCGCGTCCTGAATTGTGCGTCGAATAATAATCTATTCGATTCGCTTATCGATCCATCTGTTATTTCTAATTCTCAATATAACACTTCTCCTATTAAATTCCATCCGAAAACAAAGCCGCATGGTCGGTCGATAAACTTGGGAGAATGGAAATTATGAAAGGGTATTCGCGCGTCCGTGGTATGTCCACGAGCTTGATCGCGCTTGTGAGCGCGATGGTGCCGGCCTTGGCCGCCGGCTATTCGACCGCTGCCGTGGCGCAGGCATCCGCGCCGCAAGCCATGCCGGCCGGGGCGGCCACCGACGCCGGAGACCAGATCGCCCAGCAGGGCGATATTTCTGATGAGTCCAAGACCGCCGACGCGAGCGAGATCGTCGTCACGGGCACCAATATTTCGGGCGTCAGGCCGGTCGGGAGTGAAGCGGTCACGCTCGATCGCGAGACGATCCTGGCGAGCGGCGTGAGCAGCGTCGCCGACGCGGTGCGCACGCTGCCCCAGGTCCGCAACCTCGGCGATTTCCGCGAGGGCGGCACGCAGGGCTCCTACAATTCTCAACAGGGCAACGCGATCAACCTGCGCGGTCTCGGTCAGCAGGCCACACTGACCCTGGTCGACGGCCATCGCGTCGTCGCGACGGGCGCCGCTTCGAATTTCACCGAAGCCAATCAGGTTCCAATCGCCGCCGTCGCGCGGATCGAGGTGATCGTCGACGGGGCATCGGCGGTTTATGGCTCCGACGCGGTTGCTGGGGTGGTCAATTTCGTGCTCCGCAAGGATTATGACGGCCTTGAGGCGTCGACCCGGGTCACCAACCAGGTCGGCGGTCTCGAATATGCGCCGTCCGTGACGGCGGGCAGGACGTGGGACGAGCTTGGCGGGTTAGGCCGCGGCAACATCTTGGTCAGCTACGAATATGCGCACCGCAACCCGTATCTGGCCGGCAAGAACCTGTTCCTCCGCCAGAACCGCTCACCATTTGGCGGCCCAGACACCCGACTGAATGGCACCAGCGCCACTCTCGCCGGTCCGGCGAACATCTATGTGGCGAACGCGAACGGATCGGTGAATCCGGTTTTGCCGCTGGCCGGCGCGAACACGTATTACGGCCTGCCCCAGGGCAGCAATGTCGGCCTAACCGCCTCGCAGCTGCTGCTCAATCAGCCCAATCTGGCCGACTCAGCTGACTATACCGATTATACCGGCCGCCAGAACCGGCATCAGTTCACATTGTTCATGAATCAGGAATTCGGCCCGCGGGTCGAGGCTTTCCTGCAGGGCACGTTCAGCCGCCGCCACACCTTCTCGCGTTCGACCAATACCGAGATCCGAAACGTGACTCTTTCACCCTTCCTGTACAACGCGGCGGGCGGCGTCACGGCGACGCCGAATCCTTATTATATCAGCGGCATTCCCGGGGTGGCGCCGAGCGCGCCCTTGAACGTGCAGTACAGCGCGATCAAGGATATCGGGTCGAGCAACTTCGACAATACGTCACGCACCTACAGCATAACGGGCGGCGTGCGCGTCACGTTGCCGGCCACGTGGAAGGCGGAAGCCTATTACACTTACGGCCGCGACAAGGCCTGCAATTATTGCCAGAGCGGCCTCAACGTGAATCCGACCGCGCTGCAATATCAAATCAATCTGGGCGCGATCAATCCGCTCAGCAGCACCCCGCTTTCGGCCTCGCAGATCGCGACGTTCCTCGGCGACAATGTCCAGAAAAGCGGCAACGGCATCGACGATGCTGTGGTCAAGCTAGACGGCCCCTTATTTTCTTTGCCGGCCGGCCCGGTGAAGGCCGCGATTGGCGGCGAGCGCGACAAATCGTATAATTTCAATATCAACGGCGCCAATCGCAACAACGATAACGGCTTCATCCTCGATACGGACAAGCAGAAGAGCTATCTCAGCCGGACCGTCTGGTCCGCCTACGGCGAACTCTATTTCCCGATCGTCAGCGAGGACATGAACGTCCCGCTGATGCAAAGCCTCACCTTCGACGGCGCGCTGCGCTACGATCATTATTCCGACGTGGGCAAGACGACCAACCCGAAGTTCGGCGGCACATGGAAGGTCAATGATGCGCTGAGCCTGCGCGGCTCCTGGGGCAAGTCGTTCCGCGCGCCGTCGCTGCCCGACGTGAACCTCTATTCCTACACATCGTCCTTCTCGTTTCCGGGCACCAACAAGGATCCGCGCGTCACCAACGGCTTCCTGAACCTGCCCGCCGCCGGGCTGACGCTTGCCAATATCGCGCTCTTCCTCGGCTCCAATCCGGATCTGAAGCCCGAAAAGGCGACAACCTGGTCGTTCGGCGGGACCCTGAAGCTCGGGGATTTCACGCTCGAGAGCACCTATTATCAGATCAAATACAGCGATCGGATCTCATCGCCCAACGCGATCAATGCTTACCTCGCCGGCCTTTATCCCGGTTATGCGGGTTACGCAGCCTACGTCTTCCCGATCAACAATCCCGCCAGCTGTTCGAATTCGAACACCGCTTCGGCCGATCCGATCCTGGCAGGCTATCTTGCGCGGACCAACCTCTATGGCGGCATTCCCAATTTCTGTGCGGTCAATGTCCTCGTCGACCAGCGGAACACCAATCTGGCCGCCACCAAACAGGACGGTCTCGACGGGACGATCAGCTACAATCATGTGTTTGGCGAAATGGCGGTGAACGCGTCGGCCGCCGCCAGCTGGACGATCAGCGACAAGGAACAGGTGGCCAAGGGCCAACCCTTCACCGACCGGCTCGGCTTCTACAGCACGCCGATCGAGTGGCGCGGCCGCGGCTCGTTCGGCATGCTCTGGCACGGGATCAGCGGCAACCTGTTCGTGAATTATACCGGCTCCTACACCAACGATCTGGCGGTCGATAATCGCAACAACACGATCGCGCCGCAGAAGGTCGGAAGCTGGACCACCTTCGACTTGACGCTTGGCTACGGGAAGCAGTTCAAGTCCCCGGCCATGGGCGTGTTGAAGGGGCTCAGGGGGTCGCTGACGCTGCAGAACCTGTTCGATCGTGACCCACCGATCGTGGTCACGAGCCAGGGCGCGTTCAACCCTGCTTATTCGAGCGCCTTCGGCCGGACCTACACGGCGCAGCTGACGCTCAACTTCTGACGATTGGCTGGTGTATTCGGTTGCGGCGGGCGAGCGCTTCCCCGCAACCGGACGCCGCGTTTCAGCCTTAGCCGGGGGCGGCCAGACTGCCGCGCAACTCGGTTTCGAGGTGGCGCACGAACGCGTCGGCCGTAGGTGACAGCGTACGCCCCTCCAGCCGGGCGAGCCCGATCGTACGTTCTATCTTGGGCTCGATCAGGAGGCGCGCCGTGAGCGCGCCCGCCTGGAGCATCCCCACCGTCGTCCGGGGAAGCGCGGTGATGCCGAGCCCCGCCGCAATCAGCGCACCGACCGTTGCCAGCTGACTGCAATCGAACAGCAGGCGAGCCCTGACGTCAGCCTTCGCCATCGCCTGGTCGGTAAGGTCCCGCACACTGCTGCGCGGCGCCATAGCGATGAAGGGCTCGCCCTCGAATTCGGACCATCGCGCGGGTCCAGGCTTGTCGAACCGGCTGCCGGCGGGGCAGACCAGCATCCAGTCGTCGTCGAACAAAGGGTCGAACCGGACGCCTTCGACGTTGGGCGGCGTGGTGATGGCGAGATCCAGCTGCCGCTCGCTCAATTGCTGGTAGAGCGCCCCCGAAATCTGGTCGCGCAGGATCAATTCCACCTGTGGATATTTGGGCTGGAAGCTGGCGATCGCACGCGGCAGCAAAGTCGCCGCGACCGACGGCAGCACGCCCACGACCACGCGGCCGCGCGCTCCGGAGAAGGTTTCCGCCAGCTCATGGAAGGCACCGTCGAAATCGGCGGTCAGGCGTTCGACGATCGGCAGCAGCGCCTCGCCGGCTGCGGTGAGCGTCACGTTTCTGGAATTGCGGTCGAGCAGCCGCACGCCCAGCTCTTCCTCGAGCAGCTTAATCGTCCGGCTAAGCGCGGGTTGCGAGATATTGGCGACGCGCCCCGCCTCACTGAAGCTCCGGTGATTGGCGACCTGCATGAACAGGCGCAGGCTCGTCAGGCTGGGAGGCCGCCGCATGATCCGTCACCCTCGTCCCGGTTCAATCTATGCATACCCCGCATAGCTGAACCGGATTGTGGATCAACGCGCAATGCACGTCGTGCGAGATACAAAAATCGGCGGAGGCCCGGCGTGTTCAGACCTTTTCACGCCATTGGTGGTCGCGCGTGTTTGGGCCCGGTCGATCACGCGGCGGGCTCACGACCAAGATCTAGGTCGTCGTCGACGCGCATGTGTCGTATATCTTGAGCGCCGCCATCCCGAGATTGTGGAAGAGTTGCGCTCAATCATCGCGGTCACCTTGCGAGATCAAGCAGCGTGAGCAATCATCGCACGACGCGTTATACCGTGGCGCAATTCCAACTTCTCGGATCTGGATGGGATTCGCCCCTATCCGTGTATCCATCCCTGTATCCCGGAAACCTGTATTTCGGTGTCTCCCGAGGTTTACCGATTCTACTTGGAATACCATGTCATAAAAATTTTCAACGATCGAAAAATTCATCACGTGATAGTGCATCTATATTCTTGTATTAATTAATAAACATGCTTTGGGACCAGGGGCCGCAGGTCGAATCCTGTCTCCCCGACCACTAATGATTTTTCGTTTATCTCAGTATCTTGGTTTATAACAACGTCGCATATGTTGTAGCGCGCGCTGTAGCATATGCGCGGTCACTCAAACATGGCACGGCGCGGGAATTAGACATCGGGCCGGCGAAATCCCCCGATAGGGCAATGCCGCGACCACAGAATCGGCCTCGGAAGCTAGCCTGAATAACCCACGATCTGGCCTGCACTTTTCACCCGACCAGATTGCGTTCGCGATAGAGTCGCATGCTGAAGCAGGGTTTCCATTTGTGGCATTACCGCCAGCCCATTTCGTTATTCGGTCTCGACTGATCCGGGCCGAGTGGCGACCGCGAGCTTGCTACTATTCGTTGGGCCCGAGCCGCATGGAGGGACGGATCCGGCAAAGTTGGCCGCAGCTATCATTTGACGGTGTGACGGACCGAACGACCCGCAAGGCTCGCTGAGCGAATATCACTGTGTTGCCGGGAGAATATACATGGCCGAGCGTTGCGTGCCGAGCGACCTCGCTGACGGCGACACCGCCACCCCATCTAAACGAATTTCGGCCGCCGCTGGTTTGGAAAAACGCTTAGTGGTGAGAGGATCCGTACGCAGCGAAATGGGTAATTACCCGCTGCCGGGGCTTTGGATCGAGATCCTTTATCTCGAACCAGCTGCCTTGGCCGCGCAAGCGACGCAATGCCAAACCTTGCTTGGCTCAGCCAAGTCGGCCGCGGACGGGAGCTTCCTTGTAACGTGGATGGAGGCACCGCGCATTGCGAGCCTCTTGTGCCTGATCGCCAATTGTCGGGAAGCCAAATGGGTGGTCAGGGTCAGGCCGGACGCGGACGGGCCATCCCTCCTGGAACTGCCGCTCGCGGCGTCCGCGGGCGTCGACATGAGCCTGGAATTATCGGTCTCGATTACGCCAGCGAAGGTTACCAAGACACGGTGGGCCGAGCTTGCGGCACGCACCGGAAAGGCAGGGATCGTTCAGCTCAACCGGCTGGTCAACCAGCTTGCAAATCAGCCGGCGGAGGCATCGATCTTTGGCGATTGGACGCTGGCCGAACGTCACGGGGTCCTGCGAGCACTTGAAGCGGCGTTTCTCGATCCGCACGAAATACTCTCGGCGATCAAGCCACTGCCTTCCTGGGAGGCTCTTGCAGCGCCGGGCGGCGTCGACGCCTATCTCCATAACCTCGGCGGACTTCAACGAGGTTCACGGGTCAAGACGGCGATCGAAGATCTGACTGCGAAGATAGAGGCGTTTCCGTCATTGTCTCAGGTCGACTGGCAAATCGACCCGGCAAAGCTGAAGACCGATCCCGGCGCCGCAGTAACCGCGCATCCCGGCTTCGATCCCCGGTCCCGTCCCGGTCAAACCACCTACGGTCGCAGCAATGAAGTGGGATATCGCGATTATCTGCGCACGCAATGGACGAGCGTGGTCACCCTTGGGATCTATGCGCCGCCACGCATTATCGACGAGAGTGGAGCCAAGCAGCAACTGCGCAACCGCTTTCACCAGGACTTCACCACGACGGATACTATGGCAGCGGCGCCCAACGAGATTCTCATTCCCATCCTGATCGAAATCTTGACTGCGCCCCCCGGCGGCGCGTTCGGTTTTGGGATCGCGTCCGCGTCCATTCCCGCGCGTGGGACCGCAAATGCCAGGGATTATCTGGACACGCTCATCGCGCTGTCGGGGGAGACTGCCGACGAGATCTCGCTACGCTATCGAACCGATTTCACCCGCCCGGATGCGGGCGCGGTGTCGAGCAAGGTCTGGGAAAACATTCACACCCTGCAGGGCTTCTTCCGCGACAGCTTCCAGAGCGTTCCCGATCCGGTGCATCCCGATCCGGATGTCCTGGCGGAGCCGATCATCCTCGAAGGGATGATGGGAAAGGCGCCATTTTTCCTCGAATATGACGAGTGGGTGCTGCTGCAGCAGCCGGTTCCGTATGAAAATTACGTCCAGATCCGTAATGTGTTTCACATGGCCCTCGACACGGAGGGTCGTACGCTGTTGCAAACCACTGCAGGTGTCTCTTTTCCGTCCGCCATCCGGGCAGAGGCCGGGTTCCATCTGGCCGCGCTCGCGGTCCATGATCAACTCCAGGTCGCGCTCGCATTGATCGACAAGTTCGAGTTTCGCGCCGCGCTCGACGCGCTCAATGCGATTTGGAACTCGGTCACTCCGCTATCGAGCCCGGTGTTCGACACAGCAGCCGTCGTCGCCGCATTCAATAAGCGCCGCGGCAAGAGCATCACATCGATGGACGACATGTATCGGCCGGTAAATTCGTTCGCCGGCGATCCCGGAATTATGACCATGTGGCAGGTCGGCAACCTGACTTACGATGGAAACCCGAATGACAATGACATCGAGAATTACTTTGGTTTCTACACGCCGAAGCTGAGTTGCGCGCTGGCTTATTTCTATTGTTTCGCCTTGCCGACGCTGACCGGGCAAACGCTGCTCGCGCTTGGCCAATATGCCCGTGCGGTCCGCTATCTGGGGCAAGCCGCTTCGTTCCTTGTTGGGGCGGGACCTGATGCAGGTGTCGGGGGCTGGGCGCCCAAAGGCCTCGCCTCCTATGTGCAAAAAACCTTCGATCTCTACGTTGCGGGCGACCTTCCCTATACTGTCGAAACGGGAAGGCTCGCTTATTATCCGGCCTTCAACGAAGACGATTCGACGTATGGCGTCAGCTCCAGCATGACGTCAGCCCTCGGCATCACGCCATCGAACCTGCATCCGGTCGAGCGCGCCTATTTCAAGTTGCAAATGGGCAATGCGATGCTGGCCTGGGCCGACACGCTCTATTGCGCCAACGATGCGTCAAGCATCGCGCGCGCGCGCGAGCTCTACAAGGGCGTTACTATTCTCCACGGCAAGTCCCCACCGATCGACCCGGCCTGGGGCTCGTTTGGCCCGTTCCCGTTTCCCTACTTTCCGGTCTACGTGAACCCGGCCAAACAATCGCAACTCGCGCGCGCTGACCTCGGATTCACGCAGATCGAGGCCGGGCTGAACTTCTTTGGCTACACTAACGACATGGTTCCGACCCAACGTTACGGCACCCTGATAGCCGGCGCCAACGCCTTCGCGGCCGACGCGAAATCAGCGGAGCAGGACTTCCTGAATGCGATGGCACAGATCGAGCAGGCAACGATCGACGATATGAAGAACACGGCGATGCTCAAGCGCGCCAAACTGCAGGTCGAAATCGCCGGCCAGCAATCCGCGATCGCGAAGGACCAGGTGACCCAGGCCAAAACTCTGGTCGCCCAGGTCAACGACCAGATCAAAAAGGCCCAGAAAGATATCGACGATCACGACAGCTTCTTTGGTCAACTTGGCGATTTTGTTAAGGGAATCAAGGATATCGCCACGAGCGGCAAGGATGTCGGCGAACTGGCGTCGAGCGGCTCAAGCGCCGCGGACAAGCTTTCGCTTTCAGAGGCCCTCGGAACGGGCAATACGAGCCTTGAAATTTCCCCCGCGGTCGCCGGCGGCTTGTCGGTGCTGGGCATATACGGCGCAGCTTTCGCGGCGAGCTACATGACCCTTTCGAGCATGGCTGACGCTGCCAACCAGCGGCAGGAGCAGCTCCAGAATCTTCAGAACCAGAATCTCGCCTCGGCCAATGCGCAGCTTGATATCGCCCAGCGCCAGGTCACGATCGCGGATCTTCAACGGCAGATCGCCCAGGCGGACGCCGACCTCGCGCGAGATCTTCTTGCGTTCGCCCAGGAACGCTATCTCAGCATCGAATTCTGGTCCTACCTGGCTGCGCTCTTCCAGCGAGCCATGCGCCGCTATCTCCAGTTTGGAGCGCGCGCAGGCTGGCTCGCGCAACGCGCGCTTGCCTACGAGCAAAGCGTACCGATCGACATAATCGGTTTCGATTATTATCCGGCCGCACATCTCGGAGCGGGCGGCGCGGACAGCTTGCAGCTCGACCTTGCCAGCCTGGAGGCACAGCATCTCGCCGGCCTTCAAGAGCTGGTGCCGCTGAAAGTAACATACTCTCTGGCGCGCGATTTCCCGTTGCAATTGGCGGATCTCAAGCGGACCGGATCATGCCAGTTCAAAACCAGCGATCCCGCCTTACAGGCGGCCTATCCCGGAATGTATGCGTTTCGGATTCGTGCAGTAACGCCGCGCATCGTGCGCATCACGACTGGCCCGGCGATCCGCGGCGTAGTCGCCAACTCGGGCGCTTCGCAGGTGAGCGGAGCGGACGGGACGCTGAGCCCATCGACCCGACCTGCCGACGCCCTGCCAATCAGCGAGTTCGACATCAGCACGCAGGATATGAACCTCTTCGGCCTCCCTGGTGCCACGCTCATGCAATTCGAAGGCAGCGGTTTCGACACCGTTTGGCAGATTACAGTTCCTCCCCACGCCAATCCGGGCGGGCCGGATGCGATCAGTGACGTCCAGATCACGTTCAGCATCACCGCGCGGTTCTCAGCTTCGCTCTACCAGGCAGCGATTGGCCGTGCACCTTCACCTTCTACCAAGCTCCTATTACTCTCCGCGGCACGACTGCGCCTCGCCGCACTTGACGACATCAAGACCAAGAGCGCGGTGGATTTCGCGTTCGATTTAGGGGCTCTTAGTCTCCCGGCGGCCGAGACGGGGCGCACGCTCGGCAACCTGTTCGTCATTCTCGCCGGGTTGGACAAGAAAACCGCCGTGGCTGCGACACTCAAGGTCAAGAAACCTGCGCAGTCGATCGACATCGTGCTTCAGGACGGGGTGGCTCTTTCCAACGCAACTCCGATTACCGATCCGCTTTCTACGATTCCCGCCTCGCCCCTTAACGCCCTGGCCGGAATCGATTTGGAGCAATCCTTCATCGTGCATATCGACAAGGCGAAAAACCCCGGCGTCGACTTCCGGTCAATCGCAGACGTGCTGATCGGCCTGGATTATACTGCGACCATTTGAGCGTCATGACCCGTAACGATCTATCCGAGACCGGATCCTCGTCGCCATGTGCAGGCGGACGGAGGTGTCTCCTGGCAATGGACTATATCGACCCTGCGTCGTCGGATTGTTCTTGGCATTGTAGCTATAGAGCCGCCCGTCCCTTGGGTCAGATTGGCATTAACGTCGAAGGCGATCGCGGATATTCGGGTAATCGCCCAACGGAATGTCTGGAAATTACCGCCGCTCCGGTGAATATCGGATTCGCATTTCACACTCTTATAGGCTTATTCTGACGCCAGCTTTGGGAGAGCTGACATGAGGATAAGATGGGGGGTATTGGCCGCACCGATATGCGCGGCTTTATTTTCGATCAATGCATGGGCTGAGCCGGCTAAACCGCTGTCGCAGGCGAACGCGGCGGCAGCGTTTTGCGCGTCGCTCACGCAAATACCGGCCGACCCGAAGACGGTTTCACCGCCCGTCTCGCTGGCGCCGCTGACGGAGCAGGTCGCCGCGGGTGATCATGCGGATTTTATCCTGTCCGCCCCTCCTGGCGGTCCCTCCCTGGCCACCCTCAACTACACGATCCAGATCACGGGCAAGAGTGCCGAAGCGAACGCGCTCAAACTCCCGATCACAAGCCAGCAGGCCAGCGACGATCAGATCAAGAAAGCTGGATTGACCGACGGCCGGAACGCACTTGTACTAAGGGTGGCGGTGCCTGCCGCAGGTCGGCTCAATCCCTTCGAATTGAGCGAAGACTGGACGATATCGGTCGTCGGTTGTTCGCAGGCCGGACAGGCTCCGGCGGCCATTTATGCCAGCCGCATCGTCAGGGTGAACGAGCCGAACGTCGCCGGGTTCTGGGCGGCGGTCCTGATAGCCTGCCTTTATGTCGGGGCCGCGACATGCGTGTGGGCAAAAAGACGGGCGGCCGCCAAGGGGAGCAAAGCCAAGCAGACCGTCGCCCCGGTCAGGATTGCGCCCGTCAAGCCCTGGTCGTGGTGGCGGTGCCTGAACCCCGTCGTGTTGAGCTCCGACATTTATGACAGGGGTAGTCTGTCCCAGCTTCAAATATTGTTCTTCGCGGGCATCATCCTGTTCGGGATGATGGAACTGGCGCTCTCCACCGGAAGCCTGTCGTCCTTGTCACCCGCGATCGTATATCTACTTGGCATTCCCGCCGCCGGCACGTTGAGCGCGCAATTGGCGGGCGTTTCGCGGGATCGCCTGAGCGCGCAGAATTGGGCATGGCTGGTCGGCCGCGGGGTGCTGCCGGTCAACGATCCGGGCAGCCGGATGCCGCAGTGGCAAGACCTGGTCATGCAGGACGACGCCGAGCTGGATCTGTCGAAGCTTCAGGCGCTCGGCTTCTCGATTGTGGTGGGAATTGCCTTGATCCAGGCCGGATTCAGCGGCCTCGGCAGCTTCACGATTCCCACCGAATTGCTGCAGATCCTCGCTTTGTCGCAGGTCGTATTTGTGGGCGGCCGCTTCACCAAACCGGCGACGATGGCCGACATCGACCAATTGGTAACGACATTGCGCGGCCGATATACGCTTCTGGTCAAATCCGCGAGGTCGGGCGTCGACCTCAATCCGGACGGTACCCTCGGCACAGGCACGGCTGCTGCAGTCAAGTCATTTGCCGCGGCCAAGAAGAGCCTGCCAAATGCCGTAGCGCAATATTCCGAAATTGCGGACCAGGTTGCGATCCTCCTCGACGGTTTGACGCATCGATCCGTCGAAACCGCCCCGATCGAGAGCCCGGACCTGGCTTGAGAAACAGGCGAATAGCGATCGCGCGAGGAAGGCGAAGATCTTATGGCGTAAGCCGCAGGGGACACATGATGCGCATCACCCACTGGATTGCGACATGCCTGCCGCTTGCGTTGAGCGGGTGTGCTTCCCTGTACATCAACGACGCGAACCTCGCGAAGAAGACCGATGCTGCCGACGCGGTCGTGCAATCCGCCGACACGCTGAAACCTTATACGGTGGAGCTGGGCAATATCGACCGCTTCTCCGGACGACAGGACCAGGCCGTCGCCGCGCGTGACGTCGCCCAGCGGGACGATTTCTTTACGGGCCATCTTTCCGAGGACGCTGCAACCCTGCTGCATAGCCTCGATGCCGATGCCTGCCAGCGGCTGGCAAAGATCGTCGGCAATGCCGGCTGCGGCGCGGTCCCGTCTCCGGAGATGCTCGTCACCCTGCAAACGCGCCTGTTCGGCCTGCAGAAGCTCGCGGCAGAGGATCAGGCGACGCTTGCCGCGACGAGGGCCGCTTATGAACGCATTCGCCCGGTCACGGACGATATGGCGGACGATTGCGACAGCGTCCTCAAGCGGCCGCCGCCATCCGGCACCGCGCCGGACATTGTTGCGGCCTTTGACGCGTTGAAATCGGATTGCAGGGCTCTGTCAGTGCCCCAGGATGCACTGGCACGCAGGCTAAGCGAAGCCAGGCTCGATCCTGACAGCGATCTGGCCAAGGCGGAGCTTGAGGCTGAGGCAGCGATAATCCAGACGACACCGGTTGGCCTGAAAGACGCCGCGCTCAATGCTGCGATCGAGAACGCAGACGCACTCGCCAGATCGGGCGATCTAGCCAAGTTGAAAGAGCTGCAGGAAAACGTCGAGGACGTTCTGAAATTTGCCTCGCCCGTCGCCAGAATTGCAGGCCTGTCGGCGGTACAAAGCCATCTTGACGACGCGCTCAAGGGGCTCGTCTGCCCACCGGGATCGACCGACGCCAATTGCGGCAATGTCGCTGCGGCCTCGACCTCCGGCCGGACCGCGGCGGTCTGGACGGGTCTGGAGGCCCTCGCCCAATATTTCGATGCGAACGACCCGCGCTATCGGTCGGCGAGTTGGCTTGCCGCCGCGAACGCAATCCTGACGGCGGAAAAGTCGGACGCGCAGATCCAGGCCCGAGCGGCTAAGGATGCGGCTGCTTTGGCGACGGCGCGGGCCAATCGGTTGTGGCTTGCCGCCCGATATCTCTCCCAGGTGCACGAGATCGCGCTGGCTCCTTCGGGCTCGACCATGAAGGCGATGTGCCCCGACACCCCGCTTGCTTCCTGTGCGCTCGCGGTCGATCTCGACGCCTGGAATTATGGCCTCATCCCGGCCGACGTGCTCCGGTACCGCGAGACGCTTGTTTTCGCGCGGACCTCGGTTCAGCGCCAACAGGCCGCGCAGGTGGAACAACAGGCATTGGCACGCGCCGCCAGCACCTCGCTCAAAAACTATGCCGACGGCGGCATCCCGCCCGCTGTCATAGCTCAGCTTCTGGTTGACCTCGGCCTCACCGCCGCGGTCGCTGTCAAATAGGAGCCGTCAGGATGGCCCGCACCCTGTTCAGGATGGCCGCGGCCGGAGCGCCGCTGTGCGTGGTCGCCGCCACGCTGGGCGGCTGCGCCGACACGACGGCAATGCGCGGCCTCGCGTCGCATACCTCCAGCGCCTTGACGCAGGATAGCAGCTCGCTCGCCGCGTTCATCGCGACCAGCAATCAATCCAACCGGGATCGGGCGACAACGCTGGCGGATTTACAGATGGCCGAGGCGGACGCGCAAGTCTCGGTCGAGCGCAAGCGGAACGGCTGGGCACTGGCCGCGCGAAAGGACGAGCTGGCCTTGCTCGCGCAAATCCAGCGCGTGCGACCGGCGGACATCGTGGCTGGCCTGCCCGCCCCGCCTCCGGCAATGCCGGCGTTGGACGATGGCGGGGCGGGCGCCAGTCTCGACGAGGCGGCAGCGACCTACAAAGCCATGGCCAGGCTGCCGAAATTCAAGGATCGCGTCAAAGAGATTTTCGACGCAGGCCAGGCGGTCCGGCGAGCGACCCAGGCGATCAAGGACAAAGCCGCTTCACCCTCCTGAGGCGGAATGAGGAGGAATGACGATGGATATTCCGACGCTTGCGACATCCTTGACCGCATTGAGTGCCGGTAACCTGGGACTTGTCCTCGCCAAAATGCGAGACGCGCGCGACGCATTGCAGACGCAGATCGTTGCCGCGCTCGACGAGGATCCGCCCGCGGATGCGACGGGTCTTTCCAACGACTTTGCGCTGGTGAACGCCTGGATCCGGACGCTCGAGGCGGCAGTCCAGCCCAGCCCGCCGGCCAATGCGGATACGGATCTGCTCCAGGCGATGCAAATTGCTGATGCTGCGTCCGCCAATTCCGCCGCAGTCGGCGGCCTTCTCGCCTCGGTAGACGGGCTGGTGAAATCCTTCGCAGCCTAGCATGCATCGTCGAACGGCAGGTGAGACGGCCTGCACTCGAACGATCGCGATCGAGGACCGCGACCTGACCGGTAATGCTAGACCAGCCCCGCACCTTCGAGCCGAAGAACCGGCACGACCTGGCCTAGCCTAGCCTGTGGCAAGGTGAAGATCGCCGCGTCGGCCTCCTGCCGCACGTCGACCGATCCGCCACCCAGCAGGCTCGCCCGCGCGATCTTCGCGCCCTTGAGTGCGCCCGAGCCGAGCGACGGCACGCGTACGGGTCCGGTCGGCCATTGCAGCATTATCATGTGCAGCACGCCGTGCTTGACGGTGAAGCGCACATCCTCCGGCTGGAAGCTGTTGACATTGGCCTCACCGAACATGCCGTCGCCGATCTTGGTCGGCCCTTCGCCATAGATGCGCCAGGGCCGCGAGCCGTGGATCGCCTCGCCATTCGTGTCCATCCAGGCGGTGATGCCGGCGACGATCTTCTCCTCCTCGCTGTCGATCGTGCCGTTGCCCCGCACGGGGATCGAGAGGAGCAGGTTGCCGTTCTTGGAGACGACGTCGCACAGCCGCTGGATCACCTGGATCGCGGGCACGTAGCTTTTGTCGAGGAAGCGCTGGCGATTATAATGCCAGTCACCGATGCATGTGCATGTCTGCCACGGCTCCGCACGCAAATGGTCACTATAGCCGCGCTCGATATCCTCCATCACCGCGCGGCGCTGGATGTCGGTCAGCTTCTTGCCGGTGATGGCGACGTCAACCTTGCCGTGCCATTCCTTCGACCGATCGTAATAGTGCGCGACCGCCGCGAGGCCGGTCTCGCCGAACGGAATACCCGTGTCGTCGAGATAGACGATGTCGGGCCGATATTTGTCGACCAGCTCATTCTGGCGGGCGAGCCAGTTGGCGACGAAGCCGGCCGGCGCGGGCGGACTGTCCTCCAGCCACTGGCCGTCATGCGCCTCATGCCAGGCGTCCATCGCCTTGATCGAGGTTATGCCATCGGGTGCCGGATACCAGGCGCCGGTATAGAGCTCCTGCGGGTCGAGCCCGTCCCACCATTTGCCCTTGCCATCGGCCTTGCGCAGCTTGAACGCGTCATAGCGCTGGCCCTGGCGCGGCCCCTCGGCGTCATAACCATAAGCAGTCTGCCACCAATGCCAGGCGTGCGAGCTGTGGTTGCTCACGCCGAAGCGCAGGCCCGCCGCGCGCACCACCTTTTCCCAGGTGCCGATGATGTCCCGCTTGGGCCCGACCCGGGTCGCGTTCCACGCGTGATGGCTGCTCGCCCAGGTATCGAGATTGTCGTGATGACTGGCGAGCGCCATGAAATATTTCGCGCCCGCTTTCTTGTAGAGTGCGATCAGCGCTTCGGGATCCCATTCCTCGGCCTTCCATGCCCCCTCGATCTCAAGGAAACCGTGGTCGGCAGGATGGCCATAATGTTTGAGATGATGGTCGTAGGCCGGCTGACCCTGGACGTACATCAGCCGTCCGTACCAGTCGCCCGCTTCGGGCACGCATTGCGCGCTCCAGTGCGCCCAGATGCCGAACTTGGCGTCGCGGAACCAGTCTGGCGCCTGATAGACTTCGCCAAGCGAAGCCCAGTCGGGCTTGATCGCGCCGCTTGCGCGCGCGGCCATCGCCACGGCCGCGCTGCCGGCCATGAAGGAGCGGCGCCCCACCTTCATGCCGCGCTCGCCTGGTTCGAAGAGTGCAGGAAGCGCGTCAGCGTTGCAGGTTTCATTTCGATCGAAAATCCCGGTTCGGTTGGGGCCTGGTAGGCCGCATCCTTGACGATGCAGGGATGCACGAAATGCTCGTGCATATGATCGACAAATTCAGCCACGCGGCCTTCGGTCGTGCCCGCGAAGCACAGATAGTCGATCATCGACAGATGCTGGACATATTCGCACAGGCCCACGCCGCCCGCGTGCGGACAGACGGCGAGCCCGGCCTTGGCAGCCATCAGGAGCACCGCCAGAACCTCATTGACCCCGCCCAGGCGGCAGGCATCCAGCTGGACGATGTCGATCGCCTCGCGGCTGATGAACTGCTTGAACAGGATGCGGTTCTGGCACATCTCGCCGGTCGCCACCCGGATCGGCGCCACACCCGCGCGGATCGCGCGATGGCCTTCGATATCGTCGGGGCTGGTCGGCTCCTCGATGAACCAGGGATTGGCGAAGGCGAGGTCGCGCACGCGCGAAATCGCCTCCTGCGTCTCCCACACCTGATTGGCGTCGATCATTACCTTGATGTCGGGGCCAACCACCTCACGCACGATCGTCAGGCGGCGGCGGTCATCCTCGGCGTTCGCGCCGACCTTGATCTTCACATAACGGAAGCCCTCGGCCACCGCCTCGGCGCACAATCTGCGCAATTTCTCGTCCGAATAGCCGAGCCACCCCGCCGACGTCGTGTAGCAGGGATAGCCGCGCTCCTTCAGCGTCGCGATCCGCCCCGCCTTGCCCGGAGCACGCGCCTCCAGCAGCGCGACGGCTTCCTCGCGCGTGATGAAGTCCGTCATGTAGCGGAAGTCGATCTGCGCCACGATCTCGGCCGGGCTCATCTCTCCCACATATTGCCAGAGCGGCTTGCCGGCCTCCTTGGCAAGCAGATCCCACACCGCATTGACGACCGCGCCAGTGGCGAGGTGGATCACGCCCTTTTCCGGGCCGATCCAGCGCAACTGGCTGTCGCCGGTCAAGTGCCGCCAGAAACGCGCGCCATCTTCGCGCACCCAATCGAGATCGAGCCCCTCGACCAGCGGCGCCAAAGCCTCGATCGCCGCGCAGCAGATATCGTTGCCGCGGCCGATCGTGAAGGTCAGCCCATGGCCTTCCAGCCCGCTGTCCGTATCGAGGATGCAATAGGCTGCCGAATAATCGGGATCGGGATTCATCGCATCCGATCCGTCGAGCGCAAGCGCGGTCGGGAAGCGCAGGTCGAATACCCTGACCCCGGTAATCCTGGTCATGCGCGCGCCTGCCCCGCGCCATGCACTTCGTCCACCTGAACTCTCCCCAAGGCCAGCCAGGCCCCTTTTCATGTCTTCAGCAAAAGTTATTTCGCTGGTGAGGAGAGTTTTCATATTTGTAAATGTTAGCGATAGCAAGCGGGGCGTTGACTAAATACGGCTGTCGCTTTCGATCAATTGATCCGCAATGGTGAGAGCGGCTTGGCACACGCGGCGCGCAGCCTCCTCCTTGGAAACCTGCGGGCCCAATTTTTCGAGAAAGGGCACGGTCAGTGCCGCCGCCGCGACGCCACCCCGCATCACCGGGGCGGAGATGTCGGTCACCCCCGCAACGAACTGGCTGGGCGTGAGTTCGACCTCGCGCTGGCGGATTTCATTGGCATGCGCCCGCCAGGCGGCGAGCGCCTTTTCCTCCAGCGGCGGATCGAGCATCTGTTCCCACCGGCGACGGACATCCTCGGGCTGGAAGGCGTAGAGAACCGCTCCGGAGGCGGATCTCACGAGCGGACGGCGGTAGCCGACGCGAACCGAGAAACCGAGTTGCTCGCTTGATTCCATCCGCGCCACCACGACCATATCGCCCATCGAGTGCAGCACGAGATGGCAGGATTGATCGAGATTTTGGGCAAGCTGGCGCATCACCGGCAGCGCGACCTCGATCAGGCTGTGCGTCTTGGGGCGCTGGATACCCAGCGAGAAAAGGCGGTCAGTCAGCAAGTAGCCGTCGGCCGCAGGATCCTGTTCGATATAGCCGCGGAATTCGAGCACCTGGACCATGCGAAACAATTCGCCGTGCGAGCGACCGAGTTCGTTGACGATGGCCGTCAGCGTCATCGGTGCCGATGTCGTGGCGAGCAATTCGAGAATGTCGAGGCCTTTTTCCAGCGCGGGCGCCTTGTAGCGGCGGTCCTCGTCCGAATCTTGGGTTCCGCTCATTCACGCCCTCCCCATATGCACTTTGGATTGCCGCAGCATGCGGCAGAATCGCAGCCGCTTGCCGATCGCCGGCATACCGTGACGCTGGCGAGGCTTTTGGAGCCCTTGCCAACGCGAGCTCTCATACCGGCATAGCGACGCAACGCCGCCGAATATAGCCTTCATGCCGGGGCATTGCGGGCCGAGCGACCCAGCGCCCGATCGATTGCCGCCTGAGCAACAGAAGCCATGAGCTGATATCCGGCCGCCTGCGGGTGCAGGCCGTCGCGGGTGAGATCGGCCCGGAGCAACCCGTCCGAATTCACCGACACTTTGTAATAATCAGCATATTGTAACCGACGCTTCCTGCAGAAGTCGGCAAGCCAGGCATTCAGGGCGCGAATGCGCTTTGGGTCGCGGGCGACCAGCATATAGCGCGCATTGTCCGTATAATTGTTCACCGGCATGATCGAGGCGAAGACTACCTTGATATGGTGCGCCTGGGCCATGTCCGCCATCGCCTGCCAATTGGCCTCGATCCCCTCATCGCTTTCGCGCTGAAGCGCGCCGTTGAGATCGTTGATGCCAGCGAGGATCACGACTGCGGCCGGCTTGAGTTCTACGACATCCTGCTGGAAGCGCAGGACCATCTGCGCGGTCACCTGCCCGCCGATCCCGCGATTGATATAGGGCCTACCTGGGAAGAAGCGCGCGAGATTCCACAGGTCGGTGATCGAATCCCCAAGGAAGACCACCCGTTTCTCACCAGCACGCGGCGACCGCAGCGCCTTGTCCGCCTCAGCGTACAGATATTTCTCGCCGAAATCCTGCTTCATCGCCGACCACAGCTTGGCGTAATAATCGCCCTCCAGTTTGCCGTAGGTGCGATCCTCGACGAATGTCTGCCGCTCGGGCGAACTCTGATAATAGTCCGGGACCGCCGCCGCGAGAAGCAGCGCGATCATGCCGCGCTCGCCGGGAACACGCCCTTACGCGCTGCGAATCGCGCGAACAGGTGCGGCCACTCGGCGGCGGGCATGGCCGCCGGCAGGCGCGTGCCGAAGCCATGACCGCCCTCATCGAACAGGTGCATTTCGGCGGGCCGCTTATGATCGAGCATCGCGCGGTAAAGATCGATGCTGTTCACCACCGGCACGGCGCCATCGTCCCCGGCATGAATCAGGAAAAGTGGCGGCGTTTCGCCGTCGACGCGCTGATCGACCGAGTGGCTGTACTTGAGCGTCTCGGACGCGTCCTTTCCGAGAAGATTGTCGCGCGAACCGCCATGCGCCGCCGGGCCCGCCAGCGTCACCACCGGATAGACCAGGCCGGCGATATCGGGTCGCGCGGACAATTGGTCAGCAGCGTCCACGGGCGCATAGGTCCGCTCGGCATGACGCGTCGCGAGCGAGCCGCAGAGGTGGCCGCCGGCCGAAAAGCCCAAAGCCGCCACGCGCGTTGGATCGACCCCGTATTTCGCGGCATCGCGCCGGATGACGCGCATCGCGCGCTGCGCATCCTGCAAGGGGACATCCTCACGATGCGCCCAACCCTCGGCCGGCAAGCGGTACAGCAGCACGAATACGGTCACCCCGCGCGCGTTGAGCCAGCGCGCCTGTTCGACACCCTCATTGTCGAACGCGACGAATTCGTAGCTGCCACCTGGAATGCACAATACCGCCGAACCATTGTGCTGCTGCGGCCGGAAAACGACCAGTTCGGGACGGGCCACGCCATAGATCCAGCGGTCGGGGTGCGCGTCGTCGCCGGAGCGAGGATCGATTCGCCGCTTGATGTCGGAGCCGATGTCTCCTGGCACCTTGCCGGGCCATAGCGGCACATGTTCCTGGGACGCCATGAAGTCCGCCGCGCGGGCCGCAACCGGCGCAAGCATCAGGGCCGAGCCCACGCCCAGCAGGGTCCGCCGCGTCAAATCGATCATCCTGATTCCCTTCCGTGTTTCCAGCGCATATGCGGTCAATGCACCAATGAAAACGGTTTTTATATTTCACAAACTTGGATAGCACGCTACCGTTGTTGCGCGGACCGCGAAGATGGTCGAGCGCGAGTGGAGGGCTTCTATGACCAAGGGTGCAGCGAGCAAAGCGGCGTTGATATTAGTTACCGGCCTTTTCTTCCTGTGGGGAGTGGCCAACAATCTGAACGATATCCTCATTCCGCATTTCCGAAGCGTGTTCCATCTCAGCGACCTACAGTCCGGGCTGGTCCAGTCGGCTTTCTATCTGGGTTATTTCTGCTTCGCGATCCCGGCATCGCTGACCATGGTCCGCTTTGGCTACAAGGGGGCAGTGATCACCGGTCTTGGCCTGTTCGCTGCGGGCGCCGCCTTGTTCTGGCCGGCGGCGCTGGCGATCAGCTATCCCTTGTTCCTGCTGGCCCTGTTCGTGATCGCAAGCGGGCTCGCCTTCCTCGAAACCTCGGCCAACCCGATGATAGCGAGCCTCGGTCCGCCTGAGGACGCCGAGCGCCGGCTGAATTTCGCGCAATCATTCAATCCGCTCGGTTCGATCACCGGCCTGACGATGGGTACTTTTCTGATCCTTCCGGCCGCCACGGGCACGGGACCCGAGGCGGTCCGCAACGTGCTCATACCCTACAGCATCATCGCACTGGTGGTGCTGTTCTGGGCCTTCTTGCTCGCGCGGACGCGCTTCCCCGCAGTCGCGACCGAGGAGCGGGAAACGCATCCCCTGTCGGATTTCAGCGCGCTGCTGGGCCGGCCTCGTTACCTGTTCGGTGTGCTGGCTCAGTTCGCCTATGTCGGCGCGCAAGTCGGCGTATGGAGTTTCACGATCCGTTATGTCGGCTCGGCGCTGCCCGAACTGGCGCAGCGCGACGCGGCAAAGCTCGTCATCGTTTCGCTGGTTCTGTTCATCCTCGGCCGCTTCACCGGCACCGCATTGTTGACCCGGGTGCGCGGTGGACCGTTGATGATGGTCTATGGGGTGATCAGCGCGCTGCTGTGCCTGGTCGGCGCGACGGTGGGCGGAACAATCGGCGTCGGGGCTTTGGTTGCTACCAGCTTCTTCATGTCGATCATGTTCCCGACGATCTTTGTGCTGTCGCTGCGTGGGCTGGGGCCGCTTACCAAAAGCGGCTCTGCGTTGATCGTGATGGCGATCATCGGCGGCGCGGCCTTTACCGCGCTGATGGGTCTGATATCGGACACGACGCATTCGATCGCGACCGCGATGCTGGTGCCGGCAGGCTGCTTCGCCATCGTCGCGCTGTTCGCGGCCTCGCACCTGCGCGACCGCTTCGCCCAGTGATCGATGAACCTGCGCGTATCCGGCGGACGGGCCGCAACGGCTGCGTTTGGCCTGCGCCGGAGCTGCCCGCGATCCATCGCGGCTTCGGCCTGACCGACGTTGCGCGCCCTTTCGGGAGCCTTCCGGCATGAGCAAGTTCGCGCTTCCGCCGCTTGGGATCGGGTCCGCCGCGATCGGCAATCTCTATACCTCCGTTTCCGATGCGGAGGCGCACGCGACGGTCCGCGCGGCACTGGACGCGGGCATCTCCTATTTCGATACCGCGCCCCATTATGGCTTCGGCCTCGCCGAACGGAGGCTGGGTGAGGCGCTGGGCGACGCGCCGGTCCTGCTCTCCACCAAGGTCGGGCGGCTGCTGGAACCGACCACGGCGCATGGGGTCCGTCATGGCTTCGCCGATGCCGATCCCTATGAGCCGCGCTTCGATTACAGCGCCGACGGGATTCGGCGATCCTACGACTCCAGCCTGAGCCGGCTGAAGCGCACGCGGGTCGATATCCTGCTCGCCCACGATATCGGGCAACTGACGCATGGCGCCGCGCACGAGCATCATCTCACCGCCTTTCTCGACGGCGGCTATCGCGCGATGCGCGACCTCAAGGATGCGGGCGCGATCGACGCGATCGGGATCGGGGTCAACGAGATCGCGATCTGCCTGGAGTTGATCGAGCGGGTTGAGCTGGACGTGATCCTGCTGGCCGGCCGCTACACGTTGCTCGACCGCAGCGCGGCGGACGTGCTGATCCCCTTATGCGATCGACGGGGCATCCACCTGATCATCGGCGGCCCTTACAATAGCGGCATCCTCGCCCAGGACGATTTGAGCGATATCGCGCGGCTCCGATACGATTATGCGCAGGCCCCCGCCGAAACCGTTGCGCGGGCGCAGCGGTCGGCGGCGTTGTGTGCGCGCTTCGGCGTGTCGCTGCCCGCCGCCGCACTGCAATTCCCGTTGCGCGATCCGCGGGTCGCGACGGTGATCGCGGGCGTCGCCAACGCGCGCGAGGTGCGCGACCTGGTCGCGCGCGCCGCGGCCGAAATACCCGAAATCGTGTGGGCCATGCTGGCCAAGGAGGATGTGAGAATATGAGTGGACGGCTCGCGGGCAAGACGGCGCTGGTGACGGGTGCGGGTCAGGGCATCGGCCATGCCTCGGCCGCACTGTTCGCCGCCGAAGGCGCGCGCGTGATCGCGACCGACCGCGTCCCGCGCCTGCTTGAGGACCTGACGGGCTGCGAGCAGCACGTGCTGGACGTCGCCGATCCCAACGCGATCCTTGCGCTCGCGGACGAAATCGGGCCGATCGACGTGCTGTTCAACCTGGTCGGCCATGTCCATTCGGGCACGATCCTCGACTGCGACGAGGCGGCCTGGGCCGGTTCGCTCACTGTCAACATGACCGCGATGTACCGCACGATCCGGGCCGTGCTGCCGGCGATGCTCGCGAAAGGCGGCGGCTCGATCGTCAACATGTCGTCGATCGCGAGCTCCGTGAAGGGTATTCCCAACCGCTTCGCTTATGGCACGACCAAGGCGGGCGTGATCGGGCTGACCAAGGCGGTGGCGGCGGATTTCGTCGCGCAAGGCGTTCGCTGCAACGCGATCTGTCCGGGCACGATCGACACGCCTTCGCTCCAGCAGCGGCTGCACGATACGGGCAACTATGAGGAGGCCCGCCGCACCTTCGTTGCGCGCCAGCCGATGGGCCGGCTGGGCACGGCGGAGGAAATCGCGCGGCTCGCGCTCTATCTGGCCAGCGACGAATCCGCTTTCACCACGGGCGCGATCCACGTGATCGATGGCGGCTGGATCAACTAACCACACCCGGTCATTGCGAGCGAAGCGAAGCAATCCAGTCCTGCGCTCTCGAGCCTGGGATTGCTTCGTCGCTCCGCTCCTCGCAATGACGAAATAGAGGAGGCACTCAATGTCCACTCAACGCCACATATTACTGCTCGACCTGGTCGACGAAGCCGACGCGATCGCGCGTTACGAGGCCTGGCACGCGGCCGGGAAAGTCCCGCCCGCAGTGACCGCGAGCATCCGCGACGCGGGCATCACCGCGATGGACATTTATCGCAGCGGCACGCGCCTGGTGATGGTGATGGAAACCGACGCGAGCTTTGACCCCGCACGGAAATCCGCGGCCGACCGCGCGAACCCGGCGGTGGTGGCCTGGGAAACGCAGATGAATGCGGTCCAGCGGCCTTTGCCCTGGGCGACGCCGGACGCGAAATGGACCGAGGCGCCGCGCATCTACTCGCTTTCCGAACAATAAGCTGGGCCAGCCTCGCGTCGGGAAGGCCGGCGCGCTTGCGCTGGACAGGCAAGTGCGGCAATCGGCGCGCGCTTTCGTCTTAAGGCGAACGCTGGGAAAGGGTATCGGGTAAAGGCATGGAAGCGCCGGTCTTCTACGATCCGAGCGGCCGCCGCCGCCGCTGGTCGAAGCGCATCCTGCTGGGGCTCATCATCGTGCTGGTGGGCGTCGCCTTCGGCTTCGGTGCGACCATCCTGAATGTCCCCGCCCCCGACCCGCTCAAGCTGGGTATCGAGCGGCAGCAACCGCGCGCGCTACCGAGCCAGGTCGGCCATCTCGGCCGCACCGTCCGCCGCCAGGCGCGCGCGCTGACGTCATGGTTGCCCGGCGCCAATCGCAAGGTGGTGCCGGTCGATCAGGTGACGGTCGGCTTCTACGTGCCGTGGGACGATGGCAGCCGCGTCAGCCTGATCCGCCATATCAACGATCTCGACTGGCTCGCGCCCGCGCTCGGCAGCGTGGTCGGGCCGACGCATGATTTCCAATGGTTCCAGGACCGGCCACTGCACGCCATCCTGGCCGCTTCGGCGCATCGCCCTTCGATCCTGCCGGTGGTGCAGAATATCCGCAACGGCCAGTGGGACGGGGCGAATATGGGCAACCTGTTGCGCGACAAGGCGGCGCGCGAGAAATTGCTCGCGCAGGTCCAGGCGAGGCTCGATGCAGAAAATGCCTATGGCGTAGTGTTCGATTTCGAGGATCTGCCCGCCAATTCGCTACGCGCCTATCAAGGCTTCATCGACGAGGCCAATCGCCGCTTTTCACCGCGGCTGGTGACGGCCGCGGTACCGGTCGACAGTGAGGACTGGAACCTCCGCGCCTTCGCCCGCGTCGCCGACAAACTGATCCTGATGGATTATGACGAGCATTATTCGGGCGGCGAGGCGGGCCCGATCGCGTCGCAACCCTGGTTTGTCCAACATCTGCGATCGGCGATGGCGCAGGTCCCCGCCGACAAGGCGATCGTGGCGGTGGCGAGCTACGCCTATGACTGGCCCGACGGCAGCACCAATGCCGACATCCTGACCATGCAGGAAGCCTGGCTTTTCGCGCACGACAACAACGTCGCGACGCGCTTCGACCCCGTCAGCGGCAATGCGACCTTCGATTATAAGGATGATGACGGCAAGCTGCGTCATGTCTGGCAACTCGACGCCGCCAGCGTGTGGAACCAGTTGCGCGCGGTGCGGATATCGAACGCGTCGGGCGTCGCCTTGTGGCGGCTGGGCAGCGAGGATCCCGGCGTCTGGAAGGATTTCAGGGCGATCAAGCAGGGCATCACCCCACCCATATTCGGGGTGCTCAACTCGATCGGCAAGAACGACGTCCAGGGCGATGGCGAGATACTGCGCATCACCGACACGCCGACCACCGGCATGCGCACCGTCACTCCCGACAAGCGCGGCCTGATCCGCGACGAGCATTTCGAAAGCTATCCGACGCCGTTCGTGGTGACGCGCACCGGCTACAAGCCCAAGCAGATCGCGCTCACCTTCGACGACGGCCCGGACGGGCAGTGGACCCCCAAGATCCTCGACATTCTCAAGGCCAAGAATGTCCCCGCCACGTTCTTCGTGATCGGCGAGAATGCTCTGGCGCATCCGCTGCTGCTCAAACGCATCCTTTCGCAAGGAAGCGAGATCGGCAATCACAGCTACACCCACCCCAATCTCGCGCTCGTCTCGCAACGCGGCGCGCATATCGAGATCAACGCCACGCAGCGGCTGGTCGAGGCCTATACCGGCCGGTCGATGCGCCTGTTCCGCGCACCCTATTTCGGCGACGCCGAACCGACCACGAGCGACGAGCTTGAGCCGGCCTTGCTCGCGCAGGATTCCGGCTATGCCATCGTTGGCCTGCATATCGACAGCGAGGACTGGCAGCGCCCCGGCGTGCAGGCGATCATCGACAACACGATCCGGCTCGTCCAGGACTTCGATCCGGCCGAAAACGGCACCGCCGACGACGAGCCCGGCAAGCGCAAGACCGGCAATGTCATCCTGCTCCACGACAGCGGCGGCGACCGGTCCGAGACGGTGCAGGCGCTACCGGTCCTTATCGATCGGCTGCGCGCAATGGGCTACACGTTCGTACCGGTATCGGCGCTGGCGGGCCTCACCCCCGCGCAGGTCAATCCCGAGATCAGCGGGTCCGATCTGATCGCGGTCCGGTTCGACGTGTCGATCTTCCTGATCCTCGCGGGGCTCGACGCCACGCTCAAATTCCTGTTCTTCACCGCGATCTTCATCGGCACCGCGCGCGCGGTGTTGCTCGCGATCCTGGCGGTCCGCTCAAACCTGAAGCGCAATCGCCCGGTGCCGCCCGAAATCGATCCCGGCCGGTTCGTGTCGGTGCTGATCCCCGCCTATAACGAGGCGCGCGTGATCGAGGAATCGGTCCGGCGCGTGCTGGCGAGCGCGTGCGTCCAGCTGGAAGTGATCGTAATCGACGATGGATCGAAAGACGAAACGTCTGCGATCGTCGCGCAGGCCTTCGAAGGCGACGAACGCGTCCGGCTGCTGACACTCGAAAACGGCGGCAAGGCGCGCGCGCTCAACAAGGGGCTGGAGCTGGCCAAGGGCGATGTGATCGTCGCACTCGACGCGGATACACAGTTCGAGCCGATGACGATCGCCCGGCTCGCACGCTGGTTTGCCGACCCCGAGATCGGCGCGGTCGCGGGCAATGCCAAGGTCGGCAACCGCATCAACCTCGTCACGCGCTGGCAGGCGGTGGAATATGTGACCGCGCAGAATCTGGAGCGGCGCGCGCTCGACCGGTTCGACGCGATCACGGTGGTGCCGGGCGCGGTCGGCGCGTGGCGGCGCGCCGCGCTCGACATGGTCGGCTGCTATCCGCACGACACGCTGGCGGAGGATCAGGACCTGACGATCGCGATCCAGCGCAGGGGCTGGCTGGTCGAATATGATGTCGACGCGGTCGCCTGGACCGAGGCGCCCGAGACGTTCGGCGCGCTCGCCAAGCAGCGCTTCCGCTGGGCGTTCGGCACGCTCCAATGCTTGTGGAAGCATCGCGGAATCCTGCGCGACCGCCATCCCGCGGGCCTGGCTCTGGTCGGCATCCCGCAGGCGTGGCTGTTCCAGATCGGCTTTGCGTTGATCTCGCCGCTGATCGACCTCGCGCTGGCGGTGAGCATCATTTCGACCATCGTGCGGGTGCAGCAGCATGGCTGGGCGCAGACCCAATCGGACGTGATCCGCATGCTGTTCTACTGGATCGCCTTCACCGGCATCGACGCGATCTGCGGCTGGATCGCCTACAAGCTCGAGCCGCGCGAGAAGCGCTTTCCCGTGTTCCTGCTGCTCGCGCAGCGCTTCGTCTACCGCCAGATCATGTATTCGGTGGTGGTGCGCGCGGTCGCCGCGGCGGTGCGCGGCCCCTGGGTCGGCTGGGGTAAATTGGAGCGGTCCGGCCGGGTGGCATCGCCGCAGGGGTGATCCCATTGCCTCCGCCTGACCGCGGGGTCCCGTTGGCGTTTGGAAGAAGAAGAAGCGGGATCCCGGATCAAGCTTGTCCTGCGCCTGTCGAAGGGTCCGGATGACGGGGGGTGGGTAGCACACTCCTGAGATCCCAGCTTTCGCTGGGATGACGGATATGGGGTGACGGAAAGAAGGCGCGCGGACGCACCTCTCCTGTGGCTTGGGTGCAAGCGAGTGTGACCGGCGCGGTTCCGCACACCTTCTCGGCCGCGGGGAGGCTGCATGCTGACTTTGGGCCGTGAAGCCCTGGATACCGCCTGCAGGCCTGCCAATGCGCGCTATCCGGTCGGGGCGGCTGCG